>Ga0209270_1000124_pt1 | contig 199727 bp, 158 predicted proteins | sample MTBAKSrepl1MetaG_FD_187456 | JGI IMG/M metagenome (GOLD analysis project Ga0209270, IMG submission 187456) | Enrichment culture microbial communities from Arthur Kill intertidal strait, New Jersey, USA, that are MTBE-degrading - MTBE-AKS1... | ecosystem: Environmental > Aquatic > Marine >...
TTCTGTAGGCCGTGAGGCTTTTCTCCCCCAGAGGAGGCCAGAAAGCCCTGACCATCTTGAACTTCGGAACGATCTCCCTGAGGAATCTCACCGTCAATTCTTGTGTGGAATGGCCCCAGGCATAATCTGAAGCGATCGTGCAGTACGTCGTCCAGCCTCTCTCCCTGGCCAGCTTTGCGACGCCCAGCGCTACGGCCTTGGCCTGCATGTACGTATTGGGAACCACGGAAAACGTGTAAGGGCTGAAGTTGACTTTCGTAATGTCCTCGGAGTTGCTGATGGTCGCGATGTGAAGAACTCTGTTTTCGAAACACGACGGCTTGATGGCGAGGGCCGAAGCGCTCGAATAGGTCCCGATGATCGCCTGCACCCGGTTTTCAGCAATAAGCCTCTTCACCTCGATGAGCGCAACCTCCGGGTTTGTGTAGGTGTCCTTTATCGACAATTCGATGGGATGTCTTCCCAGCATGCCTCCCTTGGCATTGATTTCCTCCACGGCCAGCCTGACGCCTTCCAGGCCCTCATTGGAATAAGTCGCCCCTGTGCCCGTGAAACCGAGGGCGACCCCGAGACGATAGGGCTCATCTGCTGCCGAAGCTCCCGGCAACAGCCCAAACATCAGGGTGATCAAGAAGGGCAGGACCAGACACACACGTTTCGACCCCAGGGTGTTTTTCATGGCTGCACACCTCCCTTGCCGATGCAGGTTGAACATTCGCTCTCAGGTCCAAGGTCAGTGCTCCTTTTTTCTCCCACCTCCTTTCCGATACGCCAGATGGATGAACCTGTCTACCCCACAGCCGTTCCGAAGGCCAATCTGGGAAGCCAGAGAATGATATCAGGGAAAAGGATACACAAGAAGAGGCCTATCCACTGGAGCACGATAAAGGGCACCGCCCCCTTGTAAATGTGGATGATGGTCATCTCGGGAGGCGCGATGCCGCGGAGGTAAAAGAGGGAGTAGCCGAAGGGCGGCGTCAGGAAGGCCATCTGGAGGTTGACGCAGATCAGGGTCGCGAACCAGAGCTGGTTGAATCCCAGCTCCATGGCCACGGGCACGAAAATGGGGATCACGATCAGAAGAATGCCAAGCCAGTCGATGAACATACCCAAAAAGAAGACGATCCCCATCATGATGAACAACACACCGTAGGGCCCTATCTCGGTCCCGATGAGAATCCGGGTCACGGCGTCTCCTCCGCCCAGGCCCATGAAAATGGCCTGAAAAGCGTTTCCGCCCAGGAACAGGGTCATGACCATGGACGTGGTGAGAAAGGTGGACCAGGAGGCATTGTAAATGGCCTTCCAGGTGAACTTTCTGTAGCCTATGGCCAGGAGAACGGCCCCGGCACACCCCATGCCCGCCGCCTCGGTGGGGGTGGCCACACCGAAAAGGATGCTTCCCAGCACGACGATGACAAGCACCACGGCTGGAAAGAGAGAGGTCATAAAAATCTTCACCTTGTAGAGCGCCGAGTAAACCCTCTCCTCCTTGGGAAGCGGCGGCCCGTCCGAGGGCCGGATGCCGCAGCGGATCGCGATGTAAGCGATGTATAGGGCGGAGAGGAGAATGCCCGGCCCGAAGGCGGCTGCATAGAGATGGCCCACGGACAAAGCGGCCAGGCTGCCGTAAACCACCAGCATGATGCTGGGTGGAATGATGATGCCGAGCGTTCCCCCTGCACAAATGGCTCCTGCCGTCAGGGAGACGTTGTACCCTCGACTCATGAGGGCGGGCACGGCCAGCAGCCCGACCGAAACCTCGGTGGCGCCGACCACGCCGGCGGTTGCGGCGAAAATGGCGCAGGCGATGATCACGGCAAGGGCCAGGCCCCCGCGCACGGGTCCCATGATGATGTGCATGCTTTCAAAGAGCTTCTCCGCGATCCCTGAGGAATCGAGCACCTGGGCCATGAAGATGAAAAGCGGCACGGCCACGAGCACATATTCTTCCATGACCCCGTAAGCTCGGTTGGCCAGCAGGTTGAAAACCAAGTCCGGAGATCCGCCCCAGCCGATCACGCCGAAAACCAGCGCCAAGATGCCGAGAGAAAAGGCCAGGGGATGCCCCAGGAACAGGGTGACAAAGAGCGTTCCAAACATCACCAAAGCCAACGTTTCGGGATTCATATCTTTTCTCCCTTCAGCTCGTAGTAGTCACGGAAAAAGTTGGCGATGCCCTGGAGGAGCAACAAGAACATGGTCACTGGCATCACTGTCTTGTAGGGATACAGGGGAGGCTTCCATGCGCTCCAACTGTGCTCCCAGATCTCCCACGAGTGGGCGGCGTAAACGATCGCGGCATAGGTGAAGCAGCCGATAAAGGGAACAAAGATAATCCAGAAGGTGATCAAGCGGAGCCAGAGCTGGGCCTTCCTGGGCAACTGGAGGACGATGATGTCGATCCGGACATGGCGGTCGTAGAGGTAGGCTGCAGCCATGCCGAACATGTAATGGGCGCCGTAGATGTAGACGGTCATTTCAAAGCCCCAAGCCGTGGGGGCATTGAACACCCTTCGCATCATGACCTCGTAAACCGTGACCGCGGCCATGGGCAGGATGAGAATGCAGGCCACCTTGCCGATCCGGTCGTTCATGGCATTGATAAAGCGGACAAACTTTTTCATCTCCGGTTCCTTTCCGTCTCTCCCATCCTCGGCTCACCCGGCCCTCTCCCAAATAGAAAGGACCGAGTGACGAGGGTATGAGGGTGAGGAAGACCTCCTCTATTGGTACAGCTTACCCTTCAGCACCATTTCTTTGGGCCAGGGCGCAACGCCGCCTCGCATCTCTCTCCAGAACGCAAACTCCTTCTTGAACTCCTCTTGGGAGTCGAGCACCTTCTTCACGTCCGGATTCTTGGCCGAGAGATCTTCGAGGTACTTGAAACTGGTCTTGGCAAACTCCACGACGGTGGCGTCTTCCATCTTGATGAACTCGGTGGTTTTCTGCATGATCTTGAGGGCATCGATGTTCAGGTTCTCCTGCCATGCCCAGGCCCACAATTGGGTCTCCTTGGCGCAGATCTCGACGATGGCCTTCAGGTCATCGGGAAGCTCGTCGAACCTTTTCTTGTTGAAGACCACGTCGAACTGGCACGAAGGCTGATGCACGCCCGGCTCGATGACGTACTTGGTGATTTCGTGGAAACCCGCCGGGATGTTGGCGGCAGGGGAGCTGAACTCGCACGCGTCAATGACGCCCCTTTCCAGGGCCACGTAGATTTCCGACCCCGGAAGAGGGGTCACCGAAGCGCCGAGAAGGGTCAGGATGTCCATGTACCAGCCCGGGGTCCTGATCCTCATGCCCTTGAAGTCACTCATCTTGGTTGCCTTCTTGTTGGAGTGGAGGCCCAGTTCCTGGCCCACGTTGGCGCAGAAGAAAGGCACCAGGCCGAAGCGGCCGTAGAGCTCGTCAAACATCTCCTTGCCGCCCCGCTCGTAGTACCAGATGTTGTAGCCTTCCGCATCAAGGCCGAAGGGCACCGACGCAAAAGCCACAAAGGCCTCGTTTCTCCCTTTCCAGTAACCGGGCCAGGAGTGAAAGGCGTCCAGGGTGCCTTTGGCCGTGGCGTCGAAAATCTCCATGGCCGGAACGATCGCACCGGTGGGGAACCACTTGATGTCGAGCCTTCCGCCGCTGGCAGCCCTCACACTGTCGCAGAAGTGCTTGGTGATCTCGGCGAAGTTGAGGCCCCCCCAGGGGTCGCTGATGCGCATGGTGAACTTCTTGTCCGACGTGGTCCACTTCTTGTTTTTCCACTCCGCGGCTCTCTTGTCCTCGCCGAATTTTTCGATTTTCTTTTTTTGTTGGGCGAAAGAATCTCCGGGGCCTGCTGCCACGAATGCAACGGCCACCATGAATACCAGAACAGCCAAACCGATCTTTCTCATTTCATTTCCCTCCATTTAAGGTTCATGGTCATGCGAGTTCTTGGTCAGACGACCCTTCCAGCACTTAGGCAACTCACCTCCTTTCTTTGTCCGGTTGTTCACTGTGAACGCTCCTTCGAAATGACACCTCGGATGAGCGTGACCCGGATCCTTTCAAGCCCCGTCGGACTCTCTCCCCCGTGTGATAACACCCCGAAATTTCTCATCGAAGTTCCAGGTCCACGGGTCTCACTTTCAGGTAGTACTTTTCGTCTGCGGTTTTGCCTACGACCCCACCCTCCAGCAATGACTGCACGGCCTTGGGCCTGAAATCCCTCAGCCCGATGTGGAAATAGCTTGGCTTGGCATAAGGAAGTTCGGCCGCGGAAGCTGCGTCAAAAGCCTTTTGCCGCTCCAGATCCTTGACCACGAATTTGCAGGCCCCCTTGATCCGAAGGAAAATCCCGTACCGCGTGGCAATGAAGACAAGAATCAGGAAAAGAACACCCACAAGGATTTGCATGAATTCAGGCATGTTATTTTTTCACCATTCCTATGACGTATGGACCGTCGGGGACCGCAACCGTTCTTCCATGGCTTTCGAGCAGCCTCGTCACGGTGGGCTGAACATCGTCGATCTTGATGGCTCCCATCTTCATGACGTCTTCGTAGGAGAGACCGGGAGAGTAAATGTACACCTTTCCCGCATAGTCCAGAACCTGGTAAATGTTCTGGGCGCACCACTGATCGATCACGAAGTTCTCGGGCCGGCAGTACCCCTCGAAAAACTCCGAAGGAGTGCAAACCGACCGCATGATCCCGCAGAACTCCATGCTCCCCAGGCCTTCCCGGCACTCACAGGCCACCACGATGGTGCCGCCCGGTTTCAAGATGTTCTTGGCGCAGATGAGGGCCTTGCTGATCTGATAAAAGGTTGCATCGAGGGGGTACCCTCCCCCGGAGGTGATGACCAAATCCATGAGCCCGTCGACGGGCACCACCGAGTGCCTGTAGACCAGGTCACACCCCGCGAGGTGGGCGTGGTTGTAATGGCCGGCGAAAATGCCCGAGACTTCCCTTTCCTTGTTGATGACCACATTGAGGATGAAATCGGCCCCAGCCAGCTCGGTGACGCGGATCCCGTACTCGTGAAAGGGGTTCCCTTCGAGGACACAGTTCGTGACCTTGGGATCATCGATCATCTTGTAGGAGTGCATGAACTTCATGGTCTCGAAACTCGAGATGCCGGGAAGAATCGCTTTCCGTCCTCCCGAGTACCCCGCGTAAAAATGAGGCTCGATCAGGCCCGTGAGGATTTTCAGGTCCGCATCGAGGTAATACGTGTTGATCTCGATGGGCGCCCCGTCGATTTCGTCGATTCTGCGGTATTCCTCGGACTTGCGGCAATAGTGGTTTACGATGGGGTACTGATCCACAATCTGCCGCCCGACCATGGATTCGAGCTCCTCGCCCAGGTTCGGCCGGTGCATCCCCGTGGAGATCAGGATGGTGATGTCCTGCTTCTTGATCCCGCTGTCTTCGAGGGTTTTCAGCACAGGGGGGAGGATGATCTTGTTGGGAACAGGCCGGGTAATGTCGGATATGACCACGCAGGCATTCTTTTTCCCGAGTGCGAGGTCTTTGAGGGGAGGGCTTTCGATGGGGTTGGAAAGGGCTTCATACGCGGCTTTTACCGGATCATTCAGAGCCGGCAGTGCTTTCATCTCAAGGACACCGACGGAATCCGGAAGATCCAGATCCACTCTTTTCTGGCCGCACAGGAGACCGACTTGCATCAACCTCTCCTTGCTCCGGGGAGCAAAAGCAACTAAAGACGGGTGTGTTGGACTATTTGCGGGATCCTTTCACCATGGTTTCGAACCAAAGGCTGCAGGTGGAGACATCGTGCCAAAGAATCAAACATCGCCATGTATTCTGGTAAGACCAATATCCACAATGCCCCTTTGGTGTCAAGGAAAAAATCAAAGCCCTATTATCATAAAAGTCTTGCGTCGCCTACTAAAACTTGGTATTACCAGATCATAAAAAATCCGGTCACAGGATGTTCAAAAGAATCTCATCAAAAAAGATCTCCGACGAGATCATCGAGCAATTCAAGGCGTTGCTAAGCCGGGGAGAACTCAAGCCCGGCGATGAACTGCCTTCCGAACGGGAGTTGGCGTTGCTCATCGGTGTGAGTCGCCCGCCCTTGAGGGAGGCCCTCAATGCCTTGCAGGCCATGGGCTTTATCGAGATCAAACCCCGCAGCAGAATCCTGGTCAAGTCCCTTGCCGAGAATTCCCTTCGAGATCCCCTCACCATGCTGATCGGCCAAGATACGGGGCGGCTCTTCGAACTTCTGGAAATCCGCGGCGTCATGGAAGGCTGGACGGCCTACGCCGCGGCTCAGAGGGCAACCCCTGCCGACATTGCAAAGCTTGAAGCCATTATCCGAAAGGAGCAGGATAATCTTCGAAAAGGGAAAGATGATGCAAGAACGGACGCTGATTTCCACATCACCATTTCCCTGGCAGCCCACAACACCCTCTTCTCCCACCTGATCGCTTCCGTGTATCACCTGCTCTGGGATACCCAGAAAATGTCCAGAGAAAAAATTTTCCAAAAAAAAGGAAACAGGAAACGCATCGCAGACCAGCACCGGAGCATTCTGGAGGCGATCAAAGCCGGGGACAGCGAACGGGCAAGCGGGGAGGCGAAAAATCATATCGCCTTTGTCGCATCGGAATTCAGAAGCGCCGTCGCACCCGTCAAAACCGGCCGTTGAGATCTCCTCTTGACCTGTCATCTCGACCGGAGAGACAGATCTTTCACTGCGCCGAGATTGCGTTAGATTTCCCGCTCCGCTCGAAATGACATTGAAGCGAAGGAAGGTATGGTACACGACACTAATATGTCAGCACCACACCGCCGTCAAAAAGCAAGTCCCCGCCTACCAGGTATTTCGAAAACCTTGAAAGTCCGAACATGAAAAGATTGGCGACTTCGATGGGCGCCATCATTTCCTTGACGCGGGATTTGCCCATCATGACCTCCGTCACCACCGCTTCCTGGGAAATACCCCGCTGCTCCGCCTGAGCAGGAATTTGGTTGAGAGCCAGCGGCGTCTTGACAAAGCCCGTGCTCACGGTGAAGGAGCGAATCTTGCCTCCCCCTTCCGCTGAAATAGACTGTGACAGCGCCCTCAATCCGAACTTGGTGATGTTGTAAACGGGTTTGTTGACCGTGCAGATGTGGGCGTGAATGGAGGCCATGTTCCCGATGGCGCCCGTGCCGTCATGGCTCATTTTCATGTGGGGAATGACTAATTTCGATAGATAGAAGGGCGCGCGGAGCATGAGTCTCTGCATGAGATCGTACTTTTCCATGGGGAAGTTCTCGATCGAGTCGATGTGCTGGATGCCGGCGATGTTGACCAGGAACTTGACCGCTCCCAGTTTGGCTGCATCGGCGACGGCTTTCTCGATGTCCGTGTCCTTCCCGAGATCGGCCTGAATGAAGATCATCTGGCCGCCCAGGTCACGGGCCAGCTTTTGAGTCTTCTTTCCTTCTTTTTCGTTGATATCCAAACCCACGGTCATCAGATTGTTCGCCGCAGCAGCCACTGAGGTGGCTCGCCCGATTCCCGTGCCGCACCCCGTGACGATGCACACGTTGTCGGCGCAGAAGTTTGGATCATTGAGGCTGAGAATGTCATCTCGTCCTATTTCCGGTTCTCTGATATCCACGGTCTTTTCTCCTTTCATCATCCGGAGGCACGGACGTAAGATGAGTGTGCAGGTGCGGTCCGAGGGCTCTATCTATGGAGTTTGCAAGTTTCAGTCCAACAAGCTCGGAAATTTCATCGGTCTCCAGGTCGAGCCATGCTGAAAGACTATGCAGCCACTGGTTCTCGCTGCCCGGCCGACAGTTCCACGGAGGGGGACCGTCAGGGCGGTCGCGGGACGCCATTCAGACCCCCTTCGAGGCGACAGCACCTGTAGCGGCGTCGCTACATGTCTTTGATTTACTACATTTCAAAATCCATCCACTAAGTGTACATGGTGAATTTATCCCAAAAATCTTTGTTCTCCTTCTTCCAATCCGGACCGAACTTTTCCTGGTAATAGTTGTCCATCCTGTCCAACCATCGCCACCACATGCTCTTTCCCTTTTTCCTTGCTTCCAGGATGTCGGCCAAGATCGCAGGAAGATCCATGATCTTGTCCTTGGGCACATAGGACGCCGCTCCGCCTCTGAAGGACTTCATCGTGTCCTGAGGACTCAGCGCATGGGCCGTGAGCATGACGGCGGCGATTTTTTTCTCCCTGGCGATGTCCAGCAACGCGTAGCCGTCGACGCCCATGATATCGAGCACAACGAAATCAAAGGGCTGGCTTTCAAGATGTTTCTTGGCCTCCCCGAAGGTCGAGGCTTTCGTGACCACAGCCATGGAAAGCAACTCCTCCAGCGTGTCCAGAACGTCGGGTTCGTCATCTACGATAAGAATTTTCTTGCCCTCTAAAATGCTCTTCTTCGTGTCCATGGCACTTCCTCCGGTTTCATAATCATTCCAGGCACTTCAACCCTGAGATGCGTTATTCAAACATAGAAGCGGGCAACATTCAAGTTTTTGCTTGCCCTCTTCCGGCAAAACCCCTAGACTCTGTATCAAATTACCTACAACGGAGAGTGTCAGGATGAGTATCTCGGAAAAAGGATCGGGCGATTCCGTGCATGCAGCGGAAAACGCGTGCTCACAGAGCGACCTGATCGAGCTGAACCAGCGACTGGACATGATGAACCTCATCCTGGATTCCATCCATAACGGCGTCATGATCACCGACGCGGATGGATACATCACCCATTTCAACAGGCCCTACGGCGAGTTTTTGGGGGTGGATCCTGTGGCCCAAATCGGGAAACATTGCACCGAGGTGATCGAGAACACAAGAATGCACCTTGTTGCCAGGAGCGGCATCCCCGAGATCAATCACTCTCATCTGATCAAGGGACAGCGCATGGTCGTACAGCGCATTCCCATCAAGAAAGACGGAAAGGTGATCGCCGTGTTCGGCCAGGTCATGTTCAAGAATGTGCGGGACGTGGGAAAACTCGCCAAGAAGCTCTCCCTCCTTGAATCAAAGGTCGAGCACTACGAACAAGAGCTCATCTCCTTGCGCTCCACACGGCATACCCTGGACAGCATTGTCGGCGAGAGTGAAGCGATCAAGTCACTCAAGACAGAGGCTTTGAGGGCGGCGGCGACCCAGTTTCCTGTCTTGATCACCGGAGAAAGCGGGACAGGCAAGGAGCTTTTCGCCCAAGGCATTCATCACGCCAGTCCTAGAAAGATATATCCCTTTGTGAGGATTAACTGCGCGGCCATACCCAAGGACCTTCTTGAATCAGAGCTCTTCGGATATGAAAAGGGCGCTTTCACGGGGGCCAAGGCGGGCGGCAAACCGGGCAAGTTCGACCTGGCAAAACACGGGACCGTCCTCCTGGATGAAATCGGTGATCTTCCGCTCTCCATGCAGCCCAAGCTTCTGCGCGTCCTTGAAGACAAGGAGTTTGAGCGTGTCGGCGGAACGACCCTCATTCGATCGGATTTTCGCCTCATCGCAGCGACCAACCAGAACCTCGAAGAAATGCTGACGGAAAGACGTTTTCGAAAGGACCTGTATTACAGGCTGAACGTCATACCGCTCTACATTCCACCCCTGAGGGAAAGGCGGGAGGACATCTTGCCGCTGGCCAAACACAATCTGAAGCAGATCGCCGCCGAAGCTTCTCTGCCGGAGATCACGATGGAATCCGACGTGGAAGAGGTCTTTTTTCATTACCACTGGCCGGGTAACGTGAGAGAACTCTTCAATGTGCTGGAGCGCGTCGTCTCCTCCATCCAGGGGAACGCGATTCGATTCTCAGATCTGCCCTTTCACCTCTACCGGGGTCACAAGAGCTTCTCCAAGGCTTCCGCCGTTTCCATCCGGGACGCCCATGCCGGTGCGGAAAAGGATGCCATTATCCGGGCGCTGAAAATCGCCCGCTACAACAAGTCCCGGGCCGCAGCGATCCTGGGCATACACAGAACCCACCTCTACAAGAAGATCAGGCAGCACAAAATCACCTTCGCAGCCGACAGCGACCCGCGCTAGAAGAGGTTTCTCACAGAGCCCTCAGAGATCACCGAGAGCTGCGGACTCCAGCGACCCTGAGCCTCACGAAGGGGAGCGGGCGAGAAACCACTTGAAGTTCTTCGATCGTTTTTCCGATGCCGAATCAGTCTTCCTGGAGCTCCTTGATCTGCGCGTAATAGTCCAGGGCCTCCGGGTTTCTCAGGGCGTCTTTGTTGAGCACCACCTGCCCCTGGATGACCTTCTTGACGGCCAGCTCCACCTTTTTCATGTTCAGCGTGTAGGGAACATCCGGCACCTGGATGATCTTTGCGGGCACATGCCTGGGCGATGCACTGCTCCGAAGGGTGGTTTTTATCGTGTTCCTGATCTCTTCGGTCAATTCCCGGCCTTGAGCCATCTTGACGAAAAGGATGACCCGCACGTCCCCTTTCCAGTCCTGCCCAACCACCAGGCTGTCTTCGATCTCCGGCATCTGCTCCACCTGCCGGTAAATCTCTGCGGTGCCGATCCGGACCCCTCCGGGATTCAAGGTGGCGTCCGATCTCCCGTAAATGGTGACCCCGCCCCGGTCATTGATTTCGATGAAATCCCCATGTCTCCAGATTCCCGGATACACATCGAAATAGGCGTTCCGGTACTTTTCGCCCTCAGGATCATCCCAGAAGTAGATGGGCATGGAAGGCGCAGCCGCCAGGCAGACCAGTTCACCCTGCCGGTTTCGGACAGGCTTGCCGTTTTCATCAAAGGCCTCCACCTTCATGCCCAGGCACCGGCACTGAAGTTCGCCGGCATACACGGGCCCCATGGGATTTCCTGCGGCAAAACAGCCGTTGATATCCGATCCCCCCGAGATGGAAGCGAGCTGAATGTCTTTCTTCACCTCGTTGTAAACGAACTCAAATCCTTCGATGGACAGAGGGGATCCTGTGGACAGCAGGGCTTTCAGAGGCGCCAGGTCGTATTCCCTGCCCGGTTTCACGCCGGCCCCCATGAGAGCGGCGATGTAACCCGCGCTCGTCCCGAAAATCGAGATCTTGTGATCCTGCGCCATCTTCCAGAGCCCGCCTGCGTGCGGATGAAAAGGGAACCCGTCGTAGAGCATCAGCGTCGCACCCACGGCCAGGGAGCACGTCAACCAGTTCCACATCATCCATCCGCAGGTGGTGAAGTAGAAAATGGTGTCTCCCCGTTTCAGGTCGGTGTGAAGCAGCAGTTCTTTCAGTTGGTTGATGAGCACCCCTCCTGCGCTCTGAACCATGCACTTGGGAAGCCCTGTGGTCCCTGAGGAATACATGATGTAGAGGGGATGATCAAAGGGGAGCTGAACGAAGTCCATGGTCAGGTTCGCCTGGGATGACCGGAAGTCTTTGTAGGCAATCGCTTTGGGTACTCCGCTGATCTTTGGTTCCTCTTCCGTGTAGGGCACCACAACGACCTTCTCGATGCTCGGGAGCTCTTTCAGGATGTCGGAGATTCGCTCAAGGGAGTCCAGCCTTTTGCCCTTGAACCAGTAACCGTCGGCCGTGAAAAGCACTCTCGGCTTGATCTGGCCGAATCGGTCCAGGACGCCCTTGATACCGAAATCCGGAGAGCAGGAGGACCACGTCGCTCCCAGGCTCGTGGCCGCGAGCATGGCAAAGATGCTCTCGGGCATGTTGGGAACAAAACCCACGACCCGGTCACCCGGCTCGATTCCCATGTCCTTGAGCGGCTTTGCCAGACGGGCCACCTCATCGTGAAGCTCCGCGTAGCTGACCGTTCTTGTCACTTTGTCTTCTCCAGCGAAAACAAGCGCGGTTTGATTGTCTCTGAACCGGAGAAGGTTCTCGGCGAAATTCAGCCTCGCTCCCGAAAACCACTTGGCGCCCGGCAATTTGTAAGGGTCATCCACGACCTCGTCATAGGGCTTCGAGGCCTTGATCTCGGCAAATTCCCACATAGCCGCCCAGAAATCCGGGATCTTATCCACGCTCCACGCGTACAGGGGGGCATATTCAGTGAAGTCCTGCTTGTATTTCTCGTTGACATACTTCATGAACCGGTACATGTGGCTGTTTCTGATTCTTTCTTCCGACGGCTTCCACAACATTTTCGCCATGATGAACCCCCCTGAATGATTTTAAAAGATTGACGGTTGTCGGGCCGATCCCACCCGGGCTAGCGCCGACCCATGCATTCGATTTCTTGAGCAAGTTTCGTACCAATCCAAAATTGACGGCCTCGTAAACGCTTATGGCCTAGGCGCAGGCCACCCCCGCGCATGAAAATCCCCCTCAATCCCCCTTTGATAAAGGGGGAGGTTTAAGGAGCCGCCACAAAGTCCCCCCCTTTCGAAAAGGGGGGGCAGGGGGGATTTACTCCCGCCCGCTTGCGGGAGGGCGCAAAGCCGTCCCCTACATTTTCATGGGCGGGGGTGACCCTCGTAAGGGTCATGAGCGTTTACGAGCGCATTATGATTCTTTTACAAGAATTGCCCGGGCGTGTCTACCTAGACTTCCCATCACCTGTCTCGTTCACTTCCCGGTTGCCTTGACTTTCCTCGCTGGAGTATAAGGAAAGACGGAGGTTTCATGATGACCACGATCCTTGCGATTTACGGGAGTCCACGGCGAAAAGGAAACACCGCCCTCTTGCTCAAGAAAGCGGTAGAAGGAGCCAGGGAAGGAGGGGCGAGGGTGGAGGAGATCGTGCTTCGCGATCTCAGGATGTCGCCGTGCCTGGAAATTTACGGGTGCAAGGAGACGGGTCGATGTGTCATCAAGGACGATTTCCAACCCCTCTACGACAAGCTTCTCGCGTGTCAGGGCGTGATTCTGGCCTCTCCCATATTTTTCTACACCGTGAGCAGCCTCACGAAGATCATGATGGACCGCTGCCAATCGCTGTGGGTGAAACGCTACTGGATAGAAAAAACCCCTTTTGGAAAGAAAGACTACAGCAAAAAGGGGCTTTTCATTTCCGCGGGGGCCACGAAAGGAAAGAGACTTTTCGACGGGGTCCTGCTCACCGTCCGGTACTTCTTTGATGCTTTAGACGCAGAATTGTGGAAAACCTTGTTGTATCGAGGCCTCGATTTCGAAGGGGATGTCCTGAAGAATCCCGATTATCTTCAGGAAGCCCGTGCAGCCGGGGCCGATCTGGCGAGATCGATTTCTTGATTTTCAAAATCTTCTTTCTGAACACCGATGAACTCGTAAACGCTCATGACCCTTACGAGGGTCGCCCCCGCCCATGAAAATCCCCCTCGATCCCCCTTTATAAAAGGGGGATGACGAAGGAAACGAGGAAACTTCCCCCCTTTGAAAAAGGGGGGCCAGGGGGGATTTTCACGGTAAAAAGTCAGAAAACGGCGACTCGGTCATTGCGAGCGAAGCGACCCGTCCTCCGTAGCATCCATCCTCCGTAGCAGTGCTACTGCGGAGGACGGAGGCTACTGCGGAGGGTGGAAGCAATCTCGTAACTCGCTGCACGTTCGTGAGATTGCCACGCTTGCGCGCCGTAGCGCTCCCGCCTGCCAAAGTCTTGTACGGCGGGCAGGTCAGCGCGCAGGCACGGCGCTTCGCGCCTCGCAATGACCGTGTGGGACTTTTGACGAATTCATCAGACTGGGGTTAGCGTTGGGGTGTTCCTTTCCTGTTTCAGTGCCGGATCGCCATGCTCGGCTCTTCCAGGGATTCCTTCAGCCAAACACGGATTTCGTGGTTGATCGCATACACGCCCCTGTTGTAGCCGACTTCGGCCAGGAATCGATCTCTCAACGGCACAGGGATCTCGATTCTCGCCAACTCCTTTGCTTCGTCCGAGTTGCGCCGAATCAGATAGATAAGGGGCGGGTCGTCCCAGGTATTGACCACAAAATAATAGGACACATCCCTTTTGGATCTCACGAGGTGTTTCCCGTGGGTCCAGTTATTCCCCCACTCAAGATAGAGCGTGACAGCTTCTTCAGGTGTCATATCCCAATTGATCTCATTGACGAGATCCCTGCTGCTCCGAATTTCTTCCAGTCCGGTCATCATGACTCCCCCTGTTTCGGTCTGCCTCTCACGGGCCATCCGAGTTTTCATTTTGTGAATCTTTCAAGATCAAGTATTGACGGGTAAAATAACCACCATCCGAAAACATTCAAGGAATAAAAGAGGTTGAGCCAACCACGTCATGATGGTAAGATGCCCGTCAAACTTGTTGGGGCTACCTATGGAAGACGGGACATTTGAGAAGGTAGGGAAGTCCGAAGAGAGGATGTACGGACCGAAAGGCATTCTCGTATGCGGCTATCCTCCTTCGGAGCACAAGTTTTTCCTCCTTTTCATGGACAAGGCCGGTTTCAACGACAGGCCGGTCATCTTTGTCAGGACGGAAGAGGCCTCGAAATCCTTGAAGGAGCTTCTTTCCCTCCCCACGGCATGGGGCGCGGAGGAGCCCTCACACATGGCAAGAGCTCTCATCCTGTCCGGGTTCACACAGAACGAACTGCACAAAATCATGTCCGCCTACCGATGGGCGGAGCTGCCCAAACAGCTCTGGGCCACGGTTACCCCTGTTTCCGAGAACTGGGCCGTAGGCCGGCTCCTTGAAGAACTCCAAAGAGAGGAGGAGGCTCTCAAAAGGCTATGACTCCCCTTGTTTTCCTGAGAAATATTGTTTGCCTTTTTCTAACCTTGACAGCCATCGTTGCTCTTGCCGGTTGCGCCAACAAAGACATGGTTCTTTCCAATCAGGGCTTTGAAGAACTCTCCAGGGGCAACGACGCGGAAGCGGCCATGAAACTCGAGGAAGCGTTGGCGATCAACCCCGACAACCCCTATGCGCTCCTCAACATGGGGGTGGTGTACCACCGGACAGGGCGGCCCGAAAAGGCCCGGCGGATGTACGAAAAGGTCATTTCCCTTCAGCCGCAGGAAACGGCCGAATCGAGCAATGTTTCCTCCTTCTCCGGCAGATCGCTTGCTGAAATCGCCCAGGCCAATTTGAAACTCCTGGAACTTGGGTCTGCCGAAAGCCCCACGCCCGTTTCAGAACCCATCCCGGCCCCCATGGCCGTCGTGCAGCCTCAGGGCCGAGGGGCAGGCGTGGAGGAGGACCCTCCGACACCTCCGCAGAAAGAAGAGGCAACCGCGGAATCGGAGCCCGAAGTTGAAGAGACGCTCTATTGGGTCCGTGAAAGCCAAACCCTCTTCGACATTGCGGGACGTCATGACGTGTACGGAGACGTTCTGAAATGGCCCGCCCTTTTTCGCCTCAACATGGACAAGTTCCAATCAACGGAAGATCTCCCGGCCAAGCCGATTCAAAAAGGCACGCGGCTCAGGATCGTGACCCCCGACCAAGCGGCGAAGAAAACCGCCATAATGGGCGAAAGGCTTTGGGTCGTGAATGCCGCATCCGTCCGAACCCTCGACAAAACCGTTCAGCCAGCCACGGCGCTCATGAGAAAAGGGTACCACGTTTATCTGAACAGGACGGACCTGGCAGGAGAAGAATGGATCAGGTTGCGCGTGGGCTTCTACCCGAACATCCTTGAAGCCATGGCGGTGTGCAGTGAAATCAAGCCTCTCATGGGCGCCTCCGGAGAACCCTGCGTCACGAAGATTGACGCACAGGAGTTCAACAAAAACGCAGGCTACTAGCTCCGTGTCTCCAAAGTTCCTGCCCTGAAAAGAGCAAGTTGAAATGATCGAATCACGCCCCGGACTTCACCACCTTGCCAGAGACTCGGAAATCCGAAATTCGAATATCGAAACTCGAAACAAAGTCGAATGATCAAAATCGGAATGACCAAAACAAAAGAGAACCTGGTTGAGTTGCGGTTTGTTTTGGATTTTGGACATTGTCGTTTTGAGATTGTTTCGGATTTAGATATTCGGATTTTCGAAGTTTCGCACCATTTCTGAATCGCCAAAAGACGATACACAATTTATGAGACGCAGATACCAAGAGGATCTACGAATCCTCGAAGTCGATGGTCAGGTGAAAAGCCCCTTGTTCCAGCCTTGCGGTCACAGGCAGTTCCCCCTTTTCGAATACCCTCATCATCCCCTTGTTGGAGGCCAGCACATCCGCTGTAAATCCCCTGATCCCTCGCTCCTTGGCCAGGCGGATGAGCATGGCGTAAAGATAGGACCCGATCCCCAGGCCCTGATATTCCTCGTCAACCACAAACGCCACGTCCGCGTAAGGCCGGGTCGGGTCCCTGACGAACCTGGCCTCTGCGATGATGCGCTCCTCACCCGCTGCGCCGGTCAGGGCCACGATGGAAACGACCCGGTTGCAGTCCACATTCACGTACTCCTGCATCTTGCTGTGGGGCATCGCCTTCACCGGGCTGAAGTAGCGATAGTAGACCGCCTCGTCCGAGAAGCGGTAGAAGAGACGGCGCATCTCCTCCTCGTCGGAAGGCCTGATCGCCCGGAACCGCACTTCGACACCTCCTTTGAACGTTGCTTTGCCGCCGATGTCTTCCGGGTACAGGCGGGCGCATTCTGCAAGAAAAATCTGGTCCGGATAAAGAATCCTCTCCTTTCTGGCCTGCTCGACGAGTTTTGCGCGATCGTCGGGGTGTGCGATGTCGATGAGGGCCTGAGCCCGCTCCCGCAAGGTCCGTCCCCGGAGGTTGGCCACCCCGTACTCCGTGACGATCATGTCCACGGATTCGCGCAAATTCAGTTGATTCGGGAATTCACCGACCGAAAGGCGAATGTTGGCCCATCCTTTGCGGTTGCGGCTGGGCAGCGCAAAGATCGTGCGACCCCCGGGCGACAGTTCTGCGCCGTTGAGAAAGTCCATGGCTTCCCCCGGTCCTGCCGCCACGTTTCCCTTCCCGAAATGAAGCGCCACCAGGCCCGTGAGGTCCACTTTTCGCGCCGGGAGAACGGCAAGGAATTTCGGGTTCCGGCCTATCTGCAAAGGGTCGAAAACCTTGTCGACCCCCTGGAATTCCACCATGGGATTACGGTTCAGCCAGGCCATCAGGTCCCGGGTGCCGAAAGCATAAGACGCCAGGGATTTGCCTCTCCATGCCGCTTTCCGGCGGTTCGTGACAGCCCCGCTCTTGACCAGATCCATCAGAGGGTCCGTGAAGAAAGGAGAGTGAACCCCCAGGTGCCGCTTATGAATCAGGTGGCGGCCCAAGGCCTCGAACAGGGGCCCGATGGAGAAGGCGATGCAGCTTCCGTCCTCGACCACCGACGCCACATGGGCGGCGACCTTGTCGAAGGCATCATCCACGGGCCACCGGGGAAACCAGAGGGGCGGGTCTGTGGATTGCACGAGCAGGTGAAAGTCTGCAACGTTTACGAAAGTATCGCCGTAGGTGACGGGAATATCCGGATTGATTTCGCCCACCACCAGAGAGGCCTGCTCCATCGCCTGTCTGGCCACGTCAACGGCCACACCCAGGCTGCTGTATCCCGCCTCGTTCGGAGGCGTGATTTGCACAAAAGCCGCGTCGACAGGGATCTGCCCTGACTCGATCAATCGGGGTATTCTGGAAAACCGGCTCGGGATGAGATCCACGAGCCCGTCGGTGATGGCCTCGCCGGCCACCCATCCTGAAAAAAACGTCTTGAGACGACATCGCTGGGAACGAAGCCCTTGCAGGGAGATCGCATCACCCAGGCTCACGAGCTGGATCAAAGAAAGATCTTGCACATTGGGCGATTCAGAGGACATGAGATGCTGCACCAGCGATCTGGGTTCGGCCACGCCGGTCCCCAGGAAGATGTTCATCCCGGGCTTGAGCCTCTTCATGACCTCTTGAGGAGAGACCACCTTGCTTTCCCACGTTGAGAGCGTCATTTGTGAATCCATCTCCTCCTCGCCTTGATGGCGAACTGGCATTCGAGCACCGCGGGCATCTCGTTCCTCAACCGGCCGAAGTCGACCTCGGGATAATCCCCCGCTCCATATCCGCCGACCAGATTGAAACGAATGACAAGGTCTTGATTGAATCGCCAGAACTGGTCCCGTATGGCCTTTTCCACTTCCTTCGGACTCCGGCCCGCGGCTTCGATCTCCACGATTTCCATGTCCCATGCCGGCAGAGGAATGAACCGCGTTTCGATCCGGTTGTTCACCACCTCCCCTTCCACAAAGCCTTTCTCCTCATCCACTTCCGCAAAGCTCATGCGCTGTGTCGATCCGGGGTAGACAAAACTCAACCTGGGTTTGAGAGGGTGGGGAAGGATCTGGTAGCGGTGGATGTGACCGGCTGCAATGTATTCGAAATCCAGAGGCACCGTGTCCCGCGATACCGTGTCCGGCCGACCCGCCTTGAATCGGTATCCCACCGGCCCGACCAGGGCTTCGTCAAAAGCCTGGTGGGTCACCAGGATGTTGAAATCCGGCCGGAGGTCCCCGTACTCGGTTTCCTCCAAAGCCTTCAGGAAACTCCTTTTCGAATCCTCGCGAATAAAAGGGAAACCGGCAATCCCGACCTCGTAGCCGCCCAGGGTGAGGATCAGTGACTTGGGCCGATCAAGGACGTAAAGGCCGGCAATGCCGTGAAACAGGTCAAAGGGAAACTCCGATCTCTCGTGGTTTCCCGGTATGATCACCACGGCCATTCCGGCTTTGGTCAGCGCCCTGACAGGCGAAATCAGCTCATCGAGCTTCTCCTGGGGGATGTAGTACTTGTTGAAGAGGTCCCCGCTGTGAATGAACAGGTCGGCTTCGACGTTCAGCGCATGCTCCAGGACCTTCAGGAAGTTTTCGAAGACGGATCTCGCCCTTCTCTTCCGACCCGCGCCGTCTGAAGGAGCCGTCCTGATGACTTCGAAGCCCAGATGGGTATCGGCGGTGTGGATGAATTTCAAAACACTACCTCAAATGAAATCTGCTTGGGCCGATTTCATAATGTCATTTCGATCTTTTACCATAACACGCTCTTCGCTGTTTCTGTAGAACAAAAGTGGATTCTGCGGTGGCGAAACCTCGCGTTTTGGGTTATTGGTTTCATTATGGACTTTGATCACATTGCCGACAAATACGATTCCTGGTTTCACGAGACGATCTTCACCGGGTGCCGGTTTTACGCCTATCCCGAGATGCGCCGTCTCTTCGGGCCTGTGGTTTGGGCCACCGCCGCTTTCGCCCCCCCGGGCCTCTCTCCCCGGCTGATCCCTTTTTTCGACCGTCTCGAGCCGGTCTTCCGCACATGGGCCAAGCCCTTCGGCGCCTATCTGGCGGTCTGCAACCGCATGCCCGAAAATCCTTGACATCCCCTTGCCGTGAGGATAATCGTGTATCATATCTTAAAATTACATTCCGTGATGTGGAACATCCCATGAAGTCGCTTCACAAGGTGCTCGATATCATCGAGGCTGTAGCCAAATCGGGAAGCATGGGCATCCGGGAACTCTCTGCGGTCACCGGGTTTCCCCCACCCACCGTCCACCGGATCACATCCACGCTCGTTGAGCGCCGTTACCTCAAGCAGAATCCGGTATCCAAGCGGCTCTCTCTTTCGATTCAGTTCCTCGAACTCGGCACCAGGGTTCAGCAGCAGTTCAACCTGACAGCCATCGCAAGGCCCCACCTGCAAGAGCTGATGAGCGAAACCAGAGAGAGCGTCAACCTCGCCGTACAGGACGGGGACCACGTGGCTTACCTGGACCATGTCCGAAGCGATTACACCATGCTTCAGCTCTTCACCAAACCGGGAGCCAGAGTCCCCCTTTACTGCACCGGCGTGGGAAAGATGTTCATGAGCCAGTGGATTTCTTCCGAAGTGGACGAATACCTCAAACGGACCTCCCTGGTCCCCTTTACTTCTCACACCCTTGTTGATCGATCCAGGCTCCTCGACGAGCTCCACCGCATCCGGGAGCAACGCTATTCCGTTGACAATGAAGAAATGGAGCAGGGGGTCCGGTGTGTGGCGGCCCTTGTCATGGACCACCGCGCAAAGCCTGTGGCGGCTGTATCCATATCCGGAGCGGCCATGCGCATCACGCCCGGGAAAATCAAATCGTTGGCAAAATCCGTGAAGGCCTGCTCCCGGGCCATCTCAAAAGAACTTGGTTTCACGGAGGCTGAATGAGCATTGGACATCCAAGGATTGATGAACCGGAAAGTAACCGGGAACGGACATCTTCTGTCATTCCCGTGGAAACGGGAATCCAGGAGATTGCCGCGCTTGCCCGCCTCTGGAGGGGCGCTTCGCGCCTCGCAATGACCGTCTGGGACTTTTTACCGTGGAAATCCCCCCTTGCCCCCCTTTACTAAAGGGGGGAATGAAGCGGCACCTTTTTGAACTTCCCCCTTTGGAAAAGGGGGAACGAGGGGGATCTTCATGGGCGGGGGCGACCCTCGTAAGTGTCATGAGCGTTTACGATTTCATCACATTTGAAACGTCCGAATATCGAAATCCGAAAGTGAAAGAGAGAAAGGAGATGAACCATGGCTAAGATGACGACGATGGCGGCAGCCGTAAGAATCCTTCAAAGCGAAGGAGTCAAATACATCTTTGGGATTCCGGGCGCCGGAATTCTACCCTTTTATCGAGCGCTCAAGGACCTCGGAACCATCAAGCACATGGTGACCCGGCATGAGGAAAGCGCCATCCACATGGCCGACGGGTACGCTCGCGCGCTCGGAACGATCGGCGTATGTGCGGCCACATCCGGTCCGGGGGCCAGCAACTTCGTGACAGGGCTTTACACGGCCCAGGTGGACTCGATTCCCCTTCTGGCCATCACCGGTCAGAACGTGCGGGCTCAGCTTGACCGGGAAGCCTTCCAGGCCGTGAACATCGCCGAGGTGGTCAAACCCCTCACCAAGAAGTCTTACTGCGTGAAGGATCCGGCCATGGTGCCATGGGTTTTCAGGGAAGCTTTCAGGATCATGCGTGAAGGACGGCCCGGACCGGTGCTGATCGACTTGCCCCTCGACGTCCAGAAGGAGGAGATCGAATACGATCCGGAGACCGATGCGCCTCTGCCCGTCTTCCGCACACCGCCCGGCAAGAAGCAGATTGAAAAAGCGGTGGACATGCTTACAACGGCCGAAAAGCCCGTGATACTCCTGGGAGGCGGGGTCATCCTCGCGGATGCCTGCAAGGAATTCGTGGCCCTGGCCGAGGCTCTCCAGGCGCCGGTGGTCACCAGTTACATGGGGAAAAGCGGCATACCCTGGAACCATCCCCTCATGGCCGGCCACGTGGGCATCCAGTGCAATACGCGATCGGGCAACCAGGTTTTCCTGGACTCCACCGTGGTGCTCGCCGTAGGCGCCCGCTTCAACGACCGCCACACCGGCGACATCAAGGTCTACAAGGGCCGGCGCAAGTTCATCCACGTGGACGTGGATCCGGGACAACTGGGCAAGAACCTCATGCCCGATCTCGGCATCTGTGCGGACGCCAGGTTGACGCTCCAAGCCCTTCTCGAAGAGCTCAAGCGCCGGAACGTCAGGCGGCCTCCTGCAAAACTCGACATCGCCCAGATCAGGACCAGAATGGAGCGGAAAACCGACTACGACAACATCCCGATCAAGCCCCAGCGGGTGTTCAAGGAGATCAACGAGTTTTTCGACGAAGACACCGTTTTCGTGACCTGCATCGGTTTGAACCAGATCTGGTCCGGCCAGTTCCAGAAAATCTCCAAGCCCAGGCACTACCTGGATTGCGGCGGCGCCGGACCCCTGGGATGGGACATGCCCGCCTCGATCGGAGCCAAAGTCGCCCGGCCCGACAAGCTGGTCGTGGATATCGTGGGCGACTTCGGGTTTCAGTTCTGCATGGATGCTTTGCCCGTGGCCGTCATGTACAAGGTGCCCTTTGTGATCGTGGTCCTGAACAACGGCTACCTGGGACTCATCCGTCAGGCCGAAAAATACATGTACGATATGGATTTCGAGGTGCAGATCTGGTATGACAGCTTGAGAGCCGTCCAGGCCGGGCAGGTGCCCAAGGCCATGCCCGGTGGAGGTGGGGGCGCCGTGACCGTGGACCGGGCCGCCCAGGTCGCCGAGAACGAGGGCCGTGGATTCGACTTCGTGAAATTCGCTGAAGCCTGCGGCGCCATGGGCGAACGGGTGACCGACCCCAAAGCAATCAAGGCCGCCCTGAAGCGGGCCGTCGAATCGGGTATGCCCTACGTGGTCGACATTGTCATGGAACGGGAGACCGACTGCTCCATGGGCGTTTCCATCGACGCGATCCGGGAATTTGAATAGGGAAAGATAACACCACGGAGACACAGAGGACACAGAGAAATTCTAGTCTTTTCATTTTTCCCGGTGAACCACCGGGAAAAATGAAAAGACGTGTCTCTGCGTGGAGCAACAGAATTCAACCTAGAGACTTGGAGACTGGTGCTTCATCATGGAGCAAATGGGGCGCACGATTTGAAAGATCAGTCTCCGCCGAAGGCGGATGAGCCCCTTGCCCATTCGCGGTATCTCCCGCGAATGGGCAAAGACTCTCATCTCCGTGTTCTCCGCGTCTCTGTGGTGGATCAAGTCTTTGGCCCTTAACGTGGCGCTAAAGGCTGGAGCGGAAGAAATCCTTTGAAAGAACGGAGCCTTTATGGACGCACAGAAACTCATCGATCGACTGAAGGAGATTGTAGGCCCGGAATATGTTCTTGATTCCGACATGGACCTCACCTTGTACGGATATGACGCATCGCTTGAAAAAGGCAGACCGGATGTGGTGGTTCTTCCCAACTCAACCGAGGAAGTTTCCGGCGTCGTGCGTCTTGCTTACGAAGAGAAGATCCCGATCATCGGCCGCGGGTCAGGGACCAATCTGAGCGGGGGAACCATCCCTGTCAAGGGGGGCATCGTCATCCATTTTTCCCGCATGAACCGCGTTCTGGAAGTCGACCTCCCCAACCGGACCGTGACCGTGGAGCCCGGGATCATGACGCTGGACCTCCAGAACATGATCGCCAAAAAGGGCTTCCTCTATGCCCCGGACCCTGCGAGCCAGAAGGTTTCCACCCTCGGCGGTAATTTTGGTGAAAACTCCGGTGGACCGCACTGTCTCAAATACGGGGTGACCACCAACCACATTCTGGGGGCCGAGCTTGTCCTTTACGACGGGACGGTCGTCTGGACAGGGGGCAAATCCCAGGACAACCCCGGGTATGACCTCACAGGGCTGCTGGTGGGAAGTGAGGGCACGCTTGGTATTGCCACCAAAATGATCCTCAAGCTCATCCCGGCCCCTGAAAAGATCAAGACCATGCTGGCCATCTATGACGCCATCCAGGATGCAAGCAACACGGTCTCGGCCATTATTTCCGAGGGAATCGTGCCTGCGACGCTGGAGATGATGGACAACCTTGTCCTGAAAGCCGTGGAAGATTCCGTCCACGCCGGGTATCCTCTCGACGCGGCCGCGGTCCTGATCATTGAACTGGACGGGTTGGAAGACGGGATGGACCGGCAGGCCGACAAGATCATGGAAATTTGTCGGCGCCACAAGGTGCGGGAAGTGCGGCTGGCCAAGAGCGAAGCGGAACGCGCGGAGCTGTGGGCAGGCCGGAAAGGCGCTTTCGGCGCCGTGGCCCGGCTGAGGCCCAGTTACCTCGTATGCGACGGCACGGTTCCGCGCACCAAGTTGCCCGAAGTCCTGGCTGAAGTCCTGGAGGTGGGAAAGAAATACGACCTGCCCATCGGCAATGTTTTCCACGCAGGGGACGGCAACCTGCATCCGCTTATTCTTTTCGACGAGCGGGACAAAGATATGCTCCAGCGGGTCCACAAGGCCGCCTCCGAGATTCTCAGGATTTGCGTGGACGCAGGGGGAACGATCAGCGGAGAACATGGGATCGGAACCGAGAAGCTCAAAGAGATGTCTTTCATCTTTTCGGAAAGTGACTTCGGGTTTATGCGGTCCCTCAAAAAGGCCTTTGATCCTCTTGACCTGTGGAATCCCGGCAAGGTCATACCGCAGGCTCAGGCATAAGAACCAGTAAACAGCATTCGTACCCCGGCGCTTCTCAAATCCCCCTTACTCCCCCTTTTCCAAAGGGGGAAAGCCGCTGGAAGTCCTCCCCTTTGTAAAGGGGAGACAGAGGGGATTTTGGACGGATGGAACGCTGAGTTTCTCAGGAGTGAGCAGTAAGCAGAAGGCAGCAGGCACAACAGGCAACATTCAACATGCCAAGCAAGAAAAGGAGGCGTGACGTGGCGGAAATGAACCAGATTCTAGATGATCTCGGCGGAATGACAGGCCGGGATCGCCTCAAGACCGATCCTGCCGTCACGGCTGAATACGCTGTGGACGGCGTAGTTCCAAAGGCGGTGGTTTTTCCCAAAGACACAAGAATGGTTGCAGCCCTTGTCGAGTGCGCCCACCGCTATAACCTGGCTGTCGCTCCCCGGGGAGGCGGCACAAAGATGGCCATGGGAAATCCCCCGAAACGGCTTGACCTTGTGGTTTGCATGGCCCGGATGAACCACATGCTCGATGTGGACACGGCCAATCTGACCATTACGGTCGAGGCGGGCGTCAAATTCAGGGACGTGCAGGCCAGGCTGGCTACGGAGGAGGACCGGTGCTATCTGCCGCTGGAAGACCTCAAAACCGAGGCGGGCGAATTCGTCTGTTCCGACCGCTCACACAGTGGGTGCTTTCTTCCCCTCGATCCGCCGTTCGGTGAAAAAGCGACCATCGGAGGCATCGTGGCAACCAACTCCAGCGGCCCCAGGCGGCTGCTTTACGGTCTTCCCAGGGATCTGCTCCTCGGGGTTCGTTTTGTGACGCCCAAGGGCGAGATCGTCGGGGCTGGAGGCAAGACGGTGAAAAACGTCTCCGGATATGACATCTCCAAGCTGATGATCGGGGCTATGGGCTCCCTCGGGATTCTTTGCGAGATGACGCTGAGGCTTCTGCCCCTCCCCGAGAAAATGGAGACCCTGGTTTTCACCTTTGAATCTTTCTCGGATGCAAGCGCCTTCGCCGCAGCGGTCCTGGCGACAAAGCTCCTGCCTGCAGCCCTGGAGGTAGCCAACAGGTCCGTACTTGAGACCATGGATTTCAAGGGGATGGATTTTACAGCCGGTCCCTATGTCGTCATGGTGGCTCTCGAGGCCTTTCATGAGGCTGTGACGCGGATGCGCAAAGAGCTGCAGGCCATGGCCCGGCACTTCGGGGTCAAGGGACACACCCTTATCGAAGAAGACAAGCATCGGCTCTTCTGGCTGACCCTGGGAGAACTTCAGTCCGCGTCGCTTGAGAAGTCCCCTCGCTCTGTGGCTGTCCAGATCAATTACCCGCTTTCCGCATGGAAGGCCCTGTTCGAGTTTGCCGACAAGATTCTGTCTCAGAATGGGCTGGAATGCACCCTGCTCTGCCACTCGGGCAGCGGCGTGACCTTAATCAACATCATGCCCAAGGAAAAAGGCTCTCAGGAAAAGCTGGTGACCGAGGTGGTCGGGGCCTTGCTCGGAGAATGCCGCAAGGCGGGCGGAAACCTGGTGGTGCAAAGGGCCCCCACAGACTTGAAAGCCGCTCTCCCGGTCTGGGGTGAACAGGGACCGGATCTTCCCTTGATGAAAAGGATCCGGGCTGAAATCGATCCGGCCGGCCTCATGAACCCGGGCCGCTTTGCGGTGGGGGGATAAAACGGGGCACGGTACACGGCGCACGGTCCACGGGGCACGGTACACGGCGAAAAAGTCTTTGATGTTTCTTTTCCGTGGACCGTGCACCTTGCCCCGTGCACCGTGCGCCGATGTGAACCTTGGCTGAACCTGTGCATTCGGTACTCTCGAAAACTCACACCAAGATAAAGAGGTGTTGTCCATGAATCTCACGCAACTTCGCAAGCTGTCCTACGATGAGGTCGCCAAGTGCAACAAGTGCGGCTTCTGTTTGCCCAATTGTCCTATCTACCTGGTAGAAGGAACAGAATCTTCAGCCCCCAGGGGAAGAAATGCGATCACCCGGGCCGTCATTGAAGGCCGCCTCGCGTGGAGCCCGGAGATCGAAAAATCGATTTTCTCCTGCCTGGGCTGCGGAGCGTGCACCGCGGCTTGTTTTCCCAAGGTCCAGACCAAGGACCTGGTGTTCCGAGACCGGGAGTGCCTGGTGGGAGAAGGGTTGTACCCCAAGATCGCCGACTCGGTCGTCCGTTTCCTGGAACAAGAGCACAACATCTCCGACGACGACAATGCGGAACGCGCCGAGTGGAAGGAACTCATCCGCGATCTGCCTGAAGGCGCCTTTGAAAAGAAGCGCGCCGAAGTGATCTTCTTTGTCGGGTGCGTGGCATCCTTTTTCCCCATGGCCCAGAAGATTCCCGTCAACATGGCTCGCATCATGGACCGGGCCGATGTGGATTTCACCATTCTCGGCGGAGAGGAGTGGTGCTGCGGCTTCCCGCTTATCGGCACCGGCATGCCCGACAAGGTGAAAAAGCTCATGGAGCACAACATCCAAAAGGTGGAAGAGGTGGGAGCCAAGAAAGTGGTTTTCACCTGCCCCTCCTGCTATCACACCTGGAAGCATCTCTACCAACTGCCGGGCGTGGAACTCTATCATGCGAGTCAGATGCTCCACCAGATGATCAAGGACGCCAAGATCAGCCTGAAAGCAATGAACGTCACGGTGACCTATCACGATCCTTGCGATCTCGGTAGGAACAGCGGGGTTTTCGAGGAGCCCCGTCAGGTGCTCAAGGCCATCCCGGGCCTCAAGCTCGTCGAACTGGCTCACAACCGCCAGTTGTCCATGTGTTGCGGCGGAGGCGGGAACGTGGAGATGGTGAATCCCGAGCTCACGGCCAAAGTCGCCCGGATGAAGCTCCAGGAAATTGCAGAAACCGGGGCCGACATGGTCGTCTCGTCATGCCAGCAGTGTCTCAGGACGATCGCAACCAGAGCCCGCAGGGACAAGGTGGACCTGGCCGTGAAGGATCTGACGGAACTGGTCTTTGAAGCCATGGAGTGAAGTGCCTAAAGTGCGCTAAAGTGCCTAGAATGCCTAAAATTGAAGAGGAGTTGCGGTTTTGCGTCATTCCGGCGAAATAGGCTGTGTCACAATGTCATTTCGAGGTGTAAGCCGAGAAATCTTGATTCTACATGAGCCCGGATTTTAAGTTTTCTCCCTTCGGTCGAAATGACAAAATCCGTTACGTACAGGATTATGACACAGCCACGAAAGCCGGAATCCAGTCCTTTCGCTGAGTGGCAAATCATCTGGACTCCGGTTTTCACCGGAGTGACGACTTCTTGCGAAGGCGTCAAGGACTGCATGAAGCATAAAAAGAGGAAAGGAGTGGACCATGCAATTGAAATTCGGACCGAGGAGAGGCGTTTATATCGATATCGCCAAGGAGATCAAGGGGCAGGGAAAACCGCTTTCAGACAAGGATCTGGCGCAATTTGAGGCCTTCGATCTGATCTATCGTTCCCTCTGTGCGCTGCTTTTCAACTACGTGCCCCTTTCCGGCCACCCGGGCGGCTCGATTTCTACCGGCCGCATCCTCTCGAGCCTCATCTTTGACACCATGGACTATGACGTTTCCGATCCGGACAGACAGGATGCGGATCTGGTGTCTTTTGCCGCAGGGCACAAGGCTTTGGGGCTCTATGCCATGTGGGCCATGCGGAATGAGATTGTGCGTCTGGGAGCCCCCGATCTTCTGCCGGGCAACGAAGCCTTGCAGATGCGAATGGAAGATCTCCTCGGGTTCAGGCGCAACCCGGTGACCAAAACCCCTTTGTTCGTGAAATTCCGCTCCAAAGCATTGGACGGCCATCCCACGCCGGCCACCCCTTTCGTTCGTCTTTCCACGGGAGCTTCCGGAGTGGGAGTCGCAAGTTCCCTTGGCCTGGCCTTTGGCGCCCTGGACTACTACGGTTCCCGCGCACCTTATGTGCATATCGCCGAAGGAGAAGGAGGCCTGACACCGGGTCGCGTGAGCGAGGCCCTGGCCGCGGCTGGAACGGCTTCTCTGAAAAACGCCGTCCTTCACGTGGACTGGAACCAGGCCTCCATCGACTCCAACCAGGTGTGTCGAAACGGCGAGACGCCCGGAGACTACGTTCAGTGGACACCCATGGAGCTCGCCTACCTGCACGACTGGAACGTCATCTATGTCGCGCAAGGCATGGATTTCCAGCACATCCTGGCCGCCCAGCGCCTTGCGCTCAAGATGGACAACAAGCAGCCCACGGCCATCGTCTATCGCACGACCAAGGGCTGGCAATACGGCATCGAGGGCAAGGGCTCCCACGGCGCCGGCCATGGTCTTTGCAGCCCCGGCTTTTTCAAAGCCATTGAACCGCTCATGCAGAAGTCAGGACTTATCCTGCCCCGATGCGAAAACGAGCAGCGCTGCAGGGCCGGAAAAGACAGCGACACCCTCGAGGAGTGCTTGTGGGAAGCCCTTACAGGCATTCGCGGCGTGATCGAGGGGAACAAAAACCTTGTGAAGGTCTTTGCCAAACGCCTTGTTCAGGCTCGCCAGCGCTTGAACCGCAAAAAGCGCCGGCCCCGCAGCAATCCGCCGGACGCCCATGCCATTTACACCACGGCTTTGAAGCAAGGCGCCGCGATTCCGGAAGAGCTCGCGTTGGCGCCGGGCTCATCGGCCACGCTCAGGGCCGAACTGGGGAAAGTCCTGCAGGTCTACAACAAGGCAAGCAATGGTGCGATCTTCGTCGCCTCCGCCGACCTGGTCGGTTCAACAAGCGTAAACCTCGGGGCCAAGGGTTTCTCCGACGGATACTACAACAGCGTCACAAATCCGAAGGCCCGCACGCTCTCCGTGGGCGGCATCTGTGAAGACGCCATGACAGGAATCCTTTCAGGCCTGGCAACCTTCGGGCGGCATGTGGGGGCGGGGTCTTCCTACGCCGCCTTTATTGCCCCTCTGAGCCATATTGCCGCCAGGCTGCATGCCATCGGCAATCAGGCCCGCCAGGTGATCGCAAAGGAGCCTTACAAACCCATCATCGTGGTTTGCGCCCACGCCGGCGTCAAGACCGGAGAGGATGGTCCTACCCATGCCGATCCGCAGCCTCTCCAATTGCTCCAGGAGAACTTTCCCCGGGGCACCATGATAACCCTGACGCCCTGGGATCCGCAGGAGATGTGGACCGTGGTTTCGGCAGCGCTCGCCAAAAGACCGGCGGTCATCGCTCCTTTCGTGACCAGACCGAACGAGAAAATTCTGGACCGGCAAGCCTTGGGTCTGGCGCCTGCCACGGCAGCGGCTACCGGCATGTACTTGCTGAAAGGAGCGGAAGGCAAAAGCGACGGGACCCTGGTGCTTCAGGGCAGCGAGGTGGCCTATGCCTTTGTCGAGCAGGCTCTCCCCCTGCTGAAGCAGAAAGGAATCGATCTGGATGTTTACTACGTGGCCAGCGCCGAGCTCTTCGACCTTCTGCCCGAGGCGGAACAGGAAAAGATCTTTCCTGTCGGACTTTCCGAAAAGGCCATGGGCATCACGGGTTTCACCCTTCCCACCATGTATCGATGGATTCGCTCGGAGCGGGGACGAAAGATGACCCTCCATCCTTTCAGGAAAGGACATTATCTGGGAAGCGGGCAGGCTCACATGGTGATGGCTGAAGCCGGGCTGGACGGCGAGAGCCAGGTCAAAGGGATCGTTGAGTATTTGGGCTAGGAAGCGTTCAGCATTCAGCGATCAGCAGCCGAACCAGGGACTTCACGCAGGGTCTGGCCGACACACTCTTATTGACGTGGAGCTGACTGCTGATCGCTGACAGCTACATGAACGTGACCGTCACCTCTCCCAGGGTGGAAAACTTCGCCGTGTAGGTTGCACCCTTTTCCACAGGGAGAATCGGCGTGAGGGTGCCGGTCATGACGACCTGGCCGGGCTCGAGGCCTTTGTTCCGGTCAGCCAGTTTTCCTGCCAGCCAGGCCACGGCCTTGGCAGGATGGCCCATAGCCAGAGCTCCGGTCCCCTGGGCCAGTTCCTTACCGCCCTGGGTGAGCACGACCTTCTCGTTCAGGAAGTCGAAGGTGTCGGCCGGCCGCCAGTCGCCCTTCAGAACGATGCGCGCGGAAAAGCCGTTGTCCGCGAAGAAATCCGGGTAGGGACATTTCCAGTCTTTGATCCGGGCGTCGCAGATTTCAAAAGAGGCGCTCACCCCCTCGGTCGCCTTGATCACGTCCTCGGCCGTGAGACCTTTGCCCTTGAGCCCGCTTTTCAGCTTCATGCAGATCTCGCACTCGAGTTTGGGCGCGATGAGATCATTCATCGCGACCTTCACGCCGTTCTTGAGCACCATGGAATCCAGCAGATAGCCGTAAGTCGAATCAGGAAGGCCCATCTTTTCCCGTACCGCCAGGTTGGTGAAGCCTATTTTGAAGCCGACCACCTTTTCCCCGGCCTGGACCCTTTTTTCGATCATCCTTTCATTGATCCGGTAAGCATCGTCGAGGGACAGGCCGCCCGGAACCATATCCGAAACAGGCCCCATCGGTTTCCGATCCTTTTCTGCTTCGGCAATCGCTTGCATTTCCTTCTCAAAAGCCATCCCAGTTCCTCCCTTTCCTCAATTTCTGGGAATTCTAATCCTCGAGGCGGATATTTTCAATCAATTTGGTATGCAATTCCTAGTTGACACCGAAGAAATTTTACCTTAGAGTTCCAGCTTTAATTGCAGTTTCCTGTCCCCGGTTTGTGTTTCTCGTCTTTTTTTGCCCCACCAAATCAAACTTTGAAGGAGGAGGAAGCAATGAAAAAGAGTCGTCATGGCAATGGGAAAAACTCCAGTCAGGCCGAAACCCAGCATGGGCTGTCCCGCAGGAAGTTCCTGGCCTCGGCAGCCCTGGCAGCGGGCGGCGCAGCGGCAACCATGGGATTCCCGGCGGTGGTGAAAGCCCAGGGGCCGATTTCGATGCGCTGGCAAAGCACCTGGCCCACCAAGGACATATTTCACGAATTCGCCCTCGACTTTGCCAAAAAGGTGAACGACATGACCGGCGGGGACCTCAAGATCGACGTGCTGCCCGCCGGCGCCGTGGTGCCGGCCTTCAACCTTCTGGACGCGGTGAGCAAGGGAACGCTCGACGGCGGCCACGGCGTGCTTGTTTATCACTACGGCAAGTCGCAAGCCCTGGCCTTGTGGGGATCGAGCCCGGCTTTCGGCATGGACGCCAATATGATGCTCGCCTGGCACAAGTACGGCGGAGGCAAGGAGCTGCTGGCAAAGATCTACAAGTCTCTCGGCGCCAACGTGGTTTCCTTCCCTTACGGCCCGATGCCCACCCAGCCCCTGGGCTGGTTCAAGAAGCCTATCAGCAAAGCGGAAGACCTCAAGGGCCAGAAATTCCGGACGGTCGGCATTTCCATCGACCTGTTCACCGGACTTGGCGCAGCGGTGAACGCGCTGCCCGGCGGCGAGATCGTGCCGGCTATGGACCGCGGCCTGCTTGACGGGGCGGAGTTCAACAACGCCTCCTCCGACCGCCTGCTCGGCTTCTCCGACGTATCCAAGGTTTACATGCTGCAGAGCTACCACCAGAACGCGGAGCAGTTCGAGGTCATGTTCAACAAGGACAGGTTCAACGCACTTCCGGACAAGATGAAAGCCATCATCGAAAACGCCGTGGAAGCCGCCTCGGCAGACATGTCGTGGAAGGCGATTGACCGCTACTCCAAGGATTACATCGAACTGCAGACCAAGGACAAGGTCAAGGTGTACAAGACCCCGGACGCCGTGCTGAAGAAGCAGCTCGAGGTTTTCGACGAGGTCATCAAGAAGTATTCGGACAAGCCCTTTTTCAAGGAAGTTCTCGAATCCCAGAGGACCTTTGCCCAGCGCGCCGTCAGTTGGGACCTGGACACCAACGTGAACCGGCGCATGGCTTACGCTCACTATTTCGCTCCCAAGAAAGCTCCGGCGAAGAAGAGCTGAGGGATTGATCCGCATTACCCATCAGCCGGCCGGCCACCCTCTCACCCTGCCCTCTCCTCCACGCTCGGGGGAGAGGGGAAGGATGAGGGGCCGAGGCCGGTCGTCGCATCCGGGTTGCTGATTTCCAAAGAGGATCACACATGCAGGCATTGCTGATTACCGTCGACAAGATCAGCACCTTCGTGGGAAAGATGTTTTCCTGGCTGATCGTGTCGCTCACCTTTCTCGTCACCTGGGAGGTGTTTTCCCGTTACGCCCTCAATGCGCCGCATGCCTGGGCTTTCGATGCCATGATCATGATGTACGGAGGCCTCTTCATGATGGCCGGCGCCTACACGCTCTCGAAAAACGGCCATGTTCGAGGCGACGTGCTCTATGGATTCTTCCCGCCCAGGCTGCAGGCCGGCATTGACCTGACCCTTTACATCGCCTTCTTTCTTCCGGGCACCATCGCCCTGTGCTGGGCCGGCTTCAAGTATGCCGCAGAGTCCTGGGCGATCTGGGAGCATTCGAGCATCACCGCGGAAGGCCCGCCCATTTACCCCTTCAAAACTGTCATTCCCCTCGCCGGGTTTTTCCTTCTGCTGCAGGGCATCGTTGAAATCATCCGGTGCATCCGCTGCCTCAAGGACGGACAATGGCCCTCGCGGCTGGGGGACGTGGAAGAGGTGGACGTGAAAAAGCTGAAGGAGATGATGCACGTCAAAGACGAGGATATTGCCAAGCTCGATGAGATGGTGGCGGCCAAAGAAAGGGGCGAGCGGTGAAAAAACAAGCCTGGTTCGGACTCGCCATGCTGGCGTTGGTGGTGGGTTTGATATTCTACATTCTGCCCGCACCCTCTGAGATGACCAACGGCCACCTGGGCCTGCTCATGCTGGCCATGATCGTCGTGGCTATCATGCTCGGTTTTCCCACGGCCTTCACGCTCATGGGTTTGGGCACCTTTTTCGCCTGGCTCGCTTATCGCAGCCAGAACCCGGAAATGGCGGTTGCTCAGACGCTCGACTTGATGGCGTTGCGTGCCTACTGGGTCATGAGCAACGACGTGCTCATCTCGGTGCCCCTGTTCATCTTCATGGGCTATCTGGTCGAGCGGTCCAACCTGATCGAAAGGCTGTTCAAGGGGCTGCACCTGGCGACCGCGAGCATCCCGGGGTCGCTGGCTGTTGCAACCATCGCTACCTGTGCGATCTTTTCCACCGCCTCCGGGATCATCGGCGCGGTCGTGACGGTGATGGGCCTTCTCGCGTTTCCGGCCATGCTCAAGGCGGGCTACGGCATCAAGCTCGCAGCCGGCGCCGTGACCGCGGGCGGAACCCTCGGCATCCTGATTCCTCCCTCGGTGCTCCTCATCCTTTATGGCGCCACGGCCGGCGTATCGGTGGTTCAGCTTTACGCGGGCGCTTTTTTTCCCGGCCTCATGCTGGCCGGGCTCTACGTTGTCTACGTCATCCTCTGCGCGAAAATCTGGCCCAAAGCCGCGCCTCCCCTCTCCGAGGAAGACCGGCGCGTGAATCTGCCCCAGTTCGCGCAAACCATTGCAAAGACTTGGAGTAAGAACGCACTGGTCGGTATGACGCTCGCCATCAAAGGCAAGCGCAACGCCCACGTTCCCATGCGCACCCTCCTCACCAACCTGTTCATTGCCCTTCTGCCGGCCCTGGCGACCGCCCTGCTCATGGGCTCGCTCTACCTCATTGCGACGGAGCCCGAAGAAGCCGTGCCCGAGGGGGTTCAGGCCATGGGCTTCGCGGCCATGGAAGAGGCAACAGAGACGGAAGAGGAAGCCGCAGTCGAAGAGGAGCAGGTCGAGCCAGGAGTAAGAAAACCGATTCCGAGCTGGTGGTGGATCACCTTCGGCATTTTTATGGCTATCCTCGTGATTGTCTATGCGGTCTTCACCTTTGTGCGCCTCGAAATCTTCAAGATGCTGCTCACGTCATTCTTTCCCCTCGCACTCATCATCCTCGGGGTGCTCGGAACCATTGTCGTCGGGCTCGCCACACCCGCCGAAGCGGCGGCCATGGGAGCGTTCGGAGGCCTGGTGCTGGCGGCCGCCTACAGACAGCTCAGTTGGAGTGTTCTCAAGGAAGCGGTGTTTCTGTGTGCAAAAACCAGCGCCATGGTGTGCTGGCTCTTTGTGGGCTCGGGTATTTTCGCCGCCGCCTTCGCGCTGCTGGGCGGCCAGGAGATCGTGGACACTTGGGTGAAATCCATGGATTTATCGCCCATCCAGTTTATGATCCTCGCCCAGATCATCATCTTCCTCCTGGGCTGGCCCCTGGAATGGACCGAGATCATCGTCATCTTCATGCCCATCTTCATTCCCCTTCTGTCCCACTTCAACATCGATCCGCTTTTTTTCGGGCTGCTGGTGGCGCTCAACCTGCAGACGGCCTTCCTGTCGCCTCCGGTGGCCATGGCCGCCTTTTACCTCAAAGGCGTGTCCCCCCCACACGTGTCCCTGAACCAGATCTTCCTCGGGATGATGCCCTACATGGTGATCCAGGTGGGGGCCATAGCTCTGCTGTACATTTTTCCGCAGATCGGCTTGTGGCTGCCTTCCTTGGTGTACAAGTAAAGATCGCTAAGAACCAAGGAGAGCCGGCTTCCCGTTGCCCTCTTGCGGCTATTTTGAAAGTTTTTTCCAGAACTCCATGTCGCAGGATTCCCACTTAGGACCGAACTTGGCATTGTAATAGGCCTCGGCCCAGCCCATAAACGGCATCCAGGTGTTCTTTCCTTTTTTCCTGGCCTCCAGGACGCCCGAAAGGATGTCTGCAAGATCGCCTATTTTATCCTTCGGCACATAATAGGCGGCCCCGCACTTATAGGACTTCATGGTATCTTCGGGACTGAGGGCATGGGCCGTCAGCATGACCGCGGTGACCTTCTTTGCGACCGCTATGTCCAGGAGGTCGTATCCCTTGACCCCCATGATATCCAGGACGGCGAGGTCGAAGCGCTGCTTTTCCAGATGCTTCTTCGCCTCCTCAAAACTCGTGGCCTTCACCACCTGGCACATGTCCAGCAGATCCTCGAGAGTATCCAGCACGTCGGGTTCGTCATCCACAATCAGGACCTTTTTGCCTTCCAGTATGTTCTCTTTTGCGCTCATGCAGCCTCCTTAAGTTTGATGAAATCGTAAAAAGTCCGAAAACGCCGACTTGGTCATTGCGAGCCCTTCGACAGGCTCAGGATAAACTCCGCGAGGCAATCTCGTAACCCGCCGAATATGGCGAGATTGCCACGGCGCTTCGCGCCTCGCAATGACGCCGTGGGACTTTTTACGAGAGGATCAATGTTCATTGACCAATGCCTCAGGCCACCCGGTCACGGGGTTCGCGGCCTGCGAAAAATGCGTCCAAGTTATCCAGGGCCCGGAATCCCATGGCATCCCGTGTCTCCTTGGTCGCACTGCCGATATGGGGCATCAAAAAGGTATTCCAAAGCTCCCGGTACCCCGGATGAATGTCGGGTTCGTTGTTGTACACATCGAGGCCGGCCGCAGCCACCTTTCCGGATTTCAACGCGGCGATCAGCGCGTCGTCATCGACCACCGCTCCGCGACTCGCGTTCACCACAATGGCGCCGTCGGGCAGCAGGGCAATCCGTTCGGCATTGAGCATCCCCTGGGTCTGCGGCGAGGATACGCAGTGAAAGGCCAGGAAGTCGCAGTGCGGCATCAGCTCTTCCGGCGTCGGATGGAAAATCGCGTCTTCTTCCTGATCCGGCGCGAGACGGTGGCGGTTGTGGTAGTGAATCCTCATGTCGAACCCCCGGGCCCGTCGCGCCGTGACCTTCCCGACCCGTCCTAGGCCCACGATGCCGAGGCGTTTGCCGGTCACCTGGGTGCCCACCATGAAGCTGGGGCTCCAATCCTGCCAGGTCTTGGTTCTCACCAGTCGCTCCCCTTCAGCGGCACGCCGGGCCGCGCCCAGCATGAGCATGATGGTCACCTCGGCCGTGGCATCGCTGAGGACGTCCGGGGTATTGGTCACCACCAGGCCACGACGCTTGGCCGCTTTAATATCCACATGATCGAATCCCACCGAGTAGTTGGCAATGATGCGGACGCTTCGGGGAAGCCGTTCGATGATCTGCTCCGGGAAGCGCTCCGTGTGACACGGCAGGATCGCATCCGCGCCGGCGGCGCTTTCGATCAGCTCATCGCCGGAGTAGAGGTGATCATCGGCGTTAAGCCTGGCCTGGTAATCCCGGAGGAGGCGTTCCTCCACCGCAGCCGGCAGTTTGCGTGTGACCAAGACAATCGGTTTCATGGCACTGCTCCTTGTTTTGTAACGGCTAAACTCCAGGGTGCGAATTTTGGCATTCTGCTGGAATCCGCAGATTTTTTCAAAGAAAAATTGTAGATTTCTGTGACAAAACGCGGTACTCCCTGAGGGTTTCCTTGCGGAGAGTCCTGTTGCCGTCATTGCGAGGCCCATGGATTCGTCCGGATGAGGGGCAATCTCCCGCTGAAACGGCTTTCCGCAGATGGATTGATTCAGGACTCCGTCGATAACTTTGACGGTCTCGTAAACCCTCATGGGCGATGTGTTGGCCGCCCACCCCCATGGAAATCATCCCCCTCTCCACCCACCTGTGGGGGGAGAGGGTCGGGGTGAAGGGGGCGGGCTTTTTGCAAAGCCGTCAAACTTGATTGGATTCTCACCATGCTCCACGTCCAAGCGCTCGACCGCCACAGATGGTTCGTCTTTGTCGTTTTCGCCGCTATCTACTTCTTCGTCTATTTTCACCGCGTCTCCACGTCTGTCATTGCCCCCGATCTTCTCGCCGAGTTTCAAACCAATGCGACAGCCCTGGGGTTTATGTCTTCCATGTATTTTTATCTCTATTCCTTTGAGCAACCCCTTGTGGGGTATCTTTCGGACCTCCTGGGGGCTCGTCGCGTCATCGGCTTCTGGTCCCTGATCGCAGCCCTGGGCTGTGTGATTTTTGGTCTTTCTCCGACGATCGCGTGGGCCACGGTGGGCCGCGGATTGATCGGGTTCGGGGTCGGGGGCGTCTATGTCCCGGCCATGAAGGCACTTTCTCAGTGGTTCCTAAAAAGGGATCTCGGCACCATGACAGGATGCCTCATCGCCGTTGGCAATGTGGGAGCCATGTTCGCAACCACCCCGCTCGCCTGGATGGCCAAGACCTGCGGCTGGCGGTCCGCCTTTTTCGCCATCGGAACCGTGACTTTCGGTCTCAGCCTGGTGGCATTGCTTTTCGTTCGCGACCCGGGGAACCGTCCTGAGACAGGATTGGTCCATGCGAAGGGGACGACCACAGGGGATTCGGCTCTCCGAGTGCTTGCTTCAGCACGGTTCTGGATTTTTGCCATGATTTTCCTTGGAGTCTTCGGAGGCGCCATCACACTCCAAGGTCTCTGGGCAACCCCTTTCCTTATGTCAGTGCTGGGACTCGGACAGTACCATGCGAGTCTGGTCAATATGCTCATCCCCTTGGGCTACAGCTTCGGCGCCATTTTTTTCGGCTGGACAGGAGACCGCGTCTTTCGCCATAGGATTGATTTAATCATGGGCCTGTTGATCGCTCTTACGCTGACCTGGCTTGCTATCACGTTCCTCGGAGCTTCCCTCGGACTGGGAGGCATGATCGCAGCTTTCACCATCCTGGGGGCCGTGTGTGGAGGCATGGGGACGAGCCTCTGGGCCACGGTCATGCAGGGCACGCCCGAACGCATGCTCGGGCTCACCACCGGGCTTCTCAATCCTTTCCCTCTGCTCGGCATGGCCGTCATGCAGGGATTGACGGGAGCGATTCTCGACCGCACGGGAAAAATCGGGGAAATGTATCCGCCTGAGGCCTTCAGGGATGCGTTTGCTTTCTGCCTTCTGGCCTCCGCCCTTTGCCTTGTGCTTTGCGTCGTCTCGCGCAGGCGACTGATCGGTGCAAAACGCACTTCCCTTTGACATCTCAAACATCATTCCTTATGTTATTCGCGAGAAAGGATTCACCATGTCCAAAATTACGAGAAGGTCTTTTGTGAAAAAAGCAGCCGTGATGGGTGCCGCCCTGTCTGCATACCCCACGGTTTTCGTACCCAAGGCCCAGGCTTCATGGGCAAGAAAAACCCGGATTCATCCCAACGTGGACAACCTGAGGGTGGCGGGAATCACCGATCCCTCCATGACAAGGGCCGTGGAAACGAATATCGACTGGCTCAGGCAGGAGGAACTCGTCGCAGCACCGATCGTCTGGGAGAACATGGACAAGCTTGCCTGCGGCCTGGTTGAAACCAGGAACGTGGAGCAAGCTTGGCGGACGATCTTTGTCAAGCCTCCCCGCAAGCCGTGGTCCGAGGCCGTGGTCGCGATCAAGACGAACCACATTGCGCAGCAGCACACCCGCAGCGCGGTCATGTCAAAGGTTTGTCACGTGATGACGGACATTGTGGGCGTCAAACCGTCCAACATTCATATCTATGATGGATGCCACGGTGGCGACATCACGGATGATACCCCCTTCAAGGATTTGCCCGAAGGCACCCGCATCGAGAACCGTTGGGGCGGAATCAACACGTCCACGACCGTGCCGAGGCCCTGGGAAGACGGCGAAGGCAAGTCCAAATGCATCGAGCATCTCGTCAAAGACTCGGTCGATATCCTGGTCAACATCTCCATGTGTAAAGGTCACAGCCGGACTTACGGCGGGTTCACCATGACCATGAAGAATCATTTCGGGACCTTCTCCCCCTCCCCGGGCCATGGAAGTCAGCCCCTGGAATATCTTCTCAGCCTTAACCAGACCCGGGAGGTCCTTGGAGCCATGGATAAGAAGACCGGAACGGTCATTTATCCCCGCCAGCAGCTTTGCATCGTCGATGCGCTCTGGGCGAGCAAGAGCGGCCCGGGCGGAAATCCAAGCCACCAGCCGAACTTCATCGCCATGGGCGTGACTTCGCCCGTGCTCGATTACGTCGTGGCCACCCGGTTCCGCAAGGCCAAGATGGGCTGGTCCATCAACATGGACGCCGCCGGCCGGTTTCTCACCGAATTCGGTTACCGTGAATCGGATCTTTCGAACGGCGGTAAAATCATGGAAGTTTAAAAAGGGGTAATCCCCGATTTGCGACCATGTAGGAGCGAGCTCCTGCTCGCGAAATCCGGGCGCGAGATTTATCGTCGCGCGATTTGCACCTTTTATCAGACTGACAAGTAAGCATGAAAACTTCGAGATCAATTCACATATGCCTCGCCGCGGCCATCTTTGCCGCAGCCCTCTGCTTTATCCTCACGGGCTGCACCCCGCAACGAGAGAACAGGCTCCTCGAAAGCCCGGCGCCGGCCGGTTTCGAGCAGATCGGGCCCATGACCGTTTATAACAAGACAACCTTGTTCGATTTCATGAACGGGGAGGCGGAGGTCTATTTCCCGCTCGGCTTTCGCGTGCTGTACACCCAGGTTTACAGGTGCGAGAAGACGGATGCCCGGATGACGGTCGAAATCTATGACATGACTTCGGAGAAAGGCTCGAGCGATATTTTCGAGCACTATAGCGGTGAGGGGGGTTCGAGCCTCCAGGGCATCGGCAGGTCGGCGTGGACCGACCAGTGGCTTCTCCTGTTCGCAAGAGGCCCCTATTTTGTCCGGATCTCACCTGACCCTTCCAAGGAAAGCAAGGTGAAAGCCTCTCCGGAGGACAAGGTCACCCTGGCCCGCGCCATCGACGGCATGCTCAACTCCTAAGAAACTTGAGTGTTTCATCCATTTAAAATCCCCCCTGTCAGCCTGTCCGGCAACTTAAAATTACTCCCCCCATCGCCTCGTGCCGTCATTGCGAGCGACCGGAGGGAGCGTGGCAATCTCCTTGATGACAAGGATTTAGGAGATTGCTTCCACCCTCCGCAGTAGCCTGTCCATCCTCCGTAGCAGAGCTACTGCGGAGGACGGGCTACGGAGGACGGGTCGGTCGCTGCACTCCCTCGCAATGACCGTTATGAGGTAAGCGGTAAGGGTTGTCGCACAGGCTCTTAAGGGGGATTTGCTGAATCCCGTTGGGAGCCCGTCAGCCGCGGCCGATGAAGGGCATTTTCGTTGCCATGATCGTCATAAACTGAACGTTGGTGTCCAGGGGCAGGCTCGCCATGTAGAGCACGGCGCTACTCACGTGGCTCAGGTCCATGAGCGGCTCTGTTGCGATGGTGCCGTCGGCCTGTGGAACCCCTATAGCCATTTGCGACGTGATCTGAGTCGCCGCGTTGCCGATGTCGATCTGGCCGCAGGCGATATCGTACTTTCTGCCGTCGAGGGACGTCGATTTGGTGAGGCCGGTGATCGCATGCTTTGTCGCGGTGTAAGGTGCCGAATTGGGCCGCGGCGCATGGGCTGATATCGAACCGTTATTGATGATGCGACCGCCCCGGGGAACCTGATTCTTCATGATCTTGATGGCTTCCTGGGTGCATAGAAATGCGCCCGTCAGGTTGATGTCCACCGCGGTTTTCCACTGATCGAAGGGGAGATCTTCCAGGGGCACCGAGGGCGGGAAGACGCCCGCATTGTTGAAAAGCAGGTCCAGCCGGCCGAAGACCTCCTTGGTTCTGGCGAACAGGGCTATTACGGATTCCGGATTGCTTACGTCGGCGGGCACCACCAGGGCGCGGCTGCCTGCAGGCCCTGCATCCTTTGCCGTCTGTTCGAGGGGATCCCTCCGCCGGCCGGCAAGCACCACGCGATAGCCTTCCTTCAAAAGTGCAAGCGCCACGGTTTTGCCGATGCCGCTGCCGGCACCCGTGACCAGGGCCACTTTCCCGTCAACTTTCATTTTTCAGCCCCCTCTTCTTCTTGGTCGAATCTCTTTTCCTGTCAAGAGCGCAAAAAGGTTTACACGGGGTAAGTCTTTGCAAGGTTGTTTCTCACCTAATCCTTGGTATCACGGACGGCTGCCTTTGTCCATGGATGACGCTTTCCAGAAGCGACATGGTCTGTCGCGCTTTCGCGATGCCTGCTTGCATTTCATTGACGCCTCCAGACGAATGCTCTATGCTCGGGCCGAGCCCCCTTGCCCCGGCCTTTCGATGAATCGTGCAAACATCTTACGCCCGCTATTACCCTTCCCATCCTGAGGGGCTCGGGTGGGATGCCCATAGGCGCTCAACTGGTGGCCGGGCGCGGCAATGATGCGCGACTTCTGCGTGCGGCACGGTGGCTGGAAGCATGGTCCACAGAAAGGTCGTCGCGATTCTAACCCTCTCCTCGCCTGCCCTCAACTTTCCCCTCCCCTGGCGCCCGTCCTCCGTAGCAGGGCTACTGCGGAGGATGGAGGAGGGGCTAGGGGACGGGGGTGGAGACACAGCACTAAACTGACCAACGGAGCGTGGCGTCGTGCCTGTTCACGTCTTTTTCATGGTCTTGTTTGCGGCGATGCTGCATGCCGTTTGGAACGCCTTCATCAAATCAGGGGACCACAAGCTCGTCGAAACCGTCATTCTCACGACCGGCGCCGGGGCGGCCGCCGCTGCAATCCTTCCTTTTGTGCCGGTCCCTCTGGATGCAAGTTGGCCTTTCCTGATTGCATCGGTAGCCATTCACTGTCTTTACTTCTCCTTGGTTGCGGCTACCTATCGGGCCGGCGATCTGAGTTTTGCTTACCCGCTCATGAGGGGTTCCGCTCCCATATTGACATCCGTCGTCATTTATGTGGGAATCGGTGAGCGCATAAGCGGCGGACAATGGTTAGGGATCGTGCTTTTGTGCGCCGGGATCCTTTGGCTGGCGCGAGACGGGTGGAAGTCAGCACGCCGCCAGAGGACTGCCCTGGGCTTTGGCCTGCTGAACGCCGTCGTGATCGTGGCCTACACGATCGTGGACGGGCTTGGGGCTCGGGCGGCCCAAAACGCTTGGAGCTATGTCCTCTGGATGTTTTTCTTGAACATGTTTCCTCTTCTGGCGGTAGGGTTCATGACCAATGCCGGAACACTCCTCGCCGTATCGGTCAGAGGGTGGTTGAAGGGACTTGTCGGAGGGCTTTGCAGCGTCTGCGCCTATGGTTTGGCTCTTTGGGCCATGACTTACGCTCCGATCGCGCTGGTGGCGGCGCTTCGTGAAACATCCGTGCTGTTCGGCACGGCTCTTGGGGCGCTCATGCTCAAGGAGCGGTTTGGATACGCACGCTGGTTCTCGGCCGCCCTGATCACGGCAGGAGCCGTTGCCATGAAGACCCTTTATTAATGGTCTCATAATAGTATTGACATTGATTGCCTCCCCGTTTTTGTAGGAGTCCCGCTAGGGGCGGGACGACACGATCGCGACCGGCCCTTCGAGAGCCTCAGGGTCCTGAGCAGCGTCGAAGGAGAGGTCGCTCCTACACGGAGGTGACATGTCGGCAAAAACGATACGTCACCCGGTTGTTCACGATGCCCAAAGACAAATTTCCCACCACCCAGGCTGTTCGTTTCCTGAAGGACAAAGGGGTCTCCTTTGTCCCGCGCCTGTATGACTACCAGGAAAAAGGCGGCACCGGGGTGGCCGCCCGCGAACTCGGCATTGATGAGCACCTGGCGGTAAAGACCCTCGTGATGGAAGATGACACAGGCAGTCCCCTCTTGATCCTGATGCACGGGGACAAAGAAGTGTCGACCAAGGCTCTGGCAAGGATGTTAGGCGTGAAGACGGTTACCCCCTGCACCCCTGAAGCGGCAAACAAACACACCGGCTACATGGTCGGAGGAATCTCTCCTTTCGGCACCCGGAAAATACTCAGAGTCTATGTCGAGGCATCTATTCTCGATCTACCCAAGATCTACATCAATGCAGGGAAGAGAGGCTTTCTCGCGGAAATATCACCGGCCGACCTCAAAAAGGCCCTGAACCCCACCCCGGTCAACGTAGCCATATAGCAGAAGGGTTCAGGGTTCAGGGGTTCAGGGTTCAGGGGTTCAGGGGTTCAGGGGTTCAGCGTTCACCGTTCAGGAAAACTTTTCTGTTCGCTCATCCCCAATCTGGAGGCTCGACACAGACCATCGACCAGTACTCCAGCACTCCAATACTCTATTCTTATTCTTCTCTTTCAATCATCTCGATGAACTTCTCCCTGCTGATCTTGACATAATCCCGGTCTCTCGAGAACACTTCCAGCGTCACCGTATCATTGTAGCCGATGCTTTTGAGCGCCTTGGCTATTTTCGGGAAATCCACCGACCCGGCTCCGATTGGGAGGTGGCTGTCCTCTCTTCCGAAATTGTCGCTGGCATGAACGTGGCCGATTCGATCAGGAAACATCTCGATGAAATGCAGGCACCTCTCATCTCCGGGATCGTGCACATGGGCGTGTCCCGTATCGAGGGTCAGGTTTATCGTGGGGAACTTCGCCAGAATGCCGATGAAGTCCTCCGGGGTAACAAGCCACTGCGCACCGGGAAACATGTTTTCGAGACACAGGCAAAGGCCAAGACCGTGGGCCTTTTCGACAATCGCCTCGAGGCTTTCGAAGGCATATTTTTCCGAGACATCTCTAACCACCTGTCCCATGCCGACCATGTAACTGGGATGAAGAACGACTTTCAAAGGTTGCAGAGCAGCAGCCACCTCGAGAGATTTCATGACCTCCTGCACCGAAGCTTCCCGAATACCTGGTGTCAGGTCGGCCGTGGAGATGAACGTGGGAAGATGGCACACAACCGCCATCTGGAAGCCGGCCAACGCATCGAGGATCCCATCCCTTTGCTCCTCCACAACGATGTAGTGCGCCTGGGGCGCATCCATGGTGAGCTCAAAGAAGTCGAACCCCATTTCACCGATACTCCGGATTTCTTCAAGCAGGGGACGAACAGGAAAATTCATCGCACCATAAAGCATAGCCACCCTCCCCAACTCAAGCCAATGTTTCTCGTTCCATCAAATCAGCCGCCCTGCGCCCGGTCTTTCTCCTGTATTCTGTATTCTTCTTTTCCCCCATCACTCCAGCACTCCGTCCTGTCCTCAGAAGCCTTGGCGAAGGAGGATACTCCACCACTCCATTCTTTCCTGTATACCACATCCAGCCCCTCCTGCCACCAAAAGAAGAAGGGGCATTGCGGGGAGCGGTCATTTTCGTTGACCCCCGGCTGTGGCTGAATATAATCAGCGTTCGTATCCCGGCGCTTTGTCAAATCCCCCTTATTTCCCCCTTTTCCAAAGGGGGAAAGCCGCTTCAAGTCCTCCCCATTTTAAAGGGGATACAGAGGGGATTTTGCATAGCAATTGTGCCAAGTTTCTTGAGAATGATTGGACCACGTCACCTCACGGAGGACGGGGCATGACGCAACCTAGCATTGAACGCAGGCAACGGCCCAGGAAGACGTCGGATCCTCCACTCGTCGGTATTCTCTATACAGACCCAATCCTTTTTCGTTCATCGGAAGATCCGCCCAAATGGTTCGTGGACGTCCTCAACAGAAGCGATGGCGGAGCGCTTGTAAGAAGTCAGGAAACCCTCTATCCGGGCAAGCCCTTGTATCTACGAATCTATGACCCCCACCAAAAATCTTGGATCCTCTTCGAAACCAAAGCGACATGGAACCGGGAGGACGGTGACAACCCCGGCTGCCACCTTTTAGGCCTGGAGTTGAAGCAGGTTGACACGGGGAGCGGAGAACCTCAGAAGGAGACATCGGAAGACAGGCAAAAACCGGCGCCCGGGGATTACGAGTTCTTCAGGCGTATTCGAATGCTCAGGTTTTTGCCGAGAAACGCGGTCTGCCCGGTGCTGAATCGCGTGTTCCACAGGCGGATCAAAATAGGCGAAAGGTTCCTCCGCCAGGGAGAACCTGGGGATGCCTTCTACGTTATCCAGCGAGGCTCCTGCGCGGCGATTGTAGAGAAAAACGGCGAAATGCATTCTGTGGCTCGGCTCCACGAGGGCGACATCGTGGGGGAAATGGCCATCCTCACCGGCGAACCACGCAGTTCCCATGTGGAAGCGGAAACAGACATGGAAATCTGGGGCCTCACCCCCACCGATTTCGAAACGATCGAAAAGCAATACCCGGATCTGCGAACCTTTCTGACCGAGCTGGTCGCTGATCGATTTTCGTCCCGAGAAGTGACCGCTGACAGAAGAATAGGGAAGTATGTCATCACGGACATTATCGGTCGGGGAGGCTACAGCATTGTCTACAAGGGAATCCACGGGGACCTCGACATGCCTGTCGCCGTAAAAATGTTGAAACACGATCTTGCGATGAGCCCTGATTTCCTCGACAAGTTTAGAAATGAGGCAAAACTCATTGCCCAGTTCAATCATTCAAACATCATCAGGGTCTATGATATCGAAGAGCGATACCGCACGGTTTTTATTGTCATGGAGTATCTTGAAGGAGCTTCCCTGAGGCAACTGATAGGCGACCGGAAAAACGTGCCTTTCAAAGACACGATTCAAATCCTTTTGCAGGTCTGTTCGGGATTGATCTACGCCCACGAGCACGGGATCATTCATCTGGACATCAAGCCTGCGAACATCTTTGTTCTGCCGAACGGCCAGGTGAAGATCCTGGATTTCGGCATCTCTTCTCCCTGCAAGGCGGAAACCCTGGATGATATCGGAACCCTTGCCTACCAGTCTCCCGATCGAATCCTTTGCCGGCCGGTTGATGAGCGCGCAGACATCTATTCTCTCGGCATCGTGGCCTATGAGATGGTGACAGGGAAAAGGCCTTATCCTGATGACGATCTGCCCAGGATCATGGAGGCTCATCTCAACCAGGACATCCCGGACCCGGCGGAACATGCTTCGGGGTTGCCTGAAGGGTTACGCCGGTTCATCCTGAGGGCTTCCAGCCGGGATCCCGAAAAGAGGTATCCAAGCGCTTTTGAGGCAAGGCTTGCACTGCAATCCCTTGCAAACGAGCTTGCAATAAAGACCGACAATTTCTTTACGGGAAAGGGCAAGATGAAGACCCTGGTCCTCTTTCATAGAGATGAGGATCAGCCTGCCCTCAAGAGGCTCGTGGAGGAATTCAGCCGCAAGCTGCATGAAGCGGGCATGACCGTGAAAGCAGACGACCTCGATGAGTAGTAACCCCCTCATTCGCGCGGAGCCTGTCCCCGCGCAGGAAAATTATTCCCCCTCTCCACCCACCTGTGGGGGGAGAGGGTCGGGGTGAGGGGGGATTTTCACGGTTGAATGGAAATCCGGGTTCTTACAGTTGCTAGTCCCAGGTCGCCGGGAGCCTGCCCTCAGGTATCGAAGGGTATAGCAGGGCGAATGGGGCTTCTCAAGAACGCATCGAATTTATCCTCTTGACTTTTCATGTTAATTCCCCTAAATTTCAAACACTCCAAAAACATTGATGGACTCGTGAAAAGTCTGAAAATCCCAACTTGGTCATTGCGAGCGAAGCGACCCGTCATCCGCAGTAGCTCTGCTACGGAGGATGGACAGACTACTGCGGAGGGTGGAAGCAATCTCGTATCTGGCCGGATATGGGAGATTGCCACGGCGCTTCGCGCCTCGCAATGACGGGGTGGGACTTCTCACGATGGCGTCAAACATTGATTGTCCTCCATAACTCTATGACCCGTTCCAGTGAGCATGGAAAAGCGTTGGACCAGCAAACCGTAGAGATCAATCTGCCGAATCAGGCGGGCTATGAACGCGTTGCCATGGGCTCGGTCGCCGCTTTTGCCAAAGGGGTTGGATTCCTTCCGGACCGAATTGAAGACTTGAAGACCGCCATTGCTGAAGCATGCATCAACGCGGTTCAACACGGCAACAAAAATCGTCCCGATGCCCGGGTTGTGGTCACCATGAGCTTCAGGGACGGCGTCCTTTACCTCTCGGTTCTTGACGAAGGCGACGGTTTCAAGGAAACTCCCAAGGAACCCGACATCGTCAGGATTATGAACAACGTGGATCCCCCCGTAGGTTTCGGCGTTTTCCTGATGAAGAAGTTGATGGACGGGTTCGAATTTAAAAAACTGCCCGATCACCGCAACGAAGTGAGAATGTCCATGAAATTGGGGAAATAGGGGCAAAAGGAAGAAGGGATGACCATGCAGCAGCAACCCAATGAAATCAGTCTCCAAAAGCACGGCGAGGTCACCCTGTTGGACATCAAGGGTGACATCACGGCCTTTTCCGAGCCCTTTCTCAATGACGCCTACAAGAATTCAAACAGCGAGGGCGCCAAGAAGATCCTTTTCAACTTCGACGACAAGGCTTACATCAACAGCGGCGGCATCGCCGTGCTCATTCAGGTTCTCGCCCAGACGAAAAGGAATAATCAAACGATCGGGATCACCGGGCTGTCGGAGCATTTCAAGAAGGTGTTTCACATGGTGGGGATCACCAAGTTCGCCGTCATCCACCCGTCCCTCGACGACGCCCTGAAGGCCATGTCCTGATGACACCAGAACCCGGTATAGCCACGACCCTTCACGGCTGGTCCCTTTCAACCATGTTTTCTCGCAGCCACTCCTCTGTAGGAGGGACCTCCTGGTCCCGATTGCTCTAGGGCACAGAGTCATCATGGGCTTCCTGGTCCCTTTGAATGTGTTCCTGTGAAGTGGGAAGTTCCAAACACTTCTTCACGACTGAGCAAGATGAACATCCCCCCCGACATTCAATCCCTCCAGGAGTCTATGCGGCAGGCACAGGAGGTCCGCGACGAGTTGGACCGTCGCATGTTCCACCTCAAAACCCTGTACGATGTCAGCAAGGATGTTTACAGCAGCGTAGAAACAGAGACCATCCTCAAGAACTTCCTCCTCATGACCATGGGCAATTTCGGTGTTGTCACCGGCTTTTTACTCTTGAGCAATGTCGCCTCCGCTGAAATAGAGCGTTTCATTCAGCTCGGCATCCAGGACGACGATTCAAACTCCTTTCGCGAGGTCTGCCGCCGGCTTTTGGAGAAAAATGGTTTGTATCAATCCATCGCCGAAATCAAGGCCCTCTCACGCTCGCACACCTTCCTTGCCCCCATCGTTCTCGCCCTGCCGTTCGTCCTCGACAGCGATACGATCGCCCTTGTAGGTTTAGGCCCCAAATTAGCGGGCGGTGAATACACCCAGGATGACAAGGAACTCCTTTACACGCTTCTCAACAACCTCTCCATTGCCGTCAAGAATGCGAGATCCTTCGAGGAAATCCGGCGCCTCAACAGGGACCTCGAAGAGAAAAACATCGAACTCAGTAAGACCCTTCAGGAACTCAAGGAGTCGCTCAGGAAGATTGAAATTCTTGAAAAAGTGAAAGCGAATCTCTCCAAGTTCATTCCTGCCACCGTGACGCGGATGATTGACAGGTCTCCCACGGGCATGATGCCTGAACTGGAGGAAAGAGACCTTTCCGTGCTGTTTCTCGACATCGAGGGATACACGGGTTTGTGTGAGCGTCTCGGCGACAGCATCGTTCATGCCATTATCGAACGGCATTTCTCCGTGTTCATGGATGCGATCTACAGGAACAACGGGGATGTCAATGAAACCGCCGGGGACGGGCTGATGGTGCTCTTCATGCAGGAGAATCCGGAAACCAATGCCATGGAGGCTGTCCGCGCTGCACTCGCCATCAAGGAGCAGACCGTCAAGATCAGCGAGGAGTTCAGCCAGCTCTACAGGCCTTTGGATGTGAACATGGGCATCAACTCAGGCCACGCCCTGGTTGGGGCCGCGAAATTCGAAAGCATTACGGGCTCCCGGTGGACCTACACGGCAAGAGGGACCCTGACCAACGTGGCGGCGAGGATCAGTGCGCTCGGTTCAAAGGGAACCATCCTCGTTTCCAGGGAGACGGCGGACCGGATCAAATCCCACTACTGCCCCACGTGCCGTGGGAGATTCAAGCTCAAGAACGTGTCCGAAGAAGTGGAGGTCTTCGAACTGTAAAACCTCCCTCTCAGGCTCAGAGCATGTCCTTCAGTTCATCCTTGGCAACGATGTAGTTCTTCTCGAAATCCTCCCAGAACCCTTTGTCTTTCTCTTGCCATCCCGCCCCGAACCGCTTGTCGAAAAACGGGCTCAGCCGGGCGAACCAATTCCCGGATTTCTTGACGCCCCGCTGCCGGGCCAGGAATATCTCTTTGAGATAAAGATCTATCTCGTAAATCCTGTCCTTGGGGATGAAGGAGTTGGCCCCGAGCTTGATGGATTTCACCAGGGAATCCGGAAGGAGGCTGTGGGCCGTGAGCATGATCGAGGGAATGCCCTTTTTTCTGGCAATATCGAGCAGACTGAGCCCATCTACCCCCATGATGTCCAGGATTGCCGCATCGTAGGCCTTGTTTTCCAGGAGTTTTTTCCCTCCCTCGAAACTGAAGGCTGTTTCCACTTTGCAGGTGTCGAGATGCGTTTCCAGGAAACCCAGCACATCCTCCTCGTCATCAACCGCCAGGATCTTCTTGCCCTTCAGTACATCGTCCCCTTTCATCATTCTCCTCCTCGAGTTTTATCACTGCGCTCTCTGCGCGCTCTGCGGTGAATCCTTTACCGAATCGGGAAAATGACCTGGAAGGTGGTCCCCCCCGACTGATAGCAATCTTCCGGGCTCTTGCAGAAGGCGCACTCGCTGATTCGGCCGGGGCATGTGTCGCTCCCTTCGGGAATAAACCTGCATCTTTCAGAGGTCATCGTGAGCTTGAAATTGTAGCGCTCCGAAAAAATCTTCATACGCAAAAGATCAGCCCCCCGGCCTCCCGCATTGAATTCAAAAGGATGCTTGGACGCATAGAGGTTTGTGTCCTGGGTATGATAAAAACCTTCGAAGATTCGGGCCTGATCTTCTTTCGCGATGCCCACGCCGTAATCCTTCACGCTGAGTTCAACCTGATGTCCCTTATGCCCCACAGTGACGTCGATCCGGCCTTGGTCCGGCGTGTTTTCAATGGCGTTTCTGATAAGGCCGGTGACGACTTTTTCCAGCGGTTCGATGGGGATATCAATGATCGCGCTCTGCCCGGCCAGGCTCTTCAACTCGATTCCCCGCTGTGCACTGACCGGCCGCAGTTGTTCCACTTTCTCAGCCACAAATCGATCCAGGTGAACCGCGACAGGCTCAGCCGCCCTTGGCCCGAAGAGTTGGTCGATGCGCTGCCTGATTCTTGAAACAATGGGGTTCTCTGCAGTCTCCTCCTCCAAGAGCAGCTCGATTTCATCCGCACACTGGTCCAGAAGATTGGAGATGAGCTCGTGGGTCCTAATGTTCTTGCCCGCCATGATGTCCGTGACTTCGTACTGCACCTCCGAGAGGCGCTTGAATGCTCTTTGGGCCCTTGTCATGGTCTTTTCCCACGTTTCGGCGGGGAGATTTGTCAGCCGCCTCTCCAGTTGCGTCAAACATCCGCCCACCAGGGCGATCGGCGTCATCAGTTCGTGGGAGAGGTGGTTGATCACCTTGTCCTTGGCGCTGTTCAGGGCTTTGACCTCCTCCAGCGCCTTCTCGAGCGCCTCAGAATACCTGGCGCTCTTCAGCGAAACCACCAGGCTGTTGACCAAAGTGGTGAGGAGCGCTTTATCCTCTTCCCAGTATTCGTCGCCCACGAGCTTCGGCCCCAAAACCAGGAGCCCGCGACATTGCACGTCCACGTCAAAAACAATCAGGTATGGTGGGCCGAGGACCAGGCTCCTGATCCGGTCTTCCATGTTGTTTTGCACTGAAGCGATGCAGGGATTGAGATTTCCGAGAAGTCCGTTCACGGCTTCGATCAAGGTCGGCCGCTCTTGTTCTTCGAACCCCACGGTCTGGAGGTGGCTGATTTCTTTGCTGAGGGTATCCTGCAGGGCGAGAAAGCCATGGATGACCCCGAAGTTGCCCATGGTCATGAGGAGGAAGTTTTTGAGAATCCGGCTCACGTCGGCCAGGCCCAGGAGTTCATGGCTCACGTCGTAGAGGGTTTTGAGGTTGAAGAGCTGCCGGTCCAGCTCGGCCCTGAGACTTCTCGGCGTTTCGCGGATTTCCCTCACCATCGATTCACCCCGACATCAGTTCCTCGAAAAGGCGTTTTTGTTTGACCAATAATGTTGATGAATTCGTAAACCCTTATGGCCGACGAATTGGCCACCCCCGGGCATGAAAACATAGGGGAGGAATTCACGGGAGCCATGCCCATTCGGTTCTATGGTCCCGTAGGGAACGGGTTCTCCTTCGACTTGCTCAGGACCCTGAGGTTCTCGAAGGGCATCCCGTTCCTTGGATCGGCACGGAGGCCGATCCCTACAAGGCCATTCGCCAGGCCGGTGCATTTTCACGGTAAAAAGTCCCACACCGTCATTGCGAGCCCGGTTTCATCGGGCGTGGCAATCTCGTTGTTCCTGCGTGTCTCAGACCGTAGGATGGGTTGAGCATAGCGAAACCCATCGCCTCCAACACGCCCCAGCAAGAGGATCCCAAAATCGGGCGCGCGCCCTAAGTTCATTCTTTTTGGTTTTGGCTCCCTGTCGAAGACCCTGAGCTTGCCGAAGGGCTCCATGCTCTGTGCTGCCCTACTCGTCATTGCGAGCCCGAAGGGCGCGGCAATCTCGTTGTTCCTGCGTGCCTCAGACCGTAGGATGGGTTGAGCGAAGCGAAACCCATCGCCTCCAACACACCCCAGCGACAAAATCACAAAATCAGGGGCGTCCCCTCAGCCTTCCAACAACGCCTTGTCAACCCTTTTCATGAAGTCCAAGCAGCCTCCTCCGCCCGAGAAATAGCATGGACATTCCATATTTTGTTTCAAGTCGATTGACACATGTGGCCCAATGGAGTTACTCTTTTATGGTATGTTTAAGAAGCTGGGGCCATAACGCAACACCTATCTGTGCTAAATTCCTAAGGCTGGGAGATGAACCTTATGAGCAGAGACGACATCCTTTCCTTTCTAAAACAGTACAAGAAAAGGAATCAACAAAAATATAGCATAATAAATATCGGCCTTTTTGGTTCTGCCTCTCGAACAACGATGAGTGAGAAAAGCGATATCGATATTGTGGTTGAACTGGAAGATCCGGACATGTTTAACCTCATCAGCATTAAACAGGATCTGGAAGCGGCATTAAGCAGATCTGTGGATATAGTCAGATACCGGGAGAAAATGAACACTTTTCTCAAAGACCGAATTGAAAAAGAGGCAGTATATGTATGACAAGGAACTCGCCACAGAGATCCTAATTCAGCTTTTTCAGGCAACTCGAACGGTCCTTAAGCGATTTGATCAGATCAAATCAGCCGACGATTTTACATCCTCGGATTCAGGCATGGAAAAGCTTGACGCCATTTGCATGCAGCTCATCGCCATCGGGGAAGGACTCAAAAATCTTGACAAAATAACCAACAACACCCTCTTAACACGATATCCAGAGATTGAATGGAAAAAAGCGAAGGGGATGAGGGATATCATAAGCCATCACTATTTTGATTTGGATGCTGAGGCCATCTTCAAAGTCTGCAAAAATCACATACCCCCCTTATCGGATACGCTTGAAAGAATGCTTAAGGAAATCTGACAACTTCACGGTTTCGCAGCTTCCACTACATCTAATGCACAATAGACCCCGTTGGCTTCCTGGCCTTCCTTGAAAATCTGCTCCCCCTTCTTCAAAGAGATCTCTTTCCCTACCGCCAGGATCTTCTCCATCTGGCCCTCATCCAGGCCCTTAAATAAATATGCAAAGGACGAATCCATGGCCCTACCTCCTCCCGGTTTGCAGATCCCCACCCCAGCTCGCACCAGATGCCGTCATTGCGAGCCCGGTTCCTCCGGGCGTGGCAATCTCGTCTTCCCCTGGATCCTGTAGCCCGTAGGATGGGTTGAGCGGCAGCGAAACCCATCAGCCAATCTGTCATTGCGAGCCCGAAGGGTGCGGCAATATCGCTGTTCCTGCGTGCCTCAGACCGCAGGATGGGTTGAGCACCGGCGAAACCCGCAGCCTCCAACACGCCCCAGCAACAAAATCACAAATTCAGGGGCGTCCCTCTCTACTGATATGGCGATATGATTTTCACACCCCGAAAATAGGTCTTAATCCGCCTCACATCCCTCGTTACCAGTTCCAGTCTGCCGACCGCTGCATGAGCCCCGATGAAGAAGTCAGGCAACGGCGCCACCTTTTTCCCTTTACCTTTTCTGTACTTCACATATGCTTTGCCTGCCAAGAAGAGCGCTTCTTTGGGAATAGCCGCCATCTTAAACCCGCCTTCTGCAATGGCTTTCTCCACTTCCTCAATCCGTTCAAAGCCAATGGAGATCTCCGTGTAAATGATGGGATTAATGAGTAGTGAGCGCGTTTCACTCAGTTTGGAAAGCATCCCCTCGGACCATTCCCCCCACTCGGGATCGTCGAGAAAAACGTCAAGGATCACACTCGAATCCACGAGCACATCGCTCATTCCCTATCCCCGCGTCAGGCTCATGATCTCTTCGGTGCTCATTTTCACCGAGGCAATTCCTCGCAATTCTCTAAAAACACTCCCCTTGGGGCCGCTCCCTTTCTTTTTCACGATGTAGACCTTGCCATTTTCCTCTACAAAATCGACCTCGGAACTTGGAACGATCCCCAGCTTTTCCCTGATAGGCTGCGGAATAGTGACCTGCCCTTTTGTTGTCACTCTCATACTTGCTCTCCAAAAGCCAGATTAGCATCGTTAGGTGCGACTTCTCTGTAAGTCGCGAAAAAGTAGTTTACTGCCAACCGAATCGAAGCCCCGGAGGGGCGTTGCATGAAATCTGCCGCAGCAGATTTCATTGGTTTGCGGAATAAGGCCCGCAAAAGTAATACCAGTAATACTATTACTGCATCGCTTCTTTGTCAACCCGTTTTCTCGAGATGGAGATCCTTCCCAGTTCACGCCAGATGCCGTCATTGCGAGCCCGGTTTCATCGGGCGTGGCAATCTCAACCTTTCCCCCTCTTTCGTCATCGCGAGCCCGAAGCGCGCGGCAATCTCATCCTTCTTGTTTTGCAAACCGCAGGATGCCCTGCACTCGTTGCACACGATGCGCGAACCAATCCAAACCCATCACTACCTGTCCACAACAGAGACGATCAATCTGTTTTATAGGCAAGTTAGGATGAGAAAGGGCCTGCCATTTAGTGTAGTTATTCCAAACAAGACCACAGAAAGAGTCTTTACGGACACGGATGCAAAGAGGAATCTGATACGATGTGACGACGCTGAAGATATGTTTTACAAGCTGGGGATGTAATGCTAAGACCTTCTTATACCAAGCAATTTGCGAAAGATCTCAAAAGGATGCTGAATCGGGGGAAGTCAGAGAAAAAGATCAAGGAGGTCCTCAGAAGCCTTGTCAACGAAGACCAACTGGACGCCCGTTACAAAGATCACAAACTAATAGGCAACTACAAAGACAGGAGGGAGTGTCATATCGAACCAGCACCCACTCTCACTTGTTCGAATAATTTATGTCTCGTTTATGCAAGAGCATCCCCTATTTTTTCCCGTCGACGCTCACCACGATCACTGTCAGATCATCGCTCTGCGGCGCCCCGCCGACGAACTCGTTGACCTGCTTCATGATCTCATTTAGCAAAGCCTCAGCATCAAGTGATCCTGAACTTCGGAGCAGTGCGACGAGGCGTTCGAACCCATAGATCTGTTGTTGTGCATTCATTGCCTCCACAATGCCGTCCGTGTAAAAGACGAGCTTGTCACCAACCTCGAGGTTAAGTTTTGTCTCCTGGTAGTCGGCCTCCTCGATAATGCCGAGAGGGAAAGTATCCCCCTCGGTCTCAAGGAGTTTTGCCTCCCCGGTCTGAGAAGAAAAGTAAACGGGCTGCGTTTGCCCGGCGCTGCACAGAGTCAGGGTTCTTTCTTCCGCATCCAGCACCGCGTAAAGGAGCGCCACAAACATCCCGGTCTTGATGTCCTTCTTGGTTCGCCGGTTGGCCCGCATCATGATTTCAGCCACCCCGAGCTTTTCTTCCGACAGCATCCGGAACACGCTCCTTGCCGCAGACATGACCAGCGCCCCGGATACGCTCTTGCCGGTCACATCCCCGACCAGAAGCCCGATTCTATCCTCTCCCATCTCGATGAAGTCAAAGAAATCCCCGCCCACTTCTCTTGCAGGGGTGGACACGGCAGCAATGTCGAATCCTGCTGCTTTCGGGCACGAAGCAGGAAGCATGCTCACCTGGAGATCACGTGCGATGTTGAGCTCCTCCTCCATCCGCTCTTTTTCGACGACCTCTTCGACCATGCGGGCGTTCTCTATGGCCACCGCACCCTGACCGGCGATGGTCTTGATCAGGTTGATGTCCTCACGGGTGTAAAACTTGCCGGATTTTTTCTCCCCGAGGTTCAATAGCCCGATGACCTTTTCCTTATAGATCAAAGGCACCATGAGCATCGCATTCAGCGCCTGAAAATCAGTGCTGCACGTTTCTGAGACCTCTTGGAATTTCGGATCTTCCAGAACATCGTACTTCGTCAGTTCCTTTCTTTCGTCCTCAATAATTTTAACCACTGAGGCTTTGCGGTCGATTTTCACGTCTTCGACGGCCTCCCTCTTGTCGCCGTCTGCAAGAAACACCTTGAACTGCGTCCCTTCCGGTGTCAACAGCATAACCGAGCTTGTGTCAATAAAGAGGTCCATGGTAAAGGTTGTCACGAGTTCCTTAAGAATCTGAGGCAAATCAAGCATTGAAGTGATCGCATTTCCTACCTTGTCGATTACGGCACGATAATCATACTCTTTGCGAAAGAATACGCGGTCTACGAATAGCTGAATCCTTTGGTAAAGGGGATTGAACACCAGGATGACGATGAGTGTGAAAATGATCGGGAAGGCCCGGGAGTGGGATATCTCGTATTCGCTCAAGGCAATGTTCAATGGAATACTGATCAGCGCGTAGGCACCGATAATGATCGCCGTCATGAATACGTAACCGACGGCTCTTTTTATGTACACGTCCACGTCAAACAGGTTGTGTCGGGCAATCGCATAAGCGATCGACGCGGGAAACAAGATCAACGGCAACGTCAGCAGGTTGGTCTGCACCCGGAGGCCGAGAAAAGAGCCGGTGAGAAGTTGCGAGAAATACGCAAGGGCAGGCACGGGAAAAGCGATTGCGGCCCCGAGTAGAATCACCTTGGCTCTCTGCCGCGCAAGGATTGTGGGAGGTCGGAAGTACGAAATCACGACCGGGTAAACTACAAATAGGGCGCCCACAATCAGATAAAAAAGAGCCAGGGAATAAAAAAGTTGAAAAGGACCCCAGGGGTAAAGCGCTTCAAGTGGAAAGGCTATCGCGAAAGCTATGAAATATGGGACCACCTGAATAACCGGGCGCCTTTTCACGGCTTTCCTTGGTTCCGGGAACAGCAGGCTGAAATGGACGAAAGCGGCAGGGACAAAGCAATTGGCAAAAATGTATAAACGAATGAATCCGAAATGCGTTGATTGGATATCGAAGATAGTGATTGACCAAAGCCCGAGAAAGAAGCAGGCGATTAGGAAAGCCCAGCTCACGCGGATATTGGGCTTCATGATGAACACGACGACACCGATGAGCATGTAGGCAACACCTGCCAGGAAGGCCGGTCCAAAGGTCAGCACCAGATCGAGCCAGGTAAAGCGCATCGTCGGCACAGAAAAACTCAGCCTTTTTCCGTCTCTCTCGATCTCATAAAGGATTGGAATGCCGACGAAGGTGCGGGAGATCACCTCATTCAGTGCGGCAACAGACGAAATCTCTTGCCCGTCGGCGCTCACTATCTTGTCAGGATATTTCAAACCAGCCTTTACACCGCTCCAGTAATACTGCCCGACCGGCGCCACCACCACTCGTTCGTTCAGGAGGAAACCCGGAAAATGCCGACCGATCCATCCGACAGCATTGACGAGACAAATCGTGCTGACCGTTAGAAAGATTAGGACCATGAACCAAAAAACCGACTTGCCCATCCTCCCTCTCCGGGCCGGCGCTTTCCAGTTCGCATTTTGTTCTCGCTCATTCATATCAGGCCTTCACGCACCTTCTCTCACATTTTGACTCGGTAGTTCCTGCCATACCCTCCCCCGCATCCGCACCCTCAAACTGGATCCACTTCCAATCCGGCCGGGTGCTGAACTGCATTGTCGATTTCGGATCAGGCTACCATGCATCTGCCCCGGAGGGACCTTTTTCCGCCGGCGCCAGGTTGTCCCGGATGAACCTTTTCATTTTTAGCCACTCCAGGTGTCGCCTCAATCCTTCTCCCAGGAATTCCAGCCTGAATCCGGTCTTGCCGGTAAACAGGAATTTTGCCACGCGGGCAAGAGAAAACATGCTCCGATAGCAATCATAAATCTCGTCTAACAACTCGGCCGGAGTCATGTTTTGTGGTTTGAAGACAATTTTGTCGCCATACCATCGCCATTTCTTATGGAGCAGGCGCTTTTCTTCTTCCATCTTTTTGAACAGCGGGGTTCCAGGAAAAGGGGTCAGTGGCTGGACCAAAGCCCCGCTCAGTTTCTCTCGCTTAACAAAGTCGGCGACTTCCTTGCCGTCCCCTTTCCGGAATTCATCGTCCCCGAAGACGAACAGTCCATGAACATCGATGTCGAAGTCACGAAACCTTCGGATGGCATGATGTACGTCATTCATAGAAATGTTCTTATTGAAATTCCGAAGGCTGCCGGCCCGAAGCGTTTCGATTCCAAGGTACACCCTGCCGACACGAGCTTTTTTCATCAAAGAAAGCAGTTCGCTATCACATGCAGCATCGACCCGAATCTGGAGAGTGAAATAATACGATGTTCTGAGTTTGGCGATTTCTTTGAATAGCTCTTTTGCCCAACTTTTGTCTGAGGTCAGATTGTCATCCGTCAGCCAGATGATCCGCGGCAAAAAGCGCGAAAAGAAGTGCTGGTGACTGATCTGCGTTTTGATATCTTCGACAACCGCCGCAACGCTCTTTTTCTTGAATTCGGGATAAACGGCTTTGATTGAGCAGAAAATGCAATCATGGGTGCACCCCCTCGACCCGCTCACAAGCAGCGGAATCCTAAGAAGGCGCCTTGAATTCAACTTAAAATAATCTTTCACCAGGCTGAAGTCGGGCACGACTTCGATCGGCCGGCCCTCATGCTGATTATAAACGATCTTCCCATTTTCTTTGTAAACAAGGTTGCGAACCTGTCCGAGGTCTTCCCTCCTCCCCTTTTGAAGCACTCTCACGAGATCCACAATCGGAAATCCGTCTCCGGCGATAACGAAGTCACCATGATCAAGACATTCTTCCGGCATGAGTGAAGCATGGAATCCTCCGAACACGACGGGTCGCTTAACTTGATCGGCTAGGGAGAAACCTCTCTGGGCATTGGTGGTCGTGATGGAGATGCCTACCAGATCAGCATCCTTTGCTTCACCAGGGCCAAATTGGGTCACGTATTCACTGAGGACCTCCACCTCGTGGCCCTCCTGGTGTAATAGCGTCGCCACCACCACCGGCCCCAGGCTCGGGGTCAGACTGCGCTGGTCATAACGAAAGTCGAAATCGTAGGGCTCGATGATTTTGATTTTCATCAGAGATCTCTGCGCCGGTATACCAAAACAACCCCTAGGAACGCCACAGAAACTCCTGCACAAATCCAGGCGAAAACATCCCCATACTTGGTATAGAAAGTCAGCTCTTTCAGAGGAATGATCGTGCCAACCATAAAACCCCGAACAAAGACGTCCTCCCCGCTCGCATCTCTCACCCGATCCACGACCCTACCATGTGGATCAATAATGCAGGAAATGCCGGTGTTGGCTGCATTAGCGGTATATCTCCTGTTTTCCACCGCGCGGAATACATTCATGGACAGCACCTGGTACGGAGCTGCGGTCCGCCCGAAGTAAGCCGCGTTGATGATGTTGACAATGAACTGAGCGCCGTTTTTGACGAAATTTCTGGTGATATAGGGAAAAATGCTTTCCCAGCAAATCGGAGCGCTGAAACGATGGGGTCCCAGCTCGAATACCGTGAATTGCTTGCCCGGGGCATAACCTTTCACCGCTTCAACATGGAGAAGCCGCCAGGCGGCATTGGCTCTACCGGGCAAATATTCTCCGAAGGGCAGGAGATGTATCTTGTCATACTTCTGAGGGTTTCCGCTTCTCTCCTGGGGAATAATGAGGTAGGCGGTATTCGTATACTCAACCTTCCTCATTGTATTTTCCAGCTCATATTTTCTGCGCTGTGCACTGCCCAAGAGCAGAGGAATCTGCGTTTTCTTCACAATTTGATGTACCCTGGCGGCAACGGTCGGATCAACATTGATTGCCGCAGGAGTCGCGGTTTCCGGCCAGGCTATCAATTCCGCTCCCCCATCGGCTGCCTGAAATGTCAGGTCCGTATAGGTTCGCATGATGAATTCAGCGTATGCCTTATCCCACTTCTTATCCTGGGGGATATTGCCCTGAATAAGCCCGACCTTGATCCGGTCCCCAACAATGGGTTTGGAAACAACGGCATTTCCATAAATGAAACCGCCTCCCAGGATAAGCCCGGTTGCTGCGGCATAAAGAACTATTGAAAGGGATCCCGGAATCCCCGTCGACTCTATGCCCACCGCCTTTCCTCTCGGGGAAATCTTGAGAACGATCAACGCAAGGGTGGCGTTCACGGCAACCACGAGGAAACTTACACCGTAGGCCCCGGTAAGACTGGAAACCTGGATGATCGAAAGGTTTTGAAACTGGGTGTGGGCGAGCATGCCCCAGGGGAGCGACAGCCAGGAAACGTGAGACCTCACATATTCAAGAGTGACCCACACAAAAGGCGCACTTGCGTACGCAGGCATCAAACCCCAGCGCCGTGAAACGAGGCAAAACAGGAGGCCAAAAATGCCGAAAAAAGAACCGAGCAAGGGCATCAGGATTGCGTAGTGCAGAACTGTGTATTTGGGCACATTCATCAGCCAATAGACCAACCCGGCCCAAAATAGAGTGCCGCACAGCATGGACAGCAAGAACCCTTGAAGAGGACCCTTGTTTCTCAAGCCCGCAAACAGCGGCAAAAGACAAATCCATGCAAGCGCATCGAGACTAAAAAGTGGAAACGCTGATATCAGCAGGGCACTGGAGAGAAATGCAAAAAGGAGCGCTACCATTCAAGGCTCTCGGTCAATTTGGTGGTTAGGTAATAGAAATAAGGATTTTTCCTTCTCGGCTCACCTCGTATTCAATCGGGGTCCCGGTGTTTATTTTTACAATGATCCGGTTCAGATCACCTAAGCCCTCAATTTGTTTCCCGTTTGCCGTAAGGATTTTATCGGGGTATCTCAATCCAGCCTGTATACCGGTCCAATGGTATTGTCCCACGGGTGCAACGATCATTGTCTGGTTCAGCAGAAAGCCAAGAAAATGGAGGGCCCCCCAGCTTTAGGGCAATCGGAAAACAGACGCATGAAATGACGACAAGTATAGATTATCCTTTCCGTAAACTCCCATCCGGAATGCCTTCGTCCACTGCCTGTTTTGCCCTGAATTCTCATTTGGTGATTAAAATACAGAGGGGCGGGGGCTTTGCCCCCGCCCGCTCGTGTTAATCGCAATCTATCAATAACCTATGCATTCTTGGTTTTCAAATGAACAATCGGGAAAATCCTGTACAACGCTGATCGTGATTTCACCCCGGATAATATCATCAATATTTGCTGTAGAAGTTGGGTCGCAGCCGCCCTTATCGGTGATAACCAGGTCTCTTATCAAAGGTGTTCCTGCAAGGCCAAATTGCTCTTGAATCAAAAATTTTATTTCATTGTTGCAAAGAACAAAATTTTTATAAATAGCTCCTATTAGAAAAGCTTCACTCATATCGCATAGACCTGCTGAACCCGCAACCGTATAGCGGGGAACCACCAAAACTCTATTACCCCACCTCAGGAAGAGATGGAGAACAATTTTCGTAGACTCCGGAAGATATACTGTAGTCCCCGGCTCATAAGCTGCCGTGAAAGTCCCCTTCAGGAAAGGGCCTATCTTTTTGATACCGTCCGGCTCCCCACAGATGCTCAAACACTCGCAATCTGGACTACTGTTGGGAGGCGGTTCAATTCCACCTCCGAAAACAGTACAGGACAAGACAAATATAAGCATAAGGACCATCAGCAACGATACTACGCCAACCTTTTTCATTTCATTCCTCCTTCCTTAATATGTTATTCATTTGGGAAAACACATCCTCCATAACCGATCTCCTGTGATTGCCTAATTTACGATTCTGATCAGTTGGCTCTCAACGATTACCTGATCATCTCCTTTCTTTTGGATTTTCACAAACACTGGATACCAGTTCCCTGCCTCAAGCGTTCCCAGCTTTAACTGCAGCGACTCAATCACCTCGCGGGCAGGAAAATACGCCTTGATCATCGGCTTCAACGCCACCGCCCGGCGCCTGGCCACATCATTCAAATACAGGCTGTCCAACTGGTAGTCGGCGGTCTTCTCCCCCGCATTGGGCCTTATCTGTACCTCAATGTCTGATTCGGGTTTGCCGGGGTCCAGCCACTTGGTGCTCCACTGGTCGGGCACCACCTTGACCCTGGCGTCCTCACCCTGCAGGTAAAAAAACCGGGTGGCCGACTTAAGCGTCCCTTTCCACTGATAATTGTTCACATCGCAGGAATCACCTAACCCCTCACCCTTGAAGGTCATGGCCGACAGCTGCACCTGAACCGAATAATAGCCAGGTATCCCAATGTCATAGTGCTGCCGAAGGTCGGGGGCGCTCACCAACATGCTCCAGCCCGGCTCAATCATCTCACAGCCGGTCACCCGCAAAAACTGTCCGTTGTAGTAAACGGTTCTGAGCGGGGGCGCATCCGGCACTTCCAGCTCCGGCTCATCCCGCCCTGCCAGCAACAGGCGGCCGGCCGGATCAATCACCCGCATCTCCAAAATGTAGTCCATGGATTGAAAACCCTCACTGATCAAAAGCGACGATGCCGGAGTCTCTTGTGGATTATAAGAAACCAGCACACTTGCTTCGATCGCCTCGCCAGCGGTAAAGCTCTGCCCAATGTTTAAATCAATTTGAATGTCCGGTCTCTGCGCAAGCACGGGATATGCCTGAAAGACAAACAGGAGGACAACACCCAAACACATGAAAGATAGTAAACTTTTTCGCTTCATGGGTTTTATCTCCTAACTTTTTGTGGCAATGTTTTTTTGACTATTCTAATGGGTACTGTTGTGAATAATCGGGAACTTTCGGATATCCGCCGCGTTGCCAATACTGTGCTTGCATCCGCTGTAACCGAAGGGCAGTGGATCCCAGTTTTTGGTCTCACCAAACATGATACAGCCTTCAACCAGACAATGATCGGTATTGTTTCCCTCCAACAGCGCATGACCGATTTCATGTAACACCGTACGCCGGAGAACTTCATACTCATAGTAGCGTTTTGTTCCTGCACTATTGACGGTCGGGCCGATATTTGTGATTATCCCGCCGGACGAAAAGGCGATCTCTGAGCCTATTTCCACCCGGCTGTCTGGATGACCCGTAAAGACCAACTCACCGTCAACCACACCCAAACCGCTTTCCGTGTCCAGCAGGTTCATCGGGCTGCTTTCAATGCACAAAGCATCCGTGCAATATATCTGGCCATAGGCTGCCGGAAGATTGCCTAAAGGACCCAGATTTTTCCGGATCGTCTCATAACCGCCCTGGTTCATATAGGCCTGCAGTGGAATGTGGTACATCCGAGCCTTGTGGTACCTATACTTGAGATAGTACGGATCAGACGGGACATCTGGGTCTTCCGATTTGAGATCGGGCGTCAAGCCCTTCGTATCCCAGCTCCAATCGCTGCCGTTGAAGTAAGTATTGCCGCTGGCATTGTTGGCCGGACACGCTCCGTGCAAGTGGTAGTAAACCTCCAGAATATCACAGGGAGGCTTCCCGGCCGGGTTGGCATCCAGACCCGGATCGTAGTTAAGCTCACGCATCGGGTAATGAATTGCGCCAGAGCCGTCAGTGTAGAAGTAAGGGTGAGCCGGATCGCCGATGATCGACACCTCGATGTCCTTGCTGTCATCAGCATTGTCAAACTGCGGCACGTAGGCAAAACCCGGGCGGTCCGCATCCGGGCCTAATGAAAATGGAAAGAGCACCGCTTTAAAGTCGGACCAGAAATTCCAGGTGCCCACGGCAGTTTTATCTTCGATGAAAGGTCTGATAAACAGGGTCTTCTTGAAGGGGTTTGTCCCGAATCTACTCTCCCAGATATCAGTAATGCCGTCGCAGTCAGAATCATCCGTGGGACCCCCCACAGCCCCGGAAATGGTAATAAAACTAAATGTGTCCGAACCCGAATTGCCCTCAGTGTCGGAAGCACTAACCACAATATCCACCACCTGGCCGTTGGTGAAATCAGAAGCCGGATTGTAAGTGACAGTGTAGTCTGCAGCCGTCCCGGAAATAATCAGCGAAGAAGTAACCGTTACCCCCTCTACGATCACCTGGATGCCCTGCGCAACCCCGCTCCCGCCATCCTTCACATGCACCTGAATGTCTGTATTCAATGCAACGTTCGTCGCTCCATCAGAGGGCGTCGTCAGCTCGAACGTGGGGGCAATCGTATCCACCACTTGCACCGTGCGAACAACTTCATCGGCAGCATTGCCCGATGAATCACTCACATTGTAAGTAACTTCATAACTCCCCAACTCATATACATTTACCTCGTTGCTGATTATAACCAAAGCGCTGATATCACCATCTACATTATCGGTAGCCTTGGCCCCCGGTTCGATATACGGTGTGCCAAGCTCCAATACCAAAGGATTGTCTCCCAGCAATGTAATCACAGGCGGTTCGGTGTCAGTGAAGCTTGGATTATATTCGTCAGCTCCAATATCGACGGCTTCGCCCATGATTCTATCATCCCCCTCAAAATCGACTTCGGGCAACTCTGGCGCTTCATCCGTTCCCGCATCTACGCACGGTGATCCAAGGCTTAGATGAAAATTCCCCGCCGCCGGGTTTACAAACAGGGGGTCCAATCTTATGTTTCCAGCCGTTCCCTCGAAGCCATCCTGGTCGATATTGCAGTAGGACACTGTTGATCCCGCTCCGGTGGTTATCTGGTCCTGATAACCATCAAGCGTTTGATTCCCCCATATGATGCAATTTGTGATTGTGGCTGCCCCGCGGCAGTATACGCCTGAGCCATACGGCGATGGCTCAGAAGTGTTTCCATATATGGTACAATTTGTGATTACAGGACTGGACTCTTGCGAACTGGAGATCCCTCCCGGGTTTTCCCCGGAATTATTGACGATCATGCAATTGACTATCTTAGGAGATCCAGATGCGATAATAATTCCTCCCACGCCGTAATTACTAAAATTTCCCGACACCCAGGTATTAATTATCGAGGAAGAATCCTCATCGCCCATAAGCGCGATACTGGCTCCGGAAATCGAAGCCCGGTTGTCATTCACAATACAATTCCGGATGACCGCATTGTTTGATTGGACCAGGATACCCGCACCCATTGAATTGGACATACTCACTTCCCAACTGATTCTCCCACCGGTTATGGTAAAACCGTCTACAGTCGCATCGGCAGTGAGATGAAAGATTCGAGTCTCATAGCCAATGCCCCTTACCGTTGTAACATTGCTTTTCCAATCCCTCTGCTCGCGCGAGGCTTCAGATCCAGCGAAGCCGCCGTAAACGCCTATATTCTTGTTCACCAAGATCTCGGACAGGCTCTCTGAGGTCCCAGATGGGAGAGTATATGTTCCCCCTTTCACCCAGATCTCGTCACCTGGGCTTGATGCACTCACCGCCGCCTGTATGCTTGCAAAAGCATTATCCCAACTTAATCCGGTTTGTGATCCCGCTCCGGTCGGCGTCACGTACCACACAGCGGCCAATGCTTGTGAGCTTGAAATCAGCAGCAAAAGCAGCAAGCAGATAAACGTGCGTAGCGAGGCTATTCCTGCCTGTTTTCCCTTTACGAGCGATTTGGAGATCGGTTTGCTCATTGCCCCCTCCCTTAGACGAATGGTCGATTTACCTGCGCCGACGGCATTCTTTCGAAAAGGCTAATAAATAGTCAGATGGTCTTCTCGAATTGTTGCGATTTCCTCTATCTATATAAAACCATTCAACGATTTTGACGTCAACAAAGGGGACGCCCTTGCTTCTGTGATTTTGTCCCTCCGATTGACTACGAATCAACGGCAAGGTTGCCTCTGCGCTGGTGAATAACTCCACATCTTGGCTCGTTTGCACCTTCGAGAAGTCCTTCGACCCTATTCATGCTCTCAATGCGGAGAGGCTCTTCGCCCTCTGTAAGCTGCCGTTACACTTATCTGTGGGTTAGAAAGGTGTTCGTATTTTAAGAGAGGTTGCTTTTGAGAGTTGACTCGGAACCAAGGGTTTCTGCCGCCGACCGCGTTGATCAAAACAAGGATTTGAGTCCTTGCCACAGATATGCTTTCGGATTGTGATTTAAGTTGCTTGGCCGCCTTTTGGCGGCGACGAACCTTAGGTATGATCCAAGACCATGCCAGGCTTCTTGGCGCAGGTAAAGACGGAATTTATGGGGGGATATTGGGGAGAAGATATACCCAATTTAACTTTAACTTTGCTTTTCCTTAAGCGTGTAAGCAATCGGTATCATTGGTGTTATAGCTATCATAGCAAACTCTAACTTCTACACTCCCTTTCCGAAAGACATGAGCGTTGCACGGAGATTTGCCTTTACATCCTTGAGGCCCATTTTTTTTCTTATGTTTTTCCGGTGTGATTCCACGGTCCGGCTCGAGAGGTTCATAAGATCGGCAATTTCCCCGGATGTTTTTCCTTCCCGGATCAGGCCCGCAATGTGGAGTTCGGTCGGTGTGAGGTTGAGATACTTGAAGTGGAGATCCCGCGAAAACGATGAGGTGATGCCCCCGATGTTGGTTTCCAGAATCTCGAAAAGGGCCTTCTGCCTTTCGCCGTCCATGGTTTTCTTCAGTTTTTCAAGGTACGGCTTCACGAGTTGTTTCACATTGAGAAGAACTTTTTCCTGCACTTCTTGCCTGTCCTGGTCCCTGCTCTTGAGCAGGACGCGAAGCGCTGCGTTCATCTCTTCGAGGTGCATGGTCTTGATGGTCAGCTCTTTTTCTCTTTCCTTCAGCGCCTGCTCGGTTCTCTTCAAGTCGCTGATGTCCGTGATCACGGAGAAGCTTCCTGTGAACTTTCTATTTTCATCAAACTGGGACTTGGGCGCGATAATCGTGTGGACTTCTTCGCCGTCTTTCCGGGTCCATGTCAGCCTGTAGGGCTTCGACCCTCCTCTCTTCCTTTTCTCGAATTCCCGCTTCCAGATCTCCTGATTCCGCTCATCCAGAAAATCCGTGACCGGACGGCCGATCATCTCGTCACGAGTACATCCCAGCATGTCGCACATCTTTTTGTTCGCATAAGTCCTGATGCCCTTTTCGTCTACCATGGAAAAGCCATCGTTCATGGTGTCCACCAGTTCCCGATATCGCGCTTCGCTTTCAAGGAGTTTCGACTCCGCCTCCTTGTATTCCGCGATGTCGGAAAGCACGCCTTGCAGTCCCACAGGCCGGTCCTCTTCCAGAGAAGGCTTGCTGAACGTGCGTACCCAGCGGTGCTCTCCGTTTTTCATCAGGATCCGGTACTCCGTGGGATGCTGCTGACCCGAGAGGGCATCTTCATAGCGTCGAACGACACGGTCGAAGTCCCCCTTGAATATGAAATCCGAGAAGTGGCGGCCGATCATTTCAGGAGGCCGAAATCCGGTCATGGCTTCGATCGCAGGGCTCACATAGGTGATCAACCCTTTTCTGTCCGTGGAATAGACGACTTCATTGATGTTCTCGACCAGGTAGCGGTATTTTTTTTCGCTTTCCTGCAGCGCTTCCTCTGCTACTTTTCGATCATGGATGTCGATGGCCATTTCGAACCGCACCGTCCGGCCGTCCCGCCACTGGATCGCGCGATCGATGCAGCGGAGCCAGTTTCCGTTCTTCCTGTTCTGGAATTCCCAGATGTGGGTCTTGCCGAGGTTCTCACCGAAGATCAGTGGATTGGTGCAGAATTCGCACGGTGCGTCCAAGCCCTGGAAAGCTTTGTGGCATTTTTGACCTACGATATCCTGTCCGAACAATTTTCTCTTGGCAGGATTGGCATAGAGGATTTCATAGGTTTCCGGGTCCGCGACGTACACCATTTCGTCGATGGCGTCGAAGATCGACGTGAGCTGCTCCCACGGCGTTTCCAGCGTCTCGCCCGCCCTCAAGCGCTCCACCAGGCGCCGCTTTGATTGATCGACTCTTCGGTCTCGCCCTTTGCGCCTTTCCGCCACCTTTCTCCCCTACAATGCCGGGAAAATACAAAAGCCTCCATTCGGACGAAAATGGTTGTCCAAACAGAGGCTCTAATTCCACGGCCGTTCCATGTTGTCCCTCACCGAAGAGGTTTCGGCGACTCCTTTACATCAAACGTTCCCCGCACGCATATTGCGTACTTTTATTACAGCGCCCGCTGCTTGTCAACGGCCTTTCCAATCAGAAAATAGAGGACATCCTAAAGTCCTCTGCTTTCGGAATCCGGGTGCCCAAGCTTTGGCGTTGCCTGGATGCCCCGGTCAAGCCGGCGAATGAGGTATTTCGCGATGATGGCCGTGGGTGGTGGTGATCAGAGCAACTTAGGGGACGCCCCTGATTTTGTGATTTTCTTGCTGCCGCTCGCTATTGACGCTCGGTTCCGGTTGGTGTCGATCTGGAAGACGGCATATCGAGGAATAATCTTTAGCAGGGGAGATGGAGCATCACAGGTAGGTGAAAGGCAAGCCCACGATCCGTTCCTCATATATCCTTGGAGCGACATCATTGTTGACGACGACACCCAGCCGCGCTCTGTGAGCCAACACATAATCGCGCAAACCACGCAAGTCGCGACCACCCATGGTGGATGTATGCTTGATTTCCACGGCGATCCGTCCGAAATTCCCTTCCAGCACCAGGTCTACTTCTGCGCCTCCACCGGTACGGTAGTAGGCATACTCGTGCCCGATTCCGAGAGCGTTCAACTGGCGAATCATTTCCTCAATCACCATTCCTTCCCACGATGGTCCCATCTGTGGATGGCTGAGCAGCGCATCCCCATCGGGAATGCGCAAAAGCGAGTGAAGCAATCCGCTGTCTCGCACGTAACCCCGTGGATGCTTGACCACCCTTTTGAGGGTATCTCGGGTGTAGGCCGGGATCATCCTCCAAATGAATGTGCCGTGGGCGATCTCAAAATAATCGCGGGCCGTCGGCTGGGAAATCTCCAGTGCTCTGGCCACTTCGGCGAAATTCAATACCCGGCCTGACAAGCCTCCCAGCAATTCGAGAAATCGGCGAAAACGCAGTTCGTCCAGGCCCGAAAAAAGTCGTTTCACATCACGGTAAAGATAGCTCTGGACATACTGCTCCGTCCAGCGTGATCGGAACTGTTCATCGGAACGGATCCAAGGTTCCGGGTAGCCGCCGCGGAACCAGAATTCATGGGCCAGTGCCAGGTTGCCGCGGGTAGTCAACCCCTCTATCAGTTCCTCCGGGCCGGCTTTTCGATCTTGCAAACGCCGGAAAAAGGAATCTCGTCCCACGGTTTCGGTGACTTCTTCCCATGAAAAGGGTCCCATTTCGATGACACCGATGCGGCCCGCTAGACTTTCGGAAACTGAGCGAATCATGGCGGGTGAACTGGAACCGGTGACAACGAACCGGCCACGTTCCTCCCGATGTGCGTCGATGGCGACCCGCAGGGCCGGAAAAATATCCGGCAGAACCTGGGCCTCATCAATAGCCACAAGTCTTGGATTGAGGCGGAAAAACGTGTCTGGGTCCCGGGCCACCAACTGAAAGTCTGCCCGACGCTCTAGGTCGTAGCGCTTCCACCCTTCTGGCAGCACGTCGAGCAGTGTGGTCTTTCCGCACTGGCGCACACCGATGAGCGCCACGCATGGAAATGTGTCGAGGTAAGACAGCAAAAGATTTTCATAGGATCGCTTCATACCTGGCAATTATAAGGCGTGGGTTTTATTTTGCAAGGTATTTCATCTTTGCGCAAGTCTCTTGGCTCTTGGTTCTCCGGGGCGGGGGTCACGGCGGGATTCGATACCTCAGCCCGAACGGGTATCATCTCAAGATTTCTCGGTCGCTTGACTCCTTCGCAATGACAGGAGGTGCAATTGCTTGCTCGCATCGCCGGCGCGAAATGGAAGGCGGCACTTTCTGAGTTGCCGGGCTTCACCGCTCCTTGGACCTAACTTAGGGGATGCCCCTGATTTTGTGACTTTCTCTCTTTTCGCAAGGTTATCCAGATTAAAGCGCGATTCAGCGACGTAAGCCACTGCGGCCGTTGCCCTTCGATGCCTCAGGGTGAACGGCCGCATTCTATTCTTTTGTACTTCGGGTTACTCGGCGAGAGATCTTTGAGATCCCTCACCCGCCCATAGGCAGGATGACACTGCGTGTCAGATTTCTCCTTCATTGACTTACTTTTGAATCTTGTACATACTATTTTTCTTTGTAAGACAGGAGATGGGGAAATGGAAAAAGTGACCGTCACCATAAGAGGGCAAGAGATCATCCCGGCGAGAATTCAATGAAAATCAAAGCTTAAAGGAAGCGCCATGCCAAAGACCCAGCCTGTGGCTGCGAAATCGAGCGGGAATATTTATTTCATCGTCATCGCCTTCCTGGTCTTCGCCTTTCCCCTGCTGGTTCTTCCGCGCATCGTGGACAACGTGTTTAACACGCCGAAGACCTTTCTCATGCAGATCGGTGTCTCCGTCCTCGTAGCCGTCTACTCCTTCCAGTTCCTGAGGGGCAAAGAGGTGCCGGTCTCCAGGGCAGCGACCCCCAAACTCATGCTTCTCGTTGTCCTGCTCAATTTTTTCTCCTTTTTTTACACCCGCAATTACTACTACACGATCGTGGGCGCCACCATGAATGTGACGGCTCTCCTTTTCCTTTATTTCGTTTCTCTTTATGGCGCAGGGAAAAAAGCTTTTTGGCTCTTCGTGCTGGTGGCGGCCAGCGGCGGCCTCGTGGCTCTGGAAACCTGGCTCGAGTTCTACGACACGTCTTTCCTCTATCCATGGACCAAGAAAGGATCCATGGTGGTCGGAACGATCGGAAATTCGAACTACCTCGGCGCCTATTTGCTTTTCCCTCTTTTGGCCGTCACGGGCCTGATCTGGCTCGTCAAGGGCAAGGCCCGGTACGCGCTCCTCGGTCTCTGGGTTTTCGTGTTTGCGGCCCTTCTGTTTTCACGGGCAAGAGCCGCCTGGGTCGGCGTCTTTTTTGCCCTTCCCCTGCTGCTCTGCCTGGTTGCAAGGATCCACCGGTTTTCAGCGGGCGCGGTGCTCCGGGCTAAACCGAAGCAGGCGCTTTTGTGGGCCTTCGCTTTTGCGGCCCTTTGCGGCCTTCTCTGGAGCCTCGCCCCTGAGCGCTTTCATACCATGATGGGGTTCAGCAACGTCACCAACCCGGCTTCTTTCAAAATGAGGACCGAGAAGTATTTTCAGGTCTCCTGGTGGCTCTTCAAGGAGAGCCCCCTTTTCGGCACAGGGATCTGGTCCTTCAGAAACCTGGCCTACGAGGCTCAGGCCGAGATCGAAAAGTCCGGGGGGGAATTTTTCAAAGACTATCCGGAGCCCAAACCGAGGAGAGCGCACAACGAGTACCTGGAAGTTCTCAACGACGGGGGCTTGGTGGCCGCACTGGTTCTGGCTGCCTTTTTCTGGATCATCATGAAGCACGGATGGGCCGTCATCCGGAATGAAGCCGTTCCCCAGGAGGAGAGAATCATGGCGGGGACCGCCTTTTCTTGCCTCGTCGGGGTGTTGGTGACCGCCCTTTTTTTCTTTCCCTTTCGCATCAACAGCACCCTGTTCATGACCGCCCTGATGATTGGCGTCACCGAAGGGCTTTATCTTCGCCGCAGCGGCCTTGTTGGGAAGGCCTCTGTTCAGGGTCCCCTCCGGCTCATTTTCATCCCCGTGATCGTGCTTCTTCTGGTAGGATGGACTTACCACACCGGGTACAAGCCGTTCAGGGCAGAACTGGAACACCTCGGTTACAAAAAGGCGCTGTCCCAAAAGAAGGCCAAAGAGGCTGAAAGGCACATCCTCAAGGCCGTGGACTACGACCCCTACAACTCGGTCTACGCCCTGTATGCGGCGGAGCTCTACATGGGACCCCGCAAGGACATGGCCAAGGCCCGCGAGTTTCTGGAAAGGGCGATCAACCATTTCAACGGCGACCTGACCAAGTGGTCTTTGTTTTATTTCAAGGGGCTTCTGGCTTACCAGACAGGGGCCCTCTTCGAAGCCAGGGCGGCTTTTGAAAAGGCGCTTTATTATAACCCTGTTTTCGTTGAAGCCAGGCAGCAACTGGAGGAAGTCAACCAGGTGCTCAAGGATAACGACAAAGTGCTCATCAAGCTGAGATGACGAGCGGGGCCGGTTCATCATGAGGAAACGTCAAACGGTTTTGCTTTGGCTGGGATTCATCGTCTACGGGGTCGTTCTTTTCGCCGTCCTCACCTTTTACCGGCTGCCTGCGGACAAAATCCTGTCCAAAGCCGTCGAGAAGGCAACGGGGGGGAAGGTATTTGTCGCAGCAGAAAAGACGTCCGCTTCCCTTTGGAAAGGCTTTGGCTTTGAAAACCTCACCTGGACGGTTCAGTCGGGAACCGCGGTTTTGAATGAAAAAATGGAGTCCCTCACACTCTCCCCCCGTTACCTGGGATTGCTGCAGGGATACCTGCCGGTCAAGATGGAAGGCGGTCTGGCCAGGGGCACTTTTCAGGCCGCCGTCGGGGTCTCTATGATCCACGGTCTCAGCAAAGGCTACGGGAGTCTGAAGACCCAGGGAATCGACCTCGGAGCCCTTGCCTCGGTGGAAAAAATTGCCCAGAGAGAGATCAAGGGAAAGCTCACGGCCCAGGCGGACTTCACCGGGCCGCTCAATGATCTAAGGAAACTCAACGGCCAGGCAACCATCCTTGTTGCAGACGGGACCATAGATACCAAAATGGATGCTTTCGGGTTAAGGACGATCCCCTTTCAAAAGCTTTCGCTCCCGCTCACGGTGCGAAACGGGACGGCGAATCTCAAAGGGGGCCGGTTGGTCGGCCCATTGCTCACAGGAGACCTCGAGGGCCAGATCCGTTTGCTTCAGAACCTTCAGCTCAGCACCCTTCAAATCACGGCCATTGTGAAACCCGGTCCCTCTCTTACCGGGGACAAGGGAGGTCCGTTGCCTGTCAAAGGGGACAAACCCTTTGTCATCCAGTTGCAGGGAACGATCGGCAGACCTTTGTTCAACCTGGCCGGAGGATAATCGTATCCATGCGAGAGAGTTCTCCTTACGCGAAGATCAAGTACATTCTCATATTCCTCTGCGTCAACGTGGCGGCTTACGTGCTCAGCTCGCTCCTGGTGTCCCAGTTGGACTCGAGGCTCGGGCCGGTTCAATCCCGCCCACCCGTCCAAGCCATTGAAACCAGAAGAGATATGCGTGTGAGGCTGCCCGTGGAGCATTACAGGAGCGTCTGGGAAAAGAACATCTTTTTCACTTCAGGCGGGGGCCAGAAAGACGCATCCGAACCGGTCCAGATGGAGCAAATGGACTTGACCTCGCTGAATTGCTCACTGATCGGCACCATGGTCCACGATAAAGGCGACGGATGGGCCGTTATCATGGACAACGACGCCGGCCTGCAAGAGATGGTCACCGTCGGGTCCCATATCAAAGAAGCGCGGGTGGTGCGGATCCTCAAGGACAAGGTCGTTCTGAACATCAACGGAAAGGACGAGCTGCTCCTCATGGACATGGAGGAAAGACCTGAAACAGCCTCTGCAGGACCGGCGGCCGGAAAGGGCTCCAGTGGGCGGGTTCTGACCTACAACGTCAGCAAGAGTCTTGTCCAGCAAAGCCTCAACGATTTAGCCTCCATCATGTCCAAGGTGAGGGTGGAGCCCTATTTCCAAGGAGGCAGGCCGGACGGTTTTCGTATCAGCCGGATACAATCGGTGAGTCTCCTGGGCAACATGGGCTTTAATGACGGCGACATCATCAAGAGCGTCAACGGCCGGAACATCGCGACCGCAGAGGACGCCATGCGGCTTTACGAGGCCATGAAGGGAAGCTCTTTTTTCCGGGTGGGTATCGTGAGAGACAATGCGCCCACGACGATTCAAATACGGGTGAGATAGGATCGTCGAAAATTCTTGTTGAAAAATCAGGAAGGTTTATTAGAATGTCCCGGTGTGGGGATGTAGCTCAGATGGGAGAGCGGTGCGTTCGCAACGCACAGGTCGAGGGTTCGAATCCCTTCATCTCCACCATTCTCCGGCCTTTCACTTGCGTCTCCCTGCTCCACGAGCTCTCGCTTGTCAACCGAGTCCCGATTTCGGCGATGCATGACGCCGGCCTCCATGGCCGTCGCGATCAAACCAAGGCAAAATCTGGCAAGAAGATTGCAGAGTAAAATTACGACAAACCATGAGAGATCTGCATTTGACTAGGGGATGACAATGGTTAATGTCTTAAGTGTTTGTCGATTCGAGCATTTTTTGACACTGGGGTCATTCCGGCCGTCCCAGCGAACGCGCTTTGTCGAACGAGAGAGGGTTGCTCATGTCTTCTGAAAGGAAATCCGCTGTCAACAGAAAAACCAAAGAGACCGATATCCAGCTCGAACTTGCCCTGGACGGAACTGGGAAGTCCGAAATCCATACGGGGATCCCTTTCATGGATCACATGCTCACCCTGCTGGCAACCCACGCTTTCCTGGATCTCCGCATCACAGCCAAAGGGGACACGGAGGTAGACGATCATCACACCGTGGAGGATCTGGGTATCTGTATCGGAAAGGGACTAAACCAGGCGCTGGGAAGCAAGGAGGGAATCCGAAGGTTCGGTTACGCCTACGTTCCTCTGGATGAGGCGCTTGCAAGGACTGTTTTGGATCTCTCGAATCGGCCCTTTCTGGCTTACCGGGTCACACCCAAAGAGAGCAAGACGGGCAACTTCGACATCCATTTGTTGAGGGAATTCTTTCGGGCACTGGTTCTGCACTCCGGCATGACCCTTCACATTGACCTGATTTCCGGGGATGACGCGCATCATGTCGCGGAGTCCATATTCAAATCCTTTGCAAAAGCCCTGGATCAAGCTGTTGCCCTGGAGACAAGGCTGCTGCAGGGCGCCGTGCTTTCCACGAAAGGCTTGCTTTAGGAGTCCGTCCCTGTCTCAGGCACAAGGCTCCTCTTTTTGTATGAGTTGGGGGTCACGGATTCACAAAAAGTCGAAAAACAACGACTTGGTCATTGCGAGCCCTTCGACAGGCTCAGGATAAACTCCGCGACCCGTCCTCCATAGCATCCATCCTCCGTAGCAGTGCTACTGCGGAGGACGGAGACTACTGCGGAGGGTGGAAGCCGTTCGGCCCCGAGCTCACGGCCGAGGGGCAATCTCGTAACTATCCGGATATCCTTGAGATTGCCACGGCGCTTCGCGCCTCGCAATGACGGTTGGTAACTTCTTACGAGTTCATCAGGGTTCATGATCATGAAAAAAAGGGGCTTTCTCCTTTGCACAGCTTTACTTCTCGCCTTTGTCGCCGGATGTCAGACCTATGAACAGAGACCGGCAGAGGAATCTCCCTACGTCCTCGAGGTGAAGAGAATGGTCGTTTTCGGTTTTCGTTCCCTTCCTCCTTCCGCGCAACACGGAGAAACGATGCGCAGCCCGCTCACGGGCTCCATGTTCCTCGGCGGGGCCGTTCCCGAGGGAATTCACGAGGAACTCACAGACCTTGTTTATGAGCGGCTTTCCAAAGAATCATCCCTTGACCTTGTTTCCCCTGGAGAAGCAAGGAAAGCGCTCTGGACCCTCAAGGGCGCCCGGTATGAAGCCGAGGAAAAAGAGCTCCTTCGGAAAATCGGCGAGTCCCTCGCTTCCGATGCCGTGTTGGCCGGCCATGTTTATCGATGGCAGGAGCGCGTGGGAACGGACTATGCGGTGAGCCGGCCCGCATCCGTTGCTTTCGAGCTCGCCCTTCTGAGGGTGGCAGACGGCAGCATTATCTGGAAAAGCCGTTTTGACAAAACCCAGGCTTCCCTCAGCGAGAACATTCTGGATCTCGACACGTTTCTTAAGGGCAGGGGACGGTGGATGACCGTTCATGAATTGGCCGCCGTAGGCGTCTCGGATTTGCTGGACCAGTTTCCCATTGAAAAGAGGAATTAGCCGATGATGGTCATCCCTGCCATTGATCTCAAAGCCGGGAAGTGCGTGAGGCTGAAACAGGGCCAGATGTCCAGGGAAACCGTTTACTCGGAATCCCCGGGTGACATGGCGTGGACGTGGTATGAGCAGGGGGCTGAAAGACTCCATGTGGTCGACCTCGACGGCGCAGTGGGAGGAAAACCGGCGAATCACCATGCGATTCAAGAGATCTTGAAGTCCGTCCCCATTCCCGTGGAGCTCGGGGGAGGAATTCGCAGCCTGACCACGATGGAAGCTTATTTCGACCTGGGTGTCACATGGGTCATCCTGGGCACGGCAGCCATCAAAGACCCTGTTTTTGTGGAAAAAGCTTGCGCCGCTTTCCCGGGGCGAATCATTCTCGCCATCGATGCAAAAAACAACCTGGTGGCCGTGGAGGGATGGACCGAGTCCACAGGTTTGCGTGCTCAAGTTTTAGCCAGCAAATTCGAAGGCATGGGGATTTCCGCCATCGTCTACACGGATATCGAACGGGATGGAATGAGCGTGGGACCCAACCTCAAGGCAACCGAGGAGTTCGCAAAAGAGGTGGAGTTGCCCGTGATCGCCTCCGGCGGCATTTCCGGCATCGAGGACGTGAGAAGAATAAGCACCCTCTCCGGGGTCGGGGTCATCGGGATGATTACAGGAAGAGCGCTCTATGAAGGAACGCTCAGCCTGAGGGACGCTATCAGGATCGCCGGGGAGTAAAAAAAGTTGACATTTTGGCTTGATTTTGTAATATGAATGTTTAACGTTTTTTGATTGCCAAACGGTTTAAGTGATGACCCTCGTTGAGAAAATTGCGCACGACCTGAAGGAAGCCATGAAAGCGAAGGATGAGTTTCGCACGTCATGCTTGCGGATGGCGAAAACAGCCCTGAAAAACGAGCAGGTTGCCAGAGGGCATGAACTGAACGACGAAGAAGCTCAAGCTGTTCTGCTGACGTCAATTCGAAAAGGGCAGGATGCAGCCAGGGAGTTTCGCGCCGGAAACCGGGAAAGCATGGCGCTTAAGGAAGAAAGGGAGGTCGGGGTTTTTTACGAATACCTTCCCAAACAGATGGACCCTGGCGAGATCGAGCGCATTGTGAAGGACGTGATGACCGAACTGTCCGCCCAGGGGCTGAAAGATCTTGGAAAGGTGATGAAAGCGGTGATGCCGCGCATAGCCGGAAAGGCACAGGGCAAAGAAGTCAACGAAATAGCCAGGAGACTGCTGAGCTGACTGAGGCGACTTTCTCACTTTACATCGTTCCAGTTAACCACCTAAGTCATATGATCCGCACCTGTTACCAATCCGTCAGGGGATAGTCATTGCATCTCTCTCAGGCTTTCGGTTAAGCGAAAAAGGATGGAAAAAACAACCAGGGGACTGAACTCCAAGATGAAACTCCTTCATCCGGTGAAGGAGTTTTTTCTTCGCCCCTTGCCGGCCTAGGACTCGGTGGTGGTTCCATGGACCTTTACCGGTCAGCCAAAGAGGAAATCAAGAGGGCTGTTGATATCGTGGAACTCATCAGCCAGTTTGTGCAACTCAAGCGCGCCGGACAGAATTACGTCGGCCTTTGCCCTTTCCACTCCGAGAAGGCCCCTTCCTTCTCCGTGAGCACTTCGAAGCAGATGTTTCACTGTTTCGGGTGCAAGAAAGGGGGAGACATTTTCGCATTCTGGATGGCCTATCATCAGGTGGCTTTTCCGCAGGCCATGAAGGATCTGGCGGAGAAGTATCACATCGATCTTCCCGAAACGCACCCTGCCCATTCGGGTCGGGGTGAAGCGGCCCAGAGGGAAGCCTTGTTGCAGGTGAATGAAACGGCCGCCCAGTACTTTCATCGCCTGTTGACCGAGTCGAACAAGGCAAAGCCTGGGCGGGATTATTTTGAAGCTCGGGCGGTTCCGGCCGAGATCATCACATCCTTCAGGCTTGGATATGCCTCTGAGGATTGGGAGGGGCTGACCGGGTTCTTGAAGGCCAAGAAGGCCGATTTGGAAAAAGCCGCCCAGGCCGGGCTTATTATTCCACGGAAGAGCGGGGGGTATTACGACCGATTTCGGGGCAGGGTTGTTTTTCCGATCTTCAACATGAGACGGCAGGTTGTGGGGTTTGGCGCCCGCGTATTGGACCGTTCCCTTCCCAAGTATATCAACTCCCCTGAAACCCCTGTTTTTCAGAAAGGTGAACTGCTCTACGGTCTCCACGCGGCACACGGCCCGATCAGGGAAAAGGGGCGGGCTGTGATCGTGGAGGGATACACGGACGTGCTGGCCCTCCACAAGCAAGGCCTTTTCGAAGCGGTTGCCACCCTGGGCACCGCCCTGACCAGGGACCACATCCGGAAGCTCAAAGGCTATGCGAAGGAGGCGGTGGTTGTTTTTGATGCTGATGCGGCGGGAAAGGCCGCGGCCTTGAGGAGTCTCCCCCTGTTCCTGGACGAAGGCATGTCCTCCCGGGTCATGGTTCTTCCGGAGAGCGAAGACCCTGACAGCTTCTCGAACAAGAACGGGTTGCAGGCCTTCCTCGATCTGCTGGAACAGGCGGTTCCCATGTTCGACTTCTATCTGGATCTGAAGATGACCGAGGCGGGTGATCGTATTGAGGGCAAGGTCGAGGTGTTGCAGGAGATGACCCCTCTCCTGCTGGAAATGAAAAACATGGTGCAGAAAGCCCTCTACGTCAGACGATTAAGCGAAAAGATGGGCGTCGCGGAGTCATGGGTGCTCTCAGAGCTTCAGAAAGCCTCGACCCATCCGTCCAGAGAAAGGGCTGAAGCACGCTTTCGGGAAGGTTCGGCCGATGCCCCTTCCACGAAGGCCGACGATCGTCTGTTTCTCAATCTCTTTGTTCACCATCCGAGCGTGATCGGACAGTTTGTCGAGAAGGATCTGAAGATTCTTGTCTCCGACGCCACGGTCCTCAGGATTCTCGATTGCATGGTCCAGGACCGCGAGCAGGAGGGTGAAATGGTTCCGGAACGGATCCTCGATGGGCTGAGCGGGGAGCCGGCGGCCGACCTCTTGCGCGAGGCCATGGTGAGCCCACCAATCTGCCAGCCCGAAGAGGTGGACCAGGCGCTCAAGGAATTCGAAGACAAAGTCCACAAAATGAGAATATCGGAGTCCAAGCAAAAAGCCCTTGGAAACATTGAAGAAGCCAGCAAGATTCCAAAGCTTATTAAGAAAAGATGGGGCTAAAAGGGTATCATCGATGGTCTCAGGAGGGAAAAGAATGGCGAGCAACAACACCGACACAGCGAATCTGAAAAGGTTGATCGACATCGGGAAAGACAAGGGATACATCACCTATGAAGAGCTGAATGACGATCTGCCTGACGATGTGATCTCCTCCGATTACATTGACGACCTCATGATGATGTTCGAAGAACTGGACATCATGGTCATTGACGAAGCCTCGAAAGAGCAGTTCGAGAAATCGAAAAAGCTGAAGAAGAAACAGGAAAAAGCGGTTGAAAAGGAGAGCTACCGCGCGGATATCTCCGATGTGGCCACCCGGGTCTCGGACCCGGTGAAGATGTACCTCAAGGAGATGGGCTGCATCTCCCTGCTCACCAGAGAGGGCGAAGTCGAGATCGCGAAAAGGATCGAGGCCGGAGAAGGGGATGCCATGGATTGTCTTCTCAGATGTGCCGTAGGGATCGAATACATCATCGAACTGGGGAACAATCTCAAACGGGGCGACATTAAGTTGAAAGATGTCATCAATGACCTGGACGATGAGGACAGCCACACCCAGATCGGGGAGAGGAGAGAAACCATCATCAGCATCATCGATCAGATCGAAGCCCTCCACAAGGAACGGTGGGACCTGAAAAAGACCCTGTCCAAGAAGGGGTTGTCCGCACAAAAGAAGAAGAAGCTGACCGCGAAAAACGAAGAGAACAAAGGCAGGGTCGTGGACCTCATCGGGTCTTTCAAACTGGAGAAGAGTCAACTGGATCACATGGTGGAAAGGTTGAGAGGGCTCGTCTCCCAACTGGAGCAGGCAGAAAAGAACCTCGAAGAATGCATGCTCGCAGCCGGCGGTAAACCGATCGCTTACATCAAGAAATATGCCGCACAGATTCCCAAGACGGCAAAAGACCAGCAGGTGGTAACCCCTTTGAAACTCAAGAAATGCGACCTCCTGGCGCTGAAGTCGAACGTGGATGCGGCCGAAAAAATCATCAAGGACATCAAAGACCGGACGGGGATGGGTAAGAGAGAATTAAAGGATGCCCTTGAAATCGTCGAGGACAGGCTGCTCAAGGCCAAGAGGGCCAAGAGTGAACTCATTGAAGCGAACTTGAGACTGGTGGTCAGCATCGCCAAGAAGTACACGAACCGTGGACTTCAGTTTCTCGACCTGATCCAGGAAGGCAACATCGGTCTGATGAAGGCGGTGGACAAATTCGAATACCAGAGGGGATACAAGTTCAGCACCTACGCCACGTGGTGGATCCGCCAGGCCATTACCCGGGCCATTGCCGACCAGGCCAGGACCATCCGCATTCCTGTGCACATGATCGAGACGATCAACAAACTCATCCGGACATCGAGGTACCTGGTCCAGGAACACGGCCGTGAACCCACTCCCGAGGAAATTGCCGAGAAGATGGAGTTTCCCCTCGAAAAAGTGCGAAAGGTTCTGAAGATCGCCAAGGAACCGATTTCTCTCGAAACGCCCATCGGCGAGGAAGAAGACAGCCATCTGGGCGATTTCATTGAAGACAAGAAGATCATTTCTCCAGGCGAAGCGGTGATCAACTTCAACCTCGGAGAGCAGACAAGAAAGATCCTTACCACGCTCACTCCCAGAGAGGAGAAGGTCTTGCGCATGAGGTTCGGCATCGGAGAGAAGTCGGACCACACGCTCGAGGAAGTCGGAAGGGACTTTAATGTGACCCGGGAAAGAATCAGGCAGATCGAAGCGAAGGCCCTTAGGAAATTGAGACACCCGAGCAGGAGCAAGAAGCTGAGAAGCTTCCTGGAGCAGTGAAAATGCCTTCCGAGTTCGGGGTGAGCCAATTTCCCTTGACAAATTTCGCTTCCCTTTGCATGGTATGGACAGTCGGCGTGATCGCTTCTTTAGGGCCTATAGCTCAGCTGGTAGAGCCACCGGCTCATAACCGGTTGGTCCCTGGTTCGAATCCAGGTGGGCCCACCATGATTTCGTTGATGAGAATGCTTAGAAGCAGGTGTCGTAAAAAATTCGGTACAAAATCCACAGCTCTGAGATGATGAAAAGGCGCACTTTCGTAAAGTGCGCCTTTTCCTTTAGAAGCCGGGGTTACATCCTAGTGCCTTTTGTCGGATGCCTATGATACCCACGTTGAAAGACATCATGGCTTTCCTTGAAAGGATCGCGCCGGCTGCCGCGGCCGAGGACTGGGACAATCCCGGGCTCCAGGTGGGAAACCCTTCGCAAGGGGTTGGGAAAATCCTGGTCGCCCTTGACCCGACCCTCAAGGCCCTGAAAGAAGCCTCCAAACGCGGGGCCCAGTTGGTCTTGAGCCACCACCCCCTGATCTTTCCTTCCCTGGCCTCTTTAAACAGGGAGATCTATCCCGGGGATGTGATCTTCGAGGCCTGCAAAAGTGAGATCGGTATTGTCGCCGCTCACACAAACCTGGATGTGGCTCAGGGGGGGATCAACGACATGCTTGCGTCCCTTTTTCGCCTCACAGGCACGGAGGCCTTGAAGAAAACCCCAGGCTTCGCCGGTGCAGGATTGGGAAGAATCGGCGACCTCCACGAACCGGAGCCGCTCCTGACCTTCGCAGCCAAGGTTAAGGCCTTGTTGGGGCTGGAGGCCGTCAGGGTCGGTGAAGGCGCAAAAGAACGAATCAGGAGGGTGGCTGTGGTGGGAGGGTCAGGAGGAAGCCTCGTGCCTCTGGCCTTCGCCATGGGCGCCGATGTTTTGGTGACCGGAGATGTCGGCCATCACGATGCCCTGCAGGCTGAAACCCTGGGCATGGCCCTCATCGATGCCGGCCACTTCCACACGGAAAAGAAGGCCTTCGCCCTGTTTGGGGATCACTTCAGAGACCTCCTGGCAGAGGAAGGATGGGACGTTGCGGTCGAGAACTGGCTGGAGGAAACCCAGCCACTGAAGTGGCTATGATCAAAACTTTAAACCCCTGCAGTCCCGGTCTTCGTCGACGTTGCAGGGAAACCGATGAAAGGCAGAGACATTGAAAGACAAGATTTGCTTACTCATTCAGCTTCAACATTGCGACAACCGGATCAGAGAGATCAGAAAACGCAAAGAGGGAGGGCCGCTGAAAATCAAGAAGGCCGAAGATGAGCTTAGAAACTCAGAGAGTGAGATCGAGGAAGAGCGCAGTCGGCTTGACGGCCTTAAAAAGGAAAGACGCAAGATAGAGCAAGAGGTGCAGGAACTGGACGGAAAGGTCGAAAAGAGTTCGGTGAAACTCTCACAGATCAAGTCCAACAAAGAATACACGGCCGCACTCAAAGAAATCGACGACCTGAAAAAACAAAAATTCATCACAGAAGACAAGATCATCGCGATGATGGAAAAAATCGACGATATGGAACAAGGAGCCGCGCAACACGACTCCAGGCTCAAGGAACTCCGGGCGGAGTTAGAAAAAAACAAGCGGCAGATACTTGCGGAAATCGCGGAGCTTGATAAGGAGCTGGCGGCGTTGGAAGAAAAAAGGCAGGCCTTCATCAAGGACTTGGACGCGGCTCTTCTGAAAAAGTACCTCTTTCTTCAAGAGCGCAGAAACGGTTTGGCCGTGAGCGCCGTTGTCACGGGCGTCTGCCAGACATGTCACCTGGGGATCCCCCCGCAGAAATTCAATGAACTGATCCGCGGGAACGCCCTCATGACCTGCCCTCATTGCCATCGAATCATGTACTGGGGTGACGACGAGGATTTTCAAAAAGTGAAGGGTATGTTATAGTGAAAAGCAGGTGCACGGCACCGGGTGCACAGGACAAGGAAGCATCCATGGGAGAGGCCTTAGAACCGTGGACCTTGAGCCTCGCACCGTGAACCGTTATTTTTAGCATGTCAGAGCAGGACAAATGACCGCTGCCTGGCCTTAAGGCAAGGGGGAGGAAAGTCCGGGCTCCATAGGACAGGGTGCTGGGCAACTCCCAGTCCTGGCGACAGGAAGGAAAGTGCCACAGAAATCAAACCGCCCTCCGGCGCGTCTCGGACGGGCCGGGAGGTAAGGGTGAAACGGTGAGGTAAGAGCTCACCAGTCCTGCCGGTGACGGCGGGAGCTAGGCAAACCCCGCCTGGAGCAAGACCAAATAGGGGAGCGCAAAGGGTGGTCCGCCCGAGCTCCCGGGTTGGTCGCTTGATCCCGGTGGCAACACCGGGACTAGATGAATGGTCATTGTCCCTCGCATCGCGCGTGGGAAACAGAACCCGGCTTACGGCCTGCTCTGGCATGCTTCCTTGTCAAGGTCCACGCTTATCTGAGCGTGGACCTTCAGTGCCAAAAATGCCTAAAGTGTGCTAACGTGCCTAAAGTCTGGAAGAAAGGCAAAAAGTCATCCGTCCCCTTTCCCGAGGGCAGTGTCGTCATCATCGGGGCCGGGCACTTCGGGACAAGAGCGGTGAAGGTGCTTCGTGAACGGGGAAGCAAACATTTATGGGTTGTCGAGAAAGACGAAAAGGCCCTCGCCGGCATTACCGGTCTTGGGGTGGAGCGCATCCTGGCTGAAGGGATCCCCTTCCTGGCGGATCATGCGGGTCTCCTTCCTCCGTCGACAATCATCGTTCCCGCCCTCCCCGTCCATCTCGCCTTCGAATGGTTGAGGAAGGCTCTGAAAAGGGATTACCGCCGCCGCCGGATCAAAGTGCCCTCACCGCTCAAGTCTCTCTTTCCGCACACGTGGGAAGGCAGCGAAGGATCCCTCTTGGTCAGTTATGCCGATTTCCGATGTCCCGATGACTGCCCGGAGCCTGCGGATCACTGCACGGTCACAGGAAAAAGGCGAGGCAAACCCATGTACGGGTTGATCGAGGATGTGACCCTGCCCGGCTACCGCGTTCACGTCATCAGGAGCCGGCAACTGGCGCCGGGGCTGGGGGGCTATTCGGTCGGTGAACTGAAGGGGCTTCTTGCGAGGGTGGAATCAGGGGGAGGTTCGAAATGGTTGGTGGGTACGGCCTGTAAATGCCACGGCGTGGTCTCGGCCTTGGAAATCAGAGAGAAAACCGCAGAACTGTAGACTATCGAACCGCAGAATCTTGAAGGGCAACTTTGTCCGTTCTATATTCGGCATTCTGTATTCGTTATTCGATATTCGCTTTTGGTTTCTGATACGAATGGACATCCGCGTGCGGACTTTTAACGAAGCGATCATTATTGATGCATTCGTAAACGCTCATGACCTGGGCGCAGGCCACCCCCGCCCATGAATACGCCAAAGGCGTACAAGAATGTGGGGGCGGGCTTCAAGGGAGCCATGCGGATTCAGTTTCAAGGTTCCGTAGGGAACGGGTTCTCCTTCGACTTGCTCAGGACCCTGAGGTTCTCGAAGGGCATCCCGTTCCATGGATCGGCACGGAGGCCGATCCCTACAAGGCCATTCGCCCGGCCGGTGCATTTTCACGGTAAAAAGTCAAAATAGGCGTCACCCCGGCGAAAGCCGGGGTCCAGAAGTCCTTGGTATTCCTGGATTCCGGCTTTCGCCGGAATGACGGAAAACAGGGTTTTCGGACTTTTAGCAAAGCCATCATTATTGGAGTCTGACGGTTTTGTCATCAGGCTCAAAAGCGAGGTAATCATGTTTATTTTTTCAAATCTTCTCATGGCCGTTGCCAAGATTCTCAATATCGGGTTGACGATCTATATGTGGATCATCATTGCAAGGGCCGTCGTTTCTTGGGTCAATCCCGATCCCTACAATCCCATTGTGCGATTCCTCAACAATGTGACCGAACCTGTTCTCTTCCGAATCAGACGAATCATCCCCGTATACTTCGGGGGCTTTGATTTTTCGCCTATTCTCGTCATCCTGGTCATCATCTTTATCCAGGCATTCCTGGTCCAGAGTCTTTACCAGCTTGCGGCGCGCCTCGGGTAAAGCATGGGGTCTCACACGGACATCAGGATCAAGCTCACCCCGAGATCATCACGAAACGAGATCCTCGGCCGTGAAGGAGACGGCTACAAGGTCAGGGTCACCGCTGCCCCGGTTGATGGCATGGCCAACAAAGCCCTCATTGCTCTGCTCGCCGAAAAACTGGGCATTTCTAAGGGGCGCATCGAAATCACGGCGGGAAAAACGGCGAGGCTGAAAACGGTGAGGATTCAGGGACTGACCGAGGCGGACATCGCGCAAGCGCTTAAAGCAGGGAGCAGGGAGCAGGGAGCTTAAGAGAGTGTTCGGTGTTCAGCGTTCAGTGTTCAGTGTTCAGAAGAAATGGTTCTCCACGCACCGTCCGCCGGCCGGGTGCAGAAAAATCAAATGGTCGAGATCGTATGGGGTTTGCGTTGCTCAAATTGGTTCTGTTCTTGAACCCTGAACCCCTGAACCCTGAACGCTGAACACTGCGCCTCCGGCGCTATGCCCGGAACTGGATGTCGTGGAGTTGCCGGAAACGGCCGTTGAGGGCCATCAAATCCTCTCTGCTTCCCGATTCCACGATTCTCCCTCCCTCCAACACATAGATCCAGTCCGCTTTTCGAATGGTGCTGAGCCGATGGGCCGCAACCAGGATCGTCCGGCCGCCCCTCAGCAGTTCGATCGCCTCCTGCACCAGGGTTTCGCTTTCAGCATCCAAGGCCGATGCCGCTTCATCCAGAATCAGGATGGAGGGATCGGCAAGGATCGCCCTTGCGATGGCGATGCGCTGCCGCTGCCCTCCGGACAGGAGCGTCCCCCGGTCTCCCACCACGGAATCATATCCCTCAGGCTGCGCCAGGATGAAATCATGCGCGTTGGCTGCCTTGGCCACCTCCATGACCTCCTCCATGCCCGCCTCGGGCCTGGCATAACGGATATTGTTGGCGATGGTTTCATGGAACAGCAGGACTTCCTGGCTCACGCTGCTGATCTGCCCCCGGAGCGACTTCAGGCTCACGCGGCGGATGTCGATGCCGTCAATGGCAATGGTACCGTCCGTGACGTCGTAGAACCGTGGAATCAATTCGAGGAGCGTGCTCTTTCCTGCGCCGGTGGATCCCACAAAGGCCGCCATCTCCCCCGCCCTGATCAACAAGGAGATGTCCTGAAGCACAGGGATCTCTTTCTGGTAGGCAAAAGTCACGTGCCGGAATTCGATGGATTCACGATGTCTCGGCAGCTCCACGGCATCGGCGCGGTCCTGGATATCGGAAGGCGTGTTGATGATCCCGAAAACCCGTTCCGTGGCTCCCTGAAGGGTGCGAAGCTCATTGTTCATCCTGGCCAGATTCCTGACCGGTGCATACAGCCTTTGGAAGGCATACATCAGTGAAATCAGTTCACCCATGCTGTGCTGAAAATAAACCTTTCCCACCAGAAAAAGCCCGGGCAGGACCAGGAAGGCCGTCGAGTCCATGATCGGGCCCAGCCCCGATTTCCAGCGGGTCCAGCGCATCACGCTCTTGTACAACTGATTTGCCAGATCCCTGAACCTCCTGGACTCCCCTTCGTTCGTACAAAACCCCTGAATGACCTTGAGACAAAGGAGGGCCTCCTGATAGGCCGAGGTCAGGTAGGACATGTTGTCCTGCACCCTTCTGGCGTGCTTCTTGACTTTTCGCCCGAAAAGCCGGATGGGACCTACGATCAGGGGAAGGGCCAGAAAAACGAGGAGGGTCAGTTTGACGTTGAACACCAGGAGATAGGCGAGAAAAACGACTGCGGTGAGCGGATATTGGATCAGGCCGAGGAGAATGCCGGATATTTTTTCCTGCATCACCGTGAGGTCGGCTGTGGATCTGGATATCAGGGCTCCGCTCTTTTGCCTGTGGTAGAACCCGAGAGGCAGGGAGACGAATTTATCGAAGAGCTCGGTGCGGACGGTCCGGATGGCCCTGTTGGCAAAGGCCGCCGACGTGAGCTCGCTGATGTAGGTGAGCACGGACTTGAGGAACATGGACAGGAAAGCGACGAAGGCCAGGACCAGGACAAGACGGTTGGGGGAAATCTGATCCACCAGGACCATCTCGGTCCGGTGCCATGAAAAACCCCCGTCGAACTGAAACGACACCCAGGGCACTTTCCATGTAACCGGATCAGAACCCGTTTTCATTCCTTCGTCTATAAAAGGCTGGATGAGGTACACGGGAATGACCACGAAGAGCGCCGAGACAGCCGTGAGAACGAGGGAACAGATGAGCAGCCCTTTGTGAGCCCTGACGTAGCGGGCGAGATCTTTGCCGAGGATATAGTCTAACATGCGTTCATCGGCAAATGAAATCCGACTCCGAAGATTTCATGATTACGCGGCCCCTATGAGCCTGGAAATGACAAGCCGCTGAACCTCTGAAGTGCCTTCCCCGATTTCCAGGAGCTTCTGGTCTCTGTAAAATCGTTCCACATCGTACTCTTTCATGAGCCCATAGCCGCCGTGGAGCTGGACCGCATGGTTGGCGCAGCGGTACATGACTTCGGAACAATACAGCTTGGCCATGGCGGCTTCTTTGGTAAAAGGCTTGCTGTTGTCCCGGAGCCAGCAGGCTTTGTAAAGAATCAGCCGAGCGCATTCGATCTCCATCGCCATGTCCGCCAGCTTGAACGCATTCACTTGGAAGTTGGATATGGGTTTACCGAATTGGACTCTTTCGTGGCTGTATTTCAGGGCCATCTCAAAGCAACCCTGCGCCCCGCCCAGACCCATGGCCCCGATGGACAGGCGACCCCCATCCAAGGTCTGCATCATCTGATAGAACCCGTGCCCCCTTGGGCCCAGCAGGTTTTCTTTGGGAACCCGGCAGTCGTCAAAATAGAGCTGGCTGGTGTTGGAGCCGCGCCACATCATCTTCCTGTGCATTTCCACGGCCTGGAAGCCCGGGGTGCCCATCTCAATGAGAACGCACGACAGCTCCGGACGTCCGTCCTGTCGCGTCCCGGTGCGGCACAGGGCGGTCACACCCGAGGTGATCCTGGTGGCGGCATTGGTGATGAAGATCTTGCTCCCGTTGATGACCCAATCATCTCCGTCCAGGATGGCCGTCGTTTGCGTGTTCCCGGCATCCGACCCGGCGTTCGGCTCGGTGAGGCCGAAGCCCCAGAGGGTTTCTCCTGCGCACAGGGCGGGAAGATATTTCTTCTTTTGCTCTTCGTTGCCGAAATAATAAAGAGGACCGATCCCCAGGGAGTTGCCGGCCGCGACGGTGGCTGCATGGGACTGATCAACCCGTGCGACTTCCTCCGTGGCGATGATGTAAGAAACGTAATCCATGGCCTGGCCGCTGTAATTCTCTGAGACGAACATTCCGAAAAGGCCGAGCTCCCCCATTTTTCGCATGGTTTCGTAGGAAAATTCCTCCTTCTCGTCCAGGTCCCGGGCCACGGGTCTGATTTCCTTTTCCGCGAACTGGCGCACCGTGTTTCTCAGAATGTCCTGCTCCATGGAAAGGCTGAAGTCCATATGCTCTCCTTCAAGCAAAAAATCTACAGGACCTTACGCAGATCCTGGACCGCATACCCTGGCAACGCTCCGCCTCTGAGCGACTAGGTCCCGGCAGGTTGCTTCGGAGGACGGGCTCGGGGCAGGCAGGGCCGGCCGTTCCCGCCCGCGAAAAAATGACGTTGATCCGCCTCGGATAGCCAAAGGTTAAGATCTTCACCTATCAAGACGGCTACTGCCGCGATCAGTCTTGTTTTTTCTTCCGGGGGCGCCATGGTTCGGGACCCATTTTATAGGTCTGAGGGGAGGGCTTGTCAATCTTATTTGCCTATGAAATCCGGCCCGGCAGACTTCATGGAGCTAACTGATCACCACTTTCATTTGCCGCACATCGACCTCGAGTCCTCTTCCGAGGCACAACGACCTGATCTCCTTCGCTCTCTCTTCGCCGTTCTGCTTGAAAGACACGATGATTTTCCTGATGTCGTGCTTTCGGATGAGGCGCTCCAACTCTTCGATCCCTCCCAAGACAGGATAGCCCTGGATCCTGCTGCCGTGCAGCCTCGGATTATCGTCGATGAATCCTACGGCCTGAAGCCCCAGGTTGCTGTTGTTCCCGATCTCCTTCAGCGTCAGTTGTCCCCCCAGGCCTGCGCCGTAGATCAGGGTCCTCTCCCCCTTTCGGCTGGGGATGAGAATTCCCTCATCCAGCAAACGGAATGACAGCCGGGAAATGGAGACGAAGATGAGCATGAGGCCCCAGTAGATGACGAAAACAGCCCGGGAAAAATACTGGAATCGATAGACGAAGAGAAAGAAGAGCATGGGCATGATGGTGCCGATGCTGATCGCCTTGACATACCCGATGAGGTCCCGGACCCCGGTCCTTTCCCAGATCCCCCGGTAAACGCCCATGATGTAGAAAGCAAAGATCTGACAGGCCACCAGGATAGGGAGGGATCTCAAGAAGAAATCCAGGTTGCCGCCGATCTGTCCTTCGAATCGCAGGAGGTAGGCTGCATAGTAGGCCACGGTGATGAGAACAAAATCGAGCAGCACCTCGAAAAGCCTTCGCCGGTAAGTGATCTCCACCAGGATGGGGGTGAGGACGCCGAGCTTGCCGTTGGAGAGAATGGACTTTTCGGCATACACTTTCACCCTGGCAAGGTAGACCCAAAAAAAAGCCACCAAGAGGAGGTAGAGGATCGTGAGCAGCAAGCCGAGCCCTGACTGCATGTGTCTCAGCCCGAGAGCCATGAGGCCTGAGATCACGGAAAAACCATAAAGCACCGCAACCGCTTTCCTTTCCGAGAGGCCAATGGCCACCATGCGATGGGACGAGTGATCCCTTCCGCCCTGCGAGATGGGCCGGCTGAAAAGTTTGCGCATCACGCTCACAAAGCCTGTGTCCAGAATGGGAATAAAGACGATGAGGATGGGAATGGCGATCACGGACAGAAGGTGCATGACGCCTCCGCCTGCAGCTTCTTCTCCGCCACCCATGACGGTCAAACAGGCCATGACAAACCCGATGAACAGGCTTCCGGCGTCGCCCATGAAAATGGAGGCCGGATTGACGTTGAAAATGAGGAAGCCGAGGAGGGCGCCCAGATAGGTCGCCGTAAGCAACACAACCGGTCCATTGGCTCCCATGCCCAGATGATGGAGCAGGAACGTGAAAACGCCGGCGATGAAAGCGACGCCCGCAGACAGCCCGTCCATGTTGTCAAGAAGATTGAAGGCATTGGTGATGCCGACGATCCAGAGGATGGACAGGAACAGGTTGACCGCCCTGTAGGCGGTCCACTCCAACCCGAACCCGAAGAAGATCAGGATGGAGGCGAGCACGATCTGACCGGCCAGTTTGTGCTGGGGATCCATGTTGACGAGATCGTCCACCAGGCCGAGAACGAACATGCCTGAGGCGCACAGGATGAGGGGGAGATGGGGCCTGCCGAACGCGTTCCACCCCAGAAGGAAGGAAGCGAAAAACCAGGCCGAGATCATGGATGCAAAGATGGCCACGCCGCCCAGGAGAGCCGTTTCTTTCTTGTGCCACCGGGTGTCTTTCGGCACCGCCACTCGCCCTGTTCTTCTGGCAAAACCCCTGACGAGGGGGGTCAAGCCCAGGCAGAGCAGGAAGGCTCCCAAAAAAGGAATCAGACTGGTGTAGAGGTTCGCCATGTTTTTCACGGCCGCTACTTGTATCTGACTATGTCCATACACAAGGATGGGGGGTAAGCAGTAGGAAGTATGCAGTAAGCAGAATTCTTTGCTGCATACTGCCTACTCCATACTGCTTACTCGCTGGAGCCGACATCCTCCTATCCCCTCAGCATCCTAAAAGTTCCCGGTATAGGGCATCCAGATTTCTCGTGAGCCTTTCAAGACCGTATTCCCTGAAAACAAAAGTCCTCGCCTCCTGTGCCGTCCGGTTCAGGAGGTCCCTGTTCTCCGATGCGAACAGGAGCGCCCCGGTCAACGCCTCCCGGCGTCCGGAAGGAACCAGGATGCCGCGACGGGCCAGTTTATAGCCCCCGGGAACATGCGTGTCAACCTCCCCGAGAAGGTCCCTGACCCCGCCCACGTCCGTGGCAATGACCGGCTTCCCTGCCGCCATGGCTTCAATGACGGTCACCGGGGTCCCCTCGTTGAGGGACGTGAGGGCCACGGCATCCAGCTTACCGTAAATGGACGGCATTGCATTCTTCCAGCCTGTAAATGTAACGGTATGATCCACACCGAGTTCGGCGGCAAAGCGCACCAGTTCTTCCTTGAGTTCTCCGTCTCCTACCACAAGGAACGTGAAGGCTCGCCCTTTGGCCTGATCTTTCAGGTCCCTTGCCGCTTCCAGGAGCAGCCGGTGGTTCTTCACAGGGGTGAGACGGCCTACAATACCCACGACAAAGGGGCTCTTGGAATCGCCCTTTCCGAGCGGAGGCAACATGCCGTAGGGTGAAAGGTCAAACCCGAGTGGAACCACGCGGACTTTTTCCGGGCCGGCGATACGGTAGGTTTCGCAGATGTCCCGTTTCTGCAAAGGGCTGATCACCACAATCCGGTCGGTAAACCGAGCTAGGAATCGCTCGATCTCGATAAAAAGCCGCGTTTTGAGGGAGCCGAAGTAGTCATGAAAAACGTGGCCGTGAAAGGTATGGATCAATCTGATCCGGCGCCGGCCTTCTCTTGCAAGATTGAGACTCAACCCTCCAAGACGCCCCACGGTTCCTGCCTTGGCCGTGTGGGTGTGGATGATGTGAGGCCTGAAACGTCGGATGACATCTCTCACCGACATCACCGACCTCGCATCCTCCACAGCGGAGATCTCCCTGCCCAAGAAAGGAAGAAAGAGAGGCTTCACACCTTTTGATTCAGCGAGATAGGACATGTCCCCTTCGTGGGCGCTTACCCGGCCGCACACGAGCAGGGTTCGATAGGGATCTTCAGAAAATGCACGGCTCAGGGTGACGGCCTGGATGGCAGGCCCGCCGATGTTCAGCCGCGCGATGATTCGCAGAATCCTTATGGGCTCTTTGTCGATCATCGAAACTGACTTGCCAAAAAATCAGCGCCTCTGCTTTAGTGCTCCATTTGAATCATCAGGTACACGCCCGCCAGGGAAAAGATGAGGTTGGCTATCCATGCCGAAAGCATGGGCGAAAGGACGCCGGAAAGTCCCAGGGACCTGGAAATGCCCAGGGTCAGCAAATAGAAAAAGCTGACCGCCATCCCGAGCGACACGGCCAGGGGGGTTCCGCCTTTTTTGACCTTTAGAGCGAGAGGCATGCCGATCATCAGGAGAACAAGGATAATAAACGGAAACGCGATCTTGATGTGCATATCCACCAAATATCGCGTATTGTTATATCCTTCCCGGCCCACCATCTCGGCATAGCGCTTGAGTTGCCAATAACTCATCTCTTCAGGCTTCTTCATCCCTTTCATGAAGGTTTCCGGTGTCTCGGGGATCTCGAGAGCGTGGGTGTCGAACTTGCGGGCATTGAAACGCCCATCCGTTCCGGATTCCAGAAGCAATCCGTCCTCGATCAGCCACGTTCCTCGCCTCCAGGTGGCGCTGCGCCCCTCGATCCTCCCGGTCAGGTGAAAGGTGTCGTCAAAAAAATAGAGGGTGGGATGGATCATGGTCTTTTGTTTTCCGTCGAACTGGCGAATCCAGTAAATGGCGTTCTTGCTCCGGTACCAGATCTCGTTCTGGCCGTAAAACAATCCCGGGTCCCGCTTCTGCACATCAAGGCTCCACACCTTGTTGCTCTGGGAACTAGTGTAGGGCACGACGGTCTCGGAAAAAACAAACACGCCGGCGACCATGAACAGGGATGCGGCAAGGATCGTCAGGCACAGCTTCAGAACGCTGAGCCCCGAAGCCTTGAGGGCCGTGATCTCATTTCTTCTTTGCATACCGGAAAAAAGCAGGATGACCGATATCAGGGCTGCAGGAGGAAGCATGCTCATGGCCACGAAAGGCATTTTGTAGGCAAAGTAGATGAACATCACCCCTTTATGGACGCCTGCCTCGATGAAGTTGTCTATTTTCTGCAGGAAGTCGACGGTGAGGAAAAGAAACAGGAAGATCCCCTCGCAGATGAGTACCAACTTGAAGAATTCACGCAGAAGGTAGCCGCTCAGAACTTTCATCACTCAGAGAATTCCTTTGCTCATGTTTCCTGGACAGGGAAAAACCGCTCGAGAATATTGATGGTCCTTTCTTTGGCGGCTCTCCTCATGAGCCAGATGCACCCGAAGAGCAGGAAGAAGACGGGAATCCATGAGCCCACGGCCGGAGAAACGACTCCCGTCTCACCGATGCTTCTAAAACCGGCCAGCATGAGGTAGTACAGCAGGAAAACAACGAAACTGACCACGATACCGACGAACCTCCCCCCGGCCCTGAGCTGGGCGCCCAGGGGGACCCCGATGAGACCCATGAGAAAGACGGCGAAAGGAATGGAGAAGCGCTCCATGACTTCCATGAGGGCTTCGTGATACTCCGCGTCTCGGTTTTTTGTGTTCCTGAGGGAGTCAACGAGTTCCTTGAGCGACATCTCCTTGGGTGAGAGTTGTCTTGCAGTCAGGGCGGGCATGATGTCATCCAGGCCGATGGTCAGGTCATAGAGGTCGAATCGGATGGTCCGAACTTCGGCCTGCTTCTTGCCCGAGATGAAGATGGTGCCGTCCTTAAAACGGACCGTGATGATCCTCGATTCAGGCCGCGACTCGATCCGCCCCTCCTTGGCCACGATGGTGTTCACCGAGGAAGGATCCCGCCGATCCACCAGGAAGACATCCTGAATCGTTCTGTCCCCGGCTGAAAAGCTGTTGACATAGAACGTGACGCCGTTGAACGGTTCGCTGAACACTCTTTCCTGGATTCCCAGGTCGGCCTTTGACTGGGCGACCCGGAAAACGAGATCCTTGAATGATCGATTGCCCCACGGGGCCCCAATCAGGCTGATGAGGAGGGCCGCCCCAAAGCACACGGTCGAGATCAGAACCACGGGAGGAAGCACCTGATAGAGGCTTATGCCCGATGATTTCAGGGCCTGGATTTCATTGTCCCCGGACAGGCGGTGAAAGGCGATGAAGACGGCCATGAGGGCCGACGCGGGCAGGGCGAAAAGGATCATGCCCGGTATCAGATAGGAGATCATTCCCAGCATCTGGAGCGGGTTCACGCCATGATTGACGACCCACTCCGAGATGTTGATGACACGCGCCGCGAGCACGATGAACACGAACACCACGAGGCTGGCCGTCAGGGGCGGCCAGATTTCCTGGAGAATGTATTTGTGGAGGGTGAACTTCAAACGATCACCCTGCGGGAATCTTCATGAAATCTGCCGAAGCAGATTTCATATTGAATTCGGTCGATTTCATAGTATGATTTCTCTACGGCAGAGAGGGGCGCCTATGCTTTCTGTGGCCATCATTACGAAAAACGAAACCCGCAACATCGAGGACTGCCTGAAAAGCTTGTCCTGGGCCGACGACATCGTCGTGGTCGATCAATTCAGTGAGGACGGCACCGCTGATCTTGCGGCAGGCCTCGGGGCCAGGGTGTTCCAGGAGCCATGGAAGGGATTCGCCTCCCAAAAGAACAGCGCCATCGAAAAGACTTCGCGGCCATGGGTTCTGAACCTGGACGCGGATGAAAGGATTACCCCGGCTCTCAGGGATGAAATCCGGACCGTGATCAGCCGGCAAGACTCCCCGGAGGGGTATTATATTCCCCGAAAGAACTTTTTCTGCGGCCAATGGATTCGACATGGCGGCTGGTATCCTGACTATAACCTGCGGCTCTTCAAGAGAAGCGCCGGTCGATTCGAGGAACGGGCGGTTCACGAAAAAATGGTGGTCAAGGGCCGTACGGGCTATCTCAAACATCCCATGGAACACCACACCTATCTGTCGGTCGCGGACTACCTGGAGAGAATGGAGCGTTACAGCCGTCTTGCATCCGGAGAAATCTCGGGAAGAGGCGCCTGGTCCCGATGGCACACCCTGACCCTCAGACCTCCCTTCACCTTCCTGAGCATGTACCTCCTGCAGCGGGGATTTCTGGATGGGACAAAGGGCTTCTTCCTTGCCGTCTCTTACGCCTATTACACGTTCCTGAAATACTACCGGTACTACGAGCGAGACATTGAACCACAGGGCTCTGAAAACATTTAGGCAGGTCGAGCTCTTCGGCCTTTATGCCTTCACCTTTGTCCTGCCTGTCATGGAAAGCCCGAAGCACTTTGCCCTGGGCATCTTCTTGATGGGCACCCTCGGCCGCCGCCTGCTGGAACGACCCGTTACCAGGCGCAGACCGGATCTTTTCGAGTGGCTTCTCCTGTCGATCTGGGGCGTGGCCCTGGCCAGCACCGTGGCGAACTGGCCCTTTCCGAACGGGATCAAGGGAGTCAAAAGCACCACCTGCATGGTTTTCCTCTTCTGGGCCCTGTACCGAGGCGACTACGATTCACGCCAGATCAAAGGGCTTCTCTGGGCTCTCACCGCCGGGGTCATGGTCGGTCTTATCGAGGGGCTCTGGGAGTGGCAGTCCGGCCTCCGATCAGAGCTTGAGTTCCATTCAGCCGGCATCGTCACCCAATCCTCCATCTATCTGGCCGTTGCGGCGACCGCCATGACAGGAGCCCTCCTGGACAAGGTCTCCCCCTTGTCGCAGAGTTCCCGGCTCATTATGTCCGGATGCACCCTCTTCTCCTTCCTAGGCCTGGTTCTCATGGGAAGCCGGGGAGCAATCTTGGGTGTCCTCATCGTCGTCGCTATCATGGCTCCGATCCTGTTCCGGGACCGCCGGGTTCGGTTCTATGCGCTTGGGGTACTCGCTTTTCTCGCCCTCTCCACCGCCGCGATTCTCGCTCTGATTCCCGAGTCACACAATGTCGGGTTTCGGGTCACAAGGCTTTTCAAAGGCTTTTTTCCCGATCCGGGAACCAACGCCTCGGTGAGCGAAAACGACCTGTTCCGTTTCGAACACTGGATGGTGGGCTATGCCCAGGCGACCCAGGGCGGGCACAGGCTGCTGGGCATGGGGCCGAAAAACTTCAAGTCCGTCAAGGTGGAGCACCTCGAACTGCCCAGGCGTCTTGTGACCTATCCCAAGATCTGGACGATCCCCGAGCACGCCCACAACCTCTTCCTCACGAAATGGGTTGAAGAAGGGCTGTTGGGGCTCATCGCTTTCCTCCTGTTCTTGGGTGCCGTCGCCTGGCGCCTCTTTGCCACCAGGCCAGGAGAAAGCGACCTTTCCTGGCCATGGGTCACGGCCCTGGGCGCCCTTGTCATTCCCGTGGTCGCAGGCTCTTTCAATTCCTCTTTTGAGAACGAGTTCGCCTGGCTCGCCATGATGCTCATGGGACTCGGCATGGGCAGGGCGAGAAAAACCGCCGGGTAACAAACTTTTTTATTCGGCGCGGCCCGGAGCGGGGATGCCCTTTGCGCGGTAAATCTCCGCGATGCGGGTCCACATACTCTCAACCGTATACTGTGTCCTGAGGAGCCGGCGATTTGCGCTCCGAGCCGCATTGTTCCATTGATGCCGCTCGATCGTCTTCTGAAGGGCTTCTCCTGCGGCCTCCACCTCTCCATAGGTCACGGGAATTTTATCCTCGTACCCATCGAGTGTCTCCATGACGGAGGGGTTGCGGCAAACGACCATGGGCAGCCCCACGCTCATGGCCTGGAGAAGCGCTTGCGGAACCCCTTCGGACGCATAGGAGGTGAAAAGGAAAACGTCCATGGCGGAATAATAGGCCTCCACGTTTTCCACATGCCCTGTGAAAAGGACCCGGTCTTCCAGGTTCCTGTCCTTGACCTTCTTTTCGAGCCGTTTCCCCTGCGGCCCCTCCCCCACGAGAATGAATCTGAAGGCGCCGTTCATGGCCGCCGCGGTTTCGATGAAGAAGTCGAGTCCCTTCCAGCTCCTGAGAACGCACACGTTGCCCACCAAAAACTCGCCTTCCCCGATGCCGAGGCGTTCTCTGATTCTCTCGCGCCAAGCCTCGGAAAATGCGAACCGTTTGGGGTCTATGCCGGTGGGCACGGTGATGATCCCGCCTCCGTCGAGCCCCCGCTCCATGAGATCTGTGCGAATGCTGTCACTGGTGGTGAGAATCACGTGGGGGAAGCGCCGGTAGCTGAAGGTGGATCCAATGGGGGTGCTCACATGACGGGTGCGAATGATCAAGGGCACCTTGAGAAGCCGCGCCGCAAAGCCCGCCATCCAACTGTCATCCGAGGAGTGGGTGTTGACCACGTCCGGCCTCAGGCGGGCCAGGAGCTTTGCCACAGCCGCCCAGGACGGGAAATGACCTTTGTTCCCGAAGCGCACCGGATAAACGGCAAACCCCTCCGCCTCGGCCCGGGCGAATATCCGGCTGTGGCCGGGGGCGATGAGAGCGGTCCGGTAACCGTACTTCCGCATCCCCCGCAACTCTTCGAGGATGCGGATCTCCTGCCCGCCCCAGCCGTCCGAGCACTCGGTGTGAACGATTAGCGGGTTACGCTCAAGCATAGTTCAGCCCATTCGTCCAATCGACAGAAGAGCAGATCTCGTCACTCCCGCGCAGGCGGGAGTCCGGAAGAACCTTCAAAGACTGGATTCCCGCCTCCGCGGGAATGACGTGCACACTGGAATCCATATTTTTTTCAATTTGTTGGCACCTCGCATGAGGCGTGATTTTCATAGTTGTTCGTTCTTTCGCGCAACAACCTGTTTCATGAAGCTTTCGAGTTTCGTCACATAGCCGGCAAAGTCGTTTTCAAGCATGGCTTTCCTTGCCGCCGCACCCATGCGCTCCCCAATTCGACGGTCTTCGCCTATTTCTTTGAGTCTCTCCAACCACCTTGAAAGGATGTCCCCCTTTTCCCCGGCCACGGGCAGAACAAAACCCGAATGACCGTCTTCGATGAGTTCATGGGCACCGCACACGTCGCTCGCCAGCACCGGCAGGCCGCTGCTCATGGCTTCAAGGACAACATTGGCGCACGAATCATAGAAGGTGGGGTGGACCAGGCAGTCGACCGCCCTGTAGCAGGAAGCCATGTCCGCCTGCTCTCCCACATACACGCTACCGGGCGGCATCCGCCGGGGCCGTCTTTTTCCGATGACGACCAGCTTGAGATGAGGATTTTTCGACGCAAGGCGACGGAAGAGACCGGCCACCAGGGCGAAATTCTTCAAGAGCAGGTTGTGAGCCACGAACAATACGGCGATGTCGCCGGCGAGAAGGCTCCAAGTCCTCCTCATGGCCTCCCTTGGGCCATGCCCTATTCCGGGGCTGAAGAGCTCCGTGTCAACCCCGTTATGCAAAACCCTAACGGCCTTTTCGTCGGCCCCTGCCTCAACGGCCTGGCGGGCGGTAAATGCGGAGTTGGCAAGGAAAACAGCGCCGGGCCTTGTGAGCATCCATCTCTGCTTTGCGATGATCGCTCTGTGCTTCGGCGATCGGGCTCGCAGCTTCTTGTACCATCGGATAAGAGGTGGGTAGGCATTGGAGGAGTACTTCAGAAAAGACTCATGGGCGCCGTTTCCGAGGCGGTGGATGTCGGCAGGTTGGATAAAACCCCAGTCCACGGTGACATCCGGCTTCGCATCCCGAAGGACTTGTTCAATATGGTCCCTCCCCTGATACACCGTGATGCCTTCAACCGGAGACGCACGATCGGCACCCAGCACGTGCACGTCATGTCCCCGTCTCGCGAGCTCATTGAAGACCCTGAACCCGTAATTCTCTCCCCCGCCCCCGGCCAGCTCGAAGATGCGGATGAAAAAAAGAACCCTCATGGTCGGCAGCCTGCCGCCGACTGCCTGTAAAGGGCTTCGAACCGCCTTGCCACATGGCCGATCTCGAATTCGGCCGCCATTTGCCGGCGCGCCCTGTCTCCCATCTTCTTTCTTTCCTCTTTCCCCAGGTCGACAAGACGAATCAAGGCTTGGGCCAACGCTTCCGGCTCGCCCGGCGGCACCACCAGCCCCGCGCCTCCCACAATCCGGGCATTGTCACCCACATCGGTGACCACGCAGGGAACGCCGGAAGCCATGGCCTCGCCGACGGTATTTGAAAACCCTTCCCCATAAGCCGAGGCCGAGACGGCGATGTCCAGGGCCGCCGTCCATCTCGGCATGTCCTCTCTCACCCCCAAGAGGTGGAACCTGTCCTGTTGTCCTTCCCTGATGAACTTCGTAATTCGACGATTCCCGGCCTCGATCCCCTTTCCGATGAGAAGGAAGTGGACGGGGCTTTCCTTTTCAGCGACCATCGAAGCGGCCATCAGGAAGGTTTCATGATCCTTCATGGGATCATGGCGGGCCACCAGGCCTACCAGGACGGCCTCCTGCGTGAGATTGAGCTCGGAGAGCACGCTCTTTCTGGCCTCGTCGCTGGGTTGAAAGCGGTTCAGGTCGAAGCCGTTCGGGATGAGGCACATCTTCCCGGTGGCATACCCCAGTTCGGCATGCACCCGTTTTCCTTTTTCCGAATTCACCACGATCGCATCAGGAAGTGGTGAAAGCAGGGCGTTCGCCCTGACCACCCATCGGGTCATGGGGCTGTAATCTTTCAAATCCATGTCCGAACATCGGACCCCCCAGACAATCCGGCCTATCCCTGCCAGCCTTCCTGCCACGAGACCGAGAAGGTCTGCATGGTAAAGCCACGTCTGGAGGACATCCGGCCGGATCCGCTTCAGTATGTGATAAAGCCTGAAGAAGGCCAGGGGATTTGGTTTTCCGAGCCGCATTCCGAGGCTGTAGACGGCTGTTCCTTGGGCCTGAATCCTTTCCCCGATCGGCCCCACATCCGTCATGGACACAACGTTCGATTGAAATTCTACCGGGTCCATGGTGCCCGTCAGTTTGTGAAGCATTTGTTCAGCGCCGCCCACGTTGAGTTCGGTAATGAGATGAACAACCTTGAGAGGCATCATCCTCCCGGCCACATCGAGGCTCCTGCTCTCGAAAGGAGCACCTCTTCATACCTTCCGACGGCAAAGGGAATCGTGAACTCAGGGGGAAGAAGATCACCGCCTTTGAATTTCCGGCTCTCCCCGGTCCCGGCGATTTCCGCAATCCTCCTGCCCAAAGCCTTCCAGTCCTCAGGCGGCGCGAGCCAGCCGTTCTGATCGGCGTGGAGAATCTCCCCCGTGCCTCCCGGGCAATCAAAAGCCAGCACCGGGGTCCTGCAAGCCAGGGACTCGAGCACCGCATTGGGTGACCCTTCCCACCTCGATGATGAAACGAAGAGGTCTGCATGGGCCATGTAAGGATAGGGATTGCTCCGATAACCGGTAAAGGCGACCGAATCCCGGCAGCCCAGGCTGTGGGCAAGGTCTCTGAGAGATCGCTCTTCCTCCCCTCCGCCCACAAGGGTCAGAAGCAGATCCGGCACGATCTCACGCGCTTCGGCAAACGCTCTCAGGAGAAGATCGAATCCCTTCTGATAGGTGAGTCTCCCGACGCTCACCACGTTGTAATTCCCGCTGGCATAAGGATTGGGAAAGGCTGCGACCGCCCCCGTAATCCTTTCCACGTCCACGGGGTTGGGGATGACCTCCGTCTTCCCTGCCTCGATGAAGAACCGCTCGGTCAGATCCCTGCGCATGAACTCCGAATTGCAAATGATACCGTCGGCGAAAGGGTACACCCTTCGGTAAAGAAAACGATACAGACCCGGGTGAGCCGTATGCTTGAGCCTCATGCTCGGCGTGTTGGCTTCCCGAATGACCAATCTCGTGGGCCCGGGCAACAAAGGTTTGACCAGAAGGAGCCCAACATTGAGGTGGCCCAGGGTTGAAAGCACGATGTCCGGTTTGAGCCTCCAGATCAGCTCCAGCAACGACGGCAGGGCATACCTCACCCTGCGGATTTTAAGGTTATGGACCGGCAGCTCTCCCGGAATCTCCTCCCCTAAAGGGCCGGTTCCCCGGATCAAGGCCAGATGGATGAAGAATTTTTCCCGGCTCACGTGGCGAGCCACCGTGAGAACGACTCTCTGGGCACCCCCCGTTTCCAGATCGGCCAGGATGAATAGGACTCGCGTCTTCATCTTTTTTCCAGGACGATGAAGAGCCTGAAGGCCAGAATTCTCTTGAAGGGGTTTAGAACGCCTTCCAGAAACTCCAGGGGCCGCCACAGGACAGGGGGACAAAGGCAGGGATTGTGAAAGCCTCCGCTCAGCGGATAGAGGAAGAAGTCCATCTTATCTTCCCGGAGGATCTCGAAGCGGGGGAACCGCTTGTTGAACTGGTGCCGATGCCTTTCGAAAATCAGGGTGGGAACGGCCTGGTTTCCCTGGAACGGCTCTTTGCCCTTCGCCTCTCCACCCTCAAGGGGATCCATGTCCCACTTCATCCCCTCGGCGTGCAGAAACCGGTAGACCGGAAAGGACAGCCAGGAGATATAGGGTTCCATGATGATGGCTCTGCCTTCGGCTTTCAAGACCCTCTCTGCTTCCTTAAAAAAAACGGCTGGTGCCGCAAGATGGTGCAGAACATCGAAGAGCACGATGTTGTCCAGGCTTTCCCCTTTGAAGGGGATCGCGTGGGCATCCATCACAGCGTCCAGCCAGGGCTCAAAAACAATGTCCGACGTGATTGCCTCAGGCAGAAAATCCCTCAGGTTTCCGCTTCCGCCTCCCAGCTCAAGCGTTCTTCCCGGTCTCAAGGCCTCCTGAATATGGCCATACCACTTCTTGTAAAGCTTCCGGATGACCGGCTTGGAAGTCCAGACCCTCCTCCGTTCATCCAGAATCTCAGACGATGCTCTGGTCAAAGTTTGCCGGCCGTTATGGTGTATATCCCCCCCACATATCGCAGAAAAGGTATCCTGTTCCAAAATGAATCCCAGTGGCGCAGGACACCGATGAAATGCGACCGTTGATTAGGAAAATAAATACTCAACTGGGACCTTATCCGGTGAAAACCCGCTCTCTTAAGCAGGGACACCAGATGAGGCACAGAGAACACCCTCTCCCGCGCATAGGAGACCGAATTCCCGCCGACGAGCTTCCTCGTATCTCGATGACCGCCTTTCCGCTGATGCTTCAAGGCTCTCATGAAGACAACAGGGTTCATCCGATGGCTGTCGGAGATCACCAGGCTGCCGCCATGCTCCAGGCTTCGAAAGGCATCCTCTATAAACTTCTCTGCGGGGTCGATGTGCGAGATGGACTCCATGCTCCAGATGAGATCATAGGGCCGGGACCGCAACAGATCGAAAACATCATGGGCGGTAAAATGAATCGATAGAGCGCGACCCAGATGAACTTCTTGTGCCTCTTTTCTCGCTTTGGCTGCACTCAAACGCCTTTCGGCGATGTCCACGCCTGTGATCTCGAGGTCCGGCCTGGATAAGCTGAAAAAAATGGATTCCGTGCCGACACCGCATCCGGCGTCCAACAACCGCCAAGGGCGCTCCCTCGCAGGAAGAGACTGCAACAGGTTCACCATGGGTTCAACGCGCCTCGACCAGTTGTACTGGTAGAATCTCAACCGTTCTGGATGCTCTATCACGGATCGCCGGTAATACCCTGCCAGGGCCGCTAATCGGACCTCGTCGAGCCTGAGCCGGTTTTCCGTGATCTCTTTCACCATCAAATCATAAAAGGCATTCGGATCCATGGGCTTCGAAGGATGGTAATGGCGCGGACGGCTCAAATGGATTTGACCTTCCTGTAGGCGAACAAGGTCATTCCCAACAGGAGCCAACCGTGTTTGAATCGCTCGATATTGGTTGTCCCATAGGTTCTTTCGCGATAGCGGATGGGGACCTCCACCACCTTGAGATTCTGCTTGACGGCGCCGAAGATCAGGTCAAAATCCCCAAAGGGATCGAACTCGCCGAAGTAGGCCCGATTCGCCTGGATCTTCTCATAGTCCTTCTTGAACAAAACCTTTGTCCCGCAGAGGGTATCCTTGAATCTCTGGTTCAGAATCCATGTGAACATCATGGAGAAAAATTTGTTCCCAAGAACGTTCAGAAACCGCATGGCCTGCTTTTCCATCGGGTAGACAAGCCGGGTTCCGTTGATGAACTCTCCGAGATCGTCGGCCAGGGCCCGATAGAATTTGGGCAGGTCTTCAGGAGGTACGGTCAGGTCCGCATCCAGGATCATCAGGATCTCGCCCTGGGCGGCCGCAAAGCCTTTTCTCACGGCGTCCCCTTTGCCCCGCCCGTCCTGGACCATCCACTTGATGTCTTTGTCCGCATAGGCCTGGGCGACGCGCCTGATTTCCTCCAAGGTTCCGTCCGTGGAGTGTCCCTCCACGAAAAGGATCTCCTGATGTTCCCCGAAGGCCGGGATTCTCTTGACCGCGGACTCGATGTTGCCCTTCTCGTTCCTCGCAGGAATGAGGATCGACACGGAAAACTTTTCCTTTGCCTTGAGTCCCACAGGCCTCGCCACGATGTAACGGGAAAGGGAAAGAATTCTTACTCCCGGGAGCGTTCCCACGTATCGGTTCAGGATATCGCTGAGCCAGGGGATCCGTTTCGGGAACAGGAGCCGGGATTCGGTCTTGACCACCTGGTAGCCTGAAAGGATGAGCAGATTTCCAATGTCTTCCGAAGAGAGCCAGTTCTGATGCTGCTGGGGCATTTTGAGGCCGAGGCGCTCACCCAGCTTGAGCACCGGCTCCCACAAGAAATTGTAATAGGAAATGATGATCCTCGTATCAGATCGGCAGAAGGCCCGTATCGATCGAAGCGTCTCCTCGATGTCCTGGAGGTGGCCGACCACATCGGCCAGGATGATGACGTCGAAGGTTTCTCCCCAGCTTTCGAGATGCTCGATATCCGCTTCACGAAATTCCAGGCCGGGATGACTTTCCCGGGCCCGGCGAACCATCTCCGGACTGAAGTCTATGCCGACGCCCCTGCGGGGATTGAGCGCACCAAGGAGATCTCCGGTACCGCACCCTAACTCCAGAATCGAGAGCCCTTCGGAAACGAGGAACCGGTAATATCGCACCTGATCATCGTAGTAATACCGGTTCTTTTTGATCCAAATCTCACGCTCTGCAGCGAGCTTGTCGAAACGGTTTATGAGTTCCTGTTTTCTTTTCTCATCCAACATGAAATCAAATGCCTAAAGTGTCTAAAGTGTCTAAAATGCCTAAAATGAAATCGGGCTGAATGATCTTCGGCTGCGATCGGAATATTGAGTCCGTCGACATTACTCTGCGAAGACGGTTTGCCCAACAGCCTGAGGACTTGTCACTTGTCATTGGTCCGTTGTCCGTTGTCATTCGCATCTTGCGTCTCTGTCTTTGGTGTTTTGCTTTCTTGTCTTTTCGCTTTTAGGCACTTTAGCTCACTTTAGGCATTTTAGGCACTTGCTTTTCCACATACCACCGATAGGTCATCTCGATGCCCTCGCGGAGAGAGATCTTCGGCTGCCAGCCCAGGGACCTGAGGCGGCTCACGTCCAGAAGCTTGCGCGGCGTGCCGTCGGGCTTTGACAAATCATACTGAATCGATCCTTTGAATCCCACGATGTCCTGGATCAGTTCGGCAAGCTCACGGATGGTGATGTCCTTTCCCACCCCGATGTTGATGATCTCCGTATCCTCATAGTGATTCATCAAGAACACGCAGGCATCGGCCAGGTCGTCGACATGCAGAAACTCTCGCCTCGGCGATCCGCTTCCCCATATTGTCACGCTTTTCTCGTCACTTGTCACTTGTGACTTGTCACTGGTTTGGGCTTCGTGAAATTTTCGAATAAGCGCCGGCAGGGCATGACTCGTCTCAAGGTCGAAATTGTCGCCTGGGCCGTAGACATTGGTCGGCATCACCGAGATAAAGCGGGTCCCATACTGCCGGTTATAGGATTGACACATTTTTACTCCCGCGATCTTGGCTATCGCATAGGGCTCATTGGTCGGCTCGAGCTTTCCGGAAAGCAGATAATCTTCTTTCATGGGCTGCGGGCAATCTCTCGGGTAGATGCAGGAGCTTCCAAGAAACAGGAGCTTTCTTGCTTCGGCCTGGTACGCTGAGTGAATGAGGTTGCTCTCGATCAGAAGGTTCTCGTAGATGAACTCCGCCGGATAGGTATTGTTGGCCAGAATCCCTCCCACTCTGGCCGCGGCGAGAAACACGTAATGCGGCTTTTCTTTCTCGAAAAAAGCTTCAGCATCGGCCTGCCGCAAAAGATCCAGTTCCTGGTGGGATCTGAAGATGAGGTTGGAATATCCTTTGGATTGGAGCTTTCTCACGATCGCCGAGCCGACCAATCCCCTGTGCCCGGCCACGTAGATTCGAGCATCTTTTTCCATGGTTTCCCCTATTCGTTGAAATCGAGGACTCTGAAGCCTTTGTCTTTGCAGTATTGATCCTTTAATGCTTCTTCCAGATCGGATTGGACCATGGAAGAAACCATTCCTTGAAAGGAGACCTCCGGACTCCAGCGAAGTTTCTTTCTTGCCTTCGAAGAATCCCCCAGCAACTCATCGACTTCCGTCGGCCGGAAGTACCTCGGATCGACCTCGACGACCACCTCACCCGCTCGCAAGGCTCGCTCACTGAAATCTGATGCTAAGGCATCAGATTTCAGACGGCGCGGCTTCGCCGCTTTCTCGATTTCTTTCTTGTTCTCCTGACCTCTGACCTCTACCCTCTGCCCTCTCATTTTTGAAACGATCCCAACCTCTTTGACGCCTTTGCCCTTCCATTGGATTTCTGCTCCGATCTCCCTGAAAGCCAGTTCCACGAATTCCCTCACCGAGTGGGATTCGCCGGTGGCGATCACATAGTCGTCCGGTTTCTTTTGCTGAAGTATCAGCCACATGGCTCGCACAAAATCCTTGGCATGCCCCCAGTCCCGTTTGGCGTCCAGGTTTCCCAGGTAGAGACTTTTTTGAAGACCGAGATGCATCCGGGCCACGGCCCTGGTGATCTTCCGGCTCACGAAGGTTTCCCCGCGGATCGGGGATTCATGGTTGAAGAGGATGCCGTTGCAGGCAAACATGCCGTAGGCCTCCCGGTAATTGACGCAAATCCAGTAGGCGTAAAGCTTTGCCGCACCATAAGGGCTCCTGGGATAGAAGGGCGTTTTCTCCGTCTGGGGAATTTCCTGGACCTTGCCGTAGAGCTCACTCGTGGAGGCCTGGTAGAAGCGAACTTTTTTTGTCATGTCCAGAATCCGGATCGCTTCCAGGAGCCTGAGGGTTCCCAGAGCGTCGGAATTGGCCGTGTACTCCGCCGTATCGAAGGAGACCATGACGTGGCTTTGCGCCGCCAGGTTGTAAATTTCGTCCGGCTGCACTTCCTGGACGATGCGGATGAGATTGGTCGCATCCGTGAGGTCGCCGTAGTGCATGAAGAAGCGGACGTTTTCCTCATGCGGGTCCTGGTAGAGGTGGTCCACCCTTCCCGTATTGAACGACGAAGACCGCCGCTTGATGCCGTGGACCTCGTAGCCCTTGCCCAGCAGAAACTCCGCCAGGTAAGCCCCATCCTGCCCTGTGATCCCGGTTATGAGTGCCTTCTTCATAAATGCTCCATCATTCTCTCATGGTTATGACCTGAAGTTTGCATCTTAAGAAAAACCAGCTTCTGACAGAATTTCCCGATCAGGGTCAAATCCGGGAGGAGAGACCGTTTTCCTCGATCCACGTATCCGCATAAAAAGATACAGGATTGCGGGCCTCTCCCGCTTTCCTCAAAAAATACTTCAAACCATGACCGGCATAAAGGGGTCCATAGTGACCGAAATACCTCGCATGATTGTAGAAGCGATCTTTCCAGGCTCTTCCCAAGACCCATTGGACCACTTGGGCTGCCGCGACCACGCTAAACGAGAGGCCGGGCCATATCCAAATCGTCGGTGAGAAGTCTTTAAAAAGTCCCTTGTAGTTGTACTTCTGGAGATAGCGCCTGTAAAGTCTTTGCCCGAATTTCTCGCTCACGGGTATGTCTTCCCAGAAACGCAAATAGGCGTCCTCCCAGAGAGGAAGCTCCCAGGAAAGCCCCACAAAATCATAAACCCTCTGTCCATGGACCACATACTTGCACTGCCTTTCCTGCCATTCCCACCATTCGTACAGCGCGATCATCTCCTCACGATTCAGAGCCCTGTCCTCGGGGCATTCGATGAGACGGAGAATCTTTTCTTTTATCTTTGACAAGGCATCATCCGTCTTCAAATGCAGCCAAAGAGAGAAATGCTTGCTGATGACGGCATCGAGGAGGTTGGAAACGGACGGTGCCTTTTCTAAAAGCCCGGCAGGGATATGCCCCCCGGTGATAAAGTCGCCGCTTTGGCCGTTGACCAGCACGGACTCCTCTGAAAGCAAGCCTTTTTGCCGCAGTTCAAGGATCGGTTGAATGTCCTGCATGTTTGGGACGACGCACAGCCCGTCACAAAAAGACCAGTACTGCTTTCGAAGGCTGGAATGAAAAAACGTTCTGAAACCGCGATGGCGTGTGGGGACAAAGATCCACGGCACCTCAAGCTTTTCTGCAACATGCCTGGCTGCCTTTGCTTCATGGTTGCCGGGCGGGCCATAGGAGAAAGATTGCAGGCGGTCATATCCGAGTTCCTTGAGTTTGCAGAGCACCAGCCTCGAATCCAGACCGCCACTCAGGGGAACCCAAATAGGCGCCCCCTCGGCCCGTTCTATCAGATGACCAAAGATCCGGTGTGTGACTTGACCCAACTCATCGATCAGGTCCCCTTCGGAATCCGACCGGATTCGTTTCGGGAAGTACCTATAATATCTTTCGCAATGGACCCCCGAATGGCCGATTTCCCTGATCAAGCATTCGCCGGCCTGGAGTTGATAAAGATTTTTGTAGACTGTTTCTCGACCCGTGACGTATCCCGACATTCGGAATTCAAGCAGGGAGACCTCGTCCGTCTCGGAAAGCCCAAACTCGTCCCTCAAAGCCCTTGCGGAATTGGATATGGCAAAGGCTTCCCCATTCTGAACATAGAAAATGGGGTAAGCCCGAACCTTGTCCGTCCCTGCGAAAACCGTGTGCTGACGGTCCACAATAAACCCAAAGGGACCTTCAAGGGGAGCGAGGAAACCGCATAATTCCTCAAGGCTGGGGTTTTGAGTGCCCTTAAAGAAATTGAAAAGCGCATTCCCGGCTTGCTCTGACCCTGTGGACCAGAATCGTATCCCTTGATCCTCAGAGCAGTGCCAACGGTAGGCGCTTTCGATCAGGATGCGAAGCATGAGCCCTCAGAGCCGTTCCCCGGCCGCGATCGTTCTGAGAAGCTGGATTTCACTCTGAATGCGTTCTTCCCAGGTGGGGATCATTTCCCTGGCCACCCTGCCCATCCTCTCCCCAATCCGCCTTCGCTTCTCAGGGTTGTCCAGAAGGTCTTTCAGCGCGCCTTTAAGATTCTCGACAGCTCGCTCTCTTCCGATCCTGACCACGCATTCGTCGTCCAGCCATTGGGCTGTGGTTTCGTCTACATGCTTTGCCCTGTCCCCTGCCAACATCACCACGCAACCCCCCGAGCGCATCGCCTCAAGGTTTGCATTGCTGAGTCCCCCTAACAGGTTCATGGACACGTAGATGTCCGCAGCATGATGCCATTCCCATATCGACCGATGGGGAACGGATGGGATCACGCGCACATAACGATCAAAGCCGTCTTTTTTCGCCAGCGCCTGAACAGACTGAAGCAATGGCCCCTTGCCGATCATGACGGCCGTGAAACCATCCTGTCGTTCCTTTGCCAAGGCCATGATCGCCTGGATAAACTCGATACATCCCTTAGCCTGTTCCATTTTGCCCACAAACAGGATGAGGGGTCTTCCGGGGTCCATGCCCAATCTCCTTTTCGCAGCCTCCCCATCCCCTTTTTGTTTGTAGACCGGGTCCACCCCGTTGAGGAGCATGCTCCTCGGAACACCCGGCCCCAACCCTCTGGCCATGAACCACTCCCCGCCGCTCCCGTCCTGGGTGCAGATCACATGGGCATAGGGTGCCCGGTAAGCCTTATACTCGACCCACGCCGCCGGGGTCTTCCTGCGCAGCACAGTCTCCTTCATGATGGGATAGGCACCCATGAGCCGCAGGACTGCTCGTCCGATTCCCAGGTAAGCGAAAAAAGCTGCAATGAGGAGATTCCCGTTATTGAAGTAGCACAAATCGACATTCTTCCGCCTGCAAAGAGCGGAAAGGAACAAGGCCTGGCGCAGTTCCCTGTACACCCTCTCTACACCGAGGCGCTTCAACAGGGAATGTCTGTAGTAGGGAAGCACCCACACGGGTGATTTGAGGCCGGATATCCCTATCCTCGTCGGGACCCTGATTCCCTCACTCGACTCCCAGCTTCTGGGGCAGAAAACAACGTCCGACAGCTCCGCGCCGGCATCAAGCGCTTCGATCATCCGATAGATTGTCGGAGCACCATCCGGTTCCCAAACCCTTCTGTGCACGCTGGCACTTAGCCCTGAGAATAGACTGACGCAGTAAAGGATCTTCATGCCTTCAAATCGGAGGACGACCTCTGGATAGAACTCAGTTGCGGATCTCCGACCGAGGCACGATCTCGTGGGCCACGAGCAGATCCCTGGTGATTTTCTTTTCCTCCTCGCTGAGGTCGCGGTAGTAAGAGGTCGTGTACTCGTTGCAGATTCCCCTCAGGGAAAGGACATATTTCTCCGTCGCGGCCTGGAAGAAATTCGCCTTCTGGGCCTCCTTCGGAAGGGCGTCCATAAAAGCGAGAAGCCGCCGCTGCTCGCCGAGGGCCTCAGCCGTCTTTCCTGACTGGAAAAGCTCATAGATCCGAATAAGAATCTCAGGGAGGCAACTGGCAAGGCTTGTGGTATGGGCCTTGCTTCCCATGGCGAGGCAGGCGATGAGGGTGCTGGCAACGGAGGTGATCACCTGAAAATTCTCATCGGCAGCCATAAGGGCTTTTGCGGCATGGACGGCATTGCTTGTGCTGTACTTGACGCCATCAATATTCGGATGATCCTTGATCTTGACCAGGAATTCCGGAGGCAGCCATCGCCCGTAGTTCGCGCTGGAGTACAGCCATAGGGGTTTCCGACTTTGATCGGCCACGTGACGGTAGATCCACTCGACCTGATCCAAGCCCAGGAGGGTATGGTATATCATCAAGTGATAGGCGTCGATCTGCAAGTCCCGGGTCTCTTGGATAAACGACAGGGTGTCTTCAAGGGCATAGAAAGCCGCCCCCAGGATGACGGGAACGCGTCCTGCGGTCGTCTCGGCCACCACCCGGGCTACCTCCATGCGTTTTCTGAAAGACAGGTTCATATCCTCGCTGCCGGTCCCTAAAGCCCAGAACCCTGACACCTTTTTTTCCAGAAGAAAATCGATCAGTCTCTTCAGGGCCTCCGCATCCAGGGAACCGTCCCTGTTCAAAGGCGTGACCAAGACCGGAACAATGCCGTTTATTTTTCGAGTTCTGCCCATCGCTTAAAGGGACTCCTTTCTACTCTCATCGAGTGATAAGTATTTCAAATAGGTTTCCGCAAGCCTGAGGTCCAGTTCCGTATCCACGTCCACGGAGTGAGCCGCATCCATCACCAGAGGGATTTGGCGCCGGGAGATGAGCCGCCGCTCCCGGATCAGGTAATCCCTTTTCACGGCGTACAGCGAGGCATTATAGAGGTAAAAGGGCTCATTGTGCTCCAGCCCCTTGCCGTCACAGTAGGGTTCCAGGAGCCCGTCCCGTATCCTTTTTAGGATAGGATCCCGCTTTTTAAAGGGCCCCTTGACGCTGGCAAGGGTATCCTCAGAGGATTCCCACAGCAACCGAACCGCCTCATCAATGTGCCTTGGATCACGAATGGGGGAGGTCGGCTGCAGGAGCACAACCATGTCGTAGGCCTTGCCTCGCTCCTTCTCCATAAACTCAAGGGCGTGAAGCACCGTTTCAATGTTCCGGACCTCATCGGTCGCGAGCTCGGCAGGCCGAACAAAGGGGACCGGCGCCCCATAGCGTCTCGCCACGGAAAGGATTTCTTCATCCTCGGAGGACACCAGAAAGTCCGTAAGGCTTACGGCCTTTTGCGCTGCCATGATCGTCCAGGCCATCAGGGGATGCCCGGCCAGGGGCAGGATATTTTTCCTGGGCAGCCTTTTTGATCCGCCTCTGGCAGGAATCACCCCGAGAACCTGTGGAGCCTTCTTCTCTTCAGTCACGTTCTGCCGCCTTCTATTCCCCCAGCAAACCGTCGAGCGCTTCAATGCTGAGAGAGACATCTTGATGCATCTCATCGATGTCCAGGGAGTGCTCTCGCTCCGCATCCAGAAAGAGAGCGATATGCCGGTCGTAGTCGGGATCGTTCAGGCGCGGGGGCGACTCCAGGGTTCGGAGCATCATCTCGTCCAGAGTCGCCGGATCGGCCAACCGGTTTGCCTGGGGCAACACATCGTAAAAGGTTCTCTCCAGGGTCACCAGGGACCGTCCCAAGAGAATCGCTTCCCACCCGCTGGACCCGTTGTCCGTCAATACGAGATCCGCATTCTTGATGTACTTGAACTGCGGATCAAAGGGGTGTACCAGGACGACTCCCGGCAGGCTCGTCATGCCCCGCAAATACCCGCCGAACCGTCGACCCCAGTTGAATCGATGCTCGCGCACCAATAGCCGATATCCGAAAGGGACCAGGGGGCTGAGATACTTTATCGTGTGGAGCTGATCGTGCCAGAGCGGCGCCTTGAAGTTGAGCATCAACTCCGGTTCCTTGTGCAAGGGGTAGTACACATAGCGCAAATGCATCAACTCTTCTTCTTCAAAAACGCGGAAATACCCCTGGTGCATCCTTTCCATCAGCGCTGTCCTGTAATACTCGACAACCTTGGGTAGCACACTCTTGGGCCGCGCCCCCTTTCCGCCGCCGAGGTGGTACCGAGCCTTTGCGCGCAACAACCCGAGAAAATTCCTGTGGCTCTTGATCCAGTCGCTTTTCCGCGCCCAGTTCTTTGCAATGTACTGAACGGTCCTCGGCTCAGTCCTGAAGGAATGGATCTGCTCAAGCGCCCAGGCGCTCGGCCGGCAGCCTTGTGCAACTTTTTCCCTGTACCGGCGCTTCCCCTGCGTATTGTACATAAAGTAGTCGTCCGTCCAGAAAGCGCGATTGGAGACGGCCTTGGAAAACTGCGCCGCATACATCGGGATCCCACGGTGAGCGGCCAACATCCAGGCTGAGGTGGGCAAAGGGCCTGCAAAACCCCTGCACAGCACGAGATCGGGTTGAAATGTATCGAATATCGTGGCGGTCGCCGAAAAGGCCCGCAGCACCATCCTCTGCGGCAGAAGATTGTTCTCCCGGCACGCCCCGTGGATTGAACTGCGCGGCCAGTAATACGCGCCCGCAGCATAAGCCCGCCCGAAGCTCCTCTCTGCAGCCAGGACCATGCGGCTGATCGACTTCCCGGAACTCTTTTCACAGTCACGTACCAGGGCCGACAGCCGTTCTTCTTCCCTGGAATCATCCTCCCAGGATTGCCGCTGCTCCAGGTCCGGCATCAGATAGTGTGAAGCTCCGGCCTCGAAATTCTTTGCATAGAGCGGGGTATCCAGGGCTCCACAGATGATTCCCACCCGGCAACCCCGTTTCTTCTGGTAGTAGAAGAGCAGGTCGGAAAAGAATGGATTCCAGATGGTCGTATGGTAGTAGAGGATTTTCATGGGCGGCAGGTGTCGCTTCACCTCATGATCTCATGTTCCTTGCCTTGAAACCCCTTAACGCGTCCGCAACTCCCTCCGGAAGGCGATCGAGAATGCTCCGTTTGATTCTGTCGTACGCAAGGTATAGCAGGATGTTCAGCAAAGCCAGGGGCAACACGATGCACTTTGATTGAAACGAGACGATGGATGAAGAAAACAGAAACCGGAAGGAATGAGCGTAGTGGCCCCATCCACCCAATGCCTGCTTATTTTTCTTGTACCTGTCTCCCGCATAACGATCTTCGAAATGTTTTCTGTGAACGGTCTTGCGCATCAAGATCTCATCGACAAACACGAAACCGTGATCCGCCATCACCGAGGCAACAAGGGGTCTTTCCCCCGGGACAAAAGAATACTCCTGCACGGCCCGCCGAATCAGGTCACCGCGAAAAATGCCGCAGACAAAAACATTATACTTTTTCTTTCGCCGGGCCGTGCTCGGATGCATAAGATCCAAGACACGACCTATTCCTGAAAAACCCTTTCCATTTTTTTTTGAGGGAAATCGAAGCACGGCCAGCAATTCCCCATCGGAATATTGGCGCCTTACGGCGCACAGCCCGACACCCGCCTCAGGCGTGCGTTCCAGGGCAGCGACGATCCGTTCAACAAAGGAAGGCTCCCATTCATCGTCTGCGGCAGCCCAGAAAAAATAGTCCCCTTTGCCGGCTGAGCAGACCTTTCTGAAGTTTTCAATGATTCCGATGTTACTGTCGTTTCGGGTGTAGGTGATTCGTGGGTCTCTAGCGGCAAAGTCCCGGCAGATATCTCCCGTGTTGTCTTGGGAGGCATTGTCCGAAATGATGATTTCCATATTTCGATAGGTTTGCTGAACCAGCGCGTCCAAAGCGCGCGCAATCGTAGGCTCACCATTGTATACGGGAACCCCGATGGATACCAGCGGAGACTTGCTAAGCCCGGAGGCGCCGGCACGATTCTTCATGAGGGTACTTGCAGACATTCGTGGATTGAGAACACCAGGGCTTGCCTGTTTCAGCCGCGGCTCCGGCAGACTCACTCAACGGCCTATCGACCATGCGGAACTTCGATGTTTACATGGGGAATTCATCGGGGAATAGTTCTTTTCAAATACCCGTCAGGAGCCACGGTAATCAGCAGCTTGTGTTCGATGCTTTTATCGATTTCGAAATGGAGCGGGTTCCCGTCAACCCCGCAGCGGTCCCCTTCCTTTAGGCCTTTGAGATATTCCCTCACCGCCGTTTTGGGATTGTTGCCCGGTCCCCAGGGCCGGTCGGAGGATGCGGCCTCGGGCATGTCCTCGATGATCGTATCAAACACTACGCAATAGCTTTCGCCCGAAACGAGGGGCGCATAAGCCTCCAGTTCCGCCATCACATGATCATGGGTATGCATGGAATCGAGCAACACCATGATTTTTCTGTATCCCCTGGAAATGTTGTAAACCTGCTCGATCACTTCCGGTGCAGTCGAGGACCCCTCTACCATCTTAATGCGGCTGAACATGGGGTGAGCCTCAATGGCGGCCCGGTTGTGTGGTCGGATTTCAATGTCAATACCCACCGCTTTTCTTTTGGAAGCCCTCGGATCGATACCTGTTTGACCATATTCAATAGCCTCGGCGATATCCAGAAGAGCCAACATCGAAGCACTCAAGATCAATGATCCCCCATGGGCGATTCCGGTTTCAATGATCAGATCGGGCTTTGACTTCCAAATCAGCTCCTGCACGGCAACCAAGTCCTGAGGATATTGTATGATCGGCCTGGACAGCCAAGAGAAGTTGTATGAATACCTCCGGAAGATCGAAGCCTCCATGAACCGGCTTGCCGCCGATCGGAAGGGTGCATCCTTGGCATTGGTAGCGATGCGCTCGGCACATTCCTTTTGAAAGTCATTCACAATCAACTCCGACGTATCGGTAGATGCCTTCGGTCATGCCCCTGATCTCCTGAAGGTAATTGGAATTCATGACATAAATCGCGGCCTCCGACGGAAGAAGAGGCAAAGCTTCTTTTGGGGACCGAACGAGTAACCCCGTCCCCGGCAGATACTTTCCCTGTTTCGCTGGGTTAATATCAACCACCATGTCTATCGGTCGTCCATGCCGTTGCATGAGCAAGGAGAAAATGACGCCTTTCGATGATGCGCCCCAAACGACGGCGGCGCTTCGTTCTCTGATTTTCCGAAAAAGGGTTGTTGTAAAATCCTTCGGAAAACAGACCCGATCCTCCGGTTTCATTCGAGGTTTCCTCAGACTGGCCAAGTCGGCGATCAGGTAGAGGTACTGGCCGCCAAAAAAGCTTCCACTCTCGTAAACAGTCCCGAATAATCGAAGAAGATCGGAGAGACGAAAATAATTGACATGCTCATAGTAAATGTCAAACCATGCTCGGTGCTCGCAGATCCAATCAAAACAAGGCACCTCAATGTAAACCCGGCCTCGGCCACCGTTGGCATCGGATAGAACGTTAAGGAATCCAATCGGATTTTGCACATGCTCCAGCACGTGCCGAAGGATCAACCCGCCGAATTCAAGCCCAAATCCCGGTAGGAAATATTGTTTGATCACCCGTGGGTTGTCCCCTTCATATGCGGGATCACACCCAACCACATCAAACCCTTTGGCCAGAAGCATCTCCAAAAAAAAGCCTTTGCCACAGCCGATTTCAACCAACGGCATGTTTTCCATGCTTCGAGCGATAATGCGGCTGACCGATTCAAGATGTTTAAGAAACACCGGACTCACCGCCTGTTCGTTCTGGTAGGTCTCGTCGTACCTCATCAGGTCCGCCCGGAATGCCTCATTGAAAACCAGGCCCGTCCTCAAGTCTTGAACGAGGCTCACGTCGCCCAATGGACATGCCTTGGCCTCTTTTTCGGTTCTGTACAATCGATTCTGAAGAACCGGCAATTGTTTCACTTCGTAAAGCAAATCCATTAGGGTATCGGGCATCCCCCTACCTGAAGGTCTCTCTGACCCCGACGACACACGGCGGATCGACCTGGTTCTCCGATCGTATTCCGAACCGCAGAAGGTCCCGCCGCCCATATTCGTCAGCGATTTTTTCCGCCAGTTCCTTTACGCTTATCGGCACCCCGGAACAGATATTGATTACCCCTTGTCGCTCACCCAGGGCTTCCTCAGCGATCATTCGACCGGCCTCACGGACATCCATGAAATCTCGAATCTGTTTTCCCGAAGTCAGTTCTGCAGGCTCTCCAGCGCTCAGCCGCCTTCTTAGATACGGTACCAGTCGCCTTTCGTCCTCTCCTTCCCCATAAAGATAAAAAAGCCGGCACCAAGTGAACTCCTTGTGAGCCAGCGAAAACAATTCCTTGAGAACCTGGTAGGCTGAAGCCTTGCAGGCTGCGTACAGGCTCTGCGGTTTCATGGACGAATCCGGGTGAAGCCGTCCCTGACTGAGATCATATTCAAAACAAGTACCCAGCCCGATAAACCTTCGCCCATTGCAATCGGTGAACGCTTGGGCAAGCCGCAAAGTGCCGATGAGACAATCAATGTTCACCAGAGATGTCAGGTAGAGCCCTGGTTCCGCGTACCAAGCTGCGTGAATCAAAGTATCCACATTTTTCAACAACTCCCGCAGCCTTTCCAAGGACTCCGAAAACAAGTCGGAAGTCTCAACGAACTCCGCAGGCAACTTTTCGAGATACGACGGCAGCCGGGACCCTTTACGGACAATAAGACGGAGCGAGCAATCAGATCGGAACAAAGCACTAAGAATCTGGCGGCCTACGAAGCCTGTTGCGCCGGTGATAGCGATGGTTCTCATAGTAATTTCAGGGTGGGAATTCCCACCATAAACTGACCTCCCCAATCTCTCACGTAGGCATGCTGCCGGACAATTTCGGGAGCGATGTTCCAGGGCAGGATAAGGATGATGTCCGGTCGTCGTTGTCTGAGCACTTCGGGCGGGAGGATGGGGATGTGGCTGCCGGGAAGGAATTTTCCCTGCTTGGAGTCGGCGGCATCGCACACATAGGGCAGAAGATCGGGCTTGATGCCGGCATAGTTGAGCAGGGTATTGCCCTTGGCCGCAGCGCCGTAAGCGGCGATCTTTTTCCCCTGCCGCTTCTGCTCGATCAAAAAACTGAGCAGGGTGTATTTCGTCTCGTCAGCCTTTGCCTGAAAAGCCTGGTAGGTGGCCAGACGCTGCAATCCTCGCCCCTCCTCTTCCGCCCTCAGCCTGGAGACCGTCCCCTCACAGGGCCTCGGATCGTCTTCATGGCAGCCGTACACGCGAAGGCTGCCCCCGTGCGTGGGGAGCTCTTCGGCGTCGAATAGGCGAAGTCCGGCGGCTTCAAAAATTCTGCTCACCGTGTCAAGGGAGAGGTAGGAGTAGTGCTCGTGGTAAACCGTATCGAACTGAACGTGCTCGATGAGGCGCATCAGGTGCGGAAACTCCAGGGTAACGGTGCCCCCGGGTTTGAGCACCCTTTTCAGCCCAGATGTGAAATCGTTGATGTCCGGGACATGGGCATAGACGTTGTTGCCGATGATGAGGTCGGCCTGTTTGCCTTCCTCGGCCAACTCGCCGGCCAGATCTTTTCCGAAGAACCGGCGCAGGACCGGCACCCCGATTTTTTCCGCCATGTCGGCGGTGCTCAGGGTGGGTTCGATTCCGAGACAGGGGATGCGTCTGGAGACAAAGTTCTTCAACAGGTAGCCATCGTTGGAGCCGATCTCGAGGACGAGGCTCCCCGGCCCCAGGCACAATCGTTCGGTGATCATGTCCACATAGCGAGCGGCATGATCACACCAACTCCGGGAGACGGACGAAAAGTAGGCATAATCGCTGCTGAAAAGCTCCTGGGCCTGGACGTAGTCCTCTGTCTGTACCAGCCAGCAGCGGTCGCACACATAGAGCTTGAGCGGATAGGAAAGCTCGGGTCCGAGGCTTTCCGCCTTGCGGTACGCGTTCGAGGGCGGGGCAAAACCCAAATCCAGGAAGACCTGTTCAAGCGGTTTGCGGCAGTGACGGCAGTTCACGGGACGATTCCCTCGAAGGTCGGTGTCAGAAAGGGATGGCCGCGATCCCGATCGGAGATCTCGGTCACCGGAGCGGGCCAAGTCACCCCGATCGCCGGGTCCTTGACGTTCAGAGCGCCCTCGGCCTCGGCGCAATACGGTTCGGAGTGGAGGTAGATGAGCTCACAGTCACGGGTCAGGGTTTGAAATCCATGGGCAAACCCCGTGGGGATCAACAGGCTCTTCTTGTTTTCAGGGCTCAGCACCTCCCCGTGCCATTGGAGGAAGGTCGGAGAGTGCTTGCGGATATCGACGGCCACATCAAAGACCGCCCCGCGCAGGCAACTGACCATTTTCCATTCGGCATGGGGTGGATGCTGGAAGTGCAACCCTCGAAGCGCGCCTTCTTTGACGGTCAAGGTGTGGTTGATCTGGACCAAGGGTTTCACAAGCCCGACCGTTCGAAATTCCTGGGCACAAAACAGACGGCAGAGAAACCCGCGACGGTCGTCGATCGGCTTGCGTTGGACAACCCATAGGCCGTCGAGCGGTGTGGAACAGAACTCGAAACGGCCGGTTTTCCTTATTTCCAAATCTTCCACTTGGCCTGGTTTGCCGTCCATAGAGCGTTGAGATAGTCCATGTCCCGCAGCGTATCCATGCAGGCCCAAAAGCCCCGGTGTTTGTAGACCATGAGTTGGCCCTCACCGGCAATTCGCTCCAGGGGACCGATTTCGAGGTCACAGGAATCCTCCGGGGTCAGATAGTCGAAGATTTCCCGGTTGAAAACAAAGAAGCCTCCATTGACGAGGCCGTCGTCGTCCTGGGGCTTCTCTCTGAAGGACTCCACACGGTCACCCTTGATTTTGAGCTCGCCGAAGCGGGAGGCGGGATTGATCCCCGTAACGGTCGCCGTCTTGCCGTGGTCTAGATGAAAAGCCAAAAGGCCGCCGATGTCCACATCGGCGAGGCCGTCTCCGTAGGTCATCATGAAGGTCTCTTCCGTAACGTATCGCTCCACTTTCTTGAGGCGGGCGCCTTTGAGGGCCTTTTCTCCTGTATCGGCGAGGGTGATCCTCCAGCCCGCCTCCTCATGGGCATAGTGGATACACGTCTTCTCCGGACACCCTAGTTCGATCGTCACGTCGTTGTTCATAAGTTCGTAATGGCAAAAATAGTTTTTGATCATCTCGCCTTTATAGCCGAGGGCCAAAATGAATTCCCGGAAACCGAACTGGGCATAGTATTTCATGATGTGCCAAAGGATGGGTCGAGGGCCGATATTGACCATGGGTTTGGGGCGAAACTCCGTCTCTTCCCGCAAACGCGTACCCATGCCACCGCAAAGAATGACCACTTTAATGGGTTCCGTCATGGGTGATCCCTCCCTCTGCTTTTCTGGATCTCCTCGTAAGCGGCGATCTGCTCCACACAAAAGGAATACATTTCATGGCTTCGGGGCGAAGCATAATATTTCTTATACCAGTCTACGGTCATTTGAAGGGCCTCAAAAATGGAAAGAGCGCTCCGCCATTCAAGCTGAGCGTGGGCCTTGTCGCAATTCAACGTAAGCCGATTGGATTCATGCGGGGTGTTTGGATCGGACACATCTTCCCACTCCCCGCTTTCCCAGCAATGGATGAGGTTGTCCGCCATGGCGCCCACGGTCAGGTAACTGCGCTCATCCGGTCCGAAGTTCCAGGGTCCGGAATAGGCTGCCGGGTCGTGCCACAGAGCGGCGCCGAGGAGAAGGTATCCGCCGAGGGGCTCAAGCACATGCTGCCAGGGCCGGAGCGCGCCGGGGTTCCGAATTGCAATCTTTTGCCCCTGGACGAGTCCGCGGATGCAATCAGGAACAAGGCGGTCTTGTCCCCAGTCCCCGCCTCCGATGACATTGCCCGCCCGGGCGGAAGCGCTGCCGAGAGAATCACGGCCCTCGGCTTGTTTGGAAAAATAGGAGCGCAGGTACGCGGAGGAGACGATTTCCGCGCATGCCTTTGAGGCGCTGTAGGGATCGTGCCCCCCCAAAGGATCGTTTTCCCGGTAGCCCCAGACCCACTCCCTGTTTTCATAGCACTTGTCCGACGTGACATTCACCAGGGCTCTTACCTCAGGTGTTTTTCGAACACTTTCAAAGACATTGACGGTTCCTGCCACATTGGTATCAAAGGTCAACTTCGGCTCCTTGTAGGAAAGGCGCACGAGGGACTGGGCCGCCAGGTGAAAGACCATCTCAGGCCTGTGTCGCTCAAAGGCATCCCGGAGAGCGTCAATGTTTCGGATGTCTCCCTGGATATGGACGACTTTTTCGTGAAGGCGGGTAGCCTGAAAATTGCTGGGCTCTGTGGGTGGCTCCAATGAAAATCCGATCACCTTCGCCCCAAGTTCTTTGAGCCAGATCGCCAGCCAAGAACCCTTGAAACCGGTATGCCCGGTGACCAATACCCGCTTTCCCTCATAGCATTCCCTCAGGCAGACCGGGAACTGCACCAAGGTGTTTTGCCGTTTATCGTTTCTCATGACTGCTTATCGCCTTTCGATGCGAACCCGGGTTCCTTCTCAGGCAGTGGGCGATGCAAAAGCCCTCTCAGTCGGATCAGGGCTGTCTGCCAGGCGGCGTCGAGGATTTAGCCTCCAGATGTTCCATCAGCCTTTCAGCCAGCGACTCCCCATCCAGCCTGTGGTGCCTCAAGACCTCCAAAGGCGCTCCGCAGGCCGGAAACCCTTCTACGCCGAAACACCGGAACTTCCGGCCAAGCCTGAGGTCCTGCTCGACGAGGGCCCTGAGCAACCGATCCCCCAACCCTCCGACAACGCAGTGGTCCTCTAAAACATAGAGGGCAGGGAATCGAACCTCGACTTCGGCAAACCACGCCCGATCGACCGCATTCAGCCAGGGCATATTCATGACGGCGAGCGAAACGCCCCGCTTCTGCAAAACGTCACTTGCCTTCAGGGCCTCATGGAGCATGACAGGACCGTAGCTGAACAGCACGCCGTCGGTTCCCTCCTTTAAAAAAACGCCTTTGCCGATGGAAAGGCGATACTCGCGGGGCAGCTCGATCGTGCGCGGCGAGGGGCCGATGACCAGGCGCAGGACGCAATTCCCTTTGCTCCTGTTCACGCAATAGTCCACGGCCATCCGGGTTTCATCGCCGTTGCAGGGCTCAATCACTTCAAAGCCGGGCAGCGCTCCGAAAAGAGAGATATCCCGGACGCTCTGATGGGACTTGCCCGGGCCCGCAGGAATGAGGCCGGCATAATGGCACACATAGATGATTCTCTTCCCTTCACACGCATTGGTGTAGATTTGCTCGTTGGAGCGCGATGCCAGAAACGCGGCAAAGGAATTGACGACCGGCAGAAAACCCTGCAGGGCAAGCCCGCCGGCCGTTGAAACCATGTCCTGCTCGGCAATCCCGTTTTCAATGAAGCGCTCCGGGCAGGCCTCCTCGAAATACCGCAGCCGGCAGTCCGCGGCCAGGTCCGCATCCAGAACCACGAGGTCTTTCCGTGTTTTTGCCACATCAACGAGGGCCCTTCCGAAGGCTTCGGCGACGTACTCCGAAGAAACGCCGCTCTGGGCCTTGTGCTCTGTTTCGATGTCTTCCAGGCGGAGGGGGCCGAGTCCCTGCTTCTCCAGCAGAGCGTTGATGCGCCCTGTGATCTCCTGGTACCCCGCCCAAAAGGGCTCATCCGCCGGAGCCCCGGCATGCCACCGGTAAAGTCCTCCTCCCTCCCGGAGCGCTTGGGGGTGTTCCATAAAGGAGACGCCTCGGCCCTTGATGGTATCGGCGATGAGGATCTTCGGCTTGTCGCGGACGGTTTCGAATTCATGGAGGACGGCTTCAAGAGACGCGAAATCGTGACCGTCGCAGCGCTTCGCGTGCCAGCCGAAAGAGCGGAATTTTTCTTCCAGGTTGCCGAGGTCCGTGATCTCTCTCACGAGCTTGTCGGACTGCACCTTGTTGTGGTCTACGATGACATGGAGGTTTGTGACGCCCAGTTGAACGGCACTTTGCAGGGCCTCGTAAACCTGCCCTTCCTGCAACTCCCCGTCGCCCGTCAGGACGAAAACCCGGCCTCCACGCCCTGCAAAGGCCTTGGCCAGGGCCATGCCCTTGCCCTTGGAAATCCCCATGCCGAGCGATCCGGAATTGCTCTCGATGCCCGGTATGGCAATGTCCGGATGGCCGTCCAGGCCCCCGAGCCTTCTCAGCCTGAGCAGATTATCCCGCGAAAGCACCCCGAGGGAGTGAAGGACCGAGTAGAGGCCCGGCACGTCGTGGCCCTTGGAGGAAAAGTAGATGTCCCGGTCCGGATGGTCGATACCCAGCCTCATGGTATTCATGACTCTGTAGTAAAGCAGCACCACGATGTCCATGGCACTGAAGCTGGAGCCCAAATGTCCCGAGCCCGCCAGCTTGACGGCCGTGAGCGTGTTGGCTCGACACATATCCGCGATGAGGGCGAGCCTGACCTTCTCCGCAGTGCCCGTGTTTCTGATCCGTTCGAATTCTTCTCTTGGAATAAGTTTAAGACGATTCATGGGTTCCCTTCTGTCCAGCCATCACGGAAGACGACTCCCGGCCCCCTCTTCTAAAGGCTGCCGGGGTCTATGTTGATATAAATATCCTTCAATTCGGAGTACACGTCGAGGGCCTCGGTCCCCGGCTCCCGGAAACCGTTCCCGGAGTTCTTCAGCCCGCCGAAAGGCATGTGGGGCTCGCTCCCGTAGGTCCCGGCATTCACGACGGCAACCCCTGCCTGAACCTTGTGGCAGAAGCGGGTTGCCCTGTGGATGCTTCGCGTATGGATGCACGCAGTGAGCCCATAGGGAGAATCATTGCAAAGATTCAGGGCTTCCTCAAAATCGCGAACCCGGTAGAGGCACGTGATGGGACCAAAGAGCTCTGTGCGGGAAATCTCGTCCTGCGGCGCCGCGTTCTCAATGAGCGTGGGGGCCATGTAGAATCCCCCTCTGTGCTCCGGGTCCGCCATTCTCTCTCCGCCGGTGAGAATGGTCGCCCCTTTTGCGGCTGCTTCCTGCACGGCCTCCAGCATGGCTTTCAACTGTTCCTCATTGATCACCGGGCCGAGATCGTCTCCGTCCTCAGGCCCGACTCTTAGCTTTCCGGTCCTCTCCACGAGCATATCCCTGAATCGATCGTACACGTCCTCGAAGATGATGATCCGGCTCCCGGCTGCGCACCGTTGCCCGGCATTGCTGAAGGCTGAAAGGATCACCCACTTGGCGGCGTTTTCCAGGTCCGCATCATCACACACCACCAGGGGATTTTTTCCTCCCAGTTCCAGAGAAACCTTGGCAAGCCTCTGACCTGCGGTCACCTGAATGCGGCGTCCCACCTGGGTGGAACCTGTAAAGCTGATCAGGGACACGTCTTCATGGCCCACCAGGGCCTCGCCGGCCTCTTCCCCATACCCCTGAATGAGGTTCAACACGCCGGGGGGCAGCCCGGCATCCCGAGCGATGCGCGCAAAGATCCATGCGGTGGCCGGCGTGTCTTCAGCCGCTTTCAACACCGCTGCATTGCCGCATATCAGGGCCGGAAAAGCTTTCCAGGCCACATTGGCAATGGGGGTGTTTGCCGCAACGATCAAGCCGACAACCCCCACCGGCTGACGCACGGTCATCGCGTACTTGTTGGGCACCCCGCTGGTCGTCGTGCGGCCGTACAATCTTCTGCCTTCCCCTGCCATGAACATCCCCAAGGCAACAGCCCCTTCCGTCTCCCCGGTCGCCTGCTGAAGCGACATGCCCGTTTCCAGGTGAACGATCCTGGCGATTTCGGTCTTTTCCTTGGCCATTCGCCCCGAAATTTCGAAAAGGAGTTCTCCTCGTCGGATGGGCGTCAGGTCCTCCCATTCCTTACGGGCTCTCATGGCCGCATGCACGGCATGCTGCACATCCCCGGCCCGGGAACGTGCGACCTGGAACAGTGGGCTTCCATCGACCGGGCAGAGTTTTGTAAACGTTTCCCCTGACACGGCTTCGCGCGGCTCTCCGTCAATCCAGTTGCCGATAATTTTGGGCAGCCTTAGGCTGTTCATGTTTCCCCTCCTCGAATGCATCCGGGCTACCAGACCGTATACCCGCCGTCGACCCTCAACTCGATCCCCGTCACATAGGAAGAAGCATGGGAGGCCAAAAAGACGAGAGGCCCCCACAGGTCGCCGTACGTGGCCATGCGTCCCATGGGAACGCGATCACAAAATTTGCTTTTGAACAGGTCATCCTGCTTTCCCAAAACTCCGCCGGGAGAAAGCGTATTCACTCGCACTCCGTAGGGTGCCCAGAGGGCTGCGAGATACTTCGTCAAATTCAAGACCGCCGCCTTGGAGGCTCCATAGGCCGGAGGTTTCAGGAACGGCGGATCCGCCCGCAGGTGCTCATAGACCCTCACGTCCGGTGAAACACCGGCATAAAGGGATCCGATGTTGATGATCGACCCGCGCCGCGCCTCGACCATCCTGCTGCCGAAAACCTGCATGACGAGGAAAGTCCCCAACGTGTTCACCTCCAGGATCTCGCGATTGACTTCGAGAGGAATTTCTTCCAGACGGTAAACCTGCGGCCCCTCGCTTGGCGGCTGATCGATCCCTGCGTTGTTCACGAGGACATGGGGCACACCGACCGTCCTGAGGCATTCGTCGCATGCCGCCTTGAGCCCGCCGCGATCCCGAATGTCGGCGCGAAAGAGCCTGAGCCGCGTGTGGTCAAAGCGGTCAAGCAATTCTCCGAGGCCCTGGGAAACCGCCGCCTCCGGGCGGTCTATGGAAAACACGGAGGCCCCATGTTCGAGCAATGCCTCGATCCACACGGGACCCAGGTTTCCCGAGGCCCCGGTGACGACCGCCACGTGATCTTTCAATCCAAACAAATTCTGCACCGGCCCTTCTCCTCTCCTGACGTCTAGCGACTGAGGTCTTCGAAATGCAGGTCTTCATCCTTCTTAACAGGCCGCAAGACCGCCCGGCCCAGGACGTTATCCAGGTCAAAGGGCTCGATCCCGCCTCCAGGAGACTTGATGGCGATATCCTCTCTCCTCAGGGTGTGGCCCGCGGGAAGGTCGCGGGCCGCCACCAGTTTCTTGCCCATCTTGACCAGCGGCTCGGCTTCACTGGGATAGGGCCTTTTGACGCCGTCTCCCATGGCGGTTCGGATCCTGCGGAGGTCCCTCACCATCTTGCGCAGACCTTCAGGAGTAAGGGAAAAGGCATGATCCGTGCCCTTCCAAGCCCTGTTCAGCGTGAAATGCTTTTCGATGATGCGGGCTCCCAGAACATAGGCGCCGATGCTCATGGCAATGCCGTTGTCATGGGCCGACAGGCCGACGACATTCCGGGGAAAGCGCTGCCGAAAGGTCGTCAAGACCTGCAAGTTCATCTCGCCAAACTCGCAGGGATAGGCCGCGGTGCACTGCAGGAGGGCGAGCTGAGGATTGATGGGCATCACCGCATCATAAGCGCGTTGCACGTCCTCCATGCTGCCTCCTCCGGTGCTCAGGATCACGGGCTTCTGCAACTCCGCAATCCGTCGCAAAAGCGGGATGTTCTTCAGGTCACCGGAGGCCGCTTTCACGGCGGGCACGTCGAGCGCCGCCAGAAAGTCGACGCTTTGAAAATCAAAGGCCGTAGCGAACAGGGTGATTCCCACCTCCCTGGCATAGGCCAGGAGGCTTTCGTATTCCGACCGTCCGAACTCCAGGGCCTCCCGATGTTCTCCGTAAGTCTTGCCGAAGCTGTTCTCATGGTCATAGGGCTTGTTGAACAGGGCTTCCGTATAGAGATTCCGATTGTCCCGCTTCTGGAATTTCACCGCATTGGCGCCGCTTTCCTTTGCGACCCGGATCATGTCCTGGGCCTTTTTCACGCTGCCCTGATGATTGTGCCCGATCTCCGCGATGATGTAACAATCGGACGCATCGTTGATCACCTCTCCGTTGATCATCATTTGTCGCATACTCCCCCCCTTTATCATTCCCAAGACTGACGACCCTTATGACCTCTCGGCCTTTCTGTCCCGCTTCAGCCTATCCGCCGGCGACCGCCTGCATCCGCATCATGTCCGCGTACCAGGAATCCTCGTGGACGAGGTCACCATGGTTGCCGCTCTCAATCACTCTCCCTTTGTAGAGCACCACAATCTGGTCGGCGCTCTTGATCGTGGACAGGCGATGGGCGATGGCCACAATCGTCAACCCTTCCTGCCGTCGAAGGTCCTCGATCGTGGTATGGATACCCATTTCTTTTTCCGAGTCCAGGGCGCTCGTGGCCTCATCCAGGATAAGAACAGGCGCCTTTTGCAGCAGGGCACGGGCCAGAGAAAGACGTTGCTTCTGGCCGCCGGAAAGCCGAGCTCCCCGCTCGCCCACCAACGTGTCCCTCCCGTGAGGGAGATCCCCCAGGAACTCCGTCACCATGGCCTGATCCATGGCGGCCTGGATCTCCTGCTCCGAGGCTTCGGGTCTGGCAAACGCGACGTTGTTCCGCACGGTGTCATTGAAGACAAAAACATCCTGGGACACAAAGGCGATGCCCCGCCGGATCGAAGCGAGATCATACGCATTGATCGGGATCTCATCCACCAGCAACCGGCCCTGCTGGGGGCTTCTTAACCCGACCAGAAGATCCACAAGCGTGGTCTTCCCCGCTCCCGACGGCCCCACCAGGGCGGTCATTTTCCCCGCCGGAATGAGAAAGTCCACAGCCTCCAGGGCGCGCCCCTCCTGGCCCGGGTAAGAAAAGGTTACGCTTTCGAAGCGGATTCCACGCCGGAGTCCCTTGAAGGGGAGTCTTCCGCCGCTCCTTTCTTTCACCTCGTCCATATCCTTAAGACCCTGCAATACCACGGCCATGCTTCCGGAAGTCGCCAGAAAGGTCTGCCTGGAGCGGAGCACTTCCTTGCTGATGGGGAGAAGCCGCAAGAGGATCAACATAAAGAGCCCAACCTGGGCCAGGGAATGCGAAAAGGCTCTTATGGAAAAGTAGAGAATGGACAGCCCCCCCAGGACCACAATGGGCTCCACAATCAGGTCGATCCTGGCCATGAGCTTCGCCAGCCGGTAGTTATGATCCCGCACTTTAACCGAGTCCCTGCCCACCAGGTCGATCTCCCGCTCCTCGGTGGCCGTGAGCTTAATCAGGCGAAAGGCGGAGAGCCGCTCCAGCAAGTTGAATGAAAAGGTCTGGTTGACATCGGTGGTCTGACGGCTCAGTTGACGGGTGTGACGCACGTGGAAGTTGACGATCAGGCCTGCAGCGCACAGGATGAGAACCGCAAGCAGCGTCATGGGGATGGAGACCCACAGGAGAACGACCAGATATCCTGCAACGACCACCGTATTGGACAGGAGTTCAAAAAGGCTCTGGAGATGACCTTTTGCCCGCAGGGCCTCAGTCGTGACCAGGTTGACCAGGTAGCCGCTCTTAAAGGTATCCAGCATGCTGTAGCCCGCCTCGAGGCACCCTTTGAAGAGATTCATCCGGATCTGGTGGACGACTTCCTGGGAAAGCCACGCTGTGTAGGTGTGCCTTAGATAGACCGCAGCGACACGGCACATAATCAGAAGCAGGAGGACAAGGATCAACCCGAGCAGCGTCACTTGAAGATTCAAGGTCTGGAAACCCGTCACCAGAGTCTTCCACAATTGTGACCCTTGAGCCAGTAGCTCCACATTCCCTTTGCTTTCCACAAACTCGAGGAGCGGAAGAAACATGGCCATGCTGAACCCGTCGAGCGCTCCGGCTGACAGCGTTAAAACAAGGAAGAGGGCGATTCTGCGACGGTTCAGCCCACAAATCCGGGCGGCTAGGACCCAGTTCCTCATTTTGGGAAATAACTGCTTCAAGGAATTTCTTTCAGCGGAAGGGGATTTTCTTTTTCTTGTTCTATCAAGTCCCACGTGACAGGAGTGCCTCTCATGATGTCCCGGGAAGCCTTTCGACCCAAAATCTCATCCAGATGTTTAGGCTTCACCCCATATCCGGGTCTTATCGATCGCACGGTCTCATCGGTAAACAAATCCCCTGCTTTCATATCCCTCACCACAAACAGAGACCGGCAAAACTCTCTGTTTTTCAAGATTGATTCAGGCAAATCGTACTCCGGCTTACCCAGCGCCCTCTCAACGTCGCGCACGGATTTGACCATCAAACCGAATTCTTCGGGATCAAGGGAAAACGCCGCGTCAGGACCGCCCAGGTCTTTGGAGAGAATGAAGTGTTTTTCAATCACGGAAGCACCGAGAGCAACGGCTGCCATGGGCACCGAGATGCCCAAGGTGTGATCGGACAAGCCCACGACCGTTTTGAACGTTTCTTGGAGACTGCGAAGGGCCCTGAGGTTGACGTTTTCCAAGGGGGCGGGATACTCTGTCGTGCACTTAAGCAGGATCACCTGCCGGTTGCCGACTCTCCGGCACGCGGTGACGGCGTCTTCAATCTCTGAAAGGGTAGCGACGCCGGTGGAGATCATCACCGGCTTTCCTCTTGAGGCGATATATTCGATCAACGGCAGATCCGTAATCTCCAGGGAGGCCACCTTATAGGCCGGGACATTCATGGCCTCAAGAAAATCAACCGCCGTTTTATCAAAGGGCGAAGAAAAGCAGATCAAGCCCATTTCCTCGGCAATCCGCTTAAGCCGGGGCTGCCACTCCCAGGGGGTATAGGCCTCCTGGTACAATTCGTATAGACGCTTTCCGTCCCAGATCGTTCCGTGATCAATACGAAAATACTCATTGTCGCAGTCCAGGGTGATGGTGTCCGCCGTGTAGGTCTGAAGCTTGACAGCGTCAGCCCCCGCCTTTTTTACGGCTTTTATCGTTTCCACGGCAACTTTAAGATCGTGCCGATGGTTGGCGGATAGCTCAGCGACAATAAAAACCGGATATCCCGGCCCGACGGGTTTATCGGCGATTCTGATGTTCAATGCTCAACCCTGGGTGAAGCATTTCTCGACAGCACCATGGTCTCCCAAGTTCTCCACTGCGGAGTGCCGTTTTTGATGAGGGCTGCCGTCTCATCCGGGCCCACATTGAGCAGGGCGTCGAGGACGGAAAGATAAGGGACATAGCCCCCGGTGGACCCAACCTGGTCATAGGCTCTGGGATGAAAATCCTGGAAATAGATGCAGATATCGGCAACCGGGAATATCTTTTCCTCCAACATATATTCAAAAGACCCTGCGGCAGAGTAGTAACAATCGCCGCGGCACCATCGGAGCAACTCCAGAACACGCTCCGATCTCTGCTTCTGGGAGGGCTTTTCCGAGCTCCTGCGGAACCTGCGCTCAAATCCAAGGAATCCACACATCATGAGGATGAACGCGATGTTTTGCTCCGCCAGGTTTTCCGCAGGAGAGAGCAGCCACTCCCGGAGGGGTGTCTCATAGTCCTTGAAATACCCGGTTTTCTCGTAATTCTGTTGAATCCTCTTCCAGAATTTCTTCCTCCAGGGAACGGCCTCATTGATCTCTGTGCAGCATAGCGGCTTTTGAAAAGAGGCGGTTTTTTTGACCGGTACGGTGTACCATCCCACTTGCCCTTTGTTGACGAAGAGCCGGTTTCTCTGATGGTAGCTCTGTACAGAGAACTGAAAATCATCCAGGAAGACAAATACGTCCGATCGGTAGATGAGCTCGAAAAGCCCAAGCCAAGGCAGGAACGCGGGCTGCATCATGCTTGCATTCATGCCCTCTCTCCAGGCCGAGGGCCGACCCCTGTTAAAGGAAGCGCAAAGCGCACCGCGCGTTTACTCTTTTTCTCTCGATCCGATTTTCCTTGCCGGGCTGCCTGCGACAATGGTCCATGGCTCGACATTTTTATTCACAAAGCTTCCCGCCCCGACAATCGCGCCTTCGCCAACGGTAATTTCGGGCATCAACGTGCTATTCGCTCCAATGTAGACATCATCGCCGATCACCAGTTTTCCGTACAATGCCTTGGAAGAGCCTTCCGGCAAGCCGTCGACCATCTTCAGCCCCTTTTCATGGGAATACACGGCCGACAGCAACACCGTCCCCGGTCCAATGGAAACACGATGCCCGATGATTGTGGTACCGCCCCCCCAGATGACGCTGCCAGGCTGCAGATCCGAGTAATCGCCGATGACCACCCCTTGTCCTGCAAAAATGAACACAAAGTCCCGGATCCGGCAGTAGCTCCCCAGCTCTATAACATGGGGATACGCCAACTTTGCTAAAGGGTAAATCCGTACGTTCTCCCCGCATCTCTTGAGTTTGGCTTTAACCTTTTCACCCATCAAATCGGTATCAGCGATATCAAAAACCATGTTTATCTCCTTGTGCTATGTTCTTCCTTCCTTCTCCAAGAAGGTCCTTCTCCGGCAGAATCGCGCAGCGGATGTTCATCATCGGAATAAAGGGGCCGGATCCTTCCGAACCGGCGACGGCGGCTATTTCTTTTTGAACATCCCTTTCCTTTTCGCGATCAGGTAGTCAAAACGCCCAAGCGCCATTTCCTTTTTGTAGTCGATCAGAAGGTCCGCAAAGCTGTATTCCGGAGACCATCCCAGCTCCCTTTTCGCCTTGCCGTTATCGTACACAAAAGGCTCTACGGAATTCTCCTTCTCAGGCCGAAACACGATCGGGTAATCGCGTGCGTCTCTGCCAAATGCCTTCAAAGTCCCTTCGACCTGTTCTCGAAGCGACAGCCCTCGGCCGGAGCTGATGTTATACAATCCTCTTGCCTTCTGGCTTTTCAGTGCCAGCACAAAGGCACGGACCACATCTTTCACATAAATGATGTCCCTGCCGACGTCGGCATTCCCCCACAGTTCAATCGGATTTCCGGAGGCAATGTTGTCCATGAAGGTCTGAAAACCGGTTTTGTTTTCTCTGCCGTTCTTGAAGATCACGGTGTGGGGCCCATACCCGTAGACCGGCGGCAACCGGAAGATGATGCCCTGCAGCCCATAGGTCCGGCTGTAGTGCTCGATACAGTCTTCGGCAGCGCTTTCTGAAATGCTGAACATGGCGTACTCACCGACGAACTCAATCGCCCTTCCTTCCTCCTCCCGGATTTTCTTTCCCTCTCTCCACAATCCCTTCGTGTTTCTGTGGGATGTCGCCGCGATAACCTTGGAGATTTTCGATTGCCTGCAAAATTCAAGGATGTTCAGGGTTCCGATCACATTCACCCGGATATAGTCTACAGGATCATAGCTTTCTTCACTCACGTTGGCGGGCTGTACGCAAGCCAGATTCACCACCGCCTCGATGTCATCGTTCTCCAACCTTTGAAAATCCTCTTTTCGACTGATATCCATGGACTCGAAGCGAACGCCGCGCCTCTCGTAATATTCCTTCCCGATGGGATCCACATCTGCAGCCAGGACAGGGGCATGGCTCTCCAGCAATGCCTCGATGAGGTAAGTCCCCAAAAAACCCGCAGCACCGAAAACCAGGATCACCGTCTCATCACTCCCCAAGTTCTTTCTGCTTTACAAAGGCATTGATCGACAACAATCGCGGGTTGGCGTCAAGGAAATCGACGATGTCCTCCGCGTAAAAGAGGCCCCTATCGCCAAGGCCGTTGAAGATTTCCCGCGCCAGTCTAAGATCCTCGGCGGTGTCGACCGTCAACCGCAGATCGGGTCTTCTCAATTTCCCGACGGCTTCCAAAAAGAGTGCCTCAAAGAACTTCGCATTCTCATACAGGTAAGGGGTAACATGCTCACGCTCGTAGTTGCGGTGCGCTTCTAGATGGGCCTTTTCCAGAGTTTCGAAATCGAATATTTCAGCATCCAATCCCCTCGGGAAACTTCCCTCTACCCCGACCGCGGCGTAATCCACCTTTTTGTTCAAAAACACATCCACCAAGGAGTCAACAATTCGTGGATCCACGAAAGGGCAATCGGCCGTCACCCGAACGATGTGCCGGACGCGAAAGGCTTTTGCAGCATCATAGTATCTCGCCAGAACATCATCCTCACTTCCCCTGAAACATCCAAGGCCGCCCTTTTCCGCGTATGCCTCTAAGACATCGTTGTCCTTAGTATTTGGGATAGCCAGGATGATTTCAGCCACTTTCCGACAGCTTCCTAGTCTCTCGATCACATGGTCTATCAATGGCCGTCCGCAGATCTCTCTTAAGACTTTTCCAGGGAGACGGGTTGAACCCATTCTAGCCTGTACAATGACACAAGTCCTCTCGCCCATGCTCTTTCTTTCTCACGCAGAGGTGCCGGCCATCCTTCTACCCTTCCTCCAAGACGGCCCACCCGAATCCGGTTTTCCCATAGCCATTCCCGCAATAAAACATAAATCGCTGCCCTTTGTGCTCAAAGACGTACGGGTAACAGATCATCTCCGAATCCCATCCGGATTTCGATACGGAAATCCCAACCTCATGATCCCTCCTCTCGAAGCTGATCCCATCGTCGGATATTGCGTACCCCATCTTGTAGCCCCCACTTCCTATCGCATAGCAATACCACATTTTATAGACATCGCCTTCTTTCACCACACAGGCGCGTGACACCCTGGATTCCTCGGGATAAGCATAATCCACGGCGATTCTTCCTTTCCTTTCCCAGTGGATTCCATCCCTCGACTCAGCATATTTTATGTTGTATTTGGGCAAGTCCTCATGGATCCACTCATCGGCTGAGTCGTACCACATTCTCCATAGTCCGTTTTCAATCAGAACACATGAAATCACCAGGATGGAGTAGGGTTCCTCATTCGTCCTTTCCAGGACAGGCGCTCTTGAATACCTCTTAAAGGTCTTTCCCCCGTCGGCACTGAGACACAGGCCGGCCACTTCACCCGCTCTCACCGATGATCTTTTGTTCCACCCAAAGTAGTACAAATACTTAATCCCTTCATAATTCACCAGCCACGTCGGGCTTACCCCGCTGTCGTCAAAGCAGCCTAACGCTCCAGGCCCCAACACAGCGCTCTCACTGATGTAAGGATCCTCTTCGGGTTTGGTTATGTCCATTTCTATAAACCCGATATGCGACCGATTAAGCTGATCTCTTCCGGAAAAATAAACCCGGTAAACGTCGCCGCCAATAGGGTCCGCGACCGGCAGCATCGCATGGGATATGACCCAGTCGAACTGGCCTTTCGGCTCAAAAATTCGGCCTTGTTTCACCCATTTCATGATCCTTGTCCTCCTCAAACACCCCATCCAGAAGCGCGGCAACCACCTCCTCCTTGCCTTCGCCGATTTGCAAATCAGCGATGAATCGATCGCGGGGGTCTATAAATTCCTTATTCTCAATGAGGTCGGTAAGGCGACTGATCTCGCTCTTATCAAGGGTCGGTATGAACCCGCGATATGCCTCGGCCTGGAGGCTATTCTGGTGAATCGCGATCGCGGGGCTGCCCACACACAGGGCCTCAAACAAGGAGAGACCGGGGGATGCCATGACAAGATCCGCCTTGAACATCATTTCCGCAACATTCCGAATGTTCCTAAACACCCTAACCCTATGACTCTTTGCGGCGTGCCTCCTCATCACACCATCCAGTTGGGTGTGGAAACCAAACCCGCTTCCCAAAATGACATCCACGTGAAAAACCTTGTCCATGTTCAACAACTCATCGAGCGCCGCCGAGGTCACATTCAAAGGATCGCTCCCGCCAAAAATCAGCAATATCTTCCGAATCGCGGCAGGAAAGTCTTTTCCCTCTTGCCTCAACCGATAAAACTCCTCTCTCAGGATCCAGTACCGGGGCCCATAGAGATAAAGCGTCGTGGTCTTTTCATCCACGTACCGAATATTTTTAAACGCACTGCCGTAGTCTGCCGTCACTGAGACATGGGCATACCTGTTCGCCTGCGTGATATTGGAAAAAATCGCCAGCTTCGTTGACAGGGTTTCCCTGATTCGTCGTGCGAAATCCTCCGGCACGTCCAGCCTGTCAATGATAGTCACACCGGGCCCTAATTCGGAAAGAGCGGCAAAGATCTCATGCTCAGAAGCTTTCCTCACCACGTGAAATCCGAAGCTCTCTATTTGATCCGTCACCCTTGAATCGCTTTTTGTCAAGAAAACGACACTGGCCTTTTCCCTGAGTGCCTGAGCAAGGGTCAGAGACTGCTGGACATGTCCCATCCCCCTCTCCGGACCGCCCTCTGTGATCAGAGCGATTTTCGCCATGGTTCCAGATCCTCAATATCGGCAGATACTTTTTCCCTTTCTTGCACAATCTCCTTGCGCGGTCCCGGCACTCTTTTCGTTTTCATACCTCTTTGCCTTACCGGGCCCCGGTCTTCCCACTCGTCGGCCAGAGCCTTTTCACGCCGCGAACCGAACTCACGCAAGCGCTGGGAAAAAGCGCCGCGGTTCCTGCATACGCCTATTTTTTCTCAAGCAAGTACATCACATCGACGTTTTCATTCTCAAGGTACTTCATCAAGACTTTTTTAACCAACTGCATATCCCCAAACCGGTCGAGAAACATCTTTGAAAAATCTCCTTTCCACATGAGTGTCTGGTGGCCCCTGTAAGGAATTTCAATATGAGTCGTATGATAGTATTCCGCACCCCAGATAAAGCGCTTCGAGCACCGGAAAATCTCATCCATGACCCTGTGGATATCGCCGGGCGCTATGTGCGTGAGAAGCCCGGATGTAAAAACCATATCGAACGCTCGGTCTTTGAAAGGCAGCTCGAATGCCGAACCCTGGGCAACCTTGAGGCCCTCGATTCTCTTTCTTGCCATTGCCACCGCGTAGAACTGTACGTCGAGCCCGTACAATTCATGGAACCCTCCCTTTTGCAGACAGGCCAATTGGTTGCCGATGTTCGAACCGACTTCGAGAATTCTGCAGTGGGGACTCATCCCGGTCAGGAAGGCTTCATTCATTTGGCTTCTCGAAAAGCCGTAATTCCTTTTCCAGAGATCTTCCATCTCCTCGAGGCTCATCAGGTTTCTATCGGTGTATTGCCGACCAAAGCTTCCCGACCATTGGGACTCTTGCGGTGTGCCTTGCTTTTTATTCACCGGCCCTCCCTCTTCTGTTCAGACTTACTGCCCGGAGCACAACGTGGTTTTCCTCAGTAACCCCTAAGCGCATTGCCGGCAGGTTTTTCGTAAACACCCCATTGTCCACAAACCCTTTTCCCACCCCATCTTTGTCGCTTCGGGTCGTGGCCGCACGTCCTGGTTCGAGCCTCCACCCGGGACCTTTACCGCATTTCATCAAGAACAAACGTATTCCTTCATGAACTCCGTGTTGGGTGCAGCAATTTCGCTTTGCAAATGGGTCGCGAGAACGTCTTCGTCGAATTGGATCCTATTGCTGTCATCCATCCATGCGGGAACGACACGGCATCGTTTACGAATCAAGTCAAAGGGCTTTTTGTTCCATGCCTTCCCGGCAGCATCGATGAGTATCAGGGGTTTGTTGGTACACAAGGCGATGCCGAAGGTGGAGCTGTCAGCATGCCCGAACAGGTAAGCGTCGCAATCGAGATAAACCTTTTCAAAGGGCTCAGGACGAATTTCGTCGGCCAATGCATCAAATATACCCCTGGCTTCTTCCAACCTGTCGGGATGCACCTTGTAGACGACCCTCAACCCTTGCTCCTTGAGAAATCGCGCCAGCCTGAGCTCGAGGTCCAAATGGAACAATGAAAAATGCCCCGCAACATCGTCGTACCGATATTGATTCATCGGAAACCCGATCAACATGATCTTCCTTATCCTCTCGGGGAGGGAGAGCGTCCGGTTCCTGTTCCAAAGTTCCTGGTAGTGGCTCGCAGGCACAGCGACGATTTCTGTTGATTTTCCGTAGGGAACTCTTGACAGGCTCTGACTTTCTCTGAAATTCGCTATGCTGTTTCTGCTGGAAACGACAAATTCGTCACAGTGAGCCAGTTCATTGGCGGCGAACCTCTTCGACTTGAAGTTCCCGAAGGTGTTCCCGTGCTCGAATCCGATAATCCTGGTGCCGAATTTTCTTTTGAGAGCCAAGCAGATCGCTTTATTCGCCGGTTTTGCTACTTCCGATAAAAGCAGCAGGTCTATCCTTTGGCGATCATCGTGCAGGACGCTGTTGTAGACTTTGTAAATCGACTGAAGCCTGGGTTTTGCCAAGACCTCCAAGTACCTTCTCGAGAAATCGTTGATGGGGATATCCTTCTCCCATGCGACCTTGACCATTCTGCCCGCCAGGGATTCAGCCGCATGTTCTATCTTCAAGGTATCGTGACGATTGAACACCGATTCATGAATCGATTTGGAATAGCGCAAGGGCGACCAATGAAGCACAAGGCCTCCCTGTTGCCTGCAAAAATCTTTTTTCAGTTCACTGAATGAGCCAAGACTAATCACCCTCTTTCGAGAATGAAGCGTGGAAAGAGCGCTTTTAAAGGAGAATTGATTGAATACGAAAAACTTGACGACCTGCTTGATCCGATCTTTTACAAGATCCTTCACTCCGGGTTTCGCATTTGAGTTGTCTCGAAGCCTTTCACTGAGCAGTTCCCAGTAGTAGAGGGATCTTTCATCGAAAAGAATCTCATACCCCTTTTCTCGAAGTCTCTTGATGACGAGCAGGGCATGGAGAACCGAAGCATACTCGTGGGCCAGGCTGGAATTGGCAATGAGCACATCTCGAAGCGCTTGGTCGCGGCTTTCAATTTCCTCTTGGAGCGCCGCCTCGGTATGGTCACAGAGTGAAAAGAACTCCTCGTCCGCGACAGGCCAGAAAAAGTCCTGTTGCCATTTCTCGATCCCGAGCTTTTTCACCCCGTAGATGTCAACCGGGAAAACCTTCAAGGCCACCGCCCTTTCCGACTGCGGGTTTCTCGTTCCGTTCCGCTCCTCCTGGAGCCCAGGGAGGGACAAAGCCTATAAGGCCTGAATCAGCTCCCTCATTCTGTCCACACTCAGGAACACCGGATTGGTGCCGGAGTTGTATTCGAAATCATCGGGGACCGGCTCTGACCCCACCCAGTTACACCGTCTTGCCCAGAACATGAAATCAGGCTGGATAATGTAAAAATTCCCCATGTCGAGTGTCCTGCGCGCGTCATCTCTCGTGATCATCACTTCGTGCAGTTTTTCCCCTGCCCGTATGCCGATGGTCTCAACTCGGCATTCCGGTCCTATCGCCTTGGCCAGATCCACAATGCGCATGCTCGGTATTTTGGGTACGAAGAGCTCTCCGCCCACCATCTTCTCCAGACATTGAAGGACGAAGTCCACGCCCTTTTCGAGGGTGATCCAGAACCGGGTCATGCGGGCGTCGGTGATCCTCAGCACGCCACCGTCTTTCTGTTTCAGGAAAAGCGGAATCACACTGCCACGGCTGCCAAGGACATTGCCGTATCGCACGACGCTGAAAATGGTGCCGTCTCTTTTTGTATAGGAATTGCCTGCGACAAAGAGCTTGTCGGAACAGAGCTTGGTTGCACCGTAGAGGTTGATGGGGTTGGCTGCCTTGTCGGTGCTCAGGGCGATCACTCTCTTGACGCCCTGGTCGATCGCCGCATTGATGACATTTTGTGCGCCGAGAATATTGGTTTTCACAGCCTCGAAAGGGTTGTATTCCAAGGTCGGCACCTGCTTGAGGGCGGCGGCATGAATCACATAATCCACACCCTGAAACGCCCTGTTCAGTCGCTCGGTGTCGCGCACGTCACCGATGAAATACCGGACAGGATACTGGTCCATAGAAAAATCTTGAGCCATCTCGAACTGCTTGAGTTCGTCGCGGCTGAAGATGATCAGCTTTTTGGGTTTGTACCTCTTCAAGATGATCTCCGTGCACTTCTTGCCGAAGGACCCGGTCCCGCCGGTGATCAGAACCACTTTGTCGTTGAACATGGAATGACCTCACTCAAAGGACGGCATTATGAAATAAGAGACAAGAGCGCAGCGACAACATAGTCAAAGGTCGCTTCGTCCATGTCAGGGAAGAGGGGAAGGCTGAGGCATGAGGCGAAATACCTCTCTGCCTCGGGAAAACGGTCGGGCTTTATGTCGAACCGGTCCGCGTAATAAGGCTGCCGATAGATGGGGATGTAGTGAACCTGGCAGTAAATGCCTTTGTTTCTCAGCGAGAGGAAGAGATCGTCTCTTGACATTCTGCACGCGGCACCCAGCCTCAACGGGTAAAGATGGTAGCAGGGATCCGTGTTCTCAGGCCATGGCGGCCGAAGGACCAATTCCTTTCTCTCCAATTCCTCAAAGGCCTCATTGTACTTCCTGACAATCCTTTGCCGTTTGGACTTGAATTCATCGAGGCGCCTGAGCTGCGAAATCCCCAGGGCGCACTGAATGTCCGTGATCCTCCCGTTGAATCCAAGATCGTGCATCTCGTGATACCAGACGGGATAACCTGTGGACCGTGACCAGTGATCCGTGACCAGTCTGAAAGGATCCCTTTCAATGCCGTGGCTTGCAAGCCGCCGCAACGTCTCGGCCAAATCGTCATCGTTCGTGAGGATCGCACCGCCTTCCCCGGTGGTGATGGTTTTCACCGGGTGAAAGGAAAAAATCGCCAGGTCCGTATGGGCACAAGATCCGCAAGCATATTCCCGTCCCTCGAAGGTGTAGGTGGAGCCGATCGCGTGGGCTGCGTCTTCGATCAGACGAAACCCATATTTTTTGGAAAGCTCCCTGAAGCGGGGCAGGTCTGCGGGCACGCCGGCAAAATCCACCGGGATCACCACCTTGGGCGTTTTGTGAGTCTTGCAGAACTCTTCGACCGAATCCGGAGACAAACAAAGGCGGGAACGGTCAATGTCCGCGAACTCGGGCCTGCCGCCGCAATAGGCGATGCAGTTGGCGGAAGCCAGAAAAGAGAGCGGTGACGTGATCCCTACGTCTCCTTGCTCGACTTCAAGCGCCAGGCAGGCGAGGTGGAGGGCGACCGTCCCATTGGCCACAGCCACACAGTGCCTGGCCCCACAAAGCGATGCAAGCGCTTCTTCGAATTCCTTGACCTTGGGCCCCTGAGTCAACCAGTCGGAGCGCAGGACCTCAGCGACCGCCTCGACATCCTCCTGGTTAACGCTCTGTTTGCTGTAGGGAATAATTTTCACTGCTTGAAATAGTCGACGACGCTGTGGATGATGGCTTCGAGGTTATAGGCCGGCTTGTAGCCGATCAGTTCCTTCACTTTGCCGATGTTCGGGCATCGTCGCTCCATGTCCTCGAATCCCGGCCCATAGGCTTTCTCATAGGGGATGTATTCGATCTCCGAGGGGCTGTGCGTCATTTCCTTGACCTTCAGGGCCAGGTCCTTGATCGATATTTCCTCGTCGTTCCCCACATTGAACACGTCCCCTTCCGCCCTCGGATCGCCCATGAGCTTGATGAGCGCCCCGATGACATCAGAGACGTGGGCAAAGCTCCTGGTCTGGGTGCCGTCCCCGTAGACGGTGATGGGCTTTCCCAGAAGTGCGCATTGGACGAAATTGGGCAGGACCATGCCGTACTGGCCGGTCTGCCTGGGCCCGACGGTGTTGAAAAGGCGGGCGACGACGACGGGCAGCTTCTTTTCATCGCAGTAAGCGAAAGCGAGGAACTCGTCCAGGGTCTTGGAACACGCATAGGCCCAGCGCCTCTTTTTCACGCTCCCCATGACCCGGTTGTCTTCTTCGGCCAGGGAATGGCCCACGTGTTTGCCGTAGATCTCCGAGGTGGAAGCTACGAGCACCTTTTTCTTGAACCGGTTTGCGAGACGGAGCACGGTCTCCGTGCCTTTGACGTTGATGTCGAGGGACTCCACGGGGTGGTCCATGATGTTCCTCACGCCCACTGCGGCGGCGAGGTGATAGATGTGGTCCACCTTGAAGACCAGTTCGTTCATCACGGATTCGTTCAGGATGGTGTCCACTACGAGGTGAAAGCCTTTCCGGTTCTGAATTCCGGCAAGGTTGGCGAGCCGCCCGGTCCAGAGGTTGTCGATGACAAAGACCTCGCTCCCCATCTCCATCAGCTTCTCCGCCAGATGGGATCCAATAAACCCCGCGCCGCCTGTGATAAGGACTTTCATCGCTCCGCTCCTTCGCTTCGCTTAATGAAATCTCGACATTGTCAGGATTTCATACAACGCGGCTTCGCCGCTCATTTCTGCAAAAACAAATATCCCTTTAACAAGCGACGTAGTCGTGCTTTATAAAATCCTGACGCAGTCAGGATTTTATGTCGAGGACTTCTCGAATCTTTTCTGCGGAAGCCCTGCCGATACCGTCAACTTGAATCAGCTCTTCCACAGGGGCATTCATGGCATTTGAGACGGATCCGAAACGCTCCAGGAGTCTTTTGGCCGCCGTTGGTCCCACCCTCGGAAGACCCTGCAGAATGAAAAGCTGTCTTGATTTGAGACGCTTGGGCCGGTATCCCCCTCTGAGTGGAACAACATCCATGTAAGTCTCTTCCTGTCGCCCGATCATGAGCAAAATATCCTTGGTCTCATCTTTGCCTCGAGAGTACATGATCGGAACATACCAGATGGCCTGGATCGATAGGAGAGCTCCCCTGATCGCTGCTTCATCAAAGTCAAGACCAGTCTTGAAGGGATTCCCTTCGATCAGGACAACCGGGTGAATACAATGCCTCTTCAGGTTCGATATTTGGGTGAACAGTCTACCGTCAATCAGGGAAATCAGGAAGTCTCTCGCCGTCTTTCGCTCCACGGTGATCGCATCATTGATGACGTAGTCGCCGTATGGCACCTTTCCGACTTTCACATGAACGCCGGCACCACTCAAGAGATCGATAATGCCGGAAGCTTTCTCGCGATAGTCGACAACAACTTTCATCGCTGCGCACCCGCTTCGCTCAATAAAATCCTGACAAAGTCAGGATTTTATAAAACGCGGCTTCGCCGCTCTGCCGCTTCGCTTAATAAAATCGCTGCCGCGATTTTATACAACGCGGCTGACGCCGCTAATCAAATCAAACAAGCGACGTAGTCGCGCTTTATAAAATCATTGAGCGAAGTGAAATGATTTTATTGAGCGCAGCGACAGCTCCGCCCCTTCGTTCACACTGCTCGAATACCGATAACCTCTTGCATATATTGTTAAATCTTGCTTTCTTGTTGCTTAAATAAGCGGCGAAGCCGCGTTGTATAAAATCTTGACCCCGTCAAGATTTTATGAAGCGAAGCGTCGGAGCGGCGAAGCTGCGTTGTATAAAATCTTGGCCTGGGCCAAGATTTTATTAAGCGAGTTTCTCGAGCGCCCAATCCTCTATTTCCACGGCCAGGGAGCGCTTCAGAAGTTCCACGCTTACGACAACCTTGTCGGACTGACCTTTTCGCCGCAGATAAAACCCCACGAGACCCTTGAGCGGACCGTCCATAATCATGACCCTGTCCCCTGTTTTCACATAGGTCCGGTTTTGAACCGTCCGGTCCGTGCCGTCCAGGATCATGAGAGAGCCCACCTCTTCGTCCCTTGCGGGAACCGGCTCTCCCCGAAAACTCACCATGCGAACCACGCCGGTGGTCTTGATGATGTCCCAGTAAGCCTCAGGGCTCATGTCAAAATGCACGAACACATATCCCGGAAGCAGGGGGATCAGGATCTTCTTTCGCCGGTCCTTTCTCCGGCTCATGACCTGAATTCTTGGAACAAAGGCTTCGATCGATTTCCCGGAAATGCCTTCAAAAACCTTCATTTCAAAGCGGCTTCGCGTGTGAACCGCATACCACTTTAGCAAGTCGTCATTCATATGGTGGCAATCCTGTCAGGGCCGATCCCCGCCTCTGTGAGCCTCTGGATGGTTTCATCCGGATGGTCGAGCCGGGTCAGGAGGATCATGTCCCAGTCCATGTCGTGAACGGTGTCGGTTCCCTTTATCACAAATCCGAAGAAATTCTTGCCTTTTTTTTGGTCGTCGATCATGCCGGCCAGTTCGAGATTCGTGAGATGGATATAGAGGTACGCCAGTTCTGCAACCTCGCCAGCGCCCAAGAAAAGGACTCGCTTCATGTGCCTCCCCTCAATCTCTTCGAATTTGCTGAGGAGAAGCTGTTTGATGTCCCTGTAAAAATTGATCGAGTAGTGGAGGTACTCTGCGGTGAGGCGGCTTTTTCTGGCAAGGCCCTCGGGAGTGAGGAAATACTTGAGTCTCTTCCTCGGCATGGTCTTGACCTTGAAATAACCTTTGCTGACAAGGCGCTTGAGGAAGGTGTTGACCAGCCCGACCGAGAGGTTGAGGCGTTGGGATAGCTCGCGCTGGCTCGACGTGCCGTCCCTGTCGAGCTCGCCCATGAGCCGGAGGATGTGAAGATCCTGCTTGTCCATTTGCCGAAAAGCCCCTTTCGGGGCCCAAAACCTGCTGCGTTCAATTCTTGAACGCAATTATGTTCAAAAATTGAACGCATGTCAACATAAAACTTTTAAAGAATACTGATTTAAAAGCTTTTTTCTGATATTTTGGCTCACTTGTTCGAGTGGACGGAGGTTCGATCAGCCTTTCCAGGAGGTCTTTCCCATGAAAATGGCCCATCGAGTCCTGCTTGCGCTGGGAGTCATCGCAGTGGATCTCGCGGTGTTTTTCCTGCCGTTGAGCGCCTTGTTCCTGGCCTATATATTCATCTATAACCCGCCTTGGTTCAGGGACCTGATAAACTCCCTGGATGCAGGGCAGGATGAAAAAACATTGGGGGGGTAACATTGATGGATTCGTAAAAAGTCCCACACCGTCATTGTGAGGCGCGAAGCGCCGTGGCAATCTCATGAATATCAGGCCAGTTACGAGATTGCACCTCGGCCGTGAGCTCGGGGCCGAACGGCTTCGCGGAGTCTATCCTGAGCCTGTCGAAGGGCTCGCAATGACCAAGTCTCTGTTTTCGGACTTTTTACGAATTCATCAAAATTGAAGCACTAACAAGCTGTGATGGAGGTGATGAAACCGGTGGAATGCAACAAAGAGAAGAACCTGACACGGTGCAACTGCACGTACGATCCGTGCTCGCGAAAGGGAATCTGCTGCGAGTGCATCTCCTATCATCTCAGGATGAGGGAGTTGCCGGGCTGCGTTTTCTCCCAAGAGGCCGAAGCCACCTACGACCGCTCCTTCGAGCACTTCGCCCGCCTGGTTCAGGGCGGGAAGATCTAGCCGGTTTGCCCGGATCCATATGCTGTTTAGTTGCAGATGTTGACAACGACGGCTTTGTATGTCAAAATCCACGGCGTATGAAATACTTCTGCATATATGTAGATAAGCAAAATGAATGATGGAGGATGCCAATGGCTGTCGTAATTACCTCAAGCAGAGGACAAATCGTTATTCCCAGAGAAATAAGAAAAAAACTTCACATCGGTCCAGGCAAGAAGATACTGGTAAAGGCCGAAGAGAATCGTGCAGTTCTCGTGCCCTTGCCTGATGATCCGGTACACGAATTTTGCGGCATCTTCAAAGACGGCGGCTCACTGACCAAGGCATTGTTGGCCGAACGGAAGAAGGAGCGGGAACGTGAAGAGAAGAAAACTGCTGGATAGCTTCGCCATGCTCGCCTATTTGAACAGGGAAGGTGGTTTCCAAAAAGTCCTGGATCTTATGACCGAAGCCCAAAAGTCCGCCGATGTGATTTTCATGAATGAGGTCAATATCGGAGAAGTTTACTACATCCTTTACAGGAAGAGGGGGCATGAAAAGGCAGAATACTTCCTGGAAAGCGCCATACCCTCCTTGCCTTTGATTCTTGTTTCAAACGCATTAGATGATGTCATCGCGGCGGCGAGGATAAAGGCGGAATATCCTCTTTCTTTTGCCGATTGTTTCGCAGTGACCACAGCACTGAAAAAGAATCTGACGATCGTAACCGGTGATCCGGAGTTCAAAAAAGTCGAACACTTGGTTTCTGTTGATTGGATGTAGAGATTTTCGACCGGAAGAACTCCTTGCGACGCTGCCTTCGTTTTCCACTGCATTTGGTGTCGCCGCCGGTGAGAAAATCCCTGGTTTTGGCCGGTGAGAAAGTCCCTATGCTTGGTCGGTCAAGAAATCCCATCCTGGATTTTCTTCCCCTCTCCCCGTAAGGTTATGATCCATCTTCTTCTGATCTGATTCTTATTCTTCCCCAGTAGCGGCCCTCAGAATAAGGTCATGGTTTTGTCCTGGAGGCAGAAACCATGATCCAGAAGATCCGATGCGCCAATCCCAACTGCCGACGGCTTTTTGTTCCCGATCCCCGGGTAAGGAACCACCGCTATTGTGGCAGGAAGGAGTGCCGGCGGTTTCGGAAACGACGCTGGCAGAGCGAGAAGATGAAGACCGACCCGGCCTACCGCAAGAACCAACAGGAAAGCCACCAATGCTGGATGGAACAAAACCGGGATTACCCTCAGAGATACCGGGCGAAGAACCCTCAGTACGTCACACGCAATCGTCTCCTGCAAAAGTTCCGTGACCAAAAGCGCCGGGATCGTCGCGATCTTGCAAAGATGGACGAGTCAAATCCCCTTTATCGCGTAAAACCAGGACATTACCACCTGATTCCTGCCAAAAGTGATCTTGCAAAGATGGACCCGATATCTCCTCGATACTTCCTGATTCCGAACACTTGCCCACTTCTTGCAAAAAAGGACTCGATGGACTCGACGTCTTTTTCCGCTTTAGAGTGCGCCACAAAGGAGAGCGCAAACCATGATGGAAAAAGTCATCCTTTGTCCCGAGCGGGTCCGTAAGATCACCGGCACCTTCGGATTTATCGAGCACCGCTTCCTGCAAGAGGGTTTTTTCTCCTCCCTCAGCCACTGTGAACTTTTGCTCTACCTGTTCCTGGTGCTCGTGGCCGACCGACACGGCCTGTCCTTTTACTCCTATGACAAGATATGCACCCTTTTGAGAATCACGGTCGATGAGTTCATCCTGGCAAGGGATGGGCTTATTGAAAAGGACCTCATCGCCTTTGACGCTCGCACCTTCCAGGTTCTCTCTCTACCCCGGGATGGACCACAGCCAACTCCCATCAGAGGAAAAGAACAAATGAGGGACAAAGATCCCGCCACTATCCACCAACAGATTGTCCGATCCCTGGGAGGAGATCATGATCAGTAGACACACCGTTTTCGAACTCCACCGTCTCTACCATGAAGGGCTCTCGAAACACCGAATCGCCGACACCCTTCATATCGATCCCAAAACCGTGAGGAAGTTCCTAATAGACCCCGGACCCCAAAAGGGTCCCGGTAACAAGGCCAAGCAAGCTGGAGCCCTTCAAAGAGGAAATACAGAGGCTTCTTGCGATCGATGCAAAGGCCCCCGCCACGGTGATCCTCCAACGGATCGCTCCACTGGGCTTTGGCGGTGGCATCACCATCCTCAAAGACTATCTGCGTACCCTTCGAGGCCACTTAAAGCACAAAGAAGCCTTCATCCGTTTTGAGTCTTTGCCAGGGGAGCAGTGCCAGGTTGATTGGGGCCACTTCGGATCCATCACCTACGGGGATACAACGCGCAAGCTCTACTGCCTGGCAGTCCTGGAATGCCACAGCCGCCTTCTTTACCTGGAGTTCACGCACTCCCAGCGACAGGAGACCCTCCACCGTTGCCTTCTCAATGCGTTTCGTTTTTTCAAGGGCACCCCAAAAGAACTGCTCACCGATAACATGTTGACCGCAGTCACCGAACGCATAGGACCCATCATCCGCTTCAATGAGGCCTTCCTGGACTTCCTCCGCCCCTTTGCCATCGTCCCCAGGGCCTGCAACCCCAGAAGCCCTCACGAAAAGGGCAAAGTGGAAAAAGGCGTGATCCACTACATCCGGCACAACTTCTGGCCCTTGCGCTCTTTCACGAATCTGTTCGACCTTCAACCCCAGGCCGACCACTGGAGAGACACCATCGCCAATGTGAGAATCCACGGCACAACAGGACAAAGACCCATCGAGCGCTTTCAAGTGCAGGCCTTAAGACCCTTGCCCGAAGTTCTCCCCGATTGCAGGGACACGTCTCCTGCCAGGGTCTACTCCGACTTCTCCATCCGCTTCGATGCCAATACCTACACCGTGCCCCCCTGGGCCATCGGCAAACAGGTCATTGTCAAAGCTGACCACCGCACCCTCACCGTGTATCTCAAAGACAAAGCCATTGCCACTCATCCCCGATCCTATAAGCGCAAAGATCGCGTCGAACTGCCCGCGCACAAGGAAGCGGCGCTGAGACAAAAACGAAGATTGTGGAAATCAGACCTGGTTCAAGCCTTCATCAGTCTCGGAGAAGAGGCCAAGGCCTACCTCGAACATCTCTCCGACACCCATGAGCCCCTCAAGAAAAACCTCGAAAAACTCCTCGCCCTCAAAGATGAATACGGCCCCTACGCTCTCATCGAAGCCATCAAAAAAGCCTCCATGCATCACGCCTACGGCGCACACTACATCGAAAACATCCTCTACCAGGAAAGGACCCCCAAAACTCTTCATCCCCCGGTCAGACTCAAACAGGAAAAGCTCAATCGCATCCGCCTCGATGAACCCTCCCTGGCCGATTACGACGCCTTCATCATAAAAAGGAGAAATCCATCATGACAACAATCGAGCAGGTCAAAGAAAAACTTATCCAGTTACGACTCAAGATCATGGCCCAGCGCCTCGAAGAGGTTATCCAGCAAGCCAAAGAGAAAAACCGCGACCCCCTCTTTGTCCTCAATCAGCTCGCCGAGGCTGAGGCAGATCATCGGTTGCAAAGCGCTATCCGGCTCCGGTTCCAGCAAGCCAAGCTCAATGAAAAAATCACTCTCGACGCCTTCGACTTCCACCACCACAAGTCAAGACAAGACCACAAAGCTCAGATCCTCGACCTCCTTAATCTCGACTTCGTCTCCAAGAACAAGGATGTGATCCTGATCGGCAATCCAGGCACCGGAAAAACCTTCCTGGCCAAGTGCATCGCCTATGCCGCTTGCAACGCCAATATCAAGGTCCTCTTTACCAGTGCCATGGACATGATCAATCACCTCATCGCCGCAGAGGCCGACCGATCACTCCTGAGAAAACTCCACCACTATCAATCCCCGGCCCTTCTTGTATGTGACGAACTCGGTTATCTCTCCCTCGGCCAACAGGGCTCGCACCTCTTCTTCCAAGTCATCAGCGCAAGACACCAGGCAAAGTCAACGTTGATTACAACGAACTTACCCTTCGCTGACTGGGGAAAGGTGTTCGACTCAACTACTGTGGCTACAGCGATTGCCGACCGCCTCGTTCATAACTCGGAGGTCCTCATCCTCGGAGGAAGCAGCTATCGAAGAAAACAAAAATAGTCAGAACTGAAAAATACTAGGCCACCGTAACCATCATGATACGGTGCACACCATCTACAACAGTCTCTGAAAACTCGGAGACAGCGCTGATTTATGCTCACTCGATACACCTGTCCATTTTTAAACCGGCCAAAACCAGGGATTTTCTCACCGGCGGCAATAATTTGGAACGAAACTTGGCTTGCCGAGCCGTAGCATGGACCAAATTCTGTTATTTTGCCCGGCTTCGCTTTCAGCTACGCCGCGGCACCCTTCGCTTTGCGCGTTGCTTTGAGCGAAGGTTGGTCGGGACGATCCCGGTCTCCGACCGGGACGACTCCTTCTCACCTGCACCTGGCCCCAACATAAAAACACTCGGCTTTCTCAGCCGAGTGCGCTTTTCAACTCATGGTCGGGACGACTGGATTTGAACCAGCGACTCCCGCGTCCCGAACGCGGTGCTCTACCAGACTGAGCCACGTCCCGACACTAGTGATATCAAACAATTAGATGGTGTGGAAAACCTCTTAAAGACCTCAATGTGTGCTTAATTGTAGCCATTCTCGAGAAATTGCTTTCTCCGATCAGCAGCCCGCCTCTGGTCTTCAAGGTCTTGGATGTTGTAACGCCGGAAAGTTTCATTGGTCCGATGCCCCGAAATCTCCATGGCGGTCTGCTCTGAATAGCCGCTGCGCACCATCTCGCGGATACCTGATCTTCTTAAATCATGAAACAGCAGGGAGTCAAGACCAATTTTTTCGCAGGCCGCAGACCAGACCTTCCGAAAGTCTCCGACAGGGTGCGGTCTGCGGTTCCTCCGGTTGTTCCCAAAGCTTCGCATCCTGTGAAACACGAGTGGGTAGGTCCTCACCCCGTCTGCCAGTTGCCGCTTTTTTTGATTCATCAGAATGCGGTGAATTGCATCGTCGATGTAAATCGGGCGCGGCTTCCCGTTCTTGGATAACCTGGAAGGAAGTAAAATCGTCCGGTTGTCAAGGTCCACATGCTCCCACATAAGGCCTGTAACCTCTCGTTTTCGCCACGCAGTATGAAAGGAGAACTCCACCACTGGCTTGAGCCACTCAGGGAGGTGGTCCAGGAGTTTCTGAAGCTCAGCTCTGCTGATGAAACCCCGGCGCGGATCTGAAGGGGCGTACTTCTCGAAAACGGGTATTCTAAAGGGGTGCACTTTCCTGCGCTCAACTCCCAGCTTGAAGATCCTTCGCATCACATCAAGCTCTCGGTTGATGGTGCTGTGAGAGGCGTCCTCCTCTTCGCGTTGCCTTTTGTATGACTCGATCTGAGCATCCGACATCGAAATCGCTCTTCGGCCCTCGGTAGCGAGTTGATCCAGAGACATTCCGCCTTTCTTGACCTTGTCGATCGCTTCGGTGAGTTCAGGGGCTTGCAGTCTGGCAAAGTGCCCGAAGACGGTGAACACCCGCTCCTTGTCCCTCTTGCCCTTTTGATCGAAATAAAGGAGGTAGTCCCCCATCAGTTCACCCAGAGTGACATTTTCAAGGTCTCGGCGGGACCTGCCCTCCGTCCTGATCTCGGCGATCCGTTGCTGGAGGAACCCGATGGCCTCGGTCTTCTTTTCCGTGCCGGCAGATTCCCTGTGGATCAGGCCGTTGTCCCGATATTGAACCCACCAGGTTTTCCCGCGAAGATATAGACTCCCCTCGCCTCTTCCTCTCCGCTTCGCCACGGTTGTCTCCTTCGAATTGAAGAGCTTTTGTAAGAGAATTGGTTCGTAAACTACTTGGGCCGAATCTAACGTCAGGGCGGCTCTTCGATTTCACTTTATTGTCTCTGCTGCCTCGATAAGGCGTTTGATCTTTGCTTTTGTGAAATTTGCATCCTTGATGAAGCGCAGGAGGGTGAGAACATCCGGCCTTGTATGGAGGTAGTCAGTTAATTCCGGGTCTGTGGAAGATGACAAGCGAAACAACACATCGGGATCTGCAGCCAGCAGCCTTGCAAGCTCCTTGATGACCTCTGGTCGCGGTGGGCTTTCCTTTCCCCGCTCGATTCGGCTGAGATAAGCGGGAGATATACCTACCTTTGTCGCTGTCTCTCTGAGGCCGAGGTCTTGTGCGGCCCTGAGGTCTCGGATTGTTTCACCAAAGCTTCTCATGGAGGGCAATATAGCCCACTGTTTTGTGTTTTGCAACACGAAATTTTTTTCTGGTATTCTTTCCCTTTCTTTGGTATACATCCAGGTTGGTCTTTCCAGAAAGGCACGGAGCCTATGTTTTGCTGCGACGTATTTGACAGAATATACCTGCAAGAGCAACAAACATGAAGAAATTCAACAGGTTTCACCTCATGATAAGGTTCAGCGAGAAAACGGTTTACTCCATGGCTCAGCCCGGGACTATCCGGTTCTCTCAGGAGTGAATTAAAGACAAGAATGAGGGATGCCGTAAGCGGAGTTTCTGTATGAGCAAGAAAAAAACCAGGAATCCCGAGAATACGATTCCGGCGGGATACACGCTCGACTACGTTTCCGGTAAACAGGTCAAGGAAACGAATAAAGAGTTGGTCCGTCAGCGGGTGGTTCGGGCCTTGATCCATGAGTACGGATTCTCGCCTGAAGACATGGAGTTGGATTTCCCCATCGGAGGGCGCAAGAAGGTGGATGTGGCCATTTTCCACCACGGTAAGGACCATATAATCGAGAATCTTGGCCGAGCCGTACTCTGCCGTCCGGAACCCAATGTGGGCAAGAACGCCGTCCGCATCCGCGATTTTGAGCAAGCTGCAAAGGATCTTGACGAGCTCGAAACCATCATGCGCGAGGTCGAGGCTGTTAAGTATGGCTTGTGGACCAACGGCCTAGAGTTCTTTTTCGTCGAGAAAGAGCAAAGGCGTTTTGAAACTAGATGTAACCCCATCGGCGACTGGCCGATGGCTGAAGAGTCGGTCGGTACCAAAGATGTCATCTCCGACGCGCATACCCGTGTCGCTGACAACGAGATGCTGAAGATTACCTTCCGCAGATGCCACAATTTTATTCATGGCAACGAGGGCATGCCCAAAGATGCCGCATTCTGGCAGTTCCTGTACATTATTTTCTGCAAGATGCACGATGAAAACCTTAGGGCGAAACAGCGGCAAGCCTGGCGGCGCCGCTTCTGGGCAGGTCCCAAGGAGCAGTTTGAGGAAAAAGGTCGCAAGGAGATCCGCAAGCGGATTGAAGGACTCTTCACCGAGGTTAAAAAGCAGTACAAAAACATTTTCCGGGGAAACGAGGAGATCACCCTCTCCGATCGTGCGCTGGCCTTCATCGTCTCCGAGTTGGCCAAATACGACTTCACCCGCACGGATGTCGATGCCAAAGGAGTCGCCTATCAAGAACTGGTCGGTGTGAATCTTCGTGGCGACCGTGGCCAGTACTTCACCCCCAGGGGTGTCGTCAAGTTAGTGGTTGAGATGCTCAATCCCAAAGAAAATGAGACTGTTCTTGACCCTGCATGCGGGACCGGCGGTTTTCTCGTTGCGACCCTCGCCCACCTGCTCAAGCAGTTTCGAGAGGAGCAAGACTGCAAAGTCGGCGTTGAGAGCACATCAGACTTCTTGACGGTTCACGAGCGACTCAAGGAATATGCCTCCCATCAGGTCTTTGGAGCCGATTTTGACCCCTTTCTCATTCGCGCCTCACAGATGAATATGGTGATGGCCGGTGACGGGCGTGGGCATATTTATCACCTGAACTCTTTGGAGTTTCCGAACGGTCACACCGCTGACCTGGAAAAGGCGAGAAAGGAGATCAAGCTCGGGACCTTCGACATTGTCATGACCAATCCCCCCTTTGGCTCGGATATCCCGATCACGGACAAGGCTATCCTGGGTCAATACGAACTGGCCCACAACTGGGAGCCGGACGGCGAAGGCGGTTTCCGGAATACCGGCGTCCCGAAAGGGAGCGTCGCACCTGAAATCCTTTTCATCGAACGCTGCATCAAATGGTTGAAGCCGGGGACCGGCCGGATGGGTATTGTCTTGCCTGATGGCGTTCTGGGCAACCCGGCAGCGGAATACATTCGATGGTGGATCATGCGCGAAACTCAGGTCCTTGCCTCCGTGGATTTGCCTGTGGAAGCCTTTATCGCTGAGGCCAACGTCAACATCCTGACCAGCCTGCTCTTTCTCCGCCGCAAGAGCGAGGAGGAAAAACGTATAGATGCATTAGGTGGCGCCAAGGAGTATCCGGTCTTCATGGCCGTGGCCGACAAGGTCGGCTTCGATCGACGCGGCAACAAGCTTTACAAACGGACCCCGGACGGCGAGGAAATCGTCGAACCCAGGCAGCACGTCGAGCGCATCCGGATCAATGGGCGTATCGTGGAGCGGACCTTGACCCGCAGTGAAAAGATCGAGGATAACGATTTGCCGGTCATCGCGGAAAAGTATCGTGAATTTCTCATGGAGCACGACCAATGAGCGGTGCTGTCCACTACCATGAAGGGCGATTTCCTCCCACGGAATTGGACTGGGCGCGGCTGGTTCCCCTGATCGGTCCGGCCAATGCAGACGTCGCCCGCTACGATGGCATTTTAGCCGCCATTCCCAATGCCCATGTGTTGTTGAGTCCGCTCACCACCCAGGAAGCGGTTCTTTCCTCCCGTATCGAGGGCACTCAGGCCACCATGGGTGAGGTGCTGGAGTATGAAGCTCGCGGCGGTACGGACGAAACCTCGTCTGCAAAAGAGGCCGACATCTGGGAAATTCTCAATTATCGCAAGGCCATGCGGGTGGCCACGGACATGTTGACCGACCTGCCGTTATGCCAACGCATTGTGCTGGAAACCCACCGGATTCTTCTAAACAGCGTGCGCGGCCATGGGAAATCCCCAGGCGCGTATCGAAAAGTCCCCAACTGGATCGGCCCGAAAGGCTGCCCCATCGAAAAAGCCAAATACGTGCCGATCAGCGCGGAAAAGATCCCGGAAGCCATGTCCCGGTGGGAAAAATTCATCCACGAGGAGGGACCGGATCGTTTGATCCAGCTGGCCCTGCTCCATGCGGAGTTCGAGGCCCTGCATCCTTTCCTGGACGGAAACGGCCGCCTGGGGCGCATGCTGATCCCCTTGTTTCTGTATCAGGCCCGTATCATCCAGCAACCGATGTTCTACATCAGCGCCTATCTGGAAAGCCACCGCGACGAGTATTACGAACGGCTGCTGGCCGTCTCTCGTGATGACGACTGGAGCGGTTGGTGCGCCTTTTTTCTCGAGGCGATTCGAATCCAGGCGACGGAAAACCTCGCCAAAGCGAAGGCGATTCTCGACCTATACAGCCGCATGAAGATCCACTTCGCCGATCTGACCCATTCCCAATATGCCATTCACGCCCTGGACTGGATTTTCGAGCGGCCGATTTTCAAGGGGTCAGATTTTGTGCGCTCCACCAATATCCCCAAGCCCACGGCCCAGAGGATACTGAGTCTGCTGAAGACCGAAGGGATCCTCCGGCAGCTTCAGCCCGGACGCGGCCGTCGCGCAGCAACGCTGGCTTACCCGGAATTGCTGAACATTGCGGAGGGATACGATGCGTTTTGATGCTCACGAATGAGCCACAAGCCGTTTTGTGGCTCACAATAGACCAAAAGTGAGACACAAAAGGCTTTGTGTGTATTCTGCGAACAACAACCCACAAAAGATTTTCGAAACAGGGGGATACAGCAGATGAGCGATCAGAACGAAAACCTCGATGAAGGCCCGCAGGATGATGCCGAGGAAAGCAGCCCCGAGAATTTCTTCATAGACATCCTGACCGGCAAAAAGGAAAGCGCCTCGCCCAAGAAGCTCTTGGTGCAAAAAGTTCTGCGTCAGCTCATCGAGAGTTACGGCTTTGACCGGAACGACCTCGAGGTCGACTACAGGCACCGAATCAGAGGCGGAAAGCCCAGCAAGATCGACATCGCGATATTTCATCCCGGCGCCGAGCACACAAACGATAACCTTCAGCGGATCATCGTATGTAAAACTCAGAAAAATCGTGACAAACTTCGTTCGATTAGGGAAGTCGAGCCCGACCTGCGCGAATTGAAAGAACTTCTGGAACTTATCCCCGGCGCCACGCTGGGCATGTGGACAAACGGCCAGGAAGAGTTCTTGTTAGAGGTCGAGCGCACTCGCTTCGAAGTGAGGGCCAAGCCGCTGGGCGTCTGGCCTGTTCCCGGGGAGGCAGCATCCGACCTCGGCAAAACCGGTGGCGTGATCCAAGTCGCTGCGGATGCCGAAGACCTTGAAGACTCCTTGTTGCGGGCGCACCGGTACATTAACCGCAACCTCGGACTGGACCACAAAGAAACCTTCAAGCAGATTGCCCTTCTGATGTTCGCGAAGATGTACGACGAGACCCGGCCTACGAGTGAGCGAAAGTTCTGGATCAAGGGAAACGAGCCCTTCACGGAGGACGGCCAGAAGGCGATTCAGAGGCGTATCGGAGAATGCATTACCGCGGCCAAATCCTGGCAACCGAATCTCCTGGTCCGCGGCTGGGATCTGACCCTAGAGCCGCATGAAACAGCACGGGTGGTGACCGAGCTGGCCCGTTACTCTTTAAGTGAGACCCAGCCCCGTTACCGTACCGGTGCCTTCCGTTCTATCGTCAGCAGTGTGATGGATGGGCGAGAAGGCCGTTATCCTACACCCCTCAACGTGGCAGAAATGGCGGTGCAGATGCTCGACCCCAAACCGGGCGAGCGCGTTATGGATTGTTCCAGCGGCACCGGCACCTTCCTGGCGATGACCGCCGTCCATATCTTCAAGAAACATCTGTCGGCCCTCGGCACCACGCCTGAGGAGGCCCAAAAAGAACAGATCCTGCAAGCCCAAAACGAAACCGCCTCTTGGGCGGCCAGCAATGCACTGGGCTGTGACATCGATCCGTTTCTGGCAGTCGCCAGCCGCATGAACCTTCTGTTCACCACCGGCAATCCAGGCCGCATCTTCCGCATCGATGCTCGCACGTTCCCGGATGGGGATTTGGACGGGATCGATGCCGCTCGTCCTGCCATGCCCCTGGGAAGCATGGATGTGGTTCTACTCAATCCCTGGTTTTCGACCCAAGACACGGTGAGCGATGCCTCAATCCTAAAACGCTTTGACCTTGGCAACACCTGGGAGCGCGACGAGGACGGCGGCTATCGCAAAACCGGCAATCTGAATACTGGCGGTGTGCCGCCTGAGGTGCTGTTCCTGGAGCGTGCCCTGCAGTGGGTGAAACCAGGCACCGGCCGTGTGGGTATTTTACTACCTGACGGTCTTTTGGGGAATCCTGGCGATGAGTATGTACGCTGGTGGATACTTCGCAATTGCGAGGTGCTGGCCAGTGTGGATCTACCAGTGGAGCCTTTCAAGGTCACAGTGAAGGAATACGGTCTTACACCCGCCTTGCCGAGCCTCCTTGTGCTTCGCCGCCGTAGCCATGAAGAGCTGATCAAAACCGATTATCCGGAATACAAGGTCTTCATGGCCGTGGTGGACCGGGCCGGGGTGGATGCCCGAGGCAAGCTCCTGTTTCAACGTGCGCCCGACGGTGAGGAACTGGTCTTTGATGAGGAAGTGATTGAGCGGGTCCGCGAAGGCGGTGAAATTGAAATCCGGCGCACCACCCGCCCCAACCGCCGCATTCATGATGAGCTGCCGCTGGTAGCACAGAAGTACCTGGAATTTAGGACAACCGGCAAGGTGACATCATGAGCAGAAAATTTCAATGCAAGATTATTCCGAGTACCTGGCTAGAAAAAAATGGCCGGCGTCTCGACTGTGGTCCTTATCTTTCTGGAGCAATCGAAGCGCGTGAACTGCTGCGGAGTTTATCAGCCCCGAAAGAGCCCCTTCAGAATCTAACGACCGGCATTTATCACGCAGGCCGGGAAGGGCGGCTTTGGGTTGAGTCGCCTGAACACGGTGTGAAGTTTTTTGGGAGCACAGACATCCTATCAGCTGATTTATCAGCATTGGCGCTTATCTCGAAGAAGCAAGTTGCCGCAAACCCCAACTTTAGAATCCATAAAGGTTGGACGCTGATTACCCGCTCGGGAACTATTGGCCGAATGGCTTACGCTCGTTCAGATATGGACGGCCTTGCGTGCTCTGAACATGTGATGAGAGTTGTGCCAGATGCTTCGAAAGTAAAACCTGGGTATATCTACTCCTATTTATCGAGCCGGTTTGGAGTTCCTCTTGTGGCTTCAGGGACATACGGTTCGATTATCCAGAGCATTGAACCACACCACATTTCGAACCTTCCTGTACCACGACTTGGAGGAGTCGAAAACAAAGCCCATGAGCTGGTTCAGCGTGCTGCGGATTTACGAACAGAGGCATCAAGGATGATCGAAGCGGCGACCGCTAAAATGCTCACAGAACTTGATCTGCCACCACTCCGTTCATCCAATGTCACAAAGCTGGGGTGGTCAGCTATTTCGTCGAGGAATCTTCGACACCGGCTCGACGCGCCGTTCCACTCCCCTGCCGCACTTGAAGCTGAGGCAGCTGTCCTGAATGGGCGGCACCCAGCCGAACGGCTTAAGGGGGTAACTGATAGACTTTTTAAGCCACCGATCTTCAAGCGGCTTTGGGTTGATGGCCCCGAATATGGACGTCAATTCATTAGCGGCAGCGACGCATATCTTTACGAGGCGAATGAGCTCCGGTATGTGAGCACCCGTACACCAAACTTTGACGAATTCATTGTTAAGCGTGGCTGGGTTATTTTCCAGGCTGCAGGTCAGATCTATGGTCTCTTTGGACGTCCACTATTCGTATCAGGGTGGATTGAAGACATTTTTTGTGCCGATGACCTCTATCGCATTGTGCCGAGAACTGTGGCAGATGGTGCCTACATCTATCTCTTCCTGAGGACTGAACACGGTCAAGTGCTCATCAAGAGACAGGCTTCTGGAAATAGCATCCCACGCGTCTGGGATCCGCACATGGAGAAATTTGAGCTCCCTTGGCCTGACGAGCATGTTCGTGAACGATTAGCAGTGCCCGTTATCGAGGCACACGATCTGATTGCCAATGCTCTGTCAATACAGAAGCAGGCAATAGCACTTGTGGAAAAGGCTATAGAGGAGGGAGGACGCTGATGGCTAAGGTCATACCCATCGGGCAGCCTGCGAACGAATCCGAACGAAAAGCCATCGGCTTCCTTCGAAATCATTTGCCGGAGGGATGGCTGATATTCCATAATTTCGAGATGCGCCAGGGTCAGGACGTGTTCGAGATCGACATCGCCATTCTCGCGCCTCATGCGGTTTACCTGGTGGATGTCAAAGGGACGCGGGGAAACATCGATGTATATAACTCCAAGTGGTACCCTGAGGGGCGGCAGCCGTTTTTTTCGCCCCTGGCCAAGTTGCGCAGTCACGCCAAGACTATGGCCGCCATAATCCGAGAGAGCAACGCCGGCCTGATTGAGCTGCGCAAGGCCCATGTGCATGCCACCGTGCTCCTCACTGCTGACGATGCTGCCATATTCGACCCTTCCGGTAAAGACAGTCCAGATGTAACCGACTTCAAGCATTGCCTGAAATACTTTCGCGACCAGAGTCCGATTCCTGATAACCGACTGAACAACATTACCCGTTTCCACTCTCAGATCGCAAAGGCGATCACCGGCAAGGCTAAGCCGAAAAGTGCGGCCTTGGTTTTTCGTGATTGGCAGGTTGAGGAGAAGCTGGGCGGCACCGACCGCTACACCGAGTATAGGGCCAAACACAACCTGTTGGGTAAAAGCGGCGGCATGGTCCGCCTGCGGGTATATCAGGCCGACCCCTATCAGGATCAAATGGCCCGGGAGAAAGAGTTCAAGAAGATCAGCAACGCCTATCGCGCCGTGGCGCGTATGCCGGCTCACGCCAATATCCTGGCCGTGAAGGATCTCTTCGTTACGGATGAAGAGGACAAGGTTGTGCTGGTCACGGAGGACTTGCCAGGACAGGCCTTGCGTCTGCATATCAAGAAATCGTCCCTGGCGCTGACCTTTGATCAGAAGCTCCAGGTAATGCGAGATGTGCTCTCGGCCTTGGACCATGCGCATAGACATGAGGTAATCCATCGAAACCTGACCCCTGACGCCGTTCTGGTGACCAAAGGCGGGCAGGCCCGCGTGACCGGCTTCGATTTTGCCCGCGTAGGCAAGAACCGAACCTCCTCCATTGCCGATCAGATCATCGATGATCTGGATCCAGCGTATCAGGCCCCTGAATGCTTCAAGGATCCGACCCAGGCAAGCATCGCCTCCGACCTTTATGCGGCTGGTCTCATATTCTATGAACTGCTTACAGGGGAAATGCCCTTTGAAAGCGTGGATGAGATGATGGAAGCCGACGGCAAGTTCCCGATGAAGCCTTCGGAACACAAACCGGATCTTCCTAAAGGCGTGGACGAATGGCTGCAGAAGTTCTGCGAATTCGACCCAGAAGATCGCCATGCCAGTACTGCCGTTGCCCGAAAGGGCCTTGATGATATGATTCTTCCCCAAGCCAAGAAAGAGGCGGCATCGGATGACGTGATTGGTTTGCCGGCTCTTGCCGATGACCTTACCGACCTGCCGCAGGATTTTGTCCTGGCAAATCGTTTCCGCATCCAGAAAAAACTGGGCAGTGGCGGGTTCGGCGTAGCCTATCAGGTGTTCGACTCTATGGGTGATGTGGTGAGGGTCATCAAGCTGGTGACCAGGGACCGGCGGAGCGTTTATGAAAGGCTGTGCCGGGAATACAAAACCCTGACCAATCTGCCTGACCATCCGAACGTGGTAAAAGTGGTCTGGGCGGATCGCATGGCCGATGCCAAGCATACGCCCTACATCGTGTTCGAGTACGTGGAGGGCCTCGACGTCTCGGATTTGATCGATGCAGAGGCGCTGTCTTTGGAAGATTCGGTGCGCATCGTGTGCGAGTCGGCCGAAGGGCTGGTGCATTTGCACAGGCACGGGGTTTACCATCAAGACGTCAAGCCTTCCAACCTTCTCTGGACGGACAAAGGGGTTCGCATTATCGATTTCAATGTCGCCGTTAGCGAGAAGGACGAGGTTCAGGGCGGGGGCGGCACGCGTCGGTATATACCGCCGGATTTTGATTTTTCAAGTGAGCCGGATGCTTCGGATCGGGTGGATCGTGACCTCTATGCCCTAGGCATCTCTTTCTATGAATGCCTAACCGGCAAGTATCCCTTCGATGAGCCGGCGCCTCCGATCAAAACCCAGCCCAGAGATCCCAGACAGGTCAACGGCTGCTCCGAACTGAGTACTTCGCTGGTCAACTTACTGCTGAAAATGATCGCCCCGGAGCGCAAGGATCGCTTTGTCTCTGCAGAGCAATTCCTGACGGCCCTGGCCGAAGTCAAGGGTTACCGCTCTGTGCCGCGTACCGGCGAGGTCGGCACCAGGCCGAAGTTGGTACCGAAACTTGGCTTGGAGCCGACCAAACCGAATACAAACCCCTTTGTTGCGCATCTTCTAACCCTTTACAGTCAAAGCCAGATTTCCAATGCGGGCACCCGTGGTCTGGATGAGATTGGAAAGGCTACCTATGTGCCGACCTACCTGGACAGGAAGTTGAAACCTGCGCTGCTCAAAGGCGAATTCCGCCTGGTGGTCATCAGCGGAAATGCCGGAGACGGCAAGACCGCCTTCATTCAGCAGTTCGAAGCCTTTGCGGAGAGCAAGGGTGCCAAGATCCAGCGAAGTGCAAATGGTTCTCTCTTCCAGCTCAAGGGGCATACCTACCGGAGCAACTACGACGGCAGCCAGGATGAAGGAGAAGAGCGTAACGATACGGTGCTGCGAAAATTCTTCGGCCCCTTCGCAGGCAAGGACCATTCCGTCTGGTCGGAGAACCAGACCCGTTTGATTGCCATTAACGAAGGCCGCCTGGTCGATTTCTTCCTGGAGCATGAGGGCGAGTTCCCTCTGCTTGCCAAGCAAATCCAGCAGGGACTGTCAGGGGATGGTCCAGAATTTGGTGTTGCGGTGATCAACCTCAATCTGCGTTCCGTAGTCGCCGAGCCGGAGAAAGACCAGCCATCGATTTTGGAGCGGTTGATTGAACGTATGTCACAGCGGGAATTCTGGCAAGCCTGCGAAAAGTGCGACATCCAGGGCAAATGTTACGCTCATCATAATGCCAAGACTTTTCAGGATAATGTTGCCGCTCCGAAGGTGGTCGAACGGTTGAAGATGCTCCACACGATTACCCACCTCCGCGGACGGTTGCACGTTACGATGCGCGATCTGCGCTCTGCTTTGGCATTCATGCTGGTAGGCACCCGCGACTGCGACGGAATTCATGAGCTTTACCAGAATGGTGGAGAGGAGAACCTGAACCGAATTCTAGATGGGTTCTATTTTAATTCATGGGTTGGGGGGAGTGAAGGCTCAAATGACCGTCTGATCTCACTACTGCGGGAGATCGATGTGGGCCAAGTCAGCAACCCTGCCCTGGACCGTCAACTTGGCTTCCTGAATCCCAATGCGAAGGCTATGAGCCGATTTTCGTTTGCCGAGCGAAGCAGCTATGACGATGAGATTGCCGGGTCGCTGTTCCGCAATTTGCCAAGGGACTACACGTCAAAGAACCGCAACAAACTGATCGCCAGGCATAGAATGTACCTCTCCCATATGCGCCGCCGCCATTTCTTCGAGCGCCGGGATGTCGGCTGGAAAGAGATGTTGCCTTATCGAAGCATCGATTCTTTTCTGAATGCCGTCCGAGAACCGGGCATGAAGAGCGCCGATGAGGTTATCGCCGTCCTCCGGGCAATTAACCGCGGCGAAGGACTGAGCAATCCCGCACGTCTTGGCAACCGGTTGGCCTTGCGCGTCCGTCATGTGGATAAGGGTACCATCCGCAGCTATCGGCTTTTCGAAGGTGAGCATTTCACGCTTCGTACGGAGCAAGAGACGGCTGACCATCCCTTTTTGGAATGCCTGTCCCAGGCTCTGGTGTTTTTCTACGATTCGGGAGACGGTCACAGAGCCAGCTTCCGCATAAATCTTGAAATCTATGAGATGCTGATGCGGTTAAACAATGGCTACCGGCCAAGCTTGGAGGAGCAAGAAGGCTTTTACCTGAGCCTGGCAGTTTTCAAGAATGCCCTATCGGCTGCTCCGTATCAGGAGGTCCTTCTGACGGAAACAGGGCACCGTTTCTATGAAATCAACCGTGAGCAAAATGGGGTGCTGCACCTCTCTTTGTCGGATAAGGGAGCCGAATATAATGTCGATCAAGGGAAGAGATAAGGAATTTAGAACCCCGAAGGTTAGCTTCCTGGAATTTAAGCACATGGAAATGGATCGCGTGCTTACCATGCTTTTCCCGAGATTGAAATTCGACGGCTACGGCAGTCGAAAGCCACCTCGCGCATATAGCCTCCAGCCCGATGAATTTGCGGATGAAATCCTGAAGACATCGGAAATGAGGCAGTATTTCAGGGGCTTCGATCAATACCCTGCTGTCGTCCAAAAGTGGGTGGAAACCGATTTGCTCGATGTGGTGAACAGGGGCCAGTCCAAACAGGCCGTAGCATCCCCCAGGCCTCTTCATGGAGAGACTTATAAATTCAGGAATGCGAAGCACTGCCGAGACTACGGAGGGGCGGAACAGGTCTATTGGATGCTTTTCTATGCCCGAAAAGGCAGGGGGCAGGCGTCTAGGGATGCCTTGAAGCGGTTCTTCTTTCGAGGAATAGATCTTGTGACGGATAAGTACGATGCAGGTGCGACCGTCGATGTAGAAACCCAAGCCCTGCTGAGATTCGATACTCAGGTAACCGCTGACATGCGTGATTCGCGGGAGCCGGATCGTTATCCGCCGCTATGCATTGGGCAGGCCGACATCATGGCCGATGATATCCTTAGGCTTTTGGCTTATGAGCCCTACATCCCGCGCTCGGTGCTGGTGGACTACCTAAAGACCCTGCTCGCCTTCCACTTGGCACTCTATCACCTCAAGCTGCTGCACATGCTTCCAAAGGTAGTGAAGCAGCGATCCGGCAACGAACTTTGCAGCACGAAGGGGTGCTCCGTTGACCCTGGAATCGACAATGCGCTAGAAGGTTGCCCCTATAGGGTCGCTCTGGTCGTCGACATGGGCAATGCAGGCAACCCGCATATGGCCGAGTTGGCACGAAGGTCGACCGATCGGCTGTACCGTCAGATTCCGGCCTTCGTACAGGCTAACTTCGTCGTCAAGAAACTCGACGAGATGGCGGAGTACCTGAGCAAGAAAACAGGCGGCCTCGCCGCGCCGGTCGATGGCGTATTCTCCGTTGGTGATCTGGTTTCTCTGTTGAAGCCGGAGCATGATTCGGATCGCCAGGCTTATTTTAAATTCCGCCTTGCGAGCCTCATCGAGGAATCCACGGCTGGCAGCGCGGATGTGGATCCGGAGCTACGGGAAGTGACCGCACTGGGACTCGGGGAGTTCGAGACCTTCATTGAAATTCTGATGGCATACCGGGGCAAGTATCACCGGCAGTACATCACGGAATGTCTGGACTCTCTTTTGCTGAAGAACAAGGAAAACGGCCTACTGGCCCAGTCACGGACCAAGGGGAGCCCGCGCCGGTTTGTCCTGGGGAGTAGACTCCTCGAAGTGCTCTTGCAGGTGGCAGTCCTAACTCAGGAGGAAGGACGCTTTGTAACCCAGGAGGTCCGGATTGAAGAGCTGTTGACTTTCCTGCGGCATCGTTACGGACTCTTCATTGACCGGCTGCCAGAAAACGATAAGGCGAACGGCAGCATTCTGGATCGTAGGGCACTTCGCCTGAATCTTGAGACATTCAAGAAGCGTCTGCGTGAGATCGGCTTCTATGAGGATCTCTCGGACGCCTATGTGACCCAAAAGGTATCGCCGCGCTACACCATTGAGAGACGTAACGGGGCGGAAAAGAACGGGAGGCGCAGATGAGCAACGCATTTGTCAAGCTGCCCCAGGATATATTGAATGAGGCGGTTGCTGGATTGCTGTGCCCTCGCATCGAAGCGATCCTCGGTGATCGCGGCCAGGGACATTGCATGCGGGTTACCGACCTCGGTGATGAAGTCATGGAGTCCGTTTGCAAGGAGCTGCGTCGAACCCGCCCCGATGGCAATATCTTTATCTTGGGTACCCATGATCAGGAAGGTCTTCCTTATCGGGTCACCTCCACCAAAGTGGTGGAGCTGCGAAATCCTGATGAAAACGGTGAGCTGCGTCCGCCCTTGTTGGTCTTTATTCCTACCTTTCTCCGAACCAGTGCTGAGGATTCTTTTGGTGTGGCCACCTTTGAAGAGCTGGCCTTTACTTCCATCTACAAAGATCTTGCCTCCTCCCTGCTTGATCGACTGCCTGCAACCTTGGTCGGTCATGTTCGTGACCTTTTCGGAATCCTCTCTGAAGAAGAATGGCTGTTTGCCGACGAGGTTGCCCGTGTAAAGTACCTACTCACAGCACTGGAAAACGGAATAGACGGTGAAACGCTGGGCGCTAGCCTGTATGAACTGACACTGATTCCGGACTTCAAGCTGTTTGCCGATCCTGGAATGGTGAATGTCAAGATTAGGAGAAACCTGAATAGCGTCCGGGACCTGATGGCTTCGCACAAAACTGTGCGTGGACGGATTGTGGATTTGGGGCTCAGCGAAAAGGCGCTTGAGGCCCGATTGTTCGCATACTTTGAGAGATATGAAGTCCAAGAACCAGAAGCGTGGACACCGCCCATTGCGACCGACAAGACTTGGTGGTCCATCTCGTTCGACAAGTGGACTTTCCGGGAGGAGCTGTCGCTGGACAAGGTTTCATTGAATGTTCTCGAAACGGATTTACCGGTGGTGCGGGAGGAGGAAACCGATGATCGGCTATCCGGGCTCATCGGACAGCAGGTACTGGTTCCCAATGACCGCCGAAAGATGAATGTACTCTTCGAGGTCTTGCCCCATCCAGGGAAGGTCAGCGGTCTAGACCATTTTACCGTGCAGATCGTCTCGCAGGACGGCGGCCCTGTGGGTAAGTCCAAGAAAGTCAAAGCCTGGACGGCGAAACGTCTGCAATGTACCACCAGCCTCACCAAGCTTAACAAGATTGAATTTGAGGAAGGTTGGCATTTCATTCGGGTACTCCCCTGGACAGCCGACGGAGACCCGATCCCGCTGGAGTCCGGCTCAGCGGCCAAGCGTTCCTACGAGAGTGAGCCGTTCTATGTCCTTCCGGGCGGTAACCTTGAGGAAGAACCGGCGCAGAGAGCGATCCCTGTCGAGCAGAGTCTCGAACATGCCCGTCTCCGCTTACAGCTCACCGCCCTCGGTGATGGGCGTGGTCCGGACGAAATTGTCTCGAGCGGCGTTTCGTGGGCCGACGGTGGCCGCTCTAGGAGGGTTCCACGCCAAGAAACGCTGCTGGCAAAGTTTGGACGTGAAGGAGCGGTGCAGATCCCGCTGTCACGAATGCTCAAGACCATCGAGCAGCGAATACTTTCCGCGCCCAAGCACCCTTCCGGATGGCGAATGCAGATTAACTTGGACACTGCCGAGCCTCCTTCGGAGGTCGGGTTGACACTTCCGCTTTCGACCGCTATGGCATCTTTCATCGCTGCACGGGAAGTGATGTTCGCAGCCGTGCGAAAGGGCGCCGCCGATCTCATCATGCAAGGGCTCGCCTTTCGAGATGCCGAGAAGGAATGCTTGGCCTATGCCGAGGCATATCTGGAACTGGTTCAAAACCTGCTTCGGCAAGCAGAAACAACCTCCGGAGGGGAGCGACAACAGCATCTTCAGACCTTGCGCAATGTACTTGCCGTAGATTCCATTCACGTGGTCTTGAGGGATTTCGCAGGCAGGAGCCGTGAGGCGGTGTTGGTCTCGCCGACGCATCCACTCCGGGCACTGTGGCTCGAAAGTTGGGTGGCCCTAGGCAAGGACTGGATCGAAAAGATTAGGAGAGGTGGAAAGGACTATATTCCACACATCAGGTCGGCTCTTTTGGATGGATTGACGCCCTCGGCCTATCCCGTTGGAGTCCCTGTCGCAGACGGACGAATATTCACCCCGGTTGACAATCTGAATCCCTATTGGGCGCTCTATGCCCCAACGACGGAAGAAAACTCCCGGGGCTTGATGGCTGAAATCTGCTCCGCCCTTGGACTGAGAGAGCCGCTGGCTTCGGGCACGGATATTTCCGGCAAAGGGATTGCGGAGAAGATAGAGCGTTATCTATCGCAGCACCCATACGTGCGGGAATTGTCGATCAACGTGTTTAATCCCGGCGCAGGCACCATAATCGCCGATGCCCTGCTGTCCCTGCAGCAGAAGCGAGAGCACGCCGATCTGCGATACGACATTCGCCTGTTTACGCCTGACCCTGATTCACCGGTTCTTGGAGAGTCCCTTGAATCCATAGTGCGCCCAGGAGTTGCCGTCAACGAAGCAGCGGATGCCTTTGCTGTTTCGACCGGAAGCCACCTGTTTTCGAAACTGAATGTCGCCAAACACGCGCTATCGGAGTTCCATGCCAACGCCAAGAAGTACTCGGCCCACATTAGTGTCTTGCTGGATGTGTTTCCTGCAGAGGAGCTCTCCATAGCCGAGGAACCGCAAGGGATCACACCCCTCCACGGACTGATACAGGATTTCGATACCGATTTTGTCGATGACGATTCGGGAACCTACTGGAACAAGCGCCCGGTGGTTGGACGCTCTCTCAACGCGGACGGTCAGCCGGCCTGCTTTGACCTTCTCTCGTCTCTGAGCCGCCATCTGTGCTATGCCGCTTCAGCCGTTGCGGCATCGGGATCCAGCTTCAAAGCAGTCCCCGTCGTGACCCTGGGATTGGGTGTGGGACAGAGGGAACTGATCTATGAGGTACACCAGATCAGCGATTGGGTGTTCACCATCGATCGCAACATGGGCATCGAGTTCTTCGATCATGGAGGCAGGAAAAACAGGCCGGATTACCTGATCGATTACGTCCCGGCCGCCGGCACGCAGGCGACCCACAACTTGATCATTTCCTCCAGGTCAAGCGATGAGCTGGAGGCGATTTTGAAGCCGGTTCTCATCTCGCACGGCCTGGTGGCTGATGCGGAGCAGTCGGTTCAGATTCTTGCAAATCTGAGGTCCCTCTCAGGCCAACTGGCGTTGAAACTAATTTCAGCACCTACACAGCAGGCCGAAGCTCTAGGCTTGGCCTTGGCGAGGCTTTATCTTGAATATCAAGGAGCCTTGAGCAACCAGGTCATCGTGCCCCTGGACTCCCATAGAGAGCTTTATCGGACTAGCGGAGAGCCCGACGAGATTAACGACGCCATCAGTCTCCAGCGTACGGACTTGGCACTATTCGATCTTGACCTGGCCGAAAGGACCATCACCTGCAACCTAGTGGAAGTGAAATGCTATTCTCAGGTGGGAGACTTCGCGGCTCTCAATCAGCTCAAGGAAAGGATCTCTTCTCAGATCAACCAGAGTGAACGCATCCTTCAGCGGCACTTTGACCCCGCAGTCAAGAAGCCTGATCGCCCGGATCGGCTGCTCAAGAGTCGAGAATTCGCCAAGATCCTTCGATTTTATCTCGAGCGATCCTTGCGCTACGGCATTTTTGACATGACCGCCTCTCAAGAGGCGCTGGGTCTGTTGGAGTCCATTGAGATGGGATACTCCCTGCGATTTCGGCGATGCGCCCTGATCTTTGATTTTGGCAAGGAAGGTACGGAAGCCCCCGAGAACGAGGTTGGCATTGAATTTCACCGCGTCGGCAAGGACCTGATTCATTCCTTACTTGAGAACTGCCGAAAGCCAGTCTCCTCGGAGACTGAGGAGGAGCCTATACCCCGGCTCCTCAGTGAGCAGGTGATTCCAAGTGTTCCCAAGCTGGAAACAGCTGCCTTTATCGCTCCCAGGCGGGAACGGTCCACATCTTGGAGCGCGGATGTGCTTTTGGAAGAACCAGATGAGAGACTACAGCCCGACACAAAAGACGCACTTGCGGATCTGGAAGATGATGGTCCAGACGAATCACAAGTGGATTCTGAAATCCCTGGTCCAAAGTCTGAGGCGTCAGTAAGTTTCGAAGAAGGCGGAAAGGAAGAGGATAAAGCTGCCGCGGTCAAACCGATCACTCATCCTGAACCCGAGGAGTCGAAGGCAGAGCAGCCGATTGCTGCCGAGGTCGGATACGACATCATTTTGGGAGTGAAGGGGAAATCGCCTCAATACGGATTACTAGGAGAAGTGTCCGGAAGAAAGATAGCACTCGACCTGAACCATACTCATACCATCAGCCTCTTCGGTGTGCAGGGGGGCGGCAAGAGTTACACTCTTGGGACGGTGATCGAAATGGCTTCCATGCCTCTGGAGCATCTCAACGTGCTGCCGAACCCGCTGGCCACGGTGATCTTCCATTACAGTCCTACACAGGACTATGCTCCTGAATTTACATCGATGATCTATGCGAATTCAGCAGAAGATGAGGTGCGTTATCTGCAAGAGAGATATAAGGCGAGCCCGGAGGGGTTGAGGGATGTCTTGATTCTGACCTCATCCAGCAAGGTCGAGGAGCGGAAAGCCGAATACCCGGACATCGAAGTTCGGCCGATCGCCTTTTCCGCCTCCGAATTGAATGCGTCCCACTGGAGATTCCTGATGGGAGCGATTGGAAGCCAGAGCATGTATTTGAGGCAGATCAACCTCATCATGCGCAACCTAAGGAATAATCTGACCCTGGACGCGCTTCGTCATGGTATCGAGAACTCGGGCCTATCCGAGCATTTGAAGGAACTGGCCCAGACGCGCCTGCTCTTCGCGAGCGAATACATCGACGACAGCCATCGGCTTAAGGATTTGATCCACCCAGGACGACTGATTATCGTCGATTTACGGGATGAATATATCGAGAAGGACGAGGCTCTTGGGCTTTTTGTAGTGATGCTCCAAATTTTTTCAGAAGCGACCTATCTCGGAAGCTCATTCAACAAACTCGTCGTATTCGATGAGGCCCACAAATACATTGAAAACCCTGACCTCGTCGCGGGATTGATCGAAGTCGTCCGAGAAATGCGTCACAAAGGAACCAGCATCACGGTTGCTTCCCAGGACCCTCCTTCAGTTCCGGTTTCCGTCATTGAGCTCTCGAGTCAGATCATTTTACACAAATTCAATTCCCCTGCCTGGCTAAAGCATATCCAGAAGGCCAATGCCGCTTTGAACACTTTGACTCCTGGGAAAATGAGCCGGTTGGGTCCTGGAGAGGCATATGTGTGGTCAAGTAAGGCAAGCGATGATGCCTTCACGAGTGCCGCGACAAAGATCAGGTGTCGACCGAGGGTCACACAGCATGGGGGGATCACTAGGACGGCAGTGGGAGATTAGGGCCGGAATGGTAATAAAAATGGAGAGGAAACTCTTTCCCGCATAGTCAGAACAGGAGTAAGGACAAAAGCGTTTTTCGCAGCCAATCGGTCTGGAGACAGTGGGGGCGGCAATGGCTACAAGACCGGAAGTAGGCGAAAGCGGTGGGCAACAGTATGACGTAGAGAGAGCGATCCAAACGTTCCTCCAGCAGATGGCTGAAGGTTGCCCCAATGTCGTGCCGGCTGTAATCAAGGAGCTTCTGCAGAACGCTGACGACGCTGGTGCCACCGAGGTGGCCGTTGTGCTTGATGAGCGGATACCCCCTGCAGGTCTTCCCATTGAATACAGGATATTGTATCAACCCGCCATTCTAGTTCGAAACAATGCACCATTTAGGCTGCCAAAAGATGTCGACCCTGGCGAAATAGACGATTTCTCTGCCTTATGCGAGGTTGCGGGCAGGCACAAGCTCAACCAGGTTGTTGCGGCAGGGCGATTCGGCATCGGTTTCAACAGCGTGTATTTCCTCACCGATACTCCTGTGGTTTTCTCAAGACGGGAGGTCCACATATTCGATGTTCAGCATCACATTTTCGCGGTGAACGGCTGGCGTTTCAGACTTGAGCAATTTCCCTCGTCAGCCGACCGCGTCGGCCCCATAAAGAACGCCCTGGAATGGATGCTGCCGAAGAAGGTGCTAGGTGAGAGCTTGTCCTTTGGTGATTTCGCTATGGATAGCGAAGCCGATTATCGTCAGGCTCTCCTGCGCTTGCCACTGAGACAGCGTGGTCCTGCCTCCAAAGGCATGTACCTCGATACCTTCGAGAGCCCGGAAGTTCGCTTGGATGCTGTCGACCAATTCATGAAGCAAACAGCTCAGTCCGTTTTGTTCCTGAAAAGCATAGAAACCATTAGCTTCGCTATTTTGCGGGACCCGAACGCCATGGAAGAAATCGCCTGCGTTCGGGTGACCCCAAACCCACAACAATTCAAGAATTTTCTGGAGGAGGTAAACCAATCGCATAGAAGCCAGGGATCCAGCAAACTTTCCTGTGAATTCGATAGGGAAATTCGCTGTTCTCGGATCGACGAAAAATATGATGTGTGGACGTTTAGGGTGAAACACGTCGCCCGCTTCGATGACCCCGATCTGAGGGAACTTAGGAGAAAGCTCGAAAGAAACGACGAACGTGCCACCCCTTGGGCTTCCCTGGCCATACCGAAAGACAGCACGAGCATGCGCCTAGATGGGAGTGATCTTCCGTCATGGCGGGTATTTCTTCCGTTGAATGAACCCGGACCTTGCGGTTGTGTGCTCAGTGCGGCTTTGTTCGTCGGACCCTCGCGACAAAAAAGCGAGTACAGGACCGATCGGTCTGACGAGGCGCTCCGGAAGACCCAATGGAACCAGGCACTTGTTGAAAAAGCGTTGGTTCCCTTGCTCTCGGACGCGAGCACGGAAGTGCTGGACTTCGCTCCGGAGCTCATTGAGAAGCAACCGAAGGACTATCTCTTGCTGTTCCCGTTGAGCATGAAAGTTTCCGGCAGTTACTCCAATTTGACGGAATACTTCCGTGCCTGCTTTAACCAGCATCCATGGGTTCTTGAACTTCCGGATATTTGGAATCAGTTGATCGAACTCACATTCGATCCGGCAGCACGGGAGGCTGGTGCAACCATCCACCTGGAGTCAGTGCCCGAATGGCTTGTGGCCTATCGGCACAGCTTTACACATCTTTCGACTCGGAATCGCCGCTTCGTTCGTTTGGCCCTCGGTGAGGCACTGCGGGTGAGAATCAGTGGTAACGAGGGAGTTCTAGTTCACCCGTATACAGCAGACGTGGTCAGGTCCGTTTTGTCGAGTGATGAAAAACCCAACCCCCGGGATCTCAGACGTCTTCTCGATCGATTGGCGAAAGATGATGAGCCAATAAGCAGTATGTCTCTCGAAGGACTGTGGTGTTTTCAGGCTTGCGATGGAAACGAGGATCTTATTCGCTACGATCCGGACACTCTCTATGTGTACACGGACGATGCTAAGTTGAGTGAATTCCAAGAAATGGTGGATCGGCTGGGCCTGGTTTTTAATCTGACTCGACGAGTTTTCGGGGCGGTCGGTTTGCCGGCAATGGATGAGACTAAGCGAAGAGAGATTGTGAATGTAGTTCCCGAAGGCGTGTCTTCGACGCTCGAGATGTTGAGGCGCGTCGATTCGAGACATGGTCACGACAGTTACACGAACCCCTATGAACTTGTGCCGCTGGTCGATTTTCTCTGCAGTGTCGACAAGTCGAGACTGGGGTCTGACCTGCGACTTTCGTTCCTTGTTCGGACGGCGCAACACCAGCACGAGAGGCGTGCGACCGGATTAGTCGCAATCAAGCCGACCTTATTATCCGAGGAGGACGAGGACGCTTGGAACGTTTTTTTCAAGGTGGCTTTCCCAGAGATTGAATCGCAATTTGCAGAAAACATTCAGCGTCTAATTTCCCACGCGCCTGGAATGCTGGGATGTCTTGCAGATCCACAGTGCAAGGTCGCCTTGACCAAAAGCGAGGACTGCCTCGGGCTTCTGCTTATGGCGCAACAGAAAGATCCTGCCATGAGCATGAGACTTCAGCGAAATATTGACCGTCATGTCGCATCTGATGTGCGGCGCCGTGCATCCGTCGAAAGAGCAGTGGCGATGCTCTTCGCGCAGGCTGAGCGGGGTTGGGAAGAATTCGAATCCAGTTATAGGGCGACTTTTTTTTCCCTTCCAGTCCACCGGCGATCAGACGGTAGTTACAAGCCCCTTATCTCAGAGGGCGAAGGTCTCAATGACGTCGGTAGGTATTACCGACTCCAGTCTCAGGACGACGTCCAAGACGCTCCGATTCAACTCCCCGAGGTGGAGCTCCTCCAGGCAGCCGACCTCACAATAAAACGCTTCTATAGGAAACGTCTCGGATTGGAAGAACATGGCAGAACTGCAGTATTGAAAGAGGTGCTGAGACAGGTTGGGACCAGAGAAGAAGAGGATGTGAATCGGCTCTTGCTGACTTACCTTGCGAGGCATTTCCGAGAGTCTGTAGAGGACCTCGAAGCTTCCCCGCACGATTACGACCGCTCTGATGCGGCTGAGATTCGCCAGTTGCTTACAGAGGCTCGGACTGTTCCCTGTATCGACGGAGAGTGGCGTGCGGCAGCAGATTGCGTGGACGCCCGGGAAGTCGCCAACCGTCTCAGCGGACAGGGTTGGGCTGGGGGCTACCAGTTGCAAGTTGTCGTTGCCCGTCTCTTCCCGGGGGAGAACATCCTCAGCACCGACCGGGAGATCGGTGCGGCGGTACGCAGCCTGTACGACCTGCCCCTTTTAAGTCCGCGGACACTTGCGGAAAAGGCTCTCACAAGTGACTTGTCCGACCTTGACCTGAAGACAAGGATCAAGGTCTTGCTTGATAACTGGGAGGACAGACCGCAGCAGGCAGTTCCTTCACCGGTGATTGGGGACTCGATCATCCCACGAGCCGATGGGGAGGGGTGCCTGAGTGGCGCAGAGAGATTGCATACGGAGACCGAGCGGCGCTTGAACCTTCTCGTGAGGCTCTTCGCCCCGACGCGGGTTCTCAGAGACGATTTCTATGAACGGTTCAATGTGCCGAAAGAACGTCTTGACGAGGTGCTTCGAGTCCTCGGCATAGGATTGTTGAAGGCGGAAGACCTGGAAAAGCGGCTTGTTGAAAAGTTCGGTTCCGTGTGGGCCGGCCTAAGGGAGAAAGACCGGCTTCAACTCCTTGAAATAGTTCATAACAGAAACCTTATAGAAGCCTTGCGACCCGTGACTCAGGATCTGGAGGTCGTCCGGGTGGCGGCGAAACCTACTTGGGTCAAGCCGGATCGAACTGTCGCCCCTAAGCTCCTCTCCACTAAACCGCCGCTTCTCGGAGAGGACCAGTTCGCGATGGCCCCCGATCAGAACAAGGACGTAGAAGCAGTCTGGGACGCATGGTGCGGTATTCGAAACATCGCTGTGTTAGCGAGGGAGGTCTGTGAAAAAGCGGCGCTGCTGCCTCCGGAGCGTTTAGCGGAAGCAGGCAAAAAGATCGATGCGTGGATTGACCGGCTGGGCAGTGCCGAGATAGTTGTGGACTCCAAAGTTTTACCCTCAACACTCTCCACGGTTCCATGGGTGCTGGCGAGCAGACACGATCAGAAAGAGTTCAAGGTCCCCGGCGAGGTGCTGGTCCACGAAGCCGCCGAGTTGTTCCGGCAAGAGTTCTGGGTGCCGCATTCTCGGCTTCCGACGACTGTCCGCAAAGAACCTATGCACTGGGGTTTTGTGACTGAGCCCCCTGCCGACGGTGAGACCCTCGGGAAGCTGGCACAATGCCTCGAGAAGTCGGCAGAAGTGGATCCAGCGACCGCGCTGGCCGCGTACAAAGTGGTGTGCGTGTGCATTGAGAAGCAGCCGGAGTTGGTTGAGACGTGGAAAACCCTATCGCGAGAAATCTGCGTCTTCAGACTGTTCCGGACACCGGAAAGAGTCGTGACCTCTCGGCAGTTGTTTCTCGGTGAACAAAAGAGCACACGTGACATAGGGGAGACCCTCTTCTGCCTAAAGGCCCAGGAAGGTGTCCCAAGAGGTGTCGAAAAACGCTACCGCGAGTTGGAGATAGAGATCTCCCCCTCCGCTGAACAACTGGTGTTCGCGCTTTCAAACCTGGACGGTGCAAACAGGAGGGTCCACCAGAACCATGGCCAGATGGTTCGGGCAATTAAGACCCTCCCCGAAGAAGGGACGCCACCGGCAGAGGAGCTCTTGATCTGCCATGTCCGCACCTGCGCCGGGAGTTACCGTCCCGTTGGAGAGTGCTATTGGGACGAGGAACTGGGGCGCCCCGGTTCTTTTACCGCGGAATCGGAAGGAATGATCATCGACGCGACGGACAGGAGTTCAGCCGAGTTCTGCGAGTGGTTGGAAACTCGTTCTCCAGGGGTCGTTGGGAGGTTGAGGGTTTTGGCATTTCCCGAGATCCAAGAGCCGATCGAGGAAAGCGAGTGGACGCCCTCGGTCTCTCAGGTCCTCGGCCCTTGGCGAGACTGGCTGTTAGATCTGGCTCGGCCCGAGTCCACGCTGAGGCAAGACGCCAAAGAGAGAGGCCTTCACCCGCCCGAAAGAGCTATCCGCATCGTTCCTGTTGAACGCATCCGAGTTGAATATGTCTTGGACGAAAACATTTACGTCCTCTCCGGTGAATCGGTGGGACCCACAGCCTCACACGACTGCGGTGACAGAATTCTCGTGCGACGGGGGACTGCGGAGGAGAGCTATTCGGCCCCAGGCGATTTGGCCGTGCTCGATCGGAGAATCGCGGAGCAACTCGCGGACTTGCTCTGGGAGGAGGGTAACCCAACACCGGAGGAGAGGGAGACGATATTGAAGATTGTGGCCGAGACCCTGGAACGCCCCTCGGTCGTCCTCAAAGTCATCAGAGAGACTCAGAGCCGTCATTTCCTGCACCAGTACCAGGATCAGGTCGCCGATCCGTTCTATGCCGTTCTCTTCGAGAAGTACCAGAAGACAAGAGAGGGCACGGACGCGTTCGTTCTACTCGAAACCCAGATGTGGGACATCTTGCGTGAGAAATACGTGACGGCTCGCCGCGAGCAGATCCGAGGCCATGGATATGACGAGTTCTCAGTATTCGCAGAGCTGCTTCAGAACGCGGAAGACGCTTACATCGAAAGGTACGACCTTGGTATGGACCCACCTGCGTCTCGAAGTGCGAGCTTTGTCTACCGTGCAAGCGAAGAAGAAGGCTCCGTCTTGGTCTTCGAGCACTTCGGGCGGCCGTTTAACTACTCCCGTCACGGTGCCAGGGAGATCGTCGCGTTCTCCAGGGACGTGGAAGGGGTTCTGCGATCGGCAGGGAGTTTTAAGACCAAAATCGAACGAGTAGACGTCGCCAAGAAACCTGTGGGACGTTTTGGGCTCGGCTTCAAGAGTGTTTATCTCTTGACTGATTCGCCCAGGATCCACTCCGGTTCCTGGCACTTCGAGATAGAGGCCGGATGCTTACCGAAAGAAATCGTTCCTCCTGCGGACCTTCCCCCGGGGGCGACACGCATAGTGATTCCGCTTCGCAAGGAAGTGAGAGAGGTGGAGGATCCTAAGGGAAAAAGCCTTCTGCGACTCATGCCCTTTCTCCGAGAGACAGACTCCGTGGAGCTGCGGAACTCCAACCGGACCGATCCCGTGAGTTTGCAAGTCAACCCCTCCAGAATCTGCTCGAAAGAAAACTGCGGTTACGTCGAACTCGTCGATATCTCCGGCGCCTCTCACATTCATGGCGAGAAGGTGCGCCTGATAAGAGTGCGACACCCGGACCATTCAGGTCAGCTGGGTCTCTGTATCACGATCGACGGCCTGCCCGCTCCTTGGGACGAGGCCTTCGAATCAGATCTCTACGTGGTGCTTCCACTGAAGACGAGGCTTGGCGTCGGAGTCGGAGTGTCACACATCTTCGAAATCCAGTCGGGACGAACCCATCTTGTAGATCCGAAGGGGAACAAGGATCGCTTCGCAGAGGTGGCGGACCTCGTGAAGGTCCTGCCTAAAGCCCTTTCCAAGCTGACGGGGCAAGCTAATGGAGCTCGGGAGGTGTTGACCCGATTCTGGGAGGTGTGGCGTTGGGATATTGGGGACGAAGAAGCAGACCCATTGAGGAAGGCGCTGGCGGGCGAGGTGGCCGCGCTCCCGCTCCACCATCCGGTCGTCCCCACTTCCTCCGAGAATTGTGGCACGAAGCTCGGAGAGCGGCCAGTCATCTTCTTCAGCCGAGTTCCGGACGAGGTCCAGAAGGTTCTAATCGAAGAGAACGCTCCTGTCCTGGTGAATGGAAACAAAGAGGTATTTAATCTGAGTGAGGTGGAGGTGACATCGGAAGCCTTCGCATCGGCATACCTCAAAGCCTGCAAGTGTGCTGACAGCGAACCGTCTGGATGCCTCCTCAGGCTCGACTGGGAGGCCCTTGGACAGGGATTTCAGACAACCGACGCCCTTGCTTCCAAACCAGGCCTGCTGAACAAAGTCGCCGAAAGCCTCGACGAGGAAAAACAAGAACTCATCGTGCGCTCTTGGCTCTCGGAGAGTCCAGTGGCAGCCGTAGACGGGTCTGGGAAAGAGGTGAGGGTGAAGCCGAGAGAGATCCTCTCACCCGACTTTCCGGGGTGCCGGCATCTGCCACGACGTCTCCTTCGGATCCTCAGTAAGGCGTACTCTGACAAAGCCCGCACTCTCCTTCGAATGGCGGGGCTTCGCTCCTCGCTGACCGGGAGGGAACTGAGGGAGTGGATCGAAAGCGGGCAGCTCTCCTCGGAAGAGGCCATCGGAATTATCAGATATCTTGAGGAAGACAGGCGATGGATGAACCAAACGTTTCGCGACTTGGACAGAACGTTTCACTCGCCTTGGTTTCCCGGCGGGCTGCGCCGCTTGAGCACTGCAGAGGCGGTGGAGAGATATCTCCAGATCGAAGCGGTCTCCTGGGAACCAGCCTTCAGGGCCTGGCTGCGTCTGCCGATTCTTGAACCGGCTCCCGAGGAGGAGTTGCTTGCGACAGCTGTCGATCCGGCGGAAGTACTGAGAAAACTCCACGAATGGTGGGTCAAAAACGCAGCTCACTATGTGCGGGAGTATGAGCTTGTGACCTACCCAGGCGGAGATCCCCCGCTCATGACACAGAAGTTTGTACAACAGGACCGCTCTGATCGGAAGCGGTGGCTGACCCTCTTCATCCTCGGGTCGTTCCACACGCTGGGGTGGACAACCCCCCAGAAGAACAAGGAGTTCTTGATCCTCTGCGAGCGCAAAGGTTGGATGGACGTGTTTGCAGACCCGGAAATCCGTGCGGATAGGTGGATGGGTGTCCTGGAGCAATACCTGGACGAGCACAGAGTGGACAGGTCTTACTACAACTGGATGCGGCACTTCGTGCAGATTTTTCAAGTGGCCAGGTGGTTGGAAGAGTACGTGGAATCTTTCATTTCCATCAGGTTGCTCAGGGCGCCCTTTTCTCTGTCCCAGATCCTGGTGAGCCGCGAAAGCGAACTTTTCGACAGGGGTGGGCTCGATGCGCCCTCACTCGTTAAGACATTCGGCCGCGGGGCCTGTTTTGTTATTCGGGAGCTTGTGAGGCTCGGCGCCATTATCTCAACCCACGCCCATCGGCACTGCTACGTCCCGTCCGCCGGGATTCAGAGACTCATGATGAGGTTGGACTGTCAAGGTTCGCTCTCGGAATTCGGGAATCGAGCCGAAGGTTCCGTTGCGATTCATCGGTTCCTCGTCCGGCACCTCGGGGAGGAAAGAGCCACCTTTGGGGGCACCTTCGACATCCCGCTTCAAATATTGGTTTGGAACCCAGATCTCCAGGAACGATTCCTAGGCGAGGTCTTGGCCTCCGAGGAGGGTGAATAGATGAAAAGCGGCGACCGTGTGATTCACTCCAAGTTCGGACCCGGCACGGTTCTCCTCGACCAAGGCCAGAGCGCCGTCGTGCGCTTTGCGCACGGGATCGAGGAGTGCGAGAAGGGCAACTTGAAGACCGTGACCGCTCCCACTCAGGTTCTCTTACGTGCGGACTGGGATGTGCCGCTGGAGGTGGTAAGCCGGGCTCAGGCCCTTGCGATCCGTTCAACGAACGACACATGGGGCGTGTTCTCCCGTTCCCGAATGGAGCTTCTGCCGCACCAACTGTGGGTTTGCCGAAAGGTGAACCAAGCCTGGCCAGCGCGGTGGCTTGTGGCGGACGACGTCGGCCTTGGGAAGACCATCGAGGCCGGAATGATTTTGTACCCCCTGCTTTCCCGGGGAATTGTGAAACGGGTTCTCGTCATTTGCCCGGCATCGCTCGTGGATCAATGGCAGTACCGTTTCCGCACCATGTTCGACATTCGCCTGACCAAGTTCACTCCGGATGCCGACACACCTCGTTCTGATTTTTGGAATACCCACAACCAGGTCGTAGCATCGCTGCAGACGCTTCGGATGAAAAACGAAGCTCGCCGTCAACGCTTGGTCGAGAGCGATCCCTGGGATTTAGTCCTTGTCGACGAGGCCCACCATCTGAACGCGGATGAGCAGGAGGGGTTGACGCTGGGGTATAAGCTGGTGAAGGCCCTTCAAGACGAGAAGCGAGTCCACTCCATGGTCTTCTTCACGGGTACACCTCACCGAGGCAAGAACTTCGGTTTCCTGTCCCTATTGCAGCTTTTGAGACCTGAACTCTTCGACCCACTTCGACCGCTGGGAGGGCAATTGCAGCTCCTTCCGGAGGTCATGATTCGCAACAACAAGAGCACTGTGACGGACCTCAGGGGAAACCGACTCTTCCAGAAGCCGGAAGTCACCTCGGAAACCTACCACTATTCCCAAGGCGAGGCCAAGTTCTACAGTATGTTGACCCAGTTCATCCTGCAAGGCCAGGCTTACGCCTCGACCTTGTCTCAGACCGAAGGACAGGCAGTGATGCTGGTTCTAATAGCCATGCAGAAGCTCGCATCCAGTTCGGTTGCTGCAATCCGTCGTGCTTTGTCAGGAAGGCTCTCTCGTTTGCTGGAGAGGCGTGGGAAGATAGAATCCATCCGTAACCTTCTGTCTGAGTACCGAGAGGCTGAACGAAACGGGCTTCAAGACGAACTGAGCAAAGCGGAAGAAGAACTACCCGCACTGGAAGCGGCTCTTAGGCTAGTGGAAAACGAGGAAAGCTCTCTGCGCGCGCTGCTCTCCGCAGCCGAGGAAGTCGGTGAAGAGACAAAAATCCGAAAGATCATCGACCTTGTAGACGGGCGGTTCCGGACGCGGAGTGTCCTGTTCTTCACTGAGTACAAGGCCACCCAGTCTCTCCTTATGGGCGCGCTCATAGCCCGGTTCGGCGAGGGGTGCGTCACATTCATCAATGGAGACGACCAGGCGGATGACGTGCGCTTACCCAGCGGGAATCTCACCACTGTCAGACTTCCCAGGGAGGATGCCGCGCAGGGCTTCAACGAGGGTCGGTTCCAGTTCCTTGTAGCAACAGAGGCGGGAGGAGAGGGAATCGACCTTCAGGAAAGCTGCCACACCCTCGTTCACGTGGATCTTCCTTGGAATCCCATGCGGCTTCACCAGCGGGTCGGCCGGTTGAACCGGTACGGGCAGAGAAATCGAGTGGAGGTCGTCATGATTCGAAACCCGGACACAGTGGAGTCGCGCATCTGGGACAAGTTGAACGAGAAATTGGAGCGTATAACCCTCGCTCTGGGCCACGTCATGGATGAGCCAGAGGACATGCTGCAGATGGTCCTCGGGATGACATCGCCCTCTCTGTTCCGCGACCTCTTCGCTGAAGGAGTGCGGGTACCCAGGGATTCGGTCGGCCGGTGGTTCGACCAGAGGGCTGCAAGCTTCGGGGGGCAGGACGCCGTCCGGACCGTCCTCGAACTCGTAGGTCATGCGGCCCGGTTCGACTTCAGGGAGGTTTGCGATCGGTTGCCAAAGGTAGACCTTCCGGATCTAAAGCCTTTTATGGAGGGGGCACTACTGTTGAACGGTCGACGTCCTAAGTATGAGAGCGATGAGTTCTCCTTCCTGACACCTGAGGTCTGGAGAACGGAACCGGCTGTTCGATCCGAATACCGTGGTATGCGCTTCGAGCGTTCCGACCGTTCTCCAGACGCAGCGAAAAGGCTCCTTGGGGTTGGGCACGCTGTCGTGGATCAGGCGATTCGCCAGGCCCTCGATCGAAGCGCATCGTTGGTGACGGTGCCCTTTGACGTCCTGAGCAAGCCGCTCTTCATGTTCTCTGTGAGGGACAGGGTGACCGAACACGTACAGAGCGCCAAGATTATTTTCGCTGGAGTGGAGTTCGAAGACTCCAAGCCGGTTCTACTGCGGGACTGGGAAGTGCTCAAAATACTAAACGGGCTACCTTTGAGGAGGGAGTTCATGTCCAAGATCTCTCCCGCCCATCCGACCCCGGAAGAGGTCGAAAATATGCTATTCCGTGCAGAAGAATTCTTGCACAACAGCCTTCAGGACTTGGAAGAGTCATTTCGGCTTCCTGCCTTCGAGTTAGAAGCCGTAGTATGGCCGAGGAGGCCTCAGGCAGAGGAGTCGACAGAGACTGAAATTGGAACTTCTTCCGCGTAGTCGCTATCGCAAGAATCTGGCAGCGGATAGAAGCCCTAAAACCTCAACTCTTGAACGTGAGCGACAAAGTAGCCTTCTGCGCACGCCATGTTGCATGTTCGAGACTTGTGCGTGTGGGCTGTTTGGCTAATGGCATGAGGCAGAAGATGGTGAAAAATTCGAAGCAATCCCCGGATGGTAATTATCCGTGGATGGAAAGGGTCCAGCGCTATATTGCCTATGGGCAAAAGGGAAGGGCTCTCCAGGTCCTTGAGAAAGTCATTGAGTATGACATGCCTCTCTTTAACCAATTACCAGAGGTTTTTGAGGATCGCCGGATAGCATGGCTCTACCGAATTGACCTGCTCCGAGATTGGGGCAGATTGTCCGAGGCCCTCGCCTGGACATGCCTCGAATGCGAACTCAACCCCAACAATCTTGCCGCTCAAGCCCTAAAGGAGGTGCTCAAGGAGTCCCTCCATCTTCAAATCAATTCATCCAACACTAAAGAAAACGGGCCTCAAAAAAGAGTGGACCAAGGAACCTGGCGCGGTGTTGCCGGAATGAGGGAGGTCAAGCTTGTCCTAGAACGAGATATTATTTTCCCTTTGAGCAATCGCGAAATGGCAAAGCGGTTCAAAGTCCACCTTCCACGTGGCGTACTTTTTTACGGGCCTCCTGGCTGCGGCAAGACCTTTATTGCCAGAAAATTGGCGGGGATCTTAAATTTCACATTCATCGAAGTGAAGCCCTCGGATCTCGCCAGCACCTATGTTCATGGTGGGCAAGAAAAGATCGGAACGCTGTTCAAGGAGGCGAAGGAGAAGGCTCCTGCGCTGATCTTTTTCGATGAGTTTGATGCCTTCGTCCCGAGCCGGCAAGACAGGGGTGTAAGCTTTCACTATGGCGCCGAAGTCAACGAGTTCCTCGCGCAACTCAGTGACTGCTGGAAGTCCGGGATTCTGGTCTTGGCGGCCACCAATCTTGTGGAGAATCTGGACTCCGCGGTGCTTCGTCCCGGAAGGATGGACATACACATTTTTATCGGCCCGCCGGATTTAGAAGCTCGCATGGAGTTGATAAAACTGTTCATGCAGGATCGTCCCCAAGAGGAGATTGATTGGCCGGGTTTGGCGGAAAAGACGGAGTATTACACAAGTGCTGAGCTTGAGCATCTTATTGATGAGGCCGCGAAGAAAGCCTTTCAGGACGGCCGCCCTATAACTCGCGATGACATTCAATCGGCAATTCACAAAAACCCGCCAAGACTGAATGCTGAAAAAGTCGAGGAAATGAAGAAACGTATTGGTTTCATATGATATCTAGCCGGTGCTGGACGTGGAGTTCTGAGCAAGACAACAATTACACATCATTCAAATGACCCCGGAGCTTCCTCAGGTAGAGAGACAGGGAGTGCCACCTAAATTTCGAAATGAGGACTTTGGTTAGGCGAAGAAAATTTCTGGATAAATCATTTTCGTTTGACCGAATCTGTCAAAGGACAAGGCTATGATGCGTTTCACCTTTTGAAGGAGAAAGCCGCCACCCCCGTAGAAGTTCCTTTTTCGAGGCTAAATCAGCATGTTGAGAAACGGTGAAGAATTCCCCTTCATGACGAAGTACGACCCCCCCGGGTCAAGCGAAGGCACTCTCGACCCCCTGGGTCTTTACCTCCTGGCTGATCAACTGGCCACAAGGCTCGTGCCGGCTGTTCGGGAGAGAATGCTCAGAATCAGGTTCCTCACCGCAGTGACCGTTGGATCACTAGTCACGGAAGGACTGGAGTGCAATCCCCGGTACCCTGAGACACCGCCGTATCTTGTGTGGGAGTGGCTCGTTGTGGAGGCGATCGTCAGGTCTTTCGGCGACAACTCGGAAGTGTGGGGCGTGCCCGGGAGCGACGTGACCCGAAAGGCCGTCGGCCGCTATGGCTACGTGGATCACAGAAGCTACCTCAAAACAGCGAGGGTCTTCGGGTTTAACGGCGTCTACAAGCGCCTGGCTTCCCACCTGGGTCTCGTGGACACACACCTCCAGTTCAGGGAGCCGGAGGGGGAAGAGCTCGTCTTCAAATGGAGCAAAGACCTCGGTCTAGGGAAATTCATTCCGTCCCACCCTTTGTGCAACAAGTGGAGAAAGGCGGTCGAGGCAAGCCTCGGGCTCAGCCCACCTCGCTCCAAGGCCAACTGGAAAAGCGACGATTGGAAAGACTTGGCCGCTGCGTTTCTTCCGCAGGGAGCGGGAAACGAGGAGAAGTCCTGGCTGAGGGGCGCCCTGCTGTCAGGAGAGGAGAGAGGACTCGAGGCACTCCCTGAAATCTGGAAACTGGTTGCCGACCGTGGAGAGAGCCCGGAGGAGATCGACGAAAGGGATCTGCACAAGAAACTGCGCCAGGCGGATCCCAGGTACGGTGGACTGACAAGGGCCATAAGCTCCTACGAGGGGTTCTGCAGGGTTCTCATCGATGCTTTCGAGATTCTCAGGGCCGAGGCCACAAGAAGAGATGCCGAGGGGGTGAGCTTTTCTTCCGTGGCAAAAGATGATGAGTTCTCCAGGCTCAGCGGAAAAGCAAGTGTGACATTCCGGGCGGCGGCTGAGGGCCTCAATGACTTAGGGCTGGACCTTGCCCTGCGGTTCGAAGAGAGGTTCAAACGATTTTCCGAACCCATCAGCCCTGCCGGTTTTGCTGCAGCGATCTGCGAGCACCACGAGGAAATCCAGAAAGGCAAATCCCGGGAGGGGAAGCGGCCCTGGTTCGACCGGCTGGGAGAGGATCGGATCTATCTGAGGCGTAACTACACGCTGAGCGAAAGACCTGGCCTCATGGACGCTTATGTGCACGACTACCGTGCGAAGCCAATCTACAGGTTTTGCAGGGATCTCAAATGAAAAAAGACCCGGCGGGAACGATTCTCGAACAATGGCGATCCCCAACGAGGGCCGGCGACCCCATTGGATGTATCATGACCACCTTCACCTTTGACGCCGGGTTCTTTGAGGAAGAGTGTCTGGCAAGGTTCTTGGACGTGGACAGTCTCCCTGACAGGGAGGGGCTCGCCTATCTGCTCGAAAAGGAGAATCGCCTCGGGGCCGTGTACGCGGGCGTGCTGGTGGATCAGCACTACGCGGGGGTGGATCACTCCATGCGCTGGGACGTCCTTCCTGTCCGAATTTCGAACGGGCTTCAGCACGCGAAGATTTCGATCCTCGCGTGGGCGAACCACGTCCGCGTCATCGTTGCCTCCGCAAACCTGACCCCACAGGGCTGCCGCACAAATCAGGAGGTGGCAGGGACGTTCACCTTTTTGCCCGAGGGGTCCGAGAAAGAAGAGTTTCATCTCTGTTGCTCCTTCTTCGAGAACCTCTTGCATTTCGTTCCCGGGGATGCCGACGACCCGGTGAAAACGCGGGCTCTGGGTTTCATTCACCAAGTCCGTGACAGGGTGGATTCGTGGAAGGACAAGAACCAGCGCAAGAGCGGGTTCCGCCGCCACTTCGTCTTCACTGTTCCGGTCGACACGAGCAGGGCTCCTGAAGCCGGGGCGGGGGCCGAGCGGCAGAGCGCGCTGGCCTCTTGCCTGGAGAAGTGCAGGCGATACGGCCCTGCGCCGGCAAAGGCGTCGGTGGCATCACCCTTTTTCGACCCGGAGAGCGACAACCGCCACGACGAAGCAACGAGTGCTCTCTGCAAAGGCATGGGCAGGGGAATCACCCGGCACCTGACCCTTTGTGTGCCTGCCATCGGCCACCAAGAGGAAGGCTTGTTGAGATTGGCCGCGCCCCTGAGCCTCTTCACAACGGCGAAAAAGCGCGCCGACCAGGTGGCGGTGGAGGTTCTCCCGAGCGAGGACAATGATCACAATCAGCGTCCCTGGCACGCCAAAATGCTCAGGCTCGAAAACCAAGCCTACTCGGCCCTGATGGTCGGATCGTCCAATTTCACCCAGGCAGGCCTGGGACTGAAAGACCACTGCAACGCGGAGGCTAACCTGCTTTTCGTGGCTCTCAACGAGTCGTATGCCAGGGAGCCGCAGGAACTGGCCGAGTGTTGGCCCAAAACCAGGCCAGTACCCGACCCTGGGCGAGCCGAGTGGACCGGAGAGCCACACACCGCAGAGGCGGATGCCGTGTTGGACAAGCCTCTCCTGCCCCAGGGTTTCGTTTCAGCCCGTTACCGGGCAGGCGACAGGCCGAGTGTTTTGCTCTGTTTCCTACCCGAAAAGCTCCCTGCCAGCTGGAGAATCCTGGGAGGCGTTCACAACGACGTCACCCTCCTGGATTCCACGTCTTTCCAACCCGGGGCTGACGGATCACCCGTGGAGATTTCGTGGGCCTTTGATTATGCACCCACCAAGCTGCTCGTGGGCTGGGAAGACAAGCAAGCGTTCTGGACAGTGAACGTCGAGGATCAAGGCTCTCTCCCGATGCCGGAGGAGATGGCAACCATGAGTGCCCACGAACTGATGGCAATCCTGGCTGCCTCGGACGCGAGCGTGGCCTTCAGGGCGTGGTGCCGTCACCGAGGGGTTGGCGAGGAGCATGAACAGTTCGACTGCGCCCTGCCTGCCGAGCTGGATCCCCTGAGGCGCTACGACATCCGGGAGACCTTTCTCCACAGGATCAGGAGGCAGGCGAGGATGATGGCTGCGCTGCGGAAAAACCTGGAAAGACCGGCGTGGAGCTTGAAGTCACTGGACTGGCGGCTTCGCGGTATCCTGGGTGTGGAGCGCCTGGCGAAACGCCTCGTCAAGGAGCTGGAAAAAGAAGGGGGCAACAAGGGGGAACCCATCCTGGTTCTGGCGGACTTCCTGATGATGCTCACCGAGGTGAATTACCAGGAAGAACCCGGGTGGTTGCCTCGTTCCGAGTTCGACCTTACGTTCAAACCGTTTCTCAAGGAGCTCTCGTCACACTTGAAGTCGAGCGTCGAGTTCCACCAAGAAACCTTGCCCGGTGAAATTCAAGCCTTCTGGACGGAGGTTTACGAGCGGTGTCAGAGGTGAACAAGGTCTACAAGTTGGCGACCGAGCTCCTGCTCGGGGTGCAGGAAAACCGAAAGGTTTCACTCACGGATCAGGTAAGACAGCGCCGTGAGGTTGAAGAGATCCTGCGGAGGCTGAAGCACCAGCCCGGTGTGATTCTTGCCGATGAGGTGGGCATGGGCAAGACGTTCATTGCCCTCGGTGTCGCTTACTCCGTGGCCACCAACGACCGGAGGGCACCTGTTGTCATCATGGTGCCGTCAAACCTCGTTGAAAAGTGGAAGCGGGACCTCGGGGTTTTTTGCGACTTCTACTTGAATGGCGTGACGCCGCTGGACGTGACGAAAACCAAAGACGACAAGGTGCTGCGAAGGCCTGGAGTGTTGAAGTATGGCACAGCCCTCCACAGCGTGGAATTTTTGAGACTCTTGGACGACGTGAGGTCCCGCCGCTGCCACGTGGTGTTCCTGGCTCACGGCGCCATGTCTCGCGGCCTGAGCGACCACTGGGTCCGGCTGGCACTCATCTGGGAGACCTTCAGACGATACGGCCGGCGCGAGCGCGTGAAGCTTGTCAAGGCGCAGATCCACCGTTTTCTGGGCGACCTGCTGTGGGTCAAGTTCAGGCAGAATGCGAGCATCAAGAAAGAAGAAATCTGGAAGGAGTTGATCAATCACCACCCGAGGGAGTGGAAAGAGCGCTACAACAGGAGCCTCAAGCACGCCGAGGATGCCCTGAGGGACGATCCCGTCCCCAAATCGGTCGTCAAGGCCCTCAAGGCTGTGGACATGAAAAACTTCGCCGATGCTCTGGAGGAAATGCCGGTCAGGGCTCGAGGTGGGGACGAGAGAATTAAAGAGAGAATCCGAACTGCCCGGGATCTCCTCCACGAAGAGGAGAAGAGGCTCTGGAAGCACGTTGTCGCAAAGGGAAGGTGGCTGTCACCCCTCCTGGTCCTCGATGAGGCGCACCACCTGAAGAACCCCCAGACCTCGCTTGCCCGCCAGCTTCAATCTGTAGAGTCGGAAGAGGATCTGAAGCAAGGGGACAGCTCCCTCTCCAAGTCCTTCGAACGCATGCTCTTCCTGACGGCGACGCCCTTTCAACTGGGCCACGACGAGCTCGTCCGTGTTCTTCGCCGTTTTGGGGATGTCCGGTGGAAGGAGAAGGTGCTGGGGGTCAGGGACGACTTCGAAAAGAGGCTCGCTCGGCTGAACGCGGCGCTGACGGAAGCCCAGCTCAACTCGCTTCGGCTGTACAGGGTTTGGGAACGGCTGAAGAAGGAGGATGTCGGGGAAGCACCAGACGTGGACAAGTGGTGGGAGAGCGTGACCTCGTTGGACCAGTCTTCCCTGACTCGATCCCAGAGGCGACTCCTTGACGCCTTTGGGGAGGCACGTAAGAAACGAGAGATCGCCGAGAAGGAACTGGGTCCGTGGGTGATCAGGCACAACAAGGGCACGCTCTGGCCAGACACGCCAATCTTGAGGAGGAAAAGACTCGACGGGGCGAACATCGAAAACGAGCGAGCAGAGGGAGGCATCTTCATCCCCCACGAACAGCTCTTCCCTTTTTTCCTCGCAGCCCGCAGCGCGAGTGATCCGGGGAAGGAGATCCTGAGTGAAGCCCTGTGCTCTTCCTACGAAGCGTTCAGACACACTCGAAAGGAAAAGGTGGCCGCCAAGGACGATCACGAGGAGAGCGACAGGCTTGTCGACTTGACGGGGTCGAGCTGGTACCTGACACAATTCGACAAAGCGATCGAGGGGCTCTCGGGTCAGCAGCACCCCAAAATCGCTTCGACCGTGAGGAAAGTGGTCGACCTCTGGCAACAAGGTGAAAAGGTGTTGGTCTTCGCATTTTATCGTCAAACCTGTCGCGCCCTCAGAATCCACATCAGCAGGGAACTCGAGAATTACCTGTTGACGCTTGCAAGGCAGAAGTTTGAGGCCGACGGTAGGCCGATCGATGAACAAGGCGTGCAGACCACCCTGGACAGCATTCAGAACCGTTTCTTTGACGACACGAAGGCCCCAGGCCGACGGGCACTGGACGCAGCCCTTGAAGAGATCCTGGCCAAGTATGTCCACTCGCTCGAGAACAAAGGACTGGACAAGGAACTGCTTTTGACGGTCATGCGACGCTTCCTCAGAGTTCGGACCACTCTCGTGCGTGCCTTCCCGCTCGCCGGACACGATCGCATCGACCCTGAACACGCGGTACGAGTTATGCTCGACCACCAGGATGCATCCATGACCTCGTGGAGGTGGAAGTTCGAGCACTTCCTAGACTTCCTTTTGGGCCAATGCAGTCAGGACGAACGAAGGGAATACACCGAGGCGGTCACTCGAACACAGACTGGGAGCATCAAGGTGCAGCGCAGCGATCTCGTCGACGTCGATGAGGAGGAGGCAGATGATGCCATTCGGACCCTCGCCAACATCCAGGTTGCAACGGGGAAGACGAGGCGAGAGGCTCGCAGCCGCCTGATGCTCGCTTTCAACACGCCGTTTTTCCCCGACATATTGGTTTGCAGCCAAGTCATGGGCGAGGGGATAGATTTGCAAAGATTTTGCCGGCACGTCATCCACCACGACCTCGACTGGAACCCCAGTTCCATAGAGCAGAGAACAGGGAGGGTGGACCGCATTGGGTGCAAGGCCGAAGGCCGCTTCCCCATTCACGTCTACCTGCCCTACCTGGCGGGCACGGCGGACGAAAGACAGTACCTCGTGATGAGCGACAGAGAGGACTGGTTCAAGATCGTCATGGGGCAAGAGGAGGTCGCCCGGTTGACTTCTTGTTTGGAAGACCCCGGGAGGGTTCGTCTGCCCTACGAGTTTCAGAAGTCCCTCATCTTTTGCCTTGACCTGCCTTCCTAGGCAAAATTGGGGACGCGAGAAAGAGCTTCAAGGGTGCCGAGACTTTTGCGAAAACTGCGGGAATGAACGACAACACTGTACACACGATCAAACGCCCAACCTGCGGCACTGCAACGAAAGGGGGGCGGACCATGACAGAGGAAGCCCAGCTGTCCTTGTTTGCCGATGCGCCGGAAGTTGAATCCGTGACTGAGGCGGTTCGCGAGATTCTCCTCAACCGCGTCCAACCCTCGGCCTGGGAACTCTTGGAGTTGCTCGAACGCAAAATGGGCCTGAAGGCTCGATGGGCGATAGGCGACGCAGTGCGTAGCGTGCTTGCCAACTCAAAGCTGAGTCACCTGCAGCGGAACTACCTGCGCGACCTTCTGGAATCGGAAGACTGGAAAAGCGCGATGCGCGGCGGGGAACGCCCGGCCCGAGAGATCCAGTCCACAATTGACGCGCTCCTCCGTACGAGCACAGTCTACCGAAACTCGGCCTCGTTCCAGGAGATGGTCAGCTTCATGGCTAACTTTCGGGACTATGCCCCATTCAACAACATGCTCGTGAAGTTGCAGAATCCGAGCTGTTCTTTCTTTGCCACGCAGAAGGACTGGCACAAACCGCTCGGCCGGTGGCTCAAAGAGGACGCGCGGCCTATGATAATCCTCGCGCCCATGCACCCGGTCATGCTGGTTTATGACCTTGACTCGACCGAGGGAGCGCCCTTGCCACAGGAGTTGCGGGAATTTGCAAAGTTTCAGGGCACGTGGGACCCGGGGCGGCTCTCGCGGACGGTGAAAAATGCTTCGACCCGCGACATGATAAGGGTCGACGTCGTGAAACTGTCTTCGACGAATGCGGGGTTCGCGACCATCCTGGCCGGTCAAGGCGGGATGAAGATGAGAGTCTGCTTGCATGAGGAGCTGGATGAGCCTAGCAGGTATGGAGCGCTGATGCACGAACTGGCACACATATACTTGGGGCACTTGGGCGGAGACAGGGACGGCTGGTGGCCGAGCCGTGGTGACCTCGCGCAGCGAGCGATGGAGGTTGAAGCAGAAGCTGCCGCTTTCATCGTTTGCCGCCGTGCCGGGTTGCAGGGAGCCAGCTCGCAGTACGTCTCACGGTACCTAGATGGCGATGCGACGCTGAAAGCTGTTTCCCTGGACCAGATCGCCAAGGTCGCCGGGCGTCTTGAAGAGATGGGCACGCGCGCCCTGGGCAAGCACCGGCCCCTTAGAAGGCCTCGCTGAGCCAACAACATGATGATCCGCAAAGATTTCCTAATAAGACAGACGCGTCTGATCGTGATTTTGGTAGACAACCACATCTCATGAATCTCTTAACGGAATTTTTTCCTGAACTGACGGCAAATGCGCGATGATGTCACTAGAGAGTGAATACAGGACTGAATTGGTCCTCCTAAGAAAGCTCTTTGGAAATCAGCTCGTCGAAGCGAGGCTACCTAGCCTGGAATCCATTTACCGATTCACGAGTACTGCCTGGGAAAATCAGGCCGACGCGCTGAGCGTTGAGGGAGTCAGGTACCTTTTGATCGGGGAAGCACCGCCCTGGAGTGAAGGAAATGAAGTCGTTTATTTCTATAACGAGAGATGTAAGCCTCGTTCTTTGATGAATGCGGTTAGGAAGGCCTTTTTCGGCGAGGAAACGCACCAAAAGATGGAAATCAAGGAGGTCCTACAAAGGCTGGCAAAACAAGGGTTTCTGCTGATTGACTCCATCCCTTTTGCCATGGATTATTCGAACGGCGAGAACCGTGGAAAAGGAGCTTACGCCGACCTAGTTCGCTTTTGTGCGTCTTCATACTTGCTGAGACAAATGGAGAGTTATGGCATCCGAAGGAACGATCATTTAAAGGTGGCCTTCAGCCTCAAGAAGAATGCCGAAATCATTATTGACTATTTCTCGGATGGTTTCATGATCCCCGGCCGAGAAAGGAAGATTCAAGTCACCGAAGAAAATATCGCAACGAATAAGGCAAACTATCCGTGCGGCAACAAACTCCGGGAGATTTACAGCCTCTAGGAGGAATAGATATGTGCTCAAGTAGCCGCTTTTTCATGGGTATAGACGTGCAAGTGAAACGAGGTTGCCCATATGCGGTTTTCGACGAGGAAGGGAGTCTCCTGAAGTCCAGCTGGCTCGAAGACGGAGATGCCAAAAGAACTGTAGATTCCTTGGCTAGCGAAGTCAGCTCGATCGAAGATGAGCTTGGGTGCACGTTAGCCATGGGGATCGACTCGCCCCGAATGCCTCTTTCTTCACCCAGAATGTTCTCTTGGAACCGGAGACAGAAACGGTGGACGAGATTGGAGGATGGCTTTGGAATTTCCGGTAGGCATTGTGAAGTAGTCGTTAAAACGCTTAATTATGCCAACCCACAATGGACGCCCATTCAGGGTAAATGTCCGGATTGGATGACGCTTGGGTTTGAGCTTTTCCGTGCTCTGGAGGGCAGAAAGGATGTGTTTGAGGTCTTTCCAAGCGCCTCTTACACCATGTTAGACGAAAGTAGGGAACCCGAGTTTCGAATCAATCTTTCCAGTTTTGGTAGAGGTCCAAAGGACATGCTCGATGCTTGCATCGCTGCGATTACTGTCAGAGAATTTGTCCAAGGACGGGGTTGTGAGGTTGGGGGAGGAGACAACCTTGGTTCAATCATTCTGCTGCGGCCACTGCCCCATAATGTTCCAGCGTCATTGCTGAGTTGGCCAGAACCAAATACCTATCGATGATAGTCTGCAAGACCTTAGCTGGCAGCCGGGATAGGAAGACGTTTTGGAGGTGAAATCTCATGATTCACGAAGTCTACATGCCGTTCAATCGGGAGCAACTAACACAGCATTTTGTGAGCACAGAGAGAGGAGGCGGGCCTGCAACAAGCCCTGAACAGCACATCAGGTATTACTTGAGAAGCGTCGAGAATTACAGGGGGAGTGCTGAAAGAGAAAGCAGGCAAGGAAACTCTCTCAAAGTCCTCAAAAAACCCTGCCAGATTGAAAAGGATGAGAAATTCTGGACTGCCTCTTGCTTGATGACTGCTTACCACAGCCCCAAGAGGTCAAAGGAATTGGCTACACTACTCCAAAAAGCGTATGGCCCCAAACCACCTATCAACGAGCCCTTTACCTGGGACGAGTGCGTTTCAGGGAAACTCCACCTCTTTTTCGAGGCCAACCTGCCATCACCGAGGTCCTACAAAGACTGGCTGAGGCTGAACCTCCACGAGAGGCAGTTCATTCCCTACATTTCGGACAGCGCCTGGAGAAAAGCAAATCTCGAGGGCGCCACAAATGCGGACGCTCTTCTCATCAATGAAGAAAATGGGTTCGCCGTCATTGTCGAGGCAAAAGTTCTGTCCGACATTTCTTGCCAGGTCACCTATGACATCATGCGAAACCAGATCGCCAGGAATATCGATGTGATGCTGGAAGACAACTCCTTCTTACCCTCCCCTCTCGGAAAAAGAGACCCACACAAGACCCTGTTTCTTCTCCTGACACCAAGAGTCTTCAAGGTGAACCCGGGAGCTCGGTTGTACTGGTACAAGCTAAATGAGTACAAAAGCGACCCATCAGCGCTGGGTCGAGACCTGCCCCACAGAATGGATTGCGACTGGGAGGAGGTTTCCAGAAGGCTCGGCTGGATCACCTGGGAGGACTTCAGGGACGTGAACAGCAATTGTTGCCGGTGGCTCGAAAAGGTCGAGAACTTCTGAAAAAGGAATTTGAGTCCTCAAGGAGGCTGAAGTGAAGGCTCACCCGTACCTGATCGACAATGTCAAAGGAGCAAGGGGCGTCAGGTTGGAGCGTTTGGACCCCCGGGAGAAGCTGTTCGACGAGAAGTGGCTCCAAGCCCTCCTGATCAGATACCCAGATCTCATGCCCACGGGGGAGATCGAGCCGATTTTCCATCCCCTTGTCGTAGTAGGGAGGGAGATCCCCGTCACGACCGGAAGAATCGACCTGCTTTACGTGAGCACCAGCGGTTACCCCGTCATCGTTGAGACCAAGCTGTGGCGCAACCCCGAGGCCAAGCGGGAAGTGGTAGCCCAGGCGCTGGACATGGCTGTCGCATTTTCCAAGTGGGACTTCGAGCACCTGGAGGAACAGGCGGCGACCTACTCATCGAAGCTACTCGGCAAGCAAACTTCCCTTAGGGGTCTGTTGGAAGAAAGGCTTGGTGAGACCGAGACGGACTATGGCGCTTTTCGTGATAACGTGGAGAGAAACCTCGAGCTGGGCAGGTTCCTCATAGCCATAGTCGGGGACAGGATTCGCTCTTCGTCTCTCGAGATTCTCGGCGAGCTCAATAAGTATCCAGCCCTCGGATTCCAGATGGCGATGATCGAGCTGGAGTGTTTTTCAGCGGGTAAAGACAAAGAAGGCTCTTTTCTGATTGTCCCTCGAATTGCCAAGAGGACGGAGATCATAGAAAGAACTGTTGTCGAAGTGAAGGTCACTAGAGACGGAGCACCGGAGATAACAGTCAGCCAGGATAAGGCATTGCCTGGTCCCGGCAAACCGAAAATAACCCTCACTGAAAACGCATTCTGGGACATGCTGAAAGAAAAGGCATCGACGTCCTTCGAAAGGGTCAGGAAACTCTACGAAGAACTTCGATCAGACCCCTTCATCGAAATATCGCCCGGTTTTAACGGGTTGAGGTTCCGGAGAACGTTACAACAGTCAAATCAGAGAATATCCCTCTTCTTCATCACCACGGACTCGTCGGTGCATGTCAGGCTTCAAGCGCCGAGGCAACAGTTCGAATCACTCGGCTTCGACACGAAAATCCTGGAGAGGTTCGGAGCGAAGGTGAAAGAAATCCTAGACGGCTTCACGGCACCTATCGAGGAAGTAAACATAGATGCTTTCAAGAAAGCCCTCTCTGACTTCATCACCGACGTGGATAAGTTGGAGGAAAAATGATACTGCATTACCCCCGCTGTCCCGCGGACCAATAAAAGAAGTTTGATCTAAATTGCGGTGGTGCCCGTAATATGTGCAAGCAACCCTTCGTTTCTCCCATATACGGTTCGGTCAGATTGGGCGTTAACGCTTATAGGAGAGGAGCTTGGGCTACCGGCTAGATAGTCTGTAATCCAGCGAAATTGTTGAATATACACTTAGAATTGACACTTGACAGAGAGCACACCTTGTAAGGCGATGAATCTGTCATCTCTTTGTATTGCTTACAGATTACTGAGTCATGTCCCAGATTTTGGAAATTCGCGAAATCCTGGAATAGTGGCATTGCTCAAATTTCAACGGGCTTGGTTCCTTGGTGATATCCATTTTATGTCTCAGCTCTGTGATAATTTGTGATCAGGCTCTGGGACGCAACCGTCTTCCCGATTTCGATGGGGGCACCTTATCTTGCATTTTGACTCCCTTTCTGGTAGAACCCTTTTGCCATAGAATCTGCACTTACTTGGACTGATCCGATAGACCACGCTAAGGAATATGCACCTCCTTCTCACGATCGCGTGTAGCGTCAAATAAATAGACTGTTTGGTGTCTTGGCCACACACGTCTCGAAACGATAGTCATGGATCCTGTAGTGACTGCCCCCGTTTTGCTTGAGCCGGGGTCCAAAAGCCCGGGAGCGGGTGAGCTTGCAGATGGGCAAGGGCGGGAGTGCTACGACTGTGAGGGGATGGTATTCCCCGGAATAGCGTGTGAAGGGGCTGGAGGGAAATCCGAAGCATATCGGCTTCTAAGAACCCCATCAAGACGACGAAGCGATTTTGCCGGGCTGATGAGATCATGAGTATCAAAAGCCTTGTCCACTTTATACTCAGCTGAAGCAGAAAAGCGATGCATTATTAGCTTTGCATAAAATGTCAGACAGAGGATTAGGGGAGTGGCTTGGAAGTTCCTAGATGAGGTTCTCGTAGAACACTGCCTCACGCAACTGCCGCTGTCTATGCTTGAGCCGGACTGTGCAGAGTTTGATGTGCTGCTCTACCAGCACGGTGGTGGCATTGTCGCCAATAATGACGGCGTTTCCAATTTGGATGCAGAGTTAGCGACTGCGAAGTTCAAATCGTTATTCGATCTGGCTGAGAAGGTTAGGCCGCATCTTCTTGTGACACCTGAGTATTCTTGCCCGTGGAGCGTAGTCGAGCAGGAGACCCAAGGCGACCGTTGGCCTGTGACGGGGACAGCATGGATTGTGGGTTGCGAGTCCATTCATCTCTCTGAACTTCAGCAGCTTGCGGATCGCTGTACAAATGCAATCTGGCTTCTGCCCCGTTGCGCCCCTGAAAGGGATCAAGTTTTTCTGGACTGCGTTTGCATCTTAATGACTGCCCGGGACGCCCACCGAAAGGAGGTGCGGGTGCTCGCCATACAGGCAAAGGGCTGTGGCATGGCAGACAGTTGCCACCTAATTGAGCCTAAGTCGCTGATACTCGGGACTGATCGCTTTGTTATACGGAACGACCCCGATTCCATTCATCTCGCGGTCTTCGTGTGCTCGGACTCTCTTGAGCACGGCATTCTCACCTCTCTCCCGCACGAGGAAAATTTCCCATATATCATTATCCACACCCAGCTCAACCCCGATCCGCGCAACCTCAGTTTTCGCGAATACCGGGATTTTTGGGGTACGCATAACCGGGAGCGTATTGAGATTCTCTGCCTCAATTGGGCAAAAGGAACTACGATCCTGGGCGTCCCGACTGACTTTGGTGGCTCAGGGTGGTACTACAAATCAAACGCGGTGGACGCAAATGATGCCGACGTTAATGGCACCCATTCGGTAGGGGCATACTATACGGAGAATAACAAAAGGTACTTTCACTGCCACCTGCTCAACTATTCAGAATACATCTTCCATCTTCGCTCCAGGAAGATCTCGCAAATTCGAAGCGCTCCTCCGACTCATCTTCCCAGGAAAGGCCCAAGTGGGGTAGCAGCGTACACATGGGGTTCCAATACACTTTCTTGGATGACGGACTCGCCCGACGATGGTTTCGCTGACGCCTGCCAGCTTATAGGCGATGATCTATCTCCGCTTACAGATCCCGCAATGTCACCGGCAAACAAGGAGCGGCTTGCCTGCCTGTCAAGCGGCGAAATTGCGCGGTCATGCAAAGCAAAATGGCCTTCCCTGAGGGCACTACCGAGCTTCGAAATGACGTCCGACGAAATCTGTCACCGTATCACGTTCTGTCATGATCCTGATGCTCAGAGCCGTGAGACCAGGCGTCGGCGGCTTCAGGCTTTCTCCGCTCTCAAGAATGAAATCCTGTCCCGAACTGTGCCATTCCCTCCACATCTTGAATTGCTCCAGACCCGAGGCGGAATTCGATATCCTGTGGACAACAGATCTCTCTCTTTCAACGTCGCCGGGCCAAACGGAGAGTTTCCGGCGACGTTCGTGTTTCTCGGAGACGCGACCGAGGCCCACGCCAAAAAGCGGATGGCGGATCTGGCGGATATTATCGGGGAAGCGAAACGGACCCTCGTTGTCTGGTTTCGGGAGAATGGGCAGTTGCACTATGCCTACTTGGAAGGGCTGAACGACTTCACTGCGGACCTTAATGAGAGTGTTCGCTCAATTGTCGGGGAGGCACATGTATGAACGTTGACGAAATCCGGGATATCCTGCACTGCCGCTTTTCTGATATTGTGGAGGTCGAGCAATCTGTTCTAAAAGCACACTCAACCTACGCAGGAAAGCCGTTTGCTCTATGCGTCTTTGACTGTACCCAAGCGATCACTCGTGAAGGATTCGACCTTAGGGCTCACCAGGACAGGCTCCTAGGCGCCGATTTTCACCGGGTTCCTGGATCGCTGCAATGGAATCTCTATTGCTACTTCCTTTGTGATGAACAACTCTTCCCACGGATTCATGATCGGGGTCTTGTAACCGCGGTAGAGAGCGATCGCGAATATGCACGGAAGTTCGTTCGGACCCCTTCTATGCTCAGAGGCGAATTGGCTTCACTCGGGGCGATTTCAGCCGAGACAAAGTCAGAGCTGCCCAAAGACGTTGGTTCCCTATGGCAGAAGAAGCTGGAGATGCATGGTCTCTCGGCAGTCTACTCCAATCTTTCGTACGCCGATGCAGTTCGCTATATCAAGTCGGGCCGAGATGTTGAGGCGGCCTGCGCAGATGAAGACATTCGCGTTGTGAATGCCGAACCTACTATCGAATGTATTGAGGCGATCGATCTCGGCAACTTCCGGCAGCGTCCGAGGAGACGACGGTTTGAGTTCGGAAGCTGCAACCTGATCTATGGCGTCAACGGTTCTGGAAAGACATCGCTTCTCGAAGCCATAGAAGCATGGATGTGCGGCAAGAATCGCCGCAATCCAGATGAAGTTGTCGCGCACAACTGTTTGAAACTCATGACTAGGGGTGCAGCTGAATGGCAACCTGGCCCATCGATGGGAACGGCCTTATATCGCCACCGTGACCACATATGGTACGGAAACTATCAGGCGCGAAGGAACGATCTGTGCTTCAATTTCGGGCGATTTAGCTTCTATGATTCGGATGCGGCGGCGCGCCTTGAGATATCAGAGGATGATCGGGAGATTCAGAACGCGTTGTCGAGGCTCGTCCTCGGTGAGGCTGCGACAAGATTGGCCGAACGCATCTCAAGGCTGTTGCCCACACTCAGGAGAGAAGAGCGCGACTATTCCAGTCGAGTTCGCACTGCCGAAGAATCCATTCGAAGCGCACGAGCTTCGATCGATGCGCTCGAAAAGCCAACCGCGTCGTGGAAGCATATATACGAGCACTTCATCAGACAACTTGAGGTCGCCGGATGGCGAGGCGAGTCACCATCCGATGCTGTCAGCGCATGCCTTCAAGTTCTAAGCGACCTAAACAACTTAAGCGCCAACATTGAGCACGTTCTTTCTGAACTCGCCTGGCTTCGGGAGCCATCACCCGCCGAGATAGACAGGCAGATAGAGTTCCTCGCGGCGTCTGCGTCGAGGATTAATACTCTAGCATTTGAGGGGAGGAAGGCACAGCAAGAGAAAGCCAATCTTGACCAACAGATGTTGAGTTTCGAGGAAAAGGTGAAGCTGTGCTCACGATGGATTGAGTATTCTGAGACCGGTGCAGACCAGTTGCCAGCAATCTCAGCAAGCTACAACGAAGCAATAAAGAGGAAGCGGAGCCTCTGTGCGGCCAAGGACGTACTCGCGAGGGTGGACCTTCAGCAGTATGCTGAGGTTGATGAGGCGGCTGCCGCGATGTTTACACGGATACAGACGGATCTTGAGGAGAAGGCATACCTGTGTGGCAAAGCGCAAGCGACCGTAGCATCTCTAGAGGAAGTGCACGGGAAGATCGAGGGACTGATTTCTGAAGTCAGGGCACGAGCAACGGTGCTTTTTGAGGTTGATTCTGAAGCCGTTATGTGTCCTGTCTGCGGTGCCCGATATCGTAAGGGAAAACTTCGAGAACTGGTCCAACACCAAGTTCTATATGAGTCTGTGCCTGAACTCCAGAAGGCACATGCGGAGTTAACACGATTGAAGGAGCAGGAGAACAAGCTCAACCAAGTTCTTCGCGAGATAGACACACTACAGACAGTGGCCAGAGATGCAATGGGGATCACCTCTCCGGGGGATCAACCAGTGAGGGTTTTGGTTGCATCCCTTCTGTTTCTTGACCGTGCAATCGCCCAGTCTGATCTGGATATTGATCGTTTGCATCTAGAGCGAGCAAACCTCGAGGTCAAGGGTTTCACGGAGCAGGAATTTGCTGGAATTTCCGAGCAGCTTGCCAGTTTCTTCCCGGACATGACTACGCCTGTTAAGTCTGCGGTTGCAAACCAACATGATGAAGTGCAGAAGGCAATCGACTTGGCGAAAAGCCGGCAGAAGGAGGTGTCGGAGAAGATCGACAAGATTGCTCAACAGGAGCGGACCCTCTTGAACCAGCATTTCGATTCAGACAATGCGACCATAGATTCCCTCAACACACGCATGGCGCAACTTGCCGTCGCCAAGCAACGCGTTGATTCCCTCGGGAAGGTCCTCGTCGTTGCACGCGATCAACCTCTCTCTGATATCTCTGTTCGGATAGGGTCGCTCAGAAAAACCGGTGAGAACTTCGTTCGGCTCCGGCAGAAAGATGAATCGTTGCAACGCGTGATCGAAGAAAACGAGGCCAAGATCCGGGCTGCCAACCAAGCGCTCGAGACTGACACCCCCGTTCAAAAGAGGCTCACACACGCAGTCTCCGTACTCGAGGAGTTGACGACGGAACATGGGCAGGAGAGCTATGTTCAGGAGTTCTTCTCCGGAAACCTGCAGCAGATTAGCAATTTGTTCAGTATGATGCATGCACCCCGAGATTTTGATAAGGTCGTATGGGAGGAGGACAATCCGATGGCCATTCGTGCTGTCCGCAAATCTGACTCGGCTGTCTGCACAGTTTCGAAGCTCAGTTCTGGGCAACGCAATGCTCTTTCGCTGGCGATATTTCTAACAATGAATCAGAAGATCGGAGGGGCGCCGTCACTCATTCTGCTGGATGACCCTGTCGCGCACGTTGATGACCTTAACATTCTGTCGTTCTTTGACTGTTTGAGAGAGATGCTGTTTAGTTGCAAACGCCAAGTTTTCTTTGCGACGGCGAGTTCTAAGACTGCAAACTTGTTCCGGAAAAAGTTCGACTTCTTGGGCGAGAACGAGTTTCAGTCTTTTCAACTCGTGCCGTAATCTGAACCTTGGCGGCAACCGCACCGCGGAGATTCAGAAAGCAAAGAGGGACGAGTGGGATCTTTAACAAACTGTCCCAACCATCGACGCCAGTGGACGTGCGTTGGTGCCGTCAATAGATAGCTTAGATATCTCTTCCCTAGCCGCAGCTGTCCCCGACTTTGGATATCTGCCCTGTATCACAGACCTAGCAAAAGCTGAGATAGGAATGTGGTTCCAGCCCCCCGTTTCTGAGTTTATGTCTCAGAAGTGGGTTTGAATTACACTACATGGTATAATGCCTTTGGTTGGGGACGAAGGGAGCCCGTAGGGCGACCGGAGTTCCCCAACCAAAGGCGACCCGAAAGGAGTATGCCATGAGTGTTGCCGACAAAGGTCAAAGTCCTGATTCATCACCGCCCGCTGGGAAGAGAAATCGTCGTCTGCTGTCTCCTGAAAAGAAATACCAGATCTTCCTTGAAGCACAGCGGGGAGAGGCTCCCGTTGGAGAACTGCTCCGGCGTGAGGGATTGTGCTCCACCGACCTGGCCCGGATCCAACGCAAGGTAAAGGAAAGCGCATTACAAGGCCTCGCCAAGCGTCCCGGCAGGAGCAAGAAAACCGTTTCCGAAGAAGAGTACGACCTGCTGAAGCAGGAGCTTCAGGAAAAAGAGCGTGTGATGGCCGAAATGGCGGTTGAGCTGGCGATCCTTCGAAAAAAAACGAATGGGGGTTCATGGGAAAGATAGAGGGTCTGTGGATGGCTGAAGGGCAGAAGAGCGCAATTCTTCTGAGCATGGAGGAGGCCAGAGCCGAAGGGGTATCGAGGATCCGCGCCTGTGCCATGTGGATGATCAATCGCAGGCGTGTGGTCAGATGGTCTAGGATCTGGAAGCGAGGCCAGAGTCTTGATAATGGTAAGCCCGGTCCCAATAATCCTTTGCACAGGCTTCTCCCGAAGGAACGCACAGCCGTAGCGGCCATGGCCGTCGAGGAAAGGTACGCGGACCTTTCCCATCGCATCCTGGCGGTGACGGCGTGGGATTTGGAATTGTTCTTTGTCTCTTCTTCTTCCGTGTATCGCATCCTGTGTTCCGAAGGTCTGATGAGCATGAGAGGAGCCCACCGTCACCACAACGGGCGCTCAGTGCCTCCCACGCGAAAACAGCTCACGGGTCCCAACCAGCGGTGGTGCAGGGATATAAGCTACCTGCGCACCTACGAGAGATCCGTGTTTCTCTATCTATACCTGCTCCTTGACGAGTACTCCCGCAAGGCAATCCACTGGCTGGTCAGTTGCCGCCAGAGGGCAGAAGATGCACAGCAACTTCTCGAAGGTGGTCTGCTCGCCGAGAACATTCTGGATTGTCCTGAAGAGCAGCCACCGGAGATAGTCAATGACCGAGGCCGGCAAATGAAAGCGCGTCCGATAAAAACCATCTTTGACCTTCACGGGATGCCGCAGCTCTTTGCCCGGCCACGAACCCCCAACGATAATTCTTTTGTGGAGTCAGCGTTCGGTACCGCAAAGACGGCCCCGGGATATCCCGGTCGATTCCTTAACCTGGAGGACTCTGTGCGGTAGTTTGAACACTATTTTCAATGGTATAATACTGAGCACCTGCATTCCGGTGTCGATTTTGTGACGCCCGAGCAATGTCATCTCGGCCTGAGGGATCAGATCGTTTCCAAACGCAGGGCTAAGCTCGATACTCAACGCCGATTGCGTAGGCAGGTGAACCGTCGTAGCCGGGACCCTTCCCAGTTCCTATCCGGCGGGTTCACCACATTATCAACCCTGCACCATGTAGCGTAATTGATCCGCCGTTTGAGTCATTGTTTCAGAAACGCGCCGCCAGGAAAAGTAATCGCAGCTTTCATCTCCTGAGTAAGACATCTAATTGATAAGCTCCTTGTGGAAAATTCGTTGTTATTCAGCACGGTGAAGGTTCGAGAATACCGACTGCTCTTGGTTGGCTCTCTGTGATGATGAGGAGCTTTTTTGACAAAAATCGCCCTCCACTTGCAACTTTCCGATTTAGCGTTAGCGTTCATCGGCCTAGGCTTCGCTGCGTTTACGGGATTTGTAGACCGTTCGAAAGATCTCGGCTGCACTCTCCACGAAGTAGTGGCACCAGCTGTTGATCATGGTAGGGTGAACTCGGAATCGAGAGGCTAACTGGGCCATTTTTTCCCTTTGCGTAACGGAATGTGTCAATCAAAATGAGACACCCAGGTCAAGAAATTAAGCTCCCCCGCCCTCAGTCGAAGATGGGTTTGTTGATCCAAACCGCTTGGGGTAGCGCAGGGGGTCGGGGCACTATGCCCTTGAATCTGTTTTGGTGTTTTTCATATGCTTCAGCCAATACGGTCGTGCGACGTGCAAGAACCTCTTGCGCCGTGCCGTAGTGGAGCACTTCGGGGGTCATCAATCCGATACCCGAATGATAATGCTCTTTGTTGTACCAGCTGAAGAACCCCTGACAAAAGGAACGAGAATCCTGGATAGATCCGAATCGTTCCGGAAACTGCGGGCAATATTTCAAGGTTTTGAACTGGGCTTCTGAATAGGGGTTATCATTACTTACATGCGGCCTGCTATGCGTCTTGGTAATCCCCAGATCACTGAGTAAGTGAGCGACCCTCTTGGATTTCATGCTGGATCCGCGGTCAGCGTGGACAGTTAACTGACCCGGCTGGATGCCCTGCTTCTGGCACGTTTCCTCGATCAGTCGTTTAGCCAGGCTATCTTGTTCCCGGTGAGCGACCATCCAGCCAACCACATAGCGGCTGAAGATGTCCAGCATCACGTAGAGGTAAAAGTAAGTCCACTTCACCGCTCCCTTGAGCTTGGTGATATCCCACGACCAAACCTGATTGGGGGCCGTAGCAAGTAACTCGGGCTTGGTGTAGTGTGGACGCTGCACATGCTTCCTGCGCTCTTTGACATTTCCGTGCTCATCGGTGAGGATACGATACATCGTCCTGACAGAGCAATGATACTGCCCCTCATCCAACAATGAGGCGAAAACCTGTCGGGGGGCTTTATCCTGGAATCGTTCTGAATGCAGGACCTCGATCACGGTCTTTCTCTCCAGCTTGGTGAGGGCCAAAACAGGAGCAGGACGGTGTGTTTCATCCTGCAAAGGCTCAGCAGGGCTCATGTGGCGGTAAAAGGTCGCCCTGGGCAGCGTCAGCGCCTCACATGCGCTCTTCTTGCCGATGTCACGGCTTAAGGAGGAAACGGCGCTCATGAGTTCTCCTCTTCCTCCTCCTCGGGCGGCTCCTCCTGTGGGATCCCCAGGAGCTCTGAAATTTTTTTTTGAAACTCGATAATGGCCTCCGCCCGCCTGAGTTTGCGTGTCAGTTTCCGGGTCTCTCTCTCGAGCTCGGCCACCCGAGGAGCCAGCGGGTTTTTCTCCTTCTCCTTGCGGCCCCGTTTCTTGGGAGAAAGGGCATCCAGGAGACCCTGATCCCTCTGCTTCCGCCAGGTCGTCAGATTTGAGGAGTAAAGACCTTTGCTGCGAAGAAGGGCGCCAAGTTGGCCGGGTTGGGTGCAGGCATCAGCCTGCTGGAGGATTTGCAACTTGTATTTCGCTGTGAACTTTCGTCGTGCCTTCTTTTCGGGCACTTCCGGATCTGGAGGGGACATCGTAATAGGCTCCTCTGCGCCGCCGGTCGATGGGGCAACTCCAGTC
>Ga0209270_1000127_pt1 | contig 195292 bp, 182 predicted proteins | sample MTBAKSrepl1MetaG_FD_187456 | JGI IMG/M metagenome (GOLD analysis project Ga0209270, IMG submission 187456) | Enrichment culture microbial communities from Arthur Kill intertidal strait, New Jersey, USA, that are MTBE-degrading - MTBE-AKS1... | ecosystem: Environmental > Aquatic > Marine >...
GTGGGAGATCTGGCACGACAAGGAAAAAGACGGGGAAGCCTATCGATCGTGCACCATCATCACGCGGCCGGCCGCGGGGGGCATAGAGCGGCTGCATGACCGCATGCCGGTGATCCTGCCTGCCCAGGCCTACGATCCCTGGCTCGATCCCGGCAACCAGGATGCGGCGTTGCTGGTCCGGTTGCTGGAAGAAGAGGCCCTGACCGGTTTGAAGTTCCACCCCGTGACCCGGGAGGTGAACTCGGTAGGGCACAACGATCCTTCCAACCTTGCCCCGGTGCAGATGGAGTTCGGGTTTTGACGCGATGGCCTGTACTTTACATCGGCGTTCAAACGGTTGAGGTCAGCTCGTGACTGCATTTGTCACCCGAGCGCAAGGAAGGGTGATGGATCACCATTACTGACGGGCAGTATATTCATCGAGCAGTCTGCGGATCATCTTCTGGTATTGGGTGTTGTATTTTTTTGCTTCCTTCTTGAAAAAATCCACACTGGCCTTGCTCAGGGACAACGTCACCTTAACGGTTTCGTCTTTAAGCGCAAGCTGCTCGGGTGAGGGCAGAAAGTCTGTGATGACCCTCACTTTCCCCATCGGCTCATCCGTGTATTTTATTTTCTCTTTCATATATTCTTTTGCCTTTCCGCCAATATCCGGCACCGATGATTCTGATTTTCTTATCTCTGTAGGTGAATCTCACTGTGAGTATCCCATCGGCGACCCTGCCCAGGCAATAAAACCGTTTTTCATGCTCACTATGTTCAAGGTCTTCCAGGATGACACGTTTGCCATCCAGGAACGCAAGCTGCGCCAAGGCAAATGAGACCCAGTGCTTTTCGCGATTCATCAGGTCTTTATCGTGGTCCCATTCAAAATCGGATCGCTTTTTTATAGATGCATTTTGTGCATGAATTGGATCGGTGTCAATATCTTTATATGGCTATAAATATGGCTTTTTTGATGCCAAAAGCAGGGGAAGGGTGCTTTCGGTTGGATGTGACGTTTCCATGGGTGAAAATAAGCGCCGGGAAAGTCGGCCCATACCCGGCGCTTTAAGGTGGTCAAATTTCAGGTTTGTATGGCGGCCCTATGCCTCGCTGGCGGTCGCCCTGCGCTCTTCCTCCAGCATTTGCGATCGCACTTCCTCGTCGGCGATGGCCGCGTCCAGGTCGGCCACGGTGACCTTGCGGCTGGTGGCGAGGGCGAGCACGTCGGTGAGCAGTTTGAGGCCCGCGGCCCACAGAGCGGCCTCTTCCTTGGTCATTGCCATGGGGATTCTCCTTTCGATGGGGTTAGTCCTTGGTCAGCAGCACGAAGCCCGCGTCGATGAGCTGGTTTTTCGCCTTGCGGAACGCCTCCCGGTCGAACGTGTCATCCCGGCCCAGGGCCAGGGTGGCGCCCCACAGATCCAGGGCCCGCCCACGTCGTCGAGCAGGGCGTTGAACCGGCGGCGGCGCCTTCGAACCCGCCGCCATAGGCCGCGCGGGGGTAGGGCCGGCCGTGGCGATCGACGATGGTGGCGGGATCGAACATTACAGCCCCTTTGCGGTGCGGGTGAGGAGGTAGCTGGGGCCGGGCTCGGCCGCGGCCACTTCCTGGTGGATGTCGGTGAGCAGGCCGCGCAGGGCGGCCAGGTCCGCCTGGCCGTACTCGGTGGTCTTGCCGTTGACGGTGATGCGCACGATGCGCTGGCCGCTGGCCAGGTCCCGGACGGCCTGTTCGACGGCGGCCTGATCGATGGCTGAAAACGCCATGGGATCGCTTCTCCCGGTTCGGGGTGGATCGGGTGACTGTCGCGCTGCGGCGGTGTGCCGTATGGGAGGGGTTTAACGCGGCGGGTTGGATAAAGGGAAGGGACTCCTGTCCACTCCTGTCCATTCCTGTCCTCTTATGTCCATTTAATTTTTATATGGTATAAGAGAAAATGGAAAAAAAGTGGATTGAAACTTATAAAAGACTTATATAGACGCCATGTATGCCATTGAATGGTCTAAAAAAGCGGATAGGCAAATGGGAGGCATCGATCCCAGACAACAAAAAGCCATTATGCTTGCGGTCGATGGTCTGGCGTCCTTCCCAAGATGAGCGAATGTCAAACAGCTTAAAAACCATCCATATGCATACCGATTGAGGGTTGGACGCTATCGGGTATTTTTCCATGTTCAATCCAGGGTCGAAATCATAACGATCGAAGAGGTAAAAAATCGCGATGAAAGAACATATCAAGCACCAGGTGATTCAAAGCGATGGCAAGCACATGTTTGTGGTTGTGCCATACGAGGAGTACATAGAAAGAACGTTAATAACTCTATGAAGGTTTTCCTCGCAGGCGATTATATGGGATTGCCCTGCACAGAAGGGGCAGCAGAGAGCGGAAAATGGGCTGCGGAGGCCATTATGAGAAACCTCACCTAACTTTACCATCCACAAGGATTCGCAGGGACGGGCCGCCTTGGTTTTGGCATAGTTTGGTGTTGAACCCTCATTTTCGAAATCCGCAAATCCTGCTCACCTGTGATGGTCAGCGTTAGATCCATGAGGAGATTCTGAATAAGTGGGCAAGTTTTCAGAAGGATTATTAAACGAAAAAATAATACTGGCGAATTTGGACATTTGCCCTGGCCAAACAATTCTCGATGCTGGCTGTGGAAACGGTTATATGGCGAAAAATTTTTCTGAGCTGCTGGGAAAGACAGGAAAGATATATGCTCTTGACCCGGATAATCAATCGATTGAAAATTTAAAAATAGAAGTTGAAAAGACAAATATAGAAGCCTTCGTTGGCGATATTACAAAACCAACCAAGTTGAAAGCCGCTTCAATTGATTTGGCCTACCTCTCAACGGTGTTTCACATTTTTACGAAATCCCAAATAGAAGGCTTTTTAACAGAAATAAAACGAATTTTAAAACCAAATGCTCGGCTGGCTATTGTGAATATAAAAAAGGAAGATACTGCTTTCGGCCCGCCGGTCGCAATGCGATCTTCTCCAGAGGAATTGAGACAAAAGGTCTCATTGTTACCCAAAATGCTTATTGAAGTTAATGACTATTTTTACATGCAATTGTTTGAAAATTCATAGAATTTGCAGATCTAACATGCTCTTTCAACGGATCGCAAAAGACCGCGCTCGCTGAAGAGCGGCGTTGGGCGGCGCTTAAGGAGGGGGCAATGCTTTTTGTGATTGTGCTTAAAGCGCTGGCGATATGGGCGGGTATTGCGGTTTTGGCCATTCTTAACGGCGCGCTGCGGGATGCTGTCCTCATTCCGAAGCTTGGCACGGCGACTGGCCTTGCATTGAGTGGCGTACTCCTTTCGGCACTCATCTTCGTCGTTGCCTACCTTTCATTGCCTTGGCTTGGTGCCCGCCGTCCCGCTGAGTTCGTGGGAATAGGCTTAGGCTGGGTCGCCCTTACCCTCGTCTTCGAGTTCTCGTTCGGCCTATCGCAAGGCAAGTCCTGGCAGGTCTTGCTTGAGGCATACACGTTCAAGGGTGGCAACATCTGGCCAGCCGTTCTTGTGGTCACTGCTCTTGCGCCATATCTTGCCGCAAAGCTCAGGGGCTGGGCGTAGCATAGGTAGCGCTCAACCAGGCGCTAAAGCAGGACCGGGCGGGCCGTGCCACTTTCGCAGCTTTTTCTGCAAACAAATGTTCGGGCTTTTGGGCAAGGTCTCAGGTTAGACACGCCCGCCCTTTAGCTTCACCGTTGGGCAGCAGGAGATATTCGTATGAATATGCGATGGACTGTTCCAGGCAATCGAGTGGGTGCGCTTTGCTATTTATAAAATCGGGCATGTGTATGTATGGAGGTTCGGGGCCATGAAAGTAATTACTATAATCGCTCTAATTTTAGGGGTAGGTGGAAGTCTTCTATATTTTATTTTGTTCAAGAATCGCATAAATTATTTAACTGACAAAAAAAGTGAAAATAAATAATTGGTATGGCATGCCGCCGGGCTAAAAAAAACCTTCCAACCTTATACCTTAGTCGGACCGGTGCGCCGCTGCCGCTACGCACCAGCCGGTAAGTCTATCGTTGGCATTGCATATTTAATCAATCAAGGTCTCATTGCATCCTCTTGATTTTTCTTTTATTGTGCTAAAATGTAAGAAATTGAGGAGGGGGTCCTATGACCACCAAAACAGATGCAAAAAGCCAAATATTTCATAGAATTTTAAGCGAACGAAATAAACTCGTATTTTATGGCGTTAAAAATATTGGTTTGTTCGGCTCCTTTGTCCGGGGTGATCAGACACCCGAGAGCGACATAGATATTCTCGTGGAATTCATCCCTGAAAAACACACTTTTGACAATTTTATGGAAGTTGCGTTTCTGCTTGAAAATATCCTGGAACGTAGGGTCGAGTTGATTACAGCAGAGGCTCTCAGCCCGCACATCGGACCACATATCCTAAAAGAGGTTGAGCGTGTCCCTATCGCCGCGTGAATATTTTCATCATATTCTAGACGAAGTCGATTACATCTTAAGCCAGACAAAAGATTTGGATTTTGAATCTTTTGTCAAAAATCCAACCGTAAAAGAGCATTTGTTCGAAGCCTCGAGATAATCGGCGAAGCATCAAAAAAATACCAGATGACGTCAAAGCTATTCAGCCTGATATCGAATGGCGAAAGGTCACTGGAATGCGAGATAGGCTAATCCATGACTTTTTTGGGGTTGATTACACCATAGTCTGGGATGTTGCGACAACCAAACTCCAAGACCTTCGATCGAAAATGCAAGCACTTCTTGACATAATAGCAAAATGCCAGCCCGATAATTGATCGGCCGCGAATTACTTTCGGGGTTTTCATGTAACATCGTCAGCTCGCCGCTCACTTCCCCGATTGGATTGGCGAATGGCGCAGGCGGCCGCGGATATGTTGCAGTGGTAGCGTTGGCAATACATCATCGGTCCTCCAGGATCTCTTCGTCCGGATCCACCACCCGGCTTTTAAGATAATCGTTGAAGGCGGTTTCTGGGATGCGCAGGGCCCGGCCGCCGATGCGCACGGCGGGCAGCTTGCCCTCCTGGATGAGGCGGTAGACGGACTTGTCGCTGCACTTCATGCGGCTGGCCACGGTCTGCACGTAAAGATAGGTTTCGGCGGTCATCGGCGGCCCCCCGTCAGGTAGCTGGACCGGGCGGCCACCTGCTCGTCTTCCGGCTGCCGGCCCTCGGGCGGCGGCTGCAAGACGGCGGTGTGGCCGACGCCGACCAAAAAGTCATAGGCGGCCATGGCCATCACCTCGCAGTCCCACAGGTGGTTGGCCCGGCCCCTGGGGTTTTCCCACACACCCTTGTCTTTGATCTGCTCGGCGGTCAGATGGGCGGCGTAATCCTCGGTGTAGTCGGCGTAAAAGTACATGGCCCCGGGGTCGCCGCTTTTGACGCCGAGCTTGCGCGCCAGGCGCCCTTTAAAATACGTGGTGTTGACCCGCAGCAGTTTGATGCCGCCGGGAATGGGTTTTCTGCTGCCGGGAAAAAACTCGATGGGCGATTCGGCATACTTGGGCACCATGCGGTCGACGCCCTGGTAGGGCAGGATATAGCCCCGGTACGAGGCGCAAAAGTCGTACACCTCGTCGGTGCGGTGGCCCATGGCGTCCTGCAGGCCAAAGAGCACGGGATACCGCCCTCCCACTTGATGTCGTGGTCCGTGTCCCTGCCGCCGAAGGCCATGACCTGGAAAGCGCCGCACGCGGGGCAGCGCACGTGGTAGTCGAAGATCACGTCGCACTCTTCGTTCAGCGCCCGCCAGATGGGACCGGACTCGACCGAGGGAGAGGAAAAGCGCCACAGCTTGCTCATGTGGGAAAAGCGCGTCAAGCGCTTTCGCACCAGGTTGGGCGGGGTGGTCTCCTTGGCCGACCACTCGAACTTGTCCTCTTCGTCCAGGATGACATAGGGCAGCGGCTTTGCGGCCATGCTGGCGATCGACGAGGCCCAGCCCACGTAGATCTTGCGGTGGGCGAGCTTGATGCGGCCGGTGGACACGTCGTCCTCGTAGCCGGTCAAATAGGTGCGCAGCCGGGGCGAGTCCTTGAACAGCTGGGTGAGCCGGTCCTGGATGGTCTCCTTGGAGGCCTTGATGTCTGGAAACACGCACAGAAAGTTGCCCGGCACGCGGTCCATGGCGTAGCCGATGGCGTTGAAGCCCAGCGAGGTCTTGGCGGTCTGGGGCGCCCAGCAGCACACGATCTCTCTTACGCCGGGGTGAAAGGAGGCGTCCTGGATGCCGGCAACGTGCGGCATGTTGCGGTTGCGCCACCGGCCGGGAATCGGGGCGTCGGCGGGCAGCACGATGTGCCGCTGGCACCAGTCCGACGGCCGAACGTAGGCCTTTTTGATCAGCGAGCGCTTTTCTGCGGCGGAGAATTTGACCCGGTAGCGCTTGCCGATGGCGGCCTGGCGCAGCTCCGGAGGCAGCCAGGCGGCGTCGATGGGAAGGGGGCAGGGCAGGTGTAAGTTCATCTATTGTTTCTCAAGGAACCGAGGATGCCGGTGATGGCGCACCGCCAATAATCAAAAGGGTTCCGGAAGCGAGCAGGTTATTACCTGCCCACAAGGCTTTTTATAGGACAGGAGGGCAACCTTGCGAAAGACGGCGGTGGAAACTATGGAAGATATGGAATCTAATTGGATCACGTATGAATGCGATGGGGTGATCTTTTGGCCCGCTGAAAGTCCGGCTTCAACGGGTTTATCTTTTCAACTCGTCCCTGATCGCGACGCCGATCCTTTCCAATTTAAACGGCTTTTGGATCAGTGCGCCGGCTCCCAATTGCTGGGCGTCGATGACTTCGTCGGTTTTGGTGAATCCGCTGATGATGATGGCTTTCTGGTTGGGACGGAATTGTATGATCCGGCGATAGGTTTCAAGCCCGTTGATCCCAGGCGCCATGATCATGTCGAGCAGTATCAGGTCCACTTCGTGGCTTTTTACATACTCGACGGCTTCTTCGCCGCTTGCAACCGCATGGAAATCATATCCCAGCGTGTCCAGCATGCTGCAGGTAATTTCTCTTTGGCTTTCGACATCATCGACCACTAGAATTTTTTCGCCGTTTCCTTTGTATTGCTCGAACGGCTGGGACGCGGGCGAGGAAAGCAATTCTTCTCTTGTGATCGGAAAATAGAGCTCGAAGGTGGTGCCTTTCTGATTGCTTTTCACATCGATATAACCCTTATGCTCCTGGACGACGTTCCAAACGACCGAAAGGCCCAGGCCGGTGCCGCTCCGACCCAAGGTCTTCTTGGTAAAAAATGGCTCGAATATCCTGGCGAGATCTTCGCCCGAGATGCCGGAACCGTCGTCTGAGATGTTTACAACCACATATTCATCCACGGCCACATCGTTGTAACCCTTCAGCGGTTCATGCAGGTAGCGGTTCATGGTCGATATCGTGATGGTGCCGCTGCCTTCGATGGCTTCGGCCGCATTGGCCACAAGGTTCATGATCACTTTCCTGATATGAATCGGGGAGGCTTTTATCTTGAATAAACCGGTGTCGAGCCGGGTGCGGATTTTGGCATCGGGATTATAGAACCTGAGCTTGGCAAATTCCGGAGAGTTCAGGTAATCGTTGATGATTTGGTTGATATCGAGGGGCTCCTTATTGGTGGCGACGCCGCGCGCGATGGTCAGCAGGTCCTCAACGATCGCGGCCGCCCGATACCCGGTTTGCTGCATTTTCTCGATGGGCCCCCTGAGTTTGCTCTCCTTCGGCAAGGTCATCAACAGCAATTCGGGATAGTTGATGATGCCCGACAGTACGTTATTTAGGTCGTGGGCGACCCCGCCGGCCAAAAGCCCCAGAGATTCCATCCTTTGCGATCTCTGGAGCTGATCTTCAAGACGCTTGCGCTCGGTGATGTCCCTTATGGCGGCGATGTGCACATCTTTGCCCTGGTACTTGAGAATCGTCGCCGTAATTTCCGTGGGGAAAACGGTGCCATCTTTCTTTTTGTGATACCTGACAGGGATGTAGCTGCCTCTTTGCTGGGTCGCTTGCCGGGTTCTTTTAGGTTCGGCCGAAAAATCGATATTCTTCATTTTAAGAATTTCTTCGCGGCTGTAGCCATAAAGATCGACAAAGGATTGATTGACCTCGAGCATGTTGCCTGTAGCGATTTCGATGAGCGCGATGGCATCGGATTCCAGATCAAACAGGATTTTATATTTTTCCACGCTTTCGCGAAGGTCGGCTTCGATCTGTTTGAGTTGGGTGATATCTCTTACAATGGCAAGGACCGCGCCTGTCGTTGCCTGCTCAAAACGGCTTATCGAGATCTCGGCATCAAACTCTTGACCATTCTTGCGAATGTGTCTCCAGTAAAATTTTTGCGGAGCTCCTTTCAACGCGGCATTTATCACTGCAATGGCTTTTTCTCCGGAATCGCTGCCGTCAGGTTGTCTGGGGGGAGAAAAATCCCACGGGTGGCAACCTATGATGTCGTCCGGTTTTTCACAGCCGAACATTTTGAGGGTCATTCGGTTGCATTTCACAAAGCGAAAATTTTCAAGGATGAAGATGGAATCGAGGGCGGTCTCGAACAACGTGCGGTAGCGGATTTCGTCATTGATCGATTCCGCTGCGGCACGCCCGCATTCCGTCTCCAATTCTTCGATGCGCCTCTCCAGCTCTTCGTAACTTAACTTGCGATCCATTCGAAACAGGCCCCGTTTGAACAGGAAAAGGCTCGGATGCCGGTATCATGCCAATACCGGTCCCGAGACTTGAAAATTTGCACAAGGTGCATGGGTGGTGCCTTCGGGATTTTGAGAGTTACGTTCTCATATATGACGCGAAGATTTGCTCTATATCATAATATCGAAAAAGATTTCCAATTTTTTTGGTGATGCGCGGCCCGTCCGGCAGGGCTCGGAAACCCGCGCCCCATTATCAAAGGACGCCTTGACCGTTTAAGTGTTTCCTGACGCTTTGGCTTTTGACTCTTTTGGGTTTTGCTGTTGTGGTTTCCAGGTCGCCTTGATCTATCATTTCGTAAACCTGGGAGAGCGATACCCGCAAAATGGCCGCAACCTAGTCGGGACGAAGCAAAATCTTGACATCCATAATGCCCAGGTCGGTAAGGGCCTGGTTGCCGCATAGGAATACGGGTATTTGCTTTAAGGTGATTTTGTTTCTGTTCGACATGACGAACGGGTCTCCTTTCCGTTCGCTTCTCAATCCGTCACCGCACGCGATAGGGAAGCAAATCGGGCATGCTGCCGGTTGTTCATTGCGGCTCAATGTAGTTAATTTCGATGTGGTTGCCCTCCGGATCGCGCACCGGGATGGCGATGCGGTCCGGTACGTCGATCGTTTTAAGCTCCCCGGCCCGCTTGTCCCAGCGCCGGGACTGCGCCCGCAGGTCGAGCCGGTCCATGGCGTCGGCCGACCAGCCCCGGGTGGACGTTAATTTGTCTTTCCAGGCGTCGGGCAGCGGATCCATACCCTCCCAGGCCCGGGCCAGGTCGGCCGGCGCGACCGGCTTGTCCCCGGAGGATCGGGGGTCTTTCTTTTTGATGGGGGCGTCGCTATTTTGACGCTTGCCGCGGCCCTCGAGCGCGATGCCGTACTGCCGGCAAAACGCCTTGAAGTCGTCGGTCAGGTTCCCGGTGCCGGCCCACTTGGACCACAGGTTGATCAGATCGCCGCCGGCCCCGCAGGCCAGGCAGTTAAAGACGTCCTTTTCGACGTTGTACGAAAACGAGGGATTGGAATCTTCATGATAGGGGCACAGGCCGTGCAGCTCTGGTCCTCGGACCGAACGGACCTGGAAGAGCTTGCGGGCGATCTCTTCCCGATGCTGGTACGATAAATTCAGCGCCTTGCCCATTCGCCATCCATATTTAATAGATAATTAAAACAAACACATATAAAGCTGCAAGCCATGGTGCAAAAAAAGCCTCATTCCAAAATCAAATCCAAATGGTATTTTTGCGTGCGAAGGCCACCCGGGCCTGCTGAAACCGTAACTGGGGGCACCCTCCGGAAAGGACCCGCACTGCTCCCCCAGGCGTGGGCGGGAAGGTCCGCTTTTGGGCGGCCGGGTAAGTTCCAGGGGCACGGGGGCCTGCGGCGACCGGGCACAAAAAAAGCCGCGGGCGGTCGTCTCAAGCGACCGTCAACGCGGCTATGTATAAAGGAAAAAGAATGATAAGGAATGCTATCGATTTGATATGGGATGATACTGCATTCCGTAGCATCAAAAAGAGGCCGGGATTGATACGATATAGGGCAGCTATCCACGGTTTACTCCAATGCCAAATTGAAGTGCATTTGAAGTGCGCTTGAAGTGCAGGAAATAGGTTGTTAATAAACCTGTTGCATTTGTAACTTGCTTGATTTATTAAGGAAGGAAATTGAGGGGTGGCGGAAGTGCATGGGAATCGAACCCACCCGGGACGGTTTTAGCGCCCCACACCGGATTTGAAGTCCGGGAGCCCCACCAGTGAGCTGTCCACTTCCGCAGATTTTTCGTTTGCTATATTAACCCGGCGAAAAAAATTGTCAACCGCTAATGGAATTGGAGCTTCCGCGGCATGCGTCTGGCCTATTTTGACTGTTTCTCCGGTATCAGCGGCGACATGACCCTGGGGGCGCTGGTGCACCTCGGGGTGCCGGTCGATTGGCTCAAGGCACAGATTCGCGCGCTGCCGTTGGATGGTTTTGACATTTGTTCCCAGGTGGTTTCGAGGCAAGGAATTGCCGCGGTCCAGGTCGCGGTGGTCTCCGGGGAGACCCATCACCACCGGGATTACCGGTTTATCCAATCTTTCATAGAAAAAAGTCCGCTTTCCGCTAAGGTCAAGACGATGAGCCTGGCGATTTTCGATCGCATCGCCGATGCCGAGGCCCGAATCCACGGGTGCGACAAGGCATCGGTCCACTTTCATGAGGTGGGTGGGGTCGATGCCATTGTGGATATCGTTGGGAGCTGTTTGGGGCTGGAGTGGTTGGGGGTGGAGGCGGTGGCTGCCTCTGCGTTGCCCATGGGCGGAGGGTTCGTGCGATGCGCCCACGGCATGTTGCCGTTGCCGGCGCCGGCCACTGCGGAGATCCTCAAGGGAATGCCGGTGTACGGTAATGGGATCGAAAAGGAGTTGGTGACCCCGACCGGTGCGGCCATTCTGGCAGCTTTGGCCCGGAATTTTGGCCCGATGCCTTCGATGCAGGTGGGGCAGATCGGATATGGGGCCGGCACCATCGAGTTGGAGTCTCAACCGAACCTTCTGCGGGTGATGTTGGGGAGGGTCGAAACCGCATGGAAAACCGATGGTTCCAAGCGTCTGGTCATGATCGAGACCAATATCGATGATATGAATCCGGAGATTTTCGGATATCTGATGGAACGCCTTTTTGAGGATGGGGCGTTGGACGTGTTTTGGGTGCCGGTATTCATGAAAAAGAACCGTCCGGGAACCATGGTCCAGGTGCTTTGCGAGCCGCAGGATCGGGAGCGGGTCGTGGGGTGCATCCTGGCAGAGACTTCATCGCTGGGGGTTCGCTTTTACGAGGTGTATCGCACGGCGCTGGAGAGGGTCTCGGTGGAGATGCCATCGCCCTTCGGTCCCGTCAGGGTTAAAAAAATCAAGGGCTTGGCCGGCGGGGTTCGTATTGTGCCTGAATACGAAGTGTGCAGGTACATCGCCATGGAGCGCCATTTACCGCTGCAGGAGGTGTATGCGGCGATTGTGAAGGCTGCGGCTGAGAAGAATTCGCCGCCTTGACAAAATCCGAAGCAACCGATAGAAGCGGGCCATGCTTTTAAGGCGCCGGGTGGTCATATTTTTGGCGACAGGTGGCTACATCGGTCGTGTGCCGACGGCACCGGGAACTTTCGGAACCTTGCTGGGGTTGCCGCTGGCGTTTGTCCTGTCGAAGGTGAGTTGGATCGGGTCCCTGGCGATCATGCTCGCCTTGATCCTGGCAGCGGTCTGGAGCGCCGGCGAGGCTGCGCGCCATCTCGGCGACAAGGATCCGGGTTGCATTGTTATCGACGAAATCGCCGGCATGGCCGTTGCGCTGCTCGGCATGCCCTTTACACCGGTGAATTGTCTCGCCGGTTTTATTTTGTTCAGGCTATTTGATATTGTTAAACCGCCACCGGTTCGCCAGCTTGATCGCAACCTGGGTGGCGGATGGGGCATCGTGCTCGACGATATCGCGGCCGGGGTCCTGACGAACATCGTGTTGCGTATCGGGGGTATCCTGTTCAATTGATGCTCACAATGACCAACATGATAAAAAATTAATATAAAAACGATGGGTTGAGATGTAAAGTGTAAAGTATAAAATGAAGGAATTTTGTCGATTTAGCGTTCGGTCGTCATTTCCGATAATTACCTTTGTCAAAGTGTGATGGAATCTTAAAAAGTCTTAGAGGCGTCATGCCGGATTTGATCCGGCATCCAGAAACAATTGAAAATGCTGGATCCTGGCTTTCGCCGGGATGACGGGAGGTGAACATCGAACCGCCCCGCTGAGCGGGACTGGAGCACAACGAGGAAGACAACCGATTTGAAAAAGGACTCCAACCAGGAAACCGCCCCTTCATCCCGACCTGTAAAAGGCAAGCTTCGTGAAAATATCGAGGCCCTCGTCATCGCCATAATCCTGGCCCTGTTTATTCGCACTTTTGTCGTACAGGCGTTTAAAATCCCATCGGGCTCCATGCAGGACACCCTGCTGATCGGCGATTACATTCTTGTCAATAAGTTCATTTACGGGATCAAGATCCCTTTCACCGACAAAACCCTCATTCCCGTCAGCAAGCCCGAACCCGGTGACATCGTGGTGTTCAAATATCCCGAGGATCCGAGCAAGGATTTTATCAAGCGGGTTGTGGCGGTCGGTGGCGATAAGGTGGAGATCAGGAACAAAAAAGTTTACGTGAACGGCGATATCCGCGAAAATCCGCATGCCGTCCATGTCGATCCCCGGATTTTTCCACGTGGGTTTCAGCCCCGGGACAATTTCGGCCCGGTGACCGTCCCCGAGGGAAAGTTGTTCGTCATGGGTGACAATCGCGACGAGAGCAACGACAGCCGTTTTTGGGGATTCGTGGATGAATCGGCCTTGCGCGGCAAGGCGTTCATGATCTATTGGTCTTGGGACCGGGATGAATTCAACGTGCGTTGGGACCGACTGGCCGATATCATCCATTAGATTCGTAATGATATCTGATTGTTAGAAATTAATCCGTTTCCTTTCCCTCGAACCGGGTTTCAGGTGGGCCATGCCGCTGGAACGAAAAGACATTCTCGATATCGCCTCGCTATCGCGCCAGGAGATCCAGCTGATCCTGGATACAGCCGAGAGCATGAAAGAGATTTCCGAACGGCCCATCAAGAAGGTGCCGACCCTGCGGGGCAAAACGGTGGTGCTGTTTTTTTACGAACCGAGCACCCGCACCCGCCTCTCCTTCGACCTGGCCGCCAAACGGCTCAGCGCGGACAGCCTAGCCATTTCGGCCGACATGAGCAGCCTGGTCAAGGGCGAAACCCTGCTCGATACGGCCCGCACCCTGGAGTCCATGCGGCCCGATGTAGTGGTGCTGCGCCACGCCTATTCGGGCGCACCCCAGTTTCTGGCCGAACGTATCAAGGCATCGGTGATCAATGCCGGCGACGGCACCCATGCGCATCCCACCCAGGCCTTGCTGGATATGCTGACCATTCGGCAGCACAAAAAGACCCTGTCCGGCTTGCGCATAGCCATTGTCGGCGATATCACCCACAGCCGGGTGGCTCGCTCCAACATCGAGGGATTGACCAAGATGGGGTCCAAGGTTGTGCTGGCCGGTCCGCCCACCATGATGCCCCATGGGATCGAAGCGCTGGGGGCCGAGGTGGCGGGGAGCATGGACGCTGCGATCCAAGGTGCCGATGTGGTGATGATGCTGCGTATTCAGAAGGAGCGCCAGAAACGTTTCACTATAGCGACCGAGCGCGAGTACGCCCGTCAATATGGATTGAACCGGGAACGCCTGGCACTGGCCAAGCCCGATACGGTGGTCATGCACCCCGGCCCCATCAATCGCGGTGTGGAAATCGCCCCGGATGTGGCCGATGGGCCCCATTCCCTTATTTTGAATCAAGTGACCAATGGAGTGGCCGTGCGCATGGCGCTCCTTTATCTGGTGCTGGGAGGCGGTCGCAATGCCGATGCTGATTAGAGGCGCACGGGTCATCGACCCGGGAAAGCTCGACCAGGTGAGCGATGTCTTGATTGAAAAGGGACGGATCGCCGCGGTGCAGCCGGTCGGCACCCTGGATCGAGTGGGCGGCGAAAGCGGGTTGCAGATCATCGAGGCCCAGGGGCTCTGGCTGACCCCTGGTCTGATCGACATGCATGTCCATTTTCGCGAGCCGGGACAGGAATATAAAGAGACGATCCTTACCGGCAGCCAGGCCGCAGCGGCCGGTGGCTTTACGGCCGTGGCCACCATGCCCAACACCGATCCGGTCAATGACGATCCAGCCATCACTCACCTGATCTTAAACCGCGCGGCCGAGGCCGGGCTGGTGCGTGTCTTGCCGGTGGCCGCCATCAGTAAAGGGATCAAGGGCGAGCAGCTATGCGAGTTCGGCGAGCTCAAGGCTGCCGGCGCCGTGGGCGTGAGCGATGACGGTCGGCCGGTGATGAACGCCCAGCTCATGCGGCGCGCACTGGAATATGCGGCCGCCTTCGACCTGCTGGTCGTCTCCCATTGCGAGGACCTTCACCTGGCCGAGGGCGGCGCCATGAACGAAGGGGTTAACGCCACCCGCATGGGATTGTCCGGTATTCCCAATGCCGCCGAAAGCGTCATGGTGATGCGCGACATCGCTCTGGCCCAGCTCACCGGGGCGCCGGTGCACATCGCCCATGTCAGTGCGCGCCAATCGGTGACCGCCATACGACGCGCCAAAGAAGAGGGTATCCGGGTAACCGCCGAAACCGCGCCACATTACTTCACCCTCACCGACGCAGCCGTGGCGGGGTACAATACGCATGCCAAGATGAATCCACCGCTTAGATCCGAACAGGACCGGGAGGCCGTCAGGCAGGGATTGGCCGACGGCACGCTGGACGCCATCGCCACGGACCACGCCCCCCATTCGGTGATGGAAAAAGAGGTGGAGTTCGATCGGGCGGCCAACGGCATCATCGGCCTGGAGACCTCCCTGCCATTGGGGCTGAAGTTGGTGCAGGAGGGGGTGTTGACCATCGATACGCTCATCACCCGCATGGCGGAGGCGCCGGCACGCATCCTGGGACTGGAGAGGGGCGTGCGCGTGGGACTGACCGCCGACCTGACGCTGATCGACCCGGATAAGGTGTTTACGGTCAAGGCCGCCGATTCCAAGTCCAAGAGCCGCAACACCCCGTTTGAGGGCTGGCAGCTGAAAGGTAAGGCCGTGATGACCATCTTGGGCGGCAAGATAACCTATAAGGATTTCGGAACCGAAGATTAGATCCTATTCCTTCACTTAACACTTTAAACTTAAAACTTTTATCTATCTATTATTATGACCCCATCCGATGCCCATCTGCTGATTGTCGACGACGAGCGGAGCATGCGTGAGCTGCTCGAATACATGCTCTCCAAGGAAGGTTACAAGATCGACCTGGCCGAAAACGGCCGCAAGGCGATCGAGAAGATCCAGGCGACGGATTATGACCTGGTGCTCACCGACATCAAGTTGGGGGACCTGACCGGCCTGGACGTATTGCGCGCGGCCAAGCGGAAGAACCCCAACATCGTGGTCATTATGATTTCGGCCTTCGCCACCACCGAAACGGCGGTCGAAGCCATGAACGACGGGGCCTACGATTATGTGCCCAAACCGTTCGACAACGACGAGCTCAAAGAGACCATCGCCAATGCCCTGGAGCGCAAGACCCTCGACGCCGAGCGCGAGGCCATGGAAGACGAGCTTAAAAGCACGGTCCATTTCGACAAGATCGTGGGTGGCAGCCCCCGTATGCTGCACATCTACCAGATGGTGCGCCAGGTGGCCAGGACGCGCACCAATATCTTGATCACCGGCGAGAGCGGCACCGGCAAGGAGCTCATCGCCCGGGCCATCCATGACAACAGCGACCGGGCCGACAAGCCGTTTATCCCGGTCAACTGCGGCGGCATTCCCGAGACCCTGGTGGAGAGTGAGTTTTTCGGCCACAAGAAGGGCGCTTTTACAGGCGCAACACAGGACAAGCAGGGCCTGCTGGAAGTGGCCCACAGTGGCACCATCTTTCTGGACGAGGTAGGCGAGCTGAGCATCACCATGCAGGTCAAGCTGCTGCGGGCCGTGCAGGAGCGAAGCTTCAGGGCCGTGGGCGGGACCCGCGACATCAGCGTGGACATCCGCATCATTTCGGCCACCAACAAACGCCTCGAGGACGAAGTCATCGCGGGGCGCTTCCGTGAAGATCTGTTTTACCGCCTCAATGTCATCGAGATCAAGGTGCCGCCGTTGCGCGAACGCAAAGGCGACCTCAAGATCCTCACCCAGCACTTCATCGAAAAGTTCAGCCGCGAAATGGGCAAGGAGGTGACCAAGGTCTCCTCATACGCCATCGACCTGCTCAAAAAATACAACTTTCCGGGCAACGTGCGCGAGCTGGAAAACCTCATCGAACGCTCCGTGGCCTTGTCTTCCACCAACATTCTGTTGCCCGACAGCCTGGCCATGTCCATCCACAAGCGCCGTTGGATCGAGGGTGTTCAGAACAAGCGCTTCGACCTGGATGAAGTGCCCCACGGCGTCTCGCTGGACAACATCTTGGCCGACATCGAGCAGGCCTACCTTAAAAAAGCCCTGGAGTGCACCAGCGGCAACAAGAACAAGGCCGCCGAACTGCTCGGCATCACCTTCCGGTCCTTCCGCTATCGGCTGGACAAGCTGAATATCGAAGCGGCCGATTAGCTCGCTCCCCTTCCTTATATTATAATCGTTAATTTTGTTCGCCCTGGCAGGTCAAAAAATGTCGCAGAGGCGTCATGCCGGAGCCGGGTCCTGGTCCGGGGCAGGCTTCGGTCCGGCATCCAGAACTTATTGAAAATACTGGATTCCGGATTACACCGGAATGACTGCAAAATCTGATTCCGGACTACTCACGAAGCCATCAATATTAAAAAAAATCCAAATCGATAAAACATGTGGCTTGGCGGCTTCCGGTGCAATCGAAGATTTTTCAGACGGGCACTTGACGAATTTTGTCAAAGCGCGCGTAATTTGTTTGGCACACGGTTGCAGGGTGCTATCAAATTGACGGTACCTTTTCCTGGAACATCCAATAAGTACCGAAAAACAGAGGGTTGCCTAAAATTCAATCCCGATTTAAAAAGTGGCACACCGATTGCTTTATCCCTTCGCAACAAGAAACTGAAGCGCGAAGGAGGTGACACAGAGAGCGGCCCCTGTGGACCAAAAATTTGAAACAAGATTTCAGTTAACCTTAAAACCCAATTTTTTTAACCCAGCATTCTATTGTTGAAAGACCAAAGGAGGAAAGACCATGTTTAAACGGAATCAAAAAGGTTTCACACTCATCGAACTTATGATCGTCATCGCCATCATCGGCATCCTGGCCGCCATCGCCATCCCGCAGTTTGCGGCGTATCGCATCCGCGGTTTCAACTCATCGGCCCAGAGCGATATTCGCAATCTGTCCACGACGCAGGCCGCACTCTTCTCGGATTGGCAGATGTTTGGCGGAACTGACGCCGTCGCCCAGGCCAATCCATTGGTTTTCAATGCTTTTGGTGGCGGAGCGGGTGTGCTTTTGACCGGTCCGACCGGTGCTGTCGGCGCTTTTGTTCCCGTAGTCAACGTTACCGCCCAGGGTGACGACCGCGGCATCCAGCTTCCCTTGGGAAACAATGTCATGTTAGTTGCTGGCACGGAAGGTGCCGGTGGATTTGCTTCCTTTGCCGGAATTTCGAAACATATCAACGGAAACACCTATTTTGCGGTTGATAGCGATGTTACCGCAGTTTACTTCGACGAGGCGCCCGGCACAGACGGTACATTGTTGGCAGCTGGGGATGACCCTGGCTCAACGGCCGGAACAGACGATCTTCAGGGTGTAGCCGGCCCGAGCGGGAACAACTGGGCTGTGAGATAACATTCGGAATAAACGCGATCTTTAAAAATATTCCATTAACCCAGGCGCCGGCAGATTGCCGGCGCCTTTTTTATAGGGCGCCTCTGCTCTGTCCAATCAAAGTGCCCTTGTCCCGTATTGAAAGTTACAGTCCTTGGTGGACACTTTTGATCCAGACGCGGCAATAAACATTTTTTTGATAATGTCGTGTCGGAATTTCTGAGCACTAATCTTGGCTTTGGCATTGAAAAAAAATATAAATTCGGTCATATACATACCATTGTCATGCTGGAATGCTTTGTGGAATCATTACCGGTATATTTTTCTCCTGTTAGGGCGGAGAACAAAACCCCTATCGTTATGCTCAATGATCAAAAGGCCTCACAATGACAATTGAAATTCAACATCTGAGCAAGAGGTACCGAAAGGGGCTGCGAAACAGCAAGCCCGCAGTCAGTGATCTCAATCTGAAAATCAACAGCGGGGAAGTGTTCGGGTTCTTAGGCCCAAACGGGGCCGGCAAGAGTACGGTCATAAAGATCCTGATGGATTTTATCAGGCCCAGTTCTGGAGAGGCGAAGGTCAATGGCCGCCTGGTAGATGATCCTATGGTGCGAAAGTTTGTCGGTTATCTTCCGGAAAACCCGTTTTTTTACGATCATCTTACCGCTGAGGAGATCTTGACCTTTGGTGCAAAAGCAGCCCATATGACCAAGTACGAATTTGTTCAGCGGATCGATGAACTGCTGGATGATCTAAATCTTCTACATGTGAAAAAACAGCGGTTGCGAACATATTCCAAAGGTATGGTACAGCGAACCGGTTTGGCTTTGGCGCTGATTCACAAGCCCGAGATCTGCATCTTGGACGAACCGATGAGCGGACTTGATCCCTTGGGGCGCCGATTGGTGGTCGATCTGATTCTGGAGTTGCGGAAAAATGGCCAGACCGTTTTTTTCAGCTCTCATATTCTGAGTGATATTGAAAGGGTCTGCGACCGCGTGGGGATCCTCAATCGTGGACGTCTTCTCTACTGTGGCGGCTTGAAGGATCTGACGCCACAGACCGGTGGATTGGAACAAGCTTTTGTTGATTTGATCAAACAGGATGAGGAGAAAAGCCATGAAGCAGATCTGGCTATTGAGTAAAATCACATTCAAGGAAGGCGTTCGAAACCGCATTCTGTTTGGTATCCTTCTGGTGGCGGTGCTTTTCTCTGCTTTTAATATCGTTTTCACGCAGATGTTCGCGCATGATCTGAGCAAGGTTTCGGTCGACTTGGGACTATCCACCGTTTCCATTTCTGGACTGGCAGTCATTTTTTTCATGGGCATCAATCTGCTTTCAAGGGATTTCGAAAAAAGAACGATTTACATGATTCTTTCACGCCCCATAGCACGTTGGCAATATGTGCTGGGTAAATTTTTCGGCTTGATACTCATGGTGGGCACCTCCGTGGCAATACTTGGAATTTTTTCTGCCGCGGGTGTCAAAGCCACCATGCTAATGGCGCCGCCATATATTCCACCTAACTATTCATGGATTATTTTTCTCTTATCTATCTTCTTTAGTTTCTTAAGCCTGATCATCTTGACCGCAATAGCTCAACTTTTCACTTGTTTGACCACCAGTTCTTACATTGCTCTATTGATCACGGCGTGCACCTATTTTATAGGACAAAATGTTGAAATAGTGAGAAATATGTTTGATGATGGCAAAGGTATCAATGAGATTTATGCCGGTCTGATCATTGTGGTGACATGGGTATTTCCCAATCTTCAGGCTTTTGATCTGAAAACTGCTGCAGGATATGGCCTTCCACTTGAAACCAGCGCACTTATTTGGACCACCGTTTATGGTCTAAGCTATGTAGTTATTGTACTCGCACTCACCATTCTCGTATTTCAGCGCCGAGAGTTGTCATGAAAGCAAAAACGATCATTGTGACTTCCGTTCTGATTGTTGCCATCTCACTGCATGTGTTGGCTCGTTTTAAAACTGACAGCCATCGAACTGATTATGCCTATCGTTTGCACGCATCGGTGCTTCCGTTCCCAACCGAGATGATTAAGGCGCTTGCAGGCGAATTCAAGGGTATGGTGGCTAACTATCTGCTACTGGAAGCCGCAGCGTTTATCGGCAGTAAGCAATCATCTACTGCAGATGTCGAAGAGTGGGATGCTGTGGCACGTTTAATAGACCAGAGCAGTCAACTTGACCCCTATTTCAAAAGCACCTATCGGCTGGCTCAGACAACCCTTCCTTGGGAAGTTCAAAAGTTTGACGAAACATTCGCCATACTGGAGCGCAGCAAACAACATCGGCCTTGGGATTGGGAGCCAGGTTTTTTTATAGGGTTCGACTACTATTATTTTTTGAACGACCGACTGAAGGCTTCTAAAAAATTGATGGAAGCATATGCTGTACCTGGGGCTCCGCCATTTCTCATAACATTGGCTTCGAGACTGGCTTCGCAAGCCGGACACGCAAAAACAGCAATCGATTTCTTAACCGCCATTTATGAAAAAGCTGATGATGAACGACTGAAAAGATCGTTGAGCGATAGAATAATGGCGCTGAAGGGGATGGTCTTGCTGCAATCAGCGGTGGATACCTTTTTTGAAAAGTTCGCTCGTTACCCCCATTCACTTGATGAGCTGGTGGAAAAATCGATATTGCCCGATTTGCCTTTACACCCTTATAACCGAACATATACGTTAAAAGATGGAAGAGTTGATTTTTAACGAATACGAATGGTTAAAAAAAATCTGCTGGAATCGCTCTAAGTTCTTTTCTGCAGCTATGTTTAGTGCACACCCAAAATATATAATAAACATCGTATCGAAAAATTAACTATCTACCAAGGGGCTATGGCCAACAGAATAATTTCCATCATCATACCTGCCTTCAACGAAGATGATTCTCTTCGCCGATTGATTCCGGAGTTGAAACTCAAGTGCCGTTTCGATGAGGTGCTCCTCGTTGATGACGGATCCAAAGCAAACTATTGCGAGTCAGTGGCCTCACATGAAAACATCTTGCAGCTTCGCCATCCATACAACATCGGAAACGGAGCGGCCATCAAAACCGGAATTCGCGCCGCCAGAGGCGAAATCCTGGTTTTCATGGATGCCGACGGCCAGCACGACCCGGAAGAGATCCCCAAACTGATAGCGCACATGGACGCCTACGACATGGTGGTTGGTGCACGCAGTGAACATCAGCAGGCATCCCTGGGCCGGCGCTTGATGAACGCTGCCTACAACCGGCTGGCCTCTTTTGTCACCGGTTTTCCGGTCAAGGACCTCACTTCAGGCTTTCGGGCGGTGCGTGCCGAGCTAGCCCGGGACATCCTGCCGCTGCTGCCCAACGGTTACTCCTGGCCGACCACCATGACCCTGGTGCTGCTGCGCAGCGGGTTTAGTGTAAAGTACGTGCCGATCAACGTTCGACCGCGGCAGCATGGCCGCAGCCGCATCCGGCCGGTGCGCGACGGCATCCGCTTCTTTATGATCATTTTGAAGATTTGCACGCTTTACTCGCCGCTGCGCATTTTTTTGCCGGTGTCCGGTGGGATCTTCCTGATGGGGTTGATCAATTACGCCTACACCTTCCTGACGGCGCATCGCTTCACCAACATGAGCGCGCTGTTGTTCTCCACCTCGGTGATCCTCTTCATGATGGGGTTGATCTCAGAGCAGATCAGCCAGATCAGCCTGCTGAGGCAACAGGTCAGGCCGCCTGAACCTCGAGCCCACAGCAAAGACGGTCAAGAAGATCTCGATTCCAAGCGTCGGGATTGACCATGCGGTTGCTGGTGCTCACCACTTCTTACCCTTCGTCGGCTTATCCTGCCAGCGGTATCTATATAAAAAGGATGCTGCGCGAGTTACCGAAGAAAGTCCAGGTGATGGTGTTGACACCGGCGTGTGATCGATCGATGGATTGGCCCGCGGCATCTGAGGGCCTTCGAGTCAGAGCTATTCGCTATGCGCCCCAATGCTGGCAAATCCTTTCTCATCGGCCGGGCGGCATCCCGGCAGCCCTGCGCGAACAACGATGGGCTTGGGCGCTGGTTCCTTTCTTCTTTATCTCCCTGTTAGTTGCTACCATTCGTCATGCCCGCAGAGCCGACATGATACACGCCCACTGGTCGTTTGCAGGTTTGGTTGGTGGGATTGCCGGCCGCTGGGCCAGAATTCCCGTTGTTACCAGTCTGCACGGCAGTGATGTGCGCCTGGCTACCAAAAATCGGATTTTCAGGCGACTGATTCATTGGGCCTCGCGACTAAATGATCGGATCGTCTGCGTGGGGAACGATCTGGCCGACAGGGTCCGACCATGGGTGCCGGGCGGCCGCCGCGACATCGAGATCATTCCCAATGGCGTGGAGATGTCTTTAGGGAAAGTCGGGAAGACAACCGGGGCCCCGTTTGTGGTCACGCTGATCGGAAACCTCATTGCGCTCAAAAATGTCGATGTCGTTATCCGTGCGTTTGCATCGCTTCCGGAAACGGTTGGTCGGCCCCAATTGCTGATCATTGGTGCCGGGCCGGAGATGGGACGGCTTCAATCCCTGGCGTGCGAGCGTGGCATCATTGATCGCGTCCGGTTTCCCGGACAGCTCCCGCCCGGACAGGTGGCCGATTACCTTGCAGAGAGCGATTTGCTGGTCCTGGCCAGTGCCGGCGAAGCGCGTTCCAGCGTCGTCATGGAAGCCATGGCCGCCGGGGTGCCGGTGGTGGCGAGCGATATCGAAGGGGTACGTGAGTTGATCGCGGATGGCGAGCGGGGTTTGCTTTTTCCGGTGGGCGATGTTGACTGTCTGGCCGCCTGTATGCAGCGCATCATGGAAGACCCGGAGTTAGGCCGGCGATTGGCGGCCAATGCCGCGCAGTGGTTGCGGGCGGAGCAGTTGACCTGGGAAAATTGCGCGGGGCGCTACGTAGAGACATACGAACAGGTATTGGCGGAATTCCATCAGCGGAGGGGGTGATGCCCCTCTGTTGCTTAAACCTGGTTCCCACCGATATGAATCTTGACTATTGCCTGGATTTATTATATTTTCACTTGGTATTACAAACCACCAGTTCCCCGGCCCACAGGCGGCATACCAGGGGGAGAGGTCCACTATGGACCAGGCACATTTTAGCGTTCTTTTCCGTAGCAAACTGCAATTAACGCTGATCGTGGATCAGGGCTAGGGCTGGATCAAGGCGAGATTGGAAACGGATCGAGTCAGGGCATGAAGCGACCTACCGGCTGATTTTTGGGGATTCATTGGTTATGACCGAAACGAAGACGACAACCCATCCCTCTTTGCTGCCTTATCTGAATGGCGCTGAAACAGGGCTGCGACTGGTGCTGCCGGCATTGACGCCGGACGAAGCGCAGGCGCCGGGTTGCGGCGTGTTGGAATCGTCGGGGCCTTTTGCCGTGGTTTACGAAGGCAGGGTTTCAGGTGGGCAGAGTGGAGCGATGGCCGATCTCTTTTTGCTTATCCAACCGGATCGCTATCCTGTGCCGGGATCGGAGCTCCTACCGATCAACAATGTCATGGTGGAGCAGTTGTGGCAGGCCGCATTCAAGCGGATCGAGATCCGACGTCCTGAGCAATGCCGGCCGGTTTTCGAAGAACAGGTCGATGCGGAAGGGCAGTTGCGGGTATTTCGTCCGCTATTCCGCTGTGACTACCGGAATCGGTGGTGCCAACCCCGATGCCCCGGTTGCGGCCGAGAATTGACCGTATGCCGGGAAGACCGCTTGCTTCAAGATGCGGGCCTTGGGGCCTACAGCAATTCCCTTGAACGATATATATACTGCCCTGCCTGTGCCGGCGAATCACCGGGTTTCCCATTTTACGCACCTGAGCGTCCGGCCTCGGCCCCTGAAAGGCTCAAGGATTGCGCCACCTTGATCGAAGGATTCAGCCGCCTGCTCTCCCACAACGAACTGGCCGGCGATTTGCCTTGTGTGGGGTGCGAGGAGGCCGTCCATTGTTATGGCCCTGAAACCTTGATCCACCGGCGGATGCGGCCGGTCTTTTTCTATCCTTTTTTTATGCTGATGATGCCGGCGGCGACGATCAATTTGCTCGAATTTACGGCCTTGTTGTCCGGTCAGACGCGCGAAGCGATCGTACAGCGGCTCGGTAGGATAGATAAACCCGGACGGATGGGGGGATTCAGAAAGATCGATGAGGCGCTGCCGGATTACCGGGGCTTGCTCTTTCCAGAGGAAGACCGTCGATTTTTGGAGGTCCTCTTCCTCAAACTCAACTTGTTGGGGGAGTTGATTCGGCTTTTGCCCGAAGAAGAGGGCGGGGTTTCTGAGCCGGTCGGCCGCATGTCGCTCGAGGGCATCTGGGTGGATCTGCAGGTGCAAAACGCGCGTTTGCCCTGGTCGTGGAACTTTTCGCTGTGCTTGATCGATCCGGTGGGGCAAGTGGATCACGGGGTTTTAAAAAGCACGCGCATCTTAAACCGCAGGCTTCATTTCCTCGGCGCCGCATGGGGTTATGTATTGCTGACCGGTGCCGGGCAGAGCATGGAGGCGGTTTGGGCGGCGATCGAAAAGCTGGTCGGCTGCCCGGAGGTCTTCGCGCCGGGTGAAGAGATCGATCCGGCCGCCATCGATCCGGCCTTGGATGCGCGGCACCTTCTAAACGATGGCGCGGCGTTGCGGATCGACCCGGCATGGCGCACTTTTTGGCAGCGCGCCGTGTTGATGGGCGGTGAGCTGTTCCGTGCCAGTACCGAACCGGAACCGGCATGGCAGGAAACGTCGTTTCTTCAAGCCCTCGAAGCGCTTTGCAGCGATATCCGACAAGCCCTTTTCCAGCCCCCTGGGGCGGTTTCAGCCATCGCGGAGGAGCGGCGGACCCCGGCGAAAGCCGACGCCGACGTCGCCATTACCGATATCCTGAAGCAAGTACTCCAACACTGGCCCGAAGTGGAGACACCCTCCGAGACGGAAGAAACCTTGGCGCACCAGCCGCTCGGCAGCGAACCCGGGGCTTCGGATCCATCCCCAACAACTTTGGTTTCATCCAATGAAGACGGCGATTTCGTGGAAACCGTCATCTTGGGAACCTCCGGCGAGCCGGAGACTTTCCCGGAAGGGACTCAATCGGCGCCACCGGATTTGGAAGAGACTGTGGTTATCGCACCGGGTGAAAAACCGGTCTCGCCTGTGATCAAGGAGGAGACCCATTGGGAGGCGGATTTGGAGCAGACCGTGGTCATGTCGAGGCCGGAAAAGATCGATCCGTCAACCGAAGATCTTGAAGAAACCGTTCTTATTGGATCTGCGTCGTCGGATGAACGGGCCAAAGGGCGAAAAGAACGGTCAAAACCTGGGGATCAAAGTTCTTCCGAAGACGCGGACCTGGAAAAAACCGTGGTCATTCAACCTCAGCGAACGAGGGAGCGAAAGCCCAAGTCATGAGCGATGAAGTCCTGGTGCAACAACTCACCGACGAAATCCGCGCCATTTACGCCGCCGACCCAACTCGCGCGTCCCAGGCCATCGAGGCGCATTTGATTCTACGGTTGGCCGATCGCGATGACGGCGGCCGGCCGGTGGTCGAGCGCATCATGGAGCGGTTTTCGCCTAAGGGTGTGCCCGCTGAGACCATCGGCGATGCTGAAGTGCTCACCCGCATTTTCGGGCTTCTGCTAGGACGCAAGGTGCACCCGGAAGATCTCTCTTCCGCGGAACTGCTCGAACGCCTGGCCCACTCCCTGAACACCATTTTCGATACCCTCAATGAATTGATCAATGTGATCAACACGACCTTCTCCGCAGGGACCCGCAAAGAAGAACAGACGATTCGGCAATTTATCGGATTTCACCTGGAGGGAGAGGACCAGACCAGATCTCTGGAAGATTACCTGGGACAGATCGGCAGGGCCTTTCTCACGACCCAGGAGGCCTTCAAAAAAGCGGCCCGAACAAAGGTCGCGCAGATATTACAGACGCTCGACCCGGATAGAATTGCTACCGAGCGAAGCGGCGGTCTTAAGATCGGTCCGTTGCGCAAGGCCGAGGATTTCGATATTTTGAAGGAGAAAATCGAAAAGATCCGCCGCTGGTTCGATTCGGGGCGCTTCATGGAAGATTTTCTCAGGGAGTTTGAACGCAACTGTGAATCCATATCAATGAAATAAGGAGGTTGCATGACCTATAGAAATGTGACGATGCTGGCACTGTTGGCGCTTCTGCTCACGGCCTGTGCATCGGCGCCGCTGCCGCCACCGACATGGACTTATGAAAAAGATGCCATCCAAATCCACCTGATCGCCGATCCCAAGCTCAATTTCGATGACGGTGTGCCCCACACCCTGGTCCTTTGCCTCTACCAGCTAAGGGATCCCAATACCTTCAATCAACTCTCCGACGATACGGAGGGCATATACAAACTACTGGAATGCGACCTCTTCGACGCCAGCGTGGCCACGGCCAAGCGGTTGATCGTGCATCCGGGCCAGGACGTGACGGTGACCCTGGACCGGGCCGAAGGGGCCAAGTATGTGGCCCTGGCCGCAGGATACTACGCTCTGGAAAAGGATCGCATGATCCGGCTGTTCGACATCCCGGTGGTCATCGATACCAAGGGATTGATCAAGCGGACCAAAGAGTCGAAACCAGGACGCCTGGCCATGGAACTGGAACTGGGACCATCCCAAATCAGCAGGGAAAAATGATGGAAAGACCGCTTTTTTGGCATCAAGGGCTTTTTTTGCAGCCCCAGCACCTTCAGTTGAGCAGCCGTTACCATGAAACGCTGAGCCAACCCCTGAACGGGTTCGTGCAGCCCTACTTCTGGGGCGTCGGTGAATACGAGGTTCAGGCCGCCGCCCTGGCCAACCTCAGTTTTCAACTCGGCTCCGGCCGGTTTTTGTTCCCTGACATGACCTACGTGGAATTCCCCGGAAATGCGGTGCTCATGCCAAGGTCCTTTGAAAAGGATTGGGAGCAGGGCAGCCAGACGTTCGGGGTCTACCTCGGTCTGCGCAAATTTAATGCCAAGGAGCGCAACGTCACAGTGATCAACGACCTGAGCAATGTGGTGGATGTCAACACCCGCTGGGTGGCGACCAATACCGCCGAACAGGTACCGGACCTTCATCTCGACGGGCCGGATGCCGATGTGCAGCGGCTGAGCTACGTGCTCAAGATTTTTTGGGAATCGGAGCGGGAGCGTCTGGGCGACTATGAGTTGATTCCTCTGGCCCGATTGGAGAAGGACCAGGATCAGGTTCGTCTTTCGGGTAAATATGTGCCGCCCTGCGTCTCCATCGGCGCGGACGAACGTCTCTTTGCCGTCATCAAGGAGATCCGGGATCAAATCGGCGCGCGCAGCCGCCAACTGGAATCCTACAAGCGGGACCGGGGACTTCATTCGGCCGAATTCGGTGCCCGGGATATGGTCTACTTGCTCGCTTTGCGTTCCTTGAACCGCTATGCATCTTTGCTGGGCCACTACACGGCCGCCCGTCACGGCCACCCCTGGCATGTGTACGGCCTGTTGTGTCAGTTGATCGGAGAGTTGTCCACGTTTTCCGGCGATATCGGATTCACGGGCGAGGACCGCGAGGGGCAACGCTGGCTCAAGGAGTACGACCATCGCGATCTGGGGGGCTGTTTCGGCGGAGCGCTGGCTTTAATTACCCAACTGCTCGATCAGATCACGGCCGGGCCCGAATATATCCTGCCCATGCTCTTCGACGGCACTTATTTCGGCACCGATCTGCCGGCGGCGGTCTTCGAGGGCCGCAACCGGTTCTTCCTGGTGGTGGAGACCGAAACTGATGCCCAAGCGGTGTTGCCGGGACTTGAAAGCATTGCCAAGCTCGGATGCCGGGAAACGTTGCCGATTTTGATCGCACGATCTCTGTCGGGTGTGGGGATCTCCCATTTGACCGCACCTCCCCAAGAGTTGCCGCGACGAAGCCATGCGCTCTATTTTCAGATCGATCATCACGGCGATCAATGGGGCCAGGTCCAGAACAGCAAGAACCTGGCGCTCTATTGGGACACGGCACCAGAGGACCTGAAGGTCGAACTGATGGTCGTGGGAAGGAGTTGAGGCCGCCATGCGTTTGTCCGATTGCTTCATGGAAATCATTGCCTACATCACTTTTGTCACGCGCAACGGCGCCGGTGCACCACTCTCTTACGAGCAGGTGCGCGCCAACGCGCAGCGCTTGATCGCCAAGAGCGAAGCCTGCCTGGAAAAGGGACAGTTCAACCTGGAAGATTTCAACTTGGCGCGTTTCGCGGTGTTCGCCTGGGTCGATGAAATGATTCTTGCATCCCAGTGGGAAGGACGGCAACAGTGGCAACGGGAGCAGTTGCAGCGACAGTATTACCAGACCTCCGATGCCGGCGAGCTCTTCTTCGATCGGCTCAATGCCATCGGACCGCATCAGCGAGATGTCCGCGAAGTCTATTATTTGTGCTTGGCGCTCGGCTTCTCCGGGCAATACTGCAACGAAGGCGATGATTTTCTTCTCGATCAGCTCAAGACATCCAACTTGAAGCTGCTGACCGGCAGCTCTGTGGGCATCCCCAGCCTGGAAAAGGAGGAGCTGTTTCCAGCGGCCTATCCCGAGCAGGCCGCCGATGTCGCGCCCAAGTTGCGGCGGCAAGGCTTGTCGCGGTTCACCCTTTTGGGCGCCGCGGCGCCCGTGGCCCTTTTCGGCCTCTTGTTCCTCATCTATAAATTTATTCTTGGCAATATCGCCGGCAATCTCATTGGTACGGTGCAGTAGATGAAACCAATTCTCAGATGGGTGTTTAAAGGCCTGTTGCTGCTGACCCTGTTGGCACTGCTTATTTTGCTGGTTTTCGGTCTGGTACTCTGGATCGGCTGGTCGTGGTGGGTCGGTTTCTTCCTTTTGATCGGGTTGATCGGGCTGACCCTCGGCGCCCTTGTGGTTCGGAAAATCCTCCTGCGGCGACGGGAACAGATGTTCGTGCATGACGTGATCGCCCAGGACGAGTCGATCCAGAGGGGATTGGCGCCCGCCGAGCAGGATACGGCCAAGGAGCTTCAGGCGCGCTGGAAAGAGGCCATCGATGCCCTGCGAAAATCCCATCTGAGAAAATATGGCAATCCACTCTATGTGTTGCCCTGGTATATGGTGATCGGCGAAAGCGGGTCCGGCAAGACCACGGCCATCAAGAGCGCCCGTCTATCCTCGCCCTTTGCCGAAGTGAGCCGTACCTCGGGTATTTCAGGCACCCGCAACTGCGATTGGTGGTTCTTCGAACAGGCCATCATTCTGGATACCGCCGGAAGATACGCCCTGCCGGTGGATGAAGGCCGGGACAAGGACGAATGGCAGAAGTTTTTGACCTTGCTGGCCAGGTTCCGCAAACGCGAACCGCTCAACGGCTTGGTGGTGACGGTGGCCGCCGACCGGTTGGCCCAGGCCACGGTGGAAGCCTTGCAAGAAGATGGCCGCAATATCCGGCGCCGCATCGAAGAGTTGACCCGAGTCCTTGGCGCCCGATCGCCGGTCTATGTGATGGTGACCAAATGCGATCTGATTCAGGGTGCCAGCCAGTTTTGCGCCCAGCTGCCGGAAGATGCCTTAAATCAGGCCATGGGCTATTTGAACCAGGAGATGAGTTCGAATGTCGGCGCCGTGATCGACAAGTGCATGCGCACGGTTGGCGACCGGTTGCGCGATTTGCGGCTTTTGGTCCTGCAACGGATCAAAACACCCGGCGCGGCGGCGGACTTGCTGCTCTTCCCCGAAGAGTTGGAGAATTTGAAAGAGAAGATAGCGGCTTTTGTCGGCAGCGCCTTCCAGGAAAACCCATACCAGGAAACTCCCCTGCTGAGGGCCATATTTTTCAGCAGCGGCCGGCAGGAGGGAACTCCCTTTTCACATTTTCTCAATACGTTGGGACTCATCCAGGCCCCCGAGGTGTTGAAGGGGACCAATATCGGCCTCTTTCTCCACGATGTGTTTGCCAAAATCCTGCCCGCCGATCGCCACCTTTTCCGGCCCACCCAGCATATGCAGGAGTGGCGGAAATTGACTCGTAACATGGGCTTGACGGCCTGGATCGCCTTCATGGTGGCGCTGTGCGGATTGCTTAGTTATTCCTTCGTGAAGAATCTGGCGGCGCTGTCCGATGTGCGCAAAGAGTTTAGCAAACCGGCCGTGCTTCAAGGCGAGCTGCTTGCGGATGTGATCACGATGGATCGCTTCCGGAACGCTGTGATTCAAGTGGAGGAGCAGAATCGCCGGTGGTGGATTCCCCGACTGGGACTCGATGAAAGTCTGGCGGTGGAAGTCCAACTGAAGCAAAAATATGTGGATCTTTTCCAGAAAGGGTTTCTGCAGCGTTTCGATCAAAACATGAACAATCGGCTCACCGGATTCGGTTCGTCGACGCCGCCATATATTTTCGGGGCCCATGTGACCCACCTGGTGCGGCGGATCAATCTGCTCAAGGGGCGTCTGGCCCAGGACGACTTGTACCGGCTGAGCGCGCTCGCCCAAGCCGATTATTCTCCGGAGGTGTTGGGGCGAACGGAACTTATCCCCGAAATCCAGAAGAAGATCGCCGCGGATTATTTGTATGCCGTGGCCTGGGACCAGGATCCAAGCCGTTTGAATGCCGAACTGACGGCGTTGCAGACATGGCTCAAGCATCTGATGACCATGCCGGGTGCAAACCTGAACTGGCTGGTGGAGTGGGTGAACGCCGACCCTTCGACAAAGCAGGTCACGCTTTATGATTTCTGGGGAGGTGCTTCCGGCCAAGCACAGGCCAATGTGCCGGGGGCCTTTACCCATGACGGCAAGACGAGAATCGACCAGACGATCGCCGAGATCGAGTCCGCGCTATTCGATCCCTTGATCATCGCGGCACACAAGGTGACCTTCGCGAATTGGTATCGCAACCAGTTTTTCAAATCATGGGAGGCCTTTGCCTCTTCTTTCGGCGAAGGGGCGAGTTTGCTGCAGGAGCGGGACAACTGGCAGGTGGTGGCCAAGCGGGTGCCCACTGAAAGCGGTCCATACTTTTCCCTGATCGATCGGGTAGTCGCCGAATTCGATGCCTTCGACCCGGAAATGGAGATGCCGGCTTGGGTCGGTATGGCCTATGTCTGGCAGGATGTGCTGGCCGAAGCCCAGACGACCCATGCGGTCGATCTTGAAAAGGCCGGCATCATTCGAAAGGCGACTCAAAAGGTCACCTCGAAGATCAGAAGGGCCGAACGTGCCTTGGGCGTGAAGGTGCGCAAGCCCATGGATGCCAAGGGCCAACTGGATGCCGCCAAGGCCATGACCGCTTATTTAAATGGACTGGATGAAGCCGCCAAGGCGACCCAATCGCGCCTGGTGGCCTTTGAGATGGCCTCCGCGCTCTATCAACAGGAGGCTGCCACCGGAGATTCGCCATTCCTGACAGCCACGCGGGCCATCGATGACATGAAGGCCGTTATGACCGATGCCCAGAACGAGCAGGAGAAGATTTTTTGGGACCTCATCCAGGGCAATGTCGAGTTTTTGCAGGCATATACCAATCGCGAAACGTCCTGCCATCTGCAAGCCTTATGGGAACGCGAGGTCCTGCTCGAACTGCAGGATGTCAGCAGGGATACCGATTTGGCGCAAATGTTGATGGGCAGCAGCGGGTACGCGACCCAGTTCATCAAAGGGTCGGCCGCGCCGTTCATTGGCCGAAGCCTGAGCAAAGGCTACTATGCCAGAAAGATACTCGGGCAGGAGGTGCCCCTGGAAAGCGATTTTCTTCCCTACCTGAGCAAGGGCGCCCGCGCGGCGCGGCCGACCCAGAGCAGTTATCGGGTAAAGGTGAGAGCCTATCCTACCGATACCAACAAAGAGGCCACCGTGCGACCGCACGCCACGGTATTGGAACTCCAATGTGCCGACAGCAGCGAGCGACTGGAGAATTTGAACTACCCGGTTGCCAAGACCTTCACGTGGTCGCCGGGCAATTGTGGCGACGTCGTCTTTCGAATTTCGGTGGGCAACCTGTCACTGACCAAAACCTACAGCGGGCATCACGCCTTTGCCAAGTTCTTGAACGACTTCAAGACCGGCCAACGCACCTTCATGCGCGATGAATTTCCCAGTGAGGAGGCGGCCTTGAGGCGCATGGGAATCCGTTTTATCAAGGCAAAATATCAATTTCAGGGCCATTCTGCGGTACTGGGGCTGTTATACAGCGCTCCGGGAGCACCGCCACGGAAAATTGCCCCATGCTGGGATTGAATCGCCAGAACGCCGGGTGGCGATGGAAAGCCATCGGCAAACACCCGGCCGCCATGGATTATTTTAGCTTGAACAGCGGTACGCCCCTGATGGACGCGATTGCCGAGTGGGTGACCAAGGGCTACGAGGGGCTGACGGCCCGCGGACCCGCTTCCAACGGCCCCTACTCGTGGCGTTTCTGGTTCAGGGGCAGTAAGAAGGGCACCCTGGTTTGCGGCGTGGGGCGCGACAGCAGCGACCGGATCGGCCGGCCCTATCCGCTGCTGCTCCTGGGCGAGGGGCCTTTGAAGGGTTGGGAGAAGATCTGGACCCTGCTTCCCACGGTACTGGACCGCACATGGACGCAGATCGAGCGCCTGGCCACCCAGCGGTTTGCAGACCTGAACGAATTGAACGAGGCGGTGACGCGGATTCCGCCGCCACAAATCCAGGGGCCGCCGCCCGCCTTTGCCGATTTGGCGCCATGGGACCTGCAGAGACAGGCGGATGTGGATCGATGCATGCAGGCGTTGCAGAATGAGGGGCGGGTGATCGTTCCCCTGGGCGATGGGGCGGACGTCGAGACCAGCCAAGCGGCCCTGCGGTGGCAGGGCAAACTGGCGTCATGCTGCCCGGAAACCCCTCGCGCGATATTTCTTGGAGGGCATCCGCGGCATATTTTTTTAGTTTTGGTTAAGGAACCGCTGGCAACTGCCGATTTTATAGCTTTGTGGAGCGTTTGACGGCAATGAAGCCACCAGAACGGGTTTGATCAAATCGCTGCTGAAGAGGTTGGCCAATCATGGATCTGACCACGTTAGGAATCGTTCCCATTCCGGGCGACCATCCCGCCGGATCGGACGTACGTTATGAACCGGTATTTGAAAAGCTTCAGGCCGAAATCGACAAGCTCTCTTCGCCGACCGCTTCGGGCCAGGTGGATTGGGCTCGGGTCGAGGAATATGGTATCGAGATCCTGAACAGCAAATCCAAGGATCTGACCGTTGCCTGTTATCTGGCCGCTGCCCTGGTGATCAACCGCCGGATCGAAGGGTTGGATGCCGGCCTCAACCTGCTCAAGGATCTGCTGGAAACCTTCTGGGACCATCTCTACCCGCCCAAGAAGCGGATGCGCGGTCGCAATGGTGCCATTGCCTGGTGGTTGGAGCGCATGGAAGTCGAGTTGCAGAAGCTCTCTCCGGCGCCTCTTTCCGTCGAATTGGTCGAGCGCCTCAAGACCAATGTGAAACGCATCGATGCCATGCTGTCGGAAAAGATGCCCGATGCGCCCATGATGCGCTCGCTGGAGCGTTCGATCAATGCTTTACCAGTGCAGAAGGAGCAGGAAACACCACCGGATGGATCTGAAGCACCGGTCGAGGCGGGGGGCGTTGCCGGGACTCCCGCTGCTGCCGATCAGCCCGCCGTTTCCGCCCCCGCGCCTGCCGGAGAAAATCGGGTCACTCCTGCGGCTCAGGAAAGCGGCGTACCCGGTGCCAAGATTGCGCCGCAGGGTTCCCCGGCGAGTGACGGGGCGCTGGATGGCGCCATCACCGAGGAGGCCGGTGCGCGACGGGGGGCGGATGCCGCCTTCCAGCGACTGCGCCAGGTCAGCCTCTTTTTACTGCAGCAGGATTATAAAAATCCGTTGGCCTATCGATACCGGCGCATCGCCTGCTGGGCCAAGCTGACGACCCTGCCGCCCAACGCCGACGGCGTGACGCAGATACCGCCACCCGCGCCCCAGGTCATGTCTGCCCTGGAAACGTTCCGAAACGAGGGTAACCTGTCCGGCCTGATTCAAAACGCCGAGCAAAAACTCTCCCAATTCATCTTCTGGCTCGATCTCAACCGTTGGGTGGTCGAGGCGCTCGATGGACTGGGCGGAGATTGCCGGCTTGCATCGTCCGCCGTCAGCCAGGCCACCGCCGGTTTGCTCACGCGCCTGCCTGGCCTGACATCGCTCCGATTTTCCGACGGCATGCCCTTTGCCGATCCTGCCACCGCTCAATGGGTGCAGGGCCTTGAAAAGGCCGCTCCCACGGTTGGCGGTTCCAGGCCGGCCACGGTAAACCGGGAGGATGAAGATGACCTGCTCGGGGCCAAGATCCGGCAAGCCAGGTCGTTGGCCGGCAAGAAGCAGTTGTTTGAAGCCATCGGCCTGTTGCAGGAGGAGATGCGCCGCAGCGCCTCACGGCGCCAGAGCCTGCAGTGGCGCCTGGCCATCGCCCGACTGTTCATGGAGATGAAAAAGATCAACCTGGCCTTGCCCCACCTTGACCAGGTGCTGGCCGATATCGAGACCTACCGCGTGGAGGATTGGGAACCGGATCTGGCCCTGGAAGGCCTGACCATCGCCTGGCAGGCGTATGGTGCCGGGGGCGATAATGATCTAAAAGCACGCGCCGCGGAGTTGCTCGATCGCATCGCCCGCTTGGATGCGGCGGCGGCCGTGCGGCTATCCAGATAGGATCATACACATCTCATCATCAGGATCATACATGCTGTCAGATCTTTTTACTTAAAACATAAACCCTTAGAAGGGAGAAGTGCCATGGCTAAAGAAGGGACCGTCGCCCCGAAGGAGAGAGTCAATATCGTGTATCGACCGGCTACCGGGGACGCCAAGGAAGAGGTTGAACTGCCGCTGAAGATGTTGGTCGTCGGAGACTTCAACATGAGGGAAGATGACCGCATGATCGAGGAGCGCGAACCGATCAATATCGATAAAGATAATTTCGACGAAGTGATGCGCGCCCAAAACCTGAAACTCGATGTGGATGTGGCCGACAAGATTTCCGGTGATCCTGACAAGGAGATTGCCGTGTCACTAAAATTCGAATCGATCAAGGACTTCAATCCCGAAGCCATAGCGCAGCATACACCCGAGTTGAATCAGCTGCTGCAATTGCGGGAAGCGTTGAGCGCCCTCAAGGGACCGATGAGCAACCGGCCGGAATTCCGGAAGAAGATACAGGAGATCGTCAAGGACGAAGCGGCACGGGAAAAACTGCTCAAAGAGCTCAATCTCGACAATGAGTAGAAAGGGAGGATCGTATGGCTGAAGAACGAGAGATGCAAAAGGCCGAGGCACCCGAAGCCCAAGTCGATACGACCACATCGTTATTGGATGACATCGTCAATGCGACGAAGCTGAAACCCGCCGATGAGGGCTACGCCATCGCCAAGAAAGGGGTCGAGGCGTTGCTCGGTCAGCTGATAGAGCCGGGGCGCAAGATAGACAAGGTATCCAATGCGATGATCGACGAATTCATCGCCGACATCGATCAAAAGCTCAGCGCTCAGCTGGATGCCATCATGCATCATCCCCAGGTGCAGAAGCTGGAGTCGGCCTGGCGTTCGCTCAAATTCCTGGTGGATCGCACCGATTTCAGGGAAAACATCAAGATCGAAATCCTGAGCGCCACCAAAGAAGAGCTTCTGGAAGACTTCGAGGATTCACCCGAAGTCTCCAAATCGGGTCTATACAAAACGGTCTACACGGCGGAGTATGGTCAATTCGGCGGCCAGCCGTACAGCAATATCATCGCCAACTTCGATTTCGGGCCGGGGCCTCAGGACATCAAGCTGCTTCAATATGTGGCGGCTGTCTCCGCCATGTCGCATGCGCCCTTCATTGCAGCGGCCGGGCCTCAGTTCTTCGGTGTGGAGAGTTTTTCCGAACTGCCCAACCTGAAAGATCTGCACTCCATCTTCGAAGGCCCGCAATACGCCAAATGGCAGGCTTTCAGAGAGTCTGAGGATGCGCGTTACGTGGCCCTGACCACGCCGCGATTTCTGCTGCGTCTGCCTTATGGCAGGGATACCCAGCCGGTGAAAAGCTTCAATTATGAGGAGAATGTCTCCGACTCCCATGAGCGTTACCTCTGGGGCAATGCCGCCTTTGCCTTTGCCAGCCGGCTGACCGACAGCTTCGCCAAGTATCGCTGGTGCACCAACATCATTGGTCCCATGGGCGGCGGCACGGTGGAGGATCTGCCCTTGCACCAATTCGCTTCCATGGGCGCGATCCAAACCAAGATTCCCACGGAGGTGTTGATATCGGAACGCCGTGAGTTCGAGCTGGCAGAGGAGGGGTTTATCGCCCTGACCATGCGCAAGGGCAGCGATAATGCCTGTTTTTTCTCCGCCAACTCGGTTCAGAAACCCAAATACTTCGGAAACAGCGAGGAGGGCAAGGCGGCGGAGCTCAACTTCAAGCTCGGCACACAGTTGCCATATATGTATGTGGCCAATCGCCTGGCCCATTACCTCAAGGTGATTCAACGGGAAAATATCGGCAGTTGGAAGGAGCGTTCTGATCTGGAGCGCGAGTTGAACCAGTGGATTCGCCAGTATGTGGCCGATCAGGACAATCCGCCGGCATCGGTGCGGAGCCGCAGGCCGCTGCGCCAGGCCCAGGTCACGGTTGAAAGTGTTGAGGGAGAACCCGGTTGGTATCGGGTCGGAATGAAAGTGCGCCCGCATTTCAAATACATGGGGGCGTTTTTCACCTTATCTCTGGTTGGAAAGTTGGATAAAGAATAAAATCAAATCGAACGAGGAGGAAACAGCATGCCAACACCAGCGTATCTTACCATCGAGGGAACCAATCAAGGCGCGATCACAAAAGGTACCTTTACTCAGGAGAGTGTGGGCAACGTTTATCAAGAGGGGCACGAGGATGAAATCCTGGTCGAGGCGTTTTCCCATCAGGTCACCATCCCCACCGATCCGCAGAGCGGCCAACCCTCGGGTCAAAGGTCCCACCGACCGCTGGTCATCACCAAGGTTTTCGACAAATCCTCTCCGTTGCTTTATTCGGCCCTGACGTCCGGAGAAAAAATGACCAAGTGCCAACTGAGATTTTTCCGGACGAGCCCCGATGGCAAGCAGGAGCACTATTACACCATCGAACTCGAGGATGCCATCATCGTCGACATCCGGGCCTATATGCCCAATTGCCAGGATCCGAATCTGGCCCACTTCACCAACCTGGAAGATGTTTCCTTCACTTACCGGAAGATTACCTGGACCCACGAAGCCGCGGGTACCTCCGGAAGCGACGATTGGCGCGCGCCGAAGGTATAGTATATTTTTTTTAGACAGGAGCAAACACCCGGGCGGGCGTAAAGCCCGCCCCTGCGCAATGAGAGAGATTCAATGCGAGAGCACCGCCTGCTGGACCGAATTCGCCTCGCGGCCAGGAATCCCAGCCGCAGGGTCACGGAAGATCCGAAGCAGATGATCCGCTCGGTTCAAGAGCATCTGCAACGAATTCTCAATACGCGGCAGGGCAACGTGCCCATAGCGGATGACTATGGCATTCCGGATTTTACCAACCTCATGAGCGGCTTCCCTGAGTCGAGACGTTCCATAGAGCGGACCATTCGGAATACCATTCAGACTTTTGAGCCGCGGCTGCAAGCGGTTCGCGTCGCATTTCTAGACCAGCAGGAGGACAAGTTGACCCTCAGCTTTCAGATCTCCGCCCAGTTGGTGCTGGCCGGGCACAAGGATCCGGTGACCTTCGAAAGTGTCCTGGATGCCGGGGGCCACATCGAAGTGAAGAATTAGCCGAATCGGGTATCGGGTATGTTCAATCAATACTTCCAAAACGAGCTGGCCAACCTGAGAGAATTGGGTGCCGAATTTTCCCGCCGTCATCCGGCAGTGGCGCCGATGCTCAACGGCATGTCCACCGATCCGGATACCGAACGGTTGATGGAGGGGGTCGCTTTTTTGACCGCCATGCTGCGGCAGCGTCTCGACGATGACTTCCCCGAAATCATCCAAGAGCTTTTCCAGCTGATCTGGCCGCACTACTTACGTCCCATACCATCGACGACCATCGTCAATTTTTCTCCCAAGGCCGGCTTGAAGCAGACCGTTCATGTGCCCAGGGGGGTGCAGTTGGCATCCGAACCGGTGGATGGCACCCTGTGCTATTTCCAGACCTGCTATGATGTGGATGTCCATCCGCTGGTCCTGGAAAAAGCGCAACTGGAAGAGAAGCCCGGTCAACCGCCGGTCATTCGTCTGGCATTGTCACTGCAAGGCACGCGGCTCTCCGAATGGCAACCCAACACCCTGCGGTTCCATCTGGCCGGAGATCCGCGGCAGGCCGCCGACATCTATCTTCTGCTGGCTCGCCATTTGAATCGCATCGTTTTGGCCCCGACCGGCGACGGTGAAACGTGCAACCTTTCAGCGGAACATCTCAAACCGGCCGGTTTCGGGGCAAATGATGCCTTGTTGCCTTACCCGGCGCAATCCTTCTCCGGGTATCGAATCATCCAGGAGTATTTTATTCTTCCGGAAAAGTTTTTATTTTTAGATATCGAGGGGTTTGGGGTCTGGCGCCGGCGGGGCGGCGGCGACCGCTTTGAAATTCGCTTCGAGCTCGAGGGACTGCCATTTGCCGCGCCCAGGATCCGAAAGGAAAACTTTGCTCTTGCGGCAACCCCTGCGATCAATTTGTTTCCCCACGATGCCGACCCGATCCGGCTCGATCATCGCAAAAGCGAATATCTGGTGAGACCGGCGGGAAGCAATGACCGCAATTACCAGGCGTATGCCATCGACAGCGTGACCGGATACATACAGGGCACAGCCCAGGAACGCAGCTACCGTCCTTTCGAAATGTTTTCACCCAATCCCGAAGCCGATCCCACATTTCATGTCAACATCCGTCAGTCGCCGGTGCGCCAGGGCTTTGATTTTTATCTGTCGGTGGCCTATCCCCCGGGAACCGGTGAACCGCCGATAGAAACATTGTCCGTGGATCTGCAGTGCACGAACGGGCTTCTGCCGGAAGGGCTGCAAACCGGTGATATTCGCTACGCCACCAGCAGCACGCCTGAATTCGTCGAATTTCAAAACATCAGGCCGCCCACATCGACGATCGTGCCCCAACTGGGACGCAATCTGCACTGGAAGCTGCTGTCCCACTTGTGCTTGAATTATCGTTCATTGGCCAGCGCACCGAATCTCAAGGCCCTGCTCGAGTTGTACAATTTTGAAGAAAGCCGGGATCGCCCGGCCTTTCTGGCCAATCAGAAGAAAGTGGCCGGCATCGAAAGCGTGTCGACCCGCACGGCCGACAGGTTGGTCAATCGGGTCATCATGCGCGGTCGCGAGATTCATCTGGGTTTGCGCCAAGACCACTTCGCCGGCATCGGGGATCTGTTTCTTTTTGGTTCGGTGCTCGACCATTTTCTGGGATTGTACGCATCCCTGAACACCTTTACGCAACTCGTCGTCAGAGAGGCCTTGAAAGGAGAGGTCTATCAATGGCCGCCGCGCATCGGAGAACATCCGCTGATTTAACGCCGGTCCCCGGCAACCCGATCTCCCAGGCGCTGATGACCCAGGCGGGCGGTTATTCATTTTTCCAGGCCATACGCCTGCTTCGCCACCTCACCCGCGAAGAGGCTTCCACGGAGGACGCACACCCCGTTGGCAGGATCCGCGTCAGGCCCAACCTCTCACTATCATTTCCCTCCTCGGACCTCGAGACCATCGAACGGGTCGAGGAGGACGATCATTTTCGTGTCACGGCCAATTTTTTAGGGCTGTACGGCTGCGCATCACCGCTGCCGACCTTTTACACCGAAGATCTGTTGGCCGAAGCGGCCCAGGACGAATCGGTTTCCAGGGAATTCATCGATATCTTCAATCAGCGCCTCTATGACCTCCTGTATGAGGGATGGTTGAAGTATCGTCAGTTTTTGAACGTCGCCGAAACTAAAGACGGCCGATATATCGAGCGGCTTTACTGTCTATTGGGGCTCGGGCCTGAACCGCTGCGCCAATCCCATGGCGTGCCGGGCGGAGATTTCCGCCTGTTGCGCTACATCGGACTGTTTACGCAGTTTCCCAGATCGGCGGAGGGGCTGGTCGCGCTGCTGCGGGACGTGTTTCCGGGCATCGCGCTGACGGTCGTGCCGTGCGTGTTGCGCAAGGCCGTGATCCCGGCGTCCCAGCGGATGTGCCTGGGCCTATCGGGCGGACGGCTGGGAATCGACAGCTACGTGGGCCAGGAAATCGATGATCGCATGGGTAAATTCCGAATCCAGATCGGCCCCTTGGAGCAGGCGCAGTTTTTGAAATTTACCCCGGGCAAGGAAAACCACAACCTGTTGATCGCCTTCACGGAAAGCTATCTGGCCGATCCACTGGCATATGAGGTGGAGCTGATCCTCGGCGCCCACCAGGCCAAAACCACGGCGTTGGGCGATCCGGTGCGGTCCGTGCTTGGGATGACCACCTGGGTTTTTTCGACGCCACATCTTGGAGAGGTGCGCACGCGCTTTAACGCTCAGCGCGCTTGAACCAGATCCGATACCGATATTTCAAGCACATCAAGGAGGATGGCATATGATTTCAGTGGACATCAAAGCGCTGCTTCGCCGAATGAACGGTTATTGCACCGGTGCCCTGGAGAGCGCTGCCGGGTTGTGCGTGTCGCGCACCCATTACGAAGTGACGGTGGAGCACATGATGCTCAAACTGCTGGAGGACCAGCAGGCCGACATGTCGCTTATTCTCAGACATCAGGATGTCGATGGCGGACATCTGCGAAAAGCACTGTCCGACAGTCTGGAAGATTTCAAGACCGGCAATGCGGCCAAGCCGGTGTTTTCACCGCTGCTGCTCGAGTGGCTCCAGGAGGCGTGGCTGACCGCCTCCGTGGATCTGGACGAGGCGCGAGTTCGTTCCGGCGCACTTTTACTGGCATTTCTCAATCGTCCCCATCAGTTCGGCAGCGGCGCTTACGCGGATTTGATCAGGGGGATCGGTCGCGACGCCGTTATGGCCGGTTTTTGGGACATGGTGAAAGGCTCGTCGGAAAAGGCCGTGAGGACCTCGGAAGTGGAGGGCGAGGCCGCGGCGCCGGGAGAGGCGACGGCCCTCAAGCGTTTCTGCGTGGATTTTACGGCCAAGGCCGCCGCGGGAGAGATCGACCCGGTGTTTGGACGTGACCGTGAGATCCGACAAATGGTGGATATCCTGGCCCGGCGGCGCAAGAACAATCCCATCGTGGTCGGGGAGGCCGGGGTCGGTAAGACGGCTGTGGTCGAAGGCTTGGCCTTGCGCGTGGTGGAGAGGGACGTGCCCGAACTGCTCAGCGATGTGGCCATCATCGGTCTCGATATGGGACTGCTGCAGGCCGGGGCCGGCATGAAAGGCGAGTTCGAAAATCGACTCAAGTCGGTGATCAATGAAGTCAAGTCCTCCGAAAAGCCGATCATCCTGTTTATCGATGAGGCGCACACCCTGATCGGGGCCGGCGGCCAGGCCGGCATGAGTGATGCGGCCAACCTGCTCAAACCGGCCCTGGCGAGGGGTGAGCTGCGCACCGTGGCGGCCACCACCTGGTCGGAGTATAAGAAGTACTTTGAAAAAGACGCGGCTCTGGCGCGGCGATTCCAGCTGGTCAAGTTGGACGAGCCGTCGGAGGATACGGCCAAGTTGATTTTGAGAGGATTGAAAGAAAAGTACGAAAACGCGCACCATGTGGTGGTGCGCGACGATGCCATCGCTGCGGCGGCGGAAATGTCCAGCCGCTATATCTCCGGCCGCCAGCTGCCGGACAAGGCCGTGGACCTGCTCGACACCAGTGCGGCCCGTGTGAAGATTCTCCTCAGCGCCAAGCCGGATATCGTGGAAGATCTGGAGCGCCGTATCCAGGCCCTGACACGGGAACTGAAGGCCATTGCCCGCGATGAGCAGCATGGCCTTGCCGTGGATGGGGAGCGGCAGGCTGCCTTGAACCAGGAGCGGGAAGAGCTGGAGACGACACTCGAAGAGACCCGCCGGCGATGGCTCGAGGAACAGGCCCTTGCCCGAAAGGTCATCCAGATCCGCGAGCGCCTGGCGGAGATGGCCCAGGCGGGAGAAAATATCGAAACCGTCAAGGAGGAGTTGCGCCAAAGCACGGCGCAGCTCGCGCAGCTGCAAGGGGATTCTCCTCTGGTCCGTACCGAAGTGGATCCGGATGTGGTGGCCAAGGTCGTATCCGACTGGACCGGCATCCCATTGGGCAAGGTGATGCGCGACGAGGCGCGCAACATCATCAAATTGGAAGAGAATCTGCGACAGCGAATCAAGGGACAGGACCAGGCCCTGGGCATCATCGCCCAGACGATCAAGGCGGCCAAATCGGGTCTAAAAGACCCCCATCAACCTTTAGGGGTCTTTCTCCTGGTGGGGCCCAGCGGGGTCGGCAAAACCGAGACGGGTCTGGCGGTCGCCGATCTGCTGTTCGGGGGCGAGAACTTCATGGTCTCGATCAATATGAGCGAATTCCAGGAAAAGCACACGGTCAGTCGGCTGATCGGTTCCCCGCCGGGATATGTCGGCTACGGGGAAGGGGGGGTGTTGAGCGAGGCGGTGCGGCAGCGTCCGTACTCGGTGGTGCTGCTGGATGAGGTGGAAAAAGGGCATCCCGAAGTGCTCAACCTCTTTTACCAGGTGTTCGACAAGGGCATGCTGGCCGACGGCGAAGGGCGCGAGATCGATTTCAAGAATACCGCTATTTTCCTCACCAGCAACCTGGCCACGGACGTGGTGACCGAGATGTGCGCCGGGGAAGAGGTGCCGCCCCTGGAGGTGATCAGCTCGGCCATTCGTCCTATCCTCAGCCAATACTTCAAGCCGGCGCTCCTGGCCCGCATGAACGTGGTACCCTACAAGATACTGTCCCCCGACATTCTCAAGGATATCGTCGCGCTCAAATTGAACAAATTGGTCCGCCGCATGCATCAAACCCACCGTATCGAGATGCAATACGCCCAGGCCGTCGTGGATCAGATCGCCGCCCGATGCACCGAGGTGGAGACCGGCGCCCGCAATATCGACTACATCATGAGCGGCACCGTCATGCCACGCATGTCACAGGAAATTTTGACCTACATGACGACCGGTGAGATGCCGGCCCAGGTTCGTCTCGACCTGGACGACAGCGGCGGCTTTACCGTCACCTTTGGAGGATGATGGATGGCTGTCCAGTTAATGGCAAATGCGCCCCGCTTCACATTTTCTGCCAATGGCAATGAGCTGAACGTATATGAATTCAAAGCGCGCGAACGCATCTCCGAGCTGTTCGAAGTCAACATCAAACTGGTCTCGGAACAGGAGTATGGTTTCGAGGATATCATCGGGAAAACGGCCCTGTTGACGGTCGAAGGTCCGGAAGGGGACCGCTATTTCAATGGACTTGTGCACCGTTTTATGCTGATCGGCACAAGGGGGCGCTTTTTTCTCTACGAAGCCCATGTGGTCCCCCAGGCCCATTTACTCACGTTGCGGCGGGATTGCCGGATCTTTCAGAATCAAAGCGTCCCCGATATCGTCAAAAAGGTTCTCGATGACGGCGGCGTGGCAGGCGATCTGTTCACGTTCCGTTTGCAGGCGACTTACGCGGCGCGTGATTATTGCGTTCAATATCGCGAAAGCGATTGGGCGTTTATATCGCGCCTTATCGCAGAGGAGGGCATATTCTACTTCTTCGAGCATTCCATAGAAAATCACCGGCTGGTGTTCGGAGACGGTACGGTCAATTACCAACCCATTGGAGACAATGAGCAGGTCACAGTCCACCCAGGCGCCGGCTTGGTCGCCGATGAAGAGGCCATACAGGAATTTCAGGTGAGCCGGCAAATCCGATCGGGTCAGTATGCCACGAAGGATTTTAATTTCGAAAAACCTTCCCTGAATCTGAGCGCCGAGAATTCGGACGATGAGCATCGGCATCTGGAGATTTACGATTATCCGGGTGAATACACCACCCCGGAACAGGGCCGCCACTTTGCCCAAGTGCGCCTACAGCAGGCCGTGATGTTCAAAGAGACGGCCGAGGGAAAAGGCTCGGTTTCCCGCTTCGTGCCGGGATTTACCTTCAAACTGGTCGGGCACGCCATGGAGCGCCTGAACCAGGCCTATTTGCTGGTTGGGGTCACCCATACGGGCGCTCAATCCCAGGTGCTTGAAGAGATGGCCGAAACGGAGTCATCGACGCACTATGAAAACCGCTTTCTGGCGGTGCCGTCGGAAGTCACCATCAGACCCGAGGCCGTCTATGCCAAGCCTGTGATCGAAGGTGTGCAGACCGCCATCGTCACGGGTCCGGACGAAGAGGAGATTTATACGGACCGCCACGGCCGGGTCAAAGTACAATTTCATTGGGATCGCGTCGGCAAAAGGAATGAAAACAGTTCGTGCTGGATTCGCGTGAGCCAGCAATGGGCCGGCGCCGGCTGGGGTGCCATGTTCATTCCCAGGGTCGGTCAGGAGGTGATCGTCGATTTCATCGAAGGCGATCCGGACCGGCCCATCATCACCGGCCGGGTTTATCACGGCACCAACACGCCCCCGTATGCACTGCCGGCAGAGAAGACCAAAAGCACGATAAAGTCCAATACTTACAAGAAGGGCAATGGTTCCAACGAAATCCGTTTCGAAGACAAGAAGGGTAATGAAGAGATTTACCTGCACGGCCAGAAAGATTGGAACATCGCCATCAACAACAATAAGTCGCAGACCATCGGTTATAATGAAAGCCTGTCGGTGGGCAACGACCGCACCAAAACCGTGGGCAAGAATCAACAAATCACCGTGGGGCAGAATCATACCGAGACGGTGGGTGGCAATATGAGCGTCGGCGTGGCCCAGAACATGAGCGAGTCCATCGGACTGGCCAAATCGCTCACCATTGGCGCCGCCTATCAAGCCACCGTCGGCGGGGCCATGAACGAGACCGTCGGCGGCGCCAAGACCGAGCAGGTCGGCGGTGCCAAAAGCGCCGCCGTGGGGGCCCACAGCAGCGAAGTGGTCGGCGGCAACAAGTCCCTGGATGTCGGCAAGAGCATGATCGCAACCATCGGGGAGGAGATCGTGCTGAATTCAGGCGGGTCCATGAATATGAAGGCCGGAGATGATTATGCATTGACGGTATCCAACAAGGGCGTCATGGACATCGGGGACCAGTTGACCATCAAAGTGGGGGCTGCGTCGATCACCCTCAAGAAAAGCGGCGATATCACCATCAAGGGGAAGAAAATCAATATCCAGGGATCCGGCGATGTCACCATCAAAGGAAGCAAAATCAAGGAGAATTGATATGGCTGAAAAGCGTCTGCATCTTCTGGAAGGCGGCCACGACAAGGAGGAGAAGGATAGCGACGCGAGTGGTTCATGGCCCGCCGGGAACAGGGATACCGTTGTCGGGCGCATCACCGCGGTGACGGAAGACGGTGCGATCTGGGTCGATTTCGAGGACCATCCCGGGCAGCCGTTGCGTGCCGTGACTACGGCCGGTATATCCATACAAGATGTGGGCCGCGAGGTTTTGATTCTCTTCGAACGGGGAGACCGACGGCGCCCCATCGTCGTGGGTTGCCTTTCGGACAAGGCGGTCCAGACCCCGGTGCAAGGGATAGCGCTCAAGCTGGACCGGCGCAGCCCTGATGAGATACGGGTCGATGGCCGGCAGGTGGTGATCGAGGCGGCCCAGGAGTTGCTGCTGAAATGCGGAGAAGGTTCCATCCTGGTGAAACACGACGGCAGCATCGTGATCAAGGGGACCCGAATCGTCAGCCGCGCCAAGGGGATTCAAAAGATCAAGGGCGCGGCCGTCAGCATCAATTGACAAGGAAATGGTTCGGGCATGCTGCAACTGGAAAACGACACGCCCTTTTGCGCGAATATGACCCTGCTTGCCGACGAGCGGGGCGTGGATCACGTGATCCTTACCGTCAAGGGCAGCTTCGAAGTCGGCCAGGGTGTAACGGTGGCCGATGGTCAGGACGATCTGGTCGAGGCCGACGTTTACTGGGGGGAGACGGGTGGGTCGAGCTTGAAATATGCTTCCGAGATCCATCTTCCCAAACCGGCAACGGACATCGTCGCCGTGGGAGAGGCATGCGCTCCAGATGAAAAGCCGGTGACCCATCTTGTCGCTGCAGTCACCGTGGCCGACCGGCTTAAAACCATCCGGGTGTTCGGAGACCGGTATTGGGAAAGCGGCCTCGTTGGACTCACCGCTTCTGCGCCCCGGCCCTTCGTACGGATGCCCCTGGTCTATGAGCGGGCGTTCGGCGGCAGCGTCGAATCCGACAACGGCTCAGGGCGAAGCTTTGTCGAGCCGCGCAATCCGGTGGGCGCAGGGCTCAATGCCGGGCTTAAAAAGTCAGAGATCAAGGGCAGGCCGTTGCCCAACCTGGAACACCCCCGTCAGCGCATCCGGCATCCGGGCGACACCTCCGATCCGGCCTGTTTCGGTTTTGTCGCCCCGTCATGGATGCCACGCCGAAAGTATGCCGGCACCTATAACGAAGGATGGGTGAAGCGCCGGGCGCCTTTTTTGCCGGACGATTTCGATGCCCGTTTTTTCAATGCCGCACATCCTGATCTGACCTGTCGCGGTTTTTTAAAGGGGGGGGAACCGGTCCACGTGGTGAACATGTGCCCCGGCGGGTCGCTGAGGTTCCAGTTGCCGGTGTGTGACATGGACTCACGGGTGACCATTGCCGGACGCACCTCAGCGATACCTTTGACCATCGAAACCCTGCTGCTGGAGCCGGGCCGTTCGCGGTTTGCCCTGTTGTGGCGCGGCAAGGCATCCTGCGACAAACGGAGTTTGCAGGTGGAGGAGATTCGTTTGACGGTGAACCGTTTGAAATTTTGACGCCACCGTAAAAAGTCCAATATCTACGTTGTGCTCATCCCGTCGTCCTTGCGGCGTACGACAAGTACGCCTCAGGACACGGAATTTCGCACGCCTTGATCTTGAACTTTTTACGGCGCCGTCCGACAGCGACCTTTTACATAGCGATCAAATTTTTAATAAATAAATAGTTAAGTGGGTTATGTCCGTACAGAAAAAAAATGCGGCCGCAGATGAGGCCATCGTCATCGTTCAGTTCGGCTTGACCACCGCCGTGGGGTTGGATAGCCATCAAACCTGTGCGTCGGTTCGGGCCGGCATCTCAGGATTTTACGAGCTCGACTGGATGGACAAAGTGGCCCAGCCGTTCGTGGCCGCCTTCTTGCCCGATGACTGCCTGCCGCCCATTTCCGGGCGGGATCGGGCCGAGGTTTTGGACGATCGCGCCTATCGTATGCTCGGCCTGGCGCAAATGGCCCTGGAACAGATTCAGGGCGTTGAAGAATCCGTACCGCTAATGCTGGGATGGCCGGAAGAGGGGGGCCCGCCTTCCGGTGCCGGACCCTGGCTGGCGCGTTTGAGCGACCGTTCTCCGGTGCCCGTCGACACGGTGAACAGTCGTGTGTTCGAGACGGGCCGAGCGTCCGGGTTGACCGCCCTGCATCATGCCTGTAACGTGCTGCGCGCCGGCCAGGCCGAAGCCTTGCTGGTGGGCGCGGTGGACACCTACAACGACCTGGTGCTCATGGGCCGGCTCGATCGGGCAGCGAGAATCAAATCTCCTGCCAATCTGGATGGTTTCATCCCCGGTGAAGGGGCCGGCTTCCTGCTGGTGACCTCCTTGAGAAACGCCCGGGTCCGTCAATGGCCGGTGATCTGCACCGTTGAATCGACGGCCGTGGGCTTCGAAGAGGGCCATCTTTTCAGCGAGGCGCCCTATCGCGGCGAAGGCTTGGCGGCCGCGGTAGGTGCCCTGTTCGGCGCTGCACCGGCGCATCTGGACCGTCCCCGATGCGTCTTTTCCAGCATGAACGGGGAGTACCACTGGGCCAAGGAGTGGGGCGTGGCGGCCGTAAGGTGCCGCGACTATCTCGATCCGGAAGCCCGCTTCGAACACCCGGCGGACTGTTTCGGAGACATGGGCGCTGCATGCGGCCCGGGAATGATTGCGTTGGCGGCCATCGGAATGCAGAAAGACTACCTGACGGGTCCGGCGCTGGTCTACAGCGCCTCGGACGGCGGCGATCGGGCCGCGGCCCTGGTGGCCCGCCCGGAAGAAAGATGATCGGGAGGACATGCGCGTGGGACAGACGACTTTCGCCAATTCAAGGGGCATCGTTCACAAGGGCAGCGGGGGGGTGAGCGTGGTTTTTCCCGATGTCTGCAAGACCCCCACTCCCAGTGGACCGGTTCCCATTCCCTATCCCAATATCGGTAAATCTTCCGATACCAGCGGAGGGCCGATCAAGGTGAAAACCGACGGTCAGATGCCCATGGTCAAAGGCGCCAAATATGGCCTGACCACCGGAGATGAGGCCGGCACCGCGGGGGGCGTTGTCAGCAGCAGTACGAAAGGGGAGGCGGAATTCATGATTTACTCCTTTGACGTGAAGTTCGAAGGCAAGAATGTCTGTCGAATGGGAGATCCGCTGTTTCACAATAAGAAGAACATTATGGGGTAACCCCTCTCTGAGCGACGATGACCGACATCAAAGAAAAAATCGCCCTGTTCGAAAAGCTGGCTTCGGAAGCGCACCATACCCTGCTGCAGCTGACGGAGATCGAGTTCTCCGACAGCCATGTGGTGGAAAAGGACACCACCGGAGATTTTGCCAAACCGGAATGGCAGCGCAAACGGGCCCAGGCCAGGCAGGCGCCGGTATGCTACACCCGCAACAAACCACCGAAACTGAAAGCCACCTTCAGCGTGGTAAGGGCGCCCACCGCTGCGGAGTCCGTCGAGATTGGCGGGCAGTGCAAGATCGGGGGGGCTACCCTGGAATGGCGGGCCAGCGTGACGGTCCAGCCGGCTGACAAGACCATCGTCAGCCCAGTCATGACGAGTTCCGCCAATCTTCCCAATCATGTGGCCTGTTATGACCCTTTGATGATCGCCTGGGAGATCAACCCTGCCGGCCAGGGCTGGATTTCGGTCGGCGACAGCCGGCACGTTTTCTATGTCACGCTGGCCGATCCTTCGGGAACGCCGGCCTACTGGACTCTGCTCGACACCTCATGCCGGGCCGCCCATGGCGAGCGGACGGAAGCGGGTGTGGTCCAAAAAGTCTTCGTGCCCTTCAGCGGTCGTTGCTTGACGCGCAAACGGGACGGTCAGGGATTGACCTACTGGAACCCGAGGTCGACGAATGCGACCAATACCCGGGAATTGCTGGCCAGGGTGGATGGTAGCGGACAGTGCGGCTCCTGGTCCGAGTTTTTACTGGATATGTATAAGGTGCATGGCATCCTGGGGGGGCGCAAGATCATCATCGTGCGCAGCGTGGCCGAGTGGCAGGCCGCCCAAGTCGGATTTCTGGTGAAAAACTGGATGTTCAAGGGTTTGGGATCCCTTGCATCGCCTTTTAGATATCGGATGTACACGGAGTGTGTCGAATTGCCGGGGATCGCCGGCCAGCGGAATCCAAATCCACCCCCGGCTTTTTTCAACCACTTTATCGTGGCATACGGGGGTAAATATTATGATCCCTCCTATGGTGGTGGGCCATTTGACGATCAGGAAAAATGGGAGGCGGGGGCCATCGACGGCCTGTTTCAGCAATCCAGCAGCGGTGCCGGGAAGAGGGCCGCATTCGGGGCAGGGAGTATTCTTGAATTTCACCCGATTTAAGAGGTGCGTGTAAGATGACCGGCCAAAGGCTGACCCGGATGATCGTTCTTGCCACGATCTTTCTGGCAGGGAGCCTAACCGCTTGTTGCCTATGGAGCACACCCATGAAGAATCGTATCGATCCGACACTCACGCCGCTCGAAATCGAGGATGCAGGCACCCTCAACGGCATCCAGTTGGTAGCCTTGGACAGGGGCGTAGCCCTGATCGCGTCTTCACAATACCAGGCCCCGAGCGGGTTTCCACCGCATCGAATCGCGCTGCGCAAGATGGCGCTGGCGCCGGCGATGTCCGAACCGGAGGCCTTGTTTGACATCGGGCTGTTGCTCCCCTCTCCGGCTTACTGGGAGGCATCGCAGAATCCTGATGGCCAGTGGACCCTTGTCTACGAGTATAATGGCGGTGCCGTCAATGCCTTGCTCCTTGCGACCCCGACCGGAGACAACATAACCGTTTCAAGCCGCGTTCCATTAAGCAGTTTTCACCATCCGCATTTTGTACGCAACAGCAAGGCGCCGCAAGGAGATAGGGTGCTGGCCTCGAGAGACAAAAAGGAGATTGTGCTTTTCACCAGGGTGCAGGACGGCTCATTCGGGGAACTTCGACCGCTCACCGATGGGGTCGACGGCCTTCTTCTGGAAACCGCCCGGGAAAGATTTCTCCTGTTCAAGCGGCTGATCCCGGGAACGACAAGATCCGATATGCTGCCGGGCAGGTTACACGTCACGCGGTTGGGCGCGGATTACGGTCTGCAGGAGGTGCATCCGGCGTTACCGGAAAATGCAATCTGCTACGATTTCGACGCCTGCCTGCACGGAAACTCGATCTATTTGATGGCGGTGACGGAGCGCGGCGTTATGCTCTTCAAGGGATCCATGCAGGAAAAACCACTTCAATTCGCTCCGGTGTCGGAGATCGGTACCGCTGACTGTCAATTCACCCATCCGACCATCGTCGATTTCGGCGCAGAGATTTACGGCGCGCTGATCGAGAACGAAAACCAGGCCAGTGCGGGAGTCGTCTATTTCAAACACTCCGTCAAAGCAGTTGAGAGATAATGGTGATGACCCTTTCCGACGTCAACGGAGCACGCCTGCGTTTCAGCCGCGCGATATATGCCGAGCATCTGGAGGAGGCAGCTTTCCTCTACGATCAGCGCGGGGTACTCCTGCATGATGAAGGTGTCGCCTGGACGGGTCTGCGGCATCTGGAAGAACGGCTGGACGCCCACCTGGACGGTCTCTTTACCGGCCATCAGATCGCCGAAGAGATGTGCTTAAAAGCCGCGGCCGAAGGAGAACCCGGCGAGAGGCACGCAGCGGTCAGGATTTTTTGCCGGCAGGGTCGGCTGGATCGGGTCGAACGGGCGATGGAAACATTGGACCTTCACGATGACGAATCGGTCCTGGCCCTGCGCAATGGCCTCAAGCACGAATGGTCAACGACGTGGCGCCCTGAATTGCCAAGAGTATTTGAAGAGAAGACCGATGCAAGTCTGGCCGTATTGACCAAAGTCATCGGTTTTCAACGCCTGCCGTTCGAAGAACTTCTGATAAAGTTTTTCCCCGTGTGCCCCCACGGTCTTCGTTATCCGCTGATCTGGTCCCTCGGCCGCCTCAAGGCAAGATCGGCGCAAGGCGTGCTGAACGCCTGTCTGGAGGATATGGATGCAAGTCAAAGCGCGGCAGCAGCCCTGGCACTATTGAGAATTGGCGATCCATTGGAGGCGTTGCCTGCCGTTGGAAAACCCGAAACTGCGCTCCTTGGGATGCCGCAACTGTTTAAGCTGATGTTTTCGGGCGGCAAAGAACAATGCGGTCTTTTAATCCGATGCCTGGACAACGGCAAGCAAACCGCGGATTTGGCCATTGCCCTGGGGGTGATCGGCGATCCGTTGGTTGTGCCGCCGCTCCTATCTCTCGTGGGCCATAGTGAACACGGCGACGCAGCGGCACTGGCACTCAATCTCATCACAGGGGCAGACCTGTTCGAAGAGACGTTTGTTCCCGAAAAGGTGGATCCGGATGAACTTTTTGATGACGAGCTTGCGCTGAATGGTAGAGATGGCGTCAACGCTCCGCCGGATCAATTTATCGGAGAGACCGTCACCAGGCTCTCAAACACTAAGGAGACCTGGCAGACGTGGTGGCAGGCGCACCGTTCGGCGTTTCAACCCGGCATACGATACCGCCAGGGACAACCTTATGGTCCTGTCGCATTGATAGACAGTCTGAAATCCGAGAGAAGTTCTCCATTCGTGAGACGATTGGCCGCCGAAGAGCTGGTGATCCGTTACGGCATCCATGTGGCCTTCGAAACGGACATGACGGTGCGTGACCAGACCGCCGCCCTCGACCGCATGTCAACGCTGTGCGCGTCCGGAACTTCGGAATTCGAGGCCGGTCATTGGTATTTCGCCGGCAAGATGCTTACTTGAGGTGGGGGATGATGCGTTGACGACCTATATCGTTCTTCTTATCGGCGGCCTGTTTGCCGGCCTGGGCGTTTTCTTTTATCTTCTAGCTGTGTTCAACGCCACGGATAAGCCCCTGGTATCCAGGATACGGAAACGGTTGGGGGTTGTTTTCGGTCTGGTCGGCACGTTATTGATCGGGTTATACTTTCTGACCCAAAAATAGTATGGAAGGGATTTAAAATGAAGTCATTTGGGTTGACCTCTTTAGGGGGCGCCGAGCAGGCTGCACGGGTCACGATGAAAAAGATGCAGGCCTATGGATTGGCCTGCACTGGACATGTCTGGAAAGACGATCTTCAGAATATGGGATGGCTGGCGCCAAAGGACGAGCTGTGTCAACCGCAGGTCGCTTTCTGGGCCATCGTGGGTCCGCCAGAGGCGTTTGCCCATCCGGATACCCGTTACGGCCTTTCGCTGCTGGCCCTCTGCCTGCAGGCCAGACGTGGTAAGGGTTTTCCGATTGTCGTTCTGCAGACCACCGGCGATTTGATGTCCGCCCAAAGGCTGCCCACGCCCCTTCAAAATGCCATCGTCCTCTCAGCTGCCGATGCGGCCACACCGGCCAAGCTCGTCGCCAAAGCCCATCTTCAGGCACCCGACCTGAAAGGCGATTATTACCTGGACATGGTCGGCAATCCCCAGTTCGGCCAGTGGTTCGAAGTACATCCAGCAGAGGGCGAATGGCCGGGCATCATATTCGGGCTGGACGAGGGCGAGATCAAGTTTCAGGCCGCGGGACCGGCCGGCGGCCTTCCGAAAACGAGCACACTCAACTATCCCATGCAAGGTCTTCACATCGAATTCACCGGTAAGCGCTATACCGCATGGTCCGTGCGAAACAGCATTACTGTTGACCGCTCTTATTTCGTCAAAGTGGAAGGCGCGCCGGCTGCCATTCTCTTCGGCGCTTTTTCCGAGGAGAGCGAGGCACAGATGTACCATATCAAACTGAAGTAAATCGGCAGCCGGGAATTTTTAGCTTGACATCGGCCTTTGAGCTCTTTAATAAAAGGCCACATTAAGCTCAAGTTAAACTGTTTACCATCCGGTTCGATACGGGTCTTCGTCCTTTTAACATCGTGGCGAAGCAGTGGAACTGCACAACGGCAGTATTCTTTGAGCATACCTATATATTTGCCCGCCATGCGAAAAGGCCATACTCTTTGGCCCAAAGAATGAATTAAATCTGTAGTGAAGGCATTCGATTCGTTTTGCCGATGTGACTGCTCTGGTTCAACGGGCAGGCATGATTTCCTGCGTCATGGGTTTGCCTGCACAGAAACGAGGAAAAAGTTGAAAAAATTTAACGGGTTCACCCTGCTCGAGTTGTCGGTGGTGATGGGCATCATCTGCCTGGTCGTGATTGCCGCGGCGCCGCTTCATTCCTGGCTTCGGCGACAAGGTGCCGGACTGGCCACCGAGCAATTGCGCGGAGACCTGCAAATGGCCCGTTTGATGGCGATCAACCGTAAACAGACCTGTGCGATAGTGGTCAACGCACCTTCCAAGAATCAGTATTTAAATTCCCTTAATCGGCAATGTGTCGATTTGGCTTCTTATCGTGGTGGTGTTCATTTTCTTCAACGAGGACCGGATGGCACAGCGGCGTCCGATGCGATCATGTTCAACCGAAGAGGCATGGCGATTTCCCTGGGCTCGATCTATCTGGCGGACGAGCAGATGAGCGATATTTATCGTGTGCGGGTGATGACCCCTGGAGGAATTTCAGTCTTTCGATGGAGCGGCGATGGTTGGGATTAACGCATTTAACGTAACGAGCGGCAAGCAGAACGGGGCCACCGTTCGAGCCAAGAAGAGATCCGGAGGCTTTACGCTGCTGGAAGTATTGATGGCACTGGCCGTCGGACTGATCGCCATCGGAGCGGTCTATTCGGTCTACGATTCCCAGTTAAAAGCGCATCGGAACCGGAAGCTCGCGCTCGAATTGCAGCAGAATCTGCGTGCCGCGCTGATGTTTGTCGAGCAGGAAATTCGGATTTCAGGATTTGATCCCGAAGGCAGCGGCCATTTCGGCATCGTCGATGTGCGCCGCTATGAACTGGAAGGCACCGGTGCGGATCCAGCCGGCCAACCGGCCCTCTTTTACACCGTGGATCATGATGAAAATGGTGAACTGGACGCTCGTAATCACCATCGGAACAAGGAGCATTGCAGTTTCCGTATCCGGCACGACCCGGCGATCGGCCGACGCTATCTCTCGTGGGACAATGGGGCCGGCCGCCATCCGCTTTCGGAAACCATCCACCAGATCGGCTTCGCTTATGGTGTCGATTCTGACGAGGACGGACGTCTTGACACATGGAATGGGGGGCCGCATCTCGTTTGGGCCGTGGATTCGGACAACGACAACAGGCTCGATACCCATCTGGACGCCAACGGGGACGGTGTGATCGACCCATCGGACGACACCAATGGAGATGGCCGTATCGACCCGGCCGACGGCGGCGCGATCGATCCGCCCCTCTCTGTGGACCGCATCCGGGCGATTCGGGTATGGCTGCTGGCTCGAAGCCGTATGCCGATTCCAGGCCGCTTCGATGCCAAGCGACTGGTGGTCGGCGATCGGATATCCGCGCCCGTCGACGGGGGTTTTATGCGCAAAGTGATCGAGGCTGACGTTATCGCGCGCAACCTTTAACTGGTGAGGCAAATGAAGACATCCTCCCGATGTTATGCCCGACAGGGGTTTACGCTCATTGAGGTGATGGTGGCGTTGACCATCTTTACGATTGGGATTCTGGCTGTGGTTGCCATGCAGGGCATCGGTTTGAAAACCATGCGATATGCATTTTGGGAAACCTACCGGTCGGTTTCGGCCGCCAGCCATATCGAGGCGCTCTTGTGCAAACCTTATGATGATGCCCAGTTGACCGATAAGGACCACGGATACGAGCCGGAAAGTCCAGACCACGGCCCATTTGCCGTGTTAGACGGTCAGGCCACCATCGAGTGGGAAGTGGTGGACGACTTTCCTGTGGCGGGCAACAAACGTATTGCCATCATCATTCGGCCGATGCGACGCACCGACAATATGGCGACGACGACCTATGAGTATGTCAAGGCAAGAGATTATTAGGGGCAAGCGTAAACATTCATCTGATGGGAATCGATGGAGACAATTCTGCATGCGGGAAGACGGTGGACTGACAACCGTGAGGCCATTTCGGTCGTGCGGCAGAGAAGACGGATCGGTGTTGATCGCGACACTCCTGGTGCTGCTGGCCGTCACGGTTCTAGGCGTCGCAAGTATCAATAACAGCGTGGTCGAGATGAAGATCGCAAGGGCTGAGAAAGAGACCCGGGAAACGTTTTATCGAGCAGAGGGTGCTGTCATGGAAGGCCTGCAGCGCCTGATCGCCATGGACGCGGTCGATAAGAACGAACAGTTTCCTTTCTGGTATCATTCCAGCGAATCGATAAGGAATCGCGAGATCGAATTCCGGGATCCGGCCCGATGGGATGTCGATGGCATGGGCGAAGACAATGGCCTGGCCAGCGGCCTGGATCCGGACATCTTTCTGGCCGCCGTAGAATGGCGGGTAGCCACCGGCGGGTCCCTGATTCAAACTCAATCCAGGCTTTATCAGAACAGGGTGTACGGGTTATGCAAAAAATACGATATCAACAGCATCGTCGAGATCGGGTACGATTTGCGCTATTAATCCTCGCCGAGGACCGGCGTCATCGTTCTTCCGATAGGGTTTTGCGGACGAAACGTGCGTTTCTGTTTTTCATGGCGGGTTTTTCTCTATTGATCGCATTGATGCTTCCGCCGCATTCCCATGGATTGGAACTCAGCGATACGCCATTGGATATTCATGTCCAGGCCCCGCCACCCAACGTGATGATCGTCTGGGACAATTCCGAACATATGGACTGGGAGGTTATGACCGACGAAGACAAGGGGGCTTTTTCCGGATGCGGTTATATTTTCCCTGGACAACCCCATGGCGCATATGCTGGCCATGTTTTTTTATTGAGTGAAACCCAGCGACGGTTGTGGCTTTCCCAGTGGGGCGGATATAACCGGTTGTACTATCGACCGTATAGGGTGTACCCGCCGTGGCCCGGAACCAGGAAATACCCTTTCGGCAAGGCCGACCTCCATTTTCCGCTATCAGACCCTGCATGCCCTGCGGGCGACTGTATTCGCTGTCCCATGAGCGAGCCGTTCATGACGGTTCATTGCGAGGGAGAAGCGTATGTGATCCCCCAGGCCCATTACTTTGTGCTTAAGGATGACAACGGCAATGGGTTTCGGGATAGCGACGAAAAAGTCTACCTCGTGGCATGGCGGGACGGAGATGGAAATGGCCGTCTGGATTTATCCAACCGGATCGACGACGACCGGCGCATATACTTCCGATATATGGACAGCGGTGACGACACGATTCAGGATGATGAACTTGTAATCGTCGATGATGAAGCGGAAAAATTCAGCATCCGTCCCGCGATTCATGATGAGGTGGGCGAGGTGGTGCGTTATATCACCGATCGGGAAGAGCTGCAGAACTTCGTCAACTGGTTCAGCTACTATCGAAAACGAGGCTTTATGACCAAAGCCGCATTGGCACAAAGCATTGCGGCAGCCCGTGAAGTGAACATCGGCATTTGTGCGGTCAGCGGGGAACCGGCCCTGGGGGTCGTGCCGGTCTATGTGACCCAGAAGCCCGGCGACACACCGTTGCCGGGAGAAAAGGATGAGACCGGATCGGTTCTCGACAGCAGCGATCAGGTGCTTGATGCGATTTACGCCGCCTCATTTATTGGACCGCCGGCGCTTCGGGAAACCCTTGATCAAGTGGGGCGATATTTTAAAACAGATGCAACATCGACCTTGGGTGCTTCACCGTATGTTTCTGAAGAAAAAGGGGGATGTTGCCAACACAGTCATGCCATCGTGGTCGCGGGAGGCTACTGGGCTGACGGGTTCTCAGGGGCGGGCAATGCCGACGGCGGTCGGGGCATACCGTATGCCGATGCCTATTCGGATACCCTGGCCGATGTGGCCATGCATTATTACGCGTCGGATCTTGCACCGGATCTTGAAGACGGTATGGGATCAAGAGGGTGCGACGATGCCTCCCATCAGCATATGGTCACCCACACCCTACGTACGGGCGGACCCGGCACATTAGATCTGAAGCGAATTCTTCTTCCCGGCGCAGGGGGTGATGCCGGCCCAAACGGCGGGCCTTGTTTGGACGGGGCGCTTGCGTCCGTGCCCGATTGGCCCCAACCTGAGCCTGGCGAGACGACGACCGTCGACGACATCTTCCATGCAGCTGTCAACGGGCGAGGTTTTTTTCTTGGGACTGACGAACCGAGCGCCATGACGGTGGCCCTGGATACCGTCTTGCGTCATATCAGCCAAGGCTCGGGATCAACGGAGGGGCTGCACCATGGTCCCCAAGTGATCGTGCCTCCGTATATTTACAAGGTCGCTTACCGGTCGGATAGCTGGGAAGGTGACGTTCAAGCGTTCGAATATGATCCCCAGGCCGGCGCGGTGGGCGATACCCCGCTCTGGAGTGCGGCGGAGCGACTCAACCGCCCGGATAGGACCCACGAGAGCCGTCACCTGATCACTTACGGCGGGATCTGGCGCCATCCCCAAGGTATCCCCTTTCGCTACGATGACCTTTCCGAAGGAGAGAGACAAGCCTTGGGCTCGGATCTGAAAAGCGGTTCCCCGGCCGATGACGAGGCACGGCGCCTGCTCGATTACATTCGGGGCCAGGATGCATCCGGGTATCGACGGCGCGCCAATCGATTGGGCGACATTGTCCACAGTGTGCCGGTTATCGCCGGGCAGACCCTTTTTGTGGGCGGCAATGACGGCATGCTGCATGCGTTTGACACGACCCATGGTGATGAACGCTTCGCCTATATCCCTCGGCTGGTGTTCGAAGCTTTAACTGCACTCGCTTCACCCGGTCACGACAGCCGTCATCGATTCTTCGTGGATGCCACGCCCTATGTCGGGGAGGTGCTCGATGGCCCATATCAAAGGAACACCTACCTGGTCGGGGGGTTGGGGAAGGGTGGCCGAGGCTATTTCTGCCTGTTGATCGGCAGTCGCCATAGAGAACTGGACGGCGGTCAGTATGGTCCGTATGTCCAGACGTTCAGCGTCGACGATATTTCAGCGGACAGCTCTGAGCAGGATGTCGCCCGGATCGTCATGTGGGAGTATCCATCTTCCCGCATAGGCGATGACGGCGCGGACAACGACGGTGATGGTCTGTCGGACGAGGCGGGCGAAGTCGATAACGACATGGGCTTTAGTTTTGGCCAGGGTTACGCGGTCAACGCCAATGCGCCTCAAGAGGCCTATCGCAGCGTGGTGATATTCGGTAATGGGTACGACAGCCCGAACCAACATGCGGTTCTCTATATTCTGGATGCCGCCAGCGGCGCACTGGTGCGTAAAATCGACACCGGTGCCGACGGTGACAATGGGTTGTCGGTACCTGCACTGATCGATGTGAATGGAGATCGACGCGTGGACTACGCTTATGCCGGAGACCTGAATGGTCATCTCTGGAAATTCGACGTGACGGCCGAAGACCCCGGTCGTTGGGGGGTGGCTTACGGAGAGGATCTTAACGCCGACGGCGTCATCGACGCGGCCCAAGGTGATACGCCCGCACCCGTTTTTCATGCCCGGAACCAGCCGATTACGGCTCGGCCGGACGTCATGGTCATGGCGAATGCCTGTGCTCCCCAATTGCATGGCTACATGATCGTCTTCGGCACCGGCAGGTACCTTGGTGAGAACGACCGGCATGATCTCAGCCAACAGAGCATATATGGTATCTGGGACTTTGGTGACGATAGCGATGACAGCGAATATTTGGGGTACCTGGTCGATCGCACAACGGGCAAATTGTCAAACGGATTGTCTTTGCATCCCATCGAGGTCACGGCCGAATACGATCGGGATGGCACTTGCTGCCGTCAGCTGAGCGAATGGCTGCCGGATTATGCCACCGTCGAAGACACAGAAGATGGCGACGGCATTCGGGCGAACAACAGAAGCGATGACAAGCGTGTCGATCCGGAATATTTTTCCGGATGGTACCTCGATTTTCCGATCAGTTCCGGCCATGGGCAGGAAGCGGCAGAGCGCGTCATCGACAATGTCGCCATTCGCGGTGGAAATGCCGTGGTGACATCCTTTGTCCCCAGCAACCGAGTTTGTGCCTCCGGCGGTACGGCATGGCTATACATCCTGGATGGCTGCGGGAAGGGAGCCATCCAGACAGAGGGGGATGAGGTATCCTTTTTACCCATGCGTTTCACGAGCCGATTGAATTCAAGTTTGACGATTATTAAAAGAGACAGTAAGTCCCGGGTGGATCAGGTTCTCTTGAGCGACCATAAGGGCAGGCTGTTCGAGAAATCCTTCCTGGGAGAATCCTGGGGCAAGGTTTTTTGGCGTCAAAATACTCAGGATTGACCCGGTAGGTGGGTGGGGCCTGTGGCATCGGCCACACGCCCCACCCACGCCGGGTTTAATGAATGGCATTCAGTTAGAATCGATAGTTTCCAGAATGCCGCGTTGACACCGCCCCTCCGTTCAACTAAATAGTACCCATCCACAAATGGCCAATTGGCCCGATATCGGCGTTGCGCGAAAAATTTAATCCTCGGAATATCAACTATATGCCTGCGGTTAAATTTTCCGCGCGCCTTGATCTCGACCAAATTTGCCTATTTGTGAACGGGCACTGAATAAAATTCATTGCAGCTATTCCAACATCGCGGAGTGAATCTCACCGAAGCTCGGGTGATTCATTCTGACAAACAGATCAGATAACGTGTTATGGCTACTCCCCCCGTTTCGCCCACGCCGAATGAAAAGGCCCGTGCTGGGGACACCACCATCACGGAAGAGCCAAGGCAAATCCTATTGGTCGAGCTGCTCAATCAGTTGGGGCTGTTTTTTAAACACACCCCGGGCGCCAAAGGTGCCCGCGCCACCGCTGTTATTTTCGATCAAATTATACAACGGATGAGAACCATTGAAAAGCTGCCCGGGAATGCCGGTGGTTTGATTTTTCGGCGCATCGCAGGGAGAAAAGGGATCGCTGAGGATAAACCGGATTATCGCATTCTGTGCGGCAGCATCGTCTTCGAAGGAGCGGAGATCATTCATCGTTTGGAAAAAATCCGGAACAGTAACCGGCACCTGACCAACGCATTGGAATTAGCCTTCGGCTGTTTTGTGGAACAGGGGATCTTTTCTCTATACATCGAGTTCCCCGGGGATGTACCCGAGCGCATAGATCAGCTGAGGCTGGCCCTCAACATCGTGGCGCGATTCCATTATGCCGTAGAAAACAATGCCTCCATAACGTTCAGATATTTCGGCCGGGCCATGGCGATTCCCTTGATCAAGGACCAGCAGGGGCGACCGGATGCCAACTTGACCCTTCTTGCGGGGCTTAACGGATTGACGGCAACCAACATGAGAGAGCTGATGAAGCAAGCCGAGGCATTTTCCCAACTGTCGGGGAAGAAGACCACGTCGGCATCGAATTTCAGCAGCTACAATTTAATATTCGATGTGAGGAGTTTGAAGACCCAACTCATACGGCCATTGGTCGAAGTCAATAATTTGCCTTGGATGCATGTCGAAGGCTGAAATGATGAGATGCCCCAGGCCGGATGAAAACTAGAATTCTTCGATTTACGAGGACAAGCCTCTCGGGGCAAAACGATCCATCGAATAAATCTTGATTCAGCATGGCGCGCCGAACATACGATGAAGGAGAATGATGGAAAATTTTTCGAAGAATGCATTTCAAGCTGAGGTCGTGTGCGAAACCCTCGTTCAAAACAAGTTAATGGCCACCGCTACCGCAAAAGAGATATTGAAAAAAAAAGATGCGTTGATCCAAAAGCTCGAGAAGATAAGAGAGAAAAAGTATGAGAACACCGCTGCCATCGAATTGATTAACAACCCCATTTCGATCGTCGATGTTATCGCATCGCTCAAGCTCAGCCGTTTGGACAAGCCTGGGCTTCCACTGGATGAAGAGACGATCTTCGAAACACTGGCGGCCGGCTGGAATGTGCCGTTTTTCAGGCTCGATCCATTAAAGCTTGATTTAAACGTGGTCACCACCACCATACCTCGCTCCTTCGCCATGAAACATCTGGTGTTGCCGGTGGATGTCAAGGATGGGATCCTGACCGTGGCCATGCCGGATCCTTTTAACCTGGAAGTACTCGACGATATCACTATGGCCAGCAAGTTGAAGGTTCAGGCCGTGGTGAGTCCAAAATCGGACATCATCAAACTGATCAACGAATTTTTTGGATTCAAACGATCTATCGTTGCGGCACAGGATCAATTCGGCGGACCGAGTGTGGATCTCGGGAATCTCGAGCAGTACGTACGCCTGCGTTCGGCCGATGAGCTGCCCTCCAATGATCAGCACATCGTCAATGCGGTCAACCACCTGTTCATGTATGCCTTCGATCAGAAGGCAAGCGATATCCACATCGAACCAAAACGCGAATTGAGCCTGGTTCGCATGCGCATCGATGGCATGCTTCACACCACGTATAAACTCCCCAAAGCGGTTCATTCCGCGATTATCAGCAGGATCAAGAATCTGGCGCGAATGGATATGGCCGAAAAACGACGCCCCCAGGATGGCAGGATCAAAACGGACAAGGGGGATGTGGAGGTGGAAATCCGGGTATCCACAATACCCGTGGCTTTCGGCGAAAAGGTCGTCATGCGAATCATGGACCCCGATATCCTGTTTCGTGATTTGGCGCAATTGGGTTTTTCTGCGGTCGATTTGGAGCGCTACCAGAATTTGATCACCTTGCCGCATGGTATTGTCATGGTGTGCGGTCCCACGGGAAGCGGAAAATCCACAACGCTCTATTCCACCCTGAGCAAGATCAACAGTCCGCACATCAATATTACCACTGTTGAAGAACCTATTGAAATGGTTCACGAAAGTTTTAATCAGATCGCTGTCCAGAATCAAATCGGCATCACCTTTGGTTCGGTTTTGCGCAACATCTTGAGGCAGGACCCAGATGTAATCATGATCGGTGAAATGCGTGATCTGGAGACTGCAGAAAATGCCATACAGGCCGCGCTGACCGGACACCTGGTGTTTTCCACGCTGCACACCAACGATGCCCCATCGGCCGTTATGCGGCTCCTGGAATTGGGTGTGCCCAATTTTTTGATTCAAGCCACCCTCTCAGGGGTGTTGGCACAGCGGCTGATTCGTAAGATATGCAACTACTGTAAAGAATCCTACGAAATGGAGAGCGACAAACTCAGGTCCATGGGAATCGATTTGAACCGCGATGGGAAATTGAATCTATACAGGGGAAAGGGTTGTGAAAAATGCCGCGGCACCGGATATCTCGGCAGGACGTGTATCCTGGAGTTGATGCCCTTTACCGAATCTATTCGCCGGCTGACGACGGCTCAGGCGGATGTGGACGCCATCCGCGCCAAGGCTCGTGAAGAAGGCATGCGTACGCTGCGCGAATGTGCCGTTGAGAGATTTTTAGAGGGAGTGACAACGTATCAAGAAGTATTGCGGGTGACATGGGAGCAGCAGTAGGCCGAGGGGTAACCTGTAAACTGAAACAAAGTGATTGCAAAAAAAGGAGCGGCGGTCGATATGTGCTTCGACCGCCGCTCCTTTATATCTTCTGCTAAGGGGTTCGGAAGGGTTGACCCGGGGTGATGTTACGACTACTGCTGGTGATGACTGCCGTCGAAGTGTTTTTCTCCGTATGCAGTACCAGAAGGGAGCCGATACTGACAGGATCCAGCAAAATATCGCTGCCAGAGGTGCCGGACGGGGCATGCTCCTGAAAATAGATGTCATAAATCTGACCCGGCATGATCTGGTCCTCTTCGCCCTTATCGATAAAAGCGATGAACAAATCACCGAGCATCTTGGTGTGCTCTTCGCCTAAAAGAATACGACCGTCGATCCCCGGTGTGCTGTCCATGACCGTGATGTCGGGGTTGCGTGGTTCATAGCGCATGACCTGATCACCGGCCTGAATTTTACGAGCCGACGACATGACCTCGGCGATGGCGTAATCGTCCTTTACGGTAATGACTTCTACAATGCCCAGCAGGTAGTGCTGGGAACCATATCCTTTTGCTTCACTGGGGTCGAGTGTTCTATAGGCTGTCAAGCGAAGCCCGGGCGCAAATTGCTCTTTTCCTCCGGAATCGGAATATCGAATATAGATTTGATCCCCTTTGCTGATCAGCTTTTTATCATCTATGCTCTTGAAGATTTCCCCCATCGGATCGACTGCGGGATCGCGAATAAAACCGACGCGATCGATGTTGGCATAATGGAAATCCACTTGCGGTTTAGGCGATTCCGCCGGTGTGGATGCTTCCACATGGGGTGTTGCTGCAGCGGCTTGCTTTTCTGCAGCTACTTGGTAGCGGTGCTTGTCGGATTTGCGAAACAACCGGATCCGTTCGCCTGGATATATCCAGTGCGGGTTGGGGATTTGTTGGTTTTCACGCCAAAGATCAGGCCATTGCCAAGGCGTGTCGCTGAATCGCTGGGATAGATCCCAAAGGGTATCTCCCTTTTTGACCGTATAATAGAAACCCGCTTCATACGCCACTTCCGGGTTTTGATTGACCGGTTCGGCAACTGCTGCAGGGCCAACCAGTACGAGTGTCATACATGCGCTCAGCAAGAGCGTCGCGGCGAACTTCCAGCAACTTTTTTGGATTTTCATCGGCAAGGTCCCCATGATTTTTCGGTTTTTGAACTTAACGCAAAACTTTTTTATTAATTTCAGTAGCCTGGTTCATGGGTCTTTGTCAAGTTTTCTATCGTCCAAACCCTGATTTGTGTCTGCGGCGAGGGAGTGAGGGCAGACTTCCCCTTTACCGAAAAATTTGACAAAAAAAGCCTCCGTGCATTGCACGGAGGCTTCTATCGATTTCAGAGAAGGGCAGGGCGAGATTACATCATGCCGCCCATGCCGCCCATACCACCCATACCCGGTGCGCCGCCCGGCATGGCGTCTTGTTTCTCTTCAGGCTTCTCGGCGACCATCGCCTCGGTCGTCAGCATTAACGAAGCGACGCTGCCTGCATTCTGGAGGGCAAACCTAACCACTTTTGTGGGATCGATAACGCCTGCCTCAATGAGGTCTTCATAGGTGTTGGTATCGGCGTTGTAACCCATGGCGCCTTCCGAATTTTTAACCTTATCGATTACCACCGAACCTTCAAATCCGGCGTTGTTGGCGATTTGACGAAGGGGTTCTTCGATGGCGCGCATCACCACTTTTACACCCAGTTTTTGATCGGACCTGATCTTGATCTTTTCAAGGGCAGGAATTGTCCTGACCAGGGCGACGCCGCCACCGGGCACGATGCCTTCTTCAACCGCCGCGCGAGTTGCATTGAGGGCATCTTCAACGCGTGCTTTCTTCTCTTTCATTTCGGATTCCGTCGCCGCACCGACATTGATGACGGCCACGCCGCCGATCAATTTGGCCAGACGTTCCTGGAGCTTTTCACGATCGTAGTCCGAGGTGGTCTCCTCGATCTGGGCGCGAATCTGTTTGACGCGGCCTTCCAGCGCGGAGCGTGCACCAGCGCCATCGACGATGGTGGTGTTGTCCTTATCGATGGTCACCCGTTTGGCCTTGCCCAGATCGGCCAGGGTCAGGTTTTCAAGCTTGATGCCCAAATCCTCGGAAACGACCTGGCCGCCGGTCAGGATAGCTATATCTTCGAGCATGGCTTTGCGGCGATCACCGAAGCCGGGTGCCTTTACGGCGGCAACCTGGAGGGTGCCGCGCAGCTTGTTGACGACCAGTGTGGCCAGCGCTTCTCCATCGACGTCTTCGGCGATGATGACCAGGGGTTTGCCCATTTTGGCGACCTGCTCGAGGATCGGCAGGAGATCCTTCATGTTGCTCACCTTTTTCTCGTTGATCAACAGGTATGGATCTTCAAGGGAAGCAACCATTTTTTCCGGATCGGTCACGAAGTAGGGGGAGAGGTAACCGCGATCAAACTGCATACCTTCTACCACATCGAGGGTGGTTTCCATGGATTTGGCTTCCTCGACGGTAATGACGCCCTCTTTACCGACCTTGTTCATCGCTTCAGCAATGATGTTGCCGATGGTTTCATCGTTGTTGGCGGAAATGGTGCCAACCTGGGCGATTTCACGCTGATCTTTGGTGGGTTTGCTCATCTTGTGCAGCTCTTTGACTGCGACTTCGACGGCTTTCTCGATGCCGCGCTTGATCGCCATGGGATTGTTGCCGGCCGCAACGAGCTTCTGTCCTTCTTCATAAATGGCTCGGGCAAGAACGGTTGCCGTCGTGGTGCCGTCACCGGCCATATCACTGGTCTTGCTGGCCACCTCTTTGACCATCTGGGCACCCATGTTTTCGAATTTGTCTTCCAGTTCGATCTCTTTGGCAACCGTAACACCGTCTTTTGTGACGGTGGGTGATCCCCACGACTTGTCGATGACGACATTACGCCCTTTGGGGCCCAATGTGACGACGACTGCGTCTGCCAGTGTCTGGACGCCCTTGAGCATGGCTTCACGGGCTTTCATGTCGTACTTAATCACTTTAGCGGTCATTGTATATCCTCCATTCGTTATGTGTGATTTTTTGGTCTAGCTAAGGACGCCCAATACGTCGTCTTCACGCATGATGAGATATTCTTCACCATCAATCTTTACTTCGGTACCAGCATATTTCCCAAAGAGAATACGATCGCCGGTTTTAATTTCCAGGGCCACGCGCTTACCATCGTCACCCACTTTACCGTTTCCAACAGCCACCACTTTTCCTTCCGCCGGCTTTTCTTTGGCGGTGTCTGGAATGATAATGCCGCCTTTTGTCGTGGTTTCTTCCTCTACACGTTGTACGAGAATACGATCCTGCAATGGTCTGAGTTTCATTTTTCGTCATCTCCTTTAGTTCTATTATTTCGGCAAAGGGGCCATTTTCAAAGCCCATTCAAATCAGTTGAAAAAATTCCAGAATGCGAAGACCATCGAGCTTGCGCTTCACCCCCCCTCACAATTTTGCGGTATTTAATTGGCTCGGTGACGCCACCGAACCTGCAAATCGTTTGAAGCCGCGGAAATAACGAAAAAACGCACGTGATGTCAACGCGTTTGCGTTTTCGCCATTATGTCACTATCCCGCATAAACCATCAGCTATTGTTTTATTCCAGCATGGATCAATCGGTTTTGTTTTTTTCGGTTGAATTGGATTCGCCGGATTTGGCGGCATTGGGGGAAGCATTGCTCGTGCTCTCGCGGCCGTGGGACTTTCCCGCATAATCGGTTACGTACCAACCGGTTCCTTTAAGATGGAACGCGCTATGAGATATGAGCTTGTGCATTTTTCCGTCACATTGGCTGCATTTGGTTAGCGGCTTTTCAGAAATTTTCTGCATCACCTCTTGGACTCGACCGCAACTCTCACACTGGTACTCATAAATTGGCATTTCCTTTCCAACCTCCCCGATGACCAAAAATTTGCCTGACAAGACAGCGCCGTATGAGTGCGCATACCCTTTATCGGATAATGAAAACGCTTTTCTTTTCAATGGTTATCCGCTGTCGGTCTGAAAAACCTGGTCAAATATAGTGTGTGAAATCGAGTTGTCAAGGCATCTGGAACCAGAAAATTCGGGGCCATACAGACCATTGCGCCCAAGGGCCGCTATCCCCATTTTTATTGACTATTGCCCATCCAGAAATAGGCAAATTGGGTCGAGATCACGGCATGCGAAAAAATTTACCGAAAGCGTATGTCGAATATTCCGAGGATAAAATTTTGAGCATAACGCAGATATCCGGCAGATTGGCCATTTCTGGATGGGCACTAATTATAGGGTTCCATGTTCTCGATGGTTGTGCCCCACTGGCGATAGTAAGTAATGACGCAACAAAGGCCCTTCAGGCGAACGCCGGTTAGAATTTTTCGGGTGAATTCATGTACGCGATGCTCTTCGGCCAGCTTTTCATTTGGACTGGCATCGAAATGTTGCAGGAATTTACTGAATCGAACGATATGGACCAGTTCGTGTGTGATGATATAAAGAGCGAAAGGGAGGAGTTGCAGGTCGGGATTTTTGTGCAAAGCGGCTAGTATGGCATGATCCTGGATACAAATTTTATAAAAATCGTAGACCTCCGACCCCAATGTGGAGCCTCTGCGTTGCCCTTCGTAGCGGATGATTTGCGCAAAAGGACCGTCTATGATTTCAGCTTCCGCCAGTTCGACAAGGGTTTTGACGTCGTATTTGGGCCGCAGCCATTGGGTGGCAGACATTTTGTAATAGTCGCTCACCAATTCTTCGGCCATGGTGACCGCCTGATTGATCATCAGGAGTTGGCCCGCATCGAACGTTTTTTTGCTATTCGTTTGACCCATTGTGCGCCAATAGCATACAAGGTCAACGATATCAATACAATGAGTGTATCCCGTGCAAATTGACCATGGGAATTTTGTGCGCAAAAAGCTGTGGACAAGCCCTACGCACGGGTGTTATATAGGCCGGCTATATTCCGTGAGAGGAGGTGATCCATTGGGCAGCGTTATCAAAAAGCGCAGAAAAAAGATGAGAAAGCATAAACATCGCAAGCTGTTGGCTCGCACCCGACACCAGCGTAGAAAGGGCAAATAATGTTTGGTGTAATTGCGTATAACGGCAGGCAATAGAAAAGCACCGCTGAATGGATGGTCTGATTCAACGGTGCTTTTTAATTTTTAAACTGATCACAACATTTGAAGGCAACACTATTTCTCGCCGGCATACCCCTTTAAGAATTTAAATAACTCAGATTCCGTAGAAAGTACCAAGCTACTGTCCTTGCCGAGGGACTCCGCGTAAATCTCCATTGTTTTCTTGAAAGAGTAGAATTCAGGGTCAATGCTGTATGCCTGAGCATAGAGCCTCGTCGATTCGCCGTCCGCCTTCCCTTTGATCTGCTGAGCAGTGCGATAGGCTTCGGACTGGATACGTTTCAGGTCCAGCTCCTTATCGCCCAATATCTTCTGGGCTTCACCGCGTCCTTCCGAACGGAATTTTTCCGCGATCTGCTTGCGCTCGGCGATCATTCGGGCGTAAACCGATTTGCGAACCTCTTCCACATAATCGATGCGCTTGATTTTGACATCCACCAACTCGATACCGAATTCTTCCAACTTGTCCCGGGCCTGTTCCAGGATCAAGGCGTCGATTTTACTCCTGCCGACCTGGATCGTATAGGCCGATGGCTTGCGTTCGGTCACCTCCTCGGTATCGATGGTGACGTCTCCCGTACCGGTATCGAAGACTTCCAAGGTGTCCAGTTCCCGGTTGGAGTTGCGGACTGCTTCAATCAGTCGGTTGGAGGTGATCAGGTTGCGCGCGGCCGGATCGATGATTTCGTTCAAACGGGGAATGGCCAGTCGCGAATCGGTACCGATGGTTTTGAAAAAGAGGACCGGATCGACGATCTTCCAGCGACCGAAGGAGTCCACCCAGATATAGGTCTTGTCCATGGTTGGAATCTGGCCTGGATCACCGTCCCACTCCTGCAGGTTCTTGGGATAGATGATCGCCTTCTCGATAGCGGGAATCTTGAATTTAAGCCCCGGCTCCTGGCTGACCCGTTCAACCCGGCTGAACCGGGTAATCACGACTTGTTCCGTCTCGTCCACAGTATAGGCGCTAGAAAAGGCCGCGATCAACACAAACGCGGCAACTGCACCGATGATTATTTTGATATTCATTGATCCCTACCTTTTCCTTGTTCTCCCAGGTTCAACAACGGCAGCAGGTTCTGCTGATCCTCATCCACGATGTACTTTGGCCCCAGTTTGGGAATGACCTCGCGGATGGTTTCCAGATAGAGGCGCCTTTTGGTCACATCCTTGGCCTTGGCGTATTCATTGTAAAGGGCTTTGAAACGTCCGGCATCACCTTCCGCCCGGTTGACGCGATCCAGTGCATAACCTTCTGCCGCCTTGATGGTCCTTTCGGCTTCGCCTCGCGCCGCTGGAATCGCCTTGTTGTAATCCTCTTTGGCCTCGTAGATCATCTTCTCTTTATCCTGGATGGCCTGGTTGACTTCGTTAAAAGAGGGTTGTACCGGAGCGGGGACATTGGTGCGCTTGAGCTCCACGTTGACGAGCAATACGCCGGTCTCGGCCCGATCCAACTCTTGTTGCAGCACCTCTTCGGCTTGGTCGGCGATCTCCTGGCGCTTGGTGATTACCTCGTTGATACTGCGATCGCCCACGACCAGTCGCATGCTCGCTTCCGAAAGATCACGTAGCAAAGCTTGAACGTTGGAGACTTTGAAGAGATAATTGTATGGATCTTTGACACGGTATTGAACGATCCAGGGAACCACGGCCACGTTGAGATCGCCGGTGAGCATGAGGGATTCACCGGCCGACTCGGACAGGGTCGGCACCCGCTGTTGGCTCGTACGTTCCGCCTGTAGCCCGAACTCCTCCTTGAAAACCTTTTCCAAAGGAACCTTCGTCACCCGTTCGATGCCGAAAGCCATTTTGAAATTCAATCCGGGTTGGGCCGTTCGAACAAACGCCCCAAATCGTCGAATAACGCCCACCGCGCCCGTGTCTATGGTGAAAAAACTCGAATAGAAGATTGCGGCCACGACCACGAGAGCGGCGATGACCAGCATGCCTCCTGGAATTTTCATGTTTCTAAACTGCTTTAATACATCTTCCACGTTGGGCGGCGGTCCGCTGCTTCGTTGCTGTTGATTTAGTTTTTCCCAATCCCAAGCCATATTAGCGTCACCTGCACTTTCTATGGGTTTAAATTATCGCGATACGAGTGAATCGCCATTCAAAAAAAGGGGCCACATCCCAGGCCATTTCAATCAGAATGTGGTGCCTTCACGCTCTTTCATAGTAATTTCAAATCCTTCGATAGCCTCACAATTTAAAGCGCAGATGCCTGTAAGTCAAGGAAAAACCGTTGAATCGAAAATGGCGGCCGAAAAGGATGATTCTGACGCTATCTATTTGGATCGCTGATAGCGGGCTGTTTCGCTTGACAAAACAAAACCGGCTGATCTATGGCCCAGAGAAGTTTAAGGCATACAATACGAATTTTGATAAATCCAATGGATAGGCCAATGAGTTCTTATCGTCGCAACCGCAATCAATTTGTTCCCATCGGCAGCGTCATCGATAAGCTGATGCAGCACCATCGGCCGGTGAAGGATCGAGAACTGCTGCGAGTCTGGGAAGTCTGGGACCGTGCCGTCGGCACAGCCATCGCGGCCAATGCACGGCCAGCGGCCTTCAAGGGCGATACGTTATTGGTGCATGTGATTTCATCCACTTGGTTGCACCATCTGCGCTTTTTGGAAAAGGACCTGATTGCCAAATTGAATGCTGAGTTGGGGCAGCCTTGCATCCGGTCGGTCAATATCAAGGTCGGGAACATTTAATCCGATGACCGAGGTCACCAAAGACGCCTTTTTCGATGGACAACTGCAGCTCACCCAATCGCTTGCCGGATACAGATTCTCCATTGATGCGGTCTTGCTGGCCGCCGCCGTTCGACCCAAGCCAGGCGAATCTATTCTGGATATGGGAACCGGTTGCGGCATTATTCCGTTGATACTGGCGACCCGTTATCCAGGCGTTCAACTCACAGGCGTCGAAGTGCAGGCGGAACTGGCCAGGTTGGCACAACTCAATATTTCCGAAAATCGATGCGATGATCGCATCAAAATTCGGCACGTCGATTTGAAATTGCTTCCTGATCCTGAAACGCCCGGACCATATGATTGGGTTGTCACCAACCCGCCCTATCGCCGGCCCCAGGCAGGTCGTGTGAATCCTAATGAACAAAGGGCGTTGGCCCGGTTCGAGCTGAAGGTGGATCTGGTCCAATGGATGCGGACCGCCGCGAGACTCCTCAAAGTGGGGGGGCGTTTGGTCACGATCTATTCCGCGGAGCGAACCGTCGATCTGCTTTCTCAAATGCGACAGGCCGCGATTGAACCCAAATGGATGCAAGCCATCCAATCTTACTGCGGAGACCCGGCAAAACTCGTGCTGGTCAAAGGCGTCCAGGGGGGCAGGCCCGGTTTGTGCGTTGCATCGCCCCTCGTTGTCTACGAAAGGGATGGTGGCTATACCGAATCGGTGCGGGAGATGATGCGGCCTTGATCTTGAAAATTTTACGGCGCCGTCGGGCCGCGCCTTTTTGTGAATACATCAACCGTTGACACTGGGTATCAAAAAGGCTATTGAACCAAACCTGCACGCGGCCCCTTGGGATATCCGGAGAGGTTGCCGAGTGGCTGAAGGCCCCGCTCTCGAAAAGCGGTATCCCGTTTACCCGGGATCGTGGGTTCGAATCCCACCCTCTCCGCCACGCCCAATAGTGTGATCGGGAAAAAGATCCGCAATGGCCCTGTGCATCCACAGACGTTTGACACGGAGAGATGTCCGAGCTGGCCGAAGGAGCACGACTGGAAATCGTGTGTGTCGTTTATAGCGGCACCGAGGGTTCGAATCCCTCTCTCTCCGCCATTTATCAATTTAACATACTGAATTGATTACAATTAAATTTTCAGTATGCCCGCGTCCCAACAAAAAGCCCAACATTCAGGAAATGCCAAGGTGACGTTTATAAAATAGGTGCACCAGCGCCTTGCCGGCCAGGTCGCGGGTCTTGGGTGCATGGCCTCGGTCGCCATCGGGCGGGGGTGGTCTGATGGGGCTGGTTGGGGCTTATTCCCACGATTCGTGGGGATATCGTTCTCTTGGCGGTAAACTCTCCCCTCTAATTGGCGAGGCGTAACCCGCCCCCCAGGAGCAGCATTGTCGCTGATCCGGTCGGCCACAAAAAAAGCCCCAGGCATTGCCCAGGGCCTTGAATGGATCGACGGTCGAAGCCGACAATTATTCTTCAGACAATAGTTTGCCGAAAGCACCGCTCAGGCTGCATTCAATCAAACGCATCAAATCGTTTTCAAGATCGCGCAAAACGCCTATCGGGCCATAAATGAATTCTTGATCGTCAGCACCCCCTATTATATCAACCACTTCACCAGAAAGACTTTCAAGCTCTTTCGAAAGGCCAAAAAATACCTGGTCCGGCATCACTCTGTCACCGTCGATTTGCTCTATGGCCCAGGAAAGAAACGCCAAGCGATTTTGAACGTCTCCCAATTTGTCACATGAAAACTGAAGCCTGTTTCCGATCGGTTCAATCATCTTTAAGCCCTCCCTCCATCGTGTTATGATGGGCAGGCTGTTTTCCAGTTCTGGCCTTTCGAAATTCTGCCAGACAAGCCCTTTCCTCAGGATCAAGATGCATAGGCAATCCCTCAAGCCCCGCGTCTATAGCTTTCAACTGTTGATATGCCTCGCCAATAATTTCGCCAAATCCCTGTACTTCCTCTTCCGTTAAGTTTATACCCGAATCCTTGATAGCAGTGCTAACAGCGCAAAGTTTTGCCAGAACCTTTGAGAGTTCAAGGTCGTACTCATTCCTTTCGATTTCGTATCTGATACCCATTTGCCACCTCCATAAAAAACAAAAAATCCTGAGTTGTGCTTACGGTCTATTACAACCGCCCAGGGCCTCGCGGACTCCTGGCAACTCAGGAAATTTATATTTATGGGACAAAAATAGAGCATCTAACGCGGCTCCTTGCGGTAATAGATTTAAGCGTTTTCAAAATATCGAATCATGGTTTGGATTGCAAGCGCTTTATTGCTTCGTCGTATAATTCGGGCTTGAAAACTCGCCATAACAGCAAAACGCAACCATCAATCTCGGCCGGATCGATGCCGTCGATCTCTTTAATGTGACAACATCCCGCACACGACCAATCGCTAACGCCCAGGTCGACAGCTGCGTCAAGGCAGGCCGAATAGCGTGGGCATCTGATATTACGGCTCATAGTTTCAGCTCGCTGAAAATCAGCGCCGCCTCATACGAACGTCCGTGGTCTATCGCGTAGTGGAAAGCGCCCAACAGGGTTTCCAGCTCGTTCAGCATTTTTTGAAATGCGGCATGCTTTCGCCCACGAATGAACGCCATCTGGTCTATAACCAAACACAACACCATCGATAGCGCTTCTGCGACGTCCACACCACCGGACCATACCCGCTGTCTAAAAATTTCCAGGGCTATAAAGACCCTTTTCATGTCGCGCGGGCCAAGGGCCCCGATGGTAGCAACACAGGCTTGCCCGGCCCGTAAAACGCCTTTTGCCTGGTGGTCGCCAAGATGGGAAGAGGCCAATTGAGCAACCCACGTTGCAATGGTGACGATTGCCGCTTGCCGTCTTGAGGATCGGCTCGCCATTTGGTCTCCGTGATGAGAGATGCCCGCCAAGGCCAAGCACCCCTGCAAAACCTTGGCGGGCTATAGAAAGGAGTGGTCATTTTTTTCGCCCAATGCCCGGTAAAAATGACCAGAAACAACCGGAACCTATTGATCGATCTCGGCCAAAAGTTCAGCGTTCCAGCGATGGCCAAGATCCGGCTCAAGACGCATGATCCGATGAATTGCTTCCGTCAAGGACAGGCGTTCTTCAAGGGCCAGGCGCCGGGCCTTGGCTGCAATTTCATCGCTAACACTTTTAAACTTTTTTTTCTCCATCGGTTCGTTCTCCTTAATTGCTGTTTCTAAAAGATGTGGTGACTCCGTTTCGATCTGGCGCATGGCATCATAAAAATCCATACCCTCGGCCCGCAGTTCACGAACGCGGCCGGTCAGTTCATCGACATGGCCGGCATCGGCCGCCAGGATCGGCGCCCCGGCATCTACCGAAAACGATATTGCGGCCGTGTCCGGATCGGCGCCCAGGGCGACGAAGGAAACCTCGCGGACATGCGATTTTTGATACACAATGGCCGGCCCATCGACCTTGTAACCGTTGACCGTCATGGTTTCGCCCGGCCCCAGGGTTTTAAGTTGGTCCGGCCAAATGCCGATGGAGGCCTGCCAGGGAAAACCCTCATCGGCCAGCCGCAGCACTTCGGCCGCATGCTCGGTGATCTTGGAAAACTCGCCCTCGACATACAGACCATCGCCGTCTTTGTATGCCTGGCCGTGGCCTACTACCCTTGTCGGGTCATGTTGCCGCAGCACTGGAAGCTTTGGATCGGTGCGAATGCCGGCCATGTCGATGGCCAATGTGTAGTATTCCCGTTTGACCGGCTTTCCGGTTTTCGCCGTCACCAGAAAACCGCGCGTCTGATCGCCAGCCGCCAGGTGTTCACCGGCCAGCGTGACAGGCGCCTGAACATGGAGGCTGCCTTTCCGGGCCGAATCCCAACGGGTATTGCATTCAGCATAGGCCGTGCGCCGGGCCTGGCCCTCTTTTACGCCGGCATCGGTGCAGCGTTTCAAATAATCCGTTTTAGCCTCGTTTTTGCCTGGTTTCATCGCCCCCCCCTATCGCCGGCCGCGCTTGGCCTTATCAATGATGCTGAGGCCCTCGACGCCACGCTCACGCCCCACCTTGTTTAGCATGCGTGCGGCTAAACTTATTGCCTCAGTGTTTATCGCTGTTGCGTCGGCTTTGAGTTTTTTAAGCCGCGCCAGTTTTTTATACCCATCCTGGGCGGCTTCGACGGAAACAACGCCAACCCCGCCCGAATCAATGGCATCCATCTCTTGGTGGTAGGCATCCAACATAACCCCCGGCATTTTGAACGCGGGCACGACAACCTGAACCCCAAAATGGTCAACGCTGCGCCCGGCCACAAACCGCCCGATCTCGCTTTGAAGCCGAAAAACCGGATCGCGGCCCTCCGGCTGAATGTCGGCTATTGCGGGCAATGCCTGTTTTAAAAAGGCCAACTGTCTCCCTACGGTCGCAAGAAAAGTGTTGATTGGGGCAGTTATTTCTTTTTCGATAGCCGGCAAGTCATTTACCTGCTTTTTTAAATCCTCCAAAATAGTGGACTCAAGCCGCTTCTTAATCGCAGGTAGCTGTCCCATCGCCTCGAATCGGGCTTCGTTCGAACGGGCCAAATCGTCTTTGATTTTCTCGCGCTCTTCTTCCGATTCAGCGCCAGCCAGGGTGGAGTGCAGGGTGGCTATTTTTTCTTCAAGCCGCCGAAGCTCAACCTCGGTGTCAAAATAAAGATGTGCTATCGCCTTTGGATCAGCAGGTTTTTTGCCAAACATATTTTAATTCTCCTTTCTGGTAGCGAATATGGATTTTAGCCGATAATCTCACCGAATGTTGGTTGAGTAAAACACGCAATGCACGATACGGAAAATCTGGACGCTTTTTTACTCTTCCAACTGAAACCGGCTTATCTGCCGAAGGATATAGTCGTCTATTGAGTCTTCTCTTACCCGGACGCTGCCGCCGAACTTGGCAGCAACAACTTCACCGCGCCGGGCCAGCTCGTAAGCAGATGATCGGCAAATATTTAAAAGCCGCGCCATCGTGGCGATTGTAACCCATCGGTGATTTTTCTTTTTTTTGTCTTTCATAATTTACTACCTCTGGATTAACGGTGCCGATCCGCCCAATTGGAGCAGCGCCCGATTGGATGCGCTGCCCCGCTGGGCAAGTTTGTTCGCAACCATGTTATCGATGATCACGTCTATTTCCAGACCGCCGGGCCCCTGGCGCTCGCGGGTTTTTACTTCCGCGCCGGTGTTGTTGTAGACGTTATGCACGACGGTCATCCCACCACCAGCCACCTCCACCCCGAGCCGCCCGCTGGCACTACGCCGCAGCGGCATAATAGCCTCATAGCCTGCTTCTCCACCACCAACCCAAGAGCCATCGCGAAGTGGCAATATTGTCGGTGCGGTTAAGATGCCTCCGCGTGCGTGCCACTTAATGCCGTCTTGATTGAACACAAGACCATTGGCGCCCCAAGCCCCAGGCACATATGTACCGCCAGCGGACCCTCCGCCCAGACCGTTTAGCCACTCCAGCAAACCGCCACCAATTGATTTACCGTTCCCAAAAATCCACTCCGAAGCCATCTTCCCCATCATGTCGGACCAGGCCCTGGTAATGGAATCAAAAAAACCCTCCATATAATCTCTGAATGAATCCATTTGGCCGGTAACGGCATCGTAAAAAAAGCCCGAAAAGTTCTCCTGCATCAACTCGGCTGTGTGCTGGGTGAGGTCGATCAACTCCTGGTTGCCGTTGGCCATCATCTCGTTGCGCCGCTGGATCATTTCTTCGATCTCGCGGTATGCCTGCTCGGCATCACTTCCCGGGCCGGTAGTCAAGATCCAGGCAGCATCGTTGCCGCCATAGGCGGAAGAAAATGGTGGTGGTGTTGGAACATTGGCCGACTCAGGAAGCTGGGAAAGTGGCTTGATCGCAGGCGGTATTTCAAAAGAGGATTTTAAATACTCATCCCAGCCCGTTGTGTTCGGACCGATTTTATACAAAATTTGACCGTTTTCGCCGACCCGCGCCAGACCGGCATCAACGGCCCGCAGGCGCTCAAGCAGCTGCACCAACTGGGCATCGGTGGCCGAAAGTACTGTTTTAACATCAACCAGGCCGCGGCCAACGTAATCCGACGCCTGGCGCAGCAGCTCTTCGCGGTCATGGGAAAATGAAAACCCATATTCGCCGATCTCTTTCAGGTGCCCCGCCGCCTTGGCCGCCGCCCGGGCCAGGTTCCACGTTTCTTCGGCAAATCGCGCCGTCCACCCGGCAATGTCCTGAGACAATGCTGCGCCGTTTTGTGCAACCCAATCTGACATGGCGCCGGCCACCTCTGTGATCGTAGGCGCCAGGCTGACGATGGTTTTTTGAAAATTCGCGCTCAGCGTCGATGTCAGAGACGCTATCTCGGCTTTAGCCCGAACGGAGCTATCTACAAGGCCCGAGTCGATAACCACGCCCAGCTCGCGGGCCCGGTCCCGCAGCCGGCCAAGTTCGCCGGAGCCCGCGCGAATCATGGCTACAAACTGTTCACCACCCTCACCGCCAAAAATTTCATCGGCGATACGGATCTGGGCCGCCCGGTCGAGACCCTGCATCCGGTCGGTGATCTCTTCAAGCAGGGCAGGGGCATCGGCAAGCCTGGCGTTAAGATCTTTTTGCGAAAACCCCAGGCGCTGGAAAGCCTCGGCGGCCGGGCCCGCTGCCGTTTGGATGAATTCGTCCGCGCGCAGGTTCAACTCTTTGAGTGAATCCCGCAACCCATCGTTTGTGATTTGGTACTGTTCCGCAGCGAACGCCAACTCCTGGTACGCCGTAGTACTGACGCCGGCCATTTCAGCATTGCGCTTGATCTCTGCCGTGGCATCGATGGCCTTTGCGGTGATTAGGCCGAAGCTTGTCGCCGCAGCTCCGACGGCCAAGGCCGAATTGAACGAAAAAACTTTCTTGGTGATAGATGCAAGCTGGCCTTCCATCCGGTTGAAAGCGGCATCAGCCGTGTTTTTTGCTGTGAGCAGAATTTCAAGTTTCTCGTCAGTCATTGTATCAATTCCTTTTCTTCTAAAGTTTCGATTGGGTCCGGGCGAGTAAAAGCCGCGCCCCCCTATTCATCGCATTCCAAGCCGGTAAGGTCCAACCCGGCGCGCAAAAGCAAATTGACATATTCGATTCGGCCCGCGATCTTCCTTTTCCTGTATCCAGCCGCGCTCAGGGCGCGGCCCAGGCGCTTTTGTGATGGCGCGGTGCCGCCGGGGTGCTTTCGAAGGTGCCAGGAGATGAAGTGGGCCCGGATCGCTGCAGCCGGGGTCCGGGTGGTGGCCTGGCCCGGCTGCACGCATTCCGCGATGAATTCCTCGATCGCACCATCGCTATTATCGGCGGGCAACTTTGCGCCGGCGCCGATCGCGGACAGCAGCGCTTCAACAGATGCCTGGACCTGGCGCAACACTACAATCAAATCTGCGCTGTTCATGCGTATGGATCCTCCTTGAGTCGCAGCCGAGGATAGACAACACGGCCGGCCTTGATAGCTTTTTCAAAGTCGCTGAAGTTCAGGTATGCACCGAACATTGTCTGACTTGGTGCGCCGATCGCATCAGGATTTCGGCGCAAAAACCAGCGTTCGAACCGATGGTACAGATCGCGCGCGGACGCGCCCCCTATCGATCCGGGCCCCGGGGCGACAAGCACAATGTTGCCCCGCAGGAAAGCCGCCCAGGTGTGGTGGGCGATATAATTTGAGGATTCAAAACGAAGGGCCGCGTCAAGCAGCGCCCGATCCAGCCCTGATGAAGCGGATACGACATGATTTTCGCGGCTGCCGTACTGAAATAGTCGGGCGCCCAGCCCCGCCTCATATCGCCACCGGGTTTGCAGCACGACACGGGCATATGCGGCCGGACTTAAATCTAGAGGGTTCGCGCAAGGTGTCATCATTTTTTTGCGTTCCTTGGTGATGGTTCGGCCGAACCCTCTAGGCCAAAAAGGCCGAAAAGTGGCCAAATGGTCCTATGGTCATAAAATGGTCCAGGATTATAACTATCTATATTATTTATATTTTTATTTATTTCTGGACCATAGGACCATAAAAACATAAAAAAGGAAAAAAATACTAGGGGTAAAAAACATTTAAAAGTTCTGCACAATACGGTCACCAAGCGGCGAGAAATAGCAACAAACCCTACAAATACAGTCGGTTGGGTGCCAGGACCAACGGTCCAAGGCTCCATGACCATTCCTTGGCCCGGTCCGGCCGAAACCATACCCCCCAACAATGGCCGCCCCAGGGGCCTCCATGGCGGAAAGTCCACGGTCATTCCGTGTTCCGCGCCGAAATTTTTTTTCAAATGGACGCACCGACCGGGCTGAGGGAAACCGTAGTTCTTAAGCCCCAGGAAGGACCCACGATCTTTGTAGGCCATCTGACAGTTGGCCAGATTACCTTGAGGGGGGAAGGGGGGCTGTCTCATAGTGGCCACCTATAAGCAAAAGTTTGTGAATAAACAGAATTGACAACACGTGATCGGCCGCCTGATCACGGTCAACACCAAGGAATTCGGCGAACACTCCCGCAGCAGCATCAAGTAACTCTGGAATGACAGACTGACAAAGAAGAGCCAACGCTGCCGGGTTCTTCCTCTTAAGGTTTTCAATCAGCAGAAGGGCACTTCTGCAACCATCATAGACGCGTTGATAGTCGTCTTGTGATGGTATTCTCTTTTTGTCTATGTCGATGATAGGCATCTCTTCAGTTCCTCTCAATCTTCTGCTCGTGCTTTGCGATGGCTGAATCACTCCACCGCTTGCACCCCTCGGAAAGATCGACCGGTGCAGGGAATTGGCCATTGCGCACCCATCTCCAAACGGTAGTACGATGGACGCCGTATCGAGCGGCAACCTGCTTGTCCGTAAGATAGAAGTTAGTTTGATTGATCTGCATTGTGTGCCTCCATAGCTAAGTTAGCAGCATTTAGAAGCACAATAGCGCCCAGACCGGGCGAATGTCACGGTAGGATATTAGATGGGTAAAATGTTTCCGATTCAGTGTTTACGCGGATTTGCACAGATTATACTGATACAGTTGTCTATGGGAAGGTCATTTTTTCGTAATCGCCGGCGACAAGGGCGTGGTATTTTTTGAGTAGGGCGCTCACCTTACGCCTTGAGTTTTCCGGCTCACTTTTAAATTCTTTATCGAACACTATCTCGGCAATTTGCACCCCAGTATACCCTTCGCGATGGAGTTCGCCGACCTTCAATATGCGGTCGTAGTCGGTGGCGTTCTTGCGTGTGGCCGGCATGCGGTTTTTGGCTGCGAGGTCGATATTGTCACATATTAAGGCTTTTAAGTCTTCAAGCGAATTAACTTTGGAGAAGTCTATGCGGATTTCCATAATGGGGCTGTTATCAATAAAGACGCCGCGTTCTACATCCACTATACCCAAACGGACGGCGCCCCCCGTCATATTGTGGCGGGTCCACTTGCCAAAGAATTTGTTATTGCCAACCACTTGGTCAAAGCTATGGTTAGGGTTCGGGAATCCGACGGCAGATCCAAAAGGGATCGGGAACCTTCTACACAGGTCCACCTCTTTGAAATATTCGGGCGTGCGGCAATAGAGGTCTTCAACGACGTTTCTCTTTCGGACAATACTCCCCGGGGGGTGTTGCGCCCTGGCCCGCAGTTTAACCACAGCTTTCCATGCAGCCCGCACCTTCCGGTTGTGTCGCATAAACTCCCATCGCCACCGCGCCCATCTTTCGATTTCAGGCAAATAATCAGGTTTTGTTTGTTTTAATTTAGACACGGTCCACCCCCCTAATAGGTGTTACGGTTGCCTCGGTTGTGATCTGTCGCAGGTATCGCGCCCAATCGGCCATCAGGTGCCATCTCTTGGCGAATAGATCACCCCGGCGATATGCGGCCTCAACCTTGCTTTCAATGGTGTGCGCCAGGGCCATCTCGGCCACTTCACGCGGATAATTCGTTGACTCCGCGCACCAATCACGGAATGACGAACGGAAACCATGAGGCACGGCATCAACCTTCATTCGGACCAACACCTTGGCGATGGTGTTTTCAGATAGGCCGCCTCGGGTACCGGGGAACACAAAATTTGATCCTTCGAACCGGGGCAGGGCAGCCAGCAGGGCCACGGCATCCTCGGTCAATGGGACGCGGTGCTCTCTGTTCGCTTTCATCCGTTCGGCCGGAATCGTCCACACCTTTGCATCGAGGTCGATTTCGTCCCAGGTCGCACCGCGCACCTCGCCGGATCGGGCAGCGGTCAGGATGATAAATTCTAGGGCCCGCGCACCCATGCCATCACGAGTGCGCAGGGCATACATAAAGCCCGGCATGTCACGCCATGGCAAGGCCCTATGATGGTTGACAGTCGATACCTTGGATGGTTTCGGTAAGATGGTGTCGAGGTGGCCACGCCATCGCGCCGGGTTGTCGCCGGCCCGGTACCCATGGACGGTGGCCCAGGCCAGGACATTCTCTATCCGACCTCGCAGCCGCTTCATGGTTTCGGTCTTGGTGAGCCAATAGGGTTCCAGTATCCGCATGACGTGTTCGGTCTGAACGTCGGCAACCAGCATGCGACCGATCACGGGTGAGGCATACGTTTTTAGCGATGTGGCCCATTGGGTTGCATGTTTGCCGTTCGATAGTTCGGCCCGCTTGTTCGCAAGGAAACGCTCGGCACACCAATCAAAGGTCTTGGCGCTATCCTGGCTGGCCTTGAGGCGGGCAGTAGCGGTCTTTCTCGCTTCAACGGGGTCCACACCTTGCCTGATTTGCTCTTTTGCCTCACGGGCCTTGTCTCGGGCCGCCTGTAATGAGATTTCCGGATAGGGTCCAAGACCGATATCCCGGCGCCGATCCCCAACAATGGTCCGAAGCACCCAGGAGCGGGCGCCGGTATCCTTGACATTCATGTGCAGGCCGGACACGCCACCGATGGCGTAAAAGCCTGGTGTGGTCAGCCGCTTGACCTCAATAGCGGTCAACTCGCGTGCGATTTTTGGCATGGAACCACCTCCAATGTTGGGTCTTATGTTGGTCTTGGCTTTTTTTTGTTGGGACAACGGTCAATCATACTCCGCGTTCCAACAAACGACCTCACATAAAATTTACTATTGGAGGCTGATAATTGCAACAGATTAAGACAAGAAAAAACAGAGAAACCTTGTAAGGCATTGATAAGAAATGTTAAAATATTACTGATTGCGACTATTTGCTACATGGCAGGGCAAGACTCTCTCTCCGCCACACCTTCTTTATTTGATCCCCTGTAACAATATTTGACACTCCCGGCATGCGATACGCTACCATACTTGTTGAAGAGGTGATCTCCGCAACGCCGATATCGGGCGAATTGGCCATTTGTGAATGGGGGCCAATGAGAATCGCTGGGAAAGCGCTGGCCTTATTGCACGAGCCTACCAGGTGCGCTATAAGAACCATCTGAGTTGAATTTCAGGAGGGGGAAGCATCGTAATTGCCATGAGCTACCTGGTATTTGCCCGAAAGTACCGGCCTCAGAATTTTGACGCCGTGGTTGAGCAAACGCATGTCACGCGGACCTTGATAAATGCCATAGAAGCCGGCCGAGTGGCCCATGCGATCCTGTTTACCGGCCCACGGGGCACCGGCAAGACAACCATCGCACGAATTCTGGCCAAGGCCATGAACTGCGAACAGGGGCCGACCGGCAACCCTTGCGGACGATGTCGATCCTGCCTTGAGATTCAGAGCGGCCATGCGGCGGATGTTTTCGAGATCGACGGTGCCTCGAACAACAGTGTCGATCAGGTTCGTGAGCTTCGCGATAACCTGAAGTACATGCCATCGCACAGCCGCTATAAGATTTATATTATCGACGAAGTCCATATGCTCAGCTTGGCGGCCTTCAACGCCCTGCTCAAGACCCTGGAGGAGCCGCCGGCGCATGTGATGTTCATGTTTGCGACCACCGAGCCGCATAAAATTCCGGTGACCATACTGTCCCGGTGCCAGCGGCATGATCTGCGCCGGATCGAGCTGGCGGCCATTGTTTCTCATCTCAATGCCATCTGCGATCAAGAGCAGGTCAACATCGATGGGCAGAGCCTGGATCTCATCGCCCAGGAAGCGGGCGGCAGCATGCGCGATGCATTGAGTCTCCTGGACCATGTATTGGCCTGCGCCGAATCCGAAATTACGAGCGAGCTTGTGGCCGACCTGCTCGGCGCCGTCGAGCGCAAGCACCTGTTTGCCTTTTCCGAAGCCGTCTTTTCACGCGATGCCGCCGGTGTACTCGAACAAATCGATGCGGTCTGGCGCCATGGCTTCGAGATAAAAAGGTTTTATGCCGATCTGGTCGCCCATTTCCACAACTTGGCGCTGATCAAGCTCGGGGATCGCGCCAGTCGTCTGGTCGATCTGCCCGCACATGAAATCAGGCAGATGGCGGCTCAGCTCAAAGAGGTACCGGGGCCTTTTTTAATTCAGATACTGGAATTGCTTTTCCAGGCAGAGCAGGGTATCAGATTTTCGAGCCAACCGAGGTTCGCGCTGGAACTGCTTTTCATCAAACTGTTTCAAACGCCGCCGGCTTTGTCCATCGATCGACTGGTCGCCGGAATCGAACAGCTTCGTCATTCCGGGCCGGCGGACCTGATAAAGATAGTACCCTCAATCCCAGTTGCGACAGATCCTGAGACGGCGCTCATCTTGGACGAAACGGAAGCTGAGACCACAATACCTTCCACCAAGCAGGATCCCTTTTCAAAAGCGCAGGCACCTGAGATAAAAAAGGCCGAGGGAGGAAGAGGGGCCAGTGAGGAGATTTGGGAAGTCATATTAGGGCGTATAGACCAGGATAAACCGGCGTTGGGTGCGGTCCTGAGGAAAAGCCGGATGATTCCCCAGGGCAATGATTCCTGGGAGATAGAAGTAAGCGGTAATGACTTCAATCTCAAGAGCGTCCAACGGCAATCGAATCTTTTGGAACAATACTATTTAGAGGCCAGTGGCAGACAGCTGCAATTGAAATTGCTTTCCAATATCGAAGATATGGACGAACGGCAAAAGAGAAAGCAAAAAGGCGAAGAACTTAAACAAAAAGCACTTGGGCACCCCCTGGTGATGGACGCCTTGGAACTTTTCAGTGGAAAAATCGTGGACATTAAAGTGCCATAGGAGGTTTTGTGATGAAGGGTATGGGAAACATGATGAAGCAGGCCCAGAAGCTTCAGTCTAAGATGTTGAAAATGCAGGAAGAGTTGGCGGAAAAGACCGTCGAGAGCACGGCTGGCGGTGGAATGGTGAAGGCCGTCGCCAACGGCCGTCAGCAAATCGTTTCAATTTCCCTTGAAAAAGAGGTCGTCGATCCGGAAGATATTGAAATGTTGGAAGATCTTATATTGGCAGCCGTCAATGATGCGTTGAACAAGGCACAGGAGATGGTCGCCTCTGAAATGGGCAAATTGACAGGTGGGTTCAACCTGCCGGGTTTTATGTAGTGCCCATCCACAAATGGCCAATTGGCCCGATATCAGCGTTCTGCTCAAAATTTTATCCTCGGAATATTCGACATATACCTGCGGTAAAATTTTTCGCATGCCTTGATCTCGACCCAATTTGCCTATTTCTGGATGGATACTATGTATACTTTTCTGATTTCATTTCATTCAATTTTAACTGTCGCGCACAAGAGAATTAGATGCAACATTATCCCGAATCCATCAGAGCGCTCATTCGAAGTTTCGCAAAGCTTCCCGGTGTCGGTGAGAAGACCGCCGAACGCCTGGCCATGCATGTATTGAAACGACCGCTCAACGAGGCAGAGGCGCTGGCGCACAGCATTATGGACGTCAAGCAAAAGGTGAGACTCTGTCAAAAGTGTTACGGCCTGAGTGACGCTGAATTGTGCCACATCTGCAGAGATTCGTCGCGAATGGCATCCCTGGTGTGCGTGGTTGAACAACCGGCCGATATGATTGCCATCGAAAAATCGGGCGCTTTCAGGGGAACGTACCATATCTTGGGCGGCACTTTGCTGCCCATGGAGGGCATTGGTCCACAAGATCTACGTATCCGCGAACTTTTCGATCGCATCGCTTCCGGTGAAGTGAAAGAGATCATTCTGGCCACTGGTACGGGCGTGGAGGGGGAGTCCACGGCCGCCTACATCGCCCAGCAGCTCGCCGGCAAGGGGGTCGTCGTATCACGGATAGCCTCGGGGGTCCCCGTCGGTGGCGATTTGAAATATATCGACAAAATGACTTTAAAATGTGCCTTGGATGGCCGCCATGCCCTCTAATGAGTTAACAGCCGAAGACCTTTTCGAATGCACCCAATGCGGCGAGTGCTGCAAGGGGTTCGGGGGTACTTACGTTGCATCTGAAGATATCGAACGCATCGCACAATTTTTGAATCTTTCGCCGGGTACCTTCCGCCGTCGCTATTGCGCGCCTTCGGGGAACCGGTTGGTGTTGGCGCAACAGGAAAGTGGCTATTGTGTGTTCTGGGATCGGATTTGCACCATCCACCCGGTGAAACCCCGTATGTGCCGCATGTGGCCTTTTATTGCCAGCCTGCTGAAGGATATCGATAATTGGTGGATCATGGCGGACTCTTGTCCGGGAATGCGACAGAACCTGGATAAGGCGTCATTGTCAGCATATTTGAAGCGGATCATTGGAAACCTCGAGGGGGGCGCCGGGTGTTGAATTCGCCGCGACGACGCGTGGTAGAAAGGCCGGGTCCCCCATGATCGGCGTATTCGATTCTGGAATCGGCGGGCTTACCGTGGTCAAGGCGCTTTTGGAGCAGGTGCCGGGCCACGACATTACGTATCTGGGAGATACCGCCCGCACACCATACGGGAGCAAGAGCGCCGACACCATTATCCGGTACTCGATCAACAACACAGGTTTTCTGCTTCGAAAGGGAGCCCGCTTGATCGTCATTGCCTGCAATACGGCTTCCAGTTACGCTTTCGAGGCTGTGCGCGAGCAGTATCATCTGCCTGTGTTCGAGGTCATCGAGCCCGGCGCCCGACAAGCCGTCGAAAGATCAAGGCGTCTGCGCATCGGCGTGATCGGCACGCGTGCCACCATCGCCAGCGGAGGCTATGAAAGGGCGATCAAGGCCCTGCGTCCAGAAGCAAAGGTGGTGACCGCCGCCTGTCCGCTGTTGGTGCCCCTGGTTGAGGAAGGTTGGGTCCGCAAGGCGGAGACGGCCATGATCGTCCGAAAGTACATGCATCCGCTTAAAACCATGCAGATCGACACGCTCATCCTTGGCTGCACCCATTATCCTGTCCTTCGCAAGGTTATCCAGCGCAAAATCGGTGCCCGTGTCGTTCTGGTCGATTCGGCCGACGCCATTGCGCAACGGGTAGGGCACTACTTCAACACCCACCCTTCGAACGGGCCCGCGAACGACCACCCTGGCCGGTTAAAAATTTTTGTGACGGATACGGCGGATCAATTTCAGAAGAGTGCACGCTTGATATTGGGTCGTCCCGTCAACATCGAATTGGCCGACCTTTGACTTCCCAAATCGTGCATCTGGATGGGTACCAAACAAAATTGATACTACGGAATGAACGGCGGTTTTCAACGAGCTAGCATGCCAAGGCCATGCCGATGCGTTTTTCAGGTGCAATTTCCTGGCGATTCAATATGGAGCGCATCGAGGTAATGCGCTCCTCGAGTTCAGCCACGGTGATCTCCAAATGTTGAATGGTCTCGCCCGATGTCTGTTCGGTCACATCCATGGCGACTCGAAGATCGCTCGCATTCTTGATCAAGTGTTTGAGATTTTGAATCTTTGCAAGCCTCAGAATTAATTCATCCAAGTTGATCGGCTTCTGCAAATAGTCGGTGGCGCCCTTTTTCATGGCCATGATGGCATTGTCGATCGATCCGTGTGCCGTAATCAATATGACTTCTGTTTTGATATTGTTTTCCTTGGCTGTCTCCAGTACCGCAATCCCATCGACGCCGCCGGGCATCATCAGGTCGGTCAACACGACATCGAAGTATTGATGTGAGATCATTCGAATGGCTTCCACACCGCTGTCGGCCGTCTCGATCTCGTAATCGAGTTTTGACAGTCGCTTTTTTAAAAGCGAGCGCGTGACTTGATCATCATCGACGACCAATATTTTGAGTGCTTGCATTGTTTTTACCTCCCCAGGCCAACGAGACGCAAACCTGGTATTACTTCAGCTGGTAGAATATCGACTTCAAATGGCGTTTGGGTATAAACCGCGGGCACACGCCGGTCAGCGATTCCGTGGCCCCAATGACCAGGTAGCCGTCGTTTTCAAGGCTATCCGCGATTTTTTCGAATACCTTGCTTCGATCCTCGAGCTTGAAATAGATGGCGACGTTGCGGCAGAAAATAATGTCGAATTTTCCTATGCCGTTGAATGAACCCATGAGGTTGAATTTGCGAAATGTCGCCATTGACCTGATTTCATCGTTAATTTTCCAGTTTTCACCTAAAGCCGAGAAATAGCGCAACAATCGGTCTCGTGGCAGCCCGCGTTCGATTTCAAATTTATTGTAAGTGCCGTAACTGGCCTGTCTGATCGCCGCATCGGATATGTCACTGCCGATCAATTTGATGTTATACCGGCTCAACGGCGACAGGAGTTCCTTGAGCACGATGGCAATACTGAAGATCTCCTGGCCGGTCGAACATGCCGCGCTCCAGATGCGAATGGGAATCGGCATTCCGGGAATTGCGGATGCCGATCGCTTATCTACCACTTCTGGAATCATTTTATACTTGAGCAGTTCGAAGGGGTTGGCATCTCGAAAAAAAAGGGTTTCATTCGTGGTGATGGCATCGACAATCTGTTTTTCCAACATTTTGGAGGCGTCGGATTTGGCCTTGTAGTAAAACTCACTATAAGATTCGCATTTCTCCTTTTCCAGCAGTTTGCCTAGGCGGGTTTCGAGCAGATACGCCTTGGACGGCTCGATGTGGATACCCGAAATCGTATAGATATATTGGGAGAGGAGTTTGATCTCCTCGGGCGTGACCTTGATCGATTTTTTAATCCCCGGAAAAGCATCGAAGTTCAGCTTCGAAGTTGACGGCGCGGCTTGAGCGCTGATGCTTGGGGAGAGATTCCCGTTTGTCGTGAGACTCATTTCAGTTCATCTCGATTCGTCGTTTGATGGCCTGCCGCCTTTTTAGGTGTCAACCTCTGACCAAAGCCACGTTTGGCACTTTAGCAGCACGATAATGCACGGTCTTGAGTATCTCGGCCGCAATCAGATCGAGGGGGGCGACCACATCTGCGACACCTGATTCAATAGGCTCTTTGGGCATGCCGAACACGACACAGGAAGACTCATCCTGGGCGATGACGGTGGCGCCGTTGTTTTTCATCAGCTTCAACCCTTTGGCGCCATCGGACCCCATCCCGGTCATGATGACGCCTGTGGCTCTACCCACATAATGGTCTGCGATCGACCGGAAAAGGAAATCCACAGAGGGCTTGCAATTGTTTTCGGGGGGATCGTTGGAGATTTTAATCACCCGTTGTTTACCGTCGGCTCCGGCGACGATCTTCATCTGCATGCCGCCCGGCGCAATGTAGGCAACGTTGGGCAGCAACGGTTCCCCATTAACCGCCTCTTTTACTTCGATTTCGCTTTTGTTGTTAAGGCTATTGGCCAACGACCTGGTAAACAACGGTGGCATATGCTGGACAATCACGATGGGAACGCCAATGTCACCTGGGATTTTAGGAAGCATCTTCGCCAGGGCATTAGGTCCTCCCGTGGAGATACCGATGCCGATGATGGACGCGCTTTCCGATCGTCCCGTCACCCTTGAGGACATCGTCCGGATCGGAACGCCCGCAACAGGTCGCCGAACCACTTGCGTCCTGGACAACAAGGAGAGCTGGGATTTGATCTGCCTGCTGCGTTCGAAGGCTTTGAGCATGGGGGCCAGGGCCCCTTTGACGGCCGCCTTGTTTTCGGCCATGGTCCCGGCCTGGGGTTTGGGGATGAAGTCGAATGCCCCCAATTCCAGGGCGCGCATGGTCATGGCGCCGCCTTCCTGGGTCAACGTGCTCAACATGATGGCGCCGACCTGGGGCGCCTCTGTCTGCAATTGTTGCAGGACTTCCAGGCCGTTGAGCTCCGGCATTTCGATATCCAGCGTGAGCAGGTCGGGCTTCAGCGTCTTGATCTTGAGCAGGGCCGCTTTACCGTTATGCGCCGTGCCGACGACCTCAACGTTGGGCAGTTCCATCAGGACGTCGCTGACGATTTTTCGATAGACGACCGTATCGTCCACGACCATGACCCGCAAGGTCTCTTGGGTTTGAACCATTCTCTCGTTCCATTGCCCGTCTCGGGCGCCACCGGTCTTTAGGGCGGCAGGCCCCATTTAGGCTCTTTCGGTGATGTTTTCCTCGGACAGCACCCGATCGGCATCCAGAATGCCGATCAGCCGGTCTTTCAATTTAAAGACCCCTTTGAAAAAAGCCCCCTGGACACCTCCGATATTGGCCGGCGGGCGTTCGACCTTTTCCCATTCGGCCTCAACGACATCGCCGATGCGCGAGACCAGCAGGCCGATATATTCGTTGTCCGAGTTGACGATGATGTTGCGAGAAGATTCAGAGACATCGACACTCGTCAATCCGAGCTTTTTGCCAAGGTCGATAATGGTGACGATCTGGCCGCGAAGATTGAGAATGCCCATGACATAACTAGGGGCCTGCGGGACTTTGGTCATCTCCATGAGCTTGTTGATTTCCTGGACCTTCAAAATATCCATGCCGCACAGCGCCTCGCCGACGTAGAAGGTGGCGAGCTCCACGGTGCCGCTGGCTTTCGGCATATCGGTCGATGTTTTCATCGGGGGTTCCTTTCTTCTATCTCCACACAGGGACGTGTGTAAGCCGAACCATCATTATTTTATTGATCACGCCGTTGATGCTTCTATGCTGCGGCTGCCACCAGGAAGCCATGGATGCTTCTGATCAGTCGCTCGCGATCGAGTTTGATTTGATAGTCGTCGATGCCCACCTCTTTTCCCCGTGCGATATCTTCCTCTCCGGCCAGAGTGGTCAAGGCGATGACCGGCAAATGCGAATAGGCCGGATTTTCCTTGATCATCCGGGTCAACGCAAAGCCATCCAGGTTGGGCATTTCGATGTCGGTGACGACGATGGAAACGTCTTTTAAGTTTTCCTGCAGCAAATTCCAGGCAATGGCACCATCTTCGGCTTCAAGGACATTGAAACCTTCCTTTTCCATGGAGGCTTTCACCTGATTGCGGAAAAAGTTGGAGTCTTCGGCAAACAGGACCGTAGCGCCGTTGCCATCTTCGTCCAAGACTTTTTCAAGTTCCTTGAACCATTGCGGGTTAAGCGTTTGCACAATTTCCACGATATCGATGAGCAGGGTGGTGTGATCGTTGATAATGGCCGATCCCATGATACCGGGTTGACGCAGGGTGCTGCCATCGACGTTGAGATTCACTTCCACGGCATCCACGGGCCCGATGGCGAGCAGGCCGATCTCCCGGCCGCCGACCACGAAGACGATGACAAGCAGGTTCTCCTGTTCGGCCAAGGGTTTGACATTAGCCACCTGGTCAATATTGAAGAGCGGCAGGGAACCACCTCTGTACTTGATGACCTGTTTGCCACCGACCTCTTCGATATCACTGCGTTTAATTTTTTCAATGCGCTCGACCAGATTCAGCGGCGCCGCAAATTGCTCGTCGGCCGCGCTGCGGAAAAGCAGCAGAGACTGTTTGTCACGACTGGTGCGCATGGCTTCGCGCTCGATTTCGGCGACTTCCGCGGCCCGGGTTGTTCCTTCAACCGTCGTCAGACCGGCCATTTGGGCCAGATTTGAAACATCCAGGATCAAGGCCACACGACCGTCGCCCATGATGGTGGCCCCTGCATATCCCTTGCACTTTTTAAGGTCACGTCCGAGGGGTTTGACGACAATCTCTTCCGAGTCATGCAGGGTGTCGACCACCAACCCATATTTGATGGCCCCGGTGGAAACTACGACAATATTCAAGGCACTGGCTGCATGATACCTTCTGTCCTGGGAGCGCCTGGGTGTCTCTGCGTTTCTGGTGGCCTCGTCACCGGCCGTTTCCTCCGCATCGATGTCATCGGTGGAAACCATCGGACTCCTTTTCGATCGGCGATCGGCAAGCGCCTTGCGTCGATCCGCTTTTGTCTCTCCATCTGCCGGGTCCTCGTAGAGCGCATCGACGCCGATGATTTCGGACAGACGGATCAAGGGCAGCAAGTTGCCTCGGAGGCGGACCACGTCGGCGTTGCCGACCCTTTCGATGCGGCTGCGGACCTGTTCGGCCGGTATGCGCAGCAATTCCTCCAGGTTGACTTGGGGGATGGCGTAACGTTCACCACCGGTGACCACGATCTGGCAGGGAATGATGGCCAGCGTGAGGGGCAGTTTGATGCGCAACGTGGTGCCCTTGCCCGGTTTGGAGTCGATATCGATGATGCCGCCCAGGGAATCCAGATTGGTCTTGACCACATCCATGCCGACGCCTCTGCCGGAAACGTCGGTCACTTTTTCGGCAGTGGAAAAGCCCGGCAAGAAGATCAGATTGGTTTTTTCCCGGGCCGACATCACCTTGGCCTGTTCCTCTGTGATCAACCCCTTTTCGACGGCTTTGGCTGCCAGGTTGTTGCCGTTGAGTCCCTGGCCATCATCGGAAATTTCGATGTTCACCTGGCCCGCTTCATGGTAGGCTCTGAGGGCGATCTGGCCTACGGGGTTCTTGCCGGCCCGTTTGCGTACGTCGGGTTTTTCGATCCCATGGTCGACCGCATTGCGAACCAGATGGGTCAAGGGGTCGCCGATGGCCTCGATGATCGTCTTGTCCAATTCAACGTCCTTGCCTTCCAGGGTCAATTCCACCTGTTTGCCGAGATTGCGCGCCAAGTCCCGGACGACGCGGGGAAAGCGGTTGAAGACGTTACCGATCGATTGCATCCGCGTCAGCATGATCGCTTCCTGAAGCTCCGAAGTGATCAGATCGATGCGTTGTCCTGCCACCTCAGATCCGCGTTTGTCGCTCGATCCCATGGATTGTAGGAGTTGATTGCGGCTCAGCACCAGTTCGCCGGCCAGGGTCATGAGTTGATCCAGCAGGCTGACGTGGACCCGCAAACTGGTTTCGTGCTCGTATTTCACCGACTTCCTTTCGTTGCAGGCCTCGGCTTTGGTGTCACTGAACTGGGGGCTTTGCTGGAAGTCTTCCAGCATGGATTCTGTCTCTTCGGATTCCAATGCCATGTCGGTCGTATCCATTTGGTTGTTTTCTTCGATTTGGTCATCGCTTGCGGGCGGGGAGGCGTCGCCGACCGAAGTCATTTTCGGTTCGGCCGGCTTCGGCTCGTTTCGAGGCGCTGATACATGCTTTTTATCGACGGCTTCTGCGCTGGGTCCGTCGATTCCATACAGGCGTAAATCCGGACGCAGCTCCATAATGTGATCCGGATCGATTTCAAAGAGTACGTTGATGTCGGACGGCTTTAAGATAGTGGCAAACAGAAAAGAGATCGTCGGCGCATCCGGAATCCAGTCATCCTTCAATTGGTCCGATGGGGAAAGGGCGACGTCGGCACAGATGATGGTGCCTGTCTGCTCCATTTCCTCGAGTAAGCCACGACATGTTTTACCTTGGGCCTGGATGTGGTCGGCGACGGCGATTTTCACCAGGTAAACGCACTTTCCTTCTCCAAAGAAAGGTGCGACGTGGGTTTTATCCGTGCTGAGCACTGGCGCTTCACCGGGAAAGGACAGAGCGAGTTTTTCTACCGAGGACGCAGTTACATTGTTGGTCTCTGTATTTGGCGCTTTGGCCTTTTTAGAGACAGGGGCTGATTTTTTGGGCTCTTTTTCGGCTGTTTTGGTTTTGGTCGCGCCCGATACCTGCTTTATATCGGTCGATGCAGCGGCATGATTCGCTTCCAAGATGGCTTTCAGCGCCCGGACATGCATGCTGATGTCGGTGTCGTTGCTGTTGAGGATGTCGCCCATCAACGCTTTGAGCTGGTCGGCGGCCGAGAGCAGGACATTGATGATGTCCGGGGTCGGCACCATATCCCGACTTCGTATTTTTCCCAGAATATTTTCCATTTCATGGGTCAGGTCTTTTATGTTGGTCAGCCCCATGAAACCGGCCCCTCCCTTGATCGAATGGGCGGCCCGATAGACCTTGTTGACCAGGTCCTCGTTGATGTTGGCGCCGTTTCCCTCAATGGCGAGCAGATCTGTTTCAATATCCGCAAGATGTTCCAGCGATTCCTCTAAATACATCTGCAAGGTTTCATCATCTTGAATGGTCATAGCCGTGCTCCTTCGAGTCGCTTATTGGGTTATGGCGCTGCGACGCATTTCGCGGTTCGGTTGGACTGCCGACATTGCAACAAGCCATTACGTTTAGCTGTGAAGAACATGGCGGACAGCCCGCTCCTCACCCTATTTATCTGCAGCAATTTGAAAAACTTTAGATGATTTTAAATGAGGTGGTGCCCTTTGCGGCGTTTGGGCCGCATCCGGAAAGCGGGATTTGTGATCGGCGGGAAACCCTGATTAAAATGTGCCCGCATCAGTTTACACATCGGGACCGGGTTTCGGGATGTTCTGACGCAACAAAGGGCAACATGCCGTTAGAAGTCCGCTTTGGCGGCTTCGACAGAGAGCTTGGTGGTTATTTCGCTGGTTTCCTTAAAGCCCTTCAGGGCTTCGGCCTGGCTGTTTGTGGCGGCCAGGCGGATGAGCAGTTTGGCCCGCTCGCATATATTGACGAGGGAAAGGACGGTTTGCATGGCCGCCATATTCAGATTGGCCACTTGACTGACATCGAGTACGAAACGATTCGCTCCGGCGGAAACCATATGCTGGCTTTTGGTTTTCACCATCTGTTCGATTTCCGCAGCCTTGGCGCGGGTGATCTTTTCCGGTAAGGTCAACACCACGATATCGCCATCTACCGAGAAAACATGGTCGTCCTGTCCCTGGGCTCCTGAGACAGGTGCGTCGATGCGCGTTTTGAGATCTTCCAGAATTAGTTTGACCCGTTCGATCAACTGTTCACCTTTGAAGGGTTTAACGATGTAATCCTTGACGCCCATTTTGACGATGTTCATCACATTGTCCCGACCCGATTCTGCCGTCAGCATAATGACCGCCGTGTGTTTGAGCTCATCGTCGGCCATGAGGCGGCCGAGCATTTCGATGCCGGTCATGACCGGCATGGTAATATCCAATATGATCAGGTCGGGATGAACTTCAGCCGCCAGGTCCAGACCGTCCCGTCCGTTTTCGGCTTCGAACAAATGGCAATCATAATTTTTGAACGCGTTCTTAACGATCATCCGTATGGTCCGGCTGTCATCAACCGTCAAAATTTTGTAGGTCATGCAGTATCTCCAGTAAGGCCATGGTGACCTGTCCGCGTCTGGTTAAAAAATATGCTTTTCGCTCTTATCCTTGTAAAACAAAGCCTGTTCGCGGCTTGGGTTTCATTCCAAGGACGGTACACCTCCTATATCGACGCAAGCGTCTGGAACTTTAACCATTAAAGGGTCGACGGCACCGCAAAGAGCCCAATATCTGCGTTGCGCTCATTGAACAGCCCCATGACCGGAAGTGACAAAACTATCCCTTCTGGTCATGGGAGTTGAAGGAAAAGAGGATGCTTCGGCCAGTGCCGTCGGCTTGAGTCCCCGGCAGCACTGGCTTAACCCGCATGCTATTTGATGGAGGAGCCGAAATGGGCCTTGAAAAATTCCCGATTGAGGCGGGCGATGTTGGTGATCGATATTTCCTTGGGGCATTCGGCTTCACATTCGGTTTCATTGCTGCAGTTGCCGAACCCCAGGGCGTCCATTTCGCGTATCATGGCAATGGCGCGCCGAGCGGCTTCGGGCCGTCCCTGGGGCAAGAGGGCCATTTGCGAAATTTTGGCACTGACAAAAAGCATGGCAGACGCATTGGGGCAGGCCGCCACGCAGGCGCCGCACCCGATGCATTGGGCGGCGTCCATGGCCAGCTCCGCATTTTCCTGAGGCACCGGGATGGCGTTTGCGTCTTGGGCGCCGCCGGCGCTGACGGAGATGTAGCCGCCGGTTTGAATGATTTTGTCCAGGGGGCTGCGATCCACGACCAGGTCCTTGATCACTTTAAAAGCCATGGCGCGGAAAGGCTCGATGGCAATGATATCGCCGTCTTTGAAATGACGCATGTGCAGTTGACACAGGGTGGTGCCTTTGAGCGCACCGTGCGGGCGGCCGTTGATAACCGCACCGCACATGCCGCAGATACCTTCCCGGCAATCGTGATCGAAAGCGATCGGTTCCTTGCCTTCCAGGGTCAACTGATCGTTCACCACGTCAAGCATTTCGAGAAAAGACATTTCGGTTGAAATGTCGTTGGCCTGGTGCGTTTCAAAGTAGCCTTTGTCCTGGGGGCCTTTCTGGCGCCACACTTTGAGGGTGAGATGGATGCTCTTGCTCACTTGTAGCTCCTTTGCGTAAGTTGGACATTTTCAAATGTCAGCGGCTCTTTGTGAAGTTCCGGGGCCTGACCGTGCCCCTTGAACTCCCATGCGGCGACATGGCAAAAATCTTCGTCATTGCGCAGCGCTTCGTTCTCCTCGGTCTGGTAGGCTTCGTTGAAGTGGCCGCCACACGACTCCTGGCGGGCCAAGGCATCATCAAGCAACAACTCGGCAAACTCGAGGAAATCCGCCACTCGGCCGGCGCGTTCCAGGCTCTGGTTGAAATCGGCGGTAGATCCCGGTACTTTGACATTTTTCCAGAACTCATCCCTCAGTTCCTGGATCATGCCGCGTGCCTTTTCCAGTCCGGCATTGTTCCGCGACATGCCGCAATGGTCCCACATGATCAGGCCCAGGTGCCTGTGGAAATCATCCACCGTTCTTCTGCCCTGGATGCTGAGCAGTTTTTTGACACGCTCCCGGGTGGCTTTTTCCGATGCCTCGAATTCAGCCTGGGATGTGTTCAGATCCAATTTGGGGGCGCTGGTCAAGTAGCCACCGATGGTGTAAGGCAGGACAAAGTAGCCATCTGCCAGGCCCTGCATCAGGGCACTGGCGCCAAGACGATTGGCGCCGTGGTCCGAGAAGTTGGCTTCACCGATAACGAAGAGTCCCGGGACATTGCTCATCAAGTTGTAGTCCACCCAGAGTCCGCCCATGGTGTAATGGACGGCGGGATAGATCATCATGGGTGTGGTGTAGGGATCTTCGCCAGTGATTTTTTCATACATCTGGAATAGGTTGCCGTACTTGCGGGCAATCACATCCTTGCCGTCCCGTTTGATGGCATCGGCGAAATCGAGGTAGACGGCCAGTCTGGTGTCGCCGACCCCCTTATTTTCGTCGCATTGGGCCTTGGCATTTCTTGAAGCCACGTCCCGGGGTACCAGGTTTCCAAAACTTGGGTATTTGCGCTCCAGGTAATAGTCCCTCTCGCTTTCGGGGATTTGGTGGGGCGGACGGGTGTCGCCGGGTTTTTTTGGCACCCAGACCCGGCCGTCATTGCGAAGGCTTTCACTCATAAGGGTGAGCTTGGACTGATAGGTGCCGTGCACCGGAATACAGGTTGGATGGATCTGGGTAAAACAGGGATTGGCGAAAAACGCGCCCTTGAGGTAGGCTCGATACGCAGCGGTCACATTGGAGCCCATGGCATTGGTGGAGAGGAAAAAGACGTTACCATAACCCCCGGTGGCCAGAACCACCGCATCGGCCGCATGACGTTCGAGCTGCCCGTTAATCAGGTTGCGCACCACGATGCCCTTGGCGTGCCCTTTGACCAGTACCAGGTCGAGCATTTCACGACGGGGATACATCGTCACTTTTCCCATGGCCACCTGGCGCATCAAGCTGCCGTAGGCGCCTAGCAACAATTGCTGCCCAGTCTGGCCGCGCGCATAGAAGGTACGCGACACCTGGGCGCCGCCGAAAGAGCGGTTGGCCAACAATCCGCCATATTCACGGGCAAAGGGAATCCCCTGGGCCACACAATGGTCGATGATATTGTTGCTCACCTGGGCCAAGCGGTAGACATTGGCTTCCCGTGCTCTGAAATCCCCTCCCTTGATCGTGTCATAGAATAGCCGCCAGATGCTGTCGCCGTCGTTGGGGTAGTTTTTGGCGGCATTGATCCCGCCCTGGGCGGCAATACTGTGCGCCCGTCTGGGGCTGTCTTGAAAACAGAAGGATTTGACGTTGTATCCGAGTTCCGCCAGAGTGGCGGCCGCCGATCCACCGGCCAAACCCGTACCCACCACGATGATATCGAACTTGCGCTTGTTGGCCGGGTTGACCAGCTTGAGTTCGAAGCGGTGACGATCCCACTTGTCCTTTAATGATCCAGCAGGAACCTTGCCGTCGAGCAACATAGGCTATCCTTTCTATTATGCGCTGATGGAAACGAAGATGGGCAGTATGCCAAAACCAAAGCCGACCACCAGGGCAAACACGATACTCAAGGTCCGAATCATCGGCATATATTTGGGGTGGTTGGCGCCGACGGTTTGAAACGCACTCCAGAACCCGTGACTGACATGAACGGCTGCCATGATCATGGCGATCACATAGATGCCGACATACATGGGGCTGGCAAATGCCTGGGAAACGATGTCGTAGATAGTCGTCTGGGTCTTGTCGACGAAATGAAAATTGATCAGGTGAAAAACGATAAAGGCCAGCAACAGGACGCCTGTATATGGCATGGTCGCAGATCCGATCGTACGCCCACCGGCGCTTTTATTCACCGCGTAGCGGTTGGGCCTGGCCTTGATATTCTGGAAAAACAAGGTCAGTCCGGTCACAATGTGTACCAGGGCGAACAACAATAATACCCATTCGGCCACCACCAGGAAAATCCCCAAGGCGTGCAGGTGGGCGGCGTAACTGTTGAACATCGCCTTGCCCCCGAACAACGTCAAATTGCCGGCGAGATGCACTGCCAGAAAGAGGCAGAAACAAAATCCCGTCAGAGCCATCATCAGCTTTTTGCCGATCGATGAAGCCAGCGTATCCAACAACCACTTCATAAACGCCTCCGTTTCCTGTGTTGTGACTTGGACCGAACCTATTCATCGCCAGAATAATGACCTGCTATTTGCAGGCAACGTTGTTACTGTTTTTTTGAATGCCACCTGCGAAAAGAAGATGCTCTCGAAAAAGAATTCCAAATTCAAGGCAATTTCAATCGCAAGAGATGAACGCTAAGAAAGAACATTGTTACTGTCAACAAAAAAGTCTATACCACCAATCGTCCCGATGGGAATCGATCAACGCCTGTGCCAACTGTCTGGCCGCATCGGTCTGCAAACGATCGAGGACGTGCGGCAGCCATTTCTGGGGAGTTTGGTAACCCACATCCTTTAAGCATTTGAGGTCCACGAGGAGCGCCAGTTGATCTGCGTCGCGGGCCAGTTTGGACTCCAGCGATGTGCCTTGGCTGAACTCCGCCAGAAGGGAAGCGATCTGATCACCGAACGGCAGGTCCTGCAGTGCATCGATCACGGCAGAAGCCTCATCGGGTTTTACATAGCGTTTTTGGACATAATTTAAGTCACCGGTGCGCGCTTCGGGAAGGTCATGCATCAGGCACATGCTGATCAGGCGCTCGCTATCGGCCATGGGTTCCAATTTAGCCAGCACAAAGGCGATGAAGGTGGCGGCATAAGCGTGTTCGGCCACCGATTCGCGCCCGGTGCCGAGAAACTGGTAGCCGCTGCGCGGTATCTGTTTCAAGAAGAGTGCTTCGAATACGAGTGCTGCAATTTTTTCCATTAATTCTCCCATCTTTTGAGTATAGGCCCGTCTGGAGATCTATTTTAAGTTTAGTTGATTGCTATCTATTATCGGCAAAGCGGCATTCACATCCGTCATCGAAACAGTTCGCCGAAAAAATGGTGCGCTGCGGGTCATCCACCGATTATAATTAAATACCATTCATTAAACCCGGCCCGGGCCTGCCATCACCATTGCCAAGCGAAGTTTTGCCAAACAAGGCTTGGAAAGAATGCCGTTCTATGTGTATCAGATAAAGTTAGAACTGCCGCGGACCATCCAATTGACTTGACACATAAGGCCAATTTATATAATTTAGTCAATCAAATAAAATCTATGAACGCTGTTTCAAAGGTTAATCATTTCACGGCGCACAAATCATCTTTTTCAGGCAAAAGGCCTAAACCTGCAACCATTACCTCACCCGAAAGCGCAATTTTTCCATTCTATTTTCGACGATGCGATTTTTGAGGCGATGGCGTGTGCGGTTTTCGCAGGCACAAATCGTAGGAGAATGGATACATGACTCAAACGGATATCGATATCATCCAAATTGTTGGCAGTGCCGGTCTAATGGTGCAGTTTGTATTGTTGTTGCTCCTGTTTTTCTCGGTCACCTCCTGGGCCATCATTATTATAAAGTGGCGTTATATTCAGAAAGCCTTCCGTGAATCGACGCTTTTTACCGAACATTTCTGGAAAACAAGGGATCTGGCAGGCGCGTATGCAAAAGCCAAAGAGCTGACCGGTTGCCCGGTGGCCAGAATTTTTAGAATCGGTTACGTTGAATTGAAACGGGTCACCCAGTCGGGCCGGGGAAAAGGCCAGGAAGCGGGTCATGAAGGAGCGGCCCCGATGAGTACGCGCATCACTGGTGCGGACAATGTCAAACGCGCTTTGCGCCGTGCCATCAACAGCGAAACCACGCGAATGACCCAAATGGTGCCGTTCTTGGCCACGACCGGAAACACCACCCCGTTTATCGGGCTTTTTGGGACCGTATGGGGCATCATGAATTCCTTTCACAGTATCGGCCAACGAGGGTCTGCCAGCTTGGCAGTCGTCGCACCGGGCATTTCCGAAGCGCTCATCGCGACGGCCGCGGGGTTGGCCGTGGCAATTCCCGCTGTCATCGCGTTTAATTTTTTCATGCAAAAGATACGGGTGGTCGAAACCGAGCTGATCAGTTTTTCGGCAGATTTCCTCAATATTATCGAACGCGATATTCTTTCCGGCAATCAACCCTAGCCGGTGTATCCGATATCATGTAACAGGCCCTGAAAAAATGGGCTGTCATAACGGCAATGGCGCCTTAGAGGATTAAGATATGGCCCTCGATACCAATACCGATCGTTTGATGTCCGATATCAATGTCACCCCTTTCGTGGACGTGATGCTGGTGCTGCTGATTATTTTTATGGTGACGGCCCCTATGATGATGCAGGGGGTCGATGTGAACCTGCCCGAGGCGACCACAAAACCCCTCGTGGCCCAAAAAGATAACCTGGTGGTTTCCATTGACCAGGATCAACAGGTTTACATCAATGATTTCGCCGTGGAAGTGGATTATTTGAGAGAGAAGTTGCAAAAAATTTTGGAAAATCGATCCGATCGTGCTGTATACTTCAAGGCCGACCGAAGTGTTCCATACGGCACGGCAGTAAAAGTGATGGCCGAGATTAAAGGCGCCGGTGTCGATAAGATCGGCATGGTGACCATACCGGTGGAAGAAGATCGCGGAGCAGGTAACAAGCGATAAGCGATGGTTAAATGATTTCTGGAATCATGTCATATCCACACGGCGAGCATCATAAGCCGCTCTTCTGGCCGTTTTTATTCAGTTTCCTGGGGCATATACTGCTGTTCGCATTTATCCTCTACACGCCGAAACCGGATGTCGGAGAGAGCTTTTTCCCATCGGTTATCGATGTGCAGATGGTGGATGTTCAGGCCAGCTCGCCGTCGTCCGAAAAGTCGTCGAAAGCTGCAGACGAAAAGGTTGCCCCCGTAGAGAAAGCGGAACCGGAGCAGGTCAAGATAGAGGCAGAACAGCCCCCCAAGCCTGCTGCGGAGGCGGAGGTGTCGCTTGCCCCAGCCACGCCCAAGACCAAGACTGCCCTCAAATACAAGACCTTAAAAACCCAGGAAGTTTTAAAAAGCACGCTGGAGCGGATTGAAAAAAAAGTAGAAGTCGCGCCCCCCCGGCCATTGGAAGATACGATCAAACGATTGAGGGAAAAGGTTGAAAAGGAGGGGCGCCCCGATTCGGCGGAAACAACCGGAAGTGGGGAAGGTACGGCGGCAGGTGGGAAAATGGGGTTTGGCGGTGGTGGAAAGCAAGAGGGCGAACTCATAGATATGTACAGGCTCGAGATTGCCTATGCCATTCAAAAGAATTGGGCTTATGCGGATCAACTGGGCGGAGACAAGGGGCATCTCGTGGCCAGTATCGTGATGAAGGTACTTCCTGATGGTCGGATCGAAGATATTTTCTTTACCGACCGTTCGGGTAACCCTTATTTGGACGATTCGGCCTACAAGGCGATCATTAAATCCAGCCCGGTCAGGCCGCACCCGGATGGCTTGAACCGCCCTTTTATTGAAATGGGTCTGCGGTTTACGCCCAAAGGTGTACAGTAGAGGAGATATGCGACACAACAATTGGACGTACCATTTTATGAAAGTGTTGATTTTTGTCGGATGCCTATGCGTCCCAAGGGAGGGTTTGGGCGACGTTCAATACATCGATTTGACCAATCCTTTTCTAAGAAAAATACCCATGGCCGTGCCGGTATTCAGCCCCGTTTCACCTGGCGGTGCCAATGGCGCTTTGAACGCCGATCTTGCGGACAGCCTATCGCGCATGCTCGACTTTACGGGGTATTTCAAGATCCTGGACAGAGGGTCTTTTCTTCATGACCCGACAAGCGGAAATATCACCCAGAACAGGATTAGCTTCCAGAACTGGACGACTGTCGGCGCCGAGCTGCTGATCACCGGAGGTGTGAATGTTCAGGCGGATGAGCTCGTGTTGGAGTTAAGGTTGTTCGATACGTTCAAGGCTTCTCTGGTGGTGGGCAAGCGTTACCGCGGTCGTGTACAAGATCAGCGGGATATGATTCGCCGTTTTTGCGCCGAAGTCATTCAGGCCCTTACGGGGAACCAGGGGGTTTTCGATAGTCAAATTGCCTTCGTTTCAAATGGAACGGGACAAAAAGAAATTTACGTTTGTGAATTTGACGGCCATGACGTCCGGCAGGTCACGAAAAAACGCAGCATCACCTCTTTTCCCGCCTGGTCTTCCGATGGACGCTATCTCGCATTTACCTCCTTTGCAAAGGGGCCTGCGAAAATCTACGTGCGAGACTTGAAGAGCGACCTGGAGACGGTTTTCAATTTCAGTGGAGGCCAAATCGCGCCTGCATGGGTCCCGCACCGATTCGAACTCACGGCCACCTTGTCCTTGGGGGGAGACCAGGAAATTTATTTATTGACCGGTGGGGGGAAAATGATTAAAAGGGTGACCAATAGCCCGGGAATTGATGTGGATGCGACGTGGTCGCCCGATGGCCGCATGATAGCTTTCGTTTCCAAACGGGCAGGGACTCCACAAATCTACGTCCAGGAAATGGGCAGCAACCGCATACGACGACTGACGTTTGAAGGGCGATACAACACGCAGCCCAGTTGGTCCCCCAAAGGCGATAAAATCGCCTATTCATCCATGGCGGAAGGGCAAATAAATATCCACGTCATCGATATCGAGGGAAATCACCCAATCAGACTAACCTACAATCAAGGCGATAACGAAGCACCATCCTGGTCGCCTGACGGAAGTCTTATCGCATTTAAATCCACCCGAGAGGGTGTGGCGAGAATATACATCATGACAGCATATGGAACGGACCAGAGGCGTCTGTTGGCCCTTTCCGGAGAACAGAGTCAACCCAGATGGTCGCCGAACATACTACCGTAAAGTTGTTGTAGCGTCATCGAAAAAAAGGAGGAAAAAATGAGGAAAAACAGTTGGTTGGTAATCATGTTGGTGTTTGTTATCCCGGCCATGCTATTCACGGTGTCTTGTGCCAAGAAAGCCGTTGAGACCGCGCCGGCCGAAACGGCGCAACCGGTCGTGACACAACCGGCAAGGGACACGGCTGCCGATCAGGCGGCCGCAGAACGCGCACGTATGGAGCAAGAAAGAATCGCTGCGGAGCAGGCGAAACGCCAGGCGGCGATGGCTTTCAGCGAAGAGGACGTTTACTTCGAATTTGACAGCTCAGCGCTGAGGCCGGATGCACAGGATACGCTGGTTCAAAAAGCGGCCTATCTTCGAGCCAATCCGAACGTCACCGTGACCGTCGAAGGACATTGCGACGAGCGTGGCACCGAAGCATACAATATGGCTCTGGGGGAACGACGTGCCCAATCTGCGAAAGATTTTCTCGTGAACCTGGGTATCGTCGGCAATCGTTTGAGCATCATCAGCTATGGCGAAGAACGACCGATCGATCCTGGCCAGAATGAGGCCGCCTGGGCCAAGAACCGCCGCGCGCATTTCGCCATCGACTGATTCAATTCCTGCAAAGCACCGCAACCGGCCGTTGTTTAGGTTAGAATAAATACTCCAGGTAAGCCGGTGCCATCTTGACGTTACTTACTTCCCGGCATCGTAATACAGATGCCGGGAAGTATATGCCAAAATGGAAATATTCCAGTGAAATCATCACGTATTAATCCCCGTATAGGTTCCCTGGTGATTGCCCTGGCTCTCTTCTGTGCTACTATTCTGGGATGTGCGAGTCAGAAAGATGTGCTTATTCTCGACGAACGGCTCATGCTCTTGGAGCGCCAGAATCAGGAACTGCAAAGACAAAACAGTGACATGCAGAAACTGGTTCAAAAGGAATTGGCCGTTGTGGGTGAGACCAGTCAGACCACCGAAACGACCTTGCGATCCAAGTATGCAACGTTAGGCGCTCAAGTGGATACCCTCCAGGAAGATTCACGACGGCTTTCGGGGCGCCTCGAAGAGATCGAGTATCAGCAGAATCAAAAACTCGCCACCTTTGAGAAGGATCATCAAAAGATCGATGAGCTGAGTCTTCAATCGGCGAAGCTCGAAAAGCGGCTTACGGAGATCGAGCAATATCTCAATCTCGGGAGTGGCGGCGCAAAACCGACGGCTGGCGTGCCTTCCAAGAGTGACACCGTTGGCAGCCCCGACCAATCGACCACCGACGATCAACTCTACAACGAAGCCAAACAGGCCTACGACCAGGGTAACCTGGACAGGGCCCGACAAGGTTTTCAGCAATTGATCAAGACTTTCCCCAAATCCGCCAATGCCGACAATGCCCAGTTCTGGATCGGGGAGAGCTACTACCGGGAAAAATGGTACGAAAAGGCGATCCTGGAGTATCAGACAGTGATAGAAAAGTATCCTAACGGCAACAAAGTGCCCGCCGCTATGCTCAAGCAAGGCCTGTCATTTTTGGCTTTGGGGGACAAGTCCAATGCACGTTTGATACTCAAGGAGCTTGAAAAAAAATATCCAAAGAGCAACGAGGCCAGAGTTGCTGCCACAAAGCTTACCGAGTTTTGACGGCTTGACAGATGGGAGTGTCAACACCTTCCATTGCCTGTAACAGAACCGAAGTCCTTCCATTCGATCAAATCGGTGACACTTTGAAACCACCCACCTTCGCACACCAGCCGAAACGATGAAGATCAAGATCGTGGGAATCGATCCGGGCCTTGCAGGCACGGGAATCGGCATTATCGAAGGCATTCACCATCGGGTTGAAAATTTTGCTTTCGGAACAATAACAACATCGGCCAAAGACCCTCAACCTCTCCGCCTCCAAAAGATATACAACCGATTGTGCGATGTATTCGGAAATGAAGATCCAGATCTGATCGTTATTGAAGATGTGTTCTTTCTTGAAAAATATCCCAAGTCCGGCATCGTTTTGGGCAAGGTCTCGGGTGCGGTTTTGCTGGCCTGTTGTAAAACGCGCGCCGCTGTTAAGGAAGTCGCTGTTCGCGAAGCCAAGCAAGTGTTGACTGGAAACGGAAACGCGACGAAGGTTCAGCTTGAAACTGCGGTTCGAAAAGCATTGGGTTATCCGCACCCCATACGCCCATATCATGCCTCGGACGCATTGGGCCTTGCCCTCATCGGGCTGTTTCGTTATGGTGGCAGTCAAATTCGCTGCCTGCAGAGCTGAAAATGAACCTTGCCACGGGTATGGTTGACGGCACCGTAAAAAGCCCATTATCTGTGTTGCGATTATCCCGTGGTCCTTGCGGCGTACGACAAGCACGCTTCAGGACACGGAATTTCGCGCGCCTTGATCTTGAACTTTTTACGGCGCCGTCCCGCAACAACTTTTTACGAGTCTGTCAAGGTTAAAGGGTGAGTAGAAACTAAAGGCCTATATGCATTCGCATGAGGTGCCCGGTGGTGAGAAATAATGATTGCATATCTTGAGGGACGACTTTTAAAAAAAGAGCAAGAGCGGATTATACTGCTTGCCAACCAGGTGGGATATGAAGTGTTGGTACCTGCTTTTGTTCGGGATACGCTCAATGCCAGGGAGGTCGGAGAGCAGGTGGCGCTTCATATCTATTACCATCAGACCGAACGGCAACCCAAACCCGTGTTGATTGGGTTCAATCTGGAGGCCGAAAAGGAGTTTTTTCAGTTGTTCATATCGGTCGATGCCATTGGGCCGCTCAAAGCGGCCAAGGCAATGACCATTCCGGTGAGCGATATCGCCGACGCCATCGAATCGAACCGTCTGGATCAGTTGAAACAGCTGAAAGGGATCGGCCTTCGGTCCGCTCAAAAAATAATTGCAACACTACAAGGGAAAGTGGGAAAGTTCGCCTTGATTCGAAAAAGCGAAGTGCCGGATGCACCCGAACCCGTGGATTTTATTCAGCCGGTGCTGGAGGTGCTGGTCGAGCAGTTGGGCCACAAATTGGCGGATGCCAAGCGGATGATCAGCGCAGCCTTGAAGCGGAATGACCGTATCGACAGCCCTGAAGCTTTGTTTGACGAAGTCTATCGGGGCGAAAGGGCTTAATAAGGTTAGTAGATGATGAAGGATGATGCGCTTACCAGAGGGACAGCGCCCCAAGGCATTGTAGACAGTGCATGCCTGTTGGATGACAGCGATCCGGACATCCAGTCGCTGCGACCGGAAAAGCTCGATGATTATGTGGGACAGGGCGATGTCGTCAATACCCTTAAGATCGCCATTGAAGCTGCGCTGTTTCGCAACGAGCCGTTGGAGCACGTTTTATTTCACGGCCCTCCCGGTCTTGGAAAAACCACCCTCGCGCATATTATCGCGCGTGAAATGAATGGCCGCTTGACGGTCACCTCTGGTCCGGCTCTTGAAAAGGGCGGTGATTTGATCGGTATTTTAACCCATCTGGAAGAGGGTGACATCCTCTTTGTGGATGAAATCCACCGGCTGCCCAAAACGGTGGAAGAATTTCTCTACCCAGCCATGGAAGATTTCGCCGTGGACTTTGTTTTCGATAAGGGGATCCACGCCCGAAGTCATCGATATCGACTGAATCGTTTCACTCTCGTGGGAGCGACAACCCGCGTCGGGCTGCTTTCCGCGCCTTTGAGGGATCGATTTGGATTGTTCCGCAGCCTTGATTTTTACAACATTGAAGACTTAATGCACATCATACGCCGTTCCGCAGCAATCCTGAACGTATCCATCGACGATGACGGTGCGCAAAACCTCGCCCTGCGATCGCGGGGTACCCCGCGAATTGTCAACCGGTTGCTCAAGCGCGTGAGAGACTATGCACAAGTCAGAGGGGATGGGCGCATCAGTATCGATGTCGTCGAGTCGGCATTGAACCTGGAAGGGGTCGACGGGAAGGGTTTGACCCATCTGGATCGGCGCTATCTGAAAACGATTATCGACTACTATCACGGAGGACCGGTGGGGATCGAGGCCATCGCGGCAACATTGCAGGAGGAGGCCGACACCCTGGTGGACGTCATTGAGCCCTTTTTATTGAAAATCGGTATGGTCGTTCGCACCTCGTCCGGCCGGAAAGCGTCCGAGAGTGCTTTCCGGCACCTCGGTTACGCTGTTCAGGAAAAAATATTTTAATGGCATAGCTTCTCCTCTAACACGATATTATTCAAAGGGACTGGGCAGTGGCCATCATCACTTTGTTGAGCGACTTTGGTACCCAGGATGAATATTCAGGGGTACTCAAAGGGGTGATTTTGAGCATCAATCCGTCCGTGACGATCGTCGATATCACCCACCATATTGCTCCGCAGGAGATTGACCGGGCGGGGGAGGTGCTCGACGCTGCATTCAGCTGGTTTCCCGATGGAACGATCCACGTGGCCATCGTAGATCCAGGTGTGGGAGGCGCGCGCGATATCATCGCCGTTCAGCAGTCGGGGCATACCTTTATCGCTCCCAACAATGGGCTGCTGACACCGGTCCTTGAGAGAGGTGCGCCAACCACCGTTGTCCGCGTTGAAAACACGGCGTTTTTTCTGCAGCCGCTCAGCAGCACATTTCATGGCCGTGACATTTTCGCACCAGTGGCGGCGCACTTGTCGTTGGGCACACCCATCGGAAAACTCGGGCCGGTGTTGGATTCCGACCACATCCATAAACGACCGAAAAAGCGTTGCATTTTTTCGCTACAGGGTGATATCGCAGGAAAGGTCAGTTATGTGGATCGTTTCGGTAATTTGGGAACCAACATCGACATCGACAGCCTGACACAGTTAATGAGCCGATCGCGGGAAGGTGTGTTTGAGGTGGAGATTTGTGGGCGGAATATCCAAGGCCTCGCAAAAACTTATGCCGAAGGCGAACCAGACCGATTGATCGCTCTGGTCAACAGCCGCAACCGGCTGGAAATCGCCGTCAACAGCGGCAGTGCGTTTAACCTCCTTTCTGCCGAACCGGGTACGGCCGTTCGTGTCGCAGTAAAAAAGAAACTATAGGTCCTGGGACAAATATTTAGATGAAGACATCTCGCAAAAAGAGTGAATCCAATCTTTCGGTGAAAGGACAACGGTACTGGAGCCTGATGCTGGTGGGGGAGCATGGACGGGTCATCCCCTTTAATCGCTTTAAGGAGGTGGCTATCGCTGTTTTTGCCATTGCGCTCCTGAGTCTCGCGGCGCTGGTGATCCTCGGGTATTTTTATATCCGTCAGGGGCGTACCATCGAAGTGCTGCGGACCGAACTCATTGGACTACGACAATATGCCAACCAGCTGAAGGACGAGAAAGATGTGCTTCATGCGAAACTGGGCATTCAGAAGGCGCAACTGGCGACCGAGCCGGAAGTCTCCGGCATCTCGACCAGCGCTGAACAGGATGGAGACAAAGCACCGGTCACGGCCAGCCAAGAAGATAACGGGGATGCGAATAGTAATAGAACCCTTGCCAAATCAACCTCCAAAAAGAGCGAAACTGAAAAGCCCAAAGCTCCGGAGGCCCGACGGGGTGCCGAAGTGAAGGATGTGGCTATCGATTATGACAGTCGGCAAAATTTGTTGAAGGCGACCTTTCGGCTGTACAATCGATCCGTGCCAAAGAAGAAATTGTCCGGTCGGACGGTGGTCGTATTTAAAAATAAGTCCGACCCGCCTATCAAGTGGTTCGCGATACCGACCTCGCTTCTGACCGATGGAGAACCTGATGGCCGCACCGGTCAAGCTTTCAGCATCAATAATTATATTACCATGAAACATCGCGCCTACGGGTTGAAGGGGCCCCTATCTTATGACGCGGCGGTTGTTTATGTGTTTTCGGAAGAGGGCGAATTGTTGGCGTCCAGGGAGTCCGATATCAAGATTGAAATCGAATCACCGCCCCCCCCAAAGCCGGCGCCGGCAGCGTTTTTTAAAGAGTCCCCGACACAACCGTCGCCGCCTCAGCCTTCGGCAGTCGAGGCACCTGCCGAAACGCCGGAGTCCGCCGCCTCACCGGCAGAATCTGTTGCCGAGAAACCGGCGGAAGGCGATACCGTCGAACCCTTGAATACCGGTTCCCAGGCCACGGACGGCCTTCCGGTTGTCCCCCCAGAAGAGATTCCTGCGGTCGGAGCAGAGCAACCTTCCAGCCAGACAGAAGCTTCAGGGATTAAGCCGACGCCCGATCGTCAAAAGGACGAACCCTAAGGAGAACTATCGTGAAAACCGATCAGAAAAAATTTTCGATCATAGACGAAGGCTTTACCGTCGAAGGAATGGTGGTGGGCAAGGGCCGCCTGGTGATCAAAGGGACCGTAAAGGGATCTGTGAGCGGGGAAAACGTGGTGATTGCCGAAGAGGGATCGGTTTTTGCCGAAGCCAAGGCCAACAGCATGACCATCGGCGGACAGTTCGATGGCCAGATCGAGGTGGACAAGGAACTGGTGATCCTGTCGACTGGCAAATGTTCGGGAAAAATTAAGTGCAGTGACTTGGTCGTGGAGGCGGGCGGTTTGCTGAATGCCGAAGTGACATGTACACGACAGCTGGTCAAACAGGGGGGCTGAACCGTTTTCAATTAAATTTTCCTTGACTTACCCATTGGTTTCATCTAAAAGTGCTGGATTCCGAAACACGCTTAGGAGTGAAAAACAGTGAAAAAATACACATATAGTGCCAAACCGAGTGACAACCAGGACCGCTGGTGGGTCGTGGATGCAGACGGTGCGGTTCTCGGACGTCTGGCCGCCGAAATTGCCGCCCGTATTCGCGGAAAATACAACCCGATGTATACGCCTCATGTGGATACCGGCGATTCCGTCATTGTGATCAATGCCGAAAAGATTAAGCTGACCGGCCGCAAGATGGATCAAAAGACCTATTACCGGCACAGCGGTTATATCGGCGGTCTTCGATCGATCACTGCCCGTAAGTTATTGGAAAAGCGACCGGAAGATCTGATCCGTAACGCCGTTCGAGGCATGCTGCCCAAAAACAGGCTGGGACGGCAGCTTAACAAAAAACTTAAGGTCTATGCCGGTAGCGAGCATCCCCATAGCGCCCAGCAACCCGAAACGTTGACCCTTAATTGAGCAGATATCAGGATTTTTAAATGGCACAAGAGAACGTATACTACGCAACTGGAAAACGGAAGAACGCCATCGCCCGAACCTGGATCAAGCCGGGAAACGGTGACATCAGCATCAATGGCCGCAGCCTGGAGGACTACTTCAAAGTCTATACGGCCAAAACCATCATCAAGCAGCCACTTACCCTGACCAACAATCAGGATAAATTTGATATCAAAATCAAAGTATTGGGAGGCGGTACCATCGGCCAGGCCGGCGCGATCCGACATGGCATTACCAAGGCGTTGATGGAATTCGATCCCGAGTTGCGTTCGGTCCTGAAGAAGGCCGGATTTGTGCGACGCGATCCCCGTGAAAAAGAGCGCAAAAAATACGGACAGAAGGGCGCACGCGCGCGTTTCCAATTCTCCAAGCGCTAATATTTGCTTCCATTCTAAATTCGTGACAACAAGGGGGGCCTGTTCTTATCAGGTTCCCCCTTTTTTTACCTGCCTGTCCGGTCGGATCAGTGTTCGGATTTACCTGATTTTCCACAGCGTACGAAGTGACCTGCCGCGATTTCACGAAGAACAGGGGTGCACCTTTCATCGGAATCGGCGCATTGATCGCTGAAGGGGCAACCGTTCCCGGGCGAATCCTGCCTCGGCAGTGGTACGTTCCATCTGGGCTTTGACGTTTTTCCTTCTCCTGGGGCGGCGGCCAGAAGTCTGAGGGTATAGGGATGGCGCGGGTCGTCGAAAAGCGCGGGGGCCGGGGCAGATTCGACGATAAGACCGCGATACATGACATAAACCACATCACAGATATAACTCACCACATTGAGGTCATGTGAGATAAAAAGATAGCTCAGCCCCAGTTCCGACTGCAGGTCCTTCAACAAGTTTATGATTTGGGCTTGAATGGAGACGTCCAGGGCAGAGATCGGCTCGTCGCACAGCATCAGCCGCGGTGAAACGCTCAAGGCGCGGGCGATACCGATGCGTTGACGTTGTCCGCCGCTGAATTCATGAGGATACCGATCCGCGCTGGCCGATGGCATCCCGACCATGTCCAATAAGGCTTTGATGCGTCGGCGTTGCGCCGAGCGGCTCGTGATACCGGCGATTCCCACCCCTTCACCGATGGATTGGGCCACCGTCATCCTGGGGTTGAGGGAGCTGTAGGGATCCTGAAAAACCATCTGCATCTGTTTCCGCATGGGTTTGAACTGACGCTCGCTCAAACCGCTGATCGCCTGCCCCTCGAAGCGGATGAGACCTTCATCCGGCAATAAAAGCCTGAGGATCAAACGGGCGACCGTGGATTTGCCGCAACCGCTTTCACCCACCAGTCCCATTGTCTGATTCGGCAGTATACTAAAATCGACGCCGTCGACGGCTTTGACCGCATCTGTCGATTGCTTGAAAAAACCGCGATTGGAAATAAAGTGCTTCTTCAAATGGGCTACTTCAAGAATAGGTGCTGTGGAAGCATTCATCCTGCCGCCTCCTTTTTCGCCTCTGCTGCGAAGATGACAGGGCATCTGGCCAGATGACCATGGCCATAATCACAAAGCTCTGGAAATGAAATTTCGCAGGCGGGCTGCCGATTTTCACAGCGGGGATGAAACGGGCATCCCTTGGGTTTGTAGGCGGGATGGGGAACGCTGCCCGGGATGCTGTACAGCCGCTTTCCGCGCTTTTCCCGGGTCGGTAACGCTGCCAGCAAGGCCCGGGTGTAAGGATGTCGGGCGCCTTGAAAGATATGGTCGGCAGTGCCCTGCTCGACGATGATGCCGGCATACATGACATAGATGTGGTCCGCGATCTGCTTCACGACGCCCAGATCATGGGTGATATATTGAATCGTCATCTGCTTGTCATGCTGCAATTGCTTCAGCAGATCCAGGATCTGAGCCTGTACGGTGACATCCAGTGCGGTGGTGGGCTCGTCGGCAATGATCAGGTCCGGTCCGCAAGCGAGGGCCATGGCGATCATGACCCGTTGACGCTGGCCGCCGCTGAGCTGATGCGGGTAGGCGTTGATCCGCTTAACGGGCTCGATGATGCCGACGTCGTCGAGCAATTGGATGGCCCGCTGGCGCGCTTCAGAAGCGCCGATGGCTTCGTGCGCCAAGATGGCTTCGCTGATCTGATCTCCGATGGTGAATACCGGATTCAAGGATGTCATAGGTTCTTGGAAGATCATGGCAATGCTCTTGCCGCGAAGGGCGCGCAATTGTGCAGAGGCCATATCCAGAAGAGATTGGCCCTTGAACAGAATGCGACCCGAAGCGATCCTGGCAGGCGGTTGCGGCAGAAGCCCCATCACGGCCAAGGCGGTAACGGTCTTCCCACATCCGGATTCTCCGACGACGCAGACCGTTTGTTGTCGTAGTACGCGAATATCGATCCCGTCCACCGCGAGCGCTTCCGGCCCTTCGCCTTGAAAGTAGACGCGGAGGTCTTCGATGGCCAGTACCGTATCCTTTTCTGTGGACATTGTAGTGAGCGATCCTCCAGAATGTGCCGGGGTTCGGCGGTTCAGTTCCGTTCTCGCAGTTTGGGGTTCAAAATATCGCGCAAGCCTTCTCCGAAGAGATTGAAGGCCAGCACCACGACCAGGATGACGATACCGGGCGCGAACGTGAGCCAGGGGGCGTCGAAGATGAAATCTTTGCCGTCCGAAAGAATGTTTCCCCAGGTCGCGTGGGGCGGCGGCACTCCGAAACCGAGGAAGCTCAATCCCGCTTCGGTCAACATGGCCGAAGCGATGCCCAGTGTGGCCGACACCAGCACCGGCGCCACGGCATTGGGCATGATGTGACGGAAGATAATCCGCATATCGCTGAGCCCGAGTGCTCGGGCCGCGGCTACGAAGTCCTGCTCGCGCAGGGAGAGAAATTCGGCGCGGACAAATCGGGTGGTCCCCATCCAACTGGTCAGACCTATCACGATCATGATGTTGTAGAGGCTTGCCGGCAGCAGGGCGACGACCGTGAGGATTAGGAAGAAGGAGGGGAAGCAGAGCATGATGTCCACGGCTCGCATGATGAGCGTGTCGACGCTCATCACGGGCCGTCGCAGCCCATCGTACCAGCGGCGCTGACCTGGTGAAGCATGCCCCTCGAACCATCGGCCCGAGCGTCGGGAAAACATCCATCCGGTGGCGGTCAAAAGGGCCGCAAGTCCTGCCAGGCGATACATGCCGGACATCAATGCGAAAAGCATAATTGCGAACAGGGACCAGACGAGAAAGTGTCCTAAACGGACAGGCATTTGTCCGAAATAGCCGGCCAATCCGCCGAGAAGAATGCCGATGACCACCGCGATGCCGACGGCCACGAACCCGACCGTCAGCGAAACCCAGGCCCCTTGCAGCATGCGGGCAAACACATCGCGCCCCAGGTCGTCGGTGCCGAGCAGATAGATGCCGAGGGCAGGCCGCTCCGTAGGCTGCAGTATGTCGACCCTGGGCAGTGACAGGGGCGGGCGAAGCTTTTCCTGGAGACGCACCTGGGAAGGGTCGAGCAAAGGGTGTTTGCCCGAGGTGAGTAGTACACCCGTGACGGCCAGAAGGAAAAACGCCACGAATATGGCGAACCCGAAAAAAGCCATGCGGTTTTTGCGTAGCAATCGCCACGTTTCCGACCATGGGGAGCGCGAGGGCGGCATCCAGTTTTCGTCGACGACAGGTGGCACCCTATGCGTGTCTGAAGGCGGCATTAGAGTCGAATCCTGGGATCCACCGCCATGTACAGCAGGTCGGAGATCAGGGTGCCGACCAGTACCAACACCGCGGTGATAAAGTTGAGGGTCAGGATGATCGGGTAATCGCGGGCCAGAATCGCTTCATAGGCCATGCGCCCCATGCCGGGCCAAGAGAAAATCGATTCGATGATGACCGATCCGCCGATCAGGCCGGGCAGGATCAGACCGAACATGGTGACAAAAGGCAGCAGTGCATTTCTCAAGGCATGCCGGTAGTAGACCGTATCATCGTCCAGCCCTTTGGCGCGGGCGGTTCGCACGTAGTCCATGCCGATGATCTCCAGCATCTGGCTGCGCACGTATCTGGACAACACGGCGATGCCGCCTGTGGCGCCGAGAATGGATGGCAGAACCAGATGCCAGGTGCGGTCCATGAATTTGACAATGGGCGAGGCGCCGGTGACGCCAAAGCTCTCCATGCCGATCACCGGAACATGCAGGTGGGTGACCACCAGGATGATCAGAATGTAAGCAAAAAAGAAACCCGGAATCGAGATGAGCAGATAGGCGAAAAAGGTGGTCGTCTTGTCATAGAGGCCATCGCGCTGGATGGCCGACCGGATGCCCACCGGAAAAGAAAAGGTCCAGGTGAGCAGGGTACCCACGACAAAGAGCGGCAGGCTGTTTAAAAAGCGTTCCCAGACCTTTGCGAGCACCGGTTGATTGTCCCGCCACGAGACGGTTTTGCCCGTGAAAAGATCGCGGTAAAAAAACAGATACTGGACGTAAAGGGGGCGGTCCAGATGGAACTCTTTGCGCATGCGTTCGACGATCTCGGGCGTGAACTTGGGATTGAGCGGATCGATCTGGCTGGGCTCTCCGGGCGCCAGGTGGATGATCAGGAAGGAGACCACCGATACGCAGAAGAGGGTGATCGATTTCTGGACCAGGCTTTTACCAAGAAAATGCAACATCGGTTTTCCTCGATTCAGCGCGATTCAAACACCGGCGCTTTGGGCAGCTTGATCCATTGGTTGAAATGGAAGGTGTAGCTGCCCGTTGGCGTGGGGGTGATGGGTTTATAGACGGTTTCACCTTCCGCTGTCATGATTTTCCGCACGATGCGCTTGTCGAGAACGGCCGTCCAGCGGCCGACGTAGAGAAAGGTATACGGCTGGGCCTCGGCGATGATTCGATGCAGTCGATGGCAATATTCGACTTGGGTGGCATGATCGTACTCTTGCCTGATCTTGATGATCAAATCGTCGGCCCCGGGATCGTTGAAGCCCACGAAATTCAGTTGATAGGGGGCGCTCTGACTCGAGTGCCAGATTTGATAAAGATCCGGATCGATTCCCAGCGACCACCCCAGCACCAGGGCATCGAAATCGAGTTCATGGACCCGTTTTTGGATAAAAACCGACCATTCCAGCAGATCGGTTTCCACCTGAATGCCGATCTTTTTCCACGCATCCTGGGCAATGGCCAAAACCGCCTTGCGCAACGGGTTGCCGTTGTTGGTGATCAGGGTAAAGGCCATGCGGCGCCCCTCTTTCTGCAGATACCCGTCGGGCCCGGGTGTCCATCCCGCTTCGGCCAACAGCGCCAATGCGCCATGGGGGTCGTAGGGCAGGGGTTCTATCGCGTGGTTATAGTAATCCGTCTGCTTGGCAAACGGCCCGGTGATCGATTCACCCTGGCCGTAAAGCACATAATCGATGATCTCCTGGCGGTCGATGGCCATACCCAGGGCGCGTCGTACGCGGACGTCGTCGAACGGCGCCCGGCGCAGGTTGTATCCAATATAGGTATACCCCAGTGCGATGCCTGAAAAGTTCTGAAAGCGCTCGTCTTTTTCCAGACGTGCCACTTGATGGGGCAGGACGCTGTAGTTGTCGATGGTGCCGGCGTAGAATTCCATTTCCTGGGTGAGCATGTCGGGAATGATGCGCATCACGTAACGATGGTAGTTGGGCGGGCCTTCCCAGTAATCGTCAAATCGTTCGAGTCGCAGGAATTGATCGGATTTCCATTCCTGGAAGATGAAGGGCCCGGATCCGACCGGGTGTCGATTGAAACGGCTCTGTCGCATCGTGAAGGTGTCGGGGTCTTTTCCGGAATCGATGGCTTCGGCCCGCAATGCCTCGTCATCGAGTAAATGCGCCGGCAGGATGCCCATTCCCCAGGTGGCCAAGGCCGGTGAATAGAGCCGCTTATATACAAAACGGATGGTCAGCGGATCGATCACCTCGACCGCCTGCACCGGTTCGAAATCCGGCAGGCGGGGTGAAAAATTCTTGGGATTCATGATCGCCCGATAGGTAAATGCCACATCTTCCGCGGTCAGCGCGTGACCGTCGTGGAATTTGACGTTCGGCCGCAAGGCAAAGTCGATGACCGGGTTGTGCCGGGTCGACGGCAACAACCGTCGGGACGCGGCCGCCAGTTCGGATGGGGGGATTTCGTCGTCCGTGTGGACATGCGCCGTCGGATCAAATTCATCGAAATAGTCTTGCCCCAGGAGGGTTGCGAGGCGGTCGAAGAGCATTTGATCCACCTTGTCGAGGGTTATCCGTATGGCCTCGGGCGCGTCGATTCGAACGACGGCGGTGCGTTCGCCCTCCCCTGCCTTGAACGAGATCGTCTCTTCGCTTGTGGCGGGCTCCAGCAGCGAGACATCTTTCACGTGACGCCATTGTGGATCTCCCTGGAGGAGCAGGGCACGCAGTTCAGATGCCAAGGTGCGGTTGTCGATCTTTCCCCAGCGGGCAGTCGGCGTCTCTTGGTTGCAAAAAAAATAGCCGTGTTCATAAACTTGCCAGCGTTGTGCCACGCGTCCCCTGAAATGCAACGCTTCATCCCTGTCGATGAGGCCTTCGAAGACGAATGCGTTGATTTCACTGCTGGTGCCGTCGCTGGACAGCACGGGGTTGAGCATGCTGGCATCTCCGATGGATGCAGTGATGAACTGATTCAGGCGGTCGGGATTGCCGCGGGTTTGGTCTTCGTAGCTCGGGGCCCAAAAGTAGGACGCCAGCAGGACGATGATCACAAGGGTCGGGGCTGCAATGAGAAAACGTCGGATATTCATGTGTTGCGGCCCTTAGGGGGGTTCGTGAGTTATCCGTCGGCAGGTCTGTAGCCGTGCCAGATTTATGATTTGATTGAAAAATAAGTATGTTGACCATAGGCGATGGATCGATTCAAGTCAAGCGGAGAGACTCGCCGGCAGTGATTCTAACCGAATGCTATTCATTAAACCCGGCGTGGGTGGAACAGGCGGCCGATGCTACACGCCACGCGGTCGAGTGCCGGTAACATGCACAGCGGGCGGCCCGGAAACTCCCCCGTCCTGCGCCGGGGTCAAACGGTCTGGGCCGCTTGTCCGCCGTTTGCATTCATCCGGCTCTAAGACCGCAGGCTCACGCGGCCCTGGCCACCTGCCCCACCCACGCCTGCCATGTCCATTGCCATGCGAATTTTATTATCAAACAACTTTTATAATCCATGCCCTTCAAGGTGAATCACATTCAGATAGAATCGCTGACTCACCGGGGGAGCGTGCAAAAAGAGGGGGAACCCTCCTGATGAAGATTCCCCTTGAACTGTTTTGGTTGAGCGCGACGTGCGGCTACTCTCGTGTTTCCGCCTCCGTTGGCGTTTCCGCTTGCTGGGCGGCTGCTTCCTCGGCCTGGCGGATCTTTGCCGCTTCCAAGGCGGCCGTGACCGAAGCGATTTTCTGCTCAATCGCCGACAACTGGGTCGGGTCTGTGGTCAGACGTTGGACCCTGGCGAGGTTGTCGAGGGCGGAGGTCAGCGATTCGACGGTGTTTTTGCTGGCGTCCACTTCGGCCTTGTAATAGAGGGTCATGCGCTGGATGTTGTTTTTTCGATGTTCAACTTCGGCGCGCATCTCTTCGCTTAATGCGTACTGCTCGGCCCGATCCAGATAATCGGCGATGGCCTTGTAGTCGGGGAGTCCGCTCGTTTCAAGCAGGGCATCTGCTTTATTCAGGTAATAACCAAAAATTATTGGAAAAACATCTTTCTGACGGTAGATGTCCTGGACGGGTTCGGCGAGTTGGTAGCCATGCAGAACAGCAAAAAATTGTTTGCCCGTGGGTGAAAAATTGCCTTTCCAGATCTCAACTGCGCCCCTCTGGGGAAGAATGAAATATCGGCCACTGTTGGTGTAGCTGGTCCAGATGATGAGCAAAAAGATCGCGGCGGCGATAATGGCACCGATTTTGGCCGCGCGAAGCACTGGATCGGGCGGTTCTTTGTCCGGGCGGGTTTCTACTCGAGCCGCCTCCACAAGGTGAGGTGCTTCGGTCCGGGGCTGCTGGACCGGCGTTGCCGCCTCTTTCTTGGGTTCGGTTTCGGAAGGTGCCAGATCGGCAGCGGCCACCGGTGTTTCGGCCGCCGTTTTCGCTTCCGGTGTCGGTTCTTTTGCCGGTTCTTCAGCCGGCTTTTCTAATGGTTTTTCGCTCGGTTCTTCTGACGCATGGGGCGCAGGTTTCTCCTCGGGTACTGGTGCATCGGCAGGCGCCGGTGGTTCGACTTGCGCGGCCGGTTCCACAGGAGGCTTGGCTGCGGCCTTGATATCGGCCATATCGAAGCGCTTGAAGAGCAGATCACGAAGCCGCTGGGCCTCATCGGGGTTCTCGGTATCGATGAACGGAGGCGCGGTCATTTGAGAAAAGTCCGGTGCGGCGGGCTTGTCGCTCACAGGCGGTCGCTGTCCGTCAAACTTTTTGAAGATGAGCGCCTCGCGGGTTGGTTTCGGGGCTGGTTCCTGCGCTGCAACAGGCGGCGTTTGGACCAATTCAGCAGCTTTCGGGGGCTGAACGGGTTTGTCCTCGGCCGGCGACTCGACTTGGGCGGGCGGTTCCACGGGAGTTTTGGCTGCAGCCTTGATATCGGCCATATCGAAGCGCTTGAAGAGCAGATCACGGAGCCGCCGGGCCTCATCGGGGTCCTCGCTATCGATGAACGGCGGCGCGGTCATCTTAGAAAAGTCCGGTATGGCGGGTTTGTCGCTTACAGGCGGTCGCTGCCCGTCGAACTTTTTGAAGATGAGCGCCTCGCGGGTTGGTTTGGGAGAAGGCTTTGCGGCGGCTGCTGGGGTTTTTCCGGCAGGTTTTGAAGCCTCGACAGGCGCGGAGGTCTTGGTGGTTTGGGCCTTTTGAGATTTCTTTTTGGAACTCTTGGGAGCAGATGCTTTGGACGCTGACGTTTTGGTGGCTTTTTTGGGTTTTGCTTTCTTTTTTGCCGTTTCCGTTTTCTTAGCCGTGGATTTAATCAAACTGTCCTTGCCCATACGTTGCCCCTTTGCAATTGCGTATATTTACATGTATTTTTAGCATTGCTGAACGAAATGCCAACATAAAGGATCGTCATTTTTTTGTAAACCCTTTTTTCCGGTAGAACCTTGCACAGCAACTCTTTGGCCCTATTTTCAGAATCGTTTTTCGTGGCTCTTGGGAGTGCCCCATGATTTCAACCGAAAGCATCCGAAAGGAACCCACAATGACCGGCCGAGACAACCCTATATTAGAGGAAAAAGCGCAGACGCTGCAGGGCTTGTTGGCTGCATACAACGCCGTGGCAGTGGCTTTCTCGGGCGGCGTAGACAGCACGCTGTTGTTGGCTGCGGCACAGAGGGCGTTGGGAGAACGTGTCGTGGCGATAACCGCCGTTTCGGAGATTCATCCCAGCGGCGAAAAAGAGCTGGCCGTTGCAATGGCCAAGCAACTTGGGGTACGCCACGTACTTCTGGCGACCGATGAACTCGAGGACCCGCTTTTTTCCAGCAACACCGCAGAGCGGTGCTACTATTGCAAGCGACGTCTCTTTGCAGCATTGAAAAGAAAGGCGATAGAAATGGGGGCCGAGGTGGTCGTACACGGCGCAAACCTGGATGACCAGCAGGATTTCAGGCCCGGTCTGCGAGCCGCTCGTGAGCAAGCGATTGCGGCGCCTTTGGTCGAGGCCGGGTTTACAAAATCGGAGATTCGCCAATTGGCCAGGCGGTGGGGCCTCGGCAATTGGAACCGGCCGGCGATGGCCTGCCTGGCAACCCGCATACCTTACGGGAGGCCGTTACGACCGGCCGACCTCATGCAGATCGATCGTGCCGAGGCTGTTCTTCGCGACATGGGCGTAGACCAATGCAGGGTGCGCCATTATGGGGATATGGCCAGAATAGAGGCAGATCCCGCAGAGATTTCCCGTCTCGCAGGTGCTTCGCTTCGCATCGAAATCGTAAAAAAGCTGCAAGCTTTAGGGTACACTTATGTTTGTCTAGACTTGGAGGGATATGCAAGCGGAAAAATGAATCGGGGCATCACTCGAACAGGCACACCAAAATCGACAGATCCCGCCTGATTTTAACGGCGCAGTCCAACGGTGGTTTCTCAAGGAAGGGGGGGCAGTCTGTCTTTACGAATCCATCAATTTTGTTTTTGCGTTTCGGCTATCTTCAAAATAGCCTGCTCGATCACTTCCGAAGTCGTGCTGTTGGTGCGGCGTTTTTCTCGATTGAGAATGATTTGGGCCTTGAGCGATATCATGGCAGAGATTTGTTTTTTGCCATCTTTTTTTTGCTGATCGCGCCATCTTTTCTGGCGTTCCCGGTCCGTCTTGCGGCGCTGATTCAATGTCGCCATGTACAATCGTCTCCCTGGACTGTGTATTAACTTGTGCCCATCAACAAATGTCCAATTGGCCCGATATCGGTGTTGCGCGAAAAATTTAATCCTCGGAATATCGACCATATGCCTGCGGTTAAATTTTTGGCGCGCCTTGATCTCGACCCCAATTTGCCTATTTGTGGACGGGCACTAACTTGTATCGCAATTCGGTTATATGTCACGTTAAATTCTATTACTGCTTGAGAACGTGACAAAAGTCAATCCGTAGGTTGCCACATCAGCCGGCAATTCTTACTGAAGGTGATCCACCCTAAGGGCATGCTTTTTAGAGGTTGTTTGACAAAATACCGGCATGGAAATGGGCATGGCAGGCGTAGATAGGGCAGGTGGCCGATGCCACGCCGGGTTTAATGAATAGTATTCAGTTAGAATCGCTGTCATGCTGTCAGCGATTCCCACTTGTTTAAAAAGTCATTTATTGTTAATAAGTTACATTTTTATAGATAAAAGGGTACCTTATGGCCGATTTGCTGGTTCGATTATACCGGTTGCCTCAGACAGGCAACTCACTGTCTCTACTCGCCGAGCAAGGCGTGTCCATCCGAAGGGCGATGGCCTATGAGCGCCAACAGGTCGTCCGGTGGGTGGGCGAAACTTTCAATGCGCTTTGGGCCGGGGAGTGTGAGACTGCTTTCGGACGGCAACCCATCGGCTGCTATCTTGCCGTCAAACACCGAGTCATCGTGGGGTTCAGCTGCCTGGATTGCACCTTTCGAAATTTCGTTGGCCCTATCGGCGTCGATTCCGGCGCTCGTGAAGGCGGCATCGGACGCGCATTGCTCCTCGCTTGTCTGGAGGAAATGAGGCTGGCGGGATATGCATACGCCATAATCGGCGACGCCGGTGAACCGAGGTTTTTCGAAAAGGCGGCGGGTGCCGCGGTAATAAGTGATTCGACCCCCGGGCCCTATCCGCCCAAGCTCAAGTGAGAAGCTACCTTTTGGCCTACCTATTGCATATTTCTTTTGCAAGGATCGTCTATAAAGTTTGATGGGGCAGGTGTGATGGGATGTTGATGAAAGAGCGAAGTGCGGGATTGATCCATGTCGTTTGAAACATTCGTCGCCGGAAGGTTTTTAAAGATTCGAAGCCAGCGTAAGCTGGTGCCGGTAATCACGATCCTATCGACGTTAGGTGTCACGGTTGGGGTCATGGTCCTGATCGTGGTCATCGCCGTGATGACCGGTTTTCAGTCGGAGTTGAAACGGCGCATTCTGGACATCGATTCGCATATTACGGTGATGCGTTTCAATGACTGGATCCGAAACCCCAGTGAAATTCTCCGCCGGATCAAAGATATCGAGGGGGTTGCCTCCGCCGCTCCTTTTGTGTATGCGCACGGCATGCTGCGTTCGGCCGACGGGGTCTCAGGGGTCGTTATCCGAGGCATCGATCCAGAGCGCACCGGCATCCAGGTGAAGGTCAACGGCACGGCGCTCATCGGCGACGTGTTGGCCGCTGCTGACGGAGAGCAGATGGCGCAAGGTGTGATCCTGGGAAAGGTGCTGGCCGACAAACTGAAGGTTTCCGTCGGCAGCGGCGTTCTGCTCATGGTTGCGGATGCCCGACACGCCAGCCTGCGCACCTTGCCTCAGACGCAACGTCTGAAAGTGGTCGGATTGTTCGATACCGGGATGCACCAATATGACGGTGCCATGGGTTTCGCGCGCCTCGACAGCCTTCAGCGGATGATCGGGGTGTCCGAGTCGGTCACTGGAATCGAGGTGCGAGTCGAGCAACCGGATGAGGTGGAGAAGATCACTCAAAAGATTCACACTGCATTGGGGGATGCCTATTGGACCACTCACTGGAAAAGGATGAACCGTAATTTGTTCTCCATGCTCGCTATGCAGAAAGTGATGATGTATGTCATTTTGACTTTGATTATCCTCGTCGCCGCCTTTAACATCGCCAGTGCCCTCATTATGATGGTTAAAGAGAAGGTAAAGGATATTGCCATCTTGAAGGTGATGGGGGCGAGCAATCGAAGCATCCGCACCATTTTTCTGAACAAAGGCATGGCCATCGGGCTGGTTGGCATTTGCGCAGGCGGATGCTTAGGGTTGGCCTTGTGTTGGATAATTGCGCAGTATCCCATTATCGAACTTCCGGGTGATGTCTATTTTTTAACCACCCTGCCGATAAAAATCACAATAACCGATTTAACCCTGATCGGGCTGGGTACCTTTGCGATTTGCATATGTGCATCCCTTTATCCTGCGACTAAGGCGGCCAGGTTGAAGCCCGTCGATGGGGTTCGCTATCGTTAAGAGATAGCAGCGGAGATCCCGGGAGCGGTGCAATGGTACTATCCTTGGAGGATGGGTGAGAAAAATATTAAAAATTCTGTTGATTATCCTGTTCCTGTCATTGGTGGTTTTTGCCGCAATCGTGGACAGGCTTGCCATTGAAACCGTGCTGGGCGGCTTACGGCCAGGACCCTACCTGCGGTTGATCAGTGTCCTGGGAATGTTCGTGGCCGTGTTTCTTTCTTGGGGTTATAAACGAAAAATCGAGGCATCTCAGAAATATGTGCGCGCCCAGGAGGTGCTCACCCAGGCGGACCAGCGGTCCGAACAGGCCCGATTGGAAAGCGAACGTCTCGAGAAACGGCTGATTGCCGAATACGAGCAGAAGAAGATGGGCCTGGACGAACAACTTTTGCAGTTAAAACAGGAATATGAAGAAAGGATAATGGCCCTTAAGGAGCAAAACATGGCCCTGAAAGAATCGGTTGGCAAGCTGATGAAAATGGTTCGGAAGGCCAAGGCGTGACAAGGGGCCATCAAGAGTATTGGTCATACCCTGCTATTGTGATAAGGTCCGTCAGACAGGGAGTGACTATCCGTGGATGGACACAATTTTAAGAAGGGTAACGGGTGACGATGAAACGACAAGACCGGCAGGAAGGAAAGGTGTTGCCATGATCAATCGGGGACCGTTTCAATTTCACTACCAATTTCAGTTCTCCAACGGCCAGCTCAAAGATTATGAAATCTCTTTGGACCCGGATACATTGAGTTTGATCCCTGTCGCCACTGTCGCCGATACACCGGAATGGGTTCATCTGGAATATCAGCAGTGCCGTGATTGCCCCCTGCACCCGGATGTCCACCGGAATTGTCCGATCGCCGTAAACATCATGGAACTGGTCGAATCCTTCAAAGCCGTCTTTTCATATCATGACTGCATCGTCGTGTGCGAGACTGCAGAGCGTTCTTACATGAAAAAGACATCCGTAATGGAGGGGTTGTCGTCCATCTTCGGGGTGATCATGGCAACCAGCGATTGCCCGGTTATGGAATTTCTCAAGCCCATGGCAAGGTTCCACCTGCCTTTCGCTACCATCGAAGAGACCACCGTCCGCACGGCTTCCATGTATCTACTGGCTCAGTATTTCAAATACAAGAATCAGCCGGGAATTCGTTTCGATTTTAAGACCCTGGAGCAACATTACAGCATGGTGCAAGTGGTCAACGAAGGTTTGCTGGGCCGTATCACCAGCGTCGGCAGTGAAGACGCGGATAAAAACGCGATCGTAACCCTCCACTCCCTTTCCCAGTTTTTGTCCATGGAGATGGACTATAGCTTGAGCGGACTGGAGTATATTTTTGCGGGGCGCTTTGCCGATTGAAGACGTTGGCCTGAAAAGCATGCGCATTCGAAACATCGACACCGAGTATCTTTTTCACCATCTTTTTCCAACCCTATTTGTGCAGTTCCGCCTCCACTTGACGACGAATTGTTCAAAGACAAAAGTACAGAAAGAATTTTAAAATTGATCAAACTGCTGAAATCATTTCTATCCAAGCTCGGATCGACGGGAGCCCCAAAAGAATCGCAAACATCAGTGGCGATCCCCCGAACACGCCCACCAGAGCAACCGATCCCCGATGCCGGCCATTCCCTTGGGGTGAATTCAAAAGTCTCGTCTGCTAAACAGGCCGATGGCAGCAAGCAGCGGTCGATTAAACCCGCAGCGTCTGCCAACGTGGCGTCTGAGGTTCCCGTATCGCCACGTTGGGACCTCATGTCCTTTCAAGTGCCTCCCGAGGAAGGAAAGGTCCGTTTTCACGATCACGGATTACCAGATCCCCTGATGCACGCCATTGCCGATCTGGGTTTTCAGTATTGCACGCCTATTCAGGCTGAAATCCTGCCGAGCACGCTATCAGGCAAAGACGCCACCGGCCGCGCCCAAACCGGTACCGGCAAAACGGCCGCCTTCCTGATCACAGTGATCACCCGGTTGTTAAACGAGACACCCCGGACGCAATTGCCCAAAGGCTCGCCGCGGGTTCTGGTCCTCGGCCCGACCCGGGAACTGGTCATGCAAATCGCCGAGGAGGGACGACAGCTCGCCAAATATACAGACCTGACCATCACTAGTGTTTTTGGCGGGATGGATTATGAAAAGCAGCGCCGCCAGTTGACCCAGACGCATAGCGACATCGTGGTGGCGACGCCCGGCCGTTTGCTCGACTACAAAAGGCAGGGCGACATCAGACTGGATCAAGTGCAGATTCTGATCATAGACGAGGCCGACCGCATGCTCGATATGGGGTTTATCCCGGACGTGCGAAAGATTATCTATGCCACGCCCCACAAGGACAAGCGCCAGACCCTGCTGTTCAGCGCCACGCTGACGCCGGAAGTGACACGCCTGACGGCCCAGTGGACCCGGAATCCCATCCATGTGGAGATCGAACCCGAACAGGTGGCCGTCGATTCTGTCGAGCAGATCGTCTATATCGTCACCCGGGAAGAAAAGGCCGCATTGCTCTACAATATCCTTGAACGAAAAGGGCTGAAGCAGGTGATCGTGTTTTGCAATCGTAAGGATGAGACCCGTCGTCTGGCCGATATTTTTCAACGGTATCAGATGGATTGCGCGGTGTTGTCAGGAGATATCCGCCAGCGTACGCGCGTGCGCACCCTGGAAGATTTCAAGGCCGGAAAGATACGGGTGCTGGTCGCCACCGACGTTGCTGGAAGGGGAATTCATATCGAGGGTATGGACCATGTCATCAACTATACTTTGCCGCGGGATCCGGAAGACTATGTCCATCGTATCGGACGCACAGGAAGGGCCGGCGCATCCGGAACATCGATCAGCTTCGCCGACGAAGAGGATGGTTTTTTTATACCGGCCATCGAAAAGCTGATCGGCTATAAGCTTCCCTGTATACATCCCGAAGAGGGATGGTTGACGCCTCTGCCACCCCCCCCGGCGAAACGGAAAACGCGAGACGAAGACCGAAAGCCGCCGCGGCCACGATCTTCCCAAAGGAGCCGCAGGAGACGGCCTTCCGGTTCTGCGGCCGGTGCTCAGGGCGAACGCAAAAAGAGAACCCGCCCTCAGGGAACGCGCCCGCAGGGAACGCGATCCGGATCGCGTCGGCGTGGCCGGGGTAAGGACGATCGGTCTGGCCTTGCTGCCGCGAAAACCGAAACGGGACCCTCCCAAAGCCAATAGCCGAGCGCTTCAAACGCTATCCAAAATGGTTGTATCCGCCTGTCAGCGGCGTGGCATGGCCATCTGCATCGATAAGAAGGGCGCGTCCCGCCTGGTTCGTTACGCGCCCTATTTCGTAGCAATCGACACCAGTCTGCATTAGGGTGGAGAGATTTTGCGGCGATATGGAGAAAAGCAGTTCGAAATCCTCTCCGCCGCCGAGCGCCCATTGCATCGGGTCGACGCCGATCATCCGTCCTGCCTGGATCACTTCATCGTGCAGTGGAACCTTTTTTGCGTCTATTTCAGCCCCTACCTTGCTTTGGGTGCAGATATGATGCACTTCGGCGCCCAAACCATCGCTGATGTCGATCATGGCATTGGCCAGCGGGGCGATTGATCCGGCCACGTCCATGCGGCATCTGGGTTCAAGGTGCTTTTTCAAGAGATAGCCGGACGGCTTTCGACCGCTGATCAACAGTGCCAGACCAGCGGCTGATCCCCCCAGGCAGCCGGTCACCATCAATCTATCGCCGTGTCGGGCCTGGCTGCGCAGACACAGATGACCGGGCAACACCGATCCAAGCAAGGCAATGTTGATGGTCGTGGTCGGGCCCTGGGTGGTATCGCCGCCAAGCAGCGCGGCGCCATGCCGCCGGCAAGAGGCCATGAGCCCCTGGTAGAGTTCTTCAACCCAGGTCACTTCCGTATCTTCGGGCAGCGCAAGGGATACGAACATCCATTGGGCGGCACCCCCCATGGCTGCAATATCGCTCACATTGCATTCCGATGCCTTGAAACCGATTTGATGGGCATTGGCCCACGTGCTTCTGAAGTGCCGTCCTTCGACGAGCAGGTCTGTGGTGACCAATAGGTAGGGGGCCGGTTCGGGGGCTGTGCGGATGACCGCAGCGTCATCGCCGATGCCTTGCACGACCTGCGCATGCTTTAAGGCGACCAGATCCGCCAAACGGTCGATCAGGGCAAATTCTCCACCGATGTCTTTGATTTTCATGGAAGTGAATACTCTACCAGTTGAGCCGCAGCTCGATGGCCCGGCGGTTCTGCAGAAACGTGGCACCCGGCATCAATTGGATGGTCAGCGGAATGCCGCTTTCGGCCTGGGTCGCTTGCGTTTCAATGTCAATTACAATGGAAGAAAACAGAGGCGGATCACTTTGTTCGCTGAAACGGGTCAGATACAATTCCAGCTGCCGCTTCAAATCGTCCGGGGCGTTTTCCGCAGGAAGGTGGTCTTTGCACCACAGGATAAAATGAGTCGCCTGGGTGAGCAGGAGCTGATAGGCAAGTGATTGACCGCTGACCGTCACCGCTCCGGGGAAAAAGGCCCAATCCTTTTTGGGTGCCGTGGCCAGCGGCGTGAATCCGGCCTCCACGAATTGGGACAAGCGATTCTGATCGAAAAGAGTTTCGGATACCATGGGTGGTAGATGCCCATCGGTATGGAACGCCAGATCTTGTATCAGAAAGTGCTGCTTATCGCAAAAGCCGGTCGGCCAGCGATGCCTGGAAACACTTTGAGCGATTAAAGTGCCAAGGCCCCAAACCGGTGCGATCCAGTTCCGGCCGGACTCGACAAAAGGGGTGTGGCGCGGTGGATTCTCTTCACCATAAGGGTAGCGAACCAGAAAGCGGTTGCAGGTCAGGCAGATCCAATGGCCGTCCGACGATTGGCGCAGGTGGTTGAACTTGGCATAAGCAGAGGATCCCAGGTGGTTGGGAATATAGGGCAGGGTGCCCAAGCGTGACCATTGGGACAGCTGGAAAAACGAGGCCGGCACCCAGGCGATGATCGGCACCATCCATGTGGCTGCCCAGCGGGCGGCGATGTCGAGTCGTGCCGCCGCCAATGGGGTGTTGTCAAAGGGCAGGTCGAGCAGGATGACGTTGGGCAGATCGGCGATGACGTGAGGGCTCAGCGCTTCCAGGTTCGCTTCCAACGCCTCAGGCTGCACGCTCGAGATCGAGACGGTGGTCTCTGTAGTGTCAATGCCCTGTTGGAGCAATAGCCTCAACCCGCGCCAGGCGCTTTCCATGGTTTGAAACCGTTTGTCATCGAAAAGCGCATTCAACAGGCCGCACGAGATGGCATCGAGCTGTTGCGTGTCTGTTCGAATTGAATCCGCCTTGGTTTGAGTGGTGCTGTCCAGGGCGACCATATCCAGAATATGATCGATTTGACTAAGTTGATTCGGCGTCTTGGGCGAAACCGGGGGCGCCTGGAGTTCGATCGGCGGCAGTTCCGGCCACTGGTGTAACTCCTGGCGGATATGGTCGTTGGGTTCACCGTTTTGACGGGCTTTCTTTATATAATCTTTTGCTGTGGAGATCTGTTTAAAAAAAGGATGCGAGGTGACCACACCATCCGGATGGAGGGTCTTCAGGCGGTCAAATCGGAAGGTCAGCCGGCCTTGCGGACACAGGGACTTTTCGACATTCAAGTCCAGATGAAGGGCCATTTTTCCCATGACCTCATCCAACGATGCGCGATCAACCACCTGCGGCGGGATGGCGAGGGCGTCATCGGGTTCCGGAGCGAAAGTCGCCAAGGCGAGGATTTTAAATCGCGTGTCAAAAGCAGACATACCAATTTGCCATGAATGGGGTTATGAGAAAAATTTTTTAATCAGGCCACCGGCTTTGTGGCTCAATTTTTCCGACCATTCCTGCTTTTGGGGCGTTTCAGGAGCGGGCGGCCGTGTCGGCGTCGGCTCTACCGGTGCTGGCTCTTCGACCTCCGCCAGACGACCTCCCCCCAGAAACCTGAATTTTGGACCGTGTTCGCCGAGAGAGAGTTGTGCGTTGGGTTCGAGATACATTTGGGTTTGGATCGGCTGCCCGTCGATGGTGATGCAGTTCATCCCGGTCAGGTCCTTGATCCAATATCTATCCTGGGCGAAAAAGATTTGCGCATGACGTTCCCGAATCCCGGGGTGGGCGATCAAAAAATCGCATCCCGCACCGCTGCCGATCACTATGGGCAGTGCTTGAAATGACTTGAGCGCCGGGCCATATTGAATGGCCAGTGGTGCTTTAACCTTTTCGGCCGTCAGCATGGCAGCAGATGGCGGAGATTTAAGCGGTGGGGAAGTCTGGTTTGCGGACGCCGTAAATGCAGGTTTTTCGGGGTGCCTGGGTGGCTGATGCGATTCACGGCCCTGGAGAAAAGGTTGCGCTTTTACCGGTTGAACCTGGTGCGGTCTGGGGGGCGGAGCCGGTGCCGCGGTTTCCGGCGCGGCAACATTCTGTGTTTGTGGCGGTGGGGTGGCGCTGATTTGCGTCAGAAAGCTCACCTTTGGGCCGCCCTCGGCGAACATGATCACGTCGCCATCCTTGAGATAGGTTTCCGATACCCGTTGACCATTGATATAGGTGCCGTTGGTACTTTGATCGATGAGCTTGAAACGATTGCCTTCCCGAACGATACGAGCGTGCACGCGTGACAGCGTCACCATCTCTTTCGGAAACAGGACCTCACAATCCGGGTGGCGTCCCACTCGGATATCTCCTTCCGACAGTTCTTGAATTTCGCCCTTTAACGGACCTTGCAAGTGGACCAGTTGGACCGTGATGTTGGGGATGGTGCTCATGATGGAAACTCGATCACTGTTTGGGGGTTATAGACTTATTGATTGCTCTTTTTGATCCGCTCCAATTTTTCCAGCAGTCTTCTGGCTTGACTCAAGTTTTGTTCCACTTCTTTGTAACCGGGGTCAACCTCATGGACCTTTTCCCACTCGGCGATGGCTTCAGTCAGCTGTTCCTTGCCGAAATGGATGATGCCCTTGTTGTAATGAGCCTCTTTAAAGTTGACAAGGCTTTTATCTATATAGGTCGCACATTGCTGGCAATTTGCATCGTTGGCGGCGGCCGCCTCGAATCCCTTCTTGGCGATCATAAAATCGCCTTTGTCGTAGGCTGTCATGGCCTGTTCGAAATAGGCCTTGGATAAATAAGTGCGAATTTCTTTGTCCTGAGGTTGGTTCATCAAATACTTTTCGAATTCCTGGATCGCCAGGCTGAACTGGTTGTTGTTAAAGTAATCCAAGCCCTTGTTGCGGTGCATGATCAAGGGGCCGATTTTGCTCTTTTCGATATAGGACGTACACTGCTGGCATTGGGGATTGTATTGCAGCGCGCTTTCGAAGGCCTCTTGTGCAGCATCGTAATCGTGTTGATCAAACAGCTGCCTTCCGCTCTCGAAGTAGGCACGGGACAGATAGTCCCGGGTTTGAGAATCGTTCGGAGATGCTTCGATCGCCTTATTGAGTTCGAATATGGCGTCTTCATAGTTGCCATCATTAAACAGTTCGATGCCGGAATCACGATAGGCGATGATCTGGGTTTCGATTTCGTTCGCCCCACCATTTTGCTTCACGGTCAAGTATGCATCAGAGGGGGGTACCTCGGCAGGCATGGTCGTCTCGGCGGTGGCGGTTTCTTTTTTGTGATCCACTGCGGTTACAGTCGCGTCATGAAACGGCAGCCCGGCAATCTTGGGGACCTTTATCGTTTGTCCGACTTTAACCTGAGTGGCGTCTTCCATCCCATTGAATTGCGCGATAACATGAAATTGTTTGTAATCGCCATAGTATTGTTGGGCCAACTTTGAAATGCTTTCCCCCTGACGCAGCACATGCTCGACATAGTCGGTGGCCGAACCCTGGCGCTCTGTAGTGCTTTTCAAGGGGGCCATTGCGTCAAGTTCCGGAATCATGATGCGCTGGCCGGGCTTGACTTTGGTCGCGTCTTCGATGTCGTTGAATTGGGCAATGACATTGTATTTTTGATAGTCTCCATAATACGTTTTAGCGACCATCGAGAGGCTCTCACCGGGTTTGATCACGTGAAATACATATTTAGGGGTCTTTTCAGGTTCCCTCGAGACCAACATTTTTGATGCATGGGGATGATCCGGTTGATATTTCAGCGCGGTGAGAAACTCCTTGCGAGCCAAGCCATATTTGCCCTGGGCATGATACTTCATGCCGAGTTGATAGCGTTCATCAGCCAACTGTGCCAATTGCCGGGTCAATCGTTCTGAATTTTCTTTTGCCGTCCGGTTTTGCGGATCTGCGGTCAGGGCCAGTTTGTACTGTTCCAGGGCAGCCGCCTGATCACCCTGCTGTTCCAGGTCCTGTGCACTGCGCACATATTGGGCCGCCAACTCCGGATCGGGTCGTTGGCCCGTTAACATGGCGCAACCTGCGCAGATCCATCCAACAACAAAAAGGCTTAAAATTCTCGAGCAAGGTTTCATGGGATCACCTGAGGGACAAGGGTTGAAAAATTTTTAAATGCGATAGGAATGTGACCATATCCCTTTTTAAAACCTGATCGCGTTGAAGTGCGAACTGGTTTGAAAAAAATGGGTTGCCACCACGTTGGACCGTTGCGGCCAGTTTGTATCCGGCCTGCTGCGCGATGCGCATGGCGCTGCTGTTCAGGCGGCCAAACGGGTAAGCGAAAAATGTGGTATTCTGGTTGAGTTTTCCATCCAGGATTTTTTTCGAATCACCTATTTCGTGCCAAAGGCGCTGCAGGTAAGCCTCTTCGCTTTCATTATCGCCTTTTTTGGAAAGATCACTGTGTGCGATCGTATGGGAACCAATGGTGAAGCCCTGGGCCCTTAGCTCGCGAAGCTGGTTCCAAGAGAGGGCTTTGCTCGACACGCCTACGAAGTTTGTGTAAATGAACAAAGTTGCCGTAAAGCCATACTTTTTTAAGATTGGATAGGCAACTGTATAAAACGAACTGTATCCGTCATCAACGGTAATCATGACCGACTTGAGTGGAAGGGGCCTGCGGTATTCCAAAAACCCCAGGAGATCATCCGGGGAGATGGTGCGATAACCGTTCTCCTTCAAATAGCGCATTTGCCTTTCAAACAGCTCCTCAGGTACGCAAAGAGGGGAGTCGCAATGGTTTCCGAAACGATGATAACAAAGAATCGGGACCTGCTGGACGCCTTTATCAAAAACACCTCCCCGATTTCTGATATTCAAAGGAATAACGATATAACCGTCCGGCCTGAAAGGTTGCAAGTCGTTGGCATCATCGATCATCCAGGCCAGCTCGCCATCGCCAAGAAAGCGCTGGGCCAACGAGGCGGTGGTGTCACCGGGGGAGGCGCGGTAGAGGATATAGTCTTTGGAACGATGGAACTGGGGTGCAGAGGGTGTCGTCGAAACGGGTTGGGTCGCGCATCCCGAACTCCACACCACCCATAAAAAAAAGCACAGCGAAATACCACGGGCTCGTAGGATCTGCATTCGTTTTCCATACCGGTAGAAAGTTTGCCGATGCGCAGGTGGACCAATTAGTGCTTTTAAATCAAAAGTTTGTTAATAATCTATATCACATTGGGGATGCACATGCAACCTGGAAGCACAAGATACAGGTATTTCTTAAATTGACAATAACCGGATATTATAATAAAAATTATCATTTTGAGCTTAAATGACCAGCGCGATCGATAATGGATTGGTGTGGGTTGGTTCTCAGTGATACGGGATCAGGAGTTCGCGAATATGCCCGAACCTCAGAAAACTTCAACGACAAAGCTCTGGCTGAAGCAGTTGACCACTGGTACTTTCAGGTCCCTCAATGAAAAGGTGGATCGGATTGCGTTTTTTCGAAACAACAAGAAAGCGCTTGGGCTTGTTCTGGGTGGCTGGTGTTTGACGCTTTTTATCTGCGTATTTTTTCTGGATTCATTCGGCGCCCGCCAGAAAGAAGCCTTTTTTTTGAGGCATGCTGTAGCCGCCGAGATCCTGGCCAACCAAAGCGCACCGAAACTGCTGGAAGACGATCTGTTGGGGCTTAACAGGGAAGTCGCCGATTTTACCAAAACCTATAAGGTCATTTTTGCTACAGTCTTAAATCATGAGCGTAAGGTGGTGGCGCACACCGATGCCGAACGATTCAACCAGACCTATCAAGATCTTGAAGCCGCGGAACAAATGCAAGTGCTTAACGAGGTAGTGGTCGAATCCGGTTTGATGGCAGATGGCTTGGAAACCATCACGTTTACTCAGAACATCACCTATTCAGGTGTAAAAATCGGAAGCGCGGTTTTCGGTGTGCCGAAAAAACGAATCACAGAAATCGATAGCCGTACCAGACTCTACAAATTGCTCGCATTTGCCTCGACTTTGCTCATTGTCGCAGTGATGGTGTTATGGCTGAGCCGACGAAAAACGAGCGCTTCACCAAAACATCTTCCCATTTCGGCGGATGGATCCATCATAGGGCCCTACCGTCTGAAGGACAAGATCGCACAAGGGGGAATGGCGGAACTCTATATCGCCGATTATGTGCGCGAAGACGGCTTCAAACGCAAAGTGGCCATTAAAAAAGTCCTCCCTCATCTTGTCGAGAATCAGGACTTTATCAATATGTTCGTTCGAGAGGCAAGGCTTGCCGCGCTCCTGCAGCATCCCAACATCGTTCAGATATTCGATTTTGGCAAAATTCAAAACACATATTTTATCGCCATGGAGTATATCGACGGCTTGAACCTGGGTCAGATCATGGCCAAATTAAAAGCGCCGTTGCCGGTGGATATGGCGATATTTATTGTTATGAAAATCAGCCTCGGTTTGCATTACTCCCACACCCGGAAGGACGATGACACCGGCCGGTCCTTGGGGATCGTCCACAGGGACATCAGTCCGCAGAACATATTGATATCCAATCAAGGTGAAGTTAAAATAAGTGATTTCGGTATTTCCAAGGCGACCACCGAGCCCAGTCTGACACAGGCTGGCGTAATCAAGGGGAAACTGGCCTATCTGGCACCTGAACAAGCGCTGGGCAAAGAGGTGGATCACCAGGCAGATATCTATGCATTGGGATTGGTCTTTTATGAAATCCTGTCCGGCAATCGCCTGTATCATTTCGATTCAGATATTCAGGCCATTCGGACCATACCGGAAATGGTCATACCGCCTATTGTTACCGTGAGGCCCGAGGTTCCTGACGCGTTGAATCGGATTGTGATGCAGTGTCTTGAAAAGGACAAGACCCAGCGCTATGCCGATGCCATGTCGCTGCATAACGATTTGAGAAAATTGAGATCCAGGCTGCAAATGTCTTACGGAGAATCCGATCTTTCCAACTTTATACGAACGTTAATGAAAAATGCATAAAATAGAATTTATCGGTAGAACAGATACAGGTCTTGTTCGGTCCAATAATGAAGATACCTTCATGCTCGACCCGGAAATGGTTTACTGTCTTGTCGCAGATGGCATGGGGGGCGCCGCGGCTGGGGAGATGGCCAGTCTGATTTTCGCACAAACCACTGCGGAACTCTTTTCATACCCCAAGCCGGAAACCGAACAGGAACTCGTCGATCGCGTTCAAGCCGCATTTCGGGATGCCAATGATCGAATTCTCGACCATGTCGCGAGTCATCCCGAGCACAAAGGCATGGGCTGTACGGCGGAGTTGCTGGCATTTACAGATACCGGTTATGTTATTGGGCACATGGGAGACAGCCGGACTTACCGGCTGCGGCAGGGCTCGCTGAAACAGCTGACCAAAGACCACTCCCTGGTTCAGGATCAAATCGATCAGGGACTGATAACCGAAGAACAGGCAAGGTCTCACCGGATGCGCAATATTATCCTCAGGGCCGTCGGTGTTCGCCCGTCACCGGCTCTTGATACACTCCGGGGACCGATTTTTTCCGGTGATCTTTTTCTTCTTTGTTCCGATGGATTGACCGACCTGATTGAGGATCGCGATATTTTGAGGATTTTACTTCCCGACGGACACATCGCATCGAAGGCGGATCAACTGGTGGACATGGCCAATGCGGCCGGTGGGAAGGATAACATTACGGTGGTGTTGGCCCAGGTTGCATGAATTTTAGTTTACGCATTTTTTTGCTGGTTCTGGTGTTGCTAAACACACCGGTACAAGCAGACGAAAAGGCCGCCGTCAACGACTTTATCGTCTCCATACCCATGTCCGAAGCGGAAGAAGTGATCAGATCCTGGTTGAGCGCAAACGATATCCAACTCCTCCATTATTTTCAGAACCAGGGCCATCGCGTCATTGAGACACGCGATCAGGATAGTGCTTGGATCATTGAATTGCGCGCTCATACCCCTTTGGCCACGCACCTTCAAGTGACCGGGGATACATCAGCACCACCCTTACGAGTCTCATCTCTACGATCTTATCTGGAAGGGTATGTCCATCGTGCCGATTCCATCGTAGATACCCGCGATGATGCGATTCCACCAGCGGTGAAAGATCTTCTCCCGGCGATTGTTTGCATCTACGCTTCGGGGAAAGAACGGTCGGTTCAGTTAAGCGGCTTCTGTATCGACCCTGGTGGGGTTATCGCAACAACAGCCCACGATCTTGCCATCGGACAATCGGTCATGGTTTTATTTTCCGATGGGCATGGCGTTTCGGGACGTGTCTTGAGTTTGGACGCGAGGCGAGATTTGTGCCTGATAACGGTGCCTAAGAAGCTGCCTGCGATTATTCCTCTGGACAAGGGGCGTTTCGCGCCGGGCGGGAGCGAGCCGTTATATGCCTTGGGATGTCCGCGCGGAGAAACGGGGATGATCCAGGTCGGCGCCCTGGACGGGCCGCCGAGGCGTGTAGATGGTTTTCCGCTTTGGCAGGCACATATGCATACCGAACCGGGAAGCAGCGGTAGTCCGGTGCTCGACAGTCGTGGAAGGTTAACCGCCGTGGTCAAAGGACGCTACCGCGGCACAGATGCCGTCGGGTTTCTAATACCGTTTGAAACGATTCTCCAGTTTTTAGGAAAATATTGACAATGACGGAAAGTTACGGCCGTTACCGGATCATTGATGAGTTGGGCAGGGGAACCATGGGCGTGGTTTACAAGGCCCATGATCCTCAAATCGACCGTTTGGTAGCTTTGAAGGTGTTGCGACCGGACAGGGTCACTAGCAAAGATTTTGTCGCGCGCTTTTTAAAAGAGGCGCGTGCCATTGGCCGATTGTCCCACCCTCATATCGTGACCATCTACGATGTCGGTGAGGATCATGGGACGATTTATATTGCCATGGAGTATCTTCAGGGCGAGCCCTTCAACGCCGTGGTGCGGTCCGGCCGCCTCAGCCTTGTGGAGAGCCTCGACATTGCAAGGCAGGTCGCCGAGACTTTGGATTATGCCCATCGCCAGGGGATCATTCACCGGGACATCAAACCCTCCAACATCATCCTGGCTGATGGAAACCAAGTGAAACTGACCGATTTCGGTATCGCCAGAATCGAGGACGCCTCTTCGGCTTATCAAACCCAGGCCGGCGAAATCCTGGGTACGCCGGTCTACATGTCGCCTGAACAGGTCATGGGCCAAACGGTGGATGGCCGCTCCGACCTTTTTTCGCTGGGTGTCATTCTTTACGAGATGATTTCGGGATCCAGGCCCTTCGGGGGAAACACGATCGCCGCGATTTTTCGCGCGATCACCCAAGACCAACCGGTACCTCCAGAGCAGAAAAATCCATTCATCCCGAAGATTCTATCGGAAATGGTATTAAAGTGCCTGGCAAAGCCGCCTGAGCAGCGTTTCCAAACGGGTCGACAACTGGCCGATGCGCTCACCAGCATGGTACCCGTACTGCAACCAACCGATGTGCCATCCCAGCGACTCGAGAGACCGGCCCTGCATCGCAGGCCGTTGGTGTTGATCGGTAGCTTGGTGGTGTTTCTGATCGTCATCGGATTAGCCTACCAATTCCGTTCGTCCTCGCCGCCAGGGGATGAAGGCCGATTGAGCAACGACCTTTCAGTCAGCGAACCGGCCGGGCCAATATCCTCCGTTCAGGAAAGACCTGCCACAGGTGATCTGCCTGCCGCTCAGCAAGCCCACTTGAATGTCAGCAGCGAACCCGAAGGTGCCGAAGTATTTGTGAACAATGGTCTGAAAGGTCAAACGCCCCTGTCGCTTTCGCTCCCAGAAGGAAAATATGAGTTGCGATTGAATCTGCCGGGATACTTTGAGTGGGAAGCCCAGGTCGACATCTCAGGAGAAACCCCGCTTCACATTCCAATGCGCCCCTTGCAATAGTACTCGCCTGCCCAGAGATGTTCTCATCACCGGTTAACCCTCGACCCAATGTCGGGCCTGGCACAGGCCCGCAAGGGAGGTGAAAGCGGATGTATATTATTTTGAAAACCTACTAAGAATATGATATCCTGAAACTCTTTAAAAAGGAGCATCCGAATACAGGGGCAACCGAGTCAGCGGGTATGATTCAAAATGAGAGGCCGGGATGGTTGCAGTGGCGCGCCTGGCAGGATTCGAACCTGCGGCCTACGGATTAGAAGTCCGTTGCTCTATCCAGCTGAGCTACAGGCGCTTGGGCGACGGACGGATAAGCCAGATAGCATAGGAAATTGGGGATGTCCACAGAAAAGGCAAATTGCATTCGGACCCGATTGGAGATGCCATAACAGGTAAATATTCAATGAAAGTTGATGAACCATGAGCAAGACGAAACAAACATCGGACGCGGCAACGGGTGAACAAAAGCCGCTTGCAAAAGAAAAAATTGACAATCGCAGTAAACGCACGGAAACCAGTAAATCGCTTGCCAAATTCGATCCACTGCAGCGCTACTTGTCCGAAATCAGTCGTTATCGGCTGTTGACCCGTGAAGAAGAGATCGAATTGGGCCGCAGGGTTCAGGAAGAAGGGGATATGGAGGCCGCGTATCAGCTAGTGACTTCCAATCTCAGGTTGGTTGTAAAAATTGCGTTGGAATTTCAGAGGGTCTGGATGCAGAACCTGCTGGACTTGATCCAGGAGGGCAATATCGGCCTGATGCAAGCTGTAAAAAAATTCGATCCATACAAGAACGTCAAATTTTCCTATTACGCTTCGTTTTGGATCAAAGCCTATATACTAAAATTCATTATGGACAACTGGCGCCTGGTGAAAATTGGAACGACCCAGGGACAGAGGAAGCTGTTTTTTAAATTGAAAAAAGAAAAACAGCGACTGATCGAACAAGGTTTCGATCCCAAGCCCAAGCTTCTATCCCAGCGATTGGGAGTGTCCGAACGGGAGATCGTGGACATGGATCAACGCCTGGATGGTTGGGATGTTTCCCTCGATTCTCCGCTCAAAGACGGATCTGATACGGGAAGAATAGAATTCGTCAGCGAGGGCACCGCCTCGGCAGAGGACAGGGTTGCGAAAAAGGAGATAGAGGTGTTGTTGCATAACAAGGTGGCCGAGTTCCGGGAGCAGATGACGGACCGTGAAATGGAAATTTTCGACCAGCGCATATTTTCCGATAGCCCTGTCACCTTACAGGAAATCGGAGATCGCTATGGCATATCACGCGAGCGTGTCAGGCAAATTGAGAAAAACGTCATCAAGAAAATGCGAGATTTTTTCAAGAGCGAAATCCCCGATTTTGAAGCATACACCAACGAAACCGATTAGAAAGTGTACATGCCGTGTGACTAAGCCTTGCTGCGCCTGGTGCGGGTTTCTACGGCATGGAAGTGATATATGATTTTGAGATATAAAAGCTGTTTGCTTCAACTGCTTTGTTTTTGTTTCCTGCTGGGTTGCCAGGGCGCGCTTGACCGCTTCCGGGAGAACGCAGCGCATGATGCCTATGTTCCGGAGTTTCCCTCGGCTGTCGCGAGTTCCAACGCCGCTGCGTATTACTATTTTGCATTGGCTCAGATGAAGTTGAAGTCCGGTGATCTGAGCGAAGGAAAGTGGTATTTAGAAAAAGCGATGCAATTCGATCCAAGATCGGCCGCCATCCGAATGGAGTTGGCCAATCTGCACCTCCTGAACAATGATACGGAAGCTGCACTGACGCTTATTCAGCAAGTGCTTGTAGACCATCCGGATAGCAGTGACGCCCTGACCATGGCTGGCAGAATATATCAGCAGAAGAAGATGGATGCAGAGGCCAAGGCTTTTTATGAAAAAGCCCTGGCTGGAAATCCTTCCGATCCGAACATTTATATCCACTTGGGAAGAATTTACTGGAATGAAAGAAACTTGGCCAATGCCGAGCGCATTTTTCGTCTTATGGCCAAAAATTTTCCGGGATCTTACGCCGCACATTTTTTCAATGGGAAAGTGTTGGCCGATCAGGGAAAATTTGATGAGGCCATTGCCGCCTTTAATCGTTCTCTTGAGCTGGAGCCGTCTCTGGAAGAGACACGATTTGAATTGATCGATATTTATCGCAAGCGACAAATGAACGCCGAAGTCGTCAAAACATATGAGTCTATTCTTGATTACAGCCCCGATAATATCAGAGCCTCCTTCGAGTTGGCGGTCTATTATCGGGAAATAGGAAAAGCGACCAACGGCATGCCCTTGCTTTTAAACCTGGGCGCAAGAAGCCAAAATGAAAATAGTATTCTAACCCACGTTTACGAAAACTACCTGGAGACTAAACAATATGAGACCGCGGCGTGGATTTTTGAGGGCATGCTGAAAGGCGCACCCGGTAGTTCCGAGCTTCATTACCTTGCCGGGGTGACTTACGATGGCCTGAATCGCGTAGAGAAGGCCTTAAGCCACCTGGAACATGTCGCGTCCTCGTCCAGGTTTTACGCCAACGCGGTGATTCATCGTGCAGTTTTACGGCATGATATGGGCCAGGTCGATCAGGCGATAGATATTATCCTCCAAGCGCTTGGGACAGACCCGGAAAATGCGGATTATTATCTCTATCTCGGCTCTTTTTACGAGGAATCGAAGCGATATAACGAAGCGTTGGACATATTGGAAAAGGGAGTGGCGCTTGATGCGGAGAACGTGCGCATAGGATTTCGGCTCGGTGTCGTTTATGACAAAATGGGACGGCGAAAGGATGCCATTGCCCTTATGGAAAAGGTCCTGCTGGCTGAACCGGACAATGTCAAGGCATTGAACTATCTGGGCTATACCTATGCAGAGATGGGCATCGAACTTGATAAGGCCGAGGCCCTGATCATGCGCGCTTTGAAAATCAAGCCCCAGGACGGTTATATTACGGATAGCCTGGCCTGGGTTTATTTTAAGCAGGGAAAATACGAGCAGGCACTGATATGGCTGGAGAAAGCAGTGGCTTTGGTGCCCGACGATCCGGTCATCCTGGAGCACCTCGGCGATGTTTATCAAAAGTTGGATAAATCGGATTTGGCCCTGAAATATTACCAGCGTTCATTGAAGATCGAATCGAAAGATCGAGAAGATCTGGAAGAAAAAATACGAGCCGTCACGAAAAAGCCTTGAAAGTTGCCATGCAAACCACAACCCGATGCAATGGGAAGCCTTTTGCTGGTTTGATTCTTCCTCTGATGACCTGCCTTTTTGTTCTTTCGAGCATTTACGGATGCGGCTGGATGGCGGGTCCACCCGAGCAAGACCCCATGGCGCAGGACTTGATTGAACAGTTGGCGCTGAAAAACCAGAACCTGAGTCGGTTCAAAGGGCTCATGTACATTCGATTGCTCTCCTCCCAGGGCAATTTGTCGGGGCGAGCCGCACTTGCCGCCATCTATCCGGACCGAATCAGAGTCGAGTGGCTCACTTTTTTGGGGCAGCCTCTGATGCGGTTCGCAGCGGACGGCAAAAATGTGGTTATCGATCTTCATGACGAAAATCAGATGTATCGGGTCAAACAGTCCCCGAAGGCCCTGCAAAAGCTTATCAAGATTCCCATCGGGGTCGAGGATCTTTTGCAAATCTTGAAAGGCACACCGCCATTGCCTGAGTATGCTGCCGCTCAGATACGACCTGCCGAAGCACAGGAAACGAAAGTCGCCTTGATCGGTCGTTGGCATGTTCTCAAGGGCGAATTGAAAACGGCAGCGGACCATTCCATTGAGGAGATGACCGCTTTCCAAAATGACGGCGCCATCTCCTATCGCGTGCGTTGGAAGCATTGGCGGAATCAGCAAGGGTATGATTTACCAGGAGAAATAGAAATCACCGCCGGCACGGGGGACACCTTGTCTTTGGTGATGGATCGGTTTTATCCGGAAGCATCCGTACTGCCGGAAATGTTCCAACTGGACGTTGCGCCTTCGCATTAGGCGCCTCTCTGAAAGATGGCTATTCGCTTACACGCCTGCCGGGCAGGATCGGATGCTTTGCAACTGCAGGATTTTTTAGACATGGATTTGAGGCCTTCGGCCATTTCCATGGATAGACGCCATGATGCCCCACGCCTTGCCACGCCTTGTCGCAGATGCCACCCTGGGCAAGTTGGTGACCCATTTACGGCTTTGCGGATTCGACACCCTATTCGATCGGGGTATTCCCGACGCTCGGCGTCTGGAAGGGCTTTCGGAGGGGCATCGCATTGTTTTGACACGATGCCATCGGGTTCGCTGGATGTTGGGGCACCAGCCGTGTCTGTTTGTCGATGACGACCATCCGCTTGCCCAAATCCGTCAGGTGTTGTTCGATTTAAAGATCCGACCCATCGATCTCATGCCCTTGACCCGATGTTGCAGGTGCAACGACTTGCTCGAAACCGTGCCCAAAATGGAGGTTATGGGATGTGTCGCCGATTATGTGTGGCAATCCCATAAGCATTTTAAAAAATGTCGCTCGTGCGGACGCATCTACTGGTCCGGAAGTCATACCGAACGGTGGTTAAACCATATGAATCAGTGGCTTTAGCACGTTTCGGGCTGTGCGGGTGCCATTGCAAGCGACGCTGATTCTTGCTATATGCCCGAACACTAGACACGCCCGTGCGGCGACCTTCATCATGTTGGATATGATAAGTTATATAGGGTCCGTCCACAAATAGGCAAATTTGGTTGAGATCAAGGCGTGCGAAAAATTTTACCCCAGGCATCTATTTGATATTCCAAGGATAAAAATTTCAGCAGAACGCAGATATCGGGTAATTTGGCCATTTTTGGATGGGCACTATCTATAAACGTGAAAAGGCGAAAGCGAGCATCAGTTATGGCATCACGAGAAAGCACGCCTTCCGGTACATCCGGTCAAAAGGCACCGTCACAGAATGGGGATGACTCAATCAAAGAGGTCTTGGCGGAAATTAAAACGAAATTGCTGGTCATGAGTGGCAAAGGCGGCGTGGGCAAATCGAGCGTGTCGGCTGGATTGGCAATGTATTTGGCGGATAGGGGGTACCAAGTGGGCCTTCTGGATGTGGATATCCATGGCCCGAGCCTGGCCGGCATGATGGGGGTTCAAGGTCTTCTCGATATCGACGAGAACCAAAGGGTGTTACCCAAAGCCGTCAATGCAAATTTAAAGATCGTGTCGATGCAATCTTTAATGCAGAATAAAGACCAGGCCGTTATCTGGCGTGGTCCGGCAAAATCAGGAGTTATCAGGCAGTTCGTCGGTGACGTGCGCTGGGGGAAACTTGATTTTTTGATCGTTGACGCCCCGCCGGGCACCGGGGACGAACCGATGAGCGTTGCCCAATATATTCCGGACGCGCAAGCGATCATTGTCACGACCCCCCAGGATGTCGCTTTGGCCGACGTACGCAAATCGATCAATTTTTGCCGAACCATCCAGATGAAGATCATGGGATTGATTGAAAACATGGGCCCCTTCACCTGCCCATGCTGTGGAAAAACCATTTCGCTTTTTAAAGAGGGGGGAGGACTACGCACTGCATCTCAAATGGATGTTTCCTTTTTGGGAACGCTGCCCTTCGATCCTCAGGTGGTGAAGGCTTTCGACGGCGGGACACCGTTTGAATTGAAATCGGCTGCGGCCGACTTTATCGATGCCTTGGCCCAGATTGTAGAAAAGGTCGAGGCTTTTGCCAAAAACATGTGGGGCGGGCAATCGTCTGCCCAATGAGTGATCCCTGCGCAGATTCGAAAATCGGCGATGCACACCCTCGCGTTGCTTTAGGCCGGCGGCTGAGCCATTGTGATTCGGTGACGACCTTGGGCGTGCGCCCTAATTTCGACGATTACAGCGACGAAGAACAAGAATTGATCCGACGGGCACCGACCATTTACTACCCGTCTTCCTTCTATGCCGAATTATTCGACACTCTGGGAAAGAAAACCTTCCCGAGCTACCACACTTATAAAATTGCACAGGACAAAATCAAGCAAACGGCGCTTTTTCAGATAGCCGGCATTCCCCATCCGCGCACGCGCGTTTTTTTTGGAAAGCGCCAAAAAAATCGTATCCTCGATTTTTTTACTTTGCCTCTGGTCGCTAAAGTGGCGCGAGGTTCCTCCCTGGGAAAGGGGGTTTTTCTGATACGAACCCGGGATGAGCTGGCATGCTATTGCCGCGACCGCTCGCCTGCCTATATTCAGGAATATTTGCCGATCGACCGCGACATCCGGATCGTGGTCATCGGTGCGAAAGCCAGGCATGCCTATTGGCGTATGGCACCCCAAGGGGAGTTTCGCACCAATGTGGCCCGTGGAGGAAAAATCGACCTTTCGCCGGTACCGTGCGAGGCCATCTCGCTTGCGGAGCGCACGGCCAGGTTTTTGCGCTTGGACGATGTGGGATTGGACCTTTGTGAACACAAGGGCCAATTTTTGATACTCGAGGCCAACATGAATTATGGCCGGGAAGGGTTCAAACAATCCGGCATCGATTACGGTATAATGATGGAGCAACTCATCAATGATGGACAGATTTAAGAAGAAAACGTTGACGCTTTCAAACCTGAAAGCCGAGCTCAATGAGAGAGAGACCGTTATCTATTCTGAGGCCGCTGCATTCAGCAAGGACGCCTCGCGCCGTCGGCCAGAGGAAAAGGTTCAATCCGGCTATCGACAATCCTATGCCCTGGACACCGATCGCATCCTTCATTCCATGGCCTATGCACGCTATATCGACAAGACACAGGTCTTTTACCTGATTCGCAACGATCACATCACCCATCGCGTCCTGCATGTACAGCTCGTTTCTAAAATCGCCCGCACTATCGGACGGTTTTTACACTTGAACGAAGACCTGATCGAAGCGATCGCCCTCGGTCACGACATCGGTCATACGCCGTTCGGGCATGACGGTGAGCGTTATTTGAGCAAGCTGTGCGCAGATGCCGGTATCGGCCATTTCCTGCACAATGTGCAGAGCATCCAATTCCTGGACTGCGTCGAGCGCAAAGGCAGGGGGTGGAACCTTACATTGCAAACCTTGGATGGCATTCTCTGTCACGATGGTGAAATTCATAACCAGGTATTGCGGCCTCAGGGAGAAAAATCATTCGACACGCTCGCATTGGAAATGGCGAAGAAAAAAGCGGATCCCGATTACGCCCTGATGCCCATGACATTGGAAGGTTGCGTGGTCCGAATGGCCGACACGGTCGCATATATCGGACGCGATTTGGAAGATGCAATACGTCTGAAGGTCGTCCAGCGCACCGATCTGCCCGTTGAGGTGACCGCGGTATTGGGGGACAGCAACGGCACCATTGTGTATAACCTGGTGACCGACATCATCCACTGCAGTCATACGACAGGCCATATCGCTTTCAGTGACCGTGTCTCCAATGCCTTGAAACAGCTCAAACAGTTCAACCTTGAGCGAATTTATCTTAATCCGACTATCAAAAAGAATGCCGCTGCCATTCAGACGCTATTTGAACTTCTGTTTGAATCCTACCTCAACGATTTGCAGCAAGGAAACGAGAGATCCAAAATATTTACCGGCTTTTTGGCCGATATGTCGGAAGAGTACATCGATTCACATCGACCCGCCGAGATTGTGCGTGATTTTATCGCCGGAATGACAGACCGCTACTTTCTGCTCCAGTGTCCCGAGCGTCTATGTCCCAAGGTCATTGATGTGTCGTGATCGAGGCCAAAAAAGGGTTGAGTTTTAAGGTCGAAAACTATAAACATTAAAGTAATTTAATGTGCATATCGAAACTTTTCGAGGGAGAACCCGAATGAAAAAGGTCAAGATCGGCATATGGCTCATCATCATCGTTTTTCTCGGGCTGGTCATTTACCAGAATAGGGATTTCTTTTTTGTCAAGGAGAGCTTGGGAATTGATTTGACATTTGCCGCTTACCATTTTCCGGAATTACCGGTGGCCCTCTATTTTACCGCGTTTTTTTTTATCGGCGCGTTGATCGTGTACTTGTTCGGTCTGGCCGACCGCTACCACTCCGGGAAGCAGGTCAAGGCCCTGCGGCAGACCTGCGATGCGCAACGACAAGCCATCGATGATTTGAAAAAGGATGTCCAGGCGCTCAGACCCCAGCCGCTTTCCGGCCAGACCTCATCCCCTTCACCGGTTGAAACGGGGGTTACTCAAGAACAGGGGATAGAGCTTCAGGTCGAAGACGCAAACGGACAACATGCCGCGAAGCAATAACGGCCGGTGGATGGTCTCCGGCCAAGCCGAAGTTGGACGAGAAGATGTAGCGGCAGCCATGACAACGGGCTTGCCGATTTTCCTTACCCGCGAACCTCACCTTCACAAAACATCTGTTTGACATGAATACCCCCAAAACCACCCCCATGCTGCAACAATACCTGGCGATAAAATCATCTTGCCGGGACGCGATTCTTTTTTATCGCATGGGCGATTTTTATGAGATGTTTTTTGAGGATGCCAAACTGGCCTCGCGGGAGTTGGAAATCACACTCACTTCGAGAAACAAAAACGAACCGGCGCCAGTGCCCATGTGCGGCGTTCCCTACCGCGCAGCACAGAACTACATTGCCCGCCTCATCGATCGGGGTTACAAGGTGGCCATATGCGATCAGGTCGAAGATCCGGCCGCCGCCAAAGGGTTGGTGCGCAGGGAAATCGTGCGTGTCGTCACGCCTGGCATGATTGTCGAAAATGAATTGCTCGATGCCAAGGCGAACAATTATCTCCTCGCCCTGGCCGTTGTTCAGAACACCTTGGGGCTGGCGCATCTTGATATTTCCACCGGCTTGTTTCGTGTGACGGAGACCGACCAGGCCCAAAAGATTACAGACGAAGTGCAACGGATCGGTCCTAAGGAAGTGTTGTTACCCGACAGAACGCAAAGTGAAGCACTCGTGCAACAGCTCGCGGTTGCTTTGGGAGAACGCACGGTCAACTGGTTGGATCCGTCAGTTTTCGAACACAATCGTGGCCGCAAACGATTGATCGAGCAGTTTCAGACACGTTCGCTGGAGGGTTTCGGCTGTCAGCACATGACGGCCGGAGTGGGTGCGGCCGGTGCGCTGCTGTTTTACGTACAGGAGACCCAGAAGCAATCGGTGGCCCATCTGCGGCATATCGAGACTTACCATCTCGAAGAGCATCTGGTGATCGATCTTTCGAGCCGTCAGAACCTGGAACTTGAAAAAAACCTGCGTGCCGGCGGTCGCCAGGGAACATTGATCAACATTCTGGACCACACAAAAACCGCCATGGGCGGTCGGATGCTCAAACAGTGGTTGCGTTATCCCCTGATCAAGGCCCAACTCATCGGTGACCGCCTGGATGCCGTTGAAGAAGCCCTGGCGCAAAGTGAACAGCGGCGAAAGCTATTGGAGGCCCTGGTATCAGTATACGACTTGGAGCGGCTGAACAGCAAGATCGTCATGGGCCATGCAAATGCCCGGGACCTATTGGCCCTGGGGCGTTCCCTGGAGGGTCTCCCGGAGATTTGGGCGTTGCTGACCTCCTTTCACAGTCCGCTCTTCCACGTTCGGTTGCCGCTCGATGAACTTCAAAAGCTGGGAGAGTTGATCGGTCGTGCCATTCGGGAGGACGCCCCGCCGACGATTAATGTAGGCGGAATGATTCAAACGGGGTATCATGCGCCACTCGACGAGCTGATTCAACTATCCAAGGACGGCAAAGGGTATCTGGCGCAACTCGAAGCACGCGAACGGGAAGCCACCGGTATCAACACTTTGAAAGTACGATACAACAAAGTCTTCGGGTACTATATCGAGATATCCAAGGCTCAGGCCAAAGAGGCGCCGTCGCACTATGTGCGCAAGCAGACCCTGGTCAATGCGGAGCGTTACATCACCGATGAACTCAAGCAGTTCGAGTCCAAGGTCCTGGGTGCCGAAGAAAAGCGATGCGCTCTGGAACTGGTACTTTTCAATGATATCCGGGAGCAGGTGAAGGACAACAGCGACCGGTTGCAGGGCGCGGCCGGATTTCTGGCCAGAATCGACTGTCTTCTTGCCCTGGCCGAGGTAGCCGATAGAAACGACTACTGCCGGCCCCGGATCAACACCGAGGGCGTGATTCATATCCAAGAGGGGCGGCATCCGGTAGTGGAAAAGATGATTCGCGGCGAACGATTCGTTCCCAATACGATCCGCCTCGATGACGAGCAACAGCAGATACTGGTGATCACCGGGCCCAATATGGCCGGAAAATCCACCGTGTTGCGCCAAGTGGCGCTGCTGGTGATCATGGCTCAGATCGGTTCATTTGTTCCCGCCGAAGCGGCCGATATTTCCGTGACCGATCGGATTTTCACCCGGGTCGGAGCCTTGGATAACTTGTCCGCAGGTCAGAGCACGTTCATGGTCGAAATGGAGGAAACCGCCAACATCCTCAATCATGCCACCCCCCGCAGCCTGGTGATCATGGATGAAATCGGCCGCGGTACGAGCACTTACGATGGGTTGAGCATCGCCTGGGCCGTGGTGGCTCACCTGCATGACCTGAAAGATAGGGGGGTCAAAACCCTGTTCGCCACCCACTACCACGAATTGACCGAACTGGCGGATTGCAAGTCGCGCGTCAAAAATTTCAACATCGCCGTCAAGGAGTGGCAAGATCAGATTATTTTTCTGCGAAAGCTTATCCCCGGGGGGACCAATCGCAGTTATGGCATCCAGGTGGCAAGACTGGCAGGCATCCCGGAAACGGTCATTGTGGAGGCCAAGAGGGTACTCGAGCGCGTGGAAAATCACGCCCCGGTCGACAATGGGGCGATTCCGGCACACAAGGGGAGCGATGGCCGAAAATCCAGGCCCGTTCAATTGGACCTGTTCAAACCGTTTGAGACAGAGGTCATCGAACATTTACGAGCCATTGATCTGAATTCGATCACCCCTTTGCAAGCCCTGAATTTGATCCAGAATTTGCAGGACAAGATCAACAAGACACATTGACAATGGGCAGTGCTCATGTTTTCTTGGATCCAAAAATAAAAATGTTCATCGAGACAGACGGATGTAATGATATGGCCAATTGCGATTTAACACCCCGATCAGGACAAGAAAGGAAATTTTCGTTTGCATGGTTTTGGTGCTGGCTTCTTGTCCTCTCACTCTCCTCTGTCCTCGTTCCGGTTCCTCTCTGGGCGGCGACCGCTAAATCCAAATACTATACGGCCGAACGGTGTATGCTGGATCTGCGCAAGGACACCAAGCGGCAGAAATATCGTGACCAGTGGATGCAGTGTATCCAGAAGTATCTTGCCGTTTATCGCCACGATCCGCATGGGCCTTGGGCTGCGGCAGGACTCTATAACGCAGGGATCATGTATGGGGAACTCTACCAGCACTCGTATCTCGAAGCGGATCGACAAGAGTCGCTCGACCTGTTGGGGCGTGTGACGCGGCATTTTCCGAAGAGCAGGTACAGCGCAAGGGCCCAAAAGGCGATCGACCAATATGCCCCCGATCAAGCCATCCCTCAGAAATCGACTGCCAATACAATTGAAAAGAAAGTTGCGACCAAGCCGCAAACATCGGCCGCTCAATGGTATGAACGAGCAGAGGCCAACGACCAAAGGCTGAAGGAAAATCTCAAACTACAGAAATTTCGAGATCAATGGATAAAATCCATCACCGCCTATCGCAACGCGTATCAAGCGGAGCCGGACGGCGCTCTGGCCGCAGCCGCCATGTATGGTTTGGCCGGAACCTACAGCGGGCTTTATAAATGGTCCCGCAACGATGTGGATCGCAACCAAGCCCAAAAAACCCTCGAAGATTTGATCCGGCAATTTCCCAACAGCCCGTTTGCCGAGAAGGCACGCAATGATCTGGCGATGTTAGCGCCTTCGAGCATTCATGCCGCCTCGCCCGATCCCGTATCCGACGTCATTCGATCCGCTGACGTGAGCACTGTGCCGGTGGCCGGTGCGGTTCAGGGTATGGATTCCGGGGATACCGCTATCGTGGAAGGCTTGCGGTTCTGGTCCAACCCGCGATATACGCGCGTGGTCATCGACGCCAATCTCGATACCATCTTTACGCATCACGAATTGCGGGAAGATCCGGCCATCAGTAAACCCCAGCGCATCTATATAGATGTCCATAACAGTCGCTTGAGCAAAGATCTCCAAAAAGTCGTCCCCATCAACGACAACCTGCTCAGCGATGCCCGCGCCGGACAATATAACAGTGATACGGTGCGCGTGGTGGTGGACATCAAATCTTCCAAGACATTTAAGATATTTTCGCTGAAGAATCCGTTCCGAATCGTGTTGGATGTGTGGGGGGAAGATACGGTCGATGGGGTGCAAACGGCAGCGACCGAAACGGAAGTGGTGGCTCGCAGCAATGGCAAACTGCCCCAGAGTGCCATCGTCAAACAGCTGGCCCTGGGGGTCAGACGCATCGTTATCGATCCCGGCCATGGCGGCAAGGACTATGGCGCTCCCGGATACCTGAAAGGCGTGCATGAAAAACAGGTCGTGTTGGAAATCGGCAAAAGACTGGCTCAGAAGATTCGCACTCAGCTCAATTGCGATGTGGTCCTGACGCGGGATCGGGATGTCTTCTTGAGCCTGGAAGAACGAACCGCCATCGCCAATACCCAAGGGGCGGATTTGTTCATCTCCATCCACACCAACGCCTCACCGGACAATCGCGCCTATGGCATCGAGACGTTTATCCTCAACCTGGCGACCGATGATGACGCGATCCGTGTGGCGGCCCGCGAGAACGCCACCTCGCTGAAGAACATCAGCGATCTGGATTCGATTTTAAAAGATTTGATGAATAACGCCAAGGTGAGCGAGTCGACCCGCCTGGCAAGCTATGTCCAAAAAGGGACCCTTACCCAGCTGAAAAAGAAGTACAGCCACATCAAAAACAAAGGGGTGAAAAAAGCACCTTTTTACGTGCTGCTCGGTGCCGAAATGCCCTCGGTATTGATTGAAACCTCGTTTATCAGTAACCCAAGGGAATGTCAGCGTTTGACCAACGGGCATTATCAGGATCTTTTGTGTCAAGGCATCGTTGACGGTATTAAGCGGTATATCGAAGAGATCAACCCCATGGCGTTTCAAAGGCGCCAAATGGAAAAAGACGAAGGCTGAGTGGCAGCCCATTCTAGACAGGTTTGAAGAATGATTCACAAGGAGGCATAGATGACTTACAGCAACATCATGTTTGAGACTACCGATGGGATTTCGACCATCACCTTCAATCGACCCAAAGCGCTCAATGCGCTGAACAGCGAATTGCTGGACGAGCTCGATCGCGCGTTGCAGGAAATCAGCGGGAACGAAGAGATCCGGGTGCTGGTGCTTACCGGTACCGGCGAAAAGGCATTTGTCGCCGGCGCGGATATTACGGAACTTGCCAAACTCGATACCCTTTCGGCCAAGGTGTTTATCAATAAGGGGTTGTCGATTATCAACAAAATCGCCGAACTGCCAATCCCCGCCATCGCTGCGGTCAACGGTTTTGCCCTGGGCGGTGGTTTGGAAATCGCCATGGCCTGTGATTTTATCTATGCCTCCACGTCGGCCCGCTTCGGGCAACCGGAAATTAATTTGGGCCTCATTCCCGGATACGGCGGCACCCAGCGCCTGCCTAGAATCATCGGTATCGGCCGAGCCAAAGAGCTCCTTTTAACCGGCAAGATGATTTCCGCAGAAGAAGCCTATCGACTCGGTATCGTCAACCGAACCCTGGCACCCGATGCATTGATGGGGGAAGTCATGAATATCGCGCGGGAAATGGCCACCAAGGGCAAAGTGGCACTGCGCGCCATCAAGCAGGCGGTGAATTATGGATTGAATGTGGACCTGGCTTCCGGCCTGCGGATCGAGACCGATGCGTTCGCCCTCTGCTTGGCCAGTTCCGATGCCAAAGAGGGGACATCGGCTTTTCTCGAAAAGCGCAAACCTCTCTTCAAGGGCCGGTTGGTCCCATGACAGCAAAAGGGGCATTAGTCGATAGGCCTTAGTTGAACAGGTGAATACTCAGAGCGACCTGAACTGAATCTCGATGCGAGGGAAAAGGAGGAGCAGCCCGATGATATATAATATGGAATTCGAAACCATGCCGCGAGAAGCACTGGAGGCCATCCAGCTTCGCCGATTGCAGGCAACTGTTGAACGCGTATTCGCCAACGTTCCTTTTTACCGGAAGAAATTCGCCGAAGCAAACGTCACACCGAACGACATACGTTCCATTCAGGACCTTCGCCGGTTGCCGTTTACGACCAAGCAGGATTTGCGGGATAATTATCCTTTTGGCATGTTTGCCGTTCCCATGGATCACGTGGTGCGCATCCACGCTTCTTCCGGAACCACGGGCAAACCAACTGTTGTCGGCTATACGGCAAGGGATATCAAGACCTGGGCCGAATTGATGGCGCGAGCCTTGATGGCCGGCGGTGCCGATCGAGGCGATATCATCCACAATGCCTATGGATATGGCTTGTTTACCGGAGGTTTGGGCGTTCATTATGGCGCGGAACTGCTAGGCGCATCGGTCATCCCGGTGTCCGGCGGCAACACCCGGCGACAGGTCATGATCATGAAGGATTTCGGGCCGACCATCATTACCTCGACGCCGTCTTACAGCCTTCATTTAGCTGAAGTGGCCGAAGAGATGGGGGTTTCCTTCAAGGACCTGAAGTTCAAATACGGCATTTTCGGTGCCGAACCGTGGTCCGAAACCATGCGGAACGAAATCGAGAAAAAGCTCAACCTCGTGGCTGTCGATATTTATGGCCTCAGCGAGGTGATGGGACCCGGCGTGGCCATCGAGTGCAAGGAAGCAAAGAACGGTCTGCATGTCTTTGAGGACCATTTCATTCCAGAAATCATCGATCCCGTGACGCTCGAACCGCTGCCCTTCGGCCAACGGGGCGAACTGGTCTTCACGACCATCACCAAAGAGGCCTTCTCGGTCATTCGCTACCGGACGCGAGACATCTGTTCCCTCAATCCTGAGCCGTGCATTTGCGGAAGAACGCACCTGCGTATGAGCCGCGTCACGGGCCGAAGCGATGATATGCTGATTATCAGGGGGGTGAATGTCTTTCCATCCCAAATCGAAAGCGTGTTAATGGATATAGAGGGCGTGACGCCGCATTACCAGCTGGTCGTGGACCGCGAAGGTGCACTGGATATTTTGACGGTCCGGGTAGAAGTCAGCGAGGGAATGTTTTCGGACGAGGTGAAACGACTGCAGAGTATGGAACGTACTATTTCTAAAAATATCAAAGAGTTGCTCGGTGTGTCGGCTAAGGTGAAACTGGTGGAACCCAAAGGAATTGCCCGTAGCGAGGGAAAGGCAGTTCGGGTGATCGACAATCGAAAGCTGTAGGCTTGAAAACGGTGAAGCATACCGGCGCTTTGAAAATTGAAATCATTCGTCCGCGAGGTCGATAAAAATGATATAAGGAGGCACTATGCTGGTGGAACAAATTTCCGTCTTTCTCGAAAACAAGTCTGGAAGGTTGTCGGAAGTGACCGCTATCTTGACCGAGGCAGGTGTCAATATTCGTGCACTGGCCTTGGCCGATACATCTGATTTTGGCGTGCTGCGCTTGATTGTGGACAATAAGGACAAGGCGATTGGTGCCCTGAAGGACAATGGGTTTACCGTCGGGAAAACCCAGGTGCTGGCCGTTGAGGTGGAAGATCGTCCGGGCGGTTTGAATTCGATCCTGGAAATATTGAAAGCCAACAAGATCAACGTGGAATATATGTATGCCTTTGTACGGCACACGGGCAAAAATGCCGTCATGATTTTTCGGTTCGATAATATTGCGGCAGCCACGGAACTTCTCAATTCCAAAGGCGTGGCGATTTTGAATGAGGCGCAATTAAACGCACTTTAAGCCCGTTTGAAAAGTTTGCATGGCTGAAAACGCTCGGGTGGCCTCGCCGTTCACTGCAGCTGCTCGGGCGTTTTAATTTGAATTGCCGGAATTGACCTTAACGTTTAGCTTTCAAGGGCCGATATTAACTGTCAGGCGGACAGTCGGTTCACAGTGGGTCTTCATGGCCATAAGTGATAACTCACTGTAGGTGTTGGAAAAATGCACCATATAGGCCATTGACTTAATTTTAACTTTACGTTTATATTTACTTTTTATGTAATAAACAAACAACTTAAAGGGCCGGATCAGACCCTCATACCCACTGGGAAAGGTTGATGCAACAACAAGAGCCATCGTCTAAAGGCACTCTTCAATTGGTTTGGGGAATCGCGCTGGCCCTGGCTGGCGTGGGCGTGTTTGTGCGAATCCCCCAGGTGATGCCCAAAATCGCTCAAATCGAGGTCTTTTCAACCAGCACCGGCATCATCCGCATCTGTTTCTATTTAATGGGAATTATTCTTTTGGGTGGTGGGATACAGAAGATCTACCGGTACGTGATATCATCGAAACCGGATCGCAATAGTTGAGCTAAAAATCCGGTGCAGGGATTGTGACATGCTAAAAGCAAACGAGGCACAAACCATCTTGGACAGTGATGGGGCAGAACCGGGTCCTGTTGCCGACTACAGGGCCAAACTTCAGGAGATCGGCAATCGTATCAATGCAGCCCGGGATTTGGATGATATCCTCATCGATTTAAAGGAAGAGATTACTTCCCTCTTTTCCGCGGAACGCATGACGATCTATGTGATTGACGGCGTCAAGCGGGAGATGGTTTCCCGGTTCAAGACCGGCGACGAGATCGCCGAGATTCGGGTACCGGTCAGCAAGGATTCCCTGGCCGGTTATTCTGCTCTGACCCACAAGCTTCTCAATATTGAAAATGTTTATGACGACAACGAATTGGCTGCCATCGACGAAAGCCTCTGTTTTGATAAATCCTGGGATCAGAAAACCGGATACCGCACAAAACAGGTGCTGGTTTATCCGATCATTTTTCAAAAATATCTCATGGGCGGCCTCCAACTGATCAATCGTAGGGGCGGCGGTCGATTCACTTCCGAAGATGAAAAGGGCATTGCCGATCTGGCCAAAATTATTGGTATCGCTCTATATAACCAGAAACGCATGGCCGCCAGGGGGGGGCGTACCACCAAGTTCGATTACCTGCTGGAAAACCATCTGCTCACCCAGAAAGAGATTACCAAGGCTATCACCGATGCCCGTCAGCGCAAAGAGCCGATCGAAAGTGTGCTGATCCGTGAATATAAGGTTCCCAAATCAGAGTTGGGCGAATCCCTGGCGAGATATTACAAGGTACCGTTCGTGGCATACAACGCCACCTACCCCATTCCTGGGGATCTGCTCACCGGCCTCAAAGTCCCATTCATGCGTAACAACGTGTGGGTGCCGCTGAGAACAGAGGACAGCAACCCTGTCGTCGCCATCGACGATCCCCATGACCTGAAACGCATCGATGAAATCAAGGCCCTGTTCCCCGGCCGCAGGATGAAATTCGTGGTGGCCCTCAAACAGGACATTCTCGATTTCATCAAGCTTTTCACCGCCGATGAAAAGGAGATGGCCCAGATCGATGACATTTTGTCTCAATTGCAAGATGAGCATCATGAGATCGAAGAGGCCGAATCGGGGGTGGGCGAGGAGGACAGTGCCGTCGTCCAGCTGGTCAACAAGATTATCCTGGACGCCTACGCCCGAAATGCATCGGATATTCATATCGAGCCCTATCCGGGGAAGCAGAACACAATGGTTCGCATTCGTGTGGATGGCGCCTGTACGGTGTATCAGACCATCCCCTTTGCATACCGCAACGCCGTGGTTTCGCGTATCAAGATCATGTCGGACCTGGATATCGCCGAGCGGCGCCTGCCCCAGGACGGCAAAATCAAGTTTAAAAAGTATGGCGGGAAAGACATCGAGCTCCGTGTCGCGACGATTCCCACCCAGGGTGGACTCGAAGACGTGGTCATGCGTATTCTGGCCGCCGGAGAGCCGATTCCCTTGATCAAAATGGGGTTTTCAGAAACCAACTATGAGAGTTTCCTGCAATCCGTGGTCAAGCCATATGGATTGATCCTCGTTTGCGGCCCCACCGGTTCGGGTAAAACCACCACCTTGCACTCGGCCCTCGCCTATATCAATAAAACCGAAACCAAGATATGGACCGCCGAGGACCCGGTGGAAATTACCCAGAAAGGGCTTCGCCAGGTGCAAGTCAAACCCAAGATCGGCTTCGACTTTGCCGCCGCCATGCGCTCTTTTCTGCGTGCCGACCCGGACGTCATCATGGTCGGTGAAATGCGCGACAAGGAGACCACCCACATCGGTATCGAAGCATCGTTGACCGGCCACCTGGTTTTCTCCACCCTGCATACCAACAGTGCGCCGGAAAGTATCGTGCGTTTGCTCGATATGGGGATGGACCCCTTTAACTTCGCCGACGCTATTCTATGTATTATGGCCCAGCGCCTTGTCCGCACCCTATGCCCGGATTGCAAAAAAGAGTACAACCCATCTGAAGAAGAATATAATGAACTCGTCAGAGAATATGGCCCGGAAGATTTCGAACGCAATATGGGGCTCAAATTCAGCCCGGATATGACCCTTTGCAAGCCGACGGGGTGCGAGTTGTGCAATAATACGGGGTATCGTGGCCGTATGGGAATACACGAACTGCTCACCGGCACCGACGAGATGAAGAAGTTGATACAGATGCGGGCCAAGATGGAAGACATTCGTGATCAAGCGATTAAGGATGGCATGCGTACCCTCAAACAGGACGGTATCGAGAAAATTTTCGGCGGGCACACCGATCTGTTGCAGGTGCGCAAAGTTTGTATAAAATAAGTTTGACGGCGCCGTAAGAAGCTCAATATCTGCGTTGCGCTCATCCCGTGGTCCTTGCGGCGTGCGACAAGTACGCCTCAGGACACGGGATTTCGCGCGCCTTGATCTTGAACTTCTTACGGCGCCGTCCGGCAACGACTTTTTACATGGCCATCGAGTTTAAGGTGTTAAGTTTGATGATAAAGCAATGAGATGCTTTTACTTCAGGTTTTGCAATGCTTTCTTGAATTTCTTCAGTTGCTCCTCGTAGATCTTTCTGTCCTCGGGATTCATTTCCAATGCCTGCTGTTCGGCGGCAATGGCTTCTTCTATGCGGCCGTTCACGAATAGCGCCTCGGCCAGCGTGTCCCAGATGTGTGGGGCGGATTTCAAACCGATGGCCCGCTGGGCAAGGATAAGTGCGCGCTCGGGATCGTATGACTTGTTATCCTTGCCGGTGGCCAGCAGCCAGGCCAGGTTGTTGAGAATGTCAGGATCGTTGGAATTGAGCGCAATGGCGTTTTCGTAATGCTCGATGGCTGCATCGAGGTCATTGCGCTCCAGGTAGATGGTTCCGATCAGGCCATAAAGCAGGGCGTCTTCTTCGGTCTTGGTTTCCTTATCAAGTAAATAATTTTCTATCGCTGTGAGAGTGAATTGTCGATTGCTCTGATTGAGCACCATCTGATTTAGCTGGAAAACCCCGACGGCCAATATGGAAAAGCCGATCAGGTAGGCGATGATGCTATTGCGTACTTTACGGTCGTGCCGGTCGATCCAAACAGGGGCTTGCTCGCAACGCACCAGGTAATCGATGCGTTCACGTATACTGAAATGATGCCAGTTTGGCTTTTCGGCCGGCTGGCCGCTGGCGTCCACGATTTTATTAAAGGTTGCAATCAAGGCATGGGCATCAGGAAACAGGCGAAAGACAAAGAGGTCGGCCTGACGCTCGAAATTTCGGATAAAAAAACCGAAGATAAAACGGAAGTAGAGGACAATCCCTAAAACGAGAAAGACCGCATAGATACTGTAAATAAAATTCACGGGGTTGATCTTCAAGGAAAGTATAACACCCAGAATCGTTTTGGAAAAAATCGTCGTGGCGATGCTCAGCGGATAGGCTGCGTAGGAAATCAACATGAACCCGACAAAAAACAGCAGGTAAAGGGGCAGGTGTCGGCGTTTGACATGGCCGATTTCGTGGGCGATGACCTGATCGATTTCCTGTGGGCTCAAGAGTTGCAGCAGCGCATCGGTGACCAGGATATATCGAAAACGGCCGACGAGCCCCATCACGCCGGCCGTTATCATTCGGCCGCCGAATATGGGCCAGTAGACAATGTCGGCGTAGCGGACGCCGGTCCTTTGGCAAAGGGCTTCGATCCGGTTCCGAAAAAAGCCTTTTTCCAAAGGGCGGCATCGCCAAAAACGTTGGATCAGCAGAGGGGCGAAAATGGCTGCCACCACCAGAAAAATCAGGAAATAGAGCGTTTGCCCGACGGAACTGTCGAGGATGCGTTTGGGAAGTTCGAAGGGGAGCAGGTGGATCACATCCGACAGCCCGAACAACACCAGCCAGGGAAGCAGGACCGGAACGCTCAGGGCGACATTGGAATAGACATATTCTTTGCGTGAAAGATCGCTCTGGTAAATCACTCGTTGGGCATCGTAGGCGAAAACCCATACCAGGGTCATGTATCCGACGAAAAGGATGAGAAACATCAGGTCCGCCAACGTGGGCATCATCTGGAAAAGTGTTGCCTGCGCCAGATGGGAGGGTAACTCGAGTGCCCAGACGTCTATCCCAAAGGCGATCAATGCAAGAATCAGGTGGCGTGTCACCAGAAGACCGAACCGATGATCCAGCCGCAGGCGGTTCTCCGATCCGACCCGCTGAGCCAGACGATGAAAGCGATTTCGCGTATAGACAATGAAAAGGAAAGATAAACAGATCAGGCCCAATAAAGATTCGTAGGGACCGAGCGCCGGTGTTGAAGATGGCTGATAAAGGGTCAGCGTGATCAGTGCAATGATAAAGTAGATGAAATGTGCGAACATCGTCGGTCACCGTATATCATTGCGTTGGAGCGTCGATGGCATGAGCTCGTTTCGTTCCGGGGAAATAGCGCTCTTTCTCGCTGTAGATGCAGCCGCAATAGGCCTGCCGGTACATACCCATTTGTTTCGAGGCCTCTATGCCTTCTTTCCATCCCAAGCGAAAATCCTGATAGTGGAAGGGAATCCCAGCCTCCTTGCCGACCGCTTCGCCAATCGATCGGATGGCATCGTGTTTTTGGAATTTGCTGTAAAGCAAAGTGGTCGAGAAACAGTCGAATTTACCCCGCTTGGCGATCAGCGCCGTAGATCTGAGGCGATCATGATAGCAAAGGGAACAGCGGTTCGATTCGCGGAAAACCATGTTTCGAAGAAAGCCTTCGAGGTCGTATTCGGGTGCGATGATCAGCTTCAGATCGGCCGATTGGCCGAAAGATTCGAGTGTCTCCTGGCGCTTCAGGCATTCGGTGAAGGGATGTATGTTGCTGCGATAGAAATAGCCCATTACGTCGAAATGATCTTCGCGTAACATCCTGAGGGGATAGATGCTGCAGGGAGCGCAGCAGATATGCAACAAGAGTTTCATGACCGCTCACCAAAAATACAGGTGCCGAGTCGAACCAGTGTGGCGCCCTCTTCGATGGCGGATTCGAAATCGCCGGTCATTCCCATGGAGAGTTCTTTCATTTCGATTCCTTCGATGCTCAAGGCGTGGAGCCGATCTTTCAACTGTTTCAGTGCAGCAAAGAATGGACGCGCCCCTTCGGGATCGTCGAAAAAGGGCGGTATGGTCATCAACCCTTTGACGCGGATGCTTTTCAGGCCGGAGATCGACCGAATCAATTTTTCGGTCCCGGCCTCGGCTGCTCCCGATTTGGATGCCTCGCCGCTGATATTCACCTGAACAAGGATATCCTGGACTTTACCGACTTTGCGCGCCTGCTTGTCCAACTCCGCAGCCAGCTTGACCGAATCCACCGTGTGGATCAGATCGAATAGCCGGACGGCATATTTGGCCTTGTTGCTTTGCAGGTGACCGATGAAATGCCACTGCACCGGTGTGTGGACGAGGGCATCGATTTTTTCTCTCGCTTCTTGAATGTAATTTTCACCGATAATGGCGGCACCGGCATCGATGGCGGCCTGTATGGCTTCGACCGGATGGGTTTTGCCCACGGCGACCAGCCGAATCTGGTCAGGCGAGCGGCCGCTACGCTGTGCCGCAGCGGCGATGCGTTCCATGGCCCGCGACAGGTTGGCTCTGATGGTTTCTTTCAGTTCAGAAGTCATTGTTCATCACCGGGTTGCGCACCTTCTGTCCTTGATATCCCGAAGGGGTGATACGCACCACCCTTTCACGGATCAGGTATTCGATCACTTCGCATACCGGCAGGCCGACCACATTGGTATACGAACCGTTTATTCGCTTGACCAAAAATGTCCCCAATCCCTGGATTGCATAGGCGCCGGCTTTGTCAAAGGGTTCACCGGTGCTGATATACCATTCGATCTCTTCGTCTGAAAGCTGTTTGAAGATCACATCGGTGCTGACGCTGTCGGTGATCGCCTTTTTTTTCTTATCACAGCAAATTGTATACCCGGTATAAACCTGGTGCGTCTGTCCACTCAAGCGGTACAACATACGGCGGGCTTGCTCAAGATCCTCTGGTTTTCCCAGTATCTCATTTTCAATGACGACAATGGTATCGGCGGCAATCACCCAGCTATCCGGATGCAGGGCGGAGATCTCCTTTGCCTTTAAACGTGACAGGGTGCAGGTATAGGGTCCGGGCTGATCCATTGGCAGTGCATTTTCATCGATATGACTGGGCAACACATCGAATTCGAGGCCGGCCTGGGTGAGCAGGTATTTGCGTCTTGGCGATTGGGAGGCCAGGATGATCCGTCCATTTTGCATTTTTTTCACCATGCGGTGGGTTTTATCAAATGGACTTAAGCTTGGCAAGATCGTGGCCGACGTTAAAGAGAACTTGAAAATAATAGAAAAAGCGCCCGGTCATGCCGACAAAGCAAGGGACCGGGCGCGTGAATCGGGATGCTATCCGATTAGAATTTAAATTTACCGACAGTGGCATCCAATTGTGAAGCCAGTTTTGAAAGCTGTTCGGCATTCATATTGACTTGGGCGCTGCTGTTGGACATATTGCCGGCCGCCTGGGTGACCTCGGAGATCTCTCTGGCGATGTCGGCGGCCACCGTGTTGCTTTGACCTACATTGAGATTGATGTCGCCGATCCCTTGAGACGCCTGCGCCACGTTTCCTGCAATCTCCTTGGTGGTCGTCGACTGCTCTTCGACCGCCGCCGCAATTTTGGAAACGATATCGTTGACCTCGTTGACTACCTCGGTAATGTTGCTGATCTGGACCACGGTCACCTGGGTGGATGATTGAATGGCCGATACCTGGCGCTTGATCTCGCCGGTGGCCTTGGCCGTCTGCTGGGCGAGTTCCTTGATTTCATTGGCGACGACGGCAAACCCCTTGCCTGCCTCACCGGCACGGGCCGCTTCGATGGTGGCGTTCAAGGCCAGAAGATTGACCTGCTCGGAGATATCTGTGATGGTTTCGACCACTTTGCCAATCTCCTGGGCCGCACGCCCCAATTCATCCACCTGGTCCGAGGCCCCTTCCGCATGGGAGACGGCATTGTGCGTCACGCTGCGCGCCTTTTCGGTGCTCTGTGCGATTTCGCTGATGGTGACGCTCATCTCCTCGGTGGCCGAAGCGACCATGTTGACATTGGTGGCCGCCTCGTCCATGGTGCCGGCCACGGTGCTCATGTTGGCACTCATTTCTTCGGAGGCTGAAGCCACTGATTGCGCGCGTTGGGTGGTCTGGTCGGCGCCTTCGGAAAGGGCTGCCGATATCTCATACAATTCGCTGCCCGATTGCTTGAGTTTAGCCGCGTTGTCGGCCACCTCCCTGATGATGGCCTGCATCTTCTCGTTGAACAGATTGAACCATTTGGCCAGGTCGCCCACCTCGTCCTGACTGCTGACGGTGATCCGTTTGGTCAGGTCGCCTTCGCCTTCGGCGGCGTCTTTGAGACCGGCCACCACATTATTGATGGGTTTGGCGATGGAATTGCTGATCACAAAGATAATCAATGCGGCCAGCAGCACGCAGGCGATCGTGACCACGAGGCTCACCTGACCCAATCTTTTGGCCGGCGCCAGGACCTCGTCCATATGGATGGTGATCGCCACTTTCCATGGCATGGTCGAGAGCTGTTTAAAGGCCGCCCACTTGGATACGCCGTCCAATTCGTAGGTACACATGCCTTCGGTTTTGCCTTTCAGTTCATCGAAACCGGGTTGCTTGCTGATATCGAAGTTGAGCTGCATGTCACGCTTGGGATGGGCAATGATCCGGCCTGCCGATTCATAAAGATAGGCATGACCCGTTTTACCGATTTTAATGCGATCGATGAAAAGTTCATTAATTTTCGAAATGTCGATGATCCCCAGCAACGCGCCGGTGGATTTATCCGCCTCTGCGATGCGGGCCGCCAGAATCATTTCGGGAACACCGGTATCCGGGTTTTTTTGTAAATGAATGGCAAAAGGCGCCCCTTCCATAATTTTTTGGAAATAGGATTGATCTTGAACCGTAAGTTTTCCGATGACCTCCGTGTCGGCTGCTGCTGTAATTTGCCCCTTGGCGTTGGCCAGGCAGACATTTCTGTAATACCCATAGCCTTCTTTGAGTTTGGCGAGCTGGCCGTTGGCAGATGACGCCGCCGCCCTGCCCATGAACGAGTCCTGCACGGCGGTCATATAGATTTTTTGTTGGGCCCAGTTTTGAACATCCAGGGTGCGTCCGCTCAACCAGCGGTCCAGCATCTGGGAAGCCAGGTCGATCGTTTTTTCCAGATCCTTGGAGAGCATATCGCTCAGGGTGTTTTTAGAAGAGACATAGGAGATCGTCGAAGAGATCCCCATGCCCAGCAGGATCAGAAGGATCGTGGGGATAAGGAACTTGTTGCGCAATTTGAGTTTTGTCCATAGGCTGCTCATAACATTTTCTCCATTGACCGGCTTGACCGGGGGTGCGAGGTACGACGTGATTCCCGGTCGGCCTGCGTCTTGGACGCCGCTCGAAGTAACCCCGCGGCGTCAGTGAGATGCGGCCGGATCGGGAACCATAATAATTGGCGTTGCTTTATTCTTCGTAGATCGCTTCGGCAGTCGAGAGGATCTCGTATGGAATGTCGATCTTGTATTTTTCGGCGGTTTTCACGTTGATGACCAGCTTGCCCTTGGTGCTGGCGACATAGGGGATGTCTTTGGGTGCCGCTCCGTCAAGCACCTTAAGTGCCAACTCGGCGGCCTTCATACCCATGGCCTTTTCAGAAGTGACGATGGAGAAGAGAGCGCCGGCCTTGACATCCACCTCGGATGCGCCAATGACCGGCACCTGTGCATTGTCTACGGTCCAGCGGGTGGTTTCGGCACGGCTCAACTCTCTATCTCCTTTAACGACCCGGCTGGTGTCTGCCAGATAGATGAAATCTTCTGAGAAGTTTTTGACCGTGTTTTCCCACTCTTCGAACGTGTCCACCAGATACATCTCCTTGAAACGCACGCCCGAGGCAGCTTCCAGTTTGTCCGCACCTGCAAAGAGATATTGGCGCACGCCGGCCATGGAGAGGCTCTGTTTGCTGATCAGGGACACGGTCTTGGCGCCGGTCAGTTTATGGGTCATAGACCAGATATCGGCGGCATAGGAACCGCGAGTCACACCGGTGATATTCTCCTTGGGCAGGCCCAAAGTTTTGGGGTCCCCGAAAACATAGGTAAAAACAACCGGTATATCGTCAATTTTCATGCCCACATGCTTGACGCAGTCATCGGAGAGGATGATGATCAAGTCTGGTTTGGCTTGTCTTGCCTTTTCAACCGCCTCGGCACCGACAGCCGCTTTTTGTTCCTCGCTTTCGGCCATATCCAGCTCGATCCACTGATATATCGGGGTAATGCCGGCGGTCTGCAATCCCTCATTGATGCCATCGTATACAAGCGTATAACCCGCGGCGGCAGCCTTTTGTTTCGATACGGCCGAAATGACCACCACGTTTTTGGCGGCCAGGGCGTTGCCCGTCAGAAGCGCCATCGTCAATACAACTGCCGTGAATAGTCCAATTTTAAAACGTTTCATTGTCGTCTCTCCTTACGTTAGAATGGATTGTAACCCAAATGGGATGAATGGTTAGCGTATCTGGATGAAATTGAGGTGTGTTCTCCTGGAACGAATTCGCTCGTCGGCGCTGTGGTCGGCGGGCGTGCATTTGTTGCATCGGGCAAGTGCCTTCGATTTTGACCTTTGCCTATTGAATCGGCATGACCGGCGGAAACTTTAGGGCAGGGGGGTAAATATTGGATTCGGATAGGTCGAACGTTTTCCGTTGCGTTTTGTCACTCAGAGCTTTCGGTAACAATAACAAAGGCCGGAGCCGCCGATCCTTCGGATGGTGGCCCCGGCCGTAGCAAATCGAAGATGGAAATCAGTAGTCTATTTTATTGGATTTTTTTTGTTCGTCGTTCCAGCGCTGATACTCTTTCCAACGTTTCCATTCCTGGAATTCCTGATATTCCTGAGCGCCTTTCTGTGATTGTTTCCATTCCTGGAAAGCTTCGTATTCCGCTTGCTCTTGTTTCCACTCCTGGAATTGACGAAACGCCGCTCCATCTTCTGCAGCGGGTTCCGAAACGGAAGGGTTTCTCACCGCTTTTTCCTGTTTCGCAGGTGCCGACGCCTTTTGGTTTGAATCGTAAATGGTAAATTCACCTTTTTCTCTGGAGAGCACCCCTGGGCCTTCTGGGATTTCGTTGCCGGAATGGTACTTGAAAGGCTTGGCATTGGCGCAACCTAGAATCAGAAGGAATCCCGCCATCCAGACTAGGGGCAGTGAAAAGAGTTGTTTTTGCATGATCATACCCTGTGTGCAATGAATGGTTTTGCCGGCCTCACGGTAAAGTGACATGGTTGCTGTCCTCATGGCCCGACCGACAGTGTTACGGCGGTTCCCGGGGCATACGTAAAAAGTCGTTTTGCCGGGCTCAGCCGCTCTATCCGATTGAAATACCAAAAATCAGGCAAAGTGGGAACGTTTTTCTTTGGGAATTCCGCTTGGATCAGGTGTTGCGCAGTTGCCTGCAGGCGTCGAGTATCAGCCCCTCGGTGGTTTCCCAGGATATACAGGCATCTGTGATGGAGACGCCATATTTCATTGTATTGAGATCGCCGGTATTTTTTTGTTGCCCTTCGTTGAGGTTGCTCTCCAGCATCATGCCGATGATGGCGTCATTTCCGGAAATTCGCTGGTGGAGGACATCATTCCAGACCACCCCTTGTTCCTTGTACTGTTTGCGGGAGTTGGAGTGCGAGCAGTCCACCACGATGCCGTTGATTAATTTTTTTTCGGCCAACATGTCCATCACCTCTCGGATTGTGACCGAATCGTAATTGGGGCGCTGGCCTCCGCGCAGGACCAGATGTGCGTATGGGTTTCCGGTGGTGGCGACGATGCTGGCCTGGCCGTTGTGGTCGATACCCAAAAAATGCTGGGGCGAACCTGCGGCGATCATTGCGTTGAGGGCCACCTTGAGGTTGCCGTCGGTACCGTTTTTGAATCCTACCGGCATGGAGAGACCGCTGGCCATCTCGCGGTGGGTTTGCGATTCCGTGGTACGGGCGCCAATGGCGGCCCAGCATACCAGGCCGGCGAGGTATTGGGGTATAAATGGATCGAGCAACTCCGTGGCGGTCGGGAGGCCTATATGGGTAATCTCGTTGAGCAGGCGCCGGGCTTTTTTAAGTCCGTTTACGATGTCGTAGGTGCCGTCAAGGTTGGGATCATTGATCAAGCCCTTCCATCCAACGGTGGTGCGGGGTTTCTCGAAATAGACGCGCATGACCAGAAAAATCGTATTCTTGACTTTTTCCTGAAGGGCTCGAAGCCGCTGGGCATACTCGATGGCAGCCGCCTCGTCATGGATCGAGCAAGGTCCCGTAATCACCATAAAGCGCTTGTCTTTTCGAGAAATAATGTCCTGGATGACCTGCCGTCCCTCCAAAATCGCATCCGTGGAACGTTCACCGATGGGGATCTCGTCCTTGAATGCATCCGGTGAAACGAGGGGGGTGAAATCTTTGATGCGGATATCGTATGTTTTCATCTTCCATCTCCTTTGTAACGTCGGTGTTCGATCAGATAGTTGTTTCCATCTTGTTTCGGCAAAAAAAAAGCCGCAGGCGGGTTTGCCTGCGGCTTTGAGCTGAATTTGAATTGCGTCAGCGCATCCCAGGCATCCGGGCGTAATAATAAAAGTAATAGTTGAAGGTATAAGGGGTGGCGGCAGGCGCTGGCGAATGAAGTTTCATATGGATTGACCGACTATAAGTTGATTTTTAGAGAAAATAGCGACATCCCAATCAGATGTCAATGGATATTCCTGCAACGCAGCAATTCTATCTGAATGCTATTCATTATACCCGGCCCAGGTGGAGCAGGTGGCCGATGCCACACGCCAAGCGGTCAAGCGCCGGTAACATGCACTGCGGGCGGCCCAGAAACTCGCTGCGCTCAAACAGTCTGGGCCGCTTGTCCGCCGTTTGCATTCAACCGGCACTAGTGACCGCAGGCTCACGTGGCCCTGGCCACCTGCCCCACCCGGGCCTGCCGCAGCCGCTGCCATGCCATTTCTTTTAACAAACAACGCTCGGAAAGCATGCCCTCAGGCTGAATTACATTCAGTTAGAACTGATGCCTGCAACGTACTTTGCCGCCGGGAAACCTGTTCCTTGTCCCCAATTCAATGGTGGAGACGACTCGTCCTTAACTGGAAGGATTTTGGGTGGTTAACATTACGATTCGGTAAGTTTCTAAATTTTTATTTACTTTGGGTGATCGGCTGGATAATCTGTGGCCGTAAAAAACGAATTTGGGGTTTTCTATACATTCATTGCAAGGAGAGGTTTCAATGACTTTAAATTACAAAAGATATGCAGCCGTGATCCTGGCTCTGGCGGCTCTTCTCACGATGCCACTTTCGGCTGTCGCCGAGCAGAAAGAGAATGCGGGATCTCCTGCCCATGTGGCTATAGTGAATGGTAAAACCATTTCCAATCAAGATTACCAAGCCGAATTGGTCCTTTATAAACAGCGGTTGCAAGCGCAGGGCATGCAGATTCCTGAGAATTTACAGGATCAGGTTCGGACCGAGGTGCTCAATCAAATGATCGGTCGCGAATTGATCTTTCAGCAAACCCAAAAAAGTGGCATCGAGGTCGATTCTGCCCAGGTGGATAGCGAGCTGACGGCCATTAAAGAGCGTTTTGGCGATCCGGAAGCCTTTCAGGCGGCTCTGGATAAAATGAACATGACCGAGGGCCGGTTGAAAGATCAAATCGTTGAACGCACCGCCATCAGATCCTTTATTGAGAAAGAAATCGTCTCCAAGATTCAGGTTTCGGACGAAGAGGCCAATACTTTTTACAAAGATAATCCCAATTACTTCAAACGGCCCGAAGAGGTGCATGCCCAACACATCTTGATCAAATCAAACAAGGAAGACGACGAAAAGAAAAAAGAGGCGTCTCGTCAGGAGTTGATGAAGATAAAAAAACGCATCGCGGCGGGTGAGGACTTCGGTGAACTGGCAAAGGCCCACTCCCAGTGCCCCAGTGCTCAGAATGGCGGCGACTTAGGAAGTTTCGGCCGAGGAAAAATGGTGCCCGCCTTCGAAGATGTGGCTTTCGGGTTGAAGGCCAATGAAGTCAGTGACATCGTGGAGACGCAGTTCGGCTATCACCTGATTAAAGTGTTAGAGCATCGCCAGCCGTCTACGGTGGATCTTGAAGAGGCCCGGCCGAGAATTGTCGCCAACCTTCGCAACCAGAAAATTCAGTCAGAAGTGAATACTTATGTGGAAAAATTGCGGGGCGAGGCCAAAATCGAAACTTTTCTAAAGTAATCGAATTCGCGGATGCGCTAGAACGCCGACGTCGCGAGACTGCCGGTCAATAAAGGATCCTTTGTGGTCAAGAACAGGCCGGCAGATTGTTTGTGAGACCGGTACTGCCTGCTGGAGGTGTTCCATGACCACATCGATATTGATCAAAAAAACCTCTAATTTCGAAATCGATATTTTCAAGCGTCCCAAGGATGTGCGCCACCTGAAAATTTCCCATGTGGCTTTCAGCGGTTCACCGCGCAAACATTGGCACGATTCGTTTAAGGTCATTCTGGTGGCCGATCCTTTCAGCCACAACACTTTTTACTATGAGTTTCAAATAGAGGATATCGACTACGTTCAGGAGATGCCCAATCTGGTCAGTGTCGATGGCGAGGTGATTCCCATCGTACGTGTATGGGTGAAAAAGCGTAGCGTCGCCGTGCGCTGCACGCCCTTCATCGTGGACGATATCGGTATCCTATGATCCGGATGAGAGGTGCTCCAAATTGGCTTCCGACATTGAAGCACAGGGCCGTGAAACATCCCAGAGGCCAAGCAAAACAAAGCAAAAGAAATCGGCTCACGATGCTCAGAGTGTGGGTGAGGCACTGTGCGCTCTGAACGATACAAAGCTGAACGCGATCCAGATGCCCGCGGAGTTGCGTGAAGCCGTGGTCGCCGTACGCCATATGCGTCAGCACGGCGCGCGGCGACGTCAGATGCAATATATCGGCGCTTTGATGCGTCGCGTCGATATAACAGCGCTGCAGATAGAGATCGATTCGGCCAATGCCGAAGGACATGAAGAAAGACGGCGTTTCAAGCAGGTCGAGCTTTGGCGGGACGAGCTTGCCGCTGGGGATGAGAGCCGCTTGGCATGGCTGGAAGAAGCGTTTCCAAACCTGGAAAGGGAACATCTTCGCAGCCTGATCGATGCTGTAACCCATTCAAATGCCGAGGCTGAACGTCGAAAGGCGGGAAAAGCATTGTTTCGGTATCTTCGACATCTGGTCAGTTGATCATATCCACCAACTCTTCCACGATCCGATCCAGAAAGAGCATGCCTTCAACCGTCAGGCGGCATCGCTGATCGTCCATTTCAATCCAGCCTTCGGCGGAAAAACGGTCGAGCGCCGTATGGAAATAGAGCCTGAAATCACTGTGGAATCGACTTTGAAAACGGATGAAGTCGATGCCATCGGACTGGCGTAACCCCAGGAACAATGATTCTATCATTTGCTGCTCTTCGGAAAGATATTCCTGGTCGGATACGGGGAGCTGGCCTTGGGAAACGGCTTTTAAATAGTCGTCCAGGAATCGATGGTTCCAGCGACGTTCGGGCGAGTTGAAACTGTGGGCCGATGGACCCAATCCGATATAGGGCACGAAATTCCAATATTTTTGGTTATGCTTGGAACGCCAGCGGCTGTTTTGGGCATAATTGGATACTTCATAATGTTCGTATCCGGCGACCCCCAGAAAATCGTGCGTCATGCGAAACAGATCGGCGGTTCGCAATTCCGATAGGGGGACGATGCGTCCGCTCTGCATGTCCTGGTGCAATGGCGTATGGGGTTCATAGGACAACATGTAACAGGCCAGGTGCTTGGGAGCCAAACGAATGGCCTGCAACAGATCATTTTTCCAGGTGCCGGTCGATTGATCCGGCAAGCCAAAGATGAGATCCAGGCCGATGTTGGTGAAACCTGCGTCCACACCCGCCCGCACGGCCGCCAAGGCCTGGTCCGCGCTGTGCCTCCGGCCTAAAAATGCCAGGTTCTGGTCGTTGAAGGACTGAACGCCGATATTTAAACGGTTGAAACCAAAGGCGGCATAATCCTGCAGATCTCGTTTGGTCGCAGTGGCCGGATTGATTTCCAGTGTCATTTCCGCGCTAGGGTCGAGATTGAAACAGGCTGCCGCCCAGTCGACAATAAGCCCCATCTGTTTGGGTGTCAGAAGCGACGGTGTCCCCCCTCCGATATAAAGGGTGTCTGCCCGCGTACCCGTCGTTGCAGCCAATTTCATTTCAACTTTCAAAGCCTTGAGAAATTCAGGGATGCGGCTCGTATCGATGATCGAGTAGAAATCACAATAGGGGCACTTGCTCTGGCAAAAGGGGATATGCACATAGATGCCGGTTTCCGCCTTTGTATCGTTTTCCTGCTGACTCATGGGTTCTTTTTCCTGAAATGGGGATAATCGGCACTAGTGCCTTATGGGCAACCTCAATAGATTTTAATACAGTGGACTTGACGTCCATTGCTTTCGAGTACCAGCGCCCATCGCCGCTAAGCCTTCAAAATGCACCTATCTGGCACTTGGATATCTTCACCTTCATGGCATTGCAGAATTTGGCGATTCGGGCTCTCGGAATGCTCCGCGCATCGGCGATTCGCCATGCATCGGCGCATCCCAAGCGTCCATCGATGATCGCCGCTTCGATGTCGGCCCTAAATTCAGGCGGGACGGTATCTGACGATGACGCATCCTCATGCGGTTGTCCGTGACCGAAGAGACCAAGTTGGCACTGGGATATACGAGCTTCCAACAGATCGATGCCAACCCCCACCTCCTGGGGCGAGACACCAAGGGCGGCGGCGATCTCGTGGGCCGTGCGGCAGGTGATTTTGTTTTCCGTCATTTTGTCTCGGATCGCTTGTTCGATGGATAGTGACACGCGAGTTCCAGGGGGGTGTTTGGCGGCATAGTGGCCTGCATTCTGTTTGGACATTGGAGTTCTCCTGTGAGATCATGTTGACAATTCACTTCCCATTTGGCGGCCATCCGCAGATGATCCATATGGCTCTTTGTGGGCGGACACCAGATAATTGGCCGTATGTCGTCAGGTTCCGTTCGACCCTGCGCCAATCACGAAACAACGAACATTAACATAGTGGTCATTATGGTGCAAATCCGCTATGATAAAAAATAATTTTTCATGAAAATCCATCATGGACCGCAGCCTGGCGCGCGTCAAACATGAACGTCATCATTTAAAAAAATTATGGATATTACCGGCATCTTTAAGGCGATCCTCTCATACGATCAAGAACAGACTTCAGGGCGTTTTGAAGGTTTGCGTCCAGGCGAGAGTTTGACGGGCAAGGTCCTGCGGGTGGAGGCCGACGGCCGACTGCTGATCGATTTGGGCAGGTTCCGGGCCCTGGCTCAGGTCAACATTCCTGCCCAACCCGGCCAAAGGCTGAATCTGAAGGTCGAGACGGTTGGTGATCCGATTCACTTTCGGTTGCAACAGCACGCAGATGCGTCTGCGGCCCGGCCTGTTCCGGAGATGGCGCCGACCCTTATTTTCAAGCCCGCCGAACTGCAACTCGTCGCCAAAACCATCGCCAGGCTCGTCGGCCGGGTGCCCTTATCGGCCCAAGCCCAGACCATGGCTGACAGCGGAAAGCCAGTTGCCGTCGAACCTTTTTCCGACCTTTTCAACTCGAGGGGAGATGTTGCGGCTGTCGGGGTGGTAAAAAGCGCAATGCAGTCAAACAGTGCGGTGCGGCCTATCGAACAGTCCTTGATGCAGTTGGGCATTCTCCTGGCAAGGCCAAGCATCGATGCGCCGGTTCAACAATGGGTAAAGGTCCTGCGCACACACCTCGAGGACAACGGCCACCTCTTTGAGGCGCGATTGGCCCATGTTCTGGAGTCCGCCCACCAGGGTGGCGAAAAGGTTGCTGAACTTGCATTGCAGGGGATCCTGAGGCACGATTTGAAACCCCAATTGCTGACCCTCAGAAGCTTTCTGTCGGCATCGGATGATCAGGTCGCCGCCGCATTGGCCCAAGGCGCCGATGCCCAGGAGGTCGCCATGTTGCGCCAAGCCGTGGATCGGCTACTGGGCCATATCGAACAGCAGCAACAAAGAGGGATTCAGCGTTCGGGAGACGGCGACACCTATCAGGTGTTCGCCCACCTGTTGCCGGTTAAAGAGAATGCCGAGTCGGTACGAATCAAGATCTATTACCCTCGAAAGCGTCTCGGCGGCCAGGAACGAGAGCCGCATCGAATCGCGCTGCTGCTGACCATGGATCGCCTGGGCTCGGTGCGCGCCGATATCTCCATGGTCGGGCGGCTGTTGAGTGTCCGTTTCTTTGTCGAGGATCAATCGGTGTGCGACATCTTCGATCAACATACGCACCTGATAGACGATCTGTTGGCAGGATATTTCGAGCAAGTCGATGTCGCCGCCTTTGTTTCCAGGGAGAAGATCGACCAGTTCGAAGGCGAGGACTTGACCGGCGTTCCGGTCGGCAAGGTGGATGTAACGATTTAAGAGCTTGACATCCTGACAACCTGAAGGGGGTTGGGAACCGTACGATGTCTGATCAGCAACCCAAGAAAGCGGCGGCCTTGAGCTATGACCAGATTCAGGATCGGGCGCCGAAGATCGTGGCCAAGGGACGTGGCAAAATGGCGGCGCGGATAGTGGCGGCGGCTCACGAGCACGGTGTCCCGCTCGTCGAGGACTCCAATCTGGTGCAGATGCTCGAGGCGCTCGATATCGACATAGAGATTCCGCCCGAACTATACCAGGCCGTCGCCGAGGTATTGGTTTTTGTCTATCGCCTGAATCGAAACAGATGAAACCATTTGAATTGATGCAATCGCCCCTTGGGGGCGTCCAACTCATAGAGGCCGGGGCCGGTACCGGTAAAACCTACAACATTGCCGCTCTTTTTCTGCGTTTGATTGTGGAGAGGGGGTTGGGGATCCATGAAATCCTGGTGGTAACCTATACCAAGGCGGCCACCGAAGAGTTGAAGAGTCGCATACGGCACAGATTGGTGAGTGCCAAAACATACCTGATATATGGTGGTTTCGATAATTCAGTTGAAGCGATAGTTGAGAGTTGCGGGGATCGGGATATCGCCCTCCAGCGTATCGTCGACGCGCTCACGGATTTTGATCGGGCCGCAATTTTCACCATACATGGTTTCTGCCAGCGCCTTTTGAACCATTTTGCCTTTGAGACCGGCTACCTGTTCGACGCCCGACTCGTTCAGGACGATCAACCGGTGGTACTGGAAATGGCCGAAGATTTTTGGCGGCGTTACATCTCCCCAGCCCCCGCTGAGTTGATCGTTTTTGCCCTCAACCATCTCAAGGGACCCGAGGAACTGGCCGCCTTGTTTTTCCAGTGTCGCGCCCCTCAGGCGGACATCCTGCCGCCGGCAATAGAACCACCCCTGACGGCCATCCAGGATTGGAGAAGCGCGGCCCGTCAAGTTGCTCAGGCGTGGCCCACCGCAAGGGAGGCGGTATTAGGCTTGCTTGCCTCAGAGGGGCTGAATGCCAAATACTACGGCAAATGCGCGCCCGACCAGAAGCCATCAGTCAAAACCACCCGACGACAAGCAGTGTTGACCCTGCTGGCCAGTCAAATAGATGGCTGGGACGGACGCTATCCATGTTTCGACTTCCTGGAGCGTTTGACACCTTCCTTTTTAGCCAAGGCCACCAAAAAAAAATTCATCACACCACAGCATTCTTTTTTTGAACTCTGCGGACATGCCCTCTCCTGCCAAGTGGAAATGGAAACCCAGATGGTCTCTTATTTGCGATATCTCAAGGTGCGCCTGCTCAATGAGGCCAGAGAGCGGTTGGACGAAAAAAAACGTCGGCAGAACATGCTGTTCTTCGATGACCTGCTGATTCAGGTGCATCGTGCCCTTCAAAGCCAAAGTGCGCCCGGACTCGTGCAGGCGATCCGCGGTCAATACCGAGCCGCCCTCGTGGACGAATTTCAAGATACCGATGCGCTTCAATATGAAATTTTTACCCGTCTTTTCTCCGATGAAAATGCATTGCTCTTTATGATAGGCGACCCCAAACAGGCCATCTACAGCTTTCGCGGGGCGGATCTGTTCTCCTATTTAAGGGCCAAGGCAGAGGCCCCACATCAATACACGCTGGCCAAGAACTGGCGCGCCACCCCCCAGTTGGTCCGGGCCATCAATGCCTTGTTCGTCGACCATCCGGCGCCGTTCGGATACCCGCAAATCGGCTATACGCCGGCCGTGGCCGCAAGACCGGATGCGGCATCCAGTATGGTACCTTTTCACCTTTGGTATTTAACCAGGGGTGAAACCCAGGAGACGATACGACCCATTGCCCAAGAAGCGGCCACCGACCTGATCGTCACCGCCGTGGCCGAGGAGATCGTGGCCCTTCTCAGCCGAAAAGAGATCCAAATCCCCTTTGAACCCCAGCAAATTGCGGTGTTGACCCGCACTCACAGGCAGGCCCAGAAGGTCAAAAGCGCCCTTTCCGAGCGTCGGGTGCCGGCCGTACTGCACAGCGCGGGAAGCGTATTTGAAACGCGTGAGGCCGACGCCTTGGGCTTTTTATTGGAAGCGGTGGCCGCCCCGTCGGATCCCTTTCGGGTGAGGGCCGCTCTGGCATGCGAGTTGATCGGTGTACCGGCCAAGGAGCTTTGCGCCTCGGTCGAGGCGCCGACCCCCGAGTGGGAGGCGCGTTGGGCAAGGTTCGGGGACTATCATCATGTCTGGCAGCAAGAGGGATTCTACCCCATGTTCACCCGGATGCTGACAGGCGAGGGGATCAAAGAACGCCTGCTCTGCCACTCGGATGGCGAGCGACGTTTGACTAACTTGCTCCATCTGGCAGAATTGCTGCACCAGGCCTCGTCGATCAACTCCCTGCGACCGGAAACGCTGCTCGCATGGTTCGAACGCCAACGCCGGGATGGAGGGCAGGGCGAAGATGTTCAAAAGCTTCGCCTGGAAAGCGATGCCAAGGCGGTACGCATTATTACCATTCACAAAAGTAAAGGCTTGCAATTCGATGTGGTTTTCTGTCCGTTTGTCTGGGCCGGGGCCCGGATCGACGACAAGAGCATCGCCTTCCACGATCCCGACGCCGACCATCGGCTGACCTATGCTATCGGGCCGGACATCGACCCGAGCCATTCAGAACTGGCCTTGCAGGAGACGTTGGCTGAAAACATACGCTTGCTGTATGTGGCCGTCACCCGAGCCAAGAAGAAATGCTACCTGGCATGGGGCTGCATTCGAGGCACCGAAATATCGGCGCCGGCCTATTTGTTTCATGGTCAATTCGATGGTGAATTGACGGGTAAAAGCATCGGCGCGCTGAAACGTAAAATGGCGGCGATGACCGATGCTCAGCTCATCTCTGAGTTGGCTCTCCTGGAAAAGCTTGCAGAGGGAACCATCTGCGTTCAAGCGTTGCCGCAATCCACTGGGGCCTGCCACAACGCCACTCACGATACGGTGGAGTTGATCGATCCGCGCAGGTTCCGAAGCCTCTTGGATACCCAATGGCGGATTGCCAGCTTTTCAAGCTTGACGGCCGGTGCCGCCGTCCATGAGGTGGATGCTGCCGACCGGGATGCCGATGAGGTCACGACACCCGCAGGCCAAGGCGAGGCGTTGAGAGCGCCTTCCATCTTCAGCTTTCCCAAGGGTGCCAAGGCCGGTCTGTTTTTTCACGATCTACTGGAGCATTGGGACTTTACCAATTTGGACGACGCAGAGCAGCGCGCCTTGGCGGTCGCCAAGCTGGCCAACCATGAATTTGACATCGAGTGGGGCGATGCCGTTGTAGGTACGATGTCGCGCTTGGGCCAGGTGAAGCTCGGCGCTGATGGGCAGGGGACCTCCTTTTGCCTGTCGGAGGTGCCGTGGGGGCAACGGATCAACGAAATGGAGTTTCATTTTCCACTCAAGCAGATCGATGCTAAAACGCTGGGGCGCATTTTCGGCCACCACGGTCTGTCTCTGACGCCACACCAGTGGACCCGCATCCATTTTTCACCGATCCACGGCTTCATGAAGGGATATGTCGACATGATTTTTGCCCATGACGGGCGCTACTACCTCGTGGACTGGAAGTCCAATCACCTGGGCAACAGCCTCGATGATTATCGGCCGCAGCGCCTTTCGAACGCCATGGCCGAGGCTTTCTACTATCTGCAATACCACCTGTATGTAGTGGCCCTCGACCAGTGGTTGCGCAGACGAGTCAGCGGCTATCGATACGAGGCGCACTTCGGGGGTGTTTACTACATTTTTCTGCGGGGGATAGGAGCGCCCGATGCGGATACCGGCATTTATTACGACCTTCCCAGTGAAGGGCGGGTAGAAGCCCTGCGAGAGGCACTGTTGGAAGAGAGCCGATGAATATATCCGATTTGTATCAGCGCCAAACCATTTCCGCCCTGGATTGGACATTTGGGCGCACGGTGCAACGGTTGGGGCGTTGTGATGATCCCTGGGTCGGGCTGGCGGCGGCCCTGGTCAGCCGATCGGCCTCACGGGGAGACGTCTGCCTGGACCTGGCCCTTGCCCATGCCAAAGGCGAGGGAGGTATTCTTTCTGAAGTGGAGCGGCTCGGAGCGGCGCAGCCGTTTCCGTTTTCATTGGAGCAGTGGCGCGACCGGCTGATGGCATGCGGCGCTGTCGGCGGCCCGGGGGATTTCTGCCCCCTGATTCTCGATGGGCAACGTCTCTATCTCCATCGGTACTGGTGCTTCGAACAGGCGCTTGCCAGATCGCTCAAAGAAAGAGGCGGTTTTCAGGCCACGGCCTTTCGGGCCGACCTGCTGGACCAGGCCCTGGACCGTCTCTTTTCAGATCCAGCCGGTTATCGAGATTCAGCTGGGAAAGAAGATCCATTGGGCGCTCAGCCGGCCGAGCAACAGGACGATCAGCGCCAGGCTGCCCGGATGGCCGCTACGCGCATGTTCATGGTCATATCCGGTGGACCGGGGACCGGGAAAACCTACACGGTCGCCAAAATCATCATGCTTTTGCAGATGCTGCATCCCGAGCGCCCAATAAAGATCCACCTGGCCGCACCCACCGGCAAGGCGGCGGCACGTCTCCAGGAAGCCATCGAAGCGGCCCTAAAAGCTCCCGGACCGGAGGTGCCGGCGTCCCCGTCGCTTCCTGCGGCCCAGACCCTGCACCGGCTATTGGGATACGTGCCAGCACACTCGCGGTTCCGTTACGGCGCGGAACGGCAGCTGTCCACAGATGCGGTCATCGTCGATGAAGCCTCGATGATCGATCTTTCGATGATGCACCAACTGGTGCAGGCGGTACCCCACAAAGCACGGCTCATACTGGTGGGAGACAAAGACCAACTCGCATCGGTCGAGGCAGGGGCGGTCCTGGGCGATATCTGCCACGGGATATCCCAAGGCGTCAGATTCAAGCATTCGGCCTCCAATGACGAGGTCGCCGGTGGTTCCAACAGGCACCACGGCTGCTTGTTGGATCAGCACATCCAGGTGTTGAGGCACAGCTATCGGTTCGATGCGCACAGCGGGTTGGGGCCTCTCAGCCGGGCGATCAACGAGGGCGATGCGCAAGGCGTCCTGAAGCTGCTCACCGGAAATGGAACGACGGGGCTGGGTATGGAAGCGATTTCGGATTCACGAGCGCTGGCGTCGGCCGTGGCCAGAGAAGTTGTCGGCAGCCTGTCCGGCTACTTTGCCACCGAGGATCCGGAGGAGGCCTTTGTCTTGATGAACCGCTTCAGGATCTTGACCGCCCTGAGGCAAGGCCCATGGGGAGCGGAAGGCCTCAATCAAATGGTCGAGGGCGTGCTGCGTCAACGCGGATGGATCGCCAAGGGATTCGGACCCGGTTCGACCTGGTATCGCGGCCGTCCCATCATGGTGACCCGCAACGATTATCATCAGGGTTTGTTCAACGGCGATATCGGCATCGTCTTCGGTCCGCCGAACGGCGGTTACGATGAGATGCGTGTGGTTTTTCCCGCACCATACGGCGGCTTTCGCAAACTGGCCCCCCACCAGTTGCCGGCGCATCAGACCGTGTATGCCATGACCATCCACAAGAGTCAGGGGTCTGAATTCGACCGCGTCATGGTGGTACTTCCGGACCAGGATACCCCCTTGCTCACTCGCGAGTTGATCTACACCGCCGTGACCCGTGCGCGACGTTCCCTCGTCATTCATGCCGACCCCGAGTTGCTGCGTGCGGCCGTATCACGGCGCATTCAGCGCAGCTCCGGCCTGCGGGAGGCATTGTGGGGCGACACTAATTGACGCATCGGCCGATGGAAGCGCCCTGTTTCATCTGGACGGCCAATAATTCATATTTGGCGCTGATCAGGTTAAAACCTCTTTTTCCAGAAAGCTCTTTCAGGTACAAATCGGAGAGATACCAATGTTGAGTGTATCTGCCGACCTGCCTGAAGATGTCGCAGTTGCGGGCGACCATAAGATCGAACGCTTTCTTCCGCATGCCCAGGGTTCTGGGTGCTTTGTCGAAAAGAGTAAATCCGTAAGCCTCTTTTTCATATTCGGTTTTACGGTGAGATGGCATCAGGATCTGTTGTTCGACCACGACGCCATCGGGCCGGGACAAGATGTCGGCCGCCCGCTCGAACAGGAGTTTAAATAAACGGGCAAGGTGGTGCTGCCTTAATCTTCGCGGCAGTATACGGATGGGGACGTCTGGATTGAGATCCAGGAAACGGCGGCACTCCCGTTGAATTTTTTCAGCCCGCCAGACGGCAATTCTCTTGACCTTTCCCTGTTCATAGGGCGCGGCCGTTCTTCCCAGATATCTCTTCGGACCTTTCCCGGCCGCCCTTATGAGGAAATGCAATTCTTCCGCAACCTCCGCGTAGAGTTTGTACCCGGCCTTGGGGCCGTACACGCTTTCCCGCAGCCGTTGGATTTCTATCTCCTGTCCCGAGGAGAGCGCTTTTTCGGCGGCTCTTCTCAGCGCCTCGACCCTCTTGGAAACATTGCGAGCGACGCTCTTCAATCGGCCCGATTCGTATCGATTGAATTGCTGATGGAGGATCGCGTTGGGGTGAATGTCGATGTGCTCATGGAGGAACAAAAGGTGTGGCCTGATCCGTCGATACGGTACACGATCGCGCTTGGAAATCTGCCTGAACGCTTGGATCCAATGAAGCATGGTCTTGCGATCGATGCCGCTATCCAGAAATTTTTGTTCCATCCGATGTTCGACTTCGGGCGGTACGGTCTTTATATGACCGGTGAACACACGGTAGTCCGGTCTTTTAACATTTCTGCCGGCAAACAGATCTCCGTACAGATCCAGTTTGCTCGTGTCATCGTTCAGGTACAGCCACAGCTCTACCATGTCCCTGAAATAGTCGCTGGTAACCCGCAGGATTTGCCGCTCGGGCGGGTCTTCACCGAAAAGTAGACGGTAGTGCCGCTCGGTGATGGACGACACCCTGCCGTTGATGATGTTGTATGCGAGTAGATAGGGGAGTCCGAATCGCTTCGCGACGACAGGGGCCGGTTGGCTGAAAACCGATGATGCGAATTTGCGGCGAAGGTCATCGTTCAGTGCCACGCGTTGTGGGCGGTAGTGTCGCTTATTGGTTGGATCCATGGCCGATCTCGAACGAAGCCCGACATGGTTCATGGTTATCGGGCTTCGTCACAGGTATTTTTGATTTTTTATACTATGACGCCGAGGTTGCGCACGAACGGGATCTTTCTCCGCTGACGCGGGCCGCTTCGACATAGCACTTCTGGAACTCATCATAACTGGTGGAACAATAATCGCATGCACGCAGCTCCTGCACCAATCGGTGACGCTCTTCCGTGCAGCAGTGACGGGTTTTTTTAGTGGCAGTTGTTGACATGGCACACCTCCTATGGCTCACTATTGTAGATATACTGGAAGAATTTGTACGCAGATCGTTACATGCAACAGCAGCAATCGTTCTCCGTTTCAACAGACGGTTCTTCGCGGCCGTCTTGCTCGTCGACAACATAGCAGCAGCATAGATTGGTTTTTCCGCGGCTGTCGGCGACCCCCATGCTGCATGCCTTGTCCTGCTCTCGCTGCTCGTTCATCGATATCTCCTTTCTCTTTTACGGCGTGGTATTGCCCGCTGTTTGTCGGATATGGCGGATATGATTGATCAGGCCGCCGGTTAAAAGTACTTCGAGTTGTCGGTCGCTCAACGCGAAACCGACCCTGAAGGCCCAGTTTCGCGTCAGGTTTTCGATTTCAAATGGTTTTTTTGCTTTCAAGCGGGCCGCGAGTCCTGTTATACGCAGTTGATCGCCCTGTTTGACCCTCTGCCAATGGTTCCCATCTTCGAAAGTCAGGGGTACAATTCCGAAATTGATGAGATTCTGGGCATGAATGCGAGCTAAACTTTTGGCGATAACGGCACGCAAACCCAGGTAGCGGGGCGCCAGGGCGGCATGTTCGCGGCTCGATCCCTGGCCGTAGTTTTCACCACCGATCACAAACGAACCGGTTTCTTGATACCGTATGGCCTGATCATAGTAATCGAGGTCGATTCGGCTGAAGGCAAAACGGCTGATTTCGGGGATATTGCTGCGAAATGGCAGCACCGATGCGCCGGCCGGCATGATTTCGTCCGTGGAGATGTTGTCCCCCATTTTGAGCAGGACAGGGCCTTCGATCCGATCGGGCAGCGCATCGAACTCAGGCAATGGTTTGATGTTGGGGCCCTTTTCCAATTCCCCACCCTCGCTGTTCTCCAGTGGTTCGAGCAACAAGGTGGTGTTTACCGAAAGCCGCTCGGGTTCCTTGAATCGTGGGTAGGGCATGCCCAGCGTTCGGGGATCGGTGATGACGCCGTTGAGCGCCGAAGCCGTAGCTGTTTCCGGACTGCACAGGTAGACTTGGTCTTCTATGGTCCCGGACCGACCGGGAAAATTGCGCGGCACGGTGCGAAGGCTGATCTTTCCGGTGGCCGGCGCCTGGCCCATGCCGATGCAACCATTGCAGCCGGCCTGGTGAAAGCGTGCGCCGCAATTGATCAGGTGGGCCATCAAGCCCAGTTCGATCATATTTTCGATGAGTTGGCGAGAGGTCGGATTCACATCAAAGGAGATGTGGTCCGGAATCCGGCGGCCTGCCACCATGAGGGCCGGCACCGCAAAATCGCGCAATCCCGGATTGGCCGAGGAACCGATATACGCCTGATAGATCGGTCGGCCGATCACTTCCCGAACCGGAACGACATTGCCCGGACTGCTGGGCAAAGCGATGAGCGGTTCCAATGTTCCCAAATCGATCTGGTCGGTCTGGTCATAGACGGCGCCGGCATCGGCCTTGATTTCGCGCCACACCTCACCCCGTTGTTGGGTGTCGAGAAACCTGCGGACGGCTTCGTCCGATGGAAACACCGTGGTGGTGGCGCCCAGCTCGGTTCCCATATTGGCAATGACATGACGATCCATGGCCGATAGATCGTCCAATCCCGGACCAAAGTATTCGATGATCTTGCCTCGTCCTCCGTCCACGCCATAGCGGCGCAGCATCTCCAGAATGACATCCTTGGCGCTGACCCAATCGGGCAGCCGGCCTGTCAATCTGATTCCCAGCACCTCGGGCATACGCACATACATAGGTTCGCCGGCCATGACTGTCGCCACTTCCAGCCCCCCGGCGCCGAATGCCAGCATGCCCAGGGCGCCTGCCGCCGGCGTATGGCTGTCTGATCCGATGAGGGTCTTACCGGGGATACCGAAGCGTTGCATGTGGATCGGATGGCTCACCCCATTGCCCGGGCGACTGTACCATACCCCGAATTTCTGGCATGCACTGCGAAGAAACAGATGGTCGTCCGCGTTGCGGTAATCGGTCTGCAGCAGGTTGTGATCCACATACTGGGCCGACAACTCGGTTTTGACACGCCCCACCTGCATGGCTTCGAATTCGAGCATGACCATGGTTCCCGTGGCATCTTGGGTGAGGGTCTGGTCTATGCGCAAACCGATCTCTTCTCCGGGGCGCATTCGGCCGTTTACCAGGTGCGATGCAATCAATTTTTGGGTGACATTCATAGCCATGGGGAACTCCTCATTTATGTGAAGACCACCAAGCGCGAGGCCCTGCCCAACGCAGTTCGCTGTTCAATGCTTTTTAAATCGAAGGTGGTGAAGATGGACGTCCTTGTTTGTGAATGTCTCCGGGTGGAGAAAATGGCACGCAGGCGGACTCTAAGGTCTGGGCAGTTTTTTATAATCGTGATCAGCTCATCACAATCTCCGTCTTGTCCTGCCTGGCTCAAGACAATCGATATATTTTCTATATTCCTCTTTTAGATATTCATCCAGGATTCCCATTATACTAGAAATTCGGCATCCTTTCTGCGCATGTCAAGGGCTGGGGGGTGTCAGGGGCTCACGCTGCATGATTTCTGGTTCTGCTGTAATCACTCTTCGTCCAGAACGAGTTGCCAATTTCCGGATAGGCACTAGATTGATTTAATTGTATTGATTTGATCAACATGTTCTGTTTCAAAAATAGCGTAAAGGAATAATGGACTGAAACTCAAGAAAGGAGGCGCACATGCGAATCGGTGATAGAGGTCCCATGAAGACCATTATTGATCGTGAAAAGCTGATGCGACTGAAAACCTGTTCAGCCTGCCACCGTCCGTTTAATCTTGGCGATCCCGTGGTGTTGGCCTGCGGCGCCTGGGAAGGCCCGGCTCGCTTGATTCATGAACATGAGGCCGTTTTCGACGCGTCAACCGGCGCTTACGTCGAAAGAAAGTGCCACGCCGCTCGATCAGGCCAAGTATAATTTAAAGCGACATTCCCGTCAGCAGCGACTAAAGCGGCCGATGAACCGGCACATAAGGAAATGCCATGATTTCTTTGGAAACCATCACCCAAGCCGCCCAACTAATTCGCCACTTCACGGTCAAAACGCCGCTTGTTTATTCCGCAACGCTCAGCCGCCGCTTCGATGCCCAGATTTATTTGAAACTTGAAAATCTGCAAAAAACCGGATCTTTCAAGGTACGAGGCGCTGCCAATAAGCTTCTCCTGGGGCGAAGAGAAGGTTCCATTTCGTCCAAGGGGGTGGTGGCCGCTTCCGCCGGGAACCACGCCCAAGGCGTTGCGCTGGCCGCGCGGGAGGCTGGACTGCCGGCCGCCGTAGTGATGCCCAAGTGGGCATCGATAAGCAAGCAGGAGGCAACGCGCAACTACGGTGGCCGGGTCATCGTGCACGGCGCCACCATGGAAGAGAGCCTCAGGCATGCCGAGGCCATGGTCGATCGAGGTATGACCTTGATCCACCCCTTTGATGACCCGGACATTATCGCCGGCCAAGGCACTATTGCGCTCGAGATCATGGCCGATTTGCCCGACGTCGATACCATTCTCGTGCCGGTGGGGGGCGGGGGGCTGATCGCCGGTATCGCCAGCGCCGTCAAATCGATACGGCCCGGCGTGAGGATCATCGGCGTGGAATCGGCCGCTTGCCCTTGTGCCCAAGTCTCGATTCGCACCGGCAAGCGGGTGCTTGTGACGGCCAAGTCCTCCATTGCCGATGGGATCAGCGTGAACCAGCTCGGCGAGGCGCCTTTTGCGATCATTCAAGATCGGGTGGATGACGTCGTGACGGTCGAGGAAGGCTATATAGCCGCAGCCATCCAAATTCTACTCGAACGAAAAAAAATACTGGCCGAAGGTGCCGGTGCGGTTCCCCTGGCCGCCTTGCTGAATAAAGCGGTACGGCCGCGCAAGGGCGAAAAGATGGTGCTCGTCATATCGGGTGGAAACGTGGATACCCCATTGCTCGGTCGTATCATCCAGCAGGGGTTGTTAAAGAACGCCAGGATCATGCGGATTCGTCTGACATTGAGCGACAAACCGGGTACCTTGGCCCAACTGCTCCAAAAGATCGCCGAGCTGGAAGCAAACATTCTGCACATCCACCATGATCGCAGCGTCGCTCATCGCTCCATTGACGAAACCAGCGTCGAATTGGAACTCGAAACCCGCAACGCCGAACATATTCGTGCGATTGCCGCCGCACTCGACCAGGCCGGGTACCGGATAGAGCCGGTTGCCGGTCAACTGTCCACATAATCGGCGACCGGCCCGTCCGCCGATTCCGTCGATGACCTCAACAAAGTTAGTCGTTGCAGGAAGGCGCTTTTTACGGCGTCGTCAAGATTCGACTTCGCATTTCCGACACCATCGCTCGTGATACCAGTTGGCCAATGACGGTGCCTTCTGAAATAAATATACCCCCATGAAGGCCGTGACAAGGATGTAGATGCCGCTCAGCAACTTGAGTTGAGGCGCGGCCAGGCTGGCAATAATGGCGGAAAATTCACCCCGATGAATTATTGAAAAGGAGGCCCGGCTGGATACTTTTGGGCTGAGGCCATACATGCGGCCGCCGGCGTAACCGGTGATGATTTTACCGATGGCCGCCCAGACAATCAGCGTCACCAGAAGCGGCACCCGGGGAATACCTTCGCCCAGGCTGATAGTGGTGCCAAACCAGAAAAAGAAAAAGGGAAGGGTGATATCCCTGATAGGAAGCACGAGGTGCTCCAGTTCTGTCGAACGACCGGTTTCGGAGAGCATCATACCGGCCAGAAAGGCCCCCAATATCTCGGAAAGGCCCAACGCGATGGCAAGTCCGGCGTAAGACAGGGCGACGCCTGCCGTCATGAGGGGCATGAAATCCTTTTGCAGATGACGGATCACGAAATCGTTGAGCCGCTTGAAGCCGAAATGTCCCAGGAAGATGGCGCCGGCCACCAGAAGGACGATTTTAAAGAGAAGAAGGGCACCGAATTGCGGGGATAGCGTTTCTCCCTGTCCCATGGCGGCGATGAAGGAGACGAGGACGGGTGCGACCAGATCTTCGAAAATCAGTATGGCCAGGATGAATTCCGCCTCCGGGTTGGCCAGCCGCTTTTGTTCATGAAGCATTTTGGCCGAAATGGAAGAGCTGGTGGCATAAGCAACTGATCCGATGACCAATGCGGCCGGGAACGCCAATCCAAAAAGCAATGCCAGGACGGTCGCGCCGCCGAGGTTTAGCACGACATCCATCAAGCCCGAAGGCCAAATTTTTTTGGAGATCGCGATCATCCGGCCCAGCGGAAATTCCATCCCCAGGATAAAGAAAAGAATGACGATTCCAATTTCGGCCACGGTATGAATGGCGCTGCTATCTACGAAACGCGATGAGACCCCAACGCCCAGGATGATATAGACCAGCACCGAAGGCAGACGCAGTTTTTGTGACGCGAAGCTGACCGCGAAAAAGACGCACAGGATCAAACCGGCCAACAATAGAAAGGGGACGTTGTCCACTTGACCGCTCCTTTACCCCTGGCAGAGGTCTTCCAGCGATTTGACCTGTTCACGCTTGCCGATCGCCATGAGGGTGTCACCCGGGCGGATCACTTCGCTCACGTCCGGGCTGCCGATGATTTGGCCTTCGCGCTGGATACCAATAATGGTGCATCCGGTTAGGGTGCGAATGCGCGCTTCATCTATTCGTTTGTTGGCGATGGTGCACTGCGGCTTCACTTTTATCCACTCAAGGCGCACATTACGTAAAAAAAGCTCCATTCGGTCGTCGGCGATCGGCTGGTAATCCACGCCGAGCATGATGGCTCCGATCTGACGTGCCTCCTCGTCATTGAGTTGAAAGTTGTATTCGGCCTCATCGTCGTCCGGATGCTTGAAGTGGAAAAATTCACGCATTCCCTGTTGATGGATGATCAGAACAAAATGGCCGCTGTGAGACGTGTCAAAGGCATACTTTTTGCCGATGCCCGGCAGGTCGCTGATTTTGATTTCCATCTTTCTGCTCCTTGCTGTCGATGGGATTGGATTTTTTGAGGGATATATATCGCAGGTTCATCGGTCTGGTGCAACCCGATATGCTGAACGATCCGGCGGCGCTGAAATGAAGGGTCGAGGGATGAGGGGGCCATAGAAATAAAACATCGTCCGTATGGTCTCGCAAATTGGCCACCATACGGACGATGATTGTGCAGAGAGGTTCGACGGCGGGCCGGTCACCCCTCGCTTAACGCGAGGCTCCGCTCTTCGGCCCTGGCGCGAGCCATCTCCTTGATCATGACAACGGCAATAATCAGGCCGGCCGTTGCCAAAGCGGCAACCAGGGCCCAGAAGCTCACTGCATCCAGCACGGAGGCGGTCCGGGCACTGAGAGACATCCAGCCCAAATCGGCCAGGTAGGCAGGGACCATGGCCCCTCGGCTGACGGCCACGATGAGCATGACGGTGCCCATGACCACTTTGATGATGTAATCCTTGACATAGGTGGTGCCCAGCGCACCCAACTGGACGCCGAAGAGAGAACCTGCCAGTATGAGCAAGGTCAGGCGAATATCGATCAGGCCGCTCAACCCCCATTGAATGGAGCCCCACAACCCCATGATAAAGGCGACGATCAACTCCGTTGCACTGGCCACCACCGCCGAAGCGCCCAGCATGTAAATCATTCCGGGAACGCCTACGAAACCGCCGACAGCAATCGTTGCCGCCAATATTCCCGTAGCGAGCCCGATTGGTACGGTCACCCAGAAAGAGAGGCGCAGGCCGGCGGTTTTGAAGTGGATCATGGGAGGCAGATTGACTTTCTGAAGGGCAAGAGCCAGGCGTGTGGTTTTGGAATCCATGCCGACTCTGGACAATCTCGATGCATCCCAGAACACGTAGCCGCCGACGACGATCAGGATGAACACGAATGAGAGGCTCACATAAAGGTTTGATCCTGCGTTGCCCCAATTGTGCAGGATGAACTTTTGAATCTGGATGCCGATTTGGACACCGATGATGGCGGTAGCCGCCATGACCAGGCCCAGCTTCAGGTCTGCTTGACCGTATTTCCAGCGTTTGTATCCGCCGACCATGGCCTTGGGGAATTTATGGCACATGTTGCTGGCCACGGCCACGGCGCCGGGCACCCCAAGCGACATCATGCTCGGGGTGAGAACGAAGGCCCCCCCCGAACCAATAAAGCCGCTGAGCAGCCCTCCGATAAAACCGATGATCAAAAGAGAAACGATCTTATGGGTTTTCAGGGCGATGAACATGCGAGAACATTCCTTGAGCACGTCGCCGGATGGACCGGACTCGATCGTCGCCATGACTTTCTTGTTTAGCGGTATGTCGCTTGCGCTAATGCCATTTGCCAGGCGCAATATAACGGTTTCTTTTGTGCCCGATGCCATGAAAGTGGCCGCGCCCTGTGTGGCATCGACACTGATGAACCGACCGGTTTTAAGTCCCTGTGGCGGGCCGGCGCCGCCTCCTGCAAATGCTGGAAGGCTGAGTAACAGCATCCCAAAGATGGCCAATAATGCGTAAAGCGTTTTTTTCGTCATGGATAGCGTCCCTCCTTGAGAATGTCCCGTGACAGGTGCTTTCTTCAGACTTTCAGGCAACCATGTCCATTTTAAATTCGATGAAATGGATTGACATAGAGCTGCGGGCGGTTTCTTTTGCGAGCATGCTTTTTCTTTTCGATAAACTTTTGTTCGGCTTTGCGCAGTTCCTTGTTTTTAGCCGCTTCGATACCCAAAAGAGAATACGTTTTGCTGGCAAATGCGCTGTGCGCGAAAGAGAAAATCAGGGCCGTTCCAGTGGGTAGCGCCGCGTATATCCCACCTTGGGTAAAATACTCCATGACCGTCTCAACGTTCAGGAACAAGGCTGCGTAAAGTCCGGCACTCAGGCATCCATAGCAAACCGTCGCGGCAATCAGTTTTTTCTTTCGGCTTGGGCGTTCGTCATTCATGACCACACCTCCGTTTTGGGTTAAAGGGTTGCTGGTGACCTTGAACAAAGGCAAGGCGATTTGCTTGATCGCTTCGCTGTTGATCGTTTCATCGACGATGGCAAATTCGATGCGCTTTTCGTCACGATTGACCCCCTCGACGGCCAGTCCCAAATCCCCCTGTTTGACAATGAGGCTGCACTCGCTGCCGGTGGCCTTCGCCTTCTGTAGGATCGACCTACGGGTCTTGGCGGCATCGATCTCAAAGGGTGCCCCCTCCCATTGGGTGTCGACGATGAGCACCAGCAACTCGTGGTGGAGACGTGCGGCGAGATTGAGGGCGTAATCCGTGACAGCGTCCTTAAGGAAAGGGCGGACGGTAAGGAGCAATATTTTTTTGCGGTTGGATCCGTTTCGGGGGTATACTGATTTTTCATTGGATATGTGAGACATGGCGCCGCGACTCCTTTTATTCGAACGGTCCTCATGTGGACTGCCGCCTCGACTCGGACGGGCACGCTGCACGATAACTTTTCAAGGACTATGCCATCGATAGGATATGGTATTTGCATGCAGCAACCATGCGGTCATGGATGGCTGGCCGATTCTGCAAAGGGGGGAATTTTGCTATTGCGTTTTGCAATATCCATCGATGTAAACGATAGGCTTACTGATTGAAATCTTGGAATATACATCTTTGTTACATGCTCTGATGAAAAGCGTTGCAATTTGTAACAGACAATGGGGGTAATGCATGGCGCTATTTGGAAAAACCACCAAACCGGAGGATGCCGGCGTGTCCGATGGACGGGAACTCGCGTTGCTTAAAGCCCGCCTCAGTAATGCCAACCTGCCCGATACGGTATTTTCTGTATCTGCCAAAGAGCTCGAGCGGTTGGAGAAGATGGATTCATCCATCCCCGAATACATGGTAGGCCTGAATTATCTGGAATACATACTGGCATTGCCATGGAACCAGTACACCGAAGATAACCTTGATCTGCAGCGGGCAGAAAAAATTCTGGAAGCGCAGCACTACGGGTTGAAGCAGGTCAAGGAGCGTATTCTCGAATTTTTAGCAGTACGCACGCTGCGTTCCATGGCGGATTTTCGGGTGTTGGTGGTGGATGACGAACCTATTGCCCGCACAAACCTCGAGCATGTTCTGAAAAAGGAAGGTTACCTGGTGTCGGTGGCCGCAAATGGTTTGGAGGCCTTGGAGCAATTGAAGCATCAGGACTTCGAACTGGTGCTCACCGATCTCAAAATGGAGAAAATGGATGGCATTCAGTTGCTGGAGGCGGCGCGCCAGGTCGCGCCGCACAGCGAATTCATCATCATTACCGGTTATGCCACGGTCGGGACGGCAGTGGACGCCCTGAAAAAGGGGGCGGCCAATTATCTGCCCAAGCCCGTCGATTTGGATGAGTTGCGCAGCACCGTGCGACAGACACGGGATAGAAAAAAGCAACTGCAGATGCAGCGCAGCCCGGTCTTATGCTTTACCGGTCCGCCGGGTACCGGAAAAACCTCCATCGGCCGCGCCATCGCCGAGGCTTTGGAACGAAAATTCATTCGAATCTCCGTTGCAGGGCTCCGGGACGAGGCCGAAATGCATGGACACCGTCGGACCTATGTGGGCGCCATGCCGGGACGGGTGATCAACGAAATCAAACGCGCAGGTGTCAGGAACCCTGTTTTCATGCTGGACGAAGTCGATAAAATCGGTCAGGACTTTCGGGGGGATCCTGCTGCGGTGTTGCTTGAAATACTGGATCCTGAACAGAACAAAAGTTTTACCGACCATTACCTGGATTTGCCTTTCGATATTTCAGCCGTCATGTTCATCGCCACCGCCAATGCGGTGGAGAAGCTCTCTGAACCGTTATTGGACCGGCTTGAAATCATTCCCTTCCATGGCTACACGGAAAAAGAGAAAGAGATCATCGCGCGTAAGTATATTATCCCCAAGCAGTTGCGAGAACATGGGCTCGCCGCATTGGGAGTGGATTTTAAAACGGAGGCGATCACGCGCATGATCCGGGACTATACCCAGGAATCCGGATTGCGGAATCTGGAACGTGAAATCGCTTCCATCTGCCGTAAGTTCGCTCGTATCTGCCTGCAGGGCGGGGAAATCCGGCCAAAAGAATCGGTAACCATCGATGAGGCATTGGTGTTTCGCCTGCTCGGTCCCCGAAAGTTCACCCGGCAGCGGATCGATACCGAAAACCGTGTCGGCGTCGCCACCGGCGTGGTGTGGACGGAATTCGGCGGTGAAATCATTTTCGTGGAGGTCGCGAAGATGAAAGGGGGCCAGCGGTTGATTTTGACCGGATCACTCGGTGAAATTCTGCGCGAGTCGGCCCAAACCGCGCTGAGCTATCTCCGCAGTCGGGCGACGTGCTTCGGTATCGATCCAAACTTTTTCGAAGGCACCGACATTCACATCCATATCCCCGCCGGCGCCATTCCCAAAGACGGTCCATCCGCCGGTTTGACCATCGCCATGGCCCTGGTCTCTTTATTGACCGATCGACCGGTGAGATGCGATGTGGCCCTCACCGGCGAACTGACGCTTAGCGGAAGGATCCTTAGTATCAGTGGGCTCCGGGAAAAGGTGCTGGCAGCACAACGTGCAGGCATTCGGACCGTTGCCGTGCCAAAAAGCAATGCGCTGGATGTCGACAGTCTGGATCCGGATCTTAAAGCGGGGATCGAAATCATTCTGGCGGAAAGCCTTGAAGCCCTGATCGACATAACCCTGCTGCAGCGTGTCAAGACTGGTGGAGCTTCGCGCTGCAATTGATTTTCTGAATAGAGGCAGGGCCGTCTCCATGCGAGCGAGGGAAGATGGCGAGTTACAAAAACATCCTGGTCGGCGTTGACGGATCGAGCCCCGCTTTCCATGCCTTGGCAGAAGCCATTCGATTGGCTCATTGGAGCAGGGGCCGGGTTACGGCCGTCATGGTTTGTCCCTCTTATGACGGGGATTTGAGCCTGGTGGGCGTGGCGGACATCAAGTCGGTGATTTCCGGATCGTGCGAAAAGGTTGCGAATCAGGTCCTTAAGATCGGCGAGAATTTATCTGCCAACGTCGAAATGGTCTGTTCTGTGGGCAATCCTTTCGAAGAAATCCGTCGACTGGCGGTCGAGGGATGCTTCGATCTTGTCGTGTTGGGACGCCGCCGCGGCCTTCGGGCGGTGTTTGGCAGCGGCACTTCATATGCCCTGAGTCGACATGCGCCAGCCGATCTGTTGATTGTTCCGGAGCAGGTAGGGATATCCTGGGAACACGTGCTCCTCGTTGAAACCAGCGACGGTAGTGATGCAGGAGACCTCCCATACGCAGTTTCCCTCGCTAATGCTTACGGTGGCAAATTGACGGTCATGAGGGTTCGCAAAAGACCGAATACGAATGTTGCGATTTCTTCCAAATCACCGGACATCCAGTCAACGATCATCATCCCACGGCTACCAAGCCCAGGACAAATCGTCGCTCGTATAGAAGTCGGCGGCATCGGTCTTCTGATTATAGGTGCGTCCCGGAAAACCAGTCTTGATTTTTTTTTTAAATCGATCTGGCTGAGACTTGTCTGGTATCGGTCACCATGCCCGAACCTGATGTTGAAGAACAATAAAAGGGGCTCTCTTTAAGCCGGAGGTGGTGGGATTCAATCAGGCCAACCGGTAAGCTCCGTTGCTTTTACCTCAACGCTCTGAACACCTGGTATATTGAGGGCGATGGCTTCCATGCCCCTGGCCAATTCCGGGTTGTCAGCCAACAAGCCCCTGCTGCCGATGGCCACATGGCCGTTGCGGGCAAAGACTTGGATATCTGCCTTCATATCGATCAGGGCAGACTTTACATCCGCAGCGATGGCCAGATCTTCGATGGCCTTTTGAGACTCATAAGTGGTTCGAAGCGAGTCCATTTGAACTGCATTACATATAATATCAGCGGCTTCGGATATTTTTAATTTTCCAATGCGGATGACCAGGTCGTAGAGGGTCGGATCTGTCGTGTCGATGCCGTAAAGGGCTTTACTCCACCTTCGACGTTCCAGATCATCCCTTTTCAGCATCTCCATGGCGGCTTGTGAGGAACTCGATTTATTGGCCTCCATTTCTGAGCGTACCCGATCTTCGAGAGTAGAGACAATCCGGACTTTCAATGCGTGAGAAACCCCTTTGAGAAAGAAATGACCGGCCAGGCCATGATAGACCACGTTGTCGCGCCGCATGTGTTTCAGAAACGCGGCTTGAAACAGGGTCACATAGCGTTCTTTGCCCAAGGTGAACCGGTCCAGAATCGACGGCGCATCATGAATGGCGCGTTCCAACCGTATTTCGGGAATATTGAACTCCCTGGAGGCTTCCAACAGAAGTTCCCGGCCGATGCACTGATATCCGAGCCGTTGTGCGACGGTTTCGGCCACTTGGCGACCCTTGCTGTAGGTTCCTCTGGAAATCGTTACAATCGCCATGTCGAACTCCTCAACATTTGCCCGCTTCCCAGTCTATTCGATGCGGTAGCGTTTCAATTTTCGCCAAAGGGAAACCCGATCGATATTTAACAGCTCGGCCGCCTTTGTTTTGTTGCCGTTAACTTGGCCGAGGACCCATTGGATGTAGTCGCGTTCATTTTCTTCCAAGGTCAGCAAGCGTTCCGGAGGTCGTTGCACGCGACCAGCGAATTTTCTGAGATCGGCCGGCAAATGATGCGCTTCCAAGGTTGGGCCGTTCGACAGGGTGACGGCCCGTTCAAGGATGTTTTGCAGCTCGCGAACGTTACCGGGAAATTCATAGGAGAGGAGGATCTTCGTGAACGCATCGGATAGGGATTCAATCCTCTTTCCCTGTTCAGACGAAATCTTTTTCAAAAGATGTCGGGACAGCAGTAAAATGTCATCCTTACGATCGGCCAGGCGGGGCACTACCAGAGTGATGACATTTAAACGATAAAACAGGTCCTGCCGGAAGCGACCCTGTTCCACCTCTTCTTTCAGGTCTTTATTGGTGGCCGCAAGGATGCGGATATCCACAGGAATTTCCTCTGTGCCGCCGACCCTAAGGAATGTGCGTTCCTGCAGGACCCGCAACAATTTTACCTGCATGGCCAGAGGCATGTCGCCGATTTCGTCTAACAGGATAGTGCCATCGCTGGCGGCTTCCAACAAACCCTTTTTAATGCCCTTGGCACCGGTAAAAGCCTCTCGTTCATGCCCGAAAAGCTCGTTGGCCAGCAATTCTTCGTTAAAAGCACCACAATTAACGGCCAGAAAACGATGTCCTGCACGAGGGCTCAACTGGTGAATCGTTTTGGCCACCAACTCTTTGCCCGTGCCGGTTTCTCCCAGGATCAACACATTGCAGTCGGTAGGCGCGACCTGCAGGATGATCTTTTTCATCTCTTGCATGCCGGAACAATTTCCGATCAAAAGCGGGAACTCAGTTGGATGGATTTTTCGTTTGAGGTCTCTGATTTCCTTCCTAAGGGTGCGCTTTTCCAAGGCCTGACGCACCAAATGGCGCATCTCATCTATTTCGTAAGGCTTGGACAAATAATAGTATGCTCCCTTTTGCATCGCTTCCACAGCCGATGTGACAGCGGCATACCCGGTGATCACGATCACCTCAGTCTCAGGGTAAAGGGCCTTGCTCTTTTCCAATACCTCCATTCCGTCGACGGGTTTCATCCGAAGATCCGTCAGTATCAGATCGAATTCCTGCTGCTTCAATTCCGACAGGGCGGCGTTGCCGTCTTCGACGGCCGTAATGGAATACCCTTCACGACGCAGGACATGTTCAAGATTCTCGCGGGCAATACGCTCGTCTTCGGCTATGAGAATGTCCGCCATTTATGGGTTTTCCTTTCAACACACTCTTTCCAGCGGTAGACGGATGATGAAACGCGTTCCTTCGTTCTTTTTGCTTTCGACCTCTATAAGGCCGTTGTGTTTCTGGATAATTCCGTAAACTATGGATAATCCCAAACCCGTTCCGGAACCGACCTCTTTGGTCGTATAAAAGGGATCAAAAATCCGTGCCAGTTCTTCGGGTGCAATTCCTTCGCCGGTATCTTCTACGGTGATGACGACCTCTTGTCCTGGTACTATCTTCGTATCAATGCGGATTTGCCCACCGCCGTTTCCGATGGCGTGAAGGGAGTTTTCGATCAGGTTCAAAAAGACCTGCTGCATCCGCTGGGTGTCGATATTCAGACAAAGATCGTCCGGGATATCATGCAGAATTTGAACTCCGGGCGGAATCTGGCTCGAAATAAGTTCGATCGATCGAATCACGACCTTGCGCAGTTCGCCGGATGACAGACAAAATTCGCGTTCGCGTGAAAACTCCAGAAGGCCTTTGACGATGTCGCGGGCGCGATGCACTTCCTGTTCAATATTATGAAGCATCCGGCTCAACATGGCCCCTGAATCGGTATCGAGTGATTGGATGAACGGATCCAGGTCCTCAAGAAGAATCTGGCACGAGGTCGAGATGTTGTTCAACGGATTATTCAATTGGTGGGCGATGCCCGAAGTCAAGGTGCCTAACGAGGATAGCTTTTTGGCTTGCAGCAATTGGTCTTGGCGATGCTCGAGCTCGGCCACCATGCGGTTGAAGGCCTCGATGACCTTTTGGGTTTCGTCATGGGTGTCTTCCACTGCGATGGGCCGGAAATCTCCCTTGGCGATGCGCAGGGTAGTTTGTTGAATAATGTTCAACGAGCGGAGAATTTTGAATGCGAAGAGCGGAATAAGAAATCCTCCCAGTAAAATAAAAATTCCCAGAGAGGAGATCAGCTGAGTTTTTAAATTGCCGATAATCGTAAGAATCTGATCCCTCTCGCAAGAGACGATCTCGGTGGACAGATCGACAAGGTTTTTTCCTAAACCACGCAACTGCTCTTCAACAACAGGATCGATCTGAATGCCCGTTTTTCCATCTGCTGACTTCAACTTTTCAATTTGTTGGCGATAAGCCTGCAGGGTCGTCTCAAGATCACTGAGAAGAGGAGCGGCCCTGAGTTTTTTTACGTCCGGGGCTATTTTTTTGTAAACTTCTATGCTTTTCTTGATGTAGTTGAGGGTTTCATCCAGATCAGCCGGAGAACCATAAAGTAAATAGTTTTTTTCATACCGACGAATTTCCAGTATCAGGTTGCTCAGATCGTCAGCGATAACCGTTAAGTGCTGCTTGAGCTCAGCCTGACGAAGGGAGTTGAACGAGATGTAGCCAATCACCGCCATGATGCCCACAATCAGTGTCAACCCGATCTGAACCTTCCTGCGAATGGAATAATGCGGGATCCATTTCATCAGACCGTGCTCCTTGAAAATCCTACCCCCAATTGAAATAGACGATGACATTAACTCGGGATTTTTTGAATGTCTAAAAATATCACATCCATGATTTGATATCAAATAGTTGTGAAAGGATCATATCGTGATTTTTCCTGGAATGTCATGACCAGTGACAGAAGTGCCCCTTCTATCCAGCAACACGTTTTGAATCAAAGATCATGGGCGCCAGCTGTCCTGAAACAGAAGCAGGCATTTTAAAATATCCAGATAATCCGTGCTTTTTTAAATTTTGTGCTTATTATAAAGAATTAGACATCACTTACAGTACCCATTACAAGGAGAAACTTTATGAAACAAAGATACACCATATCTAAAGAGGGTTTGGACAATGATCTGATAATAAGGGAATATGCCGTCATCGGCAAAGCCCCCAATCAAACATATGGGTCTATGCCGTTGCAGGATGAATATGCCTTGCTCTATCAAGAGAATTACAAAGGCAAGGAAATCGAACCTTGGATTTCAAAAGGAACCAACGAGCTTATCACAGCGTTGCGCACCGATAATTTATTTCCCATTGGAGTTTTGGCCAATAAAATCGCGGAATCGGTAATGGGCCTCTACCGCTCTTCCGAGGACGGTTCGACGGAATTACTTTTTGACGATATAGAACTGTTTGACTGCAATTGATACAAAACCTGAAGATTAGCCCATTCGTTTGAGAATAGAAAGGCGGCATATCATCATTGTCGATAGTTGTCTGCATCGGCTTACATCAGCCAGGAAAGGAAGAAAAATGGGAGATGATTTTAAATTCGAAGTTGGTTCGACTTATAAGAATATGAAAGGCGCCTACGAGGTCGTTTCCATTAATAGGGATACGATGGTCATTCGCTGGGATGACGATCAACGAGTCACCACGAGCGTGGACCTGCAAAAACGAATCCTTGAAAGAATGCGTTACGATAAGGAATTGCAGCAACAAAAAAATGAAGGAAAGAAGCATAAGAAATAGATGGGACCCACGATGATGTTGCTATCCTCCGCTACATAATCCTGCCTTTAACGCACGGGCCTGGGTGTTGGGTAAAATTATAGGCGGGACCTTGCCATTTTAATCTTTTGAACCCCTTGACAGTGCGCCTGGGCTAGGCTGTCAAAATAGTAAGATCTTATCCTCAGGGGGCATTCTTGGCCGCCATTACATTTAGATCCATTCATTCTGCGCGTTTTATAATGGCGCCAATACGGTAAGCTATCACTAGTCGATCTTGAAAAAGCCCGTATTCAATATGCGGGCATTAACAACGGCGTTCTTTGACAACCAAATAGCCAGTAAAAAATAAGGCGCAAAAGGGCGGCTGCCCATTTGAGCAGCTTTGCAAAGTTCATCCCAGCGGCGCTCAGGATGGCGTTGATCCGATCTCCTATCGTGCCTTTCAACCGGTTACGGTCCATGCGATGTTCCCGTTTGAGATGACCGATCCCAGGTTCTATGGCGGCCCTTCGCTTCATCCAATGCCATAGGCTTTTGGCAACTCTTCCCCTTCGCCGTTTATCAACGTGAACATCGACATCACCTTCGTAACCATGTCCGCGGTAGCCCATATCAACGAAAGCGTGAAGAGGTTTTCGGGCGATTGATGTGGTCTAATGCCAACGGACACCGAGTTAAGCGCAATTACCAACGGGGTCGAAAGGTATCAGTTCGAATCTGTCGCGGAGGCCAGCCGAAAAGCCTATTTGCGAGAATGGGCCATATTAGCTCGTCGGAGCAAATAGGCCTTTTCGGCGGGTTCAAAGCGACCGAATGTATGATACAATCGGCCTCAATACGAAATGAGGTGTTGCGCCAATGAATCAGAAACGACAACGCAAGGATT